>Ga0207667_10000009_pt1 | contig 603135 bp, 492 predicted proteins | sample KBSCornC52_FD_184301 | JGI IMG/M metagenome (GOLD analysis project Ga0207667, IMG submission 184301) | Corn rhizosphere microbial communities from Kellogg Biological Station, Michigan, USA - KBS Corn C5-2 (SPAdes) (version 2) | ecosystem: Host-associated > Plants > Roots > Rhizosphere > Soil ...
AGCTTCTCTTTGTCCAACCCCGTCAGTATATCTCTCATTGTGGATTCTTCCATCTGCTAAGATTTTACTCAAAAATCCTTACTATCCCTTCTTGATGAAAATCCTTTTTTTCAACTTTTATACATTTATAATTAAACCCTCTGCGCTAAACACATACACTCTCCTTTGGAGAGGGCAGGGTGAGGCTACCCGTGCGTTTGAGAGCACTTGGCGTTTGACTAAACGACATTGGTTGGTCATTAGGGGTTACCGGCCAATTTTTACCTTTTGCCTTTAACCTGTCACCTTTCTTACTGACAACTGCTACTCACTCCTCAAACTCTTCACCGGGTTTGCCACTGCTGCTTTTATGGCCTGAAAGCTTATGGTTGCCAATGCGATAATTATGGCCACAAGTCCCGCCGCGGCAAATAACCACCAACTGATATTGATGCGGTAGGCATAAGCTTGCAGCCATTGGTGCATGTAATACCATCCAATGGGGGTAGCAATGGCAAAGGCTATTGCTATGAGTATGATAAATTCCTTTGAAAACAAATAAACAATATTGCCTGTAGTAGCCCCAAGCACTTTACGTATGCCCACCTCCTTTATCCGCTGCACCGCCATAAACGACGCCAAACCATACAAGCCCAGGCAGCTAAGGAATATCGCGATAGCTGCAAAAATTTTGTATAAAGCCGCTAATTGGTCTTCCTGCTTGTAGAAGCTTGCTATTTTTTCATCCAAAAACTTGTATTCAAAAACAAAATCGGGAAGCGATTGGTCAAATATTTTCTTTACCGCTAAAATTGTAGCATGCATGTTTGTGGTTGTCAGTTTTATCGCCACCTGGTTATACATGGCAACGTCTGTGGAAATAATCACCGGGGCCAGATCGTTGCGAAAAGATCTGTCATTAAAATCTTTCAATACACCTACTACCGGGCATTTTATGTTGTCGTTCCATATGCTTATTTCTTTGTTCAATATGTCTTCGGGGTTTTTAAGGCCTAAACTTTTCACGAGCGATTCATTCACTAAAAATTCACTTGTCATTTTAGAAGGCTGCAAATTTCTCCCGGCTATCAGTGTTAATTTATAAGCCGGCACATAGCCTTCGTCGGCGAATTTGGTAATGGCTTTAAAATCTGTTTCCTTTATTGCATGGTTAAACCTGATTGCGCTCCACATATCATTGCCGTTTTCGACCGGCGTGTTTGAATTGCAGCTTACCGCCCTGACGCCGTTTACCGACAATAACTGGTTTTTCAGGTAATCGAGCCTGGCTATGCGAAGACTATCAACACGGTAAGGAATATTTACAATTGCCTCTTTATCAAAACCTAAAGGTTGATTCATAAAAAAATCCATTTGCTTTATAATAATGAGGGTCCCGATGATAAGCGCCTGCGCAATGATAAATTGAAATACCACCAAGCCTCTTCGTAATGAAATTCCTTTTACGGTATTTGCCGTGGCTTTACTTTTTAAAGCATTAACCGGGTTGAAACGCGATAAAACAATAGAGGGATAAAAACCGGCGAGTGCAGTTACGACAATTGTTGCCGTGAAAAGAAATAAAATAATTGCCGGATTGCCGAGGATGTTGAAAGAGAGCGAAAGTTCAAGAAGCTGACTTACCGAAGGCAATGCAAGCATGGTAATAATTGCCGCAAGTATTACGGCGCTTGTTACGATTAAAAATGCTTCAACGATGAATTGGATTCGCAATTGAGCTTTATTACTCCCTAAAACTTTACGTACGCCAACCTCCTTTGCCCGATTAACAGCCTGGGCGGTAGACAAGTTGATAAAGTTAACGCAGGCTATTAACAGGATGAATGCAGCAATCAGCCACAATACATTGAGCAGTTGATGGCTGGTTGTTTTATTGCTGTAATTGCCTGCCTCCGCATCATAATGTACCGCGCTGATTGGTTGTATAATGTGGCTATCCTTATCAGCCGGGGATTCCACCTTCCGTGAGTAGCTGCGCAATTGCTCGTTAAAATTGTCGACAGAAGTGTTTGGCGGCAGTAAAATGTAGCAACCAAAATCAGGTACTGTTTGGGTCCAATCGGTAGATTTTTCTAAATAATCCCCGGTAAAACCTGTCCCAAAAGCCACAACAATTTTTAGCTGAAGATCAGTGTTTGGCGGTATGGTGGCCAATATGCCCGAAACCTTTAATACATCAGTACCGTGCTCGAATATATAGCCGCCAACCCGCAGTTTAATGGTTTTGCCGATGGCCGTCTTCCAGTCGCCGAAATATTTTTCCGCGATCTCTTTTGTAAGCAAAACGTTGTTCGGATCTTTTAATGACTCATACGAACCCGCAAGCAAGGGGAAATCAAATATTTTAAAGAATGAGGGCGATGTAAAAAACACCCCCTGCTGCTCTTTAAACTCATTTACCGTAACGCCGTTATTATCGGGCAACAGCAACTGGTCATCATGACTGGCAAAAACCGGGGCTACCTGTTCAATTTGCGGGAAACCCGTTTTCAACCCCAAAGGCATTGGAAAAGGAAGGTCTTTCCCATAGGAAATACTTCCCGATTCTGCATGGTGATATTCGGTTAGCACACGATAGATGCGGTCTTTCTTTGTGTGAAAAGTATCAAAGCTTGTTTGAAATTGTATAATGATAAAGATCACCATGCAAACGGCGATACCAACCGCCAGGCCGGCAATATTAATGGCGGCGTAGCCCTTGTTGCGCAGCAGGTTGCGCCGCGCTATTTTAAAATAATTTTTGAACATATAATTGCGGGTTAATTTTTCATAAGACCACTTATGCGTGGTTTCATGATGTAAAATTACCCGCGCAGGTTGTTCAGCACTGCCCATATTATAAGATGATTGCTCTTTTTTCAGGCTGTTTTTGTACTCCAGCGGACTTTTCCCGGTTATTTGCCTGAAAATGCGGTTAAAGCTGCTCTGCGAATTGAAACCCGACTCATACGCTATACCCAGCAGGGTGATATGGCCATAAGCCGGGTCCTGCATTTTCCGAACGACGTCGGCAACGCGGTATTCGTTGATGAAATCATTGAAGCTTTTTTTGAGGACGGTGTTGATGATGCGGGATAATTCATGGGTAGTGAGCGCAAGCTTTTCAGCCAGCGAGCTTAAGCTTAGTTCCGGGTCCTGGTAATACAGGCCGGCCTTCATGGCTTTCTTCAGCCAGGTACCCATTTGTTTCGCTTCCGCGGGAAGCGGCGTTTTTAAAAGCGGCGGGCTTGCCGCCGAAGTACCGCCCTCCTGTCGTAAAAAAGCTGTGGCCGCCATCCAAATAGCAGTTACAGCAAAAAGGAGATACAAAGGATAATAGGCGTGTGTACTTAGTTGATAATGATAAAAAAGGCAGTCGGCGGCGGTAACTGGTATCCACAACAGCCACGGCAGGCCGAAACCCGTCAGTAAGCGATGCAACCAGCGCAGCTCATGGCGATACCTGTCGCCCCCGGTAAATTTTACTTGGCCATAAAAGCGGCCGATCAGCTTGTAAGCCAGGTAAAGGTAAGCGCCGACGGAGATAAACGCCAGCAACTGCAATACCGGGTTCAATTGCTGATAGGCCGGCGTTTGATAAGTTGCGGCGCCGGTTTTTATGCTGTCCCCAATTTCCCATGCCTGGGCGCCCAATTCCAGCAGCAAGGGGCTAAAATGCCACAGGTCATTAGCCCTGAATTTATATTCCGGCCGGGTAGTTTTAAGCACGTAGAAATAAATGAGCGGGCCAAAGGCGAGCGAAAATTGCATCGGCAGCCAGCTCCAGTGCGTAATGTAGGCTGACAGCCCAATGTCAATGCCCAATAGCCGGGCTATCCACAAAACGACGGTGGCCAGGGCCAGGGCGAGAAACCGGTTTGCAGTTTGGTTAGTTTTTTTGCTGAACCATAGCAGCAGCGAAAAAGTGAGCGCGATAAAGACCGCCGCAAAGAAAGCGGGATCGTAATTATTGATATGGAGGGTGTACGTATTCAATTAAAGTATTTAAACGCAATCGACAGCCCAAACTTATAAATGTTGATGCATAAAAAAATATATAGAATAAAATATTTGCGCTGTAACGGAAACGGGCATTGGGGCGTGCTGTTTTTGAGGTTGCCCGCACCGGTTCAAACCTCTATCTTGTCGCATGCGCCAGGTGCAAAAAGATGATGTGAGGCATCCAGGCTAGACAAATGGCGGATACCGCGCAAAAAAATGCGTTCCGTATCTCACCCCGGAACGCACCACATTTGTTTCAACTAAATCTCAGATATCATGTTTATGGACCTAAGTTCTTTTGGTCATAACGGTTTGCCGGCTAATTTTCACCTTTCGCATTTTACCTTTTTTACTGCCCACTGCTACTGCAAACTGCTACTTATCCAGACAGCCTACTCCGACCGAAGGTTCTCATCGAGAGCCATGCTCCTACGCCGAAGCTTCGGCGCAAGCGTAAGCTTACTCTGAGCGCAGGCTCTTCACCGGGTTCATCAGCGCGGCTTTAAGGGTTTGAAAGCTTACCGTTATTAACGTAATAGCTATGGCTATCAATCCCGACAACGCAAATATCCACCAGGAGATATCTGTTTGATATTGATAGTTCTCCAGCCACTTAGTCATCGCCAGGTATGACAACGGTGCTGCGATCAGGAGCGCAATGATCACCAGCACAATAAATTCTCGGGATAGTGAAGCAAACAGCGACCCAACGCTGGCGCCGAGCACCTTGCGGATACCGATCTCCTTAAACCGTTGCTCGGCTGTAAACATGGCCAGGCCCAGCAAGCCAAGGCACGAAATAAATATGGCCAGGAAGGCAAAGCCGTTGGATAGCTTGCCTACCACCTGCTCATTCTGGTAAAGCGCCTGGTATTCTAAATCGGAGAAACTATAATCAAACGAGAAGTTGGGGTTCAGTTCCTTGTAAACCTTTTGCAGGCTGGCCAGCGCCTGTTTTGTTCGACCGGGCTGTGTACGGATGACCGCATTGCCATACGCCTCTTTTTCGCCAAAGCGGATAACGAGCGGTTTTATCTCTTCGTGAAGGGAGTTGAAATGAAAATCTTTTAATACGCCAATGATCGTCCCTTTCTTACCCCAGAAGGTTAGCGGTTGCCCGATGGGCTTTTTGTAACCTATCCTGGCAAGGGCCGTTTCGTTAACCAGGTAGCCAACGGAGTCGGTTGGAAAGTCTTTTGAAAAATCTCTGCCTGCAATCAGGGTCAGTTTCATGGAGCGCACAAAGTCGTACCCAACCGAGGCTTGCGTAAACATGATATGACCGTTGGAGTCCTTACCTATCCATTCAACGCCAGCGGTACCATTTTCGATATTGGTAGGGTCGAAGCTGGTGTGGCTTACCGACTGTATGCCCGGAAGTGCCATCACCTCCTGCTTAAAAACTTCATATTTTGAAGGCAGATCGCCGTCCAGGGGCACGTAAACGAGGTTTTCGCGGTCATATCCCAAATTTTTGGTTTGGATATAATTTACCTGTTTTGAAACGATGATCGTTCCTATGATCAGCGTTATCGACAATACAAATTGAAAAACCACCAGGCCCTTCCGGAATAATGTAACACCCGGTCCTATTTTGAGCGTCCCTTTTAACACTTTAACCGGGTTAAATGACGACAGGAATAAGGCCGGATAGCTGCCCGAAACCAAACCGGTAACTAATGTGATGATAGCGAGCCCGAGCCAGAACGCAGGGCGGTTAAACGGGAGTGCTATTTGCTTTTGGGTTACCTGGTTAAAGGCAGGCAGCAATAGGATTAGCAGCAAAACGGCAATGCCCACCGCTATCAGTGTGACCATCATCGACTCACCTATAAATTGCTTTATTAAAACCGAACGTTCGGCGCCCACCACTTTGCGCACACCAATTTCGCGCGCCCGCTTAACCGAACGCGCTGTGCTCAGGTTCATGAAATTGATACAGGCTATCAGCAAAATAAAAATCGCGACGATGCTGAACAAATGAACATATTCGATACGGCCGCCATCAATTTTACCATTTGTAAAATTACCGTGCAAGTACGTGTCGTTATACGGTTGTAAGGCCAGTTCAAGGGTTAGGCCCTTGTTTTGCGGCTTGGTATAGTTATCCAGAAAATGAGCGATTTTTTTTTCCACCAGCGCAGGGTCGGCGCCCGGCCGCAGCATAACAAAGGTAAGCGGGCCTGCGTTACTCCAATCTTTTGCCCAGCCATTCTCATCCAAAAATTTTTGTCAGTTAAGGAGATACTCAAACCGGGTGGAAGTGATATCGGGCAGGTCCTCAAACACAGCCGATACGGTAAGGTTTATTGTATTTTCGAGCAGGATGTTTTTCCCCATTGCCGCCGCGGGGCTTCCAAAAAGCTGGTCGGCCATTTTATGCGAAATGGCTACGCCGGATAATGTATTTAATGCATTTTGTGCATTGCCCTGTAAAAGTTTGGTATCAAACATTTTAAAATAGTCGGCGCTGGCAAAACTGCCAGTAAGCTTCAGCGCCTTCTCGCCTACCCTGAAATTATGAGGCTCTACCCAGGCCATCTGCGTAGCATATTGCACATCGGGAATAACCTTTTTCACTTCGCCGGCAATAAGCGCGGGGGTGCCATAGGACGCCTCATCCTTATGATTGAAGTGTATACGTTCATAAACATCGTATATCCGCGGGCCGTTTTTATGCCAGGCGTCTATATCCAGCTCATTTTCACCCATAGCAAAATAAGCAGGCTGCAGGCGATACCCACCGCCAGGCCCGAGATGTTGATAAACGAATGCGCCTTGTTTTTAACAATGTTGCGCCATGCGATTTTTAAATAATTTTTAAACATATAGTTGCGGTTTAATTTCTGATGAGACCACTTCGGCGTGGCTTCATAGTACGAAATTATCGTCGCAACCTTGGGATAACGCCCCAAATTATAAGTTGGCCCTTCTTTTTTCAGCTGATTTTTATATTCTACGGGGTTTTTCCCGGTCAATTGTTTAAAGGCACGGTTAAAAGTGTTTTTGGAATTGAATCCCGATTCAAATGCAATACCCAGCAGGGTTAAATGGTCATAAGCGGGGTCTTGCATTTTCCGGGCCACGTCAACAACACGGTATTCATTAATGAAATCATTGAAGTTTTTCCGGAGCGCCACATTAATGATCCATGATAATTCATGATGATGTATGTCCAGCGTTTCAGCCAGTAAGGTTAAGCTTAGGTCGGGGTCCCGGTAAAACATGCCGGTTTCCATGGCTTTGCGCAGCCACTTGCCTTTTTGCCTCAATTCCGCCGGGGGCGATGGCTTTGAAACGGTTGACGCCAGTGCCGGTACGCCAACCCCGGACCTCAAAAAGGCCGCAGCCGCTATCCAGATCATCATCACCGCTAAAAGCAGGTACAATGGAAAATAGGCATGCAGGCCCCATTGGTGATGGTAGTAAAAATAATCCACGGCCATAAAAGGTAGCCACAATAGCCAAAACAGCCCGAAACGCTTCAGCAGGCGGCGGAGCCAGCGCAATTGATATTTAGGACGATCAATGGAGTTGGCGTTCAACCGCCAATGAAAGTTTCGTATCAGCCTTCGGGACATATAGAGGTAAGCGACGACCGAGATTACGGCCAACAACTGCAATACCGGGTTAACCTCCTTAAAGGTCAGTGTATCGTAAGTGGCTGCACCGGTTTTTATACTTTCCTTAACCTCCAATACCAGAACAGCCATTTCAAGCAGTAAGGGGCTGAAATGCAGCATATCCTTCCAACCTAATTTATATTTGGGCCGGGTTATTTTTAGCACATAAAAATAGATCAGGGGACCAAGCGCCAGTGAAAACTGCAGCGGCAGCCAATTCCAGCGCGGAAAGTAAGTCGCAAGGTGGATGTCAATGCCTACCATCCAGGCCATCCGCAAAACAATTGTGAACAGCGCCAGTCCAAGCAAACGATTTGCGGCCCGGTTGGTCCTTTCGGTGAACCATAACAACAGAGTAAAATTGAGCCCGATAAATATCGTTCCCAGAAAAGCCAGGTCATACAGGGTGATATGGGAAGTATAGGAATTCAAATTATTTTACCACATCAATCGGTATTCCAATTTATCAACCTGCTGATACGCAGCGAATAACACTTCATTCATGTTGATGGTTGTAATGAAACCGGACATCGCAGCGTTCGGATTTGATGGGTACCGGTTTTTCTGACGCGAAGCGGATTGCCGGCGACGTTACGAGCAAGCCCCACTATCGACCGCGTAAACTTCTCTTATAGGCTTCAATCAAGAAAATGTAATACCAACTGCTCCCATTCCTTTTCCAAAGATAAGTTTGGGCGGATTTTTCGTGCTTTGCTATACCAGTAGTCAGCGTTTCCGATGTCGCCTTCTTTACGGTGCAGATAGGCATGTACCCAGGCCGATGCCTGGTCCGATAGGTGGTCAACCTGGGCATGTGCCTGGGGCCAATCGCCTTTGCCATCATACCAAAGGCTTCTTAACTGCACCGGAAGCCCGGCAACAGGCTCTTTTAAATTTAACGACTCTTTAAATTCGGTTAAAGTTTTCATCGGCATTAAATTTTATGAAAGCAAAAAAAATCAGCGACAATCATCTTAATCATTTAATCTGTGATCAGCCGCTTCACTTTTATGCTTCTGAAAAACACTTCATTCCCATGGTCCTGCAAAAGCAGGTGCCCTTCCTTAGCTTCGCCAAAGTTTTTCCAGATCACGTATTTGCTGATCTTGACCAGGTCGCGGAATTCTTTTGAGCCTCGTTCATATTCAAGCACTTTTACACCGTTCAGGTAATGCTCCACATGGTTGTTAGGGTACACAATGATGCGGCCTGTGTTCCATGCGCCCACCGGCCTGATAAAACGTTCCTGCTTTTTGGATGGGATAAGGTCATATAACGAGGCCAGCGTGCGGTCGCCATTGCGGCCAAGCTTGGCATCGGGATGGAGCGCGTCGTCCAGCACCTGGTATTCCAATCCTATCGCCGAGCCTTTTGTAACTTCGGATAAGGTCACAAAATATTTAACGCCGCTATTGGCGCCGGGCGTTATTTTAAATTCAAAGGAAAGGTCGAACGCACTATACATATCGTTGGTCACAATATCGCCGCCGCCTGATTCTTCTTTCCCTTCCGATGGCAGCACATGCATTACACCATCGGCATATTCCCAGCCCTTAGTTGGGAAGCCGGTAAGCGTTGCGCCGCGCCAGCCGGTTGAAGTATGCCCATCGTACAGCAATTTCCAGCCGCTTGCCTGTTCATGCGCCGAAAGCGCGTTTGGCATATAATTTAAAGTGTAAACATCTTTTGGGAATGCTTTGGCAGCAAGATTTTTAGTTTGGATACGCAGGTTTTTGAAATACACTTTTTTCCCGGCCTGTTCGGGTTTGCTCACCGCGTGCACCTGCAAGCCGATAAAACCCTTGCTATCAACCGTGTCAACCATATCCGCGACCGCGATGCCATTTATCCAGGTTTTCATTTCGTGCCCGATGCATTCTATACGTACATGGTTATACTCCCCAACCTTAAATGCATCCTTTGCTTTGGCGTTCAGGTCGAGTGGATACAGCCAGTCCCTCCTGCCCTCGTCGTAAATACCGCCCGACCATTTCCTGTCCGAAGGATCGATCTCAAACTGCCTGCCGTAAACTTTTCCCTTACCGTTATTGCCTGCGGGGTCAAAATGGCTGCGTACCTGCACACCCGAATTGCTGAGCGGGCTTTCGATCTTCGTATCCAGTTCCAAAATAAAATCACCGTATTCTTTTTCTGTTACCAGGAATGTATTGCCCGAATTAAGTACGGTTGTGCCTACGATGGCGCCGTTTTCAACTTTATAGTCAGCGGTGCCGTCAAGGCGTTTCCAGCCTTTGAGGGTTTTACCATCGAAAAGCGAGGGGGTGCTTTGGGCACGGGATTCGGATGAGAGGATAAGTGTCGCCATCAATATGGCCGCGATATTTAAAATTATTTTTTTCATAGTCAATATATAAAATACGATTCGGTATTTAAACATGATGTCATTTCAGGCAAAGCGGCTTTGCAAATTTGAAAAGTTTTCTCCTCGTACCTCGTCGAAATGACATTTTCTTGGAAACTACACCTTCACTTCCCAGCCCTTTTCATACTCCCGGTGCCACAGCGCCATCGCTTCGGGGTCATTCAAAATATGCCCGTTTGATGTATCAATGTGCAGCACCCGGTCGACGCGGTAGGATATATTACCCAACTGCGGCAGCAGGGTTGATTTAAAGCCCGTTTCAATGGGTGCATTCAACTTTGTTACCCCGCGAACCGAATCCACAAAGTTTTTCATGTGCATGCCGTCAAGGGCTTCAGTGGGGCTCACTTTGTTAGTAGGGTCGACAACCACGGTATCCTTTACATCGCGCACCAGTTTATTTTCGCCGTCATATATTTGGTAGCCGTTGCCGCCGCCGTAGAAAAGTGTGCCTTTATCCCCGTAAAATATAACGCCGCGGCCCAGGCCTTCAATATTGAACCCATTGCAGCTCCTTCCCTCCCATTCGGCGGCGGTATCATTGGGGAAGTTGTACAGGATATTTTGCGTATCAGGTGTTTGCCAGTCGTCCTTAAAGTGAAAACGGCCGCCGGTTGAAACTACTTTGCTCGGGAAATCAACGCCCAGGCCCCAGCGAATCACATCCAATTCATGGGTGCCGTTGTTTAATGCCTCGCCGGTTCCCCAGTTCCAGAACCAGTGCCAATTGTAATGAATCAGATTATCTTTATAAGGCTTGCGGGGAGCCGGGCCTTGCCACAATTCGTAATCAAGGTTCGACGGCACTGGCACAACTTTGCCAATACCGATGCTGGGCCTGTGATTGGTGTACCAGCCCTTAGCGTAATACGCGCGGCCGATAACGCCATCGTGCAGTTCCTGCACCATTCGCTGCACCCCGTCGAACGAGCGGCGCTGGCTGCCCATTTGAACCAGGCGGTTATATTTTTTTGAAGCCTCCACCGCCAATTCGCCTTCTCGCGGATTATGGCTGCAGGGTTTTTCAACATACACGTGCTTACCAGCCTGGCAGGCCATAATGGTTGCCGGGGCATGCCAGTGGTCGGGCGCGGCGATAACAATGGCATCAACGTCTTTCTTTTCCAGCAGCTTGCGGATATCAGTTATCCCTTCGGGCTTTTTGCCCGTGCGTTTATAAATATCGGCAATGGTGCTTGCGACCACATTGGAATCTACATCGCAGATATACCCGATTTCTACGTTTGGTATTTTTGCAAAGTTTTGGGCGAGATAAAGCCCCCGGCTATGCGTGCCCATCATGCCGATCACCACCTTATCATTTGGAGACCCTTTGAAAAAACCCGCAGCCTTACCCAACTGGGGCGCCAGCAGGAAACTTGTACCGGCTACCGATGTGGTTTTAATGAACTTTCGACGATTGATCATATTTTTGGTTTATTAAGTTGGATTAAGTTAGATTGGGTTGATTAAGTTGAGCGAAGTTTGAGTTTGGCGTAAATTGTTGTAGTTTTCAACCACTTAACCCAATCCACTACTCACCTAATCAACTAATCCGTCAATGCCCCATACACCATTGCCGCAAATTTTTTATTCAATTCACCATGCGGGTATGGCGCCTGCTGTGTAAAAAATAAATAAACGAGGTGTTCTTTTGGATCGGCCCAGTAATCGGTGCCAAAAAAACCGCCCCAGCTAAATGTGCCCTCGGTTTGGCCGAGCGTTGCCTGGCCGGCTTTGGTAACTACCAGGAAACCCAGCCCAAATTTATCCTCGCCGTTAAACAATGTTAAATTTCCGATTTGATTCATTGTCATCAGTTCGACCGTATGCCTGGCCAGCAAACGATGGCCGTTGTATATGCCACTATTTAAAAGCATCTGCAGGAAGATGGCGTAATCCTTAATTGTTGAGCTTAAGCCGGCGCCGCCTGAATAATAGGTGCCGCTTACAAGGGGGTAATCAACGCGCACCCCACGAAAAGTTGAATCGCTCCACTTAACCAGGCGCTGCTGCTTATCCGGCGTATAAACCGCCACAAGCCTGTTATATTTAGATTTTGGCAGATAGAAATAAGTATCGTTCATCCCCAAAGGCTGAAATATTCGTTCCCTGAAAAACTGGTCTAGGCTTTTGCCTGACAGCTTTTCGACAAGATAGCCCAAAACATCTACGTTCAATCCGTAAGTCCACTTTTCCCCCGGCTGATGCGCCAGGGGCAGGGCGCCCAATTTATTGATTGCATCGCCGAGTAGCAATTTATCGCCCACAAAACCGGCATAAATACCCGCCTTTGCATATATCGCCTTCATTTTATCCGACCCGATCTGTGCATAATCAATGCCCGAAGTATGGGTAAGCAAGTCCCTGATGGTAACCTCTCTTTTAGCATTTACAGTTGTATAGCTCGAATCTTTGGGGTTAAATTCAGCCAATACCTTTGGATGCGTAAATGATGGGATATATTTCGAGATAGGATCATCAAGCAAAAACTTACCTTCCTCGAACAACATCATCACCGCCACACTGGTAATGGCCTTGGTTTGTGAGGCGATACGGAAAATTGCATCGGTCTTCATCGGGATATTCTTTTCGGCATCGGCCATGCCAAAAGCTTTGTAATAAACAATCTTGCCATTACGGGCAATAAAAGCATCCGCGCCCTTTATCCAGCCGGAATCGATATACTGCTTCACCAGTCCGTCGATCCGCTGCAACCGTTCGGGCGAAAACTTCTCAGCCACAGCACTGCCAGGCTGCAAAGTATTGCTTTGGGCGAATAGGCCAACAACCGTCGATACAAGCAGTAATGATAGAAACCAACTTTTCTTCGTCATAAAACATTTATTAATTACAAAACAATCATAATGACTCAATGACCTAATGACCCAATGACTTAATGACCTAATGACTCAATGACCAATCACACTCCTCCAAATATAGAAAACCCGCCATCCACACAGATCGTTGACCCGGTAACAAATGCCGAGGCATCGCTTAATAGCCAAACCAGCGCGCCGATCAGTTCATCAGGATGCCCGAAACGTTTAAATGGCGTATTCCTGATCACTTTTTCGCCCCTTTCGGTATAACCGCCTTCAGGTTTTGTGAGCAAATTACGGTTTTGTTCCGTAAGGAAGAACCCCGGCGCTAATGCATTCATCCGGATCTTATCGCCATAACGGTTAGCCAGCTCGACTGCAAACCACTGGTTATAACAATCAACGGCCGCTTTGCCCATATTATAGCCCAAAACTTTGGTTATGGCTCTTTTTGAATTCATGGAGGATATGTTAACGATGCTGCCCTTTCCTGTTTTGGCAATCGCTTCGCCGAATATTTGCGTTGGGTATAACGTGCCCCATAAATTAACTTCCATCACCTGTTTCATCCCGGCAAGGTTCATTTTAAAAATATCCTCATCAGGTTGCAGAACGCCCTGCGGCATATTACCGCCGGCGCCGTTTACCAGGCCGTCTATCCTGCCAAAAGCGTCTATGACTTTGTTTTTTGCGGCGATCAATTCCTCCGTATTTAACACGTCGGCCACCAGGGCAATTGCCTTGCCGCCATCGGCATTGATATGATTGGCGCGTTCTTCAGCTACCGCTTTATTTCGGCCTAAAATCCCCACTGTTCCGCCGGCTTCAACAATGCCATTGACGAATGAGTTGCCTAAAATACCGGTGCCGCCGGTTACGATGATGACCTTACCAGCTAATGAAAATTGGTTTGACATTGTATGTTTGTCTTGTTTTTAGGTTGCCGTTCAGCGATCCCGCCGGTAAGTGGAGTTATATGCCAAAAACGCTGACACGATAACACACCCCTTCACCGCTCTCAAGAGGGGAATCGCACTGGCCCCTGCTTTTTTATTTTATATTTTTCTTTACGTTATCTTAAGTCGCTAATCGAAACCGGATCCATATCGGTATAATCGAGGTTCTCGCCGGCCATGCCCCAGATAAAATTATAATTGGTGGTGCCGCTGCCCGAATGTATGCTCCATGGAGGCGAAACAACCGCTTCGTAATTGTTAACCGTTATATGCCTGGTTTCATCGCCTTTGCCCATATAGTGCATTATTTTTTGCCCTGCGGGGAGATCGAAATAAAAATAGGCCTCCATCCGGCGGTCGTGGGTATGCGCGGGCATAGTATTCCAAACACTGCCGGGCTGCAGGGTAGTTAGTCCCATGACCAACTGGCAGCTTTTTATGCCGTCGGTGTGGATATACTTATTTATCGTCCGAAGGTTAGCGGTGGCCGCGCTGCCGGCGTCGACTTTAGCAGCTTCCGCGATAGTCATTAAAGCAGTTGGGTGGGACGTATGTGCAGGCGCCGAAAGTAAATAGAATACCGCCGGGCTTTCGCTGTTTTTACTTGAAAAAATAACGCGCTTAACTCCCTTGCCAATGTATAAACAATCGAATTTTTGCAGATCGTATGTACGCGCATCTGTTGTGATGCTACCCTCCCCTGCGACATTAATGATCCCGATTTCCCTCCGCTCCAAAAAATATTCTGCACGAAGGTTTATATAGTTTTCGAGCAAGAGCGCTCCGGTTACCGGGTTTGCCGCGCCGACGATCATCCTGTCGTAATGGGTATAAACGCAGGTAACAGCGTCTTTTTTAACAATATTGTCAAGTAAAAACCGGTCCCGGATTACCTGGGTATCGTAATGCTTAAAATCATCCGGGTGTACGCTGTGCAGTATTTTCAAGTGGATTAGTTGATTAAGTGAGTGGTTGATTAAGTGAATGGTTGAAATTATTGTGAGAGTTATTTTAAACTCAATCAACTTAATCTAACTCAATCAACCCAATCAACTTCAAATCAAAGTTAACATTTAGGCAATCAAAAAATCGTAAAATAGTGTTTACATTGGCTTAAATTTTCTTTAGCCGCCAACAAACGCGCACGTCATGAAAGTTCAGGCGGCTACAAAAAGCTGGTGGCTTGCTGCTTTTACAAGTTTGCCGGGAACAGCGCTGTGCAGAACATCGCCAATGTGCGGCTATAAAATTTCCCCGCCGCAATGGCAAGAAGAAGGGGCTTAGGTTAAAGTCAACCACTCACTACTCACTACTCACTACTCACTACTCACTACTCACCACTCACCACTCACCTACACTTTAACCAATTTCCATTTTCCCCTTTTAAACAAATAATAGGCCAGCACAGCGGTTACGAACTGCGAGATCACGATCGCAATAAAAATCCCCATGGGCTCCCTGATGTAATACTGGCTTAAGATCCAGGCTAAGGGGATCTGAAAAAGCCAGAAACCTACAAAATAAACCAGGGTTGGCGTACCTGTATCGCCTGCGCCGTTAAATGCGTTCAGCATCACCATTTCCACCCCAAAAAAGAGGTAGCTCAGGCTGACGATACGCAAAGCCTGCACCGCAAAATGGCGCGCGCCCGGGTCTTTGTTAACGAAACTTACAATCGGTTCTCCTAAAATACAACAAATCAGTGTAACGCAAAGCATAAAAATGGTCACATAACCAGCTGTTATCCAAACACTTTTTTCGGCGCGGCCGGGCTGCGATGCTCCAAGGTTTTGCCCGGTGAGTGTGGCCGCGGCGTTGCTCATGCCCCACGCGGGCAGCACGAAAAAAATGAGCAAACGAACAGCCACCTGGTACCCGGCCATGGGGGCAACACCGAAACTGCTGACGAGCCGCGCAAGAAATATCCAGCTGCCCGATGTAACTAAAAACTGTATGGCTGCAGTACTGCCAACCTTTACAATTTGCCAAAGCAACTCAGCATGAGGCTTTAACTGGCTTGCGTAGAAATGAAGCAAGCCCCTGCGAATGAACAGGCGGTACACCTGGTACAAAACGCCTATACCTCGCCCTGTAGTCGTGGCAATTGCCGCGCCTTCTATTCCGAACGCCGGAACCGGGCCAAAACCAAAAATCAAAACCGGGCAAAGGATAATATTGAAGGCATTACTTATCAAAAGGCTATGCATAGCGATAGCGGCATCTCCCGCGCCACGAAATATGCCGTTGATCAAAAACAATAGCATGATAACCAGGTTGCAGCCATACATGATTTGTGTATACCTGATGTTTTCAGCTATCATGTGTGGCGTAGCTCCCATCGCGTGCAAAATCGACCGGGCAAAGCAAACCCCGGTTACGGAAAGAATGATTGAAAGAACGACAGCAAGAAGAATAACCTGCATACCCGCGTGCGCTGCTTCTTTATAATTTTTCTCGCCTACACGACGCGCTACAAGCGCTGTGGCGGCCATACTCATCCCCATGGCGATGGAGTAAATAATGCTAAGTACCGATTCAGTGAGCCCGACTGTCGCCAGCGCCTCGTTGCCCAGCTTGCCAACAAAGAACATATCGACAACAGCAAAAACTGATTCACCGAACATTTCCAATATCATTGGAATGGCTAATAAAACCACTGAAAGGCGGATGCTGCCCTTAGTATAATCGCGTTCTTCGCCAACCAGTATTGCCCATATTAGTTTAAAAAAGCGCCTCGGTTGCCCGGGCGCTTTGCTTAATTCTGTCATATAATTATACCGCGCCGTTAGTCGCGACGGATTTGAGTTTAAGTCGTTTGTGATAATATATATACGAAACAGCCAGTATTATAAGGAAAATTGGCATTGGCGCCCACTTGTCGAATGGGAGGTTTAAAGCCATGGAATAGGTTGCGCCAATCAAGTCGAAGGCAAACCCGGCATAGGCCCATTCTTTTATCCTTGGAAAACCAGGTACCAGGATAGCAATAATTCCCAATATTTTGGCAACAGCTAAAAATTGCATTATGTAAGGTTTGTAACTCATAGCATCCATCATCTCTTTCCCATCGGGTGTAAGCGGCATAAAAGTCCCTATGGCCGAAAATAGCATCAGCGCCAGCAAGAGGCCGGTTGCTATCCAGTAAATAATGTTGATCCTTTTCATTTGTGTGTGTTTTAAGTTATTGATTTGGTTGATAATACAGTATAACTACACCGGAACTGAGTGTTTTCACATCCGTAAGGCTCAATGTTCTTCTACCTATGCCGCTGCCGAACTCAGGTTTTCCGTCGCCTAATATAACAGGATTAATTATCATCCTGTACTCGTCAATTATGCCCATTTGTGTAAAAGCCGACACAATACTCGCACTGCCCAGGATCACCAGGTCTTTCCCCGGCTGTTCTTTTAATTTTAAAACCTTCTGCTTCAGGTTATCCTTAACCAGCGTTGTGTTTTCCCAATCAGTCCCCTCAAGTGTTGTGGAAAAAACGATTTTGGGCAGACTGTTCATTTTACGGGCAATTATTGGGTCGTTTATTTTTACTTCCGGCCGGGTCCAGTAGGCGGCCATCATCTCGTAAGTTACCCGTCCAAACAATAATGCACCTGCAGAATTCAGCATATCTTCGGCATAACCGAAGAATTCTTTATCCACCACGTGCCAGTCCAGCTCGCCGTTCGGCCCAGCCACGTACCCGTCTAAAGACACCATATTTGATACAATTACCCTTCTCATGCCAATCAAAATTATATGCAATAAACCGGACTAATATCACTATTAAGTTTGTAAAATTTAGCTTACCCTTTCTAATGTTTATTTAACCTGTTATTTCCCACCCTTGTTAATGTCACCTCGCAAGCCATTTCCCTGCCATCCTTTATCCACTTCCATTTCCCGTTAATAATTTCGCCGCCCTTCCCGACCTTACCCTTAAATTTTCCCTTGATGCCGGGCATATCAATGAAAACGATGTGGCCGCTTTCGCTCGTCTCGTAGGTGAATTCAAGCACCTGGCCGTTGGTGTCAAAATAATGCGATTTTAAACTTTTGCTGCTCTTATCGTACCCTATAAATTCGATGCCTTTGGTGCCGATAAGATCAATATCCTGCACCATAAAAAAGCCGCCCTCCATCCAGTTGAACGTAACTTGCCCATGGGCTTCGCCTGTAACAACCCATGCGCCCAGCAGCCTGTTAAGGCTTTTAAGCGCGGGGTTAGGTTTCAGGTCGTCCCACTCACTCGCGGTGTCCGGTTTTGCTTTTGCTCCCAATTTTACCAGGTATTGCTCATCTTCATTGCGGTCCCAGCCGGATACACTCCTTATAAAATTTGTGCCATGGCATTGATCATTTAATAACCCAAAGTTACAGGCATTGTAGATTTTGCAAAGGTGCCGTGCATGACAATAAGAGGGGGAAATAGAGACAGCCGGACAGCGTTCAAGCCTGGGAACCCTTATTTATCCGTGATAAAACATATCGAATAATGAATTTTGAATGTCGAATGTCCAAGGTTTCCACTCTATATAATAGCTGGCATGACTGGGCACCCGGTATTCGAAATTACCCCTAACGTCCGGTTATTTCATTGCAAACAGATAATTACTACCTTTAAACAGGCGCAATTGTCATGACCAGATACCTGTTTACCCTTTTCCTGCTTTTTTTCCTGATCCCATGCCGGGGCCAAAATACCGATAGTTTAAAAAAAATTGTTTCGGGTAACTATCCGCCGCAAAAGCGGTTGAAAGCAGCCGTCGGGCTTTCGAGCTATTTATCAGCAAAAAACGCAAACGAGACCTTTGCCGTTGCGAAAACCGGGCTGATGCTCGCCCACGAATTGAACGATAAAAAAGCCACGGGGTTATTTTTGGAGGATATCGGCAGGGCGTTTTATTTAAAAACTGCATGCGATTCTGCCGCTTACTATTTAAACCGATCGGCCGCGATTTTTGAAAAACTGAAGGACAAAACGGTGTTGGCAGATATTTACCGCGAACTGGCTGACTGTTATTTCAAAGCAAAGCAGCCTGCAAACGCTGTAGCGTTTTATGACAAAGCCATTGCTAACACGTCAAGGAACCGGTCCCCGCGAAAGGTAATAGGTTTGCTTGACCAAATAGGGGCAGTTTATGAAAGCGAACATAGTTATCGCGAAGCGTTAAAATACTTTAAACAGGGCTTCGACATAAAGGACTCGCTCGACATTGCCCAAAAAACCAGGGACAATACGCCCGAATCATTCAGCCGCGACTTTATCGGCGACGTGTTTGGCAGCATGAAAGGCAAGGCAGCATCCGAACAGGATATATTAAAAACCATAGAGCTCCGTAAATCATTGAACGATACATTGGCGCTGGCGATCAATTACCTCAATCTCGGTATTTTGTATAAAGAGAAAAAACAATATGCCAAATCGCTCGAAGCCCTACGAAGCAGCCTGGAAGATGCAACGATAATTAAATATAACAGCCTTGAAAGCAACGCTTTAAATGAGCTGGCCGATCTATACGAGCAGATGGGCAATTATCAGCAATCACTTGTTTATTTTAAAAAGCACATTGCCTTGGACGATGCGGTTTACAGCCGCACCGGCTCAAAGGATATTGACGAACTGCAAACCAAATATGAAATAACGCAGCGCGAGGAACAGATATTGCAACAGCAATTCGAGATATCGAAGCGCAATTACTGGATGGCCGGCATCGGCATTATTTTATTGCTCAGCTTGCTGTTGAGTTACAATTATTACAAGCAATCAAAACTAAAGGAGCGTAATATTGCCATGCAGGCCATTATTGAGACCGAGGAAAAAGAGCGAAAACGAATAGCGCAAGACCTCCACGACAGTGTGAGCCAAACCATGAGTGCGGCTAAAATTAACCTGACCGTTGTAGGGGGCGAGCTGCAATTTATAAATGAAGAGCAGCGGAAGCGCTACCAGAAAGCGATACGCCTGGTAGACGATGGCTTTAAAGAAGTGCGCACCATTTCGCATAACATGATGCCCTGGGCTTTGCTGGAAACAGGTTTATCATTGGTGATAAAACAGTTCATTGAGAATATTGAGCATGATACCATAAGTATCAATTTTTTCAGCAAGGGGTTTGAGGAACATTTCGACGATACGATAGAAACGATATTGTACCGTGTATTGCAGGAATGCGTAAATAACGTAATGAAACATGCCGGGGCAAGCAGGCTCGATATTTCGCTGATGCGCGACGAAGAGAACATCAGCCTCACTATTGAAGACAACGGTAAAGGATTCGATATGAGCGACCCGGAGAGGTACGTTGGTATGGGCCTAAAAAACATGCAGACCAGGATCAGTTTTTTAAAAGGAAAAATTGAATTGGATTCAACACCGGGCAAAGGCACGCTGGTGTCGGTTTATATTCCGGTTACCAAATAAGCCGATAGGTTTACGCTAAAAAAATATTGAATAATGAATCAATGTCGTTTAGTTAAGACCCCGCCCCCAACGGGGGCAAACATCGGTAGAAGAAATTTTAAAATTCAAAACCGCTCCGTAGGTGCGGCATTTGGCGCCAGTTGCGTACCGGCACGCATTGTTCGCTCAACCACTCTTCTACCGACGTTTTGCTCCTAACGGAGCATTTTGGAAGGCTTTATTTTTCGAAGTAAACGATATTAAATGCCGAATTTCCACTTCATTATTCTACATTCGGTGTTCGATATTCGATATTAATTCACTTCATTATTCTACATTCGATGTTCGATATAATTCACTTCATTATTCTACATTCGGTGTTCGATATTCGGTGTTCGATATTCGATATTAATTCCTCTACCCCTCGCCCAGGCCTCATAAGTTATATTGCAGGATAAACTTTGTAAGTTCCACAGGATTTTTCAAGTTTAGTTTTTGCATGATATTTTTCCGGTGTGTTTCCACCGTATAAATGCTCAAATTAAGATGATCGGCCATTTGCTGGTTGGTATAATTCTGCTTGATAAACTGCAATAATTCCGCCTCTCTTTTTGTAAGCTGAAATTGTTTCAAAAAGGCGTCGGTTTCATCAAACGCCGAATTTGAAACCGGCTGTTTATATGGGAAACACGATTGCCCCTGCCCTACCAGCCGCATCACCTGCACCAACTCGCTCTTATCTGCATTCTTAAAAATATAACCATTTGCCCCGCCCGCCTTTGCCTTTTCAATCAAATGCTCTTCGTTATAAGTTGAAAGCATCACCACCTTGATTTTCGGATAAAATGACTTTATTCTTTTAAGCGCTTCAAAGCCATTGATCCCCGGCATATTAATGTCCAGCAGTATAAGGTCGGGGGTGTTATGATGCAGCAGGCCCAGCAATTCCTTGCCGTTGGCTGCTATGCTCATGATCTCGATATCCGGCTCGTTTTGCAGCAACATGCAAAGGCCGTCGATAAACAAAGTATGGTCATCTGCAATAATGACCGACAACTTTTCTTCTGCCATACTCAATTGTGATTAATGCGAATCAAGAGTTTAGAGCCAAGAATCAAGAGTCAAGAGTCAAGATTAAGAATTAAGGAAACAGCCGCGCACGTAAAGAAAGATATGCAGTGCCGTAGGCAAGCTTTTCCTTATTTTTTTGTCATGGCTCTTGATTCCTGACTCTTGATTCTAAGTTCTTAATCCTTACCTCCTAGTTCGCATGATTAATTATTACTGTAAAAGTACACCGAAACAGGCTCATATAAAATACCAACCGGTTTGTATTGTGTGCCTTGCAAACACCCCATAAAATTGTACTGACCAAAACAAAAAAGATTTGCAATGAAAAACTTAACCGATCTAACGCCCGGATGACAGGCCCGGGAAAGCTGTTAAAACGCATCGCTTTAACACCCATCAGGAAAATCCATTAGTATCTAAACAATACATGAAAAAAGCCATGAAAAAAATAATTACTTTAATATTAACGATGCTGTGCGTAACGGTTTATGCGCAGCAAAGCCAAACCAAAAATACAGCGCCTGTCTCGGTACAAATACTGGCAGGCAGCCAGGGCCTCGGCGCCGACTTGAAATATGGCCTCCTCCCTGATCTGTCAGGCAGGATTGGTTTTGGCATCATACCGCTTACGGTAAATAATCTTTTCTCTTTCTCAAGCTTCGCAACTGCAGACCAATTGTCGGCAAGGTTTTCCAATGTGCATTTATTGGCCGACTATTCGCCTTTTAAAAGCGGGCGTTTCCGGCTCGTAGGCGGCGCAGCTTACCTGGTAAAAGGGAATGCGCAGGTTATCATCACCCCTTCCGGCAGTTACCAGTTCGGGAGCAGCACTATAACCCAGGAGCAGATCGGCTCGCTGAATGCCCGGGTGACATGGAAAGGCGTAGCGCCTTATCTCGGTGTTGCACTTTTTAACAGCTTCCCCAACAGATTTTTTAATATAAACCTGGACTTGGGGACTTACTACCTGTCGCGGCCGGGCACTTCATTTACCGGCACAAAAATGCTGTCAGATAACAGCTCGCAGGCGCCCCAGTTCAATCAAAATATGCAAGGCTACCGCTGGCTGCCTGTTATTCAACTCAACTTTAATTTCAGACTTAAATAATTATCAAAATGAAAAAGCTACCCATCGATGAAAAAAGCAGGCTGCTGATCGCAGCATTTTTAACGGTAATTGCGCTATTAGTAATATTTGCATTGAATAGCTGCAGGAAACCCAATGAACATATCAGCCTGATTGTTAATGAAAGCACACTGGCCAAATCGCCGGTGATCGTACACTTTGCTAATGCAAACAGCAGTTCAACTGTTCAGCCCGGCGATTTTGACGTAACTATAAGCGGCAAAGACTCTGCCCTGGTTCAAATGGACGGCGGGGCAACCTCAAACTTTAAAGCATCACACGGCTTTTTGCCCTTGTCGCTTGTCAGCATGGCCCAGCCAACGCCCTCAAACCCTGTGTCATTTAATATTTCGGCGCAAATCCCCGGCTTTGCCCCGGTTACCCAAACCGTTACCATTACAAAGGATACCGCAACTGTAGTAGATATTTCGGCTATTGAGTATGCCAATCCGCCCCAGGGAGCAGGCGTTTTAGTAAACAGTTCATCATTGTCCGACGGCACATCCCCAGGAGTAACACTTAATGTGCCCGCTTCGGCCGGCATGGTTGAAACGGCTAAGATAACCGTGCCCGAAGGCACCCAGATGCTCGATGCAGCAGGCGATGCCATTAGCGCCTCCAGGCTGACATCGAATGTGGTTGATTACAGCGCCACTTCGGCCACCTCATACGGGGCATTCCCCGGTGGTTTTAGTCCCGCCAACGTTGTCGACGCCTCCGGCCACCCTATTAACGGCGGCTACCCCATCAACTTTGTTTCGGCCGGCTTGCTATCGATAAAAATGTTTGCCGATGGTACCCCCGTAAGGCATTTTTCAAAGCCCCTGCAGGTGAGTATGAAGCTGAATCCAAATACCACAAATTTTACGACAGGCAATGATATACAGGCTGGCGACATAGTGCCATTGTGGAGCCTTACCGAGGAAACAGGCCAATGGAAGAGCGAGGGAAATGTTACCATAACAAAAGACGGCAGCGGAAACCTGGTGGCGAACTTTCAAACCACACACCTTTGCTGCTTCAACCTCGACTGGAGCTGGGCAGTAGCCGGCCATCCTTATGGCACCTGCTTTCATCCCCTGGTGGTGCGCATACACTGCGGCGCCGGCAACAGCGGTGTTTTTGACGTAACCATTTGCACACCCCGGAACCAATACCTGGCGGGCGCGCATGGCGAGTTCGTGCACGATGGCGATGTAGTAGTGTTCCCTTACGTACCTGATATAGCCCAATGCAAGGTGGTGATCAGCAACTTTAATTTATACTTAAACCCACGGCTGCCCATACTTGCCGAAACTATCCTCTTTAACCCATGCAGCCAGGGTTCTATCGACCTGACCTGGGGAGCGCCTGCACCGCCGTCGTTTATAAATGTAACGCTCGACATAAAAGGCCATTGCTCGAACAAGAATGTGAATCTTTTACCATCCGGATGGTTCTTCCTTTACGATTTCGGGGCAGCTAAGATCAACCAAAACCCATGGACTTACGTGTGGGTATATAATGGAACCATTCTGTATGCCTTCGGCAACGGGATAACCGGCAGCAACGGCCACTACAGCATCAGGCTGCTGAACGGAGACCAGTATTATATGTACGCGTTCAATAGTTATGAATGGTACGAATCGCCCATGTTTACGATGGCGCCGAGGAATTTTACGTTCCCATCCGTCGCGGGTATAAACGGTACGGCCATTTACAACGGGGCAACAAATACATTAGCCATTACCGCGACATTCAGCGTGCATTGCCGCTAAAAATAAACTTCTGCCTATGAAGAATAGTTAATTGTGATTGATAGTACCTACTGAAAAACAGTGTGAACCCTGCAGATAGCGATATTTGCAGGGTTTTTTGCAGTAAAATATTGTTCGTAAAGGATTGAACAATTGCTTTACTTAGATTTAAAGCTGATGAGATCGATAAAGGCCAGCATATCGTCCTGTTTATCCAGTTCTCTAACCACATCAATTATCTTTTGCTGCAAGGCAGCGTCGATGACCGGCGAGCTTAACCTTTTAAATTTTTTGATAACATCATCCCAGCTAAATGGCCGCGTAAAAAATCCATGATAATCTTCTTTTTCGCAGGTCAGGGTATCGCCGTTTTTTAGTTTGATTTCCACCTTTGCCAGCACTTTATCCGGGTAGGCTCGTGTGTAAGGATCTAAGGCGCCCGCGACCACTAATGGCTTGTGGATCGGGATGCCTGTACTTACCGATATCTTTCGCAATAGTTCCTGTACATCGCTGCTGTTAATTCTGGCAGGTTCGTATTGTTCCGGCCAAATATCGCCGTCGAGCAGCAGCACGGCTACCGCATAGAACAAGCTGTGGTCAGCCTGCTCCTTTGTCTCAACCTTCTGCCGGTCGCCGTATGAGCCCGATCCGATGATATGATAGGCTGTGAGGAAGGTAGTAACCTCTACTTTTTCAATATCGGCCGCCGTGAACGAATTGTTTTTTTTGAGCTCATCCACCGCTTCAATGGTTGGCTGCGCATGTACCTCGACGTTGTACCGCTTAAGCACGCATTTGTGGATCAGCTCAAACGTTTCCTTGCCCCAATCATAATCCAGTTCCATGCCAAATACTTCCTTGAATCCTTTCGGTCCTTCAAAAATGGCAATCGGCCCCGTCAATCCTTCCCTTGCCAGCAAAACGATCCCCATACAGTCCAGTGCGTCGAGGGAGGAGGCAAAACCCTTCCACTCATACGTATAAGACGCCCGGCTGGTAACCATTGGGCTGATCGAAGTGCCGGTTATTCCCAAGGCATGGGCGGTTTGTTCAACGGTTAAGCCGAGGAGCCGGGCTAAACCTGCCGTAATTGAATAACCGAGCAACAGGGTATGGTCGATCCCTTCCATCATTACCGGTATTTCCAAAACCAGCCTGCATTCCAGCTGGTAAGCAACGGCCATAGCTGCGAGGAACTCCCTGCCGCTCGTTTTCCTGAACTGCGATGCGGCCAGCAATGCGCCTATATTATCGCTGGGATGGCAGGTAGCTTCCTTCCCTAAAAAATTATCCATAAAATCCGGGTAACGGATAAGGGCTGTGAACAGTTGTGCCGCCCGGTCGTACGGAAGTGCGTCTACCAGCGGCGCCCGGCACTTCCTGCCTTCGCCCATCACCCGGATCTGTTTTACCAGCTTGTGAATTGCCGGTTTGCCGGTTGCGTGAATAAATGACCCAAGTGCATCCAGCAAATGCCTTTTTAACTGGTCGATATTCGCTTCGCCAATACTTTCGTATGTACTATTCAGTGCAAACCGGGCTATCTGTATATTCTGTAATTCCTTTTCCATCGTATGCTCCTGAACAAATAACCGTCCGCAAAAAATAAAGTTTACAGAATGTTCGACCTATCCTTAGCGCTTTATGGACCATGGACGTCATTGCCCATTTAAAACTATCGGTCAAAACTGCTGTTTATTAATTCCATCAACATATGAGCCCATGCCGTCAGCTTTGCTTTTTGAATGCCACAAAATATTGAAAGATAACAAGCTAACTATTTCTTTTGCCGAAAGCGCAACGGCGGGCCGGCTATCCTCCGAATTTTCACTTATTCCTGACTCGGGTGAAATATTGAAGGGAGGTATTGTTTGCTACGATGCCTGTATAAAACAGGACTTGCTGGGCGTACCAAAAAAGCTGGTTGAAAAATATACGCCTGAATCTGCCGAAATAACACGAGAGTTGGCCTCTCGTTTAGGGAAATTTATGAAAGCCGACATACAAGTAGCGGTTACCGGCCTGCCTATGCCCGGCGGCAGCGAAACCCCCGAAAAGCCGGTTGGGACCATGTTTATACACGCGATAGTTAAAGGAAAACATTTAGCTGCGCGCGAAATATTTAAGGGAACACCCGAAGAAGTAGTTTTGCAAACCGTCGACCGCGTAGCAAGGCTGATAATTGATGAATTATCAGGCGAGGGTCCGTAGGCCGGGCTCTTGTACCAGTTTTTGAAGGCCCATGGTGGCGGGGCCGGTTAGCACGTTCCCATCAATATCATACCGGGCGCCGTGGCATGGGCAATCCCAGCTCTTTTCTTCGGCGTTCCATCCTACTATGCATTTGGCATGCGTACAAACGGGGCTGAGTACATGAATATCCCCGTTCTCATCACGGTATGCCGCTATTTTTGAGCCGTCAACCTCTACCACCCTGCCCGTGCCTGGTTTTAATCTCTTTAGCGAATCCGTTTCGTGCACCGCCAGGCGGTCGGCTATAAAATGATAGGCAACGTCGGCATTTTCCTTCACAAATTCGCTGAAACCATCTATCGGCTTTATCCTTGAAGGATCAAATATTTGACGGTACCTGCTTGCTTTCCCCAGTACGAGGTCGCTCAATACACGCCCTGAAATACTGCCCAGCATCATGCCATTGCCATTAAAGCCTGTGGCGCAATACATGCCTTCGGCCGCAAAAGGCATCTGCCCTATATAGGGTAAGCCATCAACCGGCACGTAATATTGCGACGACCATCTGTATTTTACCGACGAGACATTATAAAATCTCCGGATATATTTTTCCAGGTCATCGAAGGCCTTTTCCGGATCATCGTGGCCGGTTTTATGATCATTGCCGCCGGCGATCAGCAGGTCCTGCCCATCGATGTTATGTGTGCGGAAATAGTGGTAAGGCTCCTGCATGTCATAGATCAGGCCCTCGGGGTAAGCGTTGTTTTTTAACTTTACCGCCATTACATAACTGCGGTAAGGCGCGCAACGAAAATTAAATACGTTGAGGCCAGGCGGCATGTGCGTAGCATAGACAATATTTCGGGCCCTGATATTCACATTGGCTGATTCCGCGGTATGAACGGCATTTTCGCTGGTCACCTTTTGTATCCTGGTCTGCTCAAAGATTGCCCCGCCGGCGGCGATGTAAGCCTTTTGCAGGCCTTTCAAATATTTCAATGGATGAAATTGCGCCTGGTTTTCGAACTGCAAAGCGGTTTTATGCGGCACGGGCGATGGGGCTTTTTTAATATATTGAACGGGTATGCCCACCTGCATCGCCCCCTTATAAATATCTTCCAATTGTTCTGCCTGGTCGTCGTCCTCAGCATACAAAAAGCCGGTTTTCTCCTCGTAATCGCAGTTGATATGGAAGGCGTCGATATTGGATTTGATGATGTCAAACCCTTCGTTTATAGCATCGGCAAATAATTGCGCCCCTTCTTTTCCGAAAGCGCTTTCTGCTTCCTTATAAGTAGTGTCGGCAAAGGTGTTGATGTGGGCGCTGGTGCCGCCGGTGGTTCCGAAACCGATAGTATGCGATTCCGCTATCGCTGTTTTCTTACCGGCTTGCTGCAGCATTAAGGCCGTGGTAAGACCGGTAATGCCACCGCCAACTATCAAACAATCAAATAAATCACCGGCGGTATTTTCATTTGAAGCCACCGGGATGCCATGCAAACCATGCTGCCAGGGGCTTTCACAATTGCCATCTCGCGAAGCATTAGCTATATCTTTTTTCATAACAACGTTTAAACGTTATACAAAAAAGCCATAACGGTTGTTTGAAACGCCGGTTCGGGAAAAGCTTGCGCAAGAATTTTTCGGATACGAAAACTGAACCCGTTGCTTTTAATCTTTTAAAGCAACCGCCAGCAAATACCAGGCGGCATGCGGCAGCCATTGTTCTGCCCAACGCCAGTCGGCATCCTTGCCCGTCAGGCTGTAGGGAAGGTTGAAGTCGATATCATCCTCGTTTTCAAATCCCGAAGTTATGCCGTTCACTATCCCGCCGGGAGCGTTGGTGTATTCAAAAGTACCGAAAAAACCATATGCCGGGTTATTGTGACCGGTGCCCTGCAGCATGCTGGCGTCATAAGGGTTTAAACCCAATATCCAGTTCAGCTGGTCCAATGCGAAGCCATCGAGTTTATCATGAAATTGCGAGTCATCCTTAAAAACTATTGCAGCCATTTTGGCTGCGGCGGCCATTGAAGCAAGCCTGGCGTCCTCGCCCTGCCACCAGGGCGCTGCATCGCTGTCATGAGGAAAGAAAAACGAGCCGCGCCTGTTGCCCGAAGTATCCTGCACCAGCTGCCGGCTGTAGCCGAAAGGGTTATTTACTTCGGCAGTGATGGCCAGCTCATGTTCCATTGACTTTTTTACAACCTCCTTGATTTTAGCTTGCATACCGGCCGACGCGACCGGGTAATAATATAATAAACTTACTACCGGAAGGCCAGCGTCAGAAGCATGGAAAAATGGCCGATCCTTATCATCGGCCCGCCAATAATCTTTAAAGCCCTGCCACGAAACCAGCCGGTTGATTAATTGCCCCGCCCTTTTTTCAGCGGCTTTTTGATAAACATCTTTGTGTGTGACCTTGTACAATTCGGTCGCGGCTGACAATGCGCAATAATCATCAAGGATATTTTCCTTACCGTCAAAATCCACCTGCGCGTTTTCTTTGTCCAAAACACCGAAGGCGTCTTCAGCGGCTTGTAAATACTGCGCATTGCTGTACTCTCCCGAAACCGGGTAAGCCGAAGCCATCGCCAGGGCTGCAATTGCCATCCCTGCGCCTGAACGATAGCTTGCCTGGTAGCTGCGCCAGCTTTTAACAGGGGCAGCTTTACCGAACGACTGGTCTTTGCTCTTTTTTATACGATAACTGCCCTCATCCGCCCCGATCGACCGGTCCTGCGGCAGTTTGCCCGGGCCCGGCGCGCCGACTGAACGGTAAAATGAACCGCCTTTCGGATGCATTCTTACCAGGTAATCAGCGCCATACATTGCTTCATCCAATATTCGCCTGTCAATCTGGTGAAAATCAGTGCCCGGCCGGGCTGATAAAAGCTCATAAGTTTTAAACAGGCTCCAATCGGTTAGCGAAATTTGCTGCGGATTAAAGTAGTTGGAAAATGACAGGTGGGAAAGGTGTTTCCCGTAATCGCCCGTGGCGTCGTACCATCCGCCATGTGCATCGATAGTATCGGCTGTTTTTCCCGCCAACATTAGGTGATGGTCGGCTTTATCAAACAAGCCCGAACTCCGCTGGCCCTTAAAATAATAGACCATATCGGAAATTGTCGCTTTTTCCAATACATTTTTACCGATTACAAACGGGTAAGAATATACCGGGCCATCCGGCAAACTTACCTCCAGCTTATAGGTGCCGGGAGCAGTAAAGCCGCTAAAATCAATCATCGAAAACTGCCAGTTTTTCCACTTACCCACAGGGCCCTTAAAAACCGGCTTGCCTGAATAAACTACTTTGCCGCTGGCAGCATCCAGCAAGTTGAAAGCGGCTGGCGGCGCATTCGTTTCAGAAACGAGAATAGCTTTTTTTGCCCTGTTGTCTTCATAGCCTACCTGATTGGCAACCAGTTTCGCCATCTGGGCATAAAGAAAGACGGGCATTAAGAATAAAAGACAAAGTAATATACGCTTTAGTGGCATAACCATAATGTGTTGAATTAAAGACAGGCGGACTATTGGTACTGCCAAATCTAAGCTATAACAAGCTGTTTTTAATAAATATTTGCTCCCATTTTTAAAATCAGCGTATGCTAAACCGTGTCGGCAATCACCTGGTAAAATGACCAATGTCATTTTAAAATGCGGCTTTGATAGGGAACTTTATACTATGAAACGTTAGAATTTCCCTGGAATGAACCCATAAAAAACGACCTGACATGAAGACGATTTTAGTGCCAACCGATTTCTCGCCTGCAGCCGAAAATGCCGCGCTTTACGCTCTAAATTTAGCAAAAGCCATAAACACAGGCATAAAATTATTTAATGCCTTTAAAGTGCCGATGGAAACACCGCTGGCCGCCCAGGTGATGTGGCCGCTGGAAGATTACGACTCATTAAAAGATGAAGTGACGGACGACTTAAAACGCCTGGCTAAGAAACTATCGCGCGAGGCCTTTTCGCGCGGGGGATCACAACCTTATCGTCTGCCGATTGAATACAGCAGCGAAGCCGGTTCGGTGTCGGAAATGGTGTGTGAGCAGGCGGTTGCACAGCGTTTAGGGCTGGTGGTGATGGGGATGTCGGGCGCCGGCGCCTTAAGCCGGCTTTTCCTGGGGAGCAACAGCAAAGAGCTGATTGACAAGGCGACTTTCCCGGTATTGCTGGTCCCGCCGCATGCTGTTTTCAAAGGGATTAATAAAATTGCTTTCGCAAGCGACTTGAGCGACGACGAAATAGAAGTGATACATTCACTGGCAGGCTTTGCATATAAATTTAATGCCGAGCTGTTGATAGCTCACGTTACTGATGAAAAATACGAGATGGCCCACCAGCATAAGGTTGATTCATTTCTGAACGACATTACAGGTAAGATTAATTATCCTAAAATTTATTACAGGCATATTAAAAGCCTGGATGTCGACCATGGCCTCGACTGGCTTACCGAACACGGCCAGGTTGATATACTGGCAATGGTACACAAAAAGCATAACTGGGTTGAACAGATATTCGAGGGCAGCCATACGCAAAAATTAGCAAAACATGTGGAAGTGCCCTTGCTGGTTTTCCCGGCAGGCTATAATTCCCCTTTTGTATAAGGGGCTGTTTATAGAAATTAAAAAAATATGTCATGAAACTACTACTGTTAATTGTGATTGTTATTCACGCTTTAATACATCTTTTCGGATTCCTTAAAGCTTTTAACCTGGCTACCATCGGCCAGTTAAGTTTACACATTTCAAAACCCAACGGCCTGTTGTGGCTTGCGACAGCTATACTGTTCATCACTGCAGCAATACTATTTTACCTGCAAAAAGAATGGTGGTGGATGGTTTCCCTTCCCGCGCTCGTCATCTCCCAATACCTGATCATAATTAGCTGGAGCGATACCAGGTTCGGGACCGCAGCAAATCTTATCATCCTGCTGGCCACCGTTATCGCTTTCGGCGTATGGTTTGTGAGCAAGGAAGTCCACCACGGCAGAAAAAGCCCCAATTTGTCTGAATGGGAAACCACGATGAATAACTTAAACGCTATTATTACGTCTTGACGACGGACAAATATTTGCGATGTTTTGACGATCCCCGGTAATGAACTAAAAACTAGCTATCTACGACATGAAAATAAATAAAGAATGGCACCAGGCACACCCGATGCCAAAAAATGCCACCATCGAAGAAAGGATAGCGTGGCATTTGGCGCACGTGCAAAATTGCCATTGCAGGGAAGATATTCCTGCAAAGCTGAAAGAAGAAATGAAAAAACGCAACATCAAAGTTCCCGGATGAATATCAATTTCGGGCGACTTCGGGGCAGACTCGGTTGCTGTGTAACATAAAAAATGAAAAAGGACATAGCTTTGCTCGGTTTCTATTCGGCGCTGGCAGCCTTTGTTGCTGCAGTCGGCTACTGCGTGGTGCAAATATTACAAATTACGGGTCTCATTATTTACCCGGTTGATGATATCCTGATCTACGGTTTTTCTCTGGGCATCGCACCTCCGTTTTTGTTGGCCATGCTCGCACTTCATTATTCGGTACCGGGCGAAAGAAGAATATGGAGCCACGCAGCACTACTTTTCGCTATCCTCTACAATGCCTACGTAATCTTAATGTACACAGTTCAGCTCACAGTCGTTATACCGGCGTCGATCCCTGACGCTTCAAAAGATGTCCTGGTTGCTGCGCCCCATTCCTTTTTTTGGACGATAGATGCATTAGGATATATCTGCCTGGGCATTTCAACATTGTTTGCGGCATTTGTATTTGTAAATAAAGGCCCCGAAAAATGGATCAGGCGGTTTTTTATAGCTAACGGATTAATGGTGCCGGTAATAATGTTCGTCTATTTTTATCCGCATTTTTCCGTCGGTCTGCTATTAATAGCTTTTCCCTGGGTGATAACAGTACCGGGATCTTTGCTTTTGCTGTCTATATTCTTTAAAAGAAATGTCCCGAAGAACTGACAGGAGTGGTGAAATTATTTTTATTTGAAAGATCGGGAATGGTATCGATCTTAACAATCGCCCCCTATAAAAGACCACAATATAACAACAGCATTAGCGGTTGCCTGCATTTACTCATCCTCCATGCTTGAAGGAAATATAAGCAGGGGAATTTGCTGCTTCGACAATGCCTTTTTTGTGGTACTGCTGATGAGTATCCGCCCAAGTAAAGAGTGCTGGTAATGCACCAATGCCAAAATATCTGCCTTGTCTTCGTTGCAAATGTCACTTAGTCTGCCTACCACATCTTTGCCCCTGGTCTCTTTAAAAATGATGTCCCGGAATTTTAACTTGCTTACCTGCTTTAAAAAGCTTACTTCTCTTTCTAATGCTGAAAAGTCAGTTTTACCTATTATGGAAACATGTACTACCTCAATTTCAAACGTGAAGAGCTTCGCAAGCTTAACCAGGTAGCGCAGTCCGATCATGTCGGCGTCATCAAAGTCAGTTGCAAAAATTACTTTCCGCAACTTTTTCAGCTCCGAATTTTGCGGGATAACCAAAACGGGGCGCGTAGCGTGTTTAATTATCGACCGCGTGTCGCTGCCATTTATTATATGCTCAAAAGTACCTTCAGAACTTGCCCCCATCACTACAAGCTCCACATTTTTCTCTTCGATGACAGCGGCAACGCTTTCGCCGAGGTTGCCTTCCCTGGATTCGCACCGAACCACGGGTTTGTGCAATTCCGGGGGCAGTTTGGCTATGGCCTGTTCCAGCGATTCTGCCAGGTTGCTAAGTTTTTCCTGGTTTTCATCTTGCCGCTCTGTAAAATCGTCAGCGATCCACGGCCCGCCGGCATAATCCGAATAATAACTGGATACGGGAAGCGCAGTTAAAGTATTATGCAGCAGCAGGTTTGTGTTGAGCGCGCCGGCAAACAACACGGCTGATTTTGCAGCGTGGGCTGCGTTTTCAGTAAAATCGGTTAATACAAGGATGTTCTTCATAGCCGGTTTTGTTAAATAATTCAGGCAATGAACCGGCATTTAACTCATGCCGGTTCATCGCGCTGATCAAATCTCTAATCTTCAATATTCAAAGTTTCAACTTCCCCCGGGTTAAAAGAATGACGACGGTCATATTTTAAATGTGATACAGGTCATTGATGACGGTGCTTGTAATAGCAAACTTTGTTTGATCACAGATTTAGTCCAGGCAATGAATATATTAGCGCTTACCGATTTTTCAGAAGCTGCAGATAATGCGGCAATATACGCGGCGAAATTTGCCGCAGCGTTAAAGGCTAATCTCATTTTATTTCATGCGGCTTCGCCAAACGTTCCGGTTTCGCACGACAGCGACGAAATGCCCCAGGATGCCGATGACAATGTGGCTGAGGACGTAGCGCGGAAACTAGGCCTCTTGTCCAAAAAACTCGGAGGCGTTTTAACATACGAATCTGTTTATCACCCACATATAAGTCATTTTACCGCTCCGGGGAGTATCAGGGGAAATATTCGCAGGCTGGTTAAAGACAATGCGATCGACCTGATTGTAATGGGAGCGCGTTTGTATGAAGATTTCCCCGGCTTTTTGTTTGGCACAAATGTAAGGGGCGTTGTTGAGGAAGCCGCCTGTCCAGTTTTGCTGATACATGAAGGGGCTTTGTACCGGCCGGTAAAAAGCATGCTTTATGCTACCGACCTCCGCTATTGCGATTTGCGCGTAGTGTCGCTTTTAACAAACCTGGCAAGCCGGCTGAAGTCGGATGTTTCCATGCTTCATGTGTGCACCGACGGCCTGCCTGCCCTGGGAAAGGAAGAAGCTTTGGCAATATTCCTTGACACGATCGCTTCCCGCATCCATTATAACCACCTTACCCATCATCAAACAGACAACCAGGATACACGGTTGCTACTGGCTGAAATAATTGAAAACCAGGAAGCGGATATACTGGCTATCGCCCATAAGAAGTATCATTTTTTTAATCACCTGTTCCGGAAAAATGATGAAAAAGATACAGCGGTTTATACCCGCATACCCATCCTGATCATACCGGATGATTGAAGCATAAACACTGGATTAAATTGGACAGTTATGAATGAATCAGAAATTGTTTTTCTTGAAGGGCCGCAATCGCGCTGGAAGGAGTTGAAATTTACCTTTCGAACGATGTTTGAGCTGATCTCCGGATTTCGGGCTTTGCATTTTATTGGCCCCTGCATCACCATATTTGGCTCGGCCAGGTTTAAAGAGGACCACCCCTATTACGAGCTGACCCGCAAGGCCGCCGCGGCATTCGCCAAACTAGGGTTTACTATACTTACAGGAGGAGGCCCAGGGTTAATGGAGGCTGCAAACCGCGGCGCAAGGGATGTAAAGGGACGCTCGGTTGGCTGTAACATACAGCTCCCAGTTGAGCAAAAACCCAATCCATATCTCGATAAATGGGTGTACATGCGGCATTTTTTTGTCAGAAAAATACTGCTTGTAAAATATTCCTTTGCCTTCGTGGTTATGCCCGGCGGTTTCGGAACATTGGACGAATATTTTGAAGCGCTTACTTTAATACAAACCCACAAGATCGACGATTTTCCGATAATAATTTTTGGCAGGGAATACCATAAAGAGCTCACAGACCACATTAAGCTGATGAATAAGAACGCAACCATCAGTACGGAAGATACGCGGCTGTTTATGGTTACTGATAGTATTGAAGAAGCTGTTGACCTCATCATTGAAAAAAGTATAAAGCAATACGGGCTACGCCCCGAAAATAGAATGAAACCGTTCAAATTCCTTTTTGAGCATGGATAAAACGTAAGGCCCTGCTCAAGTTCCCTATATAATTTAAACAACGCGAAAAAATGTATAATGAAGCCTTCTTACAGGCCGTAATTGAAAATGCTATTGACGGTATAATAGTGATTGACGAAAATGGCCTTATTTTATCGGTAAACCCCTCGGCCTGTTCCTTATTTGGGTACCCGGTACGTGAGTTGTGCGGCAAAAACGTAAATATCCTTATGCCCTATCCTGACAGTGACCGCCATGACGGGTACCTCCGGCAATACGGGCTCAGCCATGAAGCACACATTATAGGGATAGGAAGGGAAGTAAACGCCAGGCGAAAAGACGGTTCAGTTTTCCCGGCGAGGCTTGCCGTAAGCGAGATAAGGCACCAGGGAAAACAAGCATATGTTGGTATTATTAATGACATAAGCAACGAAAAAGAGATCGAACTAGGGTTATTGGAATATAATAATAAACTTGAAGCATTAGTAGAAGAAAAGACAAGATCGCTACAAAATACCGTGCAGTCGCTCGAACAGGCAAAAGCAGAAGTTAACGCCTCACTGAAAAAAGAAGTAGAAGTAAACCAACTGAAAACCAGGTTCGTTTCCATAGCGTCGCATGAATTCAGGACCCCGCTGAGCAATATTCAACTTTCCGCCTCATTAATAGAACGGTATTATGATCGCCTGGAAAGGCAAAAAATATTTTTACACCTGCAAAAAATCAAATCAGGCGTAAACCACCTCACTGCCATTTTAAACGATTTTTTATCGGTCGAAAGGATCGAGGCGGGAAAAGTTACCCCAAAATATCAGCAATTCGATCTTATTTCTCTTTGCGAAGATATTGTCGAGGCCATGAAAATGCAGGCCAAAAAAGAGCAGCAGATCGACTATGAGCATTCCGGTAAAACAACGCTGATAAATTCAGATCCAATTTTGCTGCAGCATTGCCTGGTGAACCTCATCTCAAACGCAATTAAATATACTCGTGATGATGGGGCCATCAAACTAAAAACCAGGGTGACAAATACCAGGTACAACATATCTGTAACAGATAACGGTATGGGTATCCCCGAAAGCGAGCAGCAGCACTTGTTTGAACCGTTTTTCCGGGCCCAAAACACCATCGACATCCAGGGCACGGGCTTGGGGTTAAATATTGTAAAGCGTTATACCAACCTGATGGACGGAGACATAAGTTTTAAAAGCGTCGAAAACAAGGGTTCTGTTTTTAACTTAACCTTTCCGCAGCGCCATTAAAAGGCGATAATGCTATAGGTAATAATTTTTTAACCTGCTTTAAGCAATTCGGAATGTTCGTCAACCGAAGGAGCTAGCTTTTTTCCTTTGCCATGTATCAGGCCATATATATGGTCGGCATTTGTTTTTGTGCACAGCTCGGTGCCCGGGTTAATTGTGGCTGCCGCCCCGCATGCTACGCCATACTCCACGGCCGTAGGAAGGTTTTTGCCTGCAGCCAGGCTAAGCACCACGCCGGCCAGGAGGCTGTCGCCCGCGCCAACCGTACTCTTAATCTTCAGGGCAGGCGGCTTTATGTTCACAACCAGTTCTTCTGTCACCAGCATGGCGCCCTCCGCTCCCATCGAAACGATCACCACCTCACAGTTGCCATAGCCGATTATTTCCCTGGCCACCTCCGCCGCCGACTGCTTGTCCAGGTCTTCTTTTCCAACAAGCGAAGCAAGTTCTTTTAAATTGGGTTTTACCAAATAAACGCCTGCCTGTAAAGCCTGCCTCAGGGCCGGGCCGGATGTGTCGACCACCAGCTTTGCATTTTTCCGGCGCGCAATCAGTGCTATCCTGGCAAAAATATCGGTTGGTACCCCGGGCGGCAAACTCCCGCTGGCTATTATATATTCAATACCGGGTATTTGCTCAACGGCATCTAAACATTGCTGCCATTCTTGTTCGCTTACGGCCGGGCCGGGCATATCAAAAAGGTATTGTTTTCCATCAGACAAATCGGCTATCACCAGGTTTTCCCTGGTACTTTCCGATATATTTACTGGCATGGATTCAACCGATTCTTCTGCCAGCAGCCGGGTAATTTTTTTGCCTGTATCCCCGCCCGAAAGGTAAACGGCGAGCGCATTGCCGCCGAGCTTTTTTATAGCGCGGGCCACATTGATGCCCCCGCCCCCCGGCTCGCAAACAGCAGCCGAACATTTTAATTTTTTATCAGCCACCAATTTTGGTATCGATAAGCTTTTATCCAGTGCCGGGTTTAGTGTTATGGTTACAATCGCTGCCATTATTTTAAAACTAATTCTTCTGCCACGTTTGCGGTGAAAAGGAGCTTGTTTTGATCCTGTTTCAGGATGATCGCCTTTTGCTGCAGTTCATCTTTTATCTTTACGCGCAATGCCTGCTGTGCCGACGGCTCCCCGTGAACAAGGTAAATACGCTGTGGTACTTCTTTAAACTCTTTTAACCACCTGATCAGTTCCGCCTGGTCGGCATGCGCAGATAATCCGGCTATTTCCTCTACCCGCGCTTTGACGGGATAATATTGACCGTGGAACTTTAATTCGTGGGCACGATTAAGCAATGCGCGCCCGCGGGTACCGTCCGCCTGGAAGCCGATGATCAGGATGGTGTTCCGCGGATCAGGTATATAATGTTCCAGGTATTGCAAAACCCTGCCGCCGGTAAGCATCCCGCTCGCCGCCAGTATGATCTTGCTGCCCTTTTGCCGGATGATCTTTTCAGTGCCGCGATAATATTGGTTGATAGTTACCGACTTAAACATCTGGGCTATTTCTTCGTTGTTTACGCTTATCCAATCGGGGCAGCTCAGCAAAAGCTCGCTTGCCGCCGCTGCCATTGGGCTATCAAGGAAAACGGGAAGGCTTTCGGGTATGCTTTTTGAAAGTTTAAGGCTGTAAAGCAAATGCATCACTTCCTGTGCCCTTCCCACTGCAAAGCATGGAATCAAAACATTCCCGCCCTGCGAAATGGTGCCGTTTATGATAAACGCCAGGCGCTCGCCTGTATCGTATGCTTCATGAAGCCGGTCGCCGTAGGTCGATTCCATTATCACAAAGTCTGCCTTTTCCGGGTGCGCCGGCGGTGGCAGCAGTTCGGAACGGTAACGGCCAATATCTCCTGAAAAAACAATGATCTTGTCATAACAGGTTATCGCCACCGAACAGGCCCCCGGGATGTGGCCGGCGGGATAAAGCTGGAATTGCACATTTTCGCTGAGCCAGCATTTTTCGCCCGTGTTTATGATTCTGAAATGTACCAGCGCCGCCTCAACGTCATCGGTATTATATAAGGGCAAAGCCGGGTTATGTTTTGTATAGCCATACTTGTTGGCGCGTTCCGCGTCCTCTTCCTGCAGCTTTGCACTGTCCCTCAAAATAAGCTCCGTTAGCTCATAGGTGGGTTTGCTCATGTAGATATTGCCGCGGTATCCGTTTTTTACCAGCAGCGGTATGTACCCGCAATGGTCAAGGTGGGCATGGGTAAGTATTAAAGCCCCAATAGTTGCCGGGTCGACAGGGGGCAATTCCCAGTTTTTTTCTCTCAGTGATTTTATTCCCTGGAATAAACCACAATCAACCATAATGTTTAAACCGGGTGTTTTCAGCAGGTGTTTTGAACCTGTAACCGTTTCTGCAGCGCCCAATGATTGTAAATAAATAGCCTTGTTGTTAAAGCCGGAAATCCTGTTCTCCATGATATTATTTTTTTCCTGGTTTCCCTGTCATCTTTCGGGGGTAAAGATAGCCCTGGGAGGTCTGCCCCAATTTGATGCAGATCACTATTTCGGCTGATAAAGATCATGCCCCGGCCCGGCCCGGATGTGGATATTTGGCATATCAAGCTACTATTAATCATTCACTTACCTTATAGAAAACCAGGAATCATGGAAAAGTATATAAAAAGATTCAACGAGACCGGGATAAACGATGTAGGCGAGGTTGGCGGAAAAAACGCATCGCTGGGCGAAATGTTTACACACCTCACCGCAAAAGGCGTATTGGTTCCCGATGGTTTCGCTGTAACCGCTGCCGCTAATCGTTATTTTTTGAGTTTTAACGGCCTGAACGATCCTTTGCAAAAACTGATGGACGAACTGGACAGGACCAACTTTTCAAACCTTAAGGAAACCGGCGCCAAAGCGCGAAAATTAATCATGGGCGGCACTTTGCCGGATGACTTGCAGGCAGCGATCATGAACGCCTACGACGATCTTGCCGACGATGAACCCGACTTGCCGGTAGCGGTCCGCAGCAGCGCCACCGCCGAGGATTTGCCGAAAGCCAGTTTTGCCGGACAGCATGAATCTTATCTTAACATCAGGGGGCATTATGCTTTGCTATATGCGGTAAAGCAATGCTTCGCCTCGCTTTATACCGACAGGGCGATCAAATACAGGGAAGATATGGGTTTTGGCCATAGCAGGGTTTTCCTTTCGGTGGGTGTGCAGCAAATGGTGCGGGCCGACCTTGCCTGTTCGGGTGTCGGTTTTACGCTGGAGCCCGAATCAGGTTTCAGGAATGTAGTTCACATTGCCGGCGTTTGGGGGTTGGGCGAAAATATTGTACAAGGGGAAGCCACCCCTGATGAATTCCTGGTGTTTAAACCGTCCCTAAAGAAGAACCTGAAATCTATTATTCAAAAAAATATCGGCAGCAAAAGTAAAATGATGGTTTATGCGGACGAGGAAGATGATGTACATACCACGATAAATAAAAGCACGCCCTGGGAACAGCGTGAAAAATTTGTACTCGATGATGACGAGATAACCAAGCTGGCAAACTGGGCGCTGGTCATAGAAGACCATTATCAAAAACCCATGGATTTTGAATGGGCGAAAGACGGCATCAATCACCAGCTATATATTATACAGGCCCGGCCCGAGACGGTGCATAGCCGTGAAAAGAAATTGCAGTTGAAATCGTGCCGGCTGACCGAAAAAGGTGAAGTTATAGCCAGCGGCGAGGCGATAGGCAGCATGATTGCCGCCGGCGTTGCAAGGGTATTGTCTTCGCCGGCTGAAGCCGGCAAGCTGCGGCCCGGCGATATTTTAGTGACTGGGGCAACCAGTCCCGATTGGGACCCGATTTTAAAGAAAGTAGCCGGCATTGTAACAAATAAAGGTGGACGTACCAGTCATGCGGCGATCATCGCCAGGGAATTAGGCGTTGCGGCCATAGTGGGCGTCGAAAATGCCACAAATGAAATAAACGACGGCGAGCTTATTACAATCAGCTGCGCCGAAGGTAAAACGGGCAATGTATATCGCGGCAGGCTAAACTGGAAGGAAACCATAACCGACATCGGCAATATAACGCTGCCAGATAGCCCAAAGGCCCAGTTAATAGTTGGTGAACCCGAAAAGGCTTTCCAGTTATCGTTTTATCCAAACCAGGGCGTAGGCCTGATGCGGCTCGAATTCATTATCACCAATTATGTGAAAGTGCATCCTATGGCGCTGGTAAAATTTGACCAGGTAACCGATGAGGTCGACCGTCTGAAAATAAAAAATATTACCCGCCAGTATCCCGATAAAGAACAATACTTTATCGATAAACTCTCGCAGGGTGTTGCGACCATCGCGGCAGCCTTTTATCCAAAAGAGGTAATTGTACGAATGAGCGATTTTAAATCGAATGAATACGCCGGACTGGTGGGCGGAAAATACTTTGAACCGGACGAAGAGAACCCGATGATCGGTTTCAGGGGCGCCTCGAGGTATTACAATGAGCGCTACCGCGAAGGCTTCCGGCTCGAGTGCGAGGCAATGAAAGTGGTACGGAACGAAATGGGCCTGACCAATGTGAAATTGATGATCCCCTTTTGCCGTACGGTTGAGGAAGGCAGGAAGGTAGTGGATATTATGGAAAATTACGGGCTTAAACAAGGTAAAAACGGCCTCGAAATTTTTGTGATGGCCGAAATACCAAGTAACGTATTAGTGGCCGAGGAATTTGCGAAGATATTCGACGGTTTTTCCATCGGTTCAAATGACCTTACCCAATTAACACTCGGCATCGATCGCGACTCGGCGCTTATCGCCAACCTGTTTGACGAGCAAAACGCGGCCAGCAAGCAGCTGATCACCACCATGATAACAAAAGCCAACAAGCTCGGTAAAAAAGTCGGCTTGTGCGGCCAGGCGCCAAGCGACTCGAAAGAGTTTACCCGCCTGCTGGTTGAAACGGGAATTAACAGCATATCCTTTAACGCCGACGCGATAATTAAGGGAATTGAAAATATTAACGAAGCTACATCAAGGCGCAAGATATCCCTGGCAAGGCGGTTCAGCAAAGTGGCGCTCTTATAATTACAAATCAAAATGGATCTGGCACAGGATATCAGGGATTTTTTTAACGAAACAGGCAAAATGGCACGTTTTACAGGCCGGTTTTTTACCATGGGGATAAAGCCGCGGTATGAAATTAAGGAACTGCTGGCCCAATGTTATATCATCGGTTATAAATCATTACCGCTTATCGGGCTTACCGGCTTCATCATGGGCTTGGTATTAACCATGCAATTACGCCCCAGTTTATCCGAATATGGGGTAGAATCGCAGCTGCCGGTTATGGTAGGCATAGCCATTGTAAGGGAAATTGGCCCGGTAATAACGGCCTTAATATTTGCAGGGAAGATTGGCAGCAGCATAGGCGCCGAGCTCGGGTCTATGAAAGTAACGGAACAAATTGACGCCATGGAAGTGAGCGGCACCAACCCGCTCAAATACCTGGTAGCAACCCGCATAGCGGCAGCAACATTGATGCTCCCTATTTTAACCATACTTGGCGATGCCATCGCATTATTTGGCTCTTATGTGGGCATAAACATCCGCTCGGTAACCAATTTCCATTTATTCTTTTCGCAGATATTCGACACGCTGAGTTATGGCGACATGGTGCCGGCGTTTATAAAAACATTTTTCTTCGGTTTTGCCGTAGGGCTTGTTGGCTGCTATAAAGGTTATAATTCCAGCAGGGGCACCCGCGGGGTAGGCAGTTCGGCAAACTCTGCCGTGGTGCTGTCGTCTGTATTGATTTTTATCCTTGATTTCCTGGCAGTCCAGGTGACAGATCTGCTGGGGCTAAACATTTAGATATGGAAGCCAAAGACAATACATATGGCAGCGCAAATGATAAAGGCAAGGGACGGGCGCCTGTTATTGTTATTGAGCACTTATACAAGCGCTTTGGCAAGAATATAGTATTGGACAATTTTAACATTGAACTGCGAACCGAAGAAAACCTGGTTGTATTGGGTAAATCGGGCTCCGGCAAATCAGTTTTAATAAAATGTATAATCGGGCTGCTGGTCCCCGACAAGGGCAATGTCCTGGTTTTTGGCGAAAATGTACCTGATCTTACTCATGACGAACTCGACCGGGTACGTGCGAAAATAGGCTTTCTTTTCCAGGGAAATGCATTGTACGATTCCATGTCGGTCCGCGAAAATTTGGAGTTCCCCCTGCGCAGGCATTGGATTGAACTTTCGCAGAAGGAAGTGGACGCACTTGTTAAAGAAGCGCTCGAAAATGTGGGTTTGCCTCACACAGCGGATATGATGCCGGCAGAGCTATCAGGCGGGATGCTCAAACGTGTAGCGCTGGCCCGGACGATGATACTAAAGCCCGACATTATTTTGTACGACGAGCCCACGACCGGCCTCGACCCCGTTACGGCCAGGGAAATTGACAACCTGATACTGAAGCTGAAAAAGAAATACCATACGTCGTCCATTATTATTACACACGATATGAACTGCGTAAAAAATACCGCCGACCGCGTGGCGCTCCTGCTGGAGGGGAAATGTTATGCCGAAGGCAAATACATTGACTTTGAGCAGTCTGCGGATAAAAACATCAGGCAGTTTTTTGAATAAATTATCATGACAAACCAGGAAGGAAATAATATTAAACTCGGCGTATTTGTAATTGCAGGGCTATTTGTGCTGATACTCTCATTTTATATGATCGGTAAAAATCAAAACCTGTTTGGGTCGGGTTTCGAGCTGAAAACGCGTTTTTATAACCTTAACGGACTGGTGGAAGGGAACAATGTATTATTTTCGGGCATACATGCCGGCACCGTAAAAGACATCGCTATTTTTAACGATACCTCGATAGAGGTGACCCTGGTGATAGATAAAAAAATCAGGTCATACATCCATAAAAATGCGATAACCTCCATCGGCACCGAAGGCCTTATGGGAAACAAAGTTGTAAACATAACCCCCGGAAAAGGACAAAGCGCAACAGCGGAAGAGGGCGACGTGCTTGCGGCGGAAAAGATTGCAAGTACTGACGAAATGCTGCAAACACTTTCGAAAACAAACCAAAATGTCGCAGTTATTTCCGAGGCCGTAAAACGGGCGGTTTTGCGGGTCGACAGCAGCGCGTTGCTGGAGCTTCTCAACGACAGAAATATCGGCGCCAGCCTGAAATCTTCGCTGGTTAACATTTACAAAGCCACGGCAAATGCAAATAAGATGACCCAGGGTTTAAATGACCTGGTAAGGCAAATGAAAAACGGGAAAGGCACGGCAGGCCTTTTGTTATCCGATACCGCATTTGCCGGCGACTTAAAGCAAGCCATGGCTAAAGTAAGGGCGGCAGGCGACAACGCAAATCAAATGACCGTGCAGATGAATGATATGGTAAAGGAAATCAGGCTTCAAATGCTGAATGGCAAAGGGCCGCTCAACACTTTATTAAAAGATTCGGTAATGGCCGGAAACCTCGCCCGCAGTATGGCTAACATTCAAAAGGGCACCGATAACTTTAACCAGGATATGGAAGCACTGAAGCATAATTTTTTGTTCAGCGGTTATTTTAAAAGGTTAGAAAAGCAACGAAAAAAAGAGCTGGAAGCAAGTAAAAAGCTACAGGCCGCCAAATCAGATCCATAAGATCGATACCAGGGTGCCCTCGAAAAACCGCATCCTTCCCTCGCCCTCGCCGCTCAATCCTTTTCTTTCGACTTTCGGACTTCCCGACTTTTTCAATCAGCCTTTTCAACCACAACGGCTGTTCCGTAAGCCAAAACTTCGGTTACGCCTTGCAGCACTTCGTTGGCATCGTATCGCATGTTGATAACGGCGTTGGCGCCATGCTCCTGCGCATGCTGCATCATTAACTGGTAAGCTTCTTCGCGGGCTGTTTCGCAAAGTTCGGTATATATGGTGTTGCGCCCGCCCACCAAGGTTTGCAGACCGCCCATAATATTGCCGCCCATCCCGCGCGAGCGTACGGTTATACCCCTGATGATCCCCAAATGTTTGGTGATCTTGTAGCCTTCTAAATGTGTACTGGTTGTAACGAGCATAATTATTGAATTATTGAATTATTGAATTATTGAATTATTGAATTGGTGAGTTGATAGTTTGTGAATTAGCGGGTTAGTGAATTTTGATGACGTTTGCCGTTTAAAGATATAGAATAAGGCGTTTTGATATTACTAATATTTTTAGTATATTTAACCTATAAATGCAAAACACCAATAAAAATATGTTTCAAGGATTAAATATACTCGAATTCACTGAGAAATTCTCAACAGATGATAAATGTAGGGAATACCTATCCCGTCAAAAATGGGAAAAAGGTTACCAATGCGGTAATTGTAGCCATACCCGTTACTATAATGGGAAGCAAGCAGGGACCCGGATATGTACTAAATGCAAGTATTCGGAGTCGGCGACAGCCCGCACCTTATTCCATATGCTTAAGTTTCCTATACGCAAGGCATTTCATATCATATATACGATGTCATGTAACAAAAAAGGCATTTCCAGCTACGAACTGTCTCGTCAATTGAGCCTTCGGCAGAAGACTTGCTGGTATTTTCAGCGAAAAGTCCAGGAAGCCATGCATAGTTCGGGCAACAATCTTCTTAATGGAACAATAGAAATTGACGAGTTTTTCGTTGGTGGCCCGGAAACAGGCAAAACAGGCAGGGGTAATGAAAAGAAAAAGCTGGTAGTTATGGCCCTACAGGTGGATGCTTTTGGGATACACCGTTGTTATGCAAAAGTAATCCCCAATGCAACCAGCGATGAGTTAGGGACTTTCCTACAGGAAAAAATAGCCCCGGAAGCGAACATAAAAACAGATCAATGGAGCGGCTATACCCCGTCGAAAGCGGATTTTCCTAATCTGAAACAGGAAAAATCTGATAAGGGAAAACGGCACCCCTTGATGCACAGGCAAATTATGATGTTCAAAGCATGGTTAAGAGGGATTCATCACCATTGCTCCCACCTGCAAAGATATATCGATGAGTTTTGTTATAGGTTTAATCGGCTTAAATATCCCGATAACATGTTTCACAACCTTATCAGAACTATGATTGGAACCGGACCGCTATGTTTTCAAAAATCATGGATGGTTTAAACGCCTTATTCTATAAAGATAATGTTTTAGCCGCTTTGTTTTCTTTTTATAACAAAGCTCATAACATTACAAGTTTACAACAATCTGCAATCAACCAAAACTCCCCTTCTTAAACTCCTCAACCGCGTGGTGCGCTGCCCGGGCGGTTAGTGCCATAAAGGTGAGCGAGGGGTTTTGTACGCCGGTGCTGGTCATGCAGGCGCCGTCGGTTACGAAAACATTGGGGCAGTTGTGAAATTGGTTCCATTGGTTAAGCAGGGAGGTTTTTGGGTCTTTGCCCATGCGTACGCCGCCTACCTCGTGTATATCAAGGCCGGGGTTCCAGTGGTTATCGCCGGGACTTATGTTTTTACAGCCGGCCTTCTCCAGCATTTCGGTGCCTTGCTGTAAAAAGTCCTTCATCAGTTTAACATCGTTGTCATCATAATCGACAGATACGGTTAGCAACGGAACGCCCCAGTCGTCCTTCTGGTCTTTGCTTAAAAAAACATGGTTGGTTTCCTTGGGGATGGTTTCGCCCTGCATCATCATGTAAATATCCCAACCGCCGGGTTCGGAGATAGCGTCTTTATAAGCGGCCCCTATTTGCTGGCCGTCGGTTCCGTGACCCCAGCCGGCGCGGGTAGCGGTATAAAATACCATGTAGCCGCGCTTAAAATCCGTCTCCTGTTTATGCACGTTGCGGAAATTGGGCATCATTACTGCAGTCGGGCGGCGCCCATAGTAGTAGCTGTCGCCCGGCCCGTCGAAGGTGGCGTTGATATAGCCGCGATAGTTCTGAAAGGCAATGAATTTGCCCAGCATACCGTTGTCGTTGCCAAAGCCATTAGGAAAACGGGACGAAGTTGAGTTGAGCAGTATGAGGTTGGTGTTCAGCGCCGCGGCATTTACAAATATGATCTTTGCATAATATTCTGTGGCTTGTTTGGTATGGGCATCGATCACGCGCACGCCGGTTGCCTTTCCCTTGTTGTCATCATAAATAATCGAGTGCACTACCGAATTTGGCAATATGGTAAGGTTGCCTGTCTTGTTGGCCGTTGGCAAGGTAGCAGAATTCGAGCTGAAATAGCCGCCGAAGGGGCAACCGCGCTGGCACAAATTACGCGCCTGGCATTGGCCCCTGCCCTGCTCCAGGTGGATCTCCTTCGGCTGGGTTAAATGGGCGCAGCGGCCGATGATCACGTTGCGGTCTTTATAATTGTCCATTATCCGTTTCTGGATTATTTTCTCCACGGCGTTCATTTGCCAGGGCGGTAAAAACTCGCCGTCGGGCAGGGTTTCAAGGCCATCGTGATTGCCGGCAATGCCTGCAAACAGCTCTACATGGCTGTACCATGGCGCAAGGTCGTCATACCGTATGGGCCAGTCCACGGCATAATTATCCCGGGCGGGGCCTTCAAAATCAAACCTGCTCCAGCGTTGCGTTTGCCGCGCCCAAAGCAGCGACTTACCGCCAACCTGGTACCCGCGTATCCAATCGAAAGGCTTTTGCTGTATATAGGGGTGGTCTTTATCCTTTACAAAAAAATGGTGGGTGCTTTCGTCAAAGGCGTAGCACTTGGCAACCACGGGGTTGTCCTCTTCTATTTTTAAGGTATTATAACCCCGGTGGTCAAAGTCCCAGGGATTTTTGGTAGCGGTCGGATAATCTTTAAGGTGTTCCACCTTTTTGCCGCGCTCCAAAACAAGGGTTTTCAAACCGCCTTCGCACAATTCCTTTGCGGCCCAGCCCCCGCTGATACCGGAACCGATAACAATAGCATCATAAGTGTGGTTGGCATTGGCCGTATAGTTAAATTCATGTGTCGACATGGTATTCCGTTTATAATGGTTGGCTAAATATAGGAAATTCCAATGTAGAGACGCAACATTTTGCGTCTCCCAGCGAATGATTGAATTGTGCGGTCCGGAGACGCAAAATATTGCGTCTCAGAACCTTTGTATCCGGCCTTTTTATCGGAAAAGTAAAAAAGTCAATATTACGTTATTGCTTGCGTCAGTTATCATACTTATTTTCTCAGGGAAGTCGGCCGGAATTGTCTTGGTACCGGGCTTTGCAAAAAATGTATAATTTGATTGCTTTGCCAAAGCGTCATATTCCCTCGTGTACACATAGTTTGGGGGTAATTCGGCGCTTAAATTCCTGAAAAAACGCGTAAATGCGGCATTGTCAAGGTTAAAATCTATAGTTAAATTAACATCGCTTTTTTCGCAGATCAGCGTTGCGTCGTTGTTATCTTTAAAATTAAACTTTAGGTTGTAGGAGGTATCACTGATACTTTTTATGCCGTTATCGGTTTGCAAGCTTTTAAAATAATGCGGGGCAGATGCTATGATCTCAGAAAATACTTTATGAAAGGGGGCATCTTTTGCACCCTTCAATACCGGGGATTGTTCTAATGTGTCAGTAGTCTGGGCGTCAACCGCGCCTATAAAAAGAAGCAGCGAGGCCGCAAGGGCAAATAATTTTTGCATGATCGTTTGGGTTTAATTGGGGCAGTGTAAAATACGCAATTAAAAAGTATTTGCAAACGCTTAATAATTAGGTACCTGTTTAATAAATTTGCGCATGCTTCAAATCAGCCGCCTTTTCATATATCCCATAAAATCCCTGCCCGGCATTGAACTGAAATCAGCGCGGGTAACCGAAAAAGGTTTTGAGCACGACAGGCGCTGGATGCTGGTTGATGAAGATAACATTTTCATTTCGCAGCGGGAAGCCCCGCAAATGACGCAGCTGTCGGTTTCGATTGAAAAAGAGGGATTAACCATCACACATAAAATTAAAAAAGATTTCATCGTCCTCCCACTCAAAGGTCCCCTTGCAGACGACTGGGGGGAAGTTATGATCTGGGATGATACTTGCAACGCACAATTTGTAAGTGATGAGGCCGATAGGTGGTTTACCGATATGCTCGGAATAAAATGCCGCATGGTTTATATGCCTGATGATTGTAAACGAATTGCCGATCAAAAGTACGCACCACCCGGCGCCGTCACTTCATTTTCGGATGCCTACCCGTATATGATGCTCGGCCAGGCTACGTTGGATGATCTTAACAGCAGGCTGGCGACACCCTTGCCGGTAGACAGGTTCAGACCAAACATCGTTTTTACAGGCGGCGAGCCTTTTGAGGAAGACCGCCTGGGCAATTTTATCATCGGTGATATTAACTTTTGCAGCGTAAAATTGTGCGGCCGTTGTAACATCCCAACCATCGACCAGGAAACCGGCATCGCCGGAAAAGAGCCGACCAGAACCCTTGCAACCTACCGCGCAAAAAACAATAATATATACTTCGGCCAATACCTTGTAAGCAAAGGCGAGGGCATGGTTTCCGTTGGCGACATTCTGCAAACGGTAAGCCTGAACCATGACGAAAGGTTCATGGTAAACGAAAAGGCTTAAAACGCCGTTATGGATATTGACGAAAATTTGGTATAATTGTTAGTGGAAGTTGATTAGGTTGATTAAGAGAGTGGTTGATTGAGTTGAAAAACATTACGCAAGCATCTTCAAATAATCGGCTTAATAAACCAATAACCAACTTGATGAGTTGATTGCATAAATGAATTACTGATTAGTTAGGTCGGGGCAGTAGACGGCAACCTGATCAACCTAATCCAACACAATCAACTATAAACCAATTCAAAAGCATGCTTTCAAAAAAAACCAAGTACGCCATTAAGGCGCTTGTTATCCTGGGTAAAAATACCGACCAGCCGCCGATGCAGATATCTAAGATATCTGAAGAGGAACGCATACCAAAAAAGTTCCTGGAGCAGATATTGTTGGATTTGCGAAATGCGGGTTTTCTATACAGTAAAAAAGGCGCCGGCGGCGGCTATAGTCTTAATAAAGATCCGAAAGAAATATTCCTGGTCCACGTAATGCGCGTTACCGGCGGGCCCATTGCTATGGTGCCCTGTGCCAGTCTCAATTTTTTTCATAAATGCGAAGAATGCCAGCAGGAAACCACCTGCGGTATACGGGATGTATTTATAAATGTGAGGGACGCCACGCTGAAAATATTAACTGAAACCAGTATCGCAGATATCATCAACAAGGAAAAGGAACTCATTTTAAATACCTGATAATCGCCGACGATTAATTCACCGTATTTTATTGTAGCGTTGTATCTGATCGCTTCGTAATGCAGCTATAGCAATGATGCAGTTCCATAAACCAATACCTAAATGAAAAACATATACGCGATACTTCTTTTAACCTGCCTGATCTTCACCTTAAACGCCTGTAAAAAGGATAGCGGTTCACCTATTCTGGGCAAATGGCAGGAGACTAAGATCAGGATTTACACCAAAGACGCGTCTGGCGTTATTTTAAATGATACAACCTATTCAGGAGCTACCTTTACAAGTCTTGATTATGTGCAGTTTTTAAGCAACGGCACCTGCATTAATTCAAGCGATTATGAATATTATCCGTCGGGCGAAGGCTTTCCCAAAACCCCTGAACATTACGTTTCCGGCGGTACGCTGAATTATTCTCTTATCGAGCCCCGGCAATATTTATTATCGGCTGAAGGAAACCTGATTAACCCCGGCGGTTTTGTTACAACGGACACAGCGAGGCTTATTGACGCGCATAATTTAACCATTCATTTTACAAATTACGGCCATAGTACAACCGGCCAGTCTGTAATATACGATTCATATTATACGAGGTAATTTTTGCTGGTGATTTTATAATACATCAAAAACCTGCCTCGCCGCTTAACAAAATTAAAGGTTAACCGCACGCTGGGCTAAACCGCCAAAAGTGTAATCCCAAAGTAAAATCAATTTTTTTCAAACAAAACACTACTAAATAGGTATACTATGTATATATTTGCGATGTAATAGATGAAGGCAATCAATAATCATAATAAAAAAGCCATGATGTGTTGCTGGAGACAGTGCAATGGTTGAGGCTTTATCAAATATTGAAAATGAACGTGAGCCTCTTTAGCCAACGCAAAAGGGGTTTTTTTACATCAAAAAATTAAAAACAGGTATGCAAAGCTTCAGGACGGAATTGGAGAACCCGGTAATTGAAAAAGACATTATCGACCTTGAAAAAAAGATCAGGGCCTTTCGTGAAGGGAAGCTCCACGATGAAAAATTCAGGAGTTTGCGCCTCGCCCGCGGTATTTACGGCCAGCGGCAGCCCGGCGTACAGATGGTGCGTATTAAGCTTCCTTTCGGGAAAATAACTTTCAAACAATTGTTAAGGATAGCCGATATTTCGGATGAATATGCCAGCCGCAACCTGCACTTAACTACCCGCCAGGACATCCAGATACATTACGTAAGCCTCGACCGCACACCCCAACTGTGGGCGGAGCTTGAGCAGGATGATATCACGCTGCGTGAAGCCTGCGGAAATACAGTAAGAAACGTTACCTCCTCCCCCACTGCGGGTATCGATCCGGCCGAGCCATTTGACGTATCGCCCTATGCCCAGGCAACATTTGAATACTTTTTGCGGAACCCCATTTGCCAGGATATGGGCCGCAAGTTTAAAATATCCTTTTCGTCAAGCGAGGCTGATACTGCTTTTTCATATATACACGATATTGGCGTCATTCCAAAAATAAACGATAAGGGCGAGCGTGGTTTCAAAGTATTGATCGGCGGCGGTTTAGGCGCGCAGCCGCTGTTGGCCAGCGTAACCGAAGATTTTTTGCCCGAAGACCAGCTGATCCCTTACATTGAAGCTATAATCAGGGTGTTCGACCGTCACGGCGAACGCAATAACCGCAACAAGGCACGTTTAAAATATCTTATCCAAAAAATAGGTCTCGAGGAAGTTTTATCATTGGCGGCTGCAGAAAGAAAGGCGTTAAAAGTTAAAACCTACCCGATAAACCGGGATACCATACCAGCCCCTGCGATGCCTGAGCCGGTTGAGTATGGCGAAGTAACCATCAGCAACCCTTTACGCTATGAGCAATGGCTCATTACCAACGTATTCGAGCAAAAGCAAAAAGGATTTTATGGCGTATATGTAAAAGTACCTGTCGGTGATATTCCGACTGATACTGCCCGTAAACTTGTTGATGCAATAAAGCCCTATGTGGCAGACGAGATCAGGATCACCCAAAACCAGGGCCTGTTGCTGAAATATGTGCGTAAGGAAGTTCTTCCTGCTTTGTATGCCGGCTTGACTGAACTCGATCTTTCGACTCCCGGTTTTGACAGCCCGGCCGATGTAACTACCTGCCCCGGCACCGATACCTGCAACCTGGGCATATCAAACAGCATGACACTTTCGCGCGTGCTGGAGGATGTGATCTATAATGAATACGAGGACCTGATATTTAACCGCGAAATCAAAATAAAGATCAGCGGCTGCATGAATTCCTGCGGACAGCATGGCCTGGCACATATTGGCTTTCATGGCAGCTCGTTAAAATCGGGTACCAGGGTATTGCCATCGGTGCAGGTACTTTTAGGCGGTGGTACCGTTGGCGATGGCATCGGCCGCGCAGCTGAAAAAGTTATAAAGGTGCCTGCAAAACGGGCCACCCATGTTTTAAGGGTTGTGCTTGATAATTACAAGGATAATTCAATCGAAGATGAAACTTTCCATGCCTATTATGACCGCCAGGGCAAGGATTATTTCTACCAGCTGCTAAAACCGCTTGCTGACCTGAGCACCTTAACCGATGACGAGTTTGTTGACTGGGGCCACCAGGAAACTTTTGCTACCGCGATAGGCGTTGGCGAGTGTGCCGGCGTTGTGATAGACCTGGTAGCTACTTTATTATATGAGGCAGACGAAAAACTTGGCTGGGCCAACGAAGCTTTCGCCGACGGCCGGTGGGCAGATGCCATTTATCACGCATACAACACACTTATAAGTTCGGCCAAGGCCCTGCTACTTGATAAAAACATAAACAGCAGTACACAAACAGGCATTATCCGCGAATTTGACAACAACTATGTCAATACAGGCGAGATCAGTTTAGCCACCAGCTTTAACGACCTTGTACTGCAAATTAACCAAAATGAGCCATCTGAGGCCTTTGCGAAAGCCTACCTGGATGAAGCCGTTGATTTTTTTACAACTATAAAAGCAAAGAGAGAGGAATTGGTACAGTCATGAGCATAACATCGATAGAAAAAAATATAAAAGAGCCGCGCATCACCTTAGTAGGCGCCGGCCCGGGGGATACGGAACTCATCACCCTGAAAGGAGTTAAAGCATTAAAAACAGCCGATGTTGTTTTGTATGATGCCCTTGTAAACGAGGAATTGCTTGAATTTGCGCCTGAGCATGCAGTAAAAGTATATGTGGGCAAACGTTCCGGCGACCACTCCTATTCGCAGGATGTGGTGAATAAACTGATGATCGACTATGCCATCAACTATGGCCATGTAGTTCGCCTTAAGGGCGGCGACCCATTTGTTTTCGGGCGGGGGTTTGAAGAGCTGGACTTTGCAGCTTCCTACAGTATCCCGGCACAGGTAATTCCCGGAATATCGAGTTCAATAGGCGTACCGGGCCTGCAGCACATACCGGTTACCCACCGCAGCTTAAGCGAAAGCTTTTGGGTGGTTACCGGCACAACGGCAAGCGGTAAGGTATCAAACGATGTTTACCAGGCGGCTAAAACAAATGCCACGGTTGTGGTGCTGATGGGCGTACATAAATTAGCAGAGATCAGCGAAATATTTAAAAAAGAAGGTAAAAACATATTGCCGGTTGCTGTAATTCAAAGCGGCTCGACCGCCGAAGAAAAAGTAGCCATCGGTATTGTTGATACGATAGTTGAAGTTGTTGAAGAAAAAAAGATCACCTCGCCGGCATTGATTGTGTTTGGCGAAGTAGTGTCGCTGCATCCGCAATTCCAGCCTATTAAAGAGTTTTATGACATCATTGCAGGAGAAGAATAATAAGATACAATCAACTCAAGTCGAAAAACAGGGGGGCAATCCGTTGTTCCCCGTTTTTCTAAAACTGGGTGAATTGCATACCGTGCTGGTTGGCGCAGGTAATGTCGGCCTTGAAAAGCTGACTGCCATTTTGCACAACAGCCCGGATGTAAGGGTGACTGTTATCGCATTATCTATTTTGCCTGAAGTTCATGCGCTTGCTGCCGCTTACAAGGCCGTAACCATTGTGCAAAAGTCCTTCGATGACAGTGACCTCGATAATGCAGGCATCGTCATCGCCGCTACGAATAACAGTGAACTTAACAATTTTGTCCGCCAATCGGCACACGACCGCAAGCTGCTCATCAACGTAGCCGATAAGCCGGATCTATGTGATTTTTATCTAAGCTCCATAGTGCAAAAGGGGAATCTAAAAATTGCCATTTCAACCAATGGCAAATCGCCAACAATAGCAAAACGGCTCAAAGAGGTCTTAAATGACGGTTTGCCCGACGAGCTGGACACCACGCTTCAGCAAATGAGCAGCCTGCGTAACTCGCTTAGCGGCGACTTTGCCTATAAAGTTAAAAAGTTAAATGAAGTGACATCGGTATTGGTTGAGCCCGGGCCTGCAGATGCAAAGCCCGGAGCGGCTAAGATTCCGGCCCGCGTATTGGCAAAAATAATATTGATAACAATTGCGGCAACTGCGGCTGTTATCTTAATAAGTTTAAAAGTGTTGCAGCTTTTTTAATGAATTTTTATGACTGATTTAGCAGAAGACATAAGACAACAAACCAAAGGGCTGGGCCCCATTGAGGCGTTAACACTTTTGGCTGATAATTTTCCGGACAAAATTGTATTTTCAACAAGTTTTGGCTGGGAAGACCAGGTAGTCACCCACATGATATTTGATAACAACCTGCCCATAAAGGTATTCACCCTGGAAACCGGCCGGTTGTTTCCTGAGACGTACTATGTGTGGAACCGGACGATGGAAATATACGGCAAGCCAATTTATGCCTACTATCCCAACCACGAACTCGCCGAAAAAATGGTGACGCAGAAGGGGCCCAATAGCTTTTATGAATCTGTAGATAACCGTAAAGAATGCTGCAATATCCGGAAGGTTGAGCCATTAAGGCGGGCGCTTGCCGGCAATGACTGCTGGATAACCGGCATCCGCGCCGAGCAATCGCCAAACCGCCAGTTTATGGAACATGTGGAGTGGGACGACGTAAACCATTTGATAAAGTTCCACCCGCTGCACGACTGGAGCATTGATGAAGTAAAAGAATACATCAGGTTATACAACATTCCGTATAATACCCTGCATGATAAAGGTTTCCCAAGCATAGGCTGCGCACCTTGTACCAGGGCCGTTCAGCCGGGCGAAGATTTCCGCGCCGGCAGATGGTGGTGGGAAGACCAGTCGAAAAAAGAGTGCGGCTTGCACGAGATAACAAAGCATGAGGAGCCTACATTGGTAGAGGAGATTAGAGGTTAGAGGTTAGAAATTAGAGGTTAGGAGGAATGCCAGTCGAGAAATCGGCATTTCCTGCAGGAGTCCTTCGGACCGATTTCCTAATCAGCTAACCTCTAACCTCTAATCTCCAACCGCTAACCCCTAATTAAAACTAATATCCAGGTGGCCGCTGGCATCAACGTTTACAGTTGTTCCGCCGCCGTTCATGCTCCCTCTTACATGGTCTTTTTCCCATTCGCCATTAAAACCGCTCATGTTTGCGGGCTTGCTGATCCGGTTTGCCGAAAGGTTAAGCTCATAACCTTGTTTAGCAGGCAGTCTTAGCTCAATATGGCCGCCGCTGTCATCCAGTTTTATGTATTTACCGGCATGTACTACATCTATACGCATGCTGCCGCCGCTGGTAGAGGCTTCGAGGCTGCATGACAACTGACTTAATTCAACGCTGCCGCCTGATGTTCCGGTGATTAATTCGCCCTCAATATTATTCGCATGCACGCTGCCGCCGCTGGTGTTTGCATTTATCGTTCCTTTCAGACTTTCCAGGTGAAGCGAGCCGCCCGATGTCTCGAGCCGAATCTTGCCCTGGCAATTATTTGCCCGTACACTGCCGCCGCTGGTCTCCAAATTAATATTATCGCTTGAATTTGATACCTCGATGCTGCCGCCCGATGTTTCACCTTTGATCGTACCGGTTAACCTGTCTAAATGCAAGCTGCCGCCGCTGGTGCTGAATTTTTCATCGCCCGATAAATTGTCGAGGTGGATACTGCCGCCGCTGGTTTCCAGGTGGGTGTTAACCTCTTTTGGCACATAAATTTTAAAAGATATGCTCAATTGCCTGCGCCAATCCCAGTTAAAACCGTTTTCATGTTTTCTTCTTGCGCGGGCGTGCAATTCATGGTTGCCAACCGAAACTTCCAATTCATAATCGGCATCGAGGCGTTTTTTTATTTCTTCGCGGCTAAGCTCGTTGTTGTTATTGCCGCGTATGTAAACTTCGATCCTGGCAGCCTGCCCCGAAGCACCGCTAACAGTGATACTGCCGCCGGAAGTTTCTACATATACGTTCTTTATCGCATCATTAGCCAGCGATTTTGTCTCAAAAGGGGTTTGGTTATCCTGCGCCAAAGCAATGCTGCCGGTACAGGCCATCAATAGTAACAGTAAGTAAGTTTTCATCTCTTTTTAATTGTTTTAATAAGAGACAGTATTTTGTTACACATAGTTGCATGGGGGTGGAAAAAAGTTTGCAGCTGGCAGTAGGCAGTTTGCAGTGGGCAGTGGGCAGTGACATTTAAGTATGCAAACTGCCCACTGCAAACTGCCTACTCGCTTCTAAGGCTCTTAACCGGGTTTGCCAGGGCTGCTTTTAGCGCTTGTATGCTTACTGTTAACCCGGCGACAAGCAATGAGGCGGCGCCTGCTGCTATAAATACCCACCAATGAATGGATATACGATAAGCAAAATCCTGAAGCCATTTATGCGAAATATACCAGGCTATTGGCGAGGCGATTGCGCCCGCGATGATAATCAATACCAAAAAGTCTTTGGAAATAAGTAAAATAATGCCCGATATATTGGCCCCTAAAACTTTCCTGATGCCGATCTCTTTAGTGCGCTGCACTACGGCGTAGGCTGTTACCGCGAACAAGCCGAGGCAAGCCAGCAATATCGCCAATACCGAAAAAGTTGTAAAAACACCCGCTGTTCTTTGTTCAGCCCGGTACAAGGCGTCATAATCTTCATCAAGGAATTTGTAATCAAATGGCCGCGACGGAACGCGCGCTTTCCACAGTTTCTCAATAGCTTGTTTGGTCGACTCGGTAGTATTACCGGCTATCCTTACAAAAATATCCTCGGTTTGGAAATGATCCAGGAATATCAGCAGCGGTCCGATAGGATCATGAAACGATTTGAAATTAAAATCTTTAACCACAGCTTTTATTTTACCGCTATAATATCTCGAAATTTCTTTTCCAATTGCCTGTTCCGGCGTCCAGCCCAATGCCCTGGCGGCCGACTCATTGAGCATAAATGAGTAATGAAAATTTTTATTGTTGTTAGTCGTATCGATCTGCAAAACGTCTGTCTGGTTAAAATCGCTGCCGGCAACTATTTTTAACTGCATGGTTTTTATAAAATCCTCGTCCATAGGCAAAGCGTTTACTGTTAAACCCTTACCATCCTTTGTTTTTATGGCGTCGCCCCACATAACATTAATGGGCTCATTGTTTGCAGCGGCGACACTTTCGACGCCCGGGATAGCCCTTATAGCCTTTTTTAAACCATCAATTTGCGGCTGCATTTTATAATCCACCGACAAAACCATTACGTTGCTTTTGTTATAGCCGATATCCTTATTCCTGATATAGCTCAATTGCTGCAATATGACCACTGTAGTTATGATCAGGAATATCGAAATGATAAACTGGAAGATGATCAGCGACCTTCGCACACTTTGTCCGGAGGTAAATGAAAAACCTGATTTAAGTATCTTCACTAATTTTATCCCCGATAATAATAACGCCGGGTATGCGCCTGCTGAAAAACCGATAACAACGCTCAGTGCAAGCAAACACGAAAGGATAACCGGATCGAGCAGTGAATTAAGCTGGAATTGTTTACCGGATAACTGGTTAAAATAAGGCAGCAGAAAAATAGCGAGGCCGAACGCAAATATTGCGGCAATAGCCGATACTAACAGCGACTCACCGACAAATTGTTTAAATAATTGCTGTTTCGCCGCCCCGAGAACTTTCCGTATGCCGATCTCGGCGCTGCGGCCTGCCGACTGCGCTATTGACAGATTAACATAGTTAACACAGGCAATTATTAAAATCAGCACGGCCACAGCGGTCAAAATATAGATGTACACGATGCTCCCATTGGGGTCATAAACAGCGGGCAGGTTGGAATGAAGATGTACGCTGGTGAGCGGCTCAAGATGATAAGTTAAATGCTGATTGGCAGCCATCTTTAGCTCTGTCTTATCGACGGTTGTCATATAAGCCGTGATCTGTTGCTGTAATTGACCGGTTTGCGATCCGCTTTTTAGCAAAAGATAAGTTATGTCATTGGCTGTCCACCAGTTTTCAGGCTCTTTAGCAGCCGACAAGTTGTAAAATGGCACGATAAAATCAAACCCGATCTGCGAATTTGACGGAATGTTGGCTGCAATGGCCGAAACGACAAAGTTTTTGTCTCCCACCTTCAGCACTTTGCCTATAGGGTCTTCGGTATCAAAATATTTTTTTGCGGCAGTTTCGGTAACGACTATTTTGCCCGGGTCGTTTAAGGAAGTTGCCGCGTCTCCTTTGATCAGCTTATAGGAAAATATTTTAAGAAAAGACGGATCGGCAAACAGAAAGTTCTTCTCCTGGAACAACCGGTCTTTGTAGCCGACTATCCTCGCTATTTTATCGAGGCGCACATAGTCTACTACCGAAGGAAAGGTCCGTTTAAACTGGGGCCCGACTTTGGTCCCGGTAACAGCTATTTTTTGCGCAGCATCGCCCAGGCTATAATCCATCGTCACACGGACTATACGGTCTGCATTTTCATTAAAACGATCGTAGCTCAGCTCGTTTTTTATGTAAATACCTATTAACAGGCAGCTAACAATGCCGGCAGTTAACCCGACGATATTCACAAATGTGTAAAGCCTGTTCTTCCTAAGGTTTCTCCAGGCTATTTTGAAGTAATTTTTTATCATAATCTAGTTCATTAGTTCATTAGTTCATTGGTGGGACGGCTATCGGTTGGTCACTGCTGCCAACTTTCTATTGCAAACTGGAAACTGCAACTGCCTACTGCAAACTGCCTACTGCTTACTCGCTCCTAAGGCTCTTCACCGGGTTCATCAACGCGGCTTTGGCTGATTGAAAACTAACGGTTATTAGGGCAATCATCACGGCCAATACAGCTGATAGCGCAAACACCCACCAATCTATCGTAGTGTGATAAGTGTAGGCGTTCAGCCATTTATTCATTCCGATCCAGGCAACAGGCGTGGCGATCACTAAGGCTATTAACACCAGCAGCAAAAACTCCTTTGACAACAAAGTAAATAATGACCCCACGCTTGCGCCAAGCACTTTACGGATTCCTATTTCTTTAATTCGCTGTTCGGCGGTGAACATGGCCAAGCCTAAAAGGCCCAGGCATGAAATAAAAATACCCAGGAAAGCGAAAGCCTTTGAAAGCTTGCCAACTACCTGCTCGTTATTATAAAGTTTCTGATATTCTTCGTCGGTAAAAGAATAGGTAAAAGTGAAATTGGGGTTCAACTCCTTGCAAAGCTTTTCCATGGTTGCGATAGCCTGTTTTGTCTGGCCTGCCCTGGTGCGTATTAATATATTCCCCCAATGCACTGTATCCTGCAGCCTGACGATAAGCGGCTGGATCGGGCTGTGTAGCGAGTTAAAATGAAAATCTTTTATTACGCCGATAATTTTTCCTTTTTTGTGCCACATGGTTAATGGTTTGCCTATCGGGTCGGTATATTTAATGCGTTTCAACGCGCTTTCGTTGATCAGGTAACCGACTGAATCTGTTACAAAATCACGGGAGAAATCGCGCCCGCTTTGCAATTGCAGCTTCATGGTGTGCACGAAATCATAACCCACAGAAATCTGTGTAAATTCAATGTTTACATTCGGATCTTTTCCTTCCCAATCCACCCCGCCTGTACTGCTGCCAAAACTTACCGGCGGGTCAGACATTCGTGTAACATCTTGTATACCGGGCATTTTTAGGGCCTCATCCTTAAATATTTTGTATTTGGCCCCTAAATCGCCTTCTATCGGGATATAAATGAGATTCTCGCGGTCGTACCCCAAGTTTTTCGCCTGGATATAGCCTACCTGCTTCGAAACCACTATGGTGCCTATAATAAGTATGGCCGAAAGAAAAAACTGGAATATCACCAGCCCCTTGCGGAACCACGCAGAGCCCGTGCTGAGCTTTACAGCGCCCTTTAGTACGGTAACAGGGTTGAATGCTGATAAAAATAAGGCGGGATAGCTCCCCGATAAAATACCTGTTATAAGGGTCAGCCCAACCAGCCACAACCAAAATGCAATATGGCCGAAGGGATAAGAAATATCTTTTTGGGTAACGGAATTGAAAACCGGCAGCAATATCAAAACCAGGATGATGGAGATAACGACGGCAATAATGGTGAGCATAACTGCCTCGCCCATAAACTGCCGTATTAAAACACCGCGAACGGCACCGACAACTTTGCGCACGCCAATTTCCCTCGCCCGTTTTACCGAACGCGCCGTAGTTAAATTCATGAAATTGATGCAGGCGATCAGCAGGATAAAAATTGCAACGATGCTGAATAAGTGGACGTATTCAACTCGGCCGCCATCAGGCCGGCCGTTACTATCGAACTCGGAATGCAGGTATCCTTCACTAAACTTTTGCAAGCCCAGTTCCTCTCTGAATGCTTTATTTTGTTCTTTGTTCAGTTTATCTAAAAAGTGGGTTGCTTTTTTATCAACAAGCGCCGGATTGGCATCGGCCCGCAGCATCACATAGGCTTGCGGCCCGTTATTGCCCCACTGTTTAGCCCAATCGTTTTCCTTCAAAAAGTTATCCCAATTGAGAAGGAACTCGAATTTTAGCGAGGAGTTTTTTGGCAGGTCTTCAAAAACGGCTGTTACCGTGAAATTTTTCTTGTTTTCGAACCTGATAGTTTTGCCAATCGCATCGTGCGGACCGCCAAAAAAATCTGCCGCCATTTTCCGCGAAATTGCAATGCTTACCGGGGTATTCAAGGCATTTTGAGGATTGCCTTCCAGCAAAGGAAAGCTGAACATCTTGAAAAAATCGGAATCGGCACTATTGCCCTGCAGTTTCAGTATCTTGTCGCCAACCCTGAATGTACTCCCGGTCGCCCAGGCAAAGTTGGTAGCATATTCTATTTCGGGGATGCCTCTTTTCATCTCGTTGGCCAGTACCCCGGGTACCGAGTATTGCCCGACTACCTTGTTATCATAATATTGGCGCTCGACAACCAAATATAAACGCGACCCGTTGGCATGAAGGGCATCGGTACTCAATTCATTTTGTACCCATAATAGGATAAGTACGCTGCAGGCCATGCCAAGCGCCAGCCCAAGGATGTTAATGGTGGAGAAAAACTTGTTCCTCCACAAATTTCGCCACGCGATTTTTAGGTAGTTCTTTATCATGAAAATCAATTATTGAATTAGTGATTTAGTGAATTATTGAATTAAGACCTCTTTTTACTGCTACTGCCTACTGCAAACTGCCAACTGCCAATTGCTTCACTCGCTTCTCAAACTCTTCACCGGGTTGGCTGCCGCCGCCTTTACTGCCTGGAAACTTATAGTTACCAGGGCCACTACTATTGCTGCCATGCCCGCCAGGCCGAATATCCACCAGCTGATGGTAATGCGATAGGCAAAATCCTGCAGCCAGTTATGCAATATGATCCATGCTATCGGGATCGCAAAACCAATAGCGATCACCACCAGCTTTATAAAGTCTTTTGAGAGCAATAACACAATATTTGAAACCGAAGCGCCCAGCACTTTGCGTACCCCTATCTCTTTTGTGCGCTGCATGGTGGCAAAAAGCGACAGGCCCAATAAGCCAAGACAGGCTATAAAAATTGCGAAGCCGCCAAATATGCTGAACGCCTTGCCAAACAATTCGTCGTTTTTGTATTGGGCATTGAATTGTTCGTCCAAAAACGAGTAGTCGAATAAGTTGCCGGGGAAAAAGCTTTGATATTTTGCCTTTACCGCCGCAACGGTAGCCGCAACATTTTTAGTAGTTATTTTTACAGATATCTGGTTTTGAATATTCAAAAGGGGCTCGAGCATGGTTGGCTCAATGGAATAACGCAGGGATTTTTGGTGAAAATCGCTAACAACCCCGACAATATCCCACTGCTTTTTCCCATTTAAAATAGAATGGCCGATGGCGGCCTGCGCGGACGAAAAGCCCAGCGTTTTTACTGCATTAAGGTTTAAAATAAGATTGTGGACTTTATCAAATTTGGGGTTGTAATCTGTTGAGGTAAAATTACGCCCCGCTATAAGATGCATGCCGTAAGTTTTTAAATAATCGAGGCTCACGCCGTCAAAACGCATGGTATAATGCGTATTCGGATCGCCATCGACAGCCCTGATATTGAAATTTCTGCCCATTTCATTACCCGGCACCCAAAATGAGGTGGCTGCATTTTTCACACCCGGGATCTGGTCCATCTCGCCTACAAGCGCATTTGTCCGGGCAACAAAAGTGGTATCGGCCTTTACAAATACGGGGCCGTTAATTACCATCATTTGGTCGATGTTTATGCCAAGGTTTTGGTCGGCCATGTATTTAATTTGCTTATAAACCACGAACGAACCGGTAATAAGCACAACGGTAATGGCAAACTGGCCAATAACAAGCCCTTTGCGCAAAACAGCTCCTTTTTTTGAACTGCTGAACCTACCCTTCAGCACCATGATAGGCTTAAAGGCCGACAATACAAAAGCCGGGTAGCAGCCTGAAATAAATATGCCTGCAAGAATAACAATGATCAAACCCACCGTAATGGTATAGCCGCCTAAGCCTTTTTTAAACAAGTAAGCGAATGACAACTGGTGCTGAACAAGATCATTAAATACACCCTGCGCCAGGTAAACCATCACGAGCGCTATTACCAGGGCCATCACGTTGATCAAAAAAGATTCGGTTAAAAACTGCCTTATTAATTGTCCCTGGGTTGCGCCCGTCACTTTGCGCACACCCACCTCCTTAGCGCGTTCTACCGATCGCGCAGTGGCAAGGTTGATATAATTTATCCAGGCGATGCTGATAATAAATAAGGAAATGATCAGCAGGCCCCAAACTACCCTGGCGCTGCCTGTTTTGGCAATCTCGTACTCCGTATCTGAATACAGATGGGCATTCAGCAACGGCTGCAGGTAAAATTTTTCAACACTGCCTGAGATTTTATTCCCCTGGAAATGCCTTTGGCTAAAAGCGGCCAGCTTTGCAACAAAAGCTTTATAGTCGGCGCCCGGTTTTAGCTGGATATAGTGCCAGAAGTCCGAATCGGTGAAATCGTAATCGGCTTGTTTGTAGCCATAACTATGAATAACGGTTTGATAGGACAGCAGCACATCAAATTGTAAAAGTGAATTTTCAGGTACGTCTTTGATTATCCCTACAACTTTTGAAGGAAACGTATCCTGCGCTACCTTGATCATTTTACCTATGTAGCGGTCAAAATTATTGTTGCTTACATCAAAAATCTTGCGGGCAAGCGTTTCGGATATGACAACTGTATTTGGTTCTTTTAAAGCTGTTTGCTCATCGCCCGCGAGAAACGGGTATGAAAACATGGAAAGAAAGGATTTATCGACCGCCAATGAACGTTCTTTGGGTATTTTCTTATCGTTATAGCTTATGATTATGTCTCCTGTTGGTAATATCCGGGTATAGTTTTGTACCTCGGGATAGTCGTCCTTCATGGCCTTGCTTACTGCCGAATAGGTGATAGTACCGTGCTGTATCAGTTTACCATTCTGGTACCTGTCATTTATCACCCTGTAAATATTAGACGCATTCTTATTGAACTGGTCATAGCTCATTTCAAAGTTCACATACTGCAATATCAGCAGGCAGGCCGCCATGCCTAATGACAGGCCAAGAATGTTTATCAACGAAAAAACTTTGTTTTTCCATAAATTTCGGCAGGCGGTTTTCAAATAGCTTTTTACCATAACAATGCTTTTATATTTTATAAACTGATCTTTATAAACGCCAAGTTAAAAAGAAAATCTCACAAATACTAATTAATTAGTACTATTCCTAATTAATTAGTATTTAACCTTTTTTACTCACATGCTGAAATGACTGCCCGTCATTTTTAGCCTTCGGTTTAGTGTTTTGCTTCATCCTTTCTTACTGCCAACAGCAACCTTCCCCTACTCACTCCGATCTCAAACTCTTTACCGGGTTAGTCAGGGCCGCTTTTATTGCCTGGAAACTAACGGTGATCAGTGATATCACAATCGTTAACAAAGCGGCCAAAACAAATACCCAAATGCTTATGCTGATACGATAGGTGTAACCCGTCAGCCACTTGTGCATCGCTATCCAGGCAATTGGCGTGGCGATGCCAAACGCTATCATTACCAGCTTCAGAAAATCTTTGGATAGCAAAGCGGTTACGCTTGCGACCGATGCGCCCAGAACCTTTCGTACGCCGATTTCTTTTATGCGGTTTTGAGCCATATAAGCGGCTAAACCAAACAGGCCAAGGCACGAAATTATGATAGTTAGCCCTGCAAAAAGGCTGGCCAGTGTGCCGGTTCGCTGTTCATCGCCAAATTTGCGGGCATAATCATCGTCAACAAACTTATAATCAAATGGATAATCCGGATTATATTTCTTAAACACCCCTTCGGCAATTTTTAAATTTTGGGCGGTTGTATGGGCATTGTTTAATTTAAAATGAATAACATTAAACCACGATTTTGGGCCCTGGATGATCATGGCTTTAATAGGCTCGTAGGGTGATTGTATAATAAAATCCTTCACCACGCCAACCACATGCCAGTTATCATAGTTGCCGACGGTGCCATTTTTTATAATCTGCCCTACCGGGTTTTTAAAACCCATGGTTTTAACAGCCGTTTCGTTTAATATCATTGCCGTTGAATCGGTGGGATATGTTTTAACGTCAATATCCCGGCCGGCAATAAGCTTAAGCCCCATGGTTTTCACCAGGTCTCCATCGGTATTAAACACATTAAAGTCTATTTTTTTACTTTCATCCTTACCCGGCCATTTAAAATCCCAGCTATCGCTCCAGCCCTGCGTTACCGGCGCGCTTGTTTTCGTTACCGACGTCGCCGCCCCGCTGGTTACCAATTCGTTTTTAATAGACTGATAATTTTTCAGCATATCGCCGGACAATATCACGTATACCAGGTTATCTTTTTTGTAACCGGTATCGCGGTCCTGCGCGTATTGCATCTGCTGCCTTATGATGATGGTACAAACAATGAGCACCACGGCAAATGTAAATTGCACCACCACCAGCAATTTCCGGGGCGTAATAAGGGCATTGGCCGCCCTGAAGGTGCCTTTCAAAACGCTCACCGGCCTGAACGATGACAAATACAGCGCCGGGTAGCTGCCCGAAATAACGCCGGTAAATAAAATAAACGAAAGCGCCGCCAACCAAAAGTAAGGGTTGCCAAAGGGGATGAACAATTCCTTTTGGGTGAGCTTATTGAAGCTTGATAAACTCAATAGCACTATAACTAAAGCGATAAGCCCCGCGATCAATGCAATCAAAATCGATTCGCCCAGGAACTGATTTATGAGTGAACCCCTCAGCGCGCCTACAACTTTGCGTATGCCTACTTCGCGTGCCCGTTTCTCGCTTCGGGCAGTGCTCAGGTTCATAAAATTAATACAAGCGATGAGCAGGATAAACGCGGCGATCAGCGAAAATATCCTGATGGTTACAATGCGGCCGCCCGATACTTTTCCTTTTTGGTCGAATTCGGAATATAAGCGCCATTTTGCCGATGGATGCAGGAAAACGTCTATATCTTTTATGTTGGAATGCGACCGGGTTATATTTACAACGCTCTTATTGGCTTGCTCTTCTGTTACACCGGGCTTAAGCAATGCCCATGTTTGTACCGAATTATTTCCCCAGCCCTGGTCATCGCCGCCGATTTTTTTTAGGTACGACCATGGCATAAGATATTCAAAACGAAATTGCGTATTATTTGGCAGGTCTTTTAATACGCCCGTTACGGTAAAATAAGCGTTGCTGTCAATCTTTATGGTTTTGCCCATTGCATTTTCATCACCAAAAAGCTTCTTTGATAATTTTTCGGTAATAACCATATCGTGAATGGTGTTCAGGGCTGAACCGGCGTTGCCTTTGACGAGCGGAAAGCTAAACATTGTTAAAAACCCCGGATCGGTAAAATCGCCAGTCACGTTGAGATGCCTGTCGCCTACCGTAAACAGAAAATTACAGTTGGTGGTGCGGGTTACTTCCTCAATTTGCGGGTAATCCTGTTTAAGGGTTTTTGCCATCACTTTTGGAGTAGTATTCCAGCACCAAAGCTTGCCATCAAAAACCGAACGGTTATAAACGGCATACAGCCGGTCTTTTTTGGCGTGGAAACGGTCAAAACTAACCTCATTCTGTACCCATAATAATATTAATGCCGAACTGGCCATGCCTATAGCCAAACCCACTATGTTTATTAATGAAAACGCCTTGTGCCGAAGCAGGTTTCTCCAGGTGATCTTCAGATAGTTTTTTATCATGTTTTATTGGTTCATTAGTTCATTGGTTCATTAGTTCATTAGTGCAATGGTTGGTCACTCGTTTTCTTCTTTCGGACTTCCCGACTTTCGGTCTTTCGGACTGCATCTAATCTCTGATCTCTAACCTCTAATCTCTTCTTAACAACTGCTACTCACTTCTTAAACTCAACACCGGGTTAGTAAGCGCGGCCTTAATGGCTTGCCAGCTTACGGTGATCAAACAAATGGTTAGGCTGATCAGCATGGTAAGCATAAATACCCACACACTTATGGAAGTATGATAGGTATAATTCATAAGATGCTTGTAAGTTGTGTACCAGCTAACCGCCGAGCCTAATACGAACGATATGATCACCAGCTTTACGAATTCTTCAGATAAGTTGAACCAAATGTTCCCGGTTGTCGCGCCCAATACCTTTCGGATGCCGATCTCTTTGCGGCGCTGTTCAGCAGAGAAAGACGCAAGGCCGAATAAGCCCAGGCACGAAATAATAATAGCCAGGCAGGTAAAGCCGGTCGACATGGTGCCGAGCAGCCTTTCATTATTAAATTTCTGGTTGAACTTCTCGTCGATGAACTTGTATTCGAAGGGATATTGCGGGTTGTATTTCTTGTAGATGTTTTGCAAGATCGCGAGGCTCGCCTCGATTGATTTTGAGGGGCTTAACTTTAAAGCGATATTACCAACCCAACCCTTGCTGTAGCCAATGATGGCAGGCTTGACCGGCTCGTAAGGCGATCCCCATACAAAATCGCCGACTACGCCTATCACCTTGCAATTTCTGCCATGGTAGTTTACGATTTGCCCCAGGGGATTTTTAAAGCGCATCAGCTTAACAGCCGCCTGGTTAAGCATAATAGCCGCCGAATCGGAAGGATAGGCAATGGAAAAATCCCTTCCTTCCAGTATTTTTAAACCATAAGTATCGGTAAAATGATAGGTAACCACCATCTGGTCGATTGGCAGCTTATCTTCGCCCGGCAACTGGCCCTGCCAGGTAATTCCCCACGAATTGCTGCCGTTATTGGTGATGCTCATAGAGGTCATGGCGCCTTCGGTAATAGCGCCGGCATTGATGGCATCCTGGCGGAAGTTCTCAAATTTGTCGGCCATTACGCCTTCTACAGGTAAATCTATAATCCCGTTGCGGTCGTAGCCAACGGGCCTGTCTTTGATATAATTTATTTGTTTGTAGATAAAGATACTCGACAGGATGAGCCACACGGCAAAACCAAACTGCAGAATAACCAATACCTGCCTTGGCCGCACCGTCGACCTGGTGGTAATAACCTGGCCCTTTAACACCTTAACGGGTTTAAACGACGAAAGGAAAAGCGCGGGATAGCTGCCTGCCACCAAGCCTGTAAATATAGTTACTCCTAAAGCCGCTGCCCACGCCCACACATTACCATAGGGCAGCGATAGCTGCAGGTGGATAATATTGTTGAAATACGGTATTAAAATTATAATAAGAACGAGCGCGATAAGCAGCGAAATGAATGCCATGACCAGTGATTCGCCCATAAATTGCTGAACCAGGGCAAACCGGCGGGCGCCCACAGCTTTACGCACGCCAACTTCCCTCGCCCGACGCTCGGACCGTGCGGTAGAAAGGTTCATGAAATTGATACAGGCGATAACAAGGATACAAATGGCCAGGAATAAAAACAAACGAACCGACTCGATGTTGCCGCCATCGTTGATCCCGTTTTTAAAATGGCTGTATAAATGCATCCTGGTAAAGGGATAAAGAAACATGGTGTTTTCTTTATTGTTCGGGTCATAGCGTTTTATGATATATTTCAACTTTGCGTTTACGGAAGCAAGCGAGGCGCCCGGTTTCAGCATAGCATAAGTAAAAAAGGAATAATTTCCCCAGCCGCCGGAATTTTTCATCCACGGCTGTTCGGCAGTGACCTGCTCCCACGAGATAAGCGCATTGAATTTAAAGGTGGAATTTACAGGGTTATCTTTGATTACCGCAGAAACCTTTAGCGGGTATTGATTATTTAATTTAATAACTTGCCCTACAGCGTTTGCATCCCCGAACAATGCCCTGGCGCCCGATTGCGTAAGCACAATGGACGACATATCAGACAAAGCGTCTTTGCTGTTTCCCTGCACAAAATGAAAGGTGAACATTTTCAGCAGGTCAGGGTCGGCTGCCATTGTATTTACCTTTATCGCCTTATCCTTATAATTTATCAAAATATCATTGGACCAGTTTGTGCGGGCTACCTTGTCAATTTCAGGAAGATCTTTCAGCATGGCCGGCGCCAGCGGGATAGGCGTAGAGGTACCGGTTTGCAATTCGCCATTGCCCGGCTGGTTTCTCATCACCTCGAACAAACGGTCGCTGTTTGCATTGAATTTATCGAAACTCAGCTCATTATAAACGTACAGCAGCAGCATAAAACTCACCGCCATTCCCACGGCAAGCCCGCCGATGTTTATCAAACTGTACAGGCGATTTTTAACCAAATTTCGCCAGGCAACTTTTAAGTAATTTTTTATCATGGTGTCAAGTTCATTGGTTCACTGGTTCATCAGTTCATTGGTTCATTGGTTCACTGGTTCGTTAGTTCAGTTGTTCATCAGTTCAGCGGGATTATTAGACGCCGGCTTTATGCCCTTATCATGCCCTTAGCTTGGTATTTTTTTTAATAAGACGGCTATTCCGCGCCGTGCGTTGCATGTGTAAGGTTTTTAATAACCCGTTTTTCGCATTTTTCACAAACTCTTTAAAAATGATTTAAGAAATTTGTTATTGGTACGGTTCATTGCCGTTGGCTTCAGCCAACGGAATAATAACAAGTAAATTAGCGGCTTTAGCCAAATGGAGTTAGGCTAATTTTGGCTAAAGCCACATTCTGTATTTAATTTATAACCGTTGACTGAAGTCAACGGCAACGAAAAAAAGCGCAAAATCATTTTTAAGCAGCTTCTCAATATAATTAGTTATCTGTTGTCCAATGGTGAATTGCCACCGATGAACCAATGAACCAACCTACTCGCTTCGCAAGCTTTCTACCGGGTTTGTCAACGCAGCCTTTATGGACTGGAAACTGATGGTTATCAGCGCTATTGCAAGCGTGGCCCCGGCGGATAGTGCAAATATCCACCAGCTGATATCTGTGCGGAATGCAAAATCCTGCAGCCATTTATTCATAGCGTACCAGGCGATTGGGAAAGCGATGACCGAGGCTATGATTACGAGTTTTAGAAAATCTTTTGATAGCATGCCGACTACGTTTTGCACCGATGCGCCCAGTACCTTGCGGATACCAATTTCCTTGTTACGGCGTTCGACGGTATAAATAGCGAGGCCGAGCAAGCCCAAGCAGGCAACAGCGACCGACAAAAAGGTAAACGCCGTAAACACCTGGCCCATAGTTTGGTCTGCTTTATAAAGTGCATCAAACTCGGCATCCATAAAGCTGTAATCAAAAGGCGTATTGGGGGCAAACACTTTCCATTTATTTTGGATGCTGTTTAAAGTGGCATTGTAGTCGCCGGGCTTTATCCTGACGCTGAGATAAGAAGTTCCAATATTATAGGTCTTTGATGTTGTATAAAACAAAGCAAAAGGCACTATTTCGCTGTGTAACGATTCGACATTAAAGTTTTTAACCACACCAATTACCGTAAACTTCTGGTTATTGTTGCCTGGGTAGATCATAGTTTTGCCGATTGGGTCTTTCCACCCTATTTGTTTGGCAGTTGTTTCATTTATGATCACAGAAGCCGAATCATTAAAGCTTTTCGAAAAAGCCCTTCCTTTCAGCATTTTTAGTTTGAGGGTAGGGATAAAAGCCTCGTCGACAATAAATGAGGAAATTGAAAGGTTGTTTTCCGCGCTTTTTATATTATCGCCGTTAGCCTCGGGCACATAGCCGTCCTCAAAGGAGTTTTTAGAAGGCAAACTGGTGGATATCGTTGCGTTGGCAACCTGTGGTAATCGTAACAATTCCTGCCGAAGGCTTTCTTCGCCTGTCCCGAGCCTGTCGGCATTTGCAATCACAACGATGTTATCTTTACTGAAGCCGAGATCTTTGGTTTGGTTATAGATCAATTGTTTGTAGACAACTACCGTGCAAATTATGAGCACAGTGGAAACCGTAAACTGAAAAACCACCAGGGCATTCCGGGTGAAAAAACCGCTTCCAGATCCTTTAAACAAGCCGCTGCCCTTTAATATGTTTACCGGCCTGAATGAGGTGAGAAAAAAAGCCGGGTAACTGCCCGCCAGCAATCCTGTAAATAAAACGAGCCCAAAAATGGCCGCCCATGTTTTAATGGTCAGAAACACATCAGCCGATAATGCCTTTCCCGCCAACTGGTTAAAGGCCGGCAATACAGCTATAACGACCATGACCGCGACTAATGCCGCCACTAAACTGAACAGTACAGCCTCGGTAATAAACTGGCGGATCAGTTGTTTTCTTAAAGAGCCTAAGACCTTGCGGATCCCGATCTCTTTTGCCCTCCTGGCGGATTGCGCGGTAGAAAGGTTCATGAAATTTACACAGGCCAAAAGGATAATGAACAAGGCAATTGCCGAGAATATGTAAACGTATTTTATATCGCTTTGGACTACAAACCGTGATCCGATATTTGCCGAATACAGGTGCTGCGCGGTAAGGGGCTGTAAATGCAGGTCCCAATGGCCGCCTTTCTTTTTAAACTCGTCGAAAGGCTGCCCGATACGCTTAAATGCACTCGCCGCCTGCACCCTTACCATCGCGGGCAGCTTGTTATCAAACGCTTTGATGGCAGCCGCATCATTGGGAACGCTGGCTTTCAGTTTTACATAAGTACTCATCTGGAGCCATATCCAGCTCCAGTTAAAATGCTTTACAACAGGCGTGCTGGCCGTTGTTTGAAGCACATCAAACTGCAATGACGATTGCCTTGGTATATCCTTTAAAACCGCAGTAACTACAAATGGCTTTGAATATTGATCAAAAATTAAGGTCTTACCAATCGGCGAAGCATCGCCAAAGTATTTTTTAGCAGCCTTTTGTGTTAGCACGATTGAATTGATGCCGTTTAAGCAGGTCGATGCATCACCGGCCACCAAAGGGTAATTGAAAAATTTCAGAAAATTGGAATCGACCGCCAGGATACTTTTTTCTGTTATCGAACTTTTCTGGCCGTTATTTTTATAATGGATGATCTCATCGCCCGGCAAATACATCCGCGTATAGCTTTCCATTTCGGGGAAATTACTCATTAAAGCCGCTCCCACCGGCGGCGGGGTTTGGCCCACCACAAACTGGTCGTTACCCATCCTGCCGTCGATGTTGACCCTGTAAATTCTGTCAGCATCTTTAAAGGATCGGTCGTAACTCAGCTCATCTTTTACATACATGCCGATTAATAATACACAAGCAAGGCCAATGGCAAGGCCGCTGATATTGATGGCGCTGCTTACCTTATTCCGGACAAGGTTGCGCCAGGCGATTTTAATGTAATTTCGTAACATGAATCAATTATTGATTTAGTGAATTAGTGAATTATTGATTTAACCATTAGCTCATTTGCTTCGCGTCATTAGGTCATTTTGGCTTTCAGCTTTCTCGTTGCCTAACTCTACTGCTACTTCCTACTGCTACTGCCTACTGTTAGTCATTTGCTTTCAGTCATTAAGTCATTTTTTTGCTTTCAGCTTTGGTCTTTCTGCTTTAAGCTAAAACTGCCAACTGCATACTGCCAACTGCCAACTTCCCCTACTCACTTCTCAAACTCTTCACCGGGTTGGTCGTGGCCGCATTTAATGTATTGATGCTTACCACCACCATCGTCAGTAATAATATCAGTACGCCGACGGCTCCAAACATCCAGAAACTGATATCCACGTGGTAGGTGTATTTTTGCAGCCAGCTGTGCATCAGCCACCAGGTTACAGGCACCGCAATAACAAAGGCGATGAGCACCAGCTTCAGGAATTCGGCAGAGATAAGCGCCAGCAACTGCTGTACCGTTGCGCCCAGCACTTTGCGGATACCGATTTCGCGGAAACGTTTTTCGATGGTGAATGATGCCAGCCCGGCCAGGCCGATGCAGCAAATGAAAATTGCCAGGCCGGCAAAAATGTTTGTGAGGCGGCCTATCAATTCTTCAGCGACGAATTTCTTGCCGAATTCCTGGTCAATAAACTTGTACTCAAAAACATCAGCCGGCGAATATTTCGCATAAACGCCTTTAAGCAAGGCGATGGCGCCCTGCGGCTGCACGCCATTATTTAACCTTACCGAGATGCAGGACGAGCCGCGGTTGTTATACAGCACCATCAGGGGTTCAACCGGCTCGTATGGGGTGGTCATTACCACATTGTCTATCTCGCCTATTACCGTAAATGTTCTCCCGGGGCCATAACGCAATAGTGTGCCCACCGGGTTTTTCAGATGCATAGCGTCAACACAAGCTTTGTTCAGCATGATAGACGAGGAGTCGCCCGGCGTACCGGCGAAATCGCGGCCGGCCAGCAATTTTATGCCCATGGTCTTTGTAAAATCAACATCGGTGGCAATGCCCGAAACGATGATCTGTGCGTTCGATGGCATGCCCTCCCAGGCCGGAGCAGGCGAACGCCACCATACTTCGGTTATCGGCGAAGAGGTGCGCACCACTGATTTTATTAAGCCTGATTTCAGCAGGTCGTTTTTAATCGCCGAAAAGCTTTTATCGGTTGACGGCGTGGATGGTACCATCAGCAGGTTATTTGGATCATAACCGATATTCCTGTCCTTTACATGCTGAATTTGCTGATAAATGATGATGGTCGCTGCGATAAGGAAAATGGAGATAACAAACTGCCCGACAACCAATATCCGCCTTGGCAGCACTGCGCTTTTTCCTGCTGCGAATGTGCCCTTTAGCACTTTCACCGGGTTAAATGACGAAAGGTAAAGCGCCGGGTAACTGCCGGCAACTGCGCCGGTAAACAGGATGATCACCAGCGCGCTTATCCAAAAGACCGGATCGGTTAGATCGAGACTGAGCTGTTTGGAAACCAGCTGGTTAAATGCCGGGAGCAGCAGGTAAACAGCCAGGACGGATAACACAAATGCGCCGAGCACCAGCAGCATCGACTCAAAGAAAAACTGGAGCACCAGGTTCTTTTTGTCAGAGCCTAATGTTTTTCGTATGCCCACTTCCTTCGCGCGTTTTTCAGAACGGGCGGTGGAAAGGTTCATAAAATTAATGCAGGCGATAAGCAGGATAATAATGGCGATAATGGTGAATAATTTTACATACTCGATCTGGCCGCCCACGTTTTTCCCGTCCTTAAAATCGCTGTACAGGTGCCATTTGCTCATCGGGAACACGAAGTAAGTGCTGACATGGTCCGTGTTATGTGCCGCCATTACGCCGTTGATGTTTTTTTCCAGTTGTTTGATATTTGGATGATCGCCGGTTTGCACATAAACCATCCACGACGAATTCCCCCACTCCATCATCGACTTTTTCACCGTAGAATCTGAAAAATTGTAGGCGCGGATGCCCTCGAACTGCCGGGTGGAATTGCCGGGCATATCGGCTATAACTGCCGTCACCTTCATCAGTTGCTGACCGTCGACCTTCAAAGTCTTGTTTATCGGATCGGCGTTGCCGAAAAACGATTTAGCCATCGACTGGGTCACTACCAGCGAGTTGGGTTCTGCAAGGGCTGTTTTGGAGTCGCCCTTAACAAACTTGCAGGTAAACATATCAAAGTACCGCCCGCCGATCGTCACAATTGGCTTTTTCAGCTTGGTTTGGCCATACTCCACCAGTAAGGTATTCGGGTACGAAGACATCACCACATTTTTTATTTGCGGATAGCCTGTTTCCAGGGATTTCTGCAGCGGAAAAACCATATTCCGGTCTGTAAAAATGTTATTCTTAAAATCGCGGTTAGCGATCACCTGGTAGATGTTTTTATAGTTGGCGTTAAACTGATCGAACGTCAACTCATCCTTCACCCATAAAAAAATAAAAATAGTACAGGTAATGCCGATGGTTAAACCAAGCAAATTGGTTATGGCAAAACCCTTATTCCTTGTAAGGTTCCGCCAGGAGATTTTGATGTAATTCCGTATCATTGATTTGGTCATTTGTCATTAGTCATTGGTCATTGGTGGTCATTGGTCATTCGGCCAACCATTTCGCGTTAATGACCAATGACGTTTCATTCGCTCCTCAAACTCTTCACCGGGTTAACAATCGCTGCTTTAATAGTTTGAAAGCTGGACGTCACAAAAGCTACCAGCAGCATGCCTGCGCCGCTTGCGGCAAATATCCACCAACTGATGGTGGTCTTGTCGGCATAAGTTTCCATCCATTTGTTCATGGCTAACCAGGCCAGCGGCGTAACGATTACGAATGCCAGCAGGATAAGCAACACCAGCTCGGTGGATAGCAGCTTTACTATCTGCGCTACCGATGCGCCAAGCACCTTGCGTACGCCGATTTCTTTCGTGCGCTGGTTAGTGGTATAAATAGCCAGGCCCAGCAATCCGAGACAGCTTATCAGGATCGACAGCCCGGTTGCCCAGGCTAACAAGGTCGAGGTGTGTTCTTCCTGGGTGTAAAATTGCTCGATCGATTTATCATAAAACCGGTAACTGAAATCGTCGTCGGGATAACTTTCTTTCCAGATTTTGCCCATAGCTGCAATTGTCCTCTTCCAATCGCCGCCGCCTGCGGTTTCCGGTTTTAAAGCAATGTGAATCGTACCGTTCTGGTAGCCGTCGTTTGCGCTCCTGGCAAGGATTGCCAAAGGCACGATGGGCGAATGTACCGAATGTGAGTAAAAATCGCCCACTATTCCAACTACACGACGATTTTTCGTTCCGTTGAATTTTTCAATCTCTTTTCCCACAAGCTTGCCGGGATTGGTGAAACCAAGCACATGCGCGTATTTTTCGTTTACCACCGCTGCTGTTGATGAATCACCGGCCGCGATGTTCCGTCCGGCGACTATTTTTATGCCGTACAGCTTTATATAGTTTTCATCGGCGTACTTCACTTCTATCGCCGTATTGATCTCCTTTTTCCCATCTTTATAAGTGGCCATAGTAGTGTTTGTGGAGCCGGAAGACGGGGCGGCGGTGCCGATGCTCACCATTTCAACGCCGGGCAACATACCAAGCCTTTCCGCCAATACCTTGTTCATATTTGCTTTACGCACCTTATAGGGCGTGTCCATGTATACAATAGCATCCTTTTTAAAACCCAGGTCTTTGTGCAGGGCGTAATAAATTTGCTTGCCCACCAGGATGGTGGCCATAATAAAAAACTGCGCGATCACAAACTGCGATACGGTTAGCGACTTGCGCAGCCATGCATTGCGTGTCTTATGACTATTGCTTTGTGCCTGGTTTTTAAGCACCAGCGCCGGCTTGTAGCCAGACAGCATTAAGGCCGGATAAAAACCGGATAAAAAGCTTACCACGACAGTTAAACCCAGCAGGAACAGGAAAATACCCGGCTGACTGATAAAATCGGCCTTTACGCCGGACGAGACGAAGTCCGCAAATAGCTTCAGGATAAAGGGCGCCAGGCAAACCGAGATAACCACGGCCAGCAAGGTTATCAAAAAGGTCTCGCTTAGAAACTGTACCACCAGTTGCCGGCGGCTGCTGCCCATGGTTTTACGGATACCTATTTCCTTGGCTCGCAGCGCCGCCTGTGCTGTAGTTAAATTTACAAAGTTGATGCAACCCAGAACCAGGAGGAAACCGCCAACCGCCAATAGCAGGTAAAGCGTGGTTTTATTGGCCGGCCCGCTAAAATCGAAAGTGCCATAGTCCTGGTCAAAGTGGATATCGCTTAGCGGCTGAACAGTTAGCGACCGCGTGCTTCCGCGTTTTTTATCATCAGCGGTTAAGGGGCTATATTTATCAAGTAAAGCGTTCACTTGCTTTTGCATATTAGCAGCCGTTGTACCCGGCATCAGTTTCAGAAATACTTCAGATGCCGAATTGGTGCTCCCCCACTGGTCGAGCTGGAGATCATTGCCAAGCCGCGTTTTAGGTACCGCTGAGCTATACGAGATAAAGTCATGACAACTAAAATCGGTATTCCCCGTCAGGGGCTCAACAATACCGGTTACAGTGGTTTTAAGCGTATCGTAAGTAACTACCTTGCCAATCACCTGGTCATATGAAAGCTTGGGGAAATAAAGCTTTGCCCTGTCGGTTGTAAGTACCGCATGGTATGGCGCGTCAAGGGCAGTGGCCGATGAGCCTGCCACCCAGGTATAATTGAATACCTTGAAATAATTTTGATCGGCCAGGGTGATGTGGTCCTGTCCTTTAAGCTTTAATGCGTCTTTATCCCCGCGGTCAACAGTTATATCGGGGTTCAGGGTATATAAAGGCACGACAAACTGTACCCCGGTGCCGGCACTTTTTATTGCTGCGGCCATCGGCGTGGTAACCCCGTAGCTGTGGCTTGTGTTACCCTGGAAGGTCCAGTTGCTCACTATGCGGTAAATGCGGTCGCTGTCTTTATGAAATTTATCGAATGTGAAATCATAATGGACCATCAGGTAGATAACCAGCGCCGCGCTGATGCCGATTGAAAGCCCGATAATATTGATGAGGGTAAAAAGCTTGTGCTTCCAAAACCCCCTGAATGCGATTTTAAAATAATTCTTTATCATAGTCATTAGTCATTGCTCATTAGTCATCTGCTTCGCGTCATTGGGTCATTTTCGCTTTCTGCTTTGGTCTTTCTGCTTTCTGCTTTGGTCTTTATGCTTTGGTCTTCTCGCTTTCTGCTTTGGTCTTTATGCTTTCTGCTAAGGCCTTTAACCTCCTATATCACCTCCTATTCACTCCGCAAACTTTTCACCGGGTTTACCAGAGCTGCTTTTATGGTTTGATAAGCTATCGTCATTCCTGCGATGATCATCGATGCGATGACTGCCAGCACAAACGTCCATGGGCCGATAGTAATGTGGTAGGCATAATTGTTCAGCCAGTTGTTCATCATGTAATAACCCAAGGGGGCCGCAATAAGAAATGCGATAGCGATGAGCAACACAAACTCTTTGGAGAACAGGCCTACGATACTTGCAATTGGTGCGCCGAGCACCTTTCGGATGCCGATCTCTTTGGTCCGCTGCGATGCCGCAAACATGATCAGGCCATACAGCCCAAGGCAGCCGATAAGGATGGCGATGGACGAAAACAACTTAAAAGCTGTATAGACTTTTTGCTCCTGGGTATAAAAACTGGCAATATGCTCGTCGAGGAACTGGTAATCAAACAAATTATCGGGGAACAGGGCCGACCAGGTTTTACCGATTTGGCTAATCGTTTTATTTAGCGCCCCGGGGCGTATTTTCACGCTGGCCATAAAAAAGTTGCCGGGTTTGTACATCAACACACAGGCGCGGCGTTTTTTGTGTTTCGATTCGCTTTGAAAGTCCTGTACTACCCCGATGATATTGGCCTTGCTCCCATTAAACATAAAATGCTGGCCCAGGGCCTTGTCGGGGTTCATGATGCCGATTTTTTCGATGAGGGTTTGGTTTACCACCACATTGCGTGAGGTGTCGGTCGGGGCGAGTTTGGTTATCTTTTGCCCGGCCAGCATTTTAAGACCGAACATATCGATATAGTTTTCGTCCACTTGTTTTACCTCCGTAACATCGTCCTTGGTGAAACCGCGGTCGGGCGCGCTGAAAGGCGCGAAGTTGTTGTTATATGAAGGTGCGCCGTTTGACAAAGTGACCTGGGCAACACCCGGGTTACCGAGCAATTCCTGCTTCAGCACATTCGTTTTTTTATTATCAGGAATATAGAAAGATACGACGGACTCCTTATTAAAGCCAAGGTCCTCATTCTCAAAATAGTCCATCTGGTGCGCCACTATAAGGGTGCCCACGATCAATATTTGCGAAATGGCAAACTGTGCCACCACCAGGCTTTTGCGCAGCGTAAAGCCTTTTGCCATGCGCCCTGTTTTGTTTTTGAGCGAATCTACCGGCTGGAAGGCGGATTGCACAAAGGCTGGATAAAGCCCGGCGATTAAAATAACGGTGATGGTGATACCTGCGATCCACCCGATGACAATAGGTTGTGCCAGTTCGGAGGCATTTATTTTAATATTTAACCAGGCGCCGGCTGCTGAAAGGAAAAATGCAGCCAGGCCGACCCCCAGTATTAAGGCAATAAATACCAGCACGCTGGTTTCGCCCAAAAATTGTTTTACCAATTGCGAACGGTTGGCGCCCAACACCTTCCTCACCCCCACTTCTTTGGCGCGTTTAATGGCCTGTGCGGTGGCCAAATTAACAAAGTTGATGCAAGCAGTAATGATGATGAGCAGCGCCACGCCAAACAGAGCGTAATAGGTATCTTTTGACACCGGCGTAACCACATTGTTGATATACCGCTGATCAAAATGAACATCCCTCAGTGGCTGTATAGGCAACCGCACCTCTTTAGGGTCTAATGCCCAGTTCTTTTTCAGGAAAGCGGGGATGCGGGCCTGTATGCGTTGTACAGGGTAGTTTTTTGGCAATAAAATGAAGGTAAAATTACCGCCGCCGATGTTCCAAAACTCTGTAAGGTTTACTTGTTTGCGGATGCTTTCGAACGATAGCAGCATTTGCAGCGGCACGCTGCGGTTGGCGGGCAGGTCCATTATCACACCGGTAACTTTGGCATTAATCTGGTTCTCCACGTTCACGATCCTGCCCATGGGATTGGCATCCCCAAAATACTTTTTGGCCAGGGTTTCATTCAACACGATGGAATTTGGTTCAGCCAGGGCTGTTTTCGCATCACCGCGTATCCACTGAAAATCGAAGACCTGCGGCAAATGTTCGTCCGCAATGGCGAAATCCTTATCGCGGAAGCGTTTATTATCCACCTTCACCATCACATCGTTGCTGTACATTACCTGCGCCACCTGCTCCAGTTCCGGAAAGTCGTTCCGCATTTTTGGGGCCACGGCAAGTGAAATGTTCGAATTGAAATCGATGGCATTAAGCGTAACGCGGTAGATCCGGTTAGCTTTGGCATAATTATCGTAATTCAGCTCGTTTCGAACGATCAAAAAGATCACCAGGCATGCTGCGATGCCCAACATAAGCCCGAAAACGTTCAGGAAAGCATAACCCAGGTTGCGCCTGAGATTGCGGAATGCGATGATGATATAGCTTCTAATCATGGTGGTTCATTGGTTCACTGGTTCATTGGTCATTTGTCATTTGCTTCGCGTCATTAGTCATTGGTCATTTGCTTCGCGTTATTAGGGCATTTGGTCATTTTTGCTTTCAGCTTTCTCGGTGCCTAACCGTACTGCAACTGCTACTAACAACTGCCCACTGTTAGTCATTTTTTGCTTTGAGCTTTGGTCTTTCTGCTTTAAGCTAAAACTTTTAACCTTTCACCCTTCACCTTTCGCCTTTCACCTTCTATTCAGACCGCAAACTATCCACCGGGTTAGCCACCGCCGCTTTAATGGAGTGGAAGCAAACCGTGAACAGCGCGACGACAAGCACCAGCATGGCGGCAAATAAAAATAGCCAGGCATTAACTGTAATGCGGTAAGGATAGTTTTCCAGCCATTTATTCATTGCCCACCAGGCAGCAGGCGAAGCAACAACGGCCGAAATTACTACCAGCTTTAAAAAATCGGCCGACAGTTTTCCGACGATGCCTTCAACCGAAGCGCCCAGCACCTTGCGGATACCGATCTCTTTTTTGCGGCGCTCGGCCGAGAGCGTTGCCAGCCCAAACAGCCCTATGCACGAAATGAAAATGGTTAGGGCGGCGCTGAATGTCACGATCTGTTTCCATTTAGCCTCCTTGTCGTATTGCTGCGCTACTTCCGCATCTTTAAAACTATACTCGTAAGGCCGGAATGGAAAAAGCTGCCTGAAAGTTTTTTCGATATAACTCAATGATGCTTGTTTATTCTGCCCGCTGATCTTCACAAAGATATTTCCGTAGGGATCCCCAGGCTTCATTCGTAACATTTCAGGCGATATTTTTTGGGTAAGGTCCAAAAAGTGATAGTCCTTAAATACGCCGATAACGGTATATTTTTTCTTCATATAAAAGAAGTCGACTACCTGCCCTATCGGGTTCTTCCAGCCGGCCTGTTTGGCAAAAGTTTCGTTCACTAGTATAGAATTGGCAGAGTCGCTGATCATATCCTTTGAAAAATTCCGGCCTTTTACAATGGGTACTTCAAAAAGCGGCAGATAATCTTCGTCGATGTGTTTTATATCAAATTCTGTTTGCTGCCCGTTGTTAATTTTAGCGATAGTGCCCCATCTGCCGCCCTGGTCGGCGGTAACCATTTTTATGTTGGGGTTACTTAGCAGCTCCTGCTTAAATGTGGGCAGTAATTTTTTATCAATATTAAAGGCCTTTATAGATACCACGTCTTTATCATTATAACCCAGTTTAAAATGCATCAGATAGTCGAATTGCGAATAGATGGTGATGGTGGCGATGATAAAAAAGGTGGCGAGCGTAAACTGGAGTATCACCAAACCCTTTGCCAGGTAATTTTTACCCGCATAGTGCTGCCGGTTGTATAACGACTGAACCGGGTTAAATCCCGATAGCACCAGGGCAGGATAAAAGCCTGCCAGAACGCCTGTAAGCAAGAAAATGCCAATATAGCTGATAACCAGTTTGAAACTGAGCAGGTACGAAAAGGCTAGCGCTTTGTTGGCCAGTTCATTAAATACCGGGAGCGCCAGCTGCACCAACAAAATGGCAAGTAAAAAGGCGATAAAACTAAGGATATATGATTCGCCCAAAAATTGCATAATAAGCTGCCCGCGTTCGCCGCCAACAACTTTACGGATGCCTATTTCTTTGGCCCTCTTTAATGAGCGGGCAATGGTAAGATTTACAAAGTTGATGCAGGCAATGAGTAATATAAACAAAGCGATGCCGGTTAAAATGTAGGAATACATAGGATTGCTATTGTCTGCCAGGCCGTTATCAGCGGGCCAGTCGGTGCTGGTGTGCATTGCGAGGAGCGGCTGCAGGGCATACTGCGTTTTGCCTTGTAATCCATATTTCTGGCTCATTTCCTTTATTTGAGCGGAGGCTTCGTTTTTGTATACCACGGCCATTTTTTTTTCAACCCTTTTGATGTTGGCTCCCGGCTTCACGGTAAAAAATGTATTCAGGTAGAAATTGAGCCACTGATTGTCTTTATAAGCGCCGGAAGCTTTAAATGGCAGCAGCATTTTTATTTTAATGGATGAATTTTGCGGCGACCGCTTTATTACTGCGGTTATCTTATAAGGCTTAAATGTAGTATCGTCCTTCATCTCAAGGACTTTACCAACAGCATTTTGATCGCCGAAGTATTTTTTGGCAAGGTCTTCGGAGATCACAATCGTATTATCACCGCTTAAAGCATTTTTATAGTTACCGGCTTTGAGCGGGGCGGTAAACACGGAAAAAAAGTTGCTGTCGACATAAAGGGCATCTTCAGTAAACACATCATTGCCACGCTTAACGGTAAAATTACCCCCTTCTACGCGCACGAAGTCTTCAACCTCCGGTATCTGCCGCTTAAATGCGGGTCCCGGCATTGCACCTGTGCTGGCCATTTTGCTCATCTGGCCCGACGGGTCTATTTGATTTACGACCAGGCGGTATATGTTGTCGGCGTTGTTGTTAAAACGGTCGTAACTCACCTCATCCATTGTATACAAAAGGATAAGCATGCAACAGGCCAGCGCAACGCTGAGCCCCACGATATTGATTACAGAAAAGGCTTTGGTTCTCCAAAGATTCCTGAAGGCAGTTTTAAGGTAGTTTTGTATCATTGCTGGTTGGTCATTTGGTCATTGAGTCATTTGGTCATTGGGTTATTGATGAAACTATGAGCTAATGGGGAGTTAAAATATATACCAAAAAACAAAGGCATTAATAATCAATCACTTACGCGCAATAGCTATACGAAGGTGTTCGTAAGCGTAACAGTGACTGTACGGTTATGATACAGTTGTGCATAGCGATTAAACCTGAAAGTCAATAAAGCCCGGCCCGGCAGCTTTTGGGAGCGGGAAAAAAACTGGTGCCGCTGTATAATTTAATTAAACGCAGAAAATATTGGAAAACAGCACCAATCGGGAAGTGGTGATATTTGCTTAAAAAATAACTAGTAATTTTTGGAAAAAGTGTAAACCCTGTTTGCTTTATATAAATCCCATAATCAGTTAGTCAATAGCAATATATAAAAATGTAAACCTTGAAAAGTGTAAACCCAGTGTAAACCATAATTTTAGATTTATTGGTGGACACCGCGCACTTTTGCAAAACCTGTTTGCGGCTAAGACTCTCGCTTAAATTTTGATCCAATGTAGTTTAGTTAAGCGCTAAGTGCTCTCAAATGCACGGGTAGCCTCACCCTGCCCTCTCCAAAGGAGAGGGTTCTGAAAAAGGCATAGCGAAGAGCGCAGCTAAAGTCCTCTCCTCTGGAGAGGATTTAGGTGAGGCCAAACAGCCAGGTAAAGCCTTAACTAAACGACATTGAATATTGATCTATTACTGATTGTATTCTGCTAAAATTTTCGCCTCGCCCCTGCCGTTTTTAAAAGCCTTTCGCGGCGTCAGGCCCAGCAGTTCAAACATGGCCATATCGCTATCGAACGAGGGATTTGGTGTTGTCAGCAATTTATCGCCGGCAAAAATCGAATTTGCGCCTGCCATAAAGCAAAAAGCCTGCTCAACCAGGGTCATTTCGGTACGGCCGGCCGAAAGGCGCACTACGGTCTTTGGCATAATGATACGGGTGGTAGCTATCATGCGCACCATATCCCACACCGATACCCGGGGCTGGTCCGCCAATGGCGTACCCTGTACGGGGACCAATGCATTGATCGGTACCGATTCGGGATGTTTCGGGAGATTTGATAATGTTTTTAACATCGAAATGCGGTCGTTCACCGTTTCGCCCAGCCCGATAATGCCGCCACTGCAAACGGTGATCTTTGCCTTGCGTACATGTTCGAGGGTTTTTAAACGCTCGTCGTACGTACGGGTGGTGATGATGCGCTTGTAATCCTCTTCCGATGTATCCAGGTTGTGGTTATAGGCATACAGGCCGGCATCGGCCAGCCTCTGCGCCTGCGATTCGGTAAGCATGCCCAGGGTGCAGCAAACCTCCATGTCGAGCTCGTTTACTGCTTTCACCATGTCTATTACCTTATCAAAGTCGCGGTTGTCGCGCACTTCGCGCCATGCTGCGCCCATACATAGCCGCGATGCGCCGCCATCCTTTGCTTTTTTTGCTGCCGCGACAACTTCTTCCTTTGGCATTATGGCATGAACATCAACGCCGGTATTATAACGCGCAGCCTGCGGGCAATAAGCGCAATCTTCGGGGCAGCCGCCTGTTTTAATAGAGATTAGTGAACTGATTTGTACTTCTGAATAATCCTTATTTTCGCGGTGCACCGTGGCAGCTTCATAAATAAGGTCCAATAGGGGCCTATGGTAAATTTCGGCTATTTCTTCTTTCGTCCAGTTGTATCTTAATTCAGTCATTTTGTATTATTAATGGATTTGCAATTTTATGCAAATAATTTAAGAATCCCGGGGCCGCATCAATGATGCAGCAAAAGTTTGGTGGCAAACCAAAGCGGCAACAAAAATCCTGCGCAGTCAGTAAAGGTGGTGATGATGATAGATGACGCTACTGCTGGGTCGATCCCGACCCGCTTCAGCACCAATGGGATCGATGCCCCCGTCAGCCCGGCTACGATAAGATTGCCTGTCATGGCTAAAAACAATACCAGCCCCAGCATCGGGTCGGCATCGTAAAACATCGCAATAAAAAAAACGATCAGGCCATTTGCAGCGCCGTTCAGCATCCCTACCAAAAACTCCTTTACCACGGTATTATAGGCTTGTTTGTCCGACAAGTCGCTCAGCGATATGCGCCTTACTGTTACCGCAAGCGCCTGGGTGGCAGCATTGCCGCCCATTCCTGCAATTATCGTCATGTAAGCAGCTATGGTGGGCAGCTTCGAAACCGTGGCGTCAAAATGGCGGATAACCGAAGCGGCAAGGTATGCCGTGGCAAGGTTTATCACCAGCCATGGCAAGCGGCTTTTTACTGCTTCCTTCCAGTTACCGCTTAGTTCCTCATCTTCTGATACACCCGAGAATTTCAAAATATCCTCGGTGCTTTCCTTCTCAATTACGTCGATGATATCATCAACCGTAACCCGGCCAAGCAGCTTCATGTTATCGTCGACAACCGGGATGGTTGTTAAATTATATTGCGATATGAGGTCGGCTACCTGTTCCTGGTCAAGGTCCGCCTTTACGTAAACAAAATCGGTGTTCACCAGGTCGCGCACATGGGCATTGGCCTTCGCTTTGATAACGGATTTTATCGATAATATCCCCTGCAAAACATCATCGTCATCAACTACGTAAATCGTATAAAATTCCTCTGCCTCCTCCGACTGCCGGATAATCTCGTCCAGCGCATCTTTTTTATCAAGGTTGATATTTACCTTGATAATATCGGAGTTCATTATACCGCCGGCAGTATCCTCGTCGTACTTCATCAACGCACGGATGCTATCGGCGTCTTCCTGGTCGATGTCTTCTAATATTTCCTGCTGCTCTTCTTCATCCAGCTGCGAAATGATGTCTGTCGCATCATCATAATCCAGCTCTTCTACAATTTCCGACCTTTTTTCCGGGTGAAGGTTGATCAGCAGCTCGCCGGGGCGGTGCTCCTCATCCATCTCCGAAATAACCTCGGATGCGACATCGATCGGGAGTATATTTATGATCCTTTCCTTGGCTTCCTGTGGCAATTGCTCAAAAAGCATAGCAATCTCCGAGGCATGATAGTCCTTCAGGATGAGCGCTAATTCAGCGTCGTTCCCTTCAAGCGCTGTTTCGATGCGCTGCAGGTCGGATTTGTCTATTTCAAAAGATTGCATGTGCGACTAAAATACACTTATTTACTTTGAAAATTGAAAATTTGTTGACTTAGCGATTTGAAAATTTGCTGATCTGATAATTTGAAAATTACCGGGTGATGAGAACGAGAAAAAGCCTGGTACAATTTGGCTATGGAGTGATCATGCGCTATGATCGTACCGGACTGAGATGCCCTCTTGTTTATCCAGCTTTGCCAAAACCCGGTTAACCCGTGTCTTCCTGATTGCGACGCTGATACTGCAAGTATTATCAAAAGCCTGGCTGATGATGGCCAGGTTGTCATCCTTAATGATCTTCATTACAGCGTTCATTCGCAGGTAATCAAATTCGATGGTATAAATATCATTAACGGTCTTTTCAATAATCACAGCCGTTTTCAGCGCATCTTCCGTTGCGGTTTTGTACGCATTGATCAAGCCGGGTACGCCCAGCAATGTTCCACCGAAATAGCGTACAACAACAACGGCTATATTTGTCAGGTCTTTTGAAAGCAAAGTATTTAATATCGGCCGGCCCGCGGTGCCGGATGGCTCGCCATCGTCATTCAAGCGGAAAACAGACCGGTCAATGCCGATGCGCATGGCCCAACAGTGATGGTTCGCTTTCGGATATCCGGCTTTAAGCTGTGCAACAATGTCCTTTAATTCGCTTTCTGTACTTAACGGATGTGCGAATGCTAAAAACTTGCTGCCGCGGTCCCGAAATGCGCCTTCGCAAGGTTTTTCAATGGTATGAAAGGTATCTTCAAAAAGCATTAGTCACGATTTCGCCATCACGATAATAGCAACAATAGCTATTACAATCCCGGCTTTGTTCAACAAGCTGAGCTTTTCTTTAAAAATGATAAGCCCTATCAGCGCACCGGCAACTATCACGCCAATATTCATCGCCGAAAACACGGTGGCAGGCTGGGTGGCCAGGGCTTTGTGCGCCTTTAAATAAAACAGGATATTCCCAAAATTGGCAACCCCTAATACCCAGCCAATAAAAATATGGGGCCACGAGAACCGCATCCGCCCGGTAAAGACCTGGGAAAGCAAGCCGGCCAGCGAAAACACAAAGGCCAGCACGAACACAATAAAAAGCGATGTGTTGTAAGAAACAGCCTTAAAGGCAGCAATTTGCTTCAATAGAACGTCGATAAGGCCGATGCCGGCAAACACGATCAATAAATATAGCCAGGCATTTGCCTGCGCAGGTTTAGGTCCATCTTTCTGTTGCCAGGGTATAGTGCAGATAATAGCGGTAAAACCTAACACGATCCCAATAATCTTTAAGGGCGTAATAAGCTCTCCGAACATTAAAAATGCAGCAATAATTGGAATAAAAAGCGATAGCCGCTGGGCAATGTCTGTACGTACGATGCCGGATAGCCGTACTGATATCGCCAGGATCACAAAAAGTGCAGGCAATAATAAACCAAGCAGCGAATAAGTAAATATCGGGGCGTCGCCCAGATTTTGCAGACGCGGCCTTAAAAATATCCAGGCAAGTATAATGGCGATGGAATAATTCCAGGTAATGGCCTGGTAAACATCAATATGGTATCGTTTGGCCAGTTTTAGTAATATCGACACGGCGACGCTGCAACAGATGCTTATGATGATATATATCATTAGTAAATAAAGTTAAACGGATTGATTGGTTTATAGATGGTGTAAAGGTTGTAAGTGTTACAAAACTATGGTTTAAAACATTTTTTAGCCATTGACCAGGATTATTAGCTTGTCATCGCCGACAAGGTCTTCGCTGGTGACCCGGCCAATTATCACGGGCGCTTTAATACCCTGCTTCAATTGGGCTGCCCCGGTAAAAATCCGGGCTTCATCCCATAATCCGGCTTCAATAAAACTGTTCAGCGTACTTGCGCCGCCTTCAATTATAATTGATTGCACATCCTGCAGGTACAACTGGTACAAAATGTATTGGGGTACATACCGGTCGAAATCCTCAAGTGCAATATACTTATTTTTGCCGTCAATATTTGTTCTTACTTCATTAAATATCAGCGTCTCAACCGACTGGTCGAATAAATGCAGGCTTTTGTTTAATTCAAGCCGGCGGTCAATCACCACCCGTTTGGGCGACCTGCCCTGCGCATACCGCACATTTAATCGAGGGTTATCAATAGCAGCGGTATTTTTTCCAACCAAAACAGCATCCTCTTCGCTGCGCCATTGGTGTACCAGCTTGCGCGATTCGGGGCCGGTTATCCAATACGGGCTTTTATCCTCCGGCGCAAAAAAGCCATCGTTAGTTTGCGCCCATTTAAGTATGATGTAAGGCCTGTGTTTTTGCACCCTGGTAAAAAATCTTCGGTTGAGCCATTGGCATTCTTTTTCGAGAATGCCGGTAACTACTTCTACTCCCGCGTCTTTCAATTTTTCGATGCCCCGCCCGTTTACGGCTTCAAACGGATCGCGGCAGCCGATAATTACACGCGGTATCTTGTGCTTGATGATCAGATCAGCGCAGGGTGGTGTTTTGCCATAATGGGCGCAGGGCTCGAGCGAAACATACAATGTTGATTTACCCAACAATTCAGCCGGATCGCTAAAATTATCGAGCACCTGGTTGATGGCGTTTACCTCGGCATGCGCCTCGCCGTACTTATGGTGGTAGCCTTCGCCAATGATCATGGCGTCCACAACGATGACAGCGCCTACCATTGGATTGGGACTTACCGATCCCATGCCCAACTGCGCTAGGTCCAGGCAGCGCAGCATGTATTTTTCATCTTCGGCCATGCTGCAAATATAGCATGATGCATGTCTGAACTCGAATTTTTCGGATTGGCCGAATTTTTTGAATTGAAAAAGTGATAGTTTATTAATTCTATAAATTCCAAAAATTCGGGTCCAGACTTTGTTACTTTGCTGCTATCTGAACTCGAATTTTTCGAATTGGCCGAATTTTTCGAATTGAAAAACTGATAGTCTATTAATTCTATAAATTCCAAAAATTCGGGTCCAGACTTTGTTACTTTGCTGCTATCTGAACTCGAATTTTTCGAATTGGCCGAATTTTTCGAATTGAAAAACTGATAGTCTATTAATTCTATAAATTCCAAAAATTCGGGTCCAGACTTTGTTACTTTGCGGCATGAAAACCATAAAGGATGTTTTTGCGGATTACCGGGTACAGCTTGCTGAGCTGTATGACGCAAATGAAGCGGAGGCCATTACCATTTTGGTTGTCAATGAAATATCCGGTTTGTCCAAAGCACAAATTAAAGCTTTTCCCGAAAAGGAAATTAGCCCGGCGGAATCCAAAAAACTGGCTGATATGTTAATTGAGCTAAAAAAGGGGAAACCGGTACAGTATATTTTAGGCAAAACTGAATTTTATGGCCTTCGGTTCAATGTTAACCCATCAGTACTTATCCCACGACCTGAAACGGAGGAATTGGTGGAATGGGTTTTATCTTCAGTTGGCAGCGAGCAGTTGGCAGCGGGCAGTAGACAGTTGGCAGTGGGCGGTTGGCAGTTGCCAACTAATAGTTCGCGGTTTGCAGAAGGGCACATACTTGACATTGGTACCGGGAGCGGGTGTATTGCCATTAGTTTAAAGAAAAATTTGCCCGGATATAACGTATCTGCTATTGATATTTCTACCGAAGCACTGCAAACAGCCAAAGAGAATGCAGAATTAAACCAGGTTGATGTTGATTTTATTGAAGCTGATATCTTAAACTTCAACTCACCACTCACTACTCTCTACTCATTAATCGTCAGCAATCCCCCGTATGTAACATTGCACGACAAAACTCAAATGCACACCAATGTGACCGATTTCGAGCCGCATACCGCCTTGTTTGTGCCCGAGGATGATCCCCTGGTGTTTTACAAGGCTATTGCTGATTTTGCTTTATCACATCTTGCTCCAAACGGTTTATTGTTTTTTGAGATCAATGAAAGCTACGGAAACGAGATTGTTTCTTTTTTAATGGATAAAGGCTTTAAAAACATTGAGCTAAGGAAAGACATGAGTGGAATGGATAGGATGATTAAGGCTGTTTTAAAGTAGCAGGTTTAAGTAGCAGTAGCAGTGTTTGGTGGAGATACGGGTGCAGAAAGTGCTACTGCCACTGCCACTGCTACTAAACCCTGTCGCTAAAACTCAACTCCTCGGATGAAACTGAATAATAGTCCCTTTCAAATATTCCCTGTCTAAATGCGTATAAATCTCAGTTGTGGTAATACTCTCATGCCCCAGCATTTCCTGCACGGCGCGCAGGTCGGCGCCGCCTTCGACCAGGTGAGTGGCAAATGAATGCCTGAAAGTATGCGGGCTGATAGTTTTATTTATGCCGGTGAGCTGCGCTAATTGCTTAATAACCTGGAAAATATAGATGCGGCTCAGCCTTGTGCCCCGGCGGTTTAAAAAAACCAAATCTTCCTCTCCTTTTTTTACCGGGATATGCACCCTGATATTTTCGATCCAGATCTTTAGGGCCTTTACCGCTGAACCGCCTATCGGAACCAGGCGCTCCTTGCTCCCTTTGCCGGTTACCTTAATAAATTCTATATCGAGATACAGGTTCGATAATCTTAGTTCCGTTAGCTCAGATACGCGCAGCCCGCAGCCGTAAAGGACTTCAAGTATCGCTTTGTTACGCCCGCCTTCCGGCTTGGATACGTCGATGGCATCGATCAGTTTATTTACATCATGAATGCTTAAGGTATCCGGGAGCTTCCTTTGAATTTTGGGCGACTCGAGCAGCTCCGAGGGATCGCTTTTTATTATATCCTCCATTAAAAGGTATTTGTAAAACGATTTTATACCCGACAATATCCGGGCCTGCGATGACGGTATCATGCCCAGCTCATTAACCCAGGTTATAAACTGGCGCAAGTGCGGCAAAGTTATGTTTTCGGGCGTGAGTTTATCCGGCTGGCTGTCAGCAAATTGATACAGCTTTTCTATATCCCTGCTGTAAGCTTCTATGGAATTTTTAGAAAGGGACTTTTCTAGCTTTAAATAAGCCTGGAAACCCTTTATTGCCGAATGCCAATCCAATTGATTTTTATTTAATGTTTTTAGCTAAGTTTGAAGTGATGAAGATACAAATTATTAACGGCCCTAATTTAAACCTGCTCGGGGTTCGGGAAAAATCGATCTACGGCGACACCGGTTTTGAAACATACCTTGAAACCGTGCGGAAGCGCTACAGCAGTGTGACTATCGATTATTACCAAAGCAATGTAGAGGGCGAGATCATCAACAAGTTACATGAGGTGGGATTTAGCTATGACGGTATCGTATTAAATGCCGGCGCTTATACCCATACATCCATCGCTATTGCCGACGCTATTGCAGCCATTAATGCACCTGTTATCGAAGTACATATTTCAAACGTTTATAAACGCGAGGAATTCAGGCACAGTTCAATGCTGGCGGCCAATTGTAAAGGCGTAATTGCTGGTTTTGGAATGGATTCGTACCGCCTGGCGATTGAAAGCCTTATAAATAACTAACCTACTGTTTAAAGAAAATCCGAATGCGTAAAATAATAAAACTATCGCTGCTGATTATATTTTTGCCTGCCATCCTGTTTTCATATAAGAGCTTTGGACAGGAAAAAAAGAAGAAGCCGCAAACTGTTAAAAGGGAGTCCGAAAGGCGCAAAATGCATGCGCGCGACTCTTTATTGCGCACATTTAACAGGTCCGACACTTCAATAAACAGCCTGCTGCAGCGAATTGAACAGTACACTACCACATTTAACCAGGTAAACAATAACTTATCTGAAGGATTAGATACGGCCGAAATAAGCGAGGGAATGCCCTCCGTTGTAAAAAGGATCAGCAGGATAGACAGCCTCATAAATACTCATAAATCAAGTACCTTACGCTATTTGTTTGTTTTAAGGGATAACCTGGACCGCCAGCAGGATTTACTTGAAGGGTGGCAATCGGATATGGAAGACGTGAGTTCCAAACTGATCCAAAACCAGTCCGAACTCATAAAATTCACCAGGGATACCTCTTTAAAAACAGTGCCATCCGACAGTGTCATAAGAATGACTTTTTTTGCCCGGCGAAGGGAAGTGATGCGCTTGTTTCATAAAACTGATTCCTTTAATCGGGCCAACCTGTTAAAAGTTAACTTGCTGCAGGATAAGATAACCGTTGCCTATACCCGGATACTTGACGAAACAGACCATATAGATTTAAAAATAAAAAGATTTGCGATAAAGGCCTTTGCCGGCGAATCCGACTATATATGGAACACACCGGCCCAGTCCGACGATTTTAACTCCGCTTTAAAAAGCACGCTCAGGCTTAACAGGATACTGTTTACTTATTTTATTAAAAATGAAACCACTACGCATTATATCGGGTTGGCTTTTTTCGTTTTTATGTTAACCTGGATTATCCTTGTGCGCAGAAAGGCGAAGCGACATAACGAAAATCCGCAAATCATACTCGAACAGGCAAATTATATTCATAAAAACCCGGTACTGGCCCCCCTGCTGGTAGCGACAGCAATCGTTCCTTATTTTTATAGCCATCCGCCCATGGTTTTTTTGGAGACGCTGTTTTTAATATCGTTGATCTTTACGCTGGTATTTATAAAGGAAAGCTTTCCGGGCTCAACTTTTAATTTTCTGCACGTGTTGTTTTGGCTCACCATAATTTATGGTGCAAGCAACCTTTTTATACAAATTACGAATATCGACAGGACCATAATTTTAGTATTAAGCGTAGTCTCGGTAATCACGGCCTGGGTGTTCCTTCGTAATACAACGAGATCAGGCGGCAAATGTCCTCCGTATACCGGCCTGGTTTTAAAGGTATTTATCTGCATGCAGATCTTATCGGTGCTGCTCAATATAACAGGCCGGTTTAGCCTGGCTAAGATAATAGCAGTGACGTCCGTCTTCAACCTGTGGTTTTTGGTAATACTTTTCTTTGTTGTTCAAATAATCGTACAAGGCTTGTTTCTTCAATTCCAGGTTAAAAAAGAAAGTAGCAATATCATCAACTGGATTGATTACACGATATTGCAAAAAAAATTCAGGGAAACGCTGGTCGTGCTTGCCGCCGTGCTTTGGTTTTTCTTTTTACTGCAAAACCTGAACATCGATGATTGGGTGGGCGATAATTTAACCGATCTTTTAAATCAGCCCCGCAGCGTAGGCGGTTCTTCTTTTACTTTCGGCGGCTTCGTCATTTTTATAGCTGTTATCTGGCTGTCGTCGTTATTGTCGAAAATTATCAGCTACTTTTTTGATATTTCTTCCCAGCGTGTAAATGATCTCACATTAGCGAAAAAGAAAAACCGCACTTCAGCCCTGTTGATCCGGATTGGGGTATTTTCTGCAGGGTTCCTGCTCGCGGTAGCCGCATCCGGCTTTCCGCTGGAAAAACTGACCATCATTATCAGCGCGTTTGGGGTTGGTATCGGCTTCGGCCTGCAAAATATAGTGAACAACCTGGTATCAGGTATTATCCTGGCCTTTGAAAAACCTATTAATATAGGTGATATAATTGAAGTTGGCAGCAGGTCGGGCACGATGAAAGAAATTGGTATCAGGTCCAGCAGGATATTAACGGGCGATGGCTCTGAAGTTATCATACCAAACGGCGACCTGATTTCACAAACAGTGGTAAACTGGACATTAAGCAATACCAACCGCCAGGTCGGACTGATAATAAACACGGCTTACGGCGTAGACGTAGATAAAGTCAAAGACCTATTAAAAGGCTTACTAAGCAATAGGGATGATATTATGACCAGTCCGGGGCCTTCGGTATTTATAAACAATGTAACAGATAGCGCAATAGAGTTCAAAGCATTTTTTTGGGCGGCCGATATCAGCGCCACTGCCGAACTTAAAAGCCGGGTTTTGGCCGATATTTATCATGCGTTTAAAACGGAAGGGATAGATATGCCTTCAACCCAAAAGGATTTCTACCTTCATTTTCCCGAGGGCGTCCCGGTGATAAATCCCGGTCAACAGCCCGGGAAGTAAGGCGCCGGGAAAAATACCTAATAAAAATCCACTGGGTCAAGCTCGGTAAAATGCCTTTTCTTTTTTACAAAGAATGCCCATACCAGGCTTCGTTTGTATATTCCTTTTAACGGATATTGTTTGGTTTTGAGCGGACCATTCTTTTTTTTAGGCTTAAACAAGCCACGTACAAAATTCTGATGGGCGCGGCTGACGGCCCAGGCATCGTGGCGTTTTCCTTCAGCCAAAAAGCGGAACAGGGCCAGCAGGTCCATACATATTCTTACAGGTATAATAAAAAAAGCCCGCCAGAAAGGCAAATTATTTTGCAGCAGTAAAAGATTGTTCCTAAAATTAAGAAAGGTTTTAAATGGGTTTTCGACGTTCAGCGTGCCGCCGCCAAGATGAAAAACCTCCGATTCTGCACAATACATCACTTTATAGCCCATATTTTTCAGGCGCCAGCAGAGGTCGATCTCTTCCATATGCGCAAAAAAACGATCGTCAAAACCGCCCGCTTCCTGCCAGCAATGTTTTTTAATAAACATTGCCGCGCCGGTGGCCCAGAATACTTCATGCGATTGCTGGTATTGTCCATTATCTGCCTCTATCTCGTAAAATATCCGCCCCTGGCAAAACGGGTAACCATATTTATCTATGAAGCCCCCCGCCGCCCCGGCATGTTCAAAATGGCCCCGTTGATTAAAGGCCTTGATTTTCGGCGCCGCAGCTGCTATCAGCGGATCGCTTTCCATCAGCCCGATCACGGGCGCAATCCATCCCGCTGAAACTTCGACATCCGAATTCAGCAGGATAAAATAGTCGGCTTCTACCCTATCCAGTACCTTATTATAGCCCCCTGTAAAGCCATAATTCTGGTCGTTTTGAATGATTTTAACGGAAGGATACTCCTGCCTGATAAATTCAACCGAGCCATCGGTGGAGGCATTATCTCCAAGGATAATATCAAGATTGGGGTAAACCGAACTTAAAACTGAAGGCATGAATTGACGCAGATGTGCTACGCCGTTCCAGTTTAAAATAACAATTGCAACTTTAGGAATATAAGTCATTGTGTCATTAAGTCATTAGGTCATTTAGTAATCAGGGTGCCGGTGATTGGGTCGTTGAACATTCTCGTTATTTTACATTTTTTTCGAATGACTTAATGACTTCCCTCGGGTTTTATTTTCCATCTCCGGTGCGACCATAGCCAATATTCGGGTTTTTCCCTGATCTGCGATTCAAGGTATTTTACGTGTATTTCGGTGATCTCGTATGGTTTGGTTGCCTTTGGCTCTTCAACCAGGGGAACAAAGGTATAAGTATAATGGCCTCTTTTCACCAAATCTATCCTGTAAAATACAACCACGCTGTCAACCACTTTCGTCAGCTTTTCAACGCCGAGAAAAACCGCTGTTTGCTGGTTTAAAAAAGTGGTAAAGTATTTTGCATCCTCGCGCGTTGGTGTCTGGTCGGAAGCGAGCACGGTAATGGTGGGTTCATTTTTATATTCTATCATTTTACGGAGCGTTTGCCGCATGGATATCATGGTAGCCCCAAACCGGGAGCGTGTTTTGTTAAAAAAATCGGTAAAAACCTCGTTCGATTGTGGTTTGTATACGATCATTCGCCTGCGGTCGGTCAGAAAGCCGAAACTGAGGCAAGCCATTTCCCAGTTTGCGTAATGGCCGGCGGCGGCGATAATGCTTTTCCCCTGGCTAAAATAATGCTCCAGCAGCTCCGGATTTGTGCATATCATGCGGCGCTGAACGGACTTTTTCGACATGCTTACCGACTTTATGGTCTCCATCATCAAATCGGCCATATATTTAAAATATTCTTTTTCTATATGCCTGCGTTCAGCTTCTGATTTTTCGGGAAAAGAATTGCGGAGGTTCTCCTGTACCACGTTACGGCGATAGCCGATAATATAATAAAGTATCACAAATAAAATATCGGCCACCAGGTATAAAAACCAGAAGGGCAATAACGACACCAGGTACAAAAAGAACGTACCCAACCTTGAAAGCCCTCTTTTTATCATTATTTTCGTCCCGTTTTTGCTGCAAACATAAAATATATGATTGAAAAAGGCGCTGTTTTACCTATGTTTTATCTTCCGCCGGTTGAATACTTCGCCTTGTTGAATTCGTATAAACCTGCTGTTTTGATAGAAAAGGAAGAACATTTCCCCAAACAAACTTACCGTAACCGCGCTAATATCTTTTCGCCCGATGGTGTGCTGGCGTTGGTGGTGCCGGTTGTAAAAGGTTCAAAAACACACACTAAAATTAAAGACGTAAAGATTAGCTACGACTTCAACTGGCAGCGCCTTCACTGGCAAAGCCTGCAGGCCTGTTACCGGCGTTCAGCTTATTTTGAGTATTACGAGGATGAGCTTGCGCCGTTTTATGAAAAGAAATTCAACTTTCTTTTTGATTATAATGCACAGCTTTTACAATTTGTGCTAAAGGCGATAAAGCTTAAAGTTGAGCTAAATTATACGGAAACTTACAAAGCTCAATATCCTTTGCTTGATGATTTCAGAAGCGCCATCAGCCCAAAAAAAGAGTCGGAATTTGATCAAAAACCCTACTTCCAGGTATTTGAAGAACGAAAAGGGTTCCAAAAGAGTTTAAGCATTGCCGACCTGCTGTTTAACCAGGGGCCGCATGCACTCAATTACCTTTGAGGTGAACCAGATATATCCGCGATTGCCCACAAATACCTAACCTATAGTTAACCTACGCCGACTATGCTTTCCTAAATTCCGCTCTTATAATAAGTACACCACGATGGTAAAAAGGCCGTTTTCGCTTAATTTAACTTCATAAGGGGCGTTCGCTATCACATCGGTTAAAGCCACGACAAAATTTTTTTTTGCAAATATTTTGAATTTCGAAAATGAGCTGTACTTTTACTCCCATTAGTTTAATAGGAATTATAGAAAAAATTGCTTTAATAGAATCACACTAACTATACATAATGATCACAACAAATCACTTCAAAAACCGCAATACTAAACTTACAGGCATGAAACTTTCTTACACGATTAAAACAATGCTGCTGCTGCTGACGCTGCTTTCATCAGCCATCACATTAAAAGCACAGCAAACCGACGACCTAATCAACATGCTCCTGAAAAAGCAGGTGATAAACCAGCAGGAAGCAGACTCACTGCGTGCAGAGCAAGCTGTAAAAGAGCAGGCCCGAAAGGACAAAGAGAACGTTCATGGGATAACTATTGGCAGTAAAGCCCTTCAAATCAGTGGCCTGGCACAAGTACGCTACCAGGGATTTGAGCAACAGGGTGCAAACAATGCTTTCGACCTTCATCGCATGAGGCTCGACGTGCGCGGCAGTGTTACTGATAATTGGTCATATGATATCTATACCGAATTCGGGGGCCCGGGTGTTAAATTGATAGATGCCTGGACCGCCTATAAGTTTGGCGATTATCTGAAATTTACCGCCGGGCAATTTAAAATCCCCTTCTCGCTGGAAAGCCTGATCACTGATTCTCAACTCGAATTCATTGACCGGTCACAGGTAGTCGAAGCGCTTGTGGGGCGCTCAAAGGACGTGATCTCGTCGGCCAGCAACCAGCAGGGCCGTGACATAGGCTTACAGATAAACGGAAGCTTCGTAAAATTAGACGGCGGCTATCTTTTAGATTATGCTTTGGGCGTATTCAATGGCGCCGGTTATGATGTCACTACTGACAATAATAACCATAAAGACATCGGCGGGCGCCTGAGCGTTCACCCGGTAAAAAACCTGGTCGTTTCGGCCGATTTTTATAGTGGCGTAGCTAATTACGGTGCCCCGACCAAAAACCAAACACGTAACCGCGGTGGCTTTGATGCCAGGTATGTGATTGGACCGTTGTCGTTCCAGGCAGAATACGATAAGGGCACCGATGGCACGATAAAGAGAGACGGCTGGTTTGGCCAGGCGGCCTTTTTTGTGCTGCCGAAGCGCCTGCAACTGGCCGCCAAATATGACACCTATGACCCGAACAAAGCTATAACAACTGATCGTTCGAGTATTTATACGGGGGGAGTAAATTTCTTCTTTAATGAATGGACCCGGTTAACCGTCGATTACCTCGACCGGCGCGAAGAAACGGCAGTACAGGTAACAAATAACATATTCGAGGTTCAATTGCAAATGACTTTTTAATTAGCACGCACCCTTATCTAAAATTTCCATGAAAAATATAAACATTAAACAACGGGCATTTACAGTTGCGATTATGGCTGCCGGTGTTTTAATAGCATCTTCATTCACCAACCAAAAAGCACCGGCTGCCGATGACCTTGATGGGACAATAAGCATATCGGGAGCATTCGCCCTTTATCCTATGGCGATAAAGTGGGCTGGTGAATTTAAAAAACTTCATCCTAAAGTTACCTTCAACATTTCGGCCGGCGGGGCGGGCAAAGGAATAACCGATGCCTTATCAGGACTGGTTGATATAGGCCTGGCTTCGAGAGATATTGACCCGGCCGAGATAAAAAAAGGCGCCTATACGGTATATGTAACAAAGGATGCGGTTGTTCCTACTTTTAATACCGCAAATCCCGATGCCAGTGCCTTGCTGGCAAAAGGGGTTAAAAAGAACCAGTTCCTTGATGTTTTTGTAAGCGGAAACATTAAAAATTGGAAACAGCTGGCCGGCAGTGTTTCGGTTCCCGTACATGTTTATACCCGCTCGGACGCTTCAGGCGCCGGTGAAACCTGGGCAAAATACCTCGGAAAAAAACAGGAAGACTTGCTGGGTGTAGGCGTGTACGGTGATCCCGGGCTGGCGCAGGCTGTTAAAAAAGATATTACCGCCATCGGTTATAACAATATTGCTTACCTGTACGATCTGAAAACCCGCAAGCAGGTTGAAGGCGTACACGCCTTGCCAATTGATGTGAACGGCAATGGCAAAATTGACGCAGACGAAAACTTTTACGGCACGATTGATAATTTGACAGCGGCCATAGCCGACGGAAAATACCCCTCCCCTCCGGCGCGCAACTTGGGTTTTGTTTTTAAAGGAAAACCGAAGAAAAAAGAGCTGGTTGAATTTGTGAAATACGTGTTAACGGCGGGCCAAAAATTTGTCGGCGAAAATGGCTATATCCCGCTTTCAAAATCAAAAATACAGGAAGAGTTGAAGAAGGTGGAATAATTTTTTAGTCCATGGTCAATGGTCCATAGTCCATGGCAAAAAAAGCTGTAGACGATGAACCATGGTAAAAAAATGACTATGGACTATCGACCATGGACTATGGACCTTTTAAAACCAAAATATGTACCAGCTACGATTACTAAAAGATAAAATTATGTCGAAACTGATGCTGGTGTTTACACTGGCATCAGTTTCGTTATTGCTGTTCATCGGGATTGGATTGTATCTTCATTCCGTTCCAATACTTCATAAGCTATCGCTTGGCAGCCTGTTAACTTCCACTGTTTGGAAGCCGCTGAAGGGCCTTTTTGGCTTTGCCCCTTTTATCATGGGTACGCTGTGGGTCACTTGCATTTCCATCATCATAGCATTGCCGCTTTGCCTGCTTACGGCCGTGTACATTACTGAATATGCGCCAACGCGTATAAAAAGGGTGCTTTCACCTTTTGTAAACCTGCTTTCGGGTATTCCGCCTGTAATTTTTGGCGTTTGGGGGGTGCTTTTTATCATACCGTTAATTCAAAACCATATTGCACCGCATTTTGTCGACTTTTCAACCGGCTATAGTGTTTTAGCAGGCGGGATAGTGCTGGCCATCATGATCTTCCCCCTGATAGTTAGTATCACGAGCGAAGTAGTAAAAACTATTCCGCAAGATTTGAGAGATGCCTCATTATCATTAGGGGCCACAAAATGGGAAACAACACGCAAGATTGTCCTAAGAAAAGCGTTACCCGGTATTATTGCGGCTATCGTATTGGCTATATCACGCGCCTTTGGCGAGACCATTGCCGTGCTGATGGTATGTGGCAACAATGCTGCTGTCCCCCATTCAGTTTTCGATCCCGGTTACCCCCTGCCCGCGCTTATAGCGAACAATTATGGCGAGATGATGTCCATCCCGATGTATGATTCAGCGCTCATGTTTGCGGCATTGCTGCTTTTTTTGATCATACTATTATTTAACCTGGTATCGAGGATAATACTGGCCCGGCTGGAAAGGAAACTTGCTGCATGAAAAGAAGAAAATTTGAAGAGCTGTTTTTCCGGGGCCTGATGATACTGGCGACAATTGTGGTCGTCGGAAGCTTTTTCCTGATCGTGGGTACTATATTGGATAAGGGCCTGCCTTATATGAGCCTGGATATGATTACAAAAACGCCCGGCGGCGGATTTTATATCGGGAAATCGGGGGGTGTTTTAAATGCCATCATCGGTTCCATGTACATCGCCGGCGGGGCAACCCTGCTGGGGCTGATGATAAGCATACCCGTAGCAATATATATTAATATGTATATGGATGGCAAAAGGTTTTTATCAAACGGCATCCGCATGGTGTTTGATGTTTTATTCGGTATCCCTTCCATAGTTTACGGCGCTTTCGGGTTCCTGATCATGGTGTATTTTGGCATACGCGCCTCACTGTTAGGCGGAATCATTGCGGTGACTTTATTGGTTATCCCGATTTTAGTAAGAACGCTTGACGAGATGATCCGCACCGTACCTTTTGAATTAAGGGACGCTGCGCTTTCGTTGGGCACCACCCGCTGGGAAATGGCCAAAGTAGTCTTAAGACAGATAAAGCCCGGTATTTTTACCGCTATATTATTATCATTCGGCAGGGCCGTCGGCGATGTTGCATCGGTATTGTTTACGGCTGGTTTTAGCGATAACATACCAACATCCCTGCACCAGCCCGCCGCGACCCTCCCTCTCGCCATTTTTTTCCAGCTAGGCAGCCCGGTTGAAGAAGTACAGGGGCGGGGCTACGCTTCGGCGCTTATCCTTACCATGGTAGTATTAATCATCACCGTATTATCTGAGATATTCATTAAGAAATTTAATAAACATAAACTTTAATGACAAAAACGCCTCATATTATCGTCCAGGACTTAAATGTGCAAATAGGCAATCAGCATATTTTAAAAGACATCAATATCGGTATTCCAAACAAAAAAGTAACTTCTATTATCGGGCCGTCGGGCTGCGGTAAAACCACCTTGCTAAAAACATTTAATCGTTTGCTCGACGATACTGCAGATGTAAAAATTACCGGGAAAGTGCTCGTCGACGGTGAAAATATATACGACCCAAATACTGAAGTTACCCACATCCGCAAAAAAATGGGATTGCTTTCTCAACGCCCCTATCCCCTGCCGATGTCAATTTATGATAATGTAGCCTATGGCCCGCGCATACACGGCACCCGCAAAAAGCAGGAACTGGATGCCCTGGTAGAGAAACAATTAAGATCGACGGGCTTATGGGATGAGGTTAAGGACCGTTTAACAGCTTCAGCTACACGATTATCTATCGGACAGCAGCAGCGTTTATGCCTGGCGCGTGGCCTGGCGGTCGGCCCGGAGATCATATTGGGCGACGAATCGACATCGGCGCTCGATCCGGCTTCCACACATATTATTGAAGACCTTTTTATGCAGTTAAAAGAAAAGTATTCTATTGTGCTGGTGACCCATATCCTGCGGCAGGCGGCAAGGATATCCGACTACATCATATTTGTTTATATGGGTAAGATCATTGAATACGGCCCTACCGACGAAGTTTTGCAAAACCCGCAGGAAGAACTCACCAAACAATATGTGAAGGGGTATATTACTTAAAGGCGCCTGTAACTTTGTCATATGGTGCATTGAGGTAATTTACCATAGCATTTTTTAGCACAATTTCGTAAATTAAATTACCGTATAAATGATCAAAAATATCGTAGTTTTAATTGATTTTGCGACACATCGAGGGAAAAATGGACGAGATTTATCACAATAGGCCAACAAACAGGCTATCTCGTCGTCATTTACCTATCAAATAGTAATAAATCAACCAAAATTCGCAGGGATTGCCATCAGTTCACCGTATATTGCACCATTTATTAAGAAAAATGGCCAATACTTATCATCGGATAGTCATCAAGATCGGTTCCAATGTTTTTACCCAAAAAGATGGCCTGCCTGATCTGCTGCGCATAAATCATCTCGTAGGGCAGATCGCTGAGATAAAGAAACAGGGCAAAGAAATAATTTTGGTTTCATCTGGGGCAGTGGCATCGGGCCGGAGCCTGATCTCGGTTTCTGAAAAATATGACGCTGTTGCATCGCGGCAGCTGCTGGCCTCCATCGGCCAGGTTAAGCTCATCAATACCTATTCGCACCTGTTCGAGCAATACAGCATTCTTTGTTCGCAGGTTTTGGTTACGAAGGAAGATTTCAGGGACAGGCTGCATTACCTGAATATGAAAAACTGCCTCGAGATATTATTGCAGCACCACGTAATCCCTGTTGTAAACGAAAACGATGTGGTATCGGTTACCGAGTTGATGTTCACCGATAATGATGAACTTGCGGGCCTTATTGCTTCCATGCTCAATGCGCAGGCGCTTATAGTACTTACCAACGTAGATGGTATATATGACGGCGACCCAAATGCAGAAGGAACGGAGGTGATTACAGAATTCAGCAGCCCGGTGATAGATTTTTCGAAGTTTGTCAGCTCAGGGCGGTCGCAATTCGGCCGCGGGGGTATGATCACCAAGTCGACGATGGCGCAAAAGGTGGCCCAGTTGGGTATTGCCGTCCATATTGCAAACGGCACAAAAGAAAACATCCTGCTGGATGTACTTGAAAATACGGCGCTGCACACAAAGTTTGTCCCCAATAAAACGGCTTCGGGCAAAAAGAAATGGATAGCGCATTCGGCAAATTACGCAACAGGGCTGGTCCGGGTAAATGAGGGTGCTAAAGCGGCGCTGACATCAAACAAGGCGTCGAGTCTGCTGCCAGTCGGCATCACGGGCATTTTAACCGACTTTAAAAAAGGTGAGATCATCAAGCTGGTTGACCAGGAAGATAGTCTTATCGGTTTAGGGATTGCTGAATACAACTCGGATAAGGCGAGGGAAATGATCGGTAAAAAAAATCAGAAACCGCTGGTACATTATGATTACCTTTATTTAGAAAATTAAACCTTAGCCCTGGTAATTTAACTGCATCGATATGTCGCCAAAACAAGAAATTTATACCGGTTTGTTTGAAAATGCCCGGGCAGCCGGCCGAAGGAGCGTTGATCCCGCGCTTAGAAGTAAAATATTGAAGGGCCTTGCAGCGGCGGCAGTTGCCGAAACCGATTTCTTATTACAGGAAAACGCGAAGGACCTGGACCGTATGTTTCATGCTGATCCCAAATACGACCGGTTAAAGCTGACTAAAAAAAGAATTGCTGATATCGCCGCTGAAATTAACAAGGTAGCCCAGCTAAAAAGCCCCCTGGGGAGAGTGCTTTCAAAAAAAACGATGGCCAACGGCTTATATATTTCGAAAATATGTGTTCCGCTCGGGGTTGTCGGTGTAATTTACGAGGCGCGTCCTAACGTGACGTTCGATGTATTTTCGCTTTGCTTTAAAACCGGTAATGTATGCGTTTTAAAGGGCGGCAGCGATGCCCATTACTCAAACAATGCAACTATTTCTATTATTCACAAGGTACTGACCGGGTTTGACGTAGACCCCAATGTGGCAGTTCTGCTTCCTGACGAACATGAAGCTGCCGACGCCCTGTTAAATGCAACCGGCTATATTGACGTTTTGATACCAAGGGGAAGCCAGCAACTGATAGATCATGTGCGCAGCAACAGCAAAGTACCGGTTATTGAAACCGGCGCCGGCATTGTACACGTTTATTTTGATGAGTTTGGCGATGCTGAAAAAGGCGCCGGCATCATTCTTAACTCCAAAACCCGCCGCGTAAGCGTTTGCAACGCGCTCGATTGTTTAATTGTACACTATAGCAGGATGAAAGACCTGCCAAAACTTGCAAAACCTTTAGGCGAGCAAAAAGTAGCGATCTACGCCGATAAAACTGCATATATGATGTTAAAAGGCCACTACCCCGATGGCCTGCTCCATAATGCTAAACAGGAACATTTTGGAACAGAGTTTTTGTCGATGAGCCTGGCTGTAAAAGTTGTTGACAGCTTTGAAGATGCTCTTGACCATATCGCCGCTTATGGATCCAAGCACAGCGAGGCAATTATTACTGAGGATGAAATGCGGGGCGAAATGTTTTTAAACCAGGTTGATGCCGCTGCGGTGTATGTTAATGCTTCAACCGCCTTTACCGATGGCGCGCAGTTTGGATTAGGGGCTGAAATTGGTATAAGTACACAAAAATTACACGCGCGCGGCCCGATGGGGATCGAAGAATTGACCAGTTACAAATGGATCGTCAGGGGAAACGGGCAGGTTCGCCCTTAAGAATCCGGCAGACTTTTCCATAAAAAAAGGCGCTCATTTGGTGAACGCCTGTTTTTCTGATTTCCAATTCGTTTATTACTTCATAAAGTAATTTATAGCTGCAATAAAACAAATAATAACAAAAATTACACCTTGCAATTTTTGTTCTAAAGTTAAACGGGCAATCATTATTTATTATTAATTAAGGGTTATTAAAATTATAGCGTATTAAGTACACTTCAAAGCTTGTTTTCACTTTTACGAAATTTTTAACAAAAGAGTTACGATAATTTTATAATAGTCAGTTCTACATTTATTAAATACTAAAATGGTAAAAAACTTGTTACCTGGTTATGCATCTCTTACTTAGCAGGTGCCGTAAAACAAAGGTTTACAACGTATTGGCGACGATTTTCTTCTTGTTCCGGGCAAAACAAGGTGTATTATTGAATCTGAAAAATCGATTAAATGTCAGTGAATAGCGAGTATATAACGCAAAAATTCTGCGTAAATTGTTTAAAAATATCCGCTTCAAATTAAAAAAACTGCGCTGCTCCGTTAAAAAAAGGTGGGCCGTCCTGTATTTTCCTTTTAGTTAACAGTTTATGGGTTCGAAGATGCAATTCCGGGCACATTTTACCCTACCCTGACTCAGGGCGTAGCATGACAAAATGAAAAAAGGTATCTTTGCGCCATAATGAGCAAGCATGGCAGGATATTAGTGGCAATGAGCGGCGGAGTTGACAGCTCGGTAGCAGCAGTTATGCTTCATGAGCAGGGTTATGAAGTCATCGGCCTAACCATGAAGACCTGGGACTATGCCTCATCCGGCGGCAGTTCAAAAGAAACAGGCTGCTGCAGCCTCGATAGCATTAACGACGCCCGTGCGCTGGCAGTTGGCTATGGTTTCCCGCATTATATACTCGATATCCGCAATGAGTTTGGCGATTTTGTGATCGATAATTTTGTGGATGAATACCTTGCGGGCCGTACCCCTAACCCATGCGTTTTATGTAACACCCATATTAAATGGGAAGCCCTGTTAAAGCGCGCCGACAAGCTGGATTGCGAATTTATTGCAACTGGCCACTATGCCAATATTCGTTTGCAGGATAACGGCCGCTATGTGATCTCGAAAGGTAAGGATGAAAACAAGGATCAGTCGTATGTACTTTGGGGCGTTTCTCAAAAAAATCTTTCCCGGACCAAATTTCCCTTGGGCAGCTTTTCAAAGCCCGAAATAAGGCGGATGGCGTTGGATATGGGCCAGGTTGAGCTCGCCGGTAAAAGCGAAAGCTACGAAATATGCTTTGTGCCCGACAACGACTATCGGGCCTTTCTAAGGCATAAGGTTGAAGACCTGGATGAACGGGTTGCGGGAGGCAATTTTGTTTTAACCGACGGCACTATAGTGGGAAAACACGAGGGTTACCCGTTCTACACCATCGGCCAGCGCCGGGGCCTTGGCATTGCTTTAGGCCATCCGATGTTCGTAACAAACATTGTTCCCGAAACCAATACGGTTGTTTTGGGTACTGTTGATGAACTGGAGCGTAAGGAAGCCTGGGTTAAAAACCTCAACCTGGTTAAGTACGAAAGCATACCGGAGCCGATCGAAGCCATTACCAAAATAAGATATAAGGATGCCGGTACCCAAAGTACCATCGTGCAAATGGGCGAACACATGAAAGTTGACTTTCATCATTCCGTATCTGGCATCGCGCCAGGGCAGTCGGCTGTGTTTTACGAAGGGAATGACCTGCTGGGCGGCGGGTTTTTGTTATAGGGGGCTGTTGGGATGTTGAAAGATACTTTGCTCTACATTTCAGCGCCCCAATTCAACAGTTCTCTCTCACGAAAATATTTTCATAGGATTATATACTGCCTGATGAAGCCTTTTGCCGATCTTGTTCCATTCAACTTTACCATTCATTAATTTTACCGGAACAGAATGATCTATATCATTAAAGTATAACAAACTATTTCCTGCGATTTTAATATTAACATTGGGGTATTTCTGTTCATAGGCATTACCCAGAGACTTGAATGGCCTATGCTCTAGCAAGTAATATATATCAACGAAATCCTTAAGCCTATTGCCGCTGCCAGCGATGGCATTCAGCTTCATAGCCCCTATATCTTCAAGCGATACTATTCTTATTCCATCGGTTACTTGTAACGGCCTAACCAGTGGATATTTATGAGCTATGATATCGATCTTTACGTCATTAATAAAGCCGAAAACCCCATTTCCGATGACTTTAGCATCTGTCATTTGTTGATTTTGCTCCAAATGCCGCCTGAGTAGGCCGGCGTCAAAATCCTTTTCCGTAAACAAGTCAATGTCGATGGATATTCGGTGACCTATCAGTAAAGAGAGGGCCGTTCCACCCACCATGAAAAAATCTAGTAATTCAGGATCTGCCATCAGGCGTTTGATCAGATCCAGTGTTCCGGCTTCGACTGTCTCCTTGTGTAACATAGCATATCTTCCTTACGGATTGAAAAATATTTAGAAACTTCCTCAATTGCATACTCCGGAAGATATATAATTTCATTTTTTAAAGCATTCAAAACCTTATCCTTGCCATAAAAACGGATAAGTTCAATCCATTCTTTCTCACCACCCTTCTCTATCATGCGGGCAATAATTGTCTTGTATGAAGCCTGCCAATCAATTTTATTATAATCAAAATCCCAAAACCATTTGGGAGCAAAATCGGGCTTTCCATTTGATTGCTTACCGTCCATATGCAAAAATACAATTAAATCCATCCAAACCAGTTAATCGGGCACTAGCTTTTTATAGCCTGCCCCTGGTCTTTTGCAATTAATGGGCAGTTTATTTTCTCTTGATTTTCAATATTTCATCGCCCGAAACTCTCAACTTTACTACGTCCCGGTCCTCCAGCGTTCCAACCTTTTCCCAAAAACAAATTTGAGTTTCGCATTCTTTATGTTTTATTTGCAAAAAACAATTGCTTAAATGGCTAAAAATTTACTAATAGTTGAATCTCCGGCGAAAGCCAAAACCATCGAGGGATACCTTGGCAAAGACTTTACGGTTAAGTCGAGTTACGGCCATATCCGCGACCTGGTTAAGTCTGACGATGCAATTGATATAGCCGATAATTTCAAACAAAAATACGAGGTCCCAGCCGACAAAAAGCAGGTGGTAAGTGAATTAAAAAAATTGTCGAAAGAAGCGGATATGGTTTGGCTGGCATCTGATGAGGATCGCGAGGGTGAAGCCATATCATGGCATTTATTCGAGACTTTGGGTTTAAAAGATGCTACAACCAAACGCATAGTTTTTCACGAAATAACCAAACCTGCAATTTTGCAGGCTATTGAAACACCGCGTAAAATAGATTACAACCTGGTAAATGCGCAACAGGCGCGCCGGGTGCTCGACAGGCTGGTGGGTTTCGAGCTGTCGCCCGTTTTATGGAAAAAAGTAAAGCCCTCCCTTTCGGCCGGCCGCGTGCAATCGGTGGCCGTGCGGCTTATTGTAGACAGGGAGCGCGAGATCAACAAATTCAAGTCCGAAGCTGCGTTTAAGATCACCGCTATTTTTGGAAAAGGCAAAGAAGCCTTTAAAGCCGAGCTGCCCGAGCGGTTCAGCAAACAGGAAGACGCTGAAAAGTTTTTACAGGATTGCATCGGGGCCGATTTTGACGTGAAATCGCTGGAAGTAAAACCGGCGAAACGCTCGCCGGCCGCGCCATTTACCACATCAACTTTGCAGCAAGAAGCAAGCCGTAAATTGGGTTTTTCGGTTTCGAGGACTATGCAGGTTGCGCAAAAACTCTACGAATCAGGCCATATTACTTATATGCGTACCGATTCAGTCAATTTATCTGATACGGCTTTGAATGGCGCAGCCCAGGAAATCATATCCGCATACGGCAATAAATATCACCAGCTGCGTCAATTTAAAACCAAAAACGCCAGCGCCCAGGAAGCGCATGAAGCCATACGTCCTACCTATTTTGGCCAGCATACCATTAAGGGTGATTCGGGCGAAATGCGTTTGTATGACCTGATATGGAAAAGGTCTATAGCCTCGCAAATGAGTGAAGCTCTATTTGAAAAAACTACCGCAAAGATCAGTATATCAACACGTAAAGAGGAACTGGTTGCCAACGGCGAGGTAATGAAGTTTGACGGCTTCCTGAAAGTTTATCTTGAGTCGAGCGATGACGAGGAGGATAACCTGCAGGATGGCGAGAATGCTATGCTGCCGCCATTAACTAAGGGACAGCGTTTAGCGCTCCAGGAAATGATTGCCGCTGAGCGATTTTCGCGGCCGCCGGCGAGATACACGGAGGCAAGCCTCGTAAAAAAACTGGAAGAGCTTGGCATTGGCCGTCCATCGACCTATGCCCCAACGATCTCCACCATCCAAAACCGCGGTTACGTGGTAAAAGAAGACCGCGAAGGCAAACAAAGGTTTTTCCGAGTTTTAACGCTAAAGGGGGATAAAATAATAAAAGAAGAAAAGGCCGAAAATACCGGTGCGGAAAAAAGTAAATTATTTCCCACCGATATAGGCGCGGTTGTAAATGATTTCCTGGTACAATACTTTAAGGAAATTGTTGATTTTAACTTTACGGCAAGTGTTGAAAAGCAATTTGACGAAATAGCGCAGGGGCTGACTGAATGGACGGATATGATCAGGGGCTTTTACACGCCTTTTCATAAGGACATCGAAAGCACTACGCAAACGGCTTTTAAAGCAACCGGTGAAAGGGAATTAGGCGTACATCCCGAAAGCGGTAAAAAGGTGTCGGTGCGTATTGGACGGTACGGGCCCTTTGTACAGGTTGGAGAAACTGCCGCCGATGGCGACAATGGTGAAAAACCCCTTTACGCCAGTCTCAGGAACGGCCAAAGCATTGAAACCATTACCCTTGAAGAGGCGCTAGAGCTGTTTAAGCTTCCGAAAAAAATCGGTGTTTTTGAAGATAAGGATATGACGGTCGCCATTGGCAAGTTTGGCCCTTATATAAAGCATAACAATGCCTTCGTTTCGCTGCCAAAAGATATTGATCCGCTGGCGGTAACCGAAGAACAGGCAATTGGCCTTATTATCGAAAAGCGTAAAAAAGATGCCGAAAAACTCATCAAATCATTTGATGAGGATCCTACGGTCAAAGTTTTAAATGGCCGCTTCGGCCCGTATATTGAATTCGGTAAACTGAACGTTAAAATACCCAGGGGAAAAGACCCGAAAGGGCTGACGTTTGAAGAATGTAAAGAATTGGCTGCCGCTGCTGAGAAAGAACCCAAAAAACCGGGTAAAAGATTTGTGAAGAAGAAATGAGTTGAGAAGATTGTTGGAATGTTGTAAAGTTGAAAAGTTGGAATGTTGACGAACAGCGCGGTATTAGTGAACGCCGTAAAAATTTCCGACAAATTAACCCTTATTAAACTGAAAACGTTGCAACATTACAATCTTCCAACATTGCAACAAAAAAAATGATACGAGACCTACCCCCCAATATTGTCAAGGATATTGCTATAGCTGTTGCGCTGGAAAAAGAGAGCGTTGAGAGTAAAATTTGGTACGTTTATGTGATCAATTTAAAAAATGTAGCTATTGAAAATGTGCTGATCACCTCAAAGGGTTACGGCGAAAAAAATGGTGAGCAGGTTAAGACCTCCGTGCTGCGGCATATGTTCCCCGTGATTGATAAAGGCTCGTATAAGCTTATAGAGCCCATCGACGAGCAAACTTTCGGCCTGAATAATGAGTACTGGCTTAGCTATTATATCGACGGCAATATCTACGATAAAAAATTCATCTTTTTGCCCGAAAGCATCGTCGACCTGAATTTTATCAGGCTCCCGGTAGTGAATAAGGTTGGGGTGATGATTAAATAGAGCGTAAAGGAGAAAGCTAAAAGCAGAAAGCGAAAAGCTAAAACCAGGGGATTTCCCGTTCATTCTAAACCACCAAGCGGATCGGATGCTACTCCTTTGTTTCGGGCCACTATTTTTATGCAAATCCGTCCGTTAGCCCGCGATTATACATATCGACCTGCTCTTTTACCCATTCCTGCAATCTTTCGGCTTTAAAAGCGAACCATTTCTCCCTGTATCCGCCGGAGCAATCAACGACATATTTAAATTTACTGAATGGTTTTTTCTGATTCAGCACCTGGAAAAGATCCTGCCTTAATCTAACAGAATCAACGGTCTCAGCAAAATCCTCCATAACCCTGAACGATTCATGCGAGTCCATTTTTTCAATTTCCAGGTAGTCCTTAGGTTTCTTTTTGATTTTTTTGCGCTCATCAGCCCAGGCATCTTCTTCCATCGCAAAAACGTCATCTTCGTCGCCATATAAAAATACCATCTCCCTGGTCTTCTTGTTTATAAAACAGCTAAAACCGCAATCAAGCTGTTCGGCAATTTCTTTTATTTGGTCCGTCGTGAGTAATATCATATTAAATCCCGTAGTAAAAACAAATTTAAAATCCGAAATCGAAAATCCAAACTCCCAAATCACCGCGAGAAATATATTTCGTCAAACATTATTTATTGTCATAATTTTTATAAATTACGGGTAATAAATCAACCTAATTCATGGACACTTCCCACGACCTTTCCAGGCACCGGAAAGGGCTAATTACCATCGGTGTATCGGTCACACTGGCTATTCTTGTATTGTTTTTAATTTTCCGTCACCGTCAAAAACCCGGGATCGATCCGGCCTTCAGCAAGTATATAGAGTCGTACACGACCGGTATCATTTCTAAAGGCAGCGCCATCCGCATCCGGCTGGCGGGCGACGTGCAGACCGCTCATGAACAAAACGGGGCGTTAAGCGATAATATTTTTGATTTTTCGCCCTCGATAAAAGGAAAAGCGTATTGGGTGGATGCCCGCACCATTGAGTTCAGGCCCGAAAACAAGCTTGATCCGGATAAAAGTTATTCAGCCGATTTTAAGCTTGGCAAAATAATCAAGGTTGCCGACAATTTTCGGGATTTTAAGTTTGGTTTTCAAACAATTAAACCTGATTTCACCGTATCATTTACCGGCCTGCAGACAGCCACAAGCACATCTCTCGATAAGATGAAATTAGGGGGCATTGTGCAGACAGCTGACAATGAAGACCCGGCCAGCATTGAAAAGATCATCAGCACTAGCTTTCCTTCGCAAGTAAGTATTAGCTGGCAGCATAATGCAGTCGCCAAAACACACCAATTTACCATAAACCAATTGACGCGGGAAGCCACCAGGGTAAATCCGCTTATAGTTAGCTGGGATGGCAGCCCGTTGAGCATTGACAAAAAAGGCAACCAGGAATTCGAGGTGCCTGCCATCGGTGACTTTAAAGTACTGGACATTCGCGCCGTGCAGGATAACGACCAATATGTGCTGGTTATGTTTTCGGATGCGATAAAGGTGGGCCAGGAACTAAACGGGCTGATCAGTTTAAGCAATGTAACCGATCCTGCCTACACCATTGACGGCAGTACGGTAAAAATTTATGCGCCAGAACGTTTAGAGGGCAATTATAGCGTGTCAGTGAACGAAGGTATCGAAAATATATCCCACAAAAAAATCACCAAAACATATTCCGCCAATGTGTTTTTTGAAAACCGCTTGCCTGCAGTAACAATACCCGGCAAAGGGGTTATACTGCCCGATTCGGGCAAGCTGATGATGCCCTTTGAAGCGGTAAACCTAAACGCTGTTGATGTAAGCATCATTAAAATATTTGCTGATAATGTTCCCCAATATTTTCAAAACAATGGCTTCAACGGCGGGGATGAGCTGCGGTATGTCGGTAAACCGGTTGTGCAAAAAACTATCCGGCTTGACGAGGACAAGAGCCTCAACCTGAATAAAAAGAATCGTTTTATGCTGGATGTGGACCAGCTGCTTCACGCCGAGCCGGGCGCCATTTACCGGGTAATTATCGGTTTCCGGAAAGAATATTCGCTGTACAACTGTAAAGCTGGCGGCAGAGTGCTTAAAGGCAGCGACACAGGGTACGATGAAGGTGACGGAGAGGGGAACAGCTACGGCAGTAATTCAGCTAAAATAAATGATGAGGACGACAGCTTTTGGGCGCGATATGACAATTATTACCCCGATGGTTTCAACTGGCAGGAAAAGGATGACCCTTGCTCAAATTCCTACTTTACGAAAGACCGTTGGGCCGTGCGCAATATCATAGCTTCAAATATCGGCTTGATCGCTAAACGCGGGAATGACAATAGCATGATGATAGCAGTTACCAATATCCTGACAGCCAAACCCATTGGGGGAGTCGACCTCGAGCTGATGAATTTTCAAAAACAGGTAATATATAAGACTACATCTGACGGCGATGGTTTTGCTAAATTCGATCTGAAGCTAAAACCCTATCTGCTGGTTGCAAAACAAGGCAACCAACGCGGCTACTTAAAGCTGGACGATGGCAGTTCGCTGCCCCTCTCCCGTTTTAATGTCGGCGGGGATGAGGTGCAAAGCGGCCTAAAAGGCTTTATTTATGGCGAGCGCGGCGTTTGGCGGCCAGGCGACTCTATTTATATGTCGTTTATCCTGGAGGACAAACTAAAAACATTACCCCCGGACCATCCTGTGCAGTTTGAACTTTATGACCCTAACGGCAAATTATACCGGCGCATTACCGAAACAAAATCACTTGACGGTTTTTACAGTTTTCATACCGCTACCGAGACCTCATCACCAACCGGCAACTGGATGGCTAAAGTAAAAGTTGGCGGCGCCAGGTTTGAAAAGAACGTGAAGGTTGAAACCATTATGCCAAACCGCTTAAAAATAGGCTTAACTTTTGGCGGCGCAACGGAACTGACAAAAGGCGGCAACGTAACGGGCAAGCTTACGGCACAGTGGCTATTTGGCGGCACGGCACAAAACCTGAAAGCGAAAGTGGATGCATTTTTAACGGCGAGAACAACCAGGTTTAAAAATTATGAGGATTATGATTTTGACGACCCCACCCTTGCGTTTAACACGCAAACTTCTACCATTTTCGACGGACGGCTGGATGCAGAGGGAAATGCGGCTGTAAAAACCGATATCAATGTAGAAAAACAGGCGCCCGGCCAGTTAAGTGCCAATTTTTTGATAAAAGTTTTTGAACCAGGCGGCAATTTCAGCATACAATCATTCAGTATGCCCTATAACGTTTATCCGGGCTATGTCGGGATAAAAACGCCGAAAGGCAGCGATCTTTCGGGGATGCTGGTAACCGATAAGGATCATGACATTGACATTGCCGACGTAGATACAAAAGGAAGGCCTTTTGAGGGCAGCCGGAATGTTGAGCTGGAACTTTACAAAGTACAGTGGCGCTGGTGGTGGGACCAATCGGCTAACGAGATGAGCAATTTTACCCAGGATAAATATAATAAGCTTATTAAAACTGCCAGCGTAAGGGTGGTGAATGGCCACGGAAAATGGACCTTACATATTAACCAGGCCGATTGGGGGCGTTATTTGATCAGGGTAAAAGATGAGCAAACCGGGCATTCAACAGGCAAAATAATTTATGTCGACTGGCCAAACTGGTCGGAGCGCTTGCAGCAGACTAATCCTACCGAGGCGGCCATGTTATCTTTTACATCGGATAAGCCTAAATATAAAGTTGGCGAGGAAGCTACACTGACCATCCCGACAATGTCGGACGGGCGGGCGCTGATCAGTTTTGAAAACGGCAGCAAGATTTTAAAAACCACCTGGATCGATACCAAAAAAGGGCAAACACGTTATACGTTTAAGATTGACGGCACCATGGCGCCAAATGTTTTTGTAAATGTCACCCTGCTGCAGCGTCATTCGCAAACGCTGAACGACCTGCCTATACGCATGTACGGCGCCATTTCGCTAACGGTTGACAATCCCGAAACCATCCTGAAGCCGGTGATCAGCATGGCGGACAAAATAAGGCCGGAGACGCCGTCGTCGGTCAGCATTTCCGAAGCATCCGGCAAAGAAATGACCTATACAATTGCAATCGTTGATGAAGGATTATTAGACATCACCAATTACAAAACGCCCGACCCGCACGAAACATTTTATGCCCGCGAAGCGCTCGGCGTAAAAACATGGGATCTGTTCGACTATGTGATCGGCGCTTACGGCGGGGGGCTGGAGCGCATTTTAAGTATCGGCGGCGATGGTACGGCCGGGACGAACCACAATGTTACCGTAAACCGATTTAAGCCTGTGGTGAAATTTTTAGGGCCTTTCCATCTGGATGCAGGCGATAAGCAAACCCATAACTTCACGCTGCCGCAGTACATCGGCTCAGTCAAAGTAATGGTTATTGCCGGGCATGAAGGCGCTTATGGCTTCGCGGATAAATATGTGACGGTTAAAAAACCGTTAATGATACTGGCGACATTGCCGCGCGTTCTGGGCCCCTCGGAAAAGATACAACTGCCGGTAACCGTTTTCGCGATGGAAAACAACATCAAAACTGTTAACGTGCAGGTGCAATCGAATATGTTCAGCAACCTTGCTGGCAACAACCAAAAAACGGTAACTTTTGATAAAACAGGTGATCAGCTGGTAACATTTGATCTTGATGTTAAAGACTTTGTGGGTGTGGGCCGAGTCAGGATATTAGCCAAAAGCGGCAAGGAAACATCGGCCTATGACGTGGAGATGAATGTGCGCAACCCCAATCCGCCTGTTACAAAAATATTGGAAAAGGAACTGGGCCCGGGTGAAACGTGGAACACAACCTACGCGGCCGTGGGGATAAACGGCACAAACAAAGCTACGCTCGAAGTTGCGTCCATTCCTCCGTTAAATCTTACCAAGCGATTAAATTATTTAATTGAATACCCGTACGGCTGCGTGGAGCAAACCACATCATCGGCCTTCCCGCAATTGTATTTAGACCAACTGCTTGATTTAACGCCACACCAAAAAGCTGAAAGCGAACGCGATATCAAGGCGACCATCAACCGGTTAAACGGCTTCCAGTTAACCGATGGCGGATTAAGTTATTGGCCCGGTATGGGCAGCGCCGATGAATGGGGCACCAACTATGCCGGCCATTTTATGCTGGCAGCCCAGCAAAAAGGCTACAGCCTGCCCCTCGGATTTTTGGAGCACTGGAAAATCTACGAAAAACAAAAGGCCCAAACATGGGCGCCGGATAGCCGCAGCTTTTATGGCGCTGATTTAACACAGGCTTACCGCTTATACCTGTTGGCATTGGCAAGATCTCCGGAGCTTGGGGCGATGAACAGGCTGAGGGAATTTGCCTATTTAAGCATTGAAGCGCGCTGGCGCCTGGCTGCGGCCTATAAATTGGCCGGACAACCCGAAATAGGGCTGCAAATGATAGCCAATTTGCCATTAACCATCAAACCGTACAACTCCATGTACGGCACCTATGGCTCCGACTTGCGGGATGATGCCATGATACTTGAAACACTAACCCTGCTTGGACAGCACCAAAAAGCCGCCGGGGAGTTACGCCTTGTTGCATCGAGGCTATCAGAGGATGATTGGTACAGCACACAAACTACTGCCTACTCGCTGATCGCCATAGCCCAATACTGCGGGAAAAATAAGACAGCCGCTAAACTGATGTTCAATTATCAAACAAGTGGTTCAAAGTCGAATGTTAATTCACCTTCTTACCTGTGGCAAAGCGACATTGCAGCCAACGGTGGCAGCGTATCGCTTAAAAACAATGGCAATAATAAATTGTATATCAGGCTGATACAGCAAGGGCAGCCATCATCCGGACAGGATGTGCAATCCATTATCAATGACGATGTTTTACAAATGCGGATTGGTTATTATACCCTCGGCGGCAAAGAGCTTGATCCTGCCAGCCTAAAACAAGGGACGGATTTTGTAGCGCAGGTGATCATCAAAAACCCAGGCAAACGCGGGCGTTATGATAATTTGGCGCTCACGCAGATATTCCCTTCGGGCTGGGAGATATTAAACACCAGGCTGATGGGGACGGATGACCCGTTCTCGTCTTCCGAATCCGATTACCGGGATATAAGGGATGATCGTGTGTACACGTATTTTAGTTTGCCCGAAGGCAAAGAGGTAACGTACCATATTATGCTTAATGCAGCATATACCGGTAAATATTATTTACCCGCAACATATTGTGAAGCGATGTATGAGCATTCGATAACGGCCTTGCTGAAGGGGCAATGGGTTGAGGTGGTGAAGTGAGCGAAGTTGGTGAATGGCTGCTTGGTTGTGAGTGAATGGTTGGACCGATCAATCTGACTAACTCAAAACAGGATTAACCAGTAAAAAGTATAAACTTTTTTCAGGACGTGACAGCTTGTTATTGCGAGGTGAACAGTATCATTACTGCAAATCCCGCGCTCAGAGCACAAAAGGGGTTACACAGGGTTAACATAGGGTTTACACAATTCTGGATTTTTATTTCCTAACTGTCTAATAATCAGATATTTAACAAAATGCAGGGTTAACATTTTTTGCATTTTTTTTAAAGTATTCTTTTTGCGTTTCGGGAATGTCCAAACTACAATAACTAGCCTTCACTACCCGCTTAGCTTTTAGGGTTGTATCTGCCCGGCGTGGAGCCGACGACAGGCCCCATAGGCATATTTGCAGGTGGTATTTTTGCGCTGAAAAGAATAATATCTCTCACGCCCCGGCCTCCGTTCTGGCGCGGATCGGCTACTTTGAGTTCCGTTCCATAATGCCAAACCCGTTTATCGTTCCAATAAATCAGCTGGCCGGCGGGTATTACGGAGTCGAATATCAACTCATCAGTTTTTTTCCCGTTATCATCCATCACATACTGGCTCACGCCTGAATCATCGGTGATATTATTCCTGTTAACCACAAGCATGCCTACATGCCGGTTACCGTCCTGGTGAAAGCCTTCTACTGCGGGCAAGCCAACCCGGTTGGCATAGCAGTCGACCCTTTGGAACTGTACAAGCACTATGGCATCGCCCCAGCCAAAAAAGGCAGCATATTGTACCAACAATTTATGAAAGTCAGCACTGTTAACGATGTTGTCGTTTATGCGCGGATATTCCCTGCGCATATCGCCATGCACGGGATTATACTTTATAGACTGCTGCAGGGCGTATTGGGGTAAATTCCAACAACAGTAGCCCGTTTCCGTCGATTCCCAGGCGGCTTTGGCGGTGCTCAAATATTGGCGGCTTTCCTCGTCGGTCATGCCACTTAATTTATTTACAGCCGCTATATGTTCGTCAATGGCATCAATTGCGGCCGCCTTTTTATGTTTTATCCTGAACCACGCGATTGACTTGTATCTATACCCATCTTTTATATAAGGATCGACCGGGATCTCGTCGAAGAACTGCGACCAGCTTTTCAGATCGACCCATTGTGAAACGTCAATCGCTTTGTACAAAAAGGTTGATAGATCGAGTTCTGCAGGAGGATGGCCGGGTTGTACAAGGGTGTTGGCAGGAAAGCCAGGATCAGCGGCTCCGGGGAAATTATTCATAATTTAGTCGACGTTTTTGGTTAATTTCAAATTTACAAATATTAATAGCAGAATGATGATCTTTGATAAGTCGGTTTGATCTGCATCACTTAACACCCCGCGCTTATGAAAATCAGAGTTTTTAGTTTATTACTTCCCGCTGTTGCCATTATGCTTGGCGCTGTCAATTCCAATAACATGCAACCCGCCAAGCAAGACGGGGCGCTCTCGGGCCGTTATTTATTTGTTGCTGTGCCTGGCATCCGCGACTACCTGGGTTATGGCGGCCACGGGCTGTTGGTTTTTGATATAGATCATGGGCACCGGTTTGTAAAGCGTATTAAAACAGGCGGTTTTCACCCGGATGGCAAACCCTCGAATGTTAAGGGAATTGCTGTCAGCATTCCGCTCAACAGCATTTATATAAGCACTATCGAATCGCTTCAGCGCATCGATCTCAGTTCAGGCAAAATCATATGGGAAAAAACACCCGAGGGCGGATGTGACCGCATGTCGATATCGCCGGATGGCAAACTCATGTATATCCCGTCCTTTGAGAGCAAAACCTGGAGCGTACTTGATTGTGAAACGGGCAACCTCATTAAAAAGATCGGCGGCTTTACCAGGTCGCACAATACCATTTATGGATTATCCGGCGATCATGTTTACCTGGATGACATAGCATCGCCTTGGTTAAAGATCGCCGAGACGAAAACGCACACGGTTACAGGCAGGGTCGGCCCGTTCGGGAATTTTATCCGGCCGTTTACTGTTAACGGCAAAGAAAGACGCGTGTACGTGACAGTAGATAGCCTGCTTGGCTTTGAAGCCGGGGATATAAAAAGCGGAAAAAAACTTTCGCGGGTATTGGTCGAGGGGTGGAATACCGGCCCGGTCCGGCGCCATGGAAATCCAAGCCACGGTATCGGCCTTACATCGGACGAAAAAGAAATATGGTTGTGCGACGGCTTTAATATGCGCCTGCACGTTTTTAGCGCCGCAGAGCCCTATCAGCAATTGACAAGCATTCCGTTGCAGGATCTACCGGGCTGGATAACTTTCAGCCTCGATGGTAAATATGCCTACCCTTCCAGCGGTGAAGTGATCGATACAAAAACCCGCGAAGTGCTTTTGACGCTTAAGGATGAATTTTATAATAAAGTTGAAAGCGAGAAGATGGTAGAGGTTGATCTTAAAGACGGAAAGGCCGTAGCGGCAAGCGACCAGTTTGGCCTGGGACGTGTAACAAAATAATTACAGCTGTCATTATTGGATGGCTGAAGGAAAAATTGTAAACTACCGGTTAATAAATTAGGCGTCAGCATATACATGTTTCGTTGCACTAATATTCGTTGTGGATTTCTATGCCACTGTTAATAAGTTAATTATAAAATAAATAGTATTATTTTGCCAATAATTTAATATATTTGGGTTCTGATATTGATAAATTAAAAATTGACTAAACCTAAATTACATTAAATGGTAATGAGAACCTTTTTATTTTGGATATTGGTTTTCCTTGGCCTGGTTATCACGGTGGCTTTAGCAATGCTGATTATTGACTGGAGTATTACTACCCATGTATAACGATGGAGTAGGTCCCTGCTTTTTATGCCGGCCCATCCAAATAACAAATACATAACTTTCTTTTAAAAAATATTTGCGGCAGCAATTTTAAAGCTTACCTTTGCAGACCTTTTCGGGGTGTAGCGTAGCCCGGTATCGCGCCTGGTTTGGGACCAGGAGGCCGCAGGTTCGAATCCTGCCACCCCGACTTTTAAGTTAAAAGTCTTCAGTCGAAAGCCTGGAGACTTTTTTGTTTTCGGGTGCAGCCTTATTTTTTCTCCCTGTCTTCCGCTTCAGCCAACACCTTTTTAATTTCTTTTATAAGGACAACGTTTGCCTCAACCAATTTGGCCGGGCCATTATAATTTGTTTCGAATACCACCTTTTTACTTTTCCGCTTGTAATTGAACTCGATATAATAACGCAAAGGTTTAACCGCAGCATGCACGGCCGTATCGTCGTTTAGCTCAGTTGACGGAAAATCCCATAAACCGAGGTCGCTGGCTTTACGATGCAGCACCAATAACTCGTCTTTGCTGAGGTATAAATGCGTTTTCACCAACGAATCACGATTGTTCAGATATTGGTATTCGCCCGTAGCCGAGTTGTATGTGTTGAACATACTGTCGCGGGTGCCGTACTTAAAAACAATCGATTTAAACTCGGCAAATTTATAGGGCGCATTTTTTAATATACCTGTGTAATAAATTACGCTGTAAACCATAAATGAGCCAACAATGGTTAGCAGGAGAAATATTTTTTTTGAACGATCGGACATGTGGGAGTTAGTGAATTAGTGAATTAGTGAATTAGTGAATTAGTGAATTAGTGAATTAGTGAATTAGTGAATTAGTGAATTAGTGAATTAGTGAATTAGTGAATTAGTGAATTAGTGAATTAGTGAATTAGCGAGTTGGATTAGTGAGCCAATTTATCTTTTCGAAACCGTTTTCCTGGAGGCTGAAACTATTTTAAGGATTTGGTTTGCCTCGTCACTTAGATTATTTAGCGCTTGCTCCGCCACAATCTCGGCCTCGACCAATATTTCCATCCAAAATACCGATTCATCGGCCTCTTCAACTACCGTCGAAAGTTTTGAATGAAACTCTGCTTGCGATCTTGCCCGACAGGCTGCACGATAATTAGAACCTACTGACGATGATGACCTTAGCAGCTGCCGGCCGATAATTTTCGCCTCTTCCGTTTTCGGCAAAGTTCTAAAAAACTTAATATTATCTACAACAAATTTTTTGGTGCGGTTCCTGAATGCCTCGGCAAAATCGGTCTTTTGGGTATTTTCCATTATATTCTTGTTAATAAGTTACCTGAAAAAATCACTAATTCTCCATCAATTGATAATTCAACAGCTTTCCCCCCCATCACTAATTCACTAATTCACTAATTCACTAATTCAAAACTACCTAAGCTCCCCCTCCCACTTGCTCACTACCGCTGTTGCTATGGCATTTCCCAATACGTTTGTCGCTGATCTTCCCATGTCCAAAATCGGGTCGATGCCAAGCAGCAGGGCCAAACCGGCTTCGGGGATGTTAAACAGGGCTATTGTTCCGGCTATCACGACCAATGAGGCCCGCGGAACACCGGCTATTCCCTTGCTGGTTAGCATCAATATCAGCAGCATGGTTAGCTGGTGGCCAAATGGCATATGGATATTGTAAGCCTGCGCCAAAAACAGGGACGCAAAGGTCATATACATCATCGAGCCATCCAGGTTAAATGAATAGCCCAGCGGTAAAACAAAGCTTACTATTTTATTGCTGCAGCCATACCGTTCCAACTCCAGCAATACTTTCGGGTAGGCCGCCTCGCTGGTGGATGTACCGAAGGCGATCAGCATGGCATCCTTTATATACGATATTAATGTAAAAACGCGTTTGCGCAAAACAAAAAAACCGGCTAAAACAATAAGCAGCCAAAGCAGGATAAGTGAAAAGTAAAACTCGCCAATAAAAATTGCATAAGTTGATAATATCCCCAGCCCTTGTTTGGCGATAATAGCAGTAATTGCGCCAAAAACCGCTAATGGCGCAAGCTGCATAACGTAGCCTGTTATTTTTAAAATAACATGCGCTATAGCGTCCATTGCTTTGATCACCACTTCGCCTTTTTCGCCTATGGCGGCCGTTGCAATCCCAAAAAACAGAGAAAAAACCACGATCTGCAATATTTCATTATTGGTCATTGCTTCAAAAAAGCTTCTCGGGAAAACGTGGTCAATGAAATCTTTAAACGAAATAGCCGACTTTTTAATGCCTGTGGCCAGGTGACTATCAGGCAGGGTTAAATGCATGGCTGTGCCGGGTTCAAAGAAGTTGACCATCAGCATCCCCAACAGCAGCGAAATTAACGTGGCGCTTAAAAACCACAATAAAGTTTTACCGCCAATACGCCCCACTGCTTTTATATCGCCAACTTTTGCGACACCAACTACAAGGGTGCTAAATACCAGCGGCCCGACGATCATCTTAATTAAATTCAGGAAAATCTTGCTTAAAATGGTGAAGCCTTCAAGTTTATCTTCGCGTAAACTGTCGTTCGCATTGCGCAGGCTGACCTGTAATTTTCTCTGCGTTTTAAGCAACTGATAATCGATAGCAGTGCTGTCTTTCAGCCCGCTAATACTATTATCAATATTTTTTATGCTTGCCCCGGCATTGCTGATCCTGGTATTTATCGTGTTTATTACGTACACGTTGTACAGGTATCCGGCTATCACTCCCAAAATAAGGGCGATAAAAATAAAAAGTGTGAGTCTGTTTTTTTGCATTGTGCTGGTTTAGCGGGCAAAGGTAGGAAGATTAGTTGATTAAGTTGAGTGGTTGATTTGGTCATCGCGCCGTTAGCTGATTGCCGGTATCAAAACAATCAACCTGATCCAAGTAAACCAACCTAATCCACCCTACTCAACTTAATCTAACCCATACAACTACCTCAAATGCGAGCGCAGCATCCATGCCATTTTTTCGTGATCTTCCATCAGCCCGGTAATGTAATCGCTGGTGCCGTAATCATGGTATTTTGAGGCGAAGGGATCGATGTTGCCCCGTATGAATTCGATAATGCTTTCATGATCTTCCAGCAGCCCTTTAATAAACGCAAGGCTATCGTTTTTATCGCCCGCTTTTTCCGACAGGTGCGTCAATTCGAGGAAGCTTTTCAGCGTGGCCGGAGCATAATGCCCAAGCGAACGTATCCTTTCGGCCACTCCATCCATAATTTCGTCAAGCTGTTCATACTGGCTTTCAAAAAATAAATGCATGGCATGAAAATCAGGCCCTTCTACATTCCAGTGGGCATTACGGGTTTTGGTATACAAAACAAATTCGTCAGCCAATAATTTAGATAATTCAAATGATGCAGCCTTCCGGCCTTCGTCATTAATTCCGATAATGGTTTGCATGGTATTTTTTTATACAAATCTCGAAAATAAATAGCCAATTCAAATGACTGAGATCATCTTTTGACGACATAATCCGCCGCGTATTTGACCAGCCTTCGCCCCGGCTAAAACAGCTCAACCTTTGATTTTTTCGTTTTAGCTAAATGCCATTGCCGATTATAATTTGCTATGCCTCTTTCGTGATTTTAAGTCACTTTTAATAAAAATGAAGGTTGACGACCGGCAACTTGTGGAACGCCGGCAATAGGTGACGAGTGTCAACAAAAATCATGACGAATATCATTGCATGCGATTGCCGGCGGCAGTTCCTTTGATATGAAAATTCATCATTATCTATTTACCTTTTTAAAACTTAAAACCATGAAAACAGATGCTCAAATTCAAAAAGACGTAATGGACGAACTGAAATGGGAGCCATTTTTAAATTCATCCGAAATTGGCGTTGCTGTGAAACACGGAGTTGTGACTCTCTCGGGAATTGTTGATACCTACTCAAAAAAGTTAGGCGCTGAAAAGGCTGCCAAAAAAGTCGCCGGCGTAAAAGCAGTTGCAGAAGATATCCAGGTGGGCGTCTCCCCCGATTATCGTAAAACCGATTCCGAAATCGCCGAAGCCGTTGTTTATACCTTAAAATGGCACACCGACGTTCCGGAGGGCAATATTCACATAAAGGTTGAAGATGGGGTTGTTAAACTCGAAGGTGAAGTTGAATGGGAATACCAGCGCCACAATGCCGCAAAAGCTGTTGAAAATCTTGCCGGCGTACGCTCGGTGCTCAACCTGGTAACCGTTAAGCCAAGAGTCACATCGCTGGATATTAAGCAAAAGATCAATGCGGCTTTTCACAGGAGCGCTACCGTCGACTCAAGCAAAATTACTGCCGATATCATTGGTCATAAAGTTATACTTAACGGCAAAGTGCGTTCTTTTACCGAAAAGGATGATGCCGAATATGCGGCATGGTCGGCTCCGGGTGTTTTAAGTGTTGAGAGCAAATTGGAAGTTGAAGAACCTGAATATGCTTTTTAGTGATTAGATAGTCGGGAAAAACATCAACTTTTAGCTGCCTCAACATCAATTGCTGAGGCAGCTTTTTTAAAACCGGGATAAGCAATAAAGTATGAAACGCAATAACGACTTTAAATCAAACATGGAAGGGAAAAACCGTGAAGGAAAACGGTTAAGCTGGTGGTGGGTGTATATGGTGATTTTAGTGTTGTTTTTGCTTCCGCCGATAACAGGTGTTTATTCGCCCGAAAAAATCACATGGCAACGGTTTGAGAAGGATATGATCAGCCGTAAAGCCGTTGAAAAATTAACGGTAATAAATAATGAAAACGTAGAAGTTTATATAAAAAAAGAGTTCGCCCGCGATAAGTTGTTTAAGAATGCATTTAAGCCTCCTTTTGGCAGTGGGTTAAACAACGGGCCGCACTATACCTTCATTATCGGCTCTGTCGACTCATTCGAACGGAAATTAGACGAAGCAGAAAAAAGTTTTTCGGTTAATGAAAAAATACCCGTCGCTTATGTTAAGGAAACCAACTGGTTTGGGAATATTTTGAGCTGGCTGTTACCTTTTATTATCATCAGCGGTTTGGTCATCTTTCTGATGCGAAGATTCGGCGACACAACGGGCAGCGCCGGCGGCAGGTCCGTTTTTAATTTTGGCAAAACCACCGCAACGTTAATTGAAAAGGAAAAAAGCAGCGTTACCTTTAGGGATGTTGCCGGGCTGGAAGAAGCACAAATGGAGATCCGCGAAATCGTCGACTTTTTGAGACATCCCGATACATATACCAAATTAGGAGCAAAAATACCCAAAGGCGCCATCCTGGTCGGCCCGCCGGGGACGGGTAAAACACTTCTGGCTAAAGCGGTGGCTGGCGAGGCGCAGGTTCCATTCTTCTCAATTTCAGGATCCGAATTTGTGGAAATGTTTGTCGGTGTCGGCGCCTCGAGGGTGCGCGATCTTTTTAAACGCGCCAAAGAAAAAGCGCCATGTATTATTTTTATTGATGAGATCGATGCTATTGGGCGCTCACGGGGGAAAGGAGCTTTCCTTAATGGCTCAAATGACGAAAGGGAAAGTACACTTAATCAGCTGCTCACAGAAATGGATGGCTTCGGTACCAACAATGGCGTAATTGTATTGGCCGCTTCTAACCGTGCGGACATGCTTGATCCGGCTTTGCTGCGCCCGGGAAGATTTGACAGGCATATCTACCTCGAGCTTCCCAATATAACCGAAAGGGAGGCTATTTTTAAAGTTCATATGCAGCCATTAGTTACTGATCATACCATCGACACGCATTTCCTGGCATCGCAAACGCCAGGTTTCTCAGGAGCAGACATTGCGAATATTTGTAATGAATCTGCTTTAATTGCTGCCAGGGGAAAAAAGAACAGCATAGGCAAGCAGGATTTTATGAATGCCGTTGACAGGATAGTTGCGGGCTCCGAAAAGAAAAGCAAGATTATTTCGCCTGATGAGAAAAAAACGATCGCTTACCACGAAGCCGGTCATGCGGTAGTAAGCTGGCTGCTTAAAAGTGTCGATCCCCTGGTAAAGGTATCTATTATTCCGCGCGGAAAATCGCTGGGATCGGCCTGGTACCTGCCCGAAGAAAAGCAACTGATGCGCAAATCGGTTTTTACTGAAACTTTATGCGCCGCCCTCGGCGGCCGGGCGGCGGAAGACATTATCTTCGGTGAGGTTTCAACCGGGGCATTAGACGACCTTGAAAAGGTGACGAAGGAAGCCTACGCAATGGTGGCTTATTACGGGTTTAACAAAAAGATAGGCAATACCAGCTATTATGATTCAACCGGCCGCCTGGATTTGAGTATCCAAAAACCATTCAGCGAAGAAACCGGTAAATTAATTGATGAAGAAGTCCGCAAGTTAGTCAACGACGTTTATTTTGACAGCAAAGAGTTGCTGGAGCGGAATAAAGGCCTGCTTAAAAAAGTGGCAGACTTGCTTTTAAAGAAGGAGATCGTTTATAAAGAAGACCTGGAAAGCATTTTAGGGCTGCGCGAAGGCGGGTTGCCCGTTTGGCCTGCAAAAACCGCGACGAAGGAATCTGCCATCATCAGTTAAGTTCATGCTCAATCTCACTTTTTTTTGTGACCTATGTCCTTTTTTGCAGGTGCCGCCAATTATACATTTGATCAAATATTTCACTATCTTATAAAAAACAAGGAGGTTAAAAATGAAAACTCAAGCATTAACAAAATTCACTGAAAGGGTTCCATCACTTTTTGAAGATTTCTTCAGGCCCTGGAACGGATTGTTTGATAACGGCCATTTATGGAACCGGGTTATGGAAGTACCCGCCGTAAACATAACCGAACACAAAAATCAATATCTTATTTCATTGGCTGCGCCAGGTTTGAAAAAAGAAGATTTCAAAATCGACCTGGATGATAACCTGCTTACCATCAGCGCCGAAAAGGAAGAAAACAAAGAAGAAAAAGATGAATTGTTCAGCCGAAAGGAGTACAATTATTCATCTTTCAGCCGCACCTTTACGCTGCCTGAAGAAATGAATAAAGAAAAAATTGAAGCCGTATATGAAGATGGCGTACTGAAAATTTCGGTGCCCCATAACAAAGAAATAAAAAGGCCTTCGGCAAAACATATTGATGTGAAATAAGCCGTTTTATTGTTTAGTTTGGTTCCCCGCCGCTTCGCGGCGGGTTTTTTTTGCTTGAATGAAATTAGTTGACCACCGTCATCCTTTTCGTTGATCAATATCATTCTGCGCGGACCTGCATATGCTTATTTTGCTTTTATTCTGCTAAAATGCTATGCCATGAAAACGTGTAAATTATCAGGCGTTGTTTTATTATTGTTAGCTGCCGGATGCGCCGCCACGCATATCACATCGTCGTGGAAGGCCAGGGACGCGTTTCCCGCAAAATATAATAAAATAATGGTGCTGGGCCTCATACGCGAGAGTGATCGCCGGATCCAGGAAAACATGGAAAACCACCTTGCTGCAGATTTAAGAGATCTTGGATATAATGCCGTATCTGCCCTGCAGGAATATGGGCCAAAGGCTTTTGATAAAATGACCGAGGAGGAGGCCCTGGCCAAATTGAAAAACAGTGGTGTCGATGCTGTTGTGACTATCGTGCTGCTAAATAAAGAAAAAGAGCGCAGCTATGTCCCTGGCCATATTTACTATTATTCGCCTTACGGCTATTATTACAATAGTTTTTGGGGATACAGGACGGCATTGTATCATCGTATTTATGAGCCGGGATATTATCTTATCAACACAAGGTACTTTTGGGAAAGTAATTTATATGACATGAGCTCACAAAAACTAATGTATTCGGCTCAAACCCAGTCATTCGATCCGGCTAATTTAGAAAACCTGGCCCATGAATATGGGCAGATGATCGTAAAAAACATGGTACAACAAAATATACTCCGGGATAACAATGAGCACAAATAACCGGGAAAGTTTCCGGCGGGCGCTTTCATGGGTTAACTTTAAAAAAATATAATCCGTTCTTTCCCAAATCAGGAAAGTCATTTATTACCGCAACGCTGATTAATCGCATTGCTATTAATAATTGCCAATGCTCCTTTGGAATTTTTAACAATAACTTAAAGGAGAAAATACAAATGTGTTTTTCAGCAGGGGCAAGTTTCGCAGCAGGTGCTGTTTTGTCAGTGGTTGGTATTACGGCAATAAAACAATCGAGAACAAACCTCCAAGCCGCATTTGCGGGTATACCTTTGATCTTCGCCGTACAACAGGTCACCGAAGGGTTTGTATGGCATTCCTTACTAACTCCCGCGCACGGTCCCTGGCAGCTGCCGGCCACCTACATTTTCCTGTTGTTTGCCGAGGTATTCTGGCCGGTATGGGTACCTTTTTCAATTCTTTTGCTTGAGAATAATAAAGGAAGAAGAAAAATATTGTATGCATTATCAGGTATCGGCCTGCTTATTTCATGTTATCTCGGGTACCGGCTTGCTACGCAAAATGTCAATGCACAAATTGCCGGGATGCACATTGCCTATAGCGTCGGCGTCCCCGGCAAGCTGGTACATTATTCAGCGATACTATATTTTATAGCAACAGCTGCTGCGCCATTTATCTCAAGCGTTAAAAAGATGTGGTTATTCGGGGTAGCGATCATTATTTCCTACATCGTCACCCATATATTTTTTGAAGACTATGAACTGTCTGTTTGGTGCTTCTTCGCCGCTGTAATGAGTGCCGCCGTATTTATAATTATACTCGATCTAAAAAAGTCCTTTGCGGTTGATGCAGATAAAAGCCCCGGGCCAGTGGGCAAGGCTATTCATCCATTTTATTAGAGGCCGGAGAACCCACCAGTCCGCTTTAATAATATTGGATCAATGCAATGTGGTCATAGTCTTTTAACACTTTATCATCAACAAACTCCACATCGCCGCCGTTTTGCAATATCTTTTCTATCACATCGTCAACGGCGTCCCTTATGAACGAAACCTTGTCGAAGGGGTCATTAAGCTCTTCTATCAGGTCTTCTTCCCCGCCGTGCCTGGCGGCAAAACTATAATTCTTTTCTACCAACAGCAAGCGCCCGCGGTGATTGGCTGCCTCATGCCAAACATGCTGTATCCCGGCAGCCAGTTTCTTTTGGCCCTTCGCTTCGTCCAGCAGGTTCAGCAAATATTTTTGCTTTGTTGCAGCCCATTCATTAAGACGTGGTTTTAAGGCATCTTCAAGCTTTGGCAACGTTGTATCATCATAATTACCGTGCACATATCCTATAATGGCATCGGTATGTTTGGTAAACTTCTTAAAATGCCCAATCAGCTTTTCGGCTCCGAAAACAAAAACCGGCAAGTGCCGGGCGTTTAAAACATTGTCGAGCTCGGTGTCAATATGGTATAAAAATTTATGAAGCGTAATTTGCCTGCGCTCCTGCATGTCCGAAAAATTTGAAACTCTTTCGGACGTGTCATTCACAAAAGCGTAAACCGATTCGGGAATGTCAAATTCAACGCGCGCAAGTGATGTTGGATCACCGGCAAACAACCTGCATTGTTTTGCGCTAAGCAGCAGTACCAGGAATTTTTTTTGCTGCTTGTTATTAAATACCAGGTCGCGTATTTCGAATGAGTCGTCGATAATGATCTTCTCTTCGGCTGCAATATCCAGGTATATTACTTTTTCAAATAAAAGCGACACGTAAATAACAATGCTTTTTTTATGATTGTCAAAAATAAGCCTGCTGATAACCCCCCGTAATTTTTTGACTACACGGGCGGCCACTTCCGCCGGATAATTGTTTACCAATTCCAGTTCTACTTTGTCAGCTGCTGTCTTTAGTTTGTGCATTAACTCTGTTTCGAGGTTAATTTTTGGTTCAAAAGGCATAATAATTGAAACGGCGGGCCTGTAGTGAAGTGTTTTCAGCACTTCGCTTATTTCGGGTGTTACAATCTGGTTCATGAGAATATTTTATAGCACGAAATTAGCTGACCAGCTGCCCGAAAAAATTGATGCGTGTCACTAAAACCCTTGATTTTTGACACTAATGGTATTTTTTATCTTGTCTGGTTCAAGCGTTCTCTGTTAATTCCACCGGCATGAGGCCACCTATTACTTAGAATTGTTCCAAATGGGTTGAGATCAGCTTAAAATCGAAGCTCCCATTCTTTTTAATTTTTTTTATGCCTATTTTTGACTATATAATCTCCCCCCAATGCCTGAACAAAGCACATTGACACTCGAAAGCGAAGCAGGTTTCAAAGCTCTGTTTGAATATGCCACAGTTGGTATCCTGGTAATCAGCAGTGAAGGGCGTATAGAGCTTGCCAATCCGTGCATCGAAAGGTTGTTCGGCTATAAAAAAGCAGAACTCATAGGGCAGTTAGTTGAGGTATTGATCCCCGAGGCTTTCAGGCACAAGCACGTGCACCATCGCGAGGGTTATTTTAACAGGCCAAAAGCCAGGCCCATGGGTTACGGCTTAAGCCTGTTTGCCCGTAAAAAGGATGGTTTTGAATTTCCTGTGGAAATTAGCCTGGGCCATTACCAGCTTGATGATGAGCGGCTTGCCGTTGCCTTCGTTACGGACATTACCGAAAGCAGGCGCTCGCAGGAAGAGCTTGAAGCAAAGGTTAGGGAGCGGACTTTAGAACTCACGCAATCGCTTGAGCGGGAAAAGGAGCTGAATGAAATGAAATCGCGTTTTGTATCTATGGCTTCGCACGAATTCCGCACCCCTCTGAGCGCTATCTTGTCAAGCCTTGCCCTGGTTGATAATTACAGTGTTGAAGGGCATGAAGAAAAAAGAAAAAAACATATCGAGCGGATAAAATCCTCCGTAAAGAATCTTACCACCATTCTGAATGATTTCTTATTGCTGGATAAGGCCGAACAGGGTAAAATAGAGCTGTATAAGGAAACCTTCGACCTGTATGATTTTGCCGGCGATATTATTGAGGAGGTGAATGGGATGCTGAAACAGGGCCAGCAAATTATTTTATCACATACCGGCGGGAAAGAGGTAATACAGGATAAAAAAATATTGAGGAATATTTTTCTAAACCTGCTTTCCAATGCTATTAAGTATTCGCATGAGCATAAAAAGATCCATTTTTCAATTGAAATAACCCATAACTTTGCTTTAGTTAAAGTGAAAGATGAAGGAATCGGGATACCAAAGGAGGAGCAGCAAAATTTGTTTGGTAAATTTTACCGGGCCAGGAACGTAACGAATATTCAAGGCACGGGGTTAGGTCTAAATATAGTGCAAAAGTACGTGGAGCTGCTGGATGGAACGATTGAATTTATAAGCGAACAGGGCAAAGGCACTGTTTTTACAGTTAAATTTCCGCAAAATCATAGCTAAATGAAAACCGTATTGGTAATTGAAGATAATCTTGATATTCGCGAAAACACTTGCGAGCTGCTTGAACTGGAGGGCTATAAGGTGCTTTTTGCAGACAACGGAAAAACAGGGCTTATATTAGCCACGGAAAACAAGCCGGATATTATACTATGCGATATTATGATGCCCGAGGCGAATGGCTACGAAGTATTTGACGAATTGAAAGATAATGCGTCGACTTCCGCCATCCCTTTCATTTTTCTTACCGCCAGTGTTGAAAAAAAGGATATCCAGGCCGGGCTTGATATGGGCGCAAACGGCTATATTCAAAAGCCTTTTGATCCGAAGGAGCTGTTTGAAGTGATAAGCTCCTGCATTGGAAAACCCTGACCATATTAGTATCTCTCCGATTTCATTGTGTTAAGAATTTAATAACGAACACCGAATAATGAACACCGAATAATGAAGTAAAACTCTTCGAGATTCGGTGTTAAATTTCTTCTCCGTTACTTTAACTTAACAACATTTATTGTTCCCCTCAAACTTACTTTGTCCACCCGAAAACCAGGGATATAGCGGAAATAGTTCCCCATTTGTACTATAATTTTCTGTGCGATGTGCTCAATTCGCGCTTAAAAAGCTTGTGGCATAGGGTTTGAATAACCTGTGAGGTACCTCTTACAATTATTTAAACTATTTGTATGAATGACGATCAAAACACAACACGGTATATCGGTCAAAACATCAGGGCTTTGCGCATAAATTCGGGTTATAGCCTTAAGGTAGCGGCTGGCCGTTTAGGAATTTCCACTTCCTCCTTATCAAAAATTGAAAACGGCGCAATAGACGTTAATTTGTCACGGCTGGAGCAAATCGCAAATTTTTATGGCGTTCACCTGGTTGAATTATGGACGCTGAATCTCGAGAACAGGGAAATACATGAGTCCAATTTAAACATCGCCAGGAAAAAAGTTTCCGACCTGGAATCAGAGATCGCCGGGTTTCAAAAAAAGATAATCCTGCTTTATGAAAAGCTGCGCGATCAATCCGTTGATTTTGCTGCTCATGCTTAGGCCGGGCCTTGGTTTGTAATGACAACGGCGTCTGAGGCTTTTCGCTTATTGTTCCGGCTTCTATCTTATATTACAACCCTCAAATCATTAACTTCTAACGAAAGCCCTGGTCAGGCCGCGGTATTTCATTAGGCTGCGGATGAAACGGATCTTCCGACGGCACCCTATTTGGGTCTTCGACAGGTACTGCGGGCTCTCGCGGGTCGGCTGGCGGTGTTATTTCCGGCTGCTTTTCGGGCTGCGGAACCTCTACCGGCTTGTCAGGTGTTACTTGCTTTGCCATTTTAAGATTATTTTGTTGACTTTTTTATCCTACCAAACCTAAAAAGGTATATCTCTTTGTCCACAACCCATCCAGGTAAAGGGATTGCATCACGCTTTAAGGGTAACGGGCGTGCAATTTGATACCCGGCAGCGCCCTTGTTGCAGAGATCTTTAAATCAAAACTGTTAGCCCCCTTATTTAGTTTCAAATCTTTTACCAGAAAGGCCTTTGCCTATAGTTATTTCATGTAAAGTGACTAAATTTTATACCGGCATTTTATGATAAGTATCAAGCCCATATATGAGCGAGGTCATTATTAGGGCATCGGAACGGCTGTAGATTTGCGACGATGGTAATTATCGAAACGGGCTCAACCATCGCCAGCCGATGCACTTCGCTTAATATTGGTTGCGGTCGGGGCCGCCATTGGATTGACAAATTGGAAGCATGTGAAAAGAACGCTAACCGATCCTGAAATGCCTCTTGCCATATCTTTTTTTAAAAAAAAAGGGGGTAGCGCATCGAATGCTTTATTTGTAATTGCGTTTGTTGTCTTCCTGAATTGTATTCCCTTCCGCCTTGCCGCTCAATTTCCGTTTTTGAGGCCGCACAGGCCAGATAGCGCTGCTAACAACAATCTGCGGGATCCACTTGTTAAAAAGAGATTCGGCCGTGCCGCCTTCCTGTGGGCGCTGGGCGAAGCTGTGCCCTGGACTTTTGACAGGTATGTCGCCAAATCTGATTTCGTCAATATCTCCTTTAAATCTTTCCGCAGCAACTTGAATCCAGGCACCTGGTTTTGGGATAATGATGATTTTTTAACGAACCAATTTGTTCATCCCGCTGGAGGAAGCATTTTTTTTAACGCATACAGGTCAAATGGGTACAGTTTCTGGCAATCGGCCCCTGCCGTCGTCGCAGGGAGTTATCTTTGGGAAACAGTAGCCGAAAAGCAAGCGCCCTCAGTAAATGATTTTGTAAATACCACCTTCGGAGGTATAGTGCTGGGAGAGATGACACATCGTTTTGCCAATAAAATCATCAGCCACCGCGGCCGGCGCTTTAACCGGCAGGCCAGCGAAGTGCTGGCACTTATCATTAACCCCGCAAACGGCCTTAACAGGATAATGGACGGCAAATGGGGCAAAATATCGGCTGATGCCGCTACACGCGATTCATCCACGATAAACGCCGATTTTGATTTAGGCGGGCGTAGTTTTAAGGTAAACAACAAAGATCAAAATTTTGGCTGGTACAGCCACCTGAGACTCATTTATGGCACACCTTACGAAGATTATAAAACACCGTTCAGCAACATTTATGTAAACGCGGAGGTGGGAAAGGACGATAGCACCGTTGTAAATACGGTAACTGTCTACGGATCGCTAAATGGCTGGCGCATAAGGTCAGGAGGCAGTTCAAGACACCTGGTTCTTATGACCGCAAATTATGACTATATTTTTAATGAAGCTTTTTCATACAGCGCGGAGAGTATTAAATTTAATTTATTTTCGGAATTCACCCTGACAAACAAACTTAAAATTAATACCATTATCGGCGCGGGGCCGAATATCCTGGCTGCTGTTCCCGACCCGTACATGTATAATGGTCGGCCCTACGATTTTTGTACGGGAGCCGGCTACAATGCCACCTTGCAGGTTGGTTTTGCCGGGCATTTTTTTTACGGGATTAATTACCGCGGCGCCTGGCTAAAAACAATCAGCGGGAATGCATCGCATTATTTTTTAAATACCGTTACGAGCGAAATAAGGTACAAGGTCACAGATGGATTTTCAGTTTGTGCCGAACCGGGTTATTTTTCCCTAATGGGCGATTACGAGCGCGTCGTGGATCTCAACAAAACTTACCCGTATTTAAGAATTTCGGCCCGGTACAGTTTAAATTTCCAGTAAAGCCCCTCACCTTCACGTCAGCCAAACGGCAAACCAGGGCATACATCCTTTTATTAGTTTGCGGAGTCCTGGCATTGTATTGCTGTCACAACCACCGTATTAAAAACATCATCAACGGTACATCCGCGGCTAAGGTCGTTTACCGGTTTGTTTAGCCCCTGCAGCATGGGCCCTATGGCCAAAGCGCCAGTTTCGCGCTGTACGGCTTTGTATATATTGTTGCCGGTATTCAGATCGGGAAAGATCAACACATTTGCGTGCCCCGCCACTTCCGAGCCGGGCAGCTTATTTTTGCCGACAACAGGGTCGACGGCTGCATCGTATTGGATCGGGCCTTCCACCTTTAAGTCGGGCCGCTTTTCGCGAACGATTTCCGTGGCCCTGCGCACTTTCTCTACATCCTCTCCTTCGCCGGAAGTGCCGGACGAATAAGAAAGCATTGCCACTCTCGGGTCAATATTAAAGCGCCTGCTGCTATCTGCCGACGAAATAGCAATTTCGGCCAGTTGTTCGGCAGTCGGGTTCGGGTTTACGGCGCAATCGCCAAAAACCGAAACTCTATCAGGCAGGCACATAAAAAATATGGACGACACCAGCGAGATGCCTGGCTTTGTTTTAATAAACTGCAGCGCAGGCCTTATTGTATGCAGCGTAGTATTAACCGCGCCGGATACCATGCCATCCGCATCGCCCTTATAAACCATCATGGTGCCGAAGTAGGAAACGTCGGTCATCAGGTCGCGCGCCATTTCAAGCGTCACATTTTTATTTTTACGCAATTCATACAGCGTATTCACATAATCGTTGTAATGAACATCGCGGGCCGGGTCAATGATGTTTATAGCTTTAAGGTCAAGGTTGATGTTTTGACGCATAATTATGTCCTGGATATCATTCGCTTTGCCAAGCAACGTGATGTCAACTATTCCCTGGTTAACCAGGCGCGCGGCCGCTTTCAGTATACGCTCATCCTGCCCCTCGGCCAATACAATATGTTTTTTCGCACTCTTTGCCCTTTGCACCAACTGGTACTGGAACATCCTCGGCGTAATGCCCGATGGTTTAAAAGTTATCAATTGTTTATCCAGGGCCTGCACATCAATGCACCTGTTGAATGTATCAATAGCCAGCTGTATCTTTTTAGTATTGCCTGCTGTTATTTTTGAACGGATCGCGCCTACGTTTATACTGGTTTGAAAAGTTTCTGTTTTAACAGATATGATCGGGATGACGGTTTGCAAACCCTTTATCAGTTTTAGTATGGATTCTTCGGGCTCATATCCCGTTGTGAGGACGATGCCGGCCACCTTCGGGTAGTTGGCAGATAAATTTGCCTGTAAAGCGCTGATCACGATATCGCCGCGGTCGCCGGGCGTGATAACAAGTACATTTTCTTTCAGGTAATTCAAAAAGTCAGGGACCTGCATTGCGCCGATAACAAAATTATCCGCGTGGTTTGAAAGATGCTCGCCTCCAAACAATATCCTTGCGCCCAAGCTTTCTGCTATTTCCTGCATGGTTGGGCTTTTAAGGGCCTGGTCTTCTTCTACTACAGCCAGCAATATCCCCGTAGGGAGCTGCTGTTTTAATTGTTGCATGGTTTCCGTAGCGCAGTCGTGTTTTATTTTGTTGATCACTACAGCAAGCACCTGTACGGCATTGATGTCGAAATTGTGTACTGCTGTAAGTGCGTTGTTAACTACCTGTGAGGTGTTTTTTTCGTTGCCCGATATTACGATAATTACCGGCGCGCAAAGGTTTTTTGCAAGCTGCACATTAATATCAAACTCAAAGGCCGTTCCTTCGCCGAGATAGTCGGTGCCTTCTACAACTGTAAAATCATATTTTTCGTCGAGGTATTTAAATTTCCTGATGATGGTATCCAGCATTTCGCCCTGGCTTTCGGCTTCAATGCGCCGCATGGCCTCCTCCCAGGTTAAGGCATAAGTGTCCTTGTACTTCATGGGCAGGTCAAAATAGCTCAGGATGGTTTCGATATGATTATCCTTTTTTTGGGCAGGACATCCCCTGATGATCGGTTTAAAATAGCCTATTTTTTGAGCTTTGCCCAAAAGCATATTTACAAGGCCAATTGAAATAATCGATTTGCCGCTGTGGGCTTCGGTACTGGCAATAAAAACAGTTTTGACCATGGCGTATCGTAATTTTTACTGCACAATTTTAGCGGATAAAACCCGGCGGATAACTGACAGGCAGCATCCTGAATAGTGACGCTTATCATTATATTCATGCGAAGAATGCTATCGCAAATATTTGATACCGGTATATTCTTCGCCCGTTTAATTAATCGATTACTTAACTACAGGGAACAACTGTAAGTAAATGTTAACTAAAAGTTAGTCGGTTATCTTTAAAAAACAGGTATTTTCCACATTTAAAACAGGTACTTTCCCCGCCCCCATTTTTAATTCACGCCGTATCTTTGTCTATGTCCCTGCTTTTCAATAAAATAGAGATACCCACGCTATCGATTTGAGTTAGCAGCCCGCTTTTAAACTATATTTAAATTCAAAGACAAACAATGGAAAAAAAGATATTGATTATCGATGACGACGGCGACGTACTTTCCATGCTTGAAGAGGTATTGGTGTACTCGAACTTTGCCGTTAAAGGCCTGCAGCAAGCCAACGACATATTTAAAGTTATTGACAACTACAAGCCCGATTTAATACTAATGGATTATATATTGAATGGCATTAACGGCGGCGAACTGTGCCACCAGGTTAAAACAACCAGCAAGACGGCTCACATCCCCGTGGTGCTTATCTCGGCCTATCCCAAGGTGTTGTTATCCCTGGGCAAATACGGCAGCGATGCATTTATCGCCAAGCCTTTTGATATCAACGACCTGGTTTCGTGTATTGACGATTGCCTCGGAATGAAGGCATAAAATCCATACCCGGAAAAAATTTTAATTAACAGCTTATGCTATGCCCGGTATAAACAAAGTTATTTTAGTTGGCCATTTAGGCAAGGACCCTGAGTTGAAATATCTCAATGATAATGTCCCGGTAGTTACATTCCCGCTTGCTACCACCGAAATATTCAGCAAGGACGGGAAAAAAATAGAGCAAACCGAATGGCACAATATCGTGATGTGGCGCGCGCTGGCTGAAATTGCCGGAAAGCTGCTCGAAAAAGGAAAACTGATCTATCTTGAAGGAAAACTCCGCACACGTTCATTTGAACACAAGGACGGCTCGAAAAGGTACATTACCGAAATTGTTGCCGAAACTTTTACCCTGTTAGGCCGGAAAACCGATTTTGAAAACGTTAACGGGGCAGCGCTTGCGACCTATCATATCTGATTAAATACAGATCGAACTTCACGTGGCCGGGATTGACTTAATTTTCTGACAATATTATTTGCACCCTGCAACCGGTCGGCTTGCCCGCGTCGATCTGCATTTTTCCGGAATATAAGCTTATGCGGTTGCGTATCGCGGCAAGGCCGGTGCCTTTTGGTATTGGCCGGCTGCTTTTATCGTCGAACCCTTTTCCATTGTCGCTCACCTCGATGATGATATTATCCGACCGTTTCACAGCAACGCTGATGACTGATGCTGCCGCATGTTTGATACTGTTATTCACCAATTCCTGCACGATCCGGAATATGGCGACTTCCATCCCGAGGTCAAGACGACCCCCCAATTCGGTATGGACCTGTATGGACAAATGTTCGGTGGAAAGCCGCCTGGCCATTTCGCTGAGGGATATTGACAAGCCAAAATCTTTCAGGATGGAAGGCGCCAGCTCAAAGGATATGTTACGCGTTTCTTGTATCGCCTGGTCAAGTAGCCGGTGTACCTCTTTATAATACCCTGCTGATATGTCCAGCTCGTCCATTTTTAATTTTATTCCATACAGCAGCTGCCCCACGCTGTCGTGCAATGACTCGCTTATACGTTTGCGCTCATTTTCCTGTGAGTTTATTGTGGCGGCCAGTATCGCTTTTTCCTGGGCCATCTCGGCACTCTTACGGTCGGTAATATCGATAACCGCAATATAGCAGCGTATTTTTTCGGCGCCGGCCTGCAAGTTAGCTTTGCCCTCCAGCTGGGCATAAAACCTGCTATCCCGTTTCAGCATGGTAAGGCGGCAGCTGTCGCGCTTTTGATAAAGCTGGATAGATTCTAAAAAATTGATAAAAACCGAGCTGTCGCTGTTCTCAATAAAATTAAGAAAGTTTTTTCCGACGGTTCCGCCCCGCGGCATATCCAGCATTGCGCAGCCGGTATTATTCAATTCTTTCACCACGCCGTACTCATCCAGGATAAAATAGCCCACCGGCGCAAGATCGTACAAACCAGCAAACTTATCGCGCTGAGTTTCCAGCTCTTCATTTGCATAACGCAGCTGCTCATTTTGCATTTCGAGCTCTATTTGATGAACATGCAGTTCGTGCGGTAAATCGCCTTGGTCGCCCTGCGAAGAAATAGGCCCCGCATCGCCGCCCGCACCGGTCAGCAATTTTTCGGCCTCGCTGCGAAGGCGGGTAAAATCTTCAACTGGTTGCCTGGCGCTTTTCTTTGTCATGCGATCTCCCCTGTTTTTAAAAACAAATGCGGGCGGAAATGTTTTATATTGAGATTAACCCATTAATTAGCTGTGATAAAGTTAATAATGTATTTTTGTTTAAGCCAATTGCAGCCTATAACGTTTATCCGGTATTTTCATTAAATCACATAAAATATTGATAAAAGTAATATTAGCGGAAGACCACAATGTGGTGCGGAGCGGCATCAGGGTAATACTGGAGCAAGAGCCAGACATACAGGTTATTTTCGAAGCGGAAAATGGCCAGCATGTCCTTGATTTCCTGGAAAACGGCGAAAAGCCCGACCTTATCTTAACGGATTTAAACATGCCGGTATTAGATGGGCTGGGCCTGATACGGGCCTTGGGCAAAGAACACCCCGTGCTTGTGCTTTCAATGCTTGACCATGAGCAGTATGTGATCGATGCAATTGATGCCGGCGCCCGGGGCTACCTTTTAAAAAACGTGGGTAAAAAGGAAATGCTGTTTGCCATACGCCTTGCGGCGGATGGCGGAACGTATATATGCGCCGAAATGAGCATGAAAATACTTAAACTGCTCGCAGAGCTAAAAGACATGCTGCCATCTTCCGGCGGGCCGGTTTTACAACTTTCAGAACGCGAGAACGAGGTACTCCACTTTATCGCCGAAGGCTATACGAACAAGGAAATGGCCGCGAAATTATTCACCAGCAGGCGTACCATAGAAGGCCACAGGCAAAGCCTGATGGATAAAACCGGGAGCAAAAATACCGCCACCCTCATCAAATTTGCCGTAAAGAACGGACTTGTAAAATGATTGCGGAGCGGACGTCCGGCGTTCATTTCGCATACGGGCTGTTTTCATTTGATGTAACAAACTGATTTCCAATTAAATCGAAATCCATTCAGAGGTCTCTTCATACATACACACACGTTAATTTGATTTAACAGACTGATTTTCAACTAAATAAAAATTCGTTCAGCGGTCACTTCACATATACACTGTCGTTTATTTGTTGTAACCTACTGATTTTCAACTATTTTAAAATTGCCTGGCGTTCATTTCGTACACAAACAAATGTTAATCTGATATAATTTGCTTATTTTCAAGTTATTAAAATCTACCGATGTTCATTTCGTCCCTTTTTGACTTTGAACTTAAGACTTTCGACTCAAGGAGCCGCCATGTATTTACATAACCCTTCCCCTAAAGTAAAATTACACCTTCCGGCTTAAAAATATACGCTATAATTATGGTTTAAATTGCAGTGGTTTTTTAAATTAAAAGTTTATATATTTGCACCTCGAATTTTAAAACAATAATTAACAAACAATGTACGCAATAGTAAGTATAGCCGGACAGCAATTTAAAGTTGCAAAAGACCAGCAGCTCTTTGTACACAGGTTACAGGGGGATGAGGGCGCTAGTATTGAATTTGACAATGTATTGTTAGCCGAAAACGAAGGTAAATTTAAATTGGGGTCTGATTTAAAAAACGCTAAAGTATCCGCTAAGATAGTGTCTCATTTAAAAGGTGATAAAGTGATCGTCTTCAAAAAGAAAAGAAGAAAAGGTTACAAAAAGAAAAACGGTCACCGTCAGCAGTTTACCAGGATTGAGATCACCGGTATTACATTATAATTAAAGTTTAACCGGTCCGGGCTAAAGCCGGGACCTTAAAAAGATATTAAGAAATGGCACATAAAAAAGGGGCCGGTAGCTCCAGGAACGGCCGCGAGTCGCATAGCAAACGTTTAGGTATCAAAATTTTCGGCGGTCAGCCGGCAATTGCGGGCAATATTATAGTCCGCCAGCGCGGTACGCAACATAACCCCGGGCTTAATGTAGGCATCGGCAGGGACCATACCTTATTCGCATTGGCCGAAGGTATTGTTACTTTCAAAAAGAAGGCGGATAACCGTTCGTACGTTTCGGTATTGCCTTTTGAAGCAGCACCCGTGGTTGAAGTTGAAACACCAAAGCCTGCTGCAAAGGTTGAGAAGAAAGCTGTTAAAGCGGCAGAAGCAGTTGAAGAAGCGCCGGTGGCAGAAGCAGCAGCAGTTAAAGAGACGCCTGCAGTTGAGGAAGCACCGGTTGCGGAAGCGCCAAAAGCAAAGAAAGCAGCAGCCCCTGCGGCAGAAGCTGCTGACCAGGCGCCGGTTGCTGAAGAGCCCAAAGCGAAAAAAGCGGCAGCCCCTAAAAAGAAAGCAGCAGATAGCGAAGATAAATCAGCTGAGTAATCAGCAGCTAATTATATTGAAGAGCCCGGGTTTGAGAAAAATCCGGGCTTTTTTTGGTTTAACGATTACTGAAATAAACGTGGCTGCTTAGGTTGAAAGTTATTGGCACAGTGTAAACTACCCTCAAAGGATATCCGTTTTGTCCACCTGGCTTCCATTTTGGTGAGCTGCTCACCACTCTTATCGCTTCCTTATCTATTGCGGGGAACAACGGCCTTAACACCCTGGCATTTGTAACGCTTCCATCTTTTTCAACGATGAATTGCACGATCACTTTTCCCTGTTTGTTTACCATCCGGGCTTCGGCCGGGTAACGGATATTTTTTGCGATAAACTTCAGAAATTCATTAGTCCCGCCGGGGAATTCGGGCGGGGTTTGCACCACAGCATGTACCGACGTATCCGCGGCAAGCTTTTTTAATGAATCGCTTTCCTGGGCTTTGGCTGGTAAAATACCAGCAAGGCCGATTACGGGAAGCAAGAATATTTTCCTGATCATTGCTTATCAAGGGTAAAATTAATAGGTATCGCATAAGCCACCCGCACCGGTTGACCGTTTTGTTTTCCGGGGATCCATGTGGGGCAAAGCTTCATTACCCTTATCGCTCTTTTGGGATAGGATGTTTTTTGAGGAATGCGACCGTCTCCTCATTTTTCTTTTTAAAAAAAGGCGATGAGTTATAAACAGCCTGACGTTCCTGCGAAGACAGTTTGTCAAAAGGTGTTTTTTTGTTGATTTTTGGGGTACTCATGAAATATTTTCCTTTCCGCTTTTCAAAATTAATTATTTATTTCTTAACAATGTAGAAAGCATCGAAATTTTCACCCCTCTCATATGGCTTCCATTCGTTTTCTTTAAACCCTTTGATTTCGAAATTATTTTCAATTTGGCTCCAAAATTTTGAAACCCCCATCTGGTAAAGCCTGGTTCTTGATGGCGTACTTCCTCTTGCCACAACAATCGCTTTGGGGTGTTGCAGCATAAAATCGACTACTGCTTTAGCAACAGTTGCCAACACCTTTTGAGTATCCTGGTTATTAGAAACCGACAAGTCGTCAATTTCTCCAAGTTGTTCATTGAAATCTCCAAAGCCAAGGTTATAAATTTCTTCAGCATTCGAGATTTGATGAAACTGAATTACTTTTCTTATTCTTCCGTTGGGACCATTGCTAAAAAACTCGTAGTAAAAAATTCCGGGCTCTTTGCTGAAAGAATAGCTTTCTTCGTTCATGATTTCTTACGGCTGCTATTCAATAGTCACCTTCTTTAAATAATACGTATCCGCATCAATCACCGGCAAAATTTTGCTGTCAACCAATAAGCCTTTGCTGTCAATCGTCATGCGTTTGGTGCCTGAATCCGTCGTAACGTCGATAGGCAGCGGGATACTCATATTTTGCAGCTGAACCAGGTACCTGTTGTTTGGCATTTGTTTAACATGAACTTCCAACTTGTTGATGGTACGTAAATAAAGATCAAAAACAGGTTTCAGGTCGCGGCCTGACTCTTTGCTAAAAAAATGCTCCACATCGTCGGTAGTTACCAGGTTATCATAAGTGTATTGCGGGGAGGTGACGAACTTTTTAAGCGCCGGGAAAAATGTGCTGTCGCCCATAATGTAGCAGAGGGTGTGCATAAAAAATGCGCCTTTGCTGTAGATATCTTCGTTATACGCAGCTTCTTCATCGATGTCTTTTCCCATCACTACCGGTATTTTATTTTGGATGCCGGCCAGCATCCGGTTTTTAAACAGATCGATATAAGCGCGCTCGCCTTCAAACTCCCTGGTGTAAAGCGCATCGCCGAAGGTGCAAATGCCCTCGTGTATCCAGTAATCGGCCCAGTCTTTCGCGGTAACTTTATTTCCCCACCATTCATGCCCGAATTCGTGGTGCATCAGCCAGTCGTAATCCTCGCCGCCTACTTTGGCATAGTTGAATTTATTGCCGTAAGCTACCATGCTTTGATGCTCCATGCCCAAATGTGGCGTTTCTACCATGCCTATCTTTTCCTTTACCCAGGGATATTCGCCAAAATACTTTTCCTGTTCATGAATGGTTTTTACAAATATATCCAGGAAATGCTCCGCCTTGTCGGCATGTTCTTTCAGTACATAAAACTGGATCGGCACATTATGACCGTCGATAGTTGTATAAGGTCGTGTGGCTACCGTGTAATCGCCGGCATTGAAAATAATGCTGTAGTTGTTGATGGTATAGTTTGTTTTCCAGTGATAAGTTGTCTTATCGCCATGGGGAGTTACTTTTTGCAATAAACCCGGCCCTGCGACAACCATATCTCTCGGAACGGTGATCATCATATCTACACCCTCATTGGGCTCGTCTGATGGATGGTCTTTACAGGGAAAATACAGCTTGCCGCCCGTTCCTTCAGCCGTAATGGCCATCCAGGGGTGGCCCGATCCATCCTTTGTCCAGATAAAGCCATCGTCCCAAGGAGGCCGCACGGCTATATGGGGTTTGCCGCCGTAAAATACCTTTACACTTGCTTTACCCGCAGGCAGCTCGTCGGCTAAATTTATCCTGATCAAATTGTTTTTGTATTCAAAAGGCGCTTTTTTATTATTTACCAGCACCTGGCTCACATTAAGCGAGTCGAGCAAATCAAACAGCAGCACATGGGTTGGCTGTGCCATGATGACATCAATAGTAGTGTAGCCATCGATTGATTTCTGATTAAAATCGATATCCAGCGCAATGGTGTAATGGCGAACATCCATTATCGCCTGCTCGGGCTTAAGCTTGCCCCCGGAGGTGAGGTGCTGCTGGGCGAAAGTTTGGATAGACGTAATTAAGCCGGATAACAGCACAAACCCTATTTTTATTAAGTTTTTTTGCATTTTAAATTAAATCTTTTGTAAAGAATATTTACTGATAACCAAATTTGATAGGTAACGTGTATTTAACACGGGCTGTTTTTCCGTTCAGTAGGCCAGGCTTCCATTTTGGCGACAGTTTCATTATACGTACAGCTTCTGCATCGGCTTCCGGCGTAAAGCCCTTTTCAATTTTGATAGCACTGATCGACCCGTTACGTTCTATTATAAAAGAAATTACAATGCTGCCACGAGCGCTTTTAGTTGCACTTTTTAAGGTATTATTATCGTCAATAAAGCTATTCATTTTTTTATACCCGCCCGGAAATTCAGGATTTTGCTCGACTGCTGTATACACCTTGAGGGAGTCTGTTTCCTCAAGTTTCGTGTCAACGGAAGAAATTTGAGCTTTTAGCCCACCGCATGAAAAAATTAGCAAAAGTACTGTGAATGTTATTTTCATACCGTAAATCTACTCAATGTTCCCTCACGAGCAAACCACCCGCAAACATTTTTAAATAGCGTTTCTTATTCAGCAAGAAAGCTGTTGTTTAACCCTCGAATCACTCGGCCATAAAGCTTACCGGGACTGAGTACTGCACGCGCACCGGTGAGCCATTCTGTATTCCCGGCTTCCATTTGGGCATTAACTTCATTAACCTAAGCGCTTCTGCATCAAATTCGGGCCCAATACTTCGGATAATCTTTATGCCTGTTATCGCGCCATCTCTTTCTACAACAAAAGCTACAATCACTCTGCCCCGGCCTTCTGTATCTTTTTCTTTCAACTTGTTGTTATCATCAATAAATTTTAAAAATGCATTTAAGCCGCCCGGATATTCAGGCACCTGCTCAACAGAGGTATATATTTTATTGGGATCGCCCTCACCGGGCTTGCTGGTGGTAATTGGTTCATCAATTGTCACGTCGGCGTTTTGTCCCTTTGAAAGGACTATATCCGGCACGTGAACCGGCCGCAGGTTGCCGGAATAAATAAACTTAATGGCAGCTTTTACAAAGGTCTTAACCGGCGCTCCGTTTTTTAGCCCCGCTTTCCATAAAGGGCTATTTTTTAATATATAGACCGCTGCCGAATCTGTTTCAGCCGTTAAGCCCCTGATAATTTTAGGGTTTGTGACTTTACCGGTTTTCTCAACAAAAAACCCTGCAATGATTACGCCCGTGGCATGTTGAGGCTTTAAAATTTTAACAGAACTATCGTCAATATACTTGTCAAACATTCGAAATCCGCCCGGAAATTGAGGGTCGACGTCAACTTTGGGGTAAACGCTCGAAGTATCTTCTAACGCAATGTAGACTTGTGCCTTTAAACTTAGGGTAATGGTCGTTAGCGCAGTGATAAGGAGAAGCTTTTTCATCTGCTAAATATACTAATTCTCCCTAACCAATAATCCATCCGCAAAATTCCGCAGGTATTGTTTATGCGCATTTGGCAGGCTAATAGCATCAAGCGCCTCGAAAGCTTCGTCGGTATTTTCCTGCATTGCCTGCTCAGCATATTGGCGTACATCCAAGGCGTTATAAATGCCGGTAATCGCCGACACCTTCTCAGCACCGTCAAACGCCTTAAGAGCCATCCAATGGGTCAATTTCTTTTTTTGCGGTTCATCAGCCAGTTCAAGCGCTTTGATTAATAAAAAGGTTTTTTTGTTTGATATGATATCCCCGCCCACCTGCTTGCCGAATTTTTCGGGGTCGCCGTAAACATCCAGGATATCATCCTGCAATTGAAATGCTATGCCTAAATGTTCGCCAAAACTATTCAGCAGGTCAGCATCCCTCATTTCAGCACCGCCGATCAGTGCCCCGATCTTTAATGCCCCGCCTAACAATACTGAAGTCTTAAGGCGGATCATATCGAGGTATTCGTCAATATGCACATCATCCCGCTTTTCAAAATCCATATCCAATTGCTGGCCCTCGCACACGCCGATGGCGGTTTTATTGAAAACTTCCAGTACCTGGCGTAAAACCCAGCCATCCACCTGCATCATCAACTGGTAAGCCAGCACCAGCATGGCATCTCCCGACAGGATACCGGCATTTTGCCCCCAGCGTTCATGTACCGTAGCCTTTCCGCGGCGGAGGGGTGCATTATCCATAATATCATCATGCACCAGCGTGAAATTGTGAAAAACCTCTATGGCCAACGCGGGAGAAACCGCCGAATTTACATCGCCTCCAAACAGATCGCAGGCCATCAGCAGCAAAGCCGGCCGCATCCGCTTGCCCCCGAGCGACATGATATAGCGTATGGGCTCATATAGTTCATAAGGATGCTCAGGGATATCCAGTCTGGCTATGGCCTGCTCTATGATTGATTGTAAATTGTTTAATTTCTTCATTTTGGTTGTAAAGGTTGTAGAGACGCAATATTTTGCGTCTCGAAACGAAATGATCCGATTCTGGTTGTTTGCGCAAACATTCTGGTCCGAGACGCAAAATATTGCGTCTCTACGACACTAACGAAAAATCAATCTGCTTCTTCGTCAGGTCAACGTTTTTAACCCTGATGGTTACCTCATCGCCAAGCTGGTAAACCTTCTTTTTGCGCTGACCGATGATGGCATAATTTTTTTCGTCTAAAGTATAAAAGTCGTCCGATATATCACGCAGGCGGATCATACCCTCGCATTTATTTTCAATGATTTCCACGTACATGCCCCATTCGGTAACGCCCGAAATGAGGCCGCTATAAACCTGGCCAACCTGGTCCTTTAAAAATTCGGCTTGTTTATATTTTACCGAGGCGCGTTCGGCATCTGCCGCCTTTTTTTCCATTTGCGAGCTGTGCTGGCACAATTTCTCATAATGATCCGCATTGGCCGACTGGCCGCCATTTAAATAATGAAACAAAAGCCGGTGCACCATTACATCAGGGTAGCGGCGGATCGGAGAAGTAAAGTGCGTATAATGGTCAAATGCCAAACCGTAGTGACTGCTGCTTTTTGTGGTATAAATAGCCTTCGCCATGGAGCGGATGGCCAGCTGTGTAAGCACATTCTGTTCCTTTTTGCCTTCCACATCCTCCATTAAATAATTAAGGGATTTGGCGGTTTCTTTATCCGATTTAATGTTGATCCGATAACCGAACTTGGCTGCAAACTGCGCAAAATTCGCAAGCGCCTCGGGTTTGGGCGTGTCATGCACGCGGTAAACAAAGGTGTACCGGTGTTTGCCCTTACCCATCCGGCTAACATATTCCGCTACTTTACGGTTGGCAAGCAGCATAAAGTCTTCAATCAGTTTATGTGCGTCCTTGCGCTCCTTTACATAAACGCCGGTAGGCTTTCCATCCTCATCCAGCTTAAACTTTACTTCGGTAGTTTCAAAGCTGATGGCGCCGTTTTTGAACTTCCGTTCGCGCAATTTATAGGCCAGGGCGTTGAGCTTTGATATTTCGTTTACAAAATCACCGGCCTTGTTTTCAATCACCTCCTGCACTTCTTCGTAAGCAAACCGCCTGTTGGAATGAATGATGGTTTTGCCAAACCATTCGCTTATAACATGCGCTTCCTCATCCATCTCAAAAACCGCCGAAAAACAAAGCTTATCTTCTTTTGGCCGCAGGGAACATAAACCATTCGACAAGCGCTCCGGCAGCATAGGTATCACCCTGTCAACCAGGTAAACGGAAGTGCCACGCTCGTCTGCTTCTTTGTCCAATGCCGAATCCGGTTTGATGTAGTGGGACACATCCGCTATATGGACGCCAATTTCATAATTACCATTATCTAATTGCCTGAATGATAATGCGTCGTCAAAATCTTTGGCGTCAACAGGGTCGATGGTAAAAGTCGTTACACTACGGAAGTCGCGTCTTTTTGCGATCTCCTCCCTGGTGATCACGTCGGGTATTGCTTCCGCTTCATGCTCAACTTCGGCGGGAAATGACAATGGAAAGCCGTATTCAGCAAGAATGGCGTTCATTTCGGTATCATTCTCGCCCTGTTTCCCCAAAATATGCTTAATCCGGCCGACAGGGTTTTTGGCATCCACCGGCCAGTCGGTAATTTCGGCAACCGCTTTTATCCCATTTTTTGCGCCGTGCAATTCGCTCATGGGGATAAAAATATCGTGCATCATTTTACGGTCGTCCGGGATAAAAAAGGCGAACCGTTCCGAAAGTTTTACGATGCCTGTAAACTCCATTTTGGCACGCTGCAATATTTCAATTACCTCGCCTTCTTTGTTTTTGCCCTTGCTTTTGGCGTAGACGTAAACTTTTACCCGGTCGCCGTTTAAGGCATTACGCAGTTTGCGCGGGGCAACAAAAATGTCGTCCTCAAACTCATCGCCGGTGACAATAAAGGCCGAACCGTCGTTGGTCATGTCTACTACGCCTTCGATAAATGTTTTTAACTCCAGCAGCTTAAACTTGCCTGGGGATAGTTCTTTTAAAGTTCCCTTTTTACATTCGTCCTTCAGGATATCAAAGATCACATCGCGCGCCTCGGGGTCGCGGATATTTAATTTGGCAGAAACTTGCTTATAATTTAATGGCGTATTGCCGTTTTGTTCGAATATATCAAGTACCATTTGGGTGAGTACCTGGTTAATGGAGGGGTGGTTTTTCTTTTTGGACATAGATGTGTATTTCTGCAAAAGTACCCAATATTTAAGGTTTTGCGATACGGAAGATTTACTATTGGAAGCGCTAATTATTGAACTATAAAGTACCCCCCGGAATTATTTAGCAGATGGGCTTCAATTTCTTGGAGCTTGCTTTTAATTTTATCTATTATTTCAACAACATGATCGTACCGGTTAGTTTTCGAATTAATATTTACAATACAAACTTTCAAAGCGCTGATTTTTTGCTGATAGTATAGATTTTTATCATTAGTAAGTAACACATGAAAACCATTGGTTGTCATTAGTTCGATTAATTGACCATTTTTTGTGCCAAGCCACTTCATATCACGAACCGTGAAAACTTCATAATCTTTATACAAAAAAATGTATTTGAGTTTAGTCGGAAGCTGCTCGTCAATTAATATCTTCATGTAATTGAGCGTCGAGTAATAGTTTTTCGGAGGTTTTCAAGACAGTAAGACAATACTCCCTGGGGATATAATCGAAATCATTTAAAAAATCGTTCAAAGAATCGCCTGCCTCGAGATAATCAAACAGATTTTTAACAGGTACTCTTGTGCCCTTAAAAACAGGTATCCCACCTAATATCTCTTTGTCAACAACTATTACATCACTAACTTTCATACTATAGGCACTAATTTTCACGAATTAAGGCGAATTTCACGAATTAAATCACACAAATATATAGATTATTTGGCCGACAGCCAGGCTATCATGCTACTTTCCCCGGTATCGAAGCAATCAATTTCTTTGTATACTCCTCTTTCGGATGATAATATATCTCATCCGGATCGCCCATTTCAACGATCTCCCCTTTATTCATTACCATCATCCTATCTGAAATGTGTTTGATGACAGCGAGATCGTGCGATATAAAAATATAGGTCAAATTAAACTCCTGCTGCAATTCTCTTATTAGATTTAGCACCTGGGCCTGCACGGAAACATCAAGCGCCGAAACTGACTCATCGCAAATAATAAACTTAGGCTTTAACGCCAGGGCGCGGGCAATTACAATCCGCTGCCTTTGACCTCCGGAAAACTCGTGCGGATAACGGTTAAAATGCTCCGGCAAAAGGTTTACCCGTTCCAGCAGTTCCAGCACCTTTTTTTTGCGTTTGGTGTTATTGGTATAAAATTGATGAACCTGCAAAGGCTCCATTAATGAATCGCCCACCGTTAATCTTGGGTTGAGTGACGAATAAGGATCCTGGAAAATGATCTGTATATCCCGTCGGATTTCTCTTAAGTCATTCTTTTTGAGGCTGCGCAGATCATTGTTTTCAAAACTGATGCTGCCTGATGTCGGCTCTATTAAACGCAAAATACTTCTGCCTAAAGTCGTTTTCCCGCAGCCTGACTCCCCAACCAGCCCCAGTGTTTCGCCAGGATAAACATCAAAGCTTACCTCGTTCACCGCCTTAACGACTTCTTTCGATTTGCCAAAAAAGTTATTACCCGAAGGGAACCATGTATTAAGCCTGTTTATTTTTAGTAAAGGCGGCTGACTGTATAATCTGGCTTTTCTATCTTTAATTTCTTCCGTTTTGTACAAATAACCTTCCCGTATTTGTTCAACGCTGACAGCCTTTCTCGTACCGGCATCTATAAAATCAGCAATTACCGGCAGTTTTTTTAAATGATATTCAGGCGATGGGCGGCAGGCCAGCAAACCTTTTGTATAAGGATGTTTTGGGTGGGAAAATAGCGTTTTAACCGGCGCTTCTTCAACTACTTCGCCCTTGTACATCACCAGCACACGGTCGGCGATCTCGCTGATCACACCCAGATCATGCGATATAAATATCAGGCTCATATTGCGCTCAGCCTTTAACTTCAGCAATAGTTCGATAATGGTTTTTTGTACGGTTACGTCAAGGGCAGTAGTTGGTTCATCGGCGATCAGTATTTCAGGATTGCAGGAAAGCGCCATCGCGATCATCACCCTTTGCTTTTGTCCGCCTGAAATTTGGTGTGGATAGTTATCAAAAATAGCTTCGGGACGGGGCAGTTGCACTTCTTTAAACAATGCGATGGTTTGCTGCCTTGCTTCGGCTTTGCTCACGCCGAGGTGCAACCGGATAGCCTCGGTGATCTGGAAACCGCAGGTTAAAACCGGGTTGAGGGAGGTCATCGGCTCCTGGAAGATCATCGCCATTTGATGGCCCCTGATCTTGCGCATTTCGTCCTCGGGAATACCGCAAAGGCTTTTATCATTCAGCAAAACCTGGCCATCGATAACCGTTTGCCCTTCATTCAGCAGCCGCATTATAGCAAGCGAGGTCACCGATTTGCCGGAACCGGATTCACCTACAATGCCAATGGTTTCTCCCTTATTTAAATGGAAGGAAATACCCTTAACCGCCTCAAATAAGCCGTTTTGTAATTTGAATTTGATGGTAAGATCAGTTACTTTAAGCATCAGGCGCCGACTATAGTAATACAATCATCCGGTATTAACTCTTCCCCGCGGTAGCGCCTTAGCAGTTGCGCTGTTGCCACTACGTCCTTTTGGCAATAAGTACAAATGCGGTCCAACCCGTTGTCGACCCAGTATACGCAGCCAACCATGCTGCCGTCAATGTCGTCTTTTGGGGTAGGAATATTAAATATGGCGGTGAGTAAGCTTAGTGAAGTATAATTTTTATAGTCGCCAAACTTCCAAAGTTCCATGGTATCGAGGTGATTTATTTCCCATGGTTTTTTACCGGACAGCTCCAGCTGCGAGGGTATCTTTACGCCATTTACCAGCATCCGCCGGCAGATATAGGGAAAATCAAACTCCTTGCCGTTATGCGCACACAAAATAAGGCTCGGCGGCTGGCTTAATAGCAGGGCGGCAAATTTTTCCAGCAGTTCCTTTTCATCATGCGAAGCAAATGATTTAACGCGTAAACCCACGTTTTTCCCGCTGGTAAATATGCCAACCGAAATACAAATGATCTTACCAAACTCGGCCCATATTCCGGCGCGCTCATAAAATGCCTCAGCCGTTTCTTCTTTACGCTGATGCAGTGTTTTTAAATCCCATAGTTTTTGAAAATGCTCCGGTACCTCATCAAAACTCTTGTACTGTGGAACAGTTTCTATATCGATCACCAACAGGTTATGAAGGTCGTATTGTTCAAGCATTTCTTGATCTTGTTTTTATCAGGCAATATACTAATCAGTTGGCAGTTCTCCGTTTGCAGTTTGCAGTTTTTTTATTGATGAACAAAACCATTATTTACAATTAAGTTAACAGCCTACTCGCCCAATTTATAGAATCTTCGCAGCCAACCGAAAACTGCAAACTTTTTTCCTGCTGCAAACTGAAAACTGCCAACTGCAAACTATTTTTCTGCTGCAAACTGAAAACTGCCAACTGCAAACTATTTCGCGAGCACCTCAAACCCAATATGTAAAGTATTCCCGTTCCCGTCCACCAAAGTCAGGGTATGTTTGCCCGGCGGTGGGTTTAAAGCTATCTGGTGAAAATCCTTCGTTTCGCCAACGTATTTATTATCCAGGTGCCAGAATATTTTAACACCGGCCTGGCGGTGCGCCACATTAAAGATCACCCTGCCCCGAGTGCCGTCCGCCTCAAGCGGAACATATATTTTGGCGCCTTCCTTCGGGTAGATGACCTCCATCGGGTTGCCGCCTTCCGCCTGCACACAGTCCGGTCTGAATGGCGGCAACACATGGTACTGGTAATTCTTGGTTTTGTAATAATATTCCATCGAAGGGGGCAGCACGAACCAGCTTTTGCTGAGGATTTGGCCCGGCGGTTCACAATTGCCGGTCACCTGCCATTTCGAATCAGGGCTTAAATGCACCAGCTGGTGATAAGAGCATACCGGCGCTTTAAGCCCGCTTTTTGGTACCCATTCATCATCAGTATCGTCGCAGTATTCGCCGGCGCGGTAGCCGCTTTGTTTGCACACCTTTATTTTTACCAGTTCGCCCATTGGCATATCAAACCAGTCGCGGGTAACGGGCAGCAGCCTGAAAATTTCAAATAGCACAGGGGCAGCGGTATTGATCCCCGTAAGGTTTGGCCTGCCCTCACCGTCGGTATTGCCCACCCAAACGCCAACCACATATTTTGGCGTGATGCCGATTGCCCAGCCGTCGCGGAAGCCAAAGCTCGTCCCGGTTTTCCAGGCCACGCGCTGGCTCGAGCTGAATTGCTGCCACAGCATTTCTTCACCGGGGCGCATTACCTCTTCCATGGCCTGCAAAGTGTAATAAATTGAGCCTGCGTCCAGCAAGCCCGATTTTTGATATTCAGGTTTTTTTGGCGCCGGTATGGCATAAACCGGGTTGTGGTAATCATCCGGATCATACTTGCCATGATATTTATTATAATGATTGAGTACCCGCGCCATATCGGCATAAGCCCCGGTCAGTTCCCAAAGCGTGTTTTCTCCCCCGCCTAAGATCAGGGAAAGCCCGTAGTGATCGGCGGGCTGTTTTAGCGAGGTGATGCCAACCCGGTGCAAAAAATCGTAAAAACGTTGGTACTTAAACTGCTGCAGCATTTTCACGGCCGGTACGTTCAATGAGCGTGATAAAGCCCTCGATGCCGGTACTGCGCCATCATAGCCCAGGTCAAAATTCTCAGGATGATAACCTGCTATTTGCGTAGGGATATCGGGCATCAGGCTGTTGGGCAATATCAACCCATCATGCAGCATGGACGCGTATAAAAGAGGCTTTAGCGTACTGCCAGGGCTGCGCGGCGCATTTACCACGTCCACGTCGCTCTGCATCGTTGTATCCTCCGGGTGCGAAATATTGCCTGCATAAGCCAGCGTAGCCCCCGTTTCAACATCCAGCACGACCGCTGCAATATTATTTATATCATTTGCCTTCAACACCTGGTGGTGCCGCTCTAAAATCTGGCTCACCTGTTGCTGCAATGTGGCTTTTATGCTTGTCCTGAGCCTTGTTTCGCCATGTTTGTTATCGGGGTGATCAGCCCTGAAACGCACCAACAGGTGGGGGGCCAATTGCGGCAATGTTACCGGCCTGTCGGGGACAGGCTCCAATTTGGCCAATGCCGCTGTGGTGGAATCGATTATGCCCTGCTGGTGGAGCTTATCGAGCAATAAATTTCTTTTCTTTAAAAGGATGGCCCTGTTTTTACCCGGATGAACTAAGGACGGTGAGTTTGGCAATACAGCCATTGCCGCCATTTCGCCCCATGACAATTTATCCGGGCCACGGCCAAAGTATCGCCATGAGGCCGCATCCAGCCCGATGACGTTACTGCCGAATGGCGCATTACTGGAATACAGCGATAATATTTCATTTTTACTATAGCTGCATTCCAGCCGGATAGCCATGAATATTTCCTTCAGTTTGTTCCAGAAAGTGCGTTTATGTTTTGTTGCCAGGCGGATGACCTGCATCGTGATGGTACTGCCTCCGCTTGTGGTTTTCTTTGAGCGGATATGCTGTCTTACCGCCCGGCTAAGCGCCAGGAAATCAACGCCCCAGTGGTGCATAAACCGTTTATCCTCGAATGTGATAATGCATTGTTTAAATTTTTCGGGCACATCGGCGTTCGGCGGGAAGCGCCATTGCCCGTCAGAAGCGGTGGAGGCGCCAAGCAGTTGTCCGTCAGCGTCTTCAATTACATAAGAAGTTGGGCTATTGAATAGCGGGTTCGGTAAGCAAAACCAGAAGATGAGGCACGAAACGAATAAAAACGCGAGTATTATTATTACTTTTGGTTTTTTGAGAAAGCATTTTATTCGATTTAAACCCGGTCGCATTTATAATTAGATGAAAATACAGAAGCTGTCAATTATTATCCCCGCTTACAACGAAGGTAATACGATACATTTGATTTTGAACAAAATTAAAGCGGTAAACCTGCTGGATAATATTGAAAAAGAAATAATAATTGTTAACGACTGCTCCACCGACCACACCGAACAGGCCATTGCCGATTACCGGCAAACAAATGCCGATCTGACCATTACCTATTTTAAACACGAAACCAACCGGGGTAAGGGCGCATCGCTTCATACCGGCATATCAAAAGCCACCGGCGAATACCTTATCATCCAGGATGCTGACCTTGAGTACGACCCGCAGGAATACAACGACCTTTTAAAACCCGTTTGCGGCGGCTTTGCCGATGTGGTTTACGGCTCCCGGTTTATGGGCAGCAACCCGCACCGGATCCTGTTTTTCTGGCATACCATAGGCAACCGCTGGCTCACCTTTGCTTCCAACATGTTCAGCAACCTTAACCTTACTGATATGGAAACCTGCTATAAGCTGTTCGATACCAAACTGATCCAATCTATCAAATTAACCGAACAGCGCTTTGGCTTTGAGCCGGAAGTAACACAGAAAATTGCAAGAGTTCCAAAAATCCGGATTTACGAGGTGGGCATTTCTTACTACGGCCGTACCTATGATGATGGTAAGAAGATTGGGTGGAAAGACGGAGTGAGGGCAATTTATTGTATTTTGAAATATGGCTTGTTTAAGCTGGATTAGGCTAAGCTACCATTAACAGCAGGCCAATAATTGCCCGAAAGCCTGCGCTGCTTACCGGTCTTTAACAGGTATCACCAGTTTCAGGCCCGACCACGTATCATCAACTGCGCACACCTTAATATCCACCAGGCCAATTTTCAACGCATAGTCCCTGATCGTATCTTCGGTAATATCGGTAACAATTTTCGACGCCTTTTTTGGACATGACATCCAAATGCTGCCATTGGGCTTTATCTGTTCTTTCAATAATGGCAAGGTTTTAAGAAACTCATCCTGCCGTTTTGCGAATAAATGAATGAGGTCCTTTTTTGCGCCTTGTGCATCGCCGAAGTCCAGGTCGCCGGGCAAATCGGTAAACAATTCAAAGTAATTGGCGGGGGCATTGACCAGCTTTATTTTAAAACCAGGCTTAAAGCCTAATTTTTTTGCCAGCGGCGTGCCCCAATAACCTGCGGCCTGATTGTTTACCTTACCCCCCACTCCCATATGCCGTATTGTGTTTTTTGGTCGACCATGTGGCCCGATTGTTTTAATGCCAGCATAATTTGTCCGCGGTGATGTGATTCATGCGAAACCAGGTAGCCGAGGAAAGCAGTGGCATGCGGTTTAAAGCCTTTTATTTTACCATCAGCCGGCGTTTTTTCGAATAAATTTTCTATTGCCAAACCGCTGAGCTTAAGTTCGTCCTTCAATAATGTCGTGGTGATTTTTTCCTTTTCAATTTTTGCCAGGCTTTCCAGCAATTCCGGGGCGGCAACTTTCAGCCACATTAGCCGTACATTGTGCATATGCGCAAACTGTTCGCCTACTGTGCGGCCCTTGGAGGCCGGGGAGTCGGTCAAATGCGCTTCGTCAATACGCTCAAGCAAGTATAAATTGATGTTGTTATGGATGTGCCAGGTATCGGTTAGCGGGTTCATGACGTTAATTCTGAAATATTTGTCTCAAATGATGGTTAAGGTGGTCCACGTAATCCTGCGCCAGCCATTCAACGGTATGAAGCGCAGTCGTCGTTTTGCTATTATCGCATTGGGCGTTTAGCCTGTCAGGCGGGTAGTTTATTAAGACCCGCACAATTTGCTGGTTCAGTAATTTCCACAAAACAACCAGGTCGCTCAGGTCCGCCTCCTGGTAGCGCTGCGCCTGCACCCATTCCACCTGGTCGTAAGTCAGCTTAAAGTTTTCCTGGTAGGTACACCTCACAAAGCGCTGCAGGTTTATTTGCGCGCTGTCTATCAAATGGCCTACGATCTCTTTTTTCGACCATTTGTCCGGAGCTGGTTTATTGGTCCAATTTATGGATTTTGTGTCGCAAAGTATCAGCCTGTCAATGGCTTGGTTGAGCTGCGGTATTATATCTTTCATTGTAAGGGTTAAGATAATGCAAATATAGTTCAAACTAATTATCAAAAACCTTTATCTTCAAAGCGAAAAAAACTTGTATGGCGCTTAACTACATCTGGATAGGGTTTTTTGTGGTCGCTTTTATTATCGGGCTGATCCGGCTGGTATTTTTTGGCGATACCGAAATTTTCATGCACCTGGTAAAAGCCATGTTCGACTCATCCAAATCATCGGTAATGGATATAGCCTTACCGTTGGCGGGCAATATGGCGCTTTGGCTTGGTATCATGAACATCGGCGAAAAGGCGGGCGCCATCAAAGTTTTGTCGCGTATCGTAGGCCCTTTTTTCAGCCGTTTGTTTCCCGGCGTACCGAAGGACCATCCGGCTACCGGTAATGTTATGATGAGCTTTTCGGCCAATTTACTTGGCCTCGATAATGCAGCCACCCCACTGGGCTTAAAGGCAATGGATAGCTTGCAGGAGCTGAACCAGGAAAAAGAAACCGCTTCCGACGCGCAGATCATGTACCTGGTGTTGCTGACATCCGGGTTGCAAATTTTGCCGGTTACCATTATCGCGCAAAGGGCCATCCTCCATGCTACGGACCCGACCGATGTTTTTATCCCCTGCATAATCGCCACCTATGTTTCGGCAGTAGCGGGGATGATTTTGGTTGCGATAAAACAAAAAATAAAGATCTGGGACCGCGTTATCATTAGCTGGGTAGGAGGAATAACCATTTGCCTGACCGTAATGGTTTGGTATTTCATCAGGTATCTTACAAAAGAAGAGATCGGCCTGGTATCAAAGGTGGTGAGTAACCTGCTGCTGTTTTTGGTACCGGTAGTATTCATAACCGGCGCTATGTATCGCAAAATAAACGTATTTGAAGTATTTATAGAGGGCGCTAAGCGGGGCTTTGAAACATCTGTAAAAATAATCCCTTACCTGGTGGCTATGCTGGTGGGTATTGCCGTTTTCAGAGCTTGCGGAGCTTTGGATTATATGAACGACGGGCTGCGATGGGTATGCCAGCAATTGAACTTTGACACCCGGTTTGTCGACGCGATGCCCGTTGCCTATATGAAACCGCTAAGCGGTTCGGGCTCAAAGGGAATGATGATCAATGTGATGACAACCTACGGAACTGATAGCTTTGCCGGGCGTTTGGGTTGTATCTTTAATGGCTCATCCGACACGACCTTTTACATCGTAGCTTTATATTTTGGCTCGGTGGGTATTAAAAAATCAAGATATGCCATACCGGCCGGTTTGTTTGCCGACCTTGCCGGTATTATAGCAGCTATTTTTGTCGCGTATTTATTTTTTGGGTAATTGGAGCAATGGATTTGATTATAGGCACAATACTCGTTGTCTAAAACACGCTGCTTGAATTAAGTAAAAAGCAACCCCGGCGGCAACGGCAAAAGGCTTATTTTCGTATAAAATAAAAACGCAGCAACGCAATATTGTTACAAATTACTTGTTAATTGTGTAACAATTGCGTTATTTTATAACGTGTAAGCAATTGATTGATGGCCTGTTAAGAACACCGTAAGGTTCCCCTAATGAATAAAACATTTACCAAAAGTTTATTTTTTATTGCAATTCTTATCGTATTTGTGTCGGGAGCAGCTTATGCCCAAACAATTACGGTGGGCGCTGTCGACCCCGGCCCTTACGCACCAGGTTCATCAATCAGCGTTCCTATCAGCCTAAGCGGGACCTGTACAACTACCAATACCACTTATAGCCTTTATTTATCAAATGCTGCAGGCAGTTTTGCGGGGCAAAAGCTTATCGGCAGCTTCTCAAACTTTTACGCAACATTTGTCAACGGCCTTATCCCGGTCGGGACTCCTGCAGGCAACGGTTACGTGGTAAAAGTAGTTTCGGCAAACCCAACGATAACCAGCTCGGTTTCCGCACCATTTACCATCAGCGCAGGCACAGCTGTCGTGGCGGGTATCGCATCCCAGTCTATTAGTGTAAACTATCCTTCTGTTTTCGGCGTTTGCAGCGGGGTTAACAATACACCGTACAGCTTTGTTAACCAATCTACTGCGGGGGCAACGGTAACGGCCACTTTTTTTAATGAACTTACAAAAGCCTCCGAAGGTACCATCACCCCCACTACCGCAGGCACTTCGTTTACGGCAAACGCGGCGCACTATACGGTAATGGTTAAAGCGGTAAACGGCGGAATAGTTGGCACAAAATCGTACTTGTTAATAAATAACGGCGTGAATACCAGTTTTGGGGTAACAGGAAACAGTACGATATGCCTGAATGGCGGTGGCAGCTTAACGTATAACGTTGATATAAGTTCTCCCAGTGGGATACAAAACAACTTTCCGGGCCTTATTTACACGATAAAATGGGGAGATGGCTCGACGAGCTTACTGACGCTTTGCGATATTATTGCCTCCGGGGGTAAAATAAGCCACGCCTATACCATGTCATCCTGCGGCAACAATCCAAACGGTCAGAGCAATGCCTTCGAGGTTGACCTTCAGCCGTCAAGCCTGTATTGCGGCAAAGTGGGCACACAGGTAACCAGCTATGCCCAGGTGGTGACATCGCCGCACAATTCCTTTATTTCGCCCACGGCTGCCTGCGTTAACACGCCCGTTACCTTTATAAATGATTCGGACCCCGGACAGGACCCGAACAGCACTTCACAAAGCTGCCAGGCGCAAAACAAACTTTATACCTGGAAGGTAGACGGTGTAGTTGTAGCTTCCAACTATACGCTCGCTCAAAAGTTCGTTAATACATTTACGACTACAGGCATACATTCGGTCGGTATTCATCTACAAAATGGCAACCCGCTATGCATGGGTACCGATACCACCGTCAATATTTGTATCCAAAACCCACCCCAGCCAAAGTTTACATTACCAGTTAACGGCGGCTGCGTGCCGTTGGCAGTTACTCCGGCCAATCAATCGATAATTGATGCCAATTGCAATGCCAATAACAAATATGTGTGGACTGTAACCGGGCCAAACCCGGTTAATTATGCCAATGGCACCAATGCCAATAGCGCTGCGCCCGATTTCGTTTTTAAAAATGCCGGCATTTACCAGGTACAACTCGGAATTACAACGGCCAGCTGCGGTACTATTACTGCCCCGGTGCAAACCATTACCGTGGATTCGGCGCTTACCGTAAGCCTTTCGCCGGGCGCAATATTATGCGGAACCAACCAAACTTTTTCGTTCGATCCAAATCCCGGCACCACGCAAACCACCATACTGGGGGTGGGGCAACCGCAACCTAACACTTATACATGGACGGTTACCGGCGGGGCCTATAGTTTTGCCAACGGCACAACAGCTAACAGCCAGTACCCCCAGATAACATTTACCTCATATGGCAACTATAAAATAACCGTAACGGTTCAAAATAAGTGCGGGACGGTGAGTAAATCTCAAACAATTTCGTTTCAGAATGCGCCTACCGTAAAAGTAACGCCATCGGCGGCGTCCATTTGTCCCGGCGACCCGGTGACGCTGACTGGAACCATAACAGGCAAATACAACACTTTTCAATGGGTGGGTTCAGGTACATTTTCCGCTCCGGGCTCGTTAACAACTGTTTACACGCCCACAGCTACAGAAATAAGCGCCGGTAGCGCTACCGTCACGCTCGATGTGAAAACAAACCTGGCGGGCCAATGCGCCGACATACCACAAAGCATAACCATCAACATTTTCCCAATAAATACTGTCACCAGCGCCTCAACGGCCCAACTATGCACGGGCAACCCGCTAAATTACCGTATTACCTCAACCGCACCGGGCAGTACATTTAGCTGGACGGCATCGCTGACATCAGGCACTGCCACCGGCTTTGCCAATGGAAGCGGCCCCGTAATTGGCGATATCCTTAAAAATAATACCCTGGCCGATGCCGTGGTAAGCTATAAAATAACGCCGCAGGCCAATGGCTGTCCGGGCACGCCATTCACACTGTCGGTAACCGTAACGCCGCTGTCTTCTGTTTCTGCCGTGCCTGTAAGCAACAGTATTTGCACCGGCAGCGCCGCCGGCATAAATTTAACACCAACCATAGCCGGCACAACATATACCTGGACAAGCACGGTACTAACAGGTAATATAACCGGCAACAGCCAGCAGCCGGCAGCCGCTGCAGCCACCGCAATAAACGATGTCCTTATTGATCACAGCCTTATTGCGGGCACCGTCAGGTACAGTATAACGCCCTACAACGGCACCTGTCCCGGTAATCCGGTCAACGTGACTATAACGGTACAGCCTCAGCCGGTTATTTCAAACGCAGGGGTAAATGATGAGGTTTGTAATACCTTAAGCTATACGCTTAAAGGAAATAACCCTTCGCCGGGCACCGGTCTGTGGACGGTTAGCCCTGCGGGAACGGTTAGTTTTAATAATGCCGCCCTGCCAAACGCCACCGCCATGGGATTAATTCCCGGCAACAGTTACACGTTTACCTGGACGATAACGCCGCCGGCGCCCTGCAGTCCGAATTCAAGCTCGGTAACCGTTATCGACGATGCACCCACCATAGGCGGGACTACCAGCGGCGGCGCCACCGTTTGTACCGGCAGCAACGGCGGCACGATTACGCTTTCGGGCCAGCTCGGAAATGTGGTTAAATGGGAGACATCCACGGATAACGGCGTTACCTGGCAATCTACTTTGCCGAATAATACCACCGCATCGCAGCAGTACCTCAATCTTACCACAACCACGCAATACCGGGCCGTGGTGCAAAACGGGGTATGCAGTATTCAAAATTCAACCGTATCAACTGTTGTGGTAAACCAGCCTGCTATCCAGGCAATAACAGGCGGCAACCAAAGTTTATGCGGCGCGGCTACCACCATGCTGCAAGGGAATGATCCATCGCCGTTTACCGGCATATGGACGCAAACTGCGGGGCCGGTAGTCACAATTGTAGCCCCGAACAGCCCGCAGACACGGGTTAACGGGTTAGTGCCGGGCAATAATTACACATTTTTATGGACGATAAAAGGTTTACCGCCCTGCGCCGACAGCGCCGACTCGCTGCACGTTAATGATGCCAATGACGTAGCAGCGACGTTTACCGTAGACAAAGCGGACGGCTGCGGCGACTATACCGTTAATTTTAACAATACCTCGTCCGTTTTAACGGGTACAAGTTTTTTGTGGGACTTTGGCGATGGCACGGGCCAGTCAACGGCCGTTAGCCCGTCGCACCTTTTCGCCGCCCGCACGGATGGCAAGGACACAAGCTATACCGTATCCCTTTATGTAGTAAACAATTGTTTTCAAAGGCCCCCCGCAACCTTAAAAATAACTGTCAGGCCGCAAACGCCTGTAGCTTATATTTCGCCGAGGCAGATTGTAGGATGCTCGCCCTTCACCCTGGCAGTGGACAATTTTTCGCCCGGAAATAACCAGAGCTATACTTATTATTTATACGACGGCTCGACGCTTGTACAGCAGCTTACGGTAACCGACAAAAATGAGATACGTTTCAACCCTATTACAGTAACAGCCACCAAGCAATATACTTTATATATGGTGGCCACCGGCTTTTGCGGCAATACCGGGCAAAGCAACGTTATCCCCATTACAATTTCCGTTACCAATATTATAGCGCAAATGTTTATTCAGAACGGAACAAGCAAAGGCTGTGTGCCGTTTACTACCACATTTGTTAATAACTCGACCGGCGCCGACACTTACTACTATACGATTTATGATGTTAATCAAACAGTCGTCGACCGCCGCCAGGGCGCAGCAACGCCGCTTCCTTACACATTCAATACGCCGGGAACCTATTATGTAACTATTACTGCGGCAAACAGCTGCTCCACGCTTGAATCGTCGCCGCCCCTGCGGGTTGATGTTTTTGATTTGCCTGCGCCACAATTTACAGCCGATGTAACTGTGGGCTGCCGGGCTTTGACTGTTAACTTTACCAATCAAACACCCGACGATCCGAACATACAGGCCAGATCATTAGTTTACGACTGGGACTTTGGCGATGGGTCGCATTCTTTTTCATTTACCCCGCCCCCGCATACTTACAGTTTCAGAAATGCGCCTTTTACCGTGACGCTAACTGCTACCAACCCGGTTACCAATTGTTTAAGCGTACTTTCGAAACCTGCGTATATAAACGTAACGTCGCCGCCTGCAACGGAATTTACCGAAACGCCAGATAGTGTTACGAGCATACCGAATTACCGTTTTTCGTTCATCGATCAAACTACCGGCGGCCCGGCGACGTGGAACTGGTCGTTTGGCGACGGGCAAACATCGACCAACCAAAACCCGGGACATACCTATCCCGATACCGGGGTTTACAAGGTAACCCTAACAACAGCAAACCAAAGCGGCTGCGACAGCACCATCAGCCACAAAGTGCGCGTAACGGGCATACCGGGGCAGCTGTTCTTACCAAACGCATTTGCACCAAACAGCGGGACAACGGAGCTTAAAACTTTTATGGCCAAAGGCTCGGGCATTAAGGAGTGGCACATGCAAGTTTTTAATAATTTCTCTCAATTGGTTTGGGAAACAACCAAACTCGACGATAAAGGCGCCCCGGTTGAGGGCTGGGACGGCACATTTAAGGGCGCACCTGCACCCCAGGGCGTATATATCTGGCAGGTTTCGGCTACGTTTATTAATGGCACAAAATGGAAAGGCAATGTGATCGATAACTCCTTGCCAAAACGGGTTGGGGTTATACATTTAATTAGATAATGAATGAGGAATTTGGGTAAACTGTGTATTTCATTATTGTTTTTGGTGCCGGCGGGTCTAAGCGTTTTTGCCCAGGATCATATCTATTCACAGTTTTTTAATTCCCCGCTTTACCTTAACCCTGCGCTTACCGGCCAGTTCCAGGGCGACCTGCGGATGAACCTCATTTACCGTAACCAGTTCACATCGGTTCCGGGCAGCCTCAATTATATTTCGGCATCGATTGATTACAATATTCCAAAATTCGGCGGCGGTGTGGGCTTATTATTCACGCGCAGCGGCGAGGGGACGGCGTTCTTAAATACGAACAATTTTTCGGGAACCTATTCTTACAGCGTCGGCTCGCAGGACTTTGTACTTTCGTTCGGCCTGCAAGCCGGGATCACCAACCGCAGCATTAATTTCAACAAACTTATATTCGGCGACCAGATAGACCCCAGGTTCGGCTATATTCCCGGTTCTATATCAGCCGCGGAGCCCCCGGTATTTAACAACCGGTTTTTTTTTGATTCCGGCGCGGGTATCAACCTCGTTGCCGGGGAATTCGATATCGGAGGGGCTGTAATGCATATAAACCAGCCTAATGAATCGTTCAGCGGCACGCCCGCAAAATTGCCCATGCGGATAACTACCCATGCAAGTTATCGCTGGGACCTTAACCCGGATGATAATAACGACGAAGATCAGAAATCATTTATTATCCCATCCGTTGTGTTATACAAGCAGTCAACCGCGCAGACCTACGCCATCGGCTTTCAATATAAACGCACTAATATTAACGCCGGTTTATGGTACCGGAGCGGCGGCGGGAACGGCGGCCCCAGCGCAATAGTTTTGTCGCTGATCTTTGACCTGTACATCAACAAGGACGGAGGCGAAAAACTGCGCCTTGGTGTTAGCCATGATGCGCCGGTATCCGGTTTAAATTACAGCAATACAAGCGGCACCTCCGAAGGCAGTATCGGCTATGAAACAACAGTGCCATCAAGGACAGACACTTACCGTAAGTTTGAGGGTGCAAGGCGCTGTTATGATTTTTATTAGTCTGAAAAACAAAAATATTCGGAAAGGGTTTTATCGTTTATAACCAAACACAATTGAACCGTGCATAAAAGAGACTACGCATCCGAAAAGGAAAGCAAAAAAAGGAGCACCACCGAAGGCATGTGGTTGTTAATATTATTTATCGTACTCTTTATTGTCATCATCATCAGGTTTGCCATGGGGTCGGGATCAGGGGAAGGCCTGGTGTCGTTAATGCCCTCGGGCAATGATGCTTATGCTGTTGCAAAAACTTACATAAGGCCAAGCTTAAGCGCGCCGGACGTTAAGTTTGCCGAAGACAACTTTCAGTACACAAAAGGCGACGATTCGGTATATGTGATAAAGTCGTATTTCGAAGCCACATTTCCAGGCGGCGAAAAAGCGAAAACAAACTTCAGGATAGCCTTAAAATACAATGGGGGCAGCATTTCAAATACTCGGAACTGGCTGCTGGTAAGCCTGGACGAACACTGACGAATAAAGGGAAATTGCCCCACGAAAAAAGCGGGCCGGGGTATTAATCCTGGTCCGCTTCAATCACTCTAAAACAATCACCTCTAAATTAGAAGTACCTGGAATAATTATATAGGAGGATATAACAATTATTGACTAATTAAATTATATAGTCAAATATACGAAACTAAGCAGTTCTGCCTCAGCAAGTAAAGGTCTTTTGACGAATAGGTGACAATAGTAATGGACACGAATTTTCACGAATAGAAATAAACACGAATTCTCACGAATAAGCGCGAATTAACACTAATTGAATTTGTAAACTATCATTTGTGTCCATTCGCCTTAATTCGTGAAAATTCATGCGCATTTCACTTCAGGCCTCTTATAAATATCTCGTTCAGCATCAGGCGCTTTTTGCGGATATCTTCTAAATGCTCTTTGTCGGGGAACATCGTTTTTTTATGCGACATGGGGTCTATCCTTACACCGTGCAGCGCGTTTAAAAGCAGCTCCACTATTTCGCCGGGATTTGCTATGGGTTTAATTTCCTTTTTTTCAACCGACGTTTTTATGGCGCTGATCAGCAAATCTTTTTCCGCATCATGTACCTCCCGGACTATTTCCCAGATAGCATCCGGCAGGCTTTGTTCGTTAAGCCTGAAAAAATCAAAGAAATTATAGTTTTTTAAAATGAACTCATGCGATGATTGGATCTGGAATTCGAATACATCTTTTAAACTTGAAAATTTATTTTTGTTGGAGCCCAGTATTTCGATGTAATCGTCGGCAACGCGGCGCATTACCGCGGCATATAATTGACTTTTGTCGGGGAAATAATAGTATAACAGCGCCTTTGACATCGAAAGGTCTCCTGCTATCTCGTTCATTGTAGTTTTAGAGTACCCGTAATGTAAAAACCGCTGATAGGCCGCTTCTAAAATTTTCTCCTTTTTTATATCCTGGAGCTCGTTTGTCGCAATCATTCACGTAATTATAGGCTATACCGTAAAAGGCATACAATTGGTTGTCTGCTATCCTGACCTTTTAAACAAATCTATCAAATTTTCTAAATAATCAGGCATGCACGCCCTAATAATGTCAGGATACCTCAAAAGAATTACAAAAAAAGCGGCATCATTTATGGTGACGCCGCTCTCTTTTTTTATTGAATGACAGTTAAGCTACAACAGGCTCTTCATATTCGGGCACATCGATTTTTTTCTTATCACCAAACAGCCTGTTTTTTATCCGTACCCGGATAATATACATACATGGCACCAGGATCAGCGTGATGATCGTTGCGAAACCTAAGCCGAAGATCATTGTCCAGGATAAAGGGCCCCAGAAGGCGTTATTATCGCCCCCAAAAAATATGTGCGGCTGAAATGAGGTAAATAATCCGCCAAAGTCAATGTTGAAACCCACTGCCAAAGGCACCAATCCTAATATTGCAGCCATAGCGGTCAAAAGCACCGGGGTCATCCTGATGCGGGCCGCTTCAACTACTGCGTCATGCAGACTTGCACCTTGTTCGATCAGCAGGTCGGTAAATTCAACCAGCAATATACCATTTCGAACAACGACGCCCGCCAGGGCAATGATACCAATACCCGTCATAACGATACAGAACGTCATGTTGAAGAGACTTAAGCCGAGGAAAACACCTATGATGCTGAAAAATATCTCCGTCAGTATAATAAATGTTTTACCTATTGAATTGAATTGCACCATAAGGATGATCAATATCAAACCAAAGGATATCAGCAAAGCGGTGCCGAGAAAAGTAGATGCCTCAGCCTGGTCTTCCTGGCCGCCGCCCATCGATATGGAAACGCTTGGGGGCGCTTTAAATGTTTTTATTGCCTGCGCAATCGCGTTATTAACTTCTGTAGGGTTAAATGCCGGCTTTATTACGTTCGAACCCAACGAAATTACCCTTCGCTGCTGTTTATGTTTGATATTGACGAAAGTATTGGTATACCGGATGTCGGTAAACGCTGATATAGGCACCTGCCTGATCTGGCCGCCGGTAGCTATATCCCTGAAGGTTATCTTCATGTTACGCAATGCATCGATATTGTTTCGCTGGTCCTGCTGCGCCCTTACATCAATTTCGTAATTATCCTCGGTAGTGTTTCTGTAATCGGATGCTTTAACTCCAAAAATGGAAACGGCCAGGGCCTGGTTGACCTGTAAGGTTGTGATCCCTTCTCGGTTGGCGCGCTCCCGGTCCACATCAAATACTATTTCCGGCTTATCATTCTGCACATCAGTTACAAGCCCCTCAATGCCTCCGATATTTTGCTGGCCGATATATTTTTTCAGCCTGCTGGCAGTATTAATGAGGGTATCCATGTTATCGCCGGCTATTTCAATATCTATATCTTTTTGCACCGGCGGCCCAGAATTTTCCTGCGTTACAGAGATTTGTGCACCCGGAACGCCCTGTACGGATTTACGAATGCGGTCCATGATGACTTTGGTATCTTTGCCGTTCCTCTTGCTATACTCAACAAACGCCACGGTAACTTTGCCCTTGTTATAGTAGGTTCCCTGGTCCTCATCTGACGGGTCGGTAACGCCCACGGATACATTTGAAATGATTGAGGAAACAATGTCCTTATCAGGTTCAACAACTTTAGCCACCTTCTTTTCGAGTCCCTCCACAACCTGGTTGGTGTAGGCCTGATCCGTGCCTATTGGCAGCGTAACATATACGTACACAAAGTTGGGATCGGCAGTTGGGAAAAACTCCACCTTGGGGCTTCTGACAACGGTAAACCCGATGGTTAAAAAGAACAGTACGATAACGCCCATCAATATTTGCCATGGCCTTTTTACTGCCCATTCAAGACGGCGTGCATACCATGCCTGGAAACGCGGCCACAAATTTTTCTGGAACTTGTCTATCACCCGCATCAGGAAAAAATGGTTCAGAAGGTATAACACCGCTGCAAATACCACAAAATTACCTATACCGACGTTGATCAGATAGCCCAAAAAGGCTGCGACAGCCAAAAATATCAGCGCGCGGAATACTTTGCGGTCGAATTTTGGATGATCGTGCTCGCCTTCGTAATGCGGCTTCATAAAGTCTACCGCAAAAACCGGGTTCATGATATAAGCCACTACCAGCGATGCCAATAACGTGATAATAAGCGTAATAGGCAGGAAGAACATAAAGTGCCCGATCAAGCTGTTCCAGAACGCCAGCGGGATAAATGGTGCAAGCGTGGTCATGGTGCCAGAGAATACAGGCATAAACACTTCACCGGCAGCCATCTTTGCTGCTTGTTTTATCGGGACGGCCCCATTTCTGAAAATACGGTGCGTGTTCTCTATTACTACAATCGCATCATCCACCACAATGGCCAGCGCCAGCAGGAACGAGAAAAGCACGATCATATTCAGCGTAAAGCCAATGACCGGCATCACCAAAAAAGCAATAAAACACGATAGCGGAACCGACAGAGCCACGAATATGGCATTCGTACTGCCCATAAAGAACATCAGGATAATCGTTACCAAAATAAAGCCGATAACTATGGTATCGATCAGTTCGCTCAGGGTCGAGCGCGTTTTGTCCGACTGATCGCCCGTTACGGTTATGTTCAACCCCTTTGGAAAAGTACTCTGCTGTTTTTGTTTTATCAGGTCATGTATTTTATCCGATGCCTCTATAAGGTTCTCCCCTGTCCTTTTACTTACGTTCAGGGTGATCACATTTTTAAAGTTGGCATTATCGGGGGTTTTCAACCGTGCATAACTCTCCTGGTCCTGGAAACCGTCTTTTATTTCAGCAATGTCGCGGAGGTAAACCGCTCTCCCCTGGGGATTTCTGATCACCAGGCCGGCTACTTCGTCGGCGCTTTTAAAATCTTCCTTTATATCAATGGCACGCTGCATGCCATCGGTTTTTATGGTGCCCGCGGTTGAAATTACGTTTTCGCTGCCGATAGCCTGTATAATATCGCCATAGCTTACCTGGGCTGCCGTCATTTTATTTAAATCCACATTGACCTGGATATTTGGCTTCAGCGCGCCCACTTCGTCCACTTTGGATACTTCCTTCATGGCCTCAATATCATCTTTCAGGTTATCGGCGTATTCCTTCAATTTTTTAAGGCTGTAATTCCCCGACAGGTTAATGTATAATATCGGCAGGTCGGCTACATCGATATCTGAAATTTCAGATGCCTTCAGGTTATTGTCATTCTGCGGCAAGTCGGGCTTTGCCTTGTCAACCGCATCCTTAACATCCTGTTTGGCATCCCTGATCTTAACATCGGCATTAAACTCGGCTGTAATAACAGAAACATTCTGCTGCGTATTGGAGGTAACCTTTTTTAGGCCCTTAAGCGACTTCAGCTGCTTTTCCAGCTGCCGGGTAACAAGCACTTCAATATTTTGCGGCGATTGGCCGTTGTAAACCGTAGTAATATAAACTTTTTGGAATACTATATCCGGAAAGTTCTCTTTAGGCAGCGAATTATAGCTTAACAGCCCGAGCACTGTAATTAAAAATATAACTACATATATCGCTGTTTTGTTATCAATGGCCCAGCTTGAGGGCTTAAATTCTTTTACCTGGTCTTTCATATCAATTTTTTTATATGATTAATTGCCGGAGTTCAACACCCTTATTTTGTCACCATCTTCAACGTCGCTTGCCCCCTGGGTTATCAACTGGTCGCCTGGTGATAGACCGTGCAATACCTCAGATTTGCCGCCGTAGATGTTGCCAATCTTAACGCTTCTCTTTTTTGCGATCCCGTTTTCGTTTACAAAAACAAAGGTACTGGTATCAGAACGCTGAACGGCGTTTAGTGGAATGGTGATCGAATTCTTTTTTGAGTAGTCGGCAATCCTGATCACCGAGGTCATATTCGGCCGCAATACTTTGCTTGGAGGAAGTTTGATCTCGATAGCGAAGCTTCGGGAAGCGGGATCGATAACCTTAGCCGCAAAGGTAACTTTAGCCGTTAACGAATCGTTTGCATCGGGAACAATCACTTTCACATTATCGCCCTGGTTGATGCGGCCCGAATAAGACTCCGGCACATCGGCCTTAACTTTCAAAATGTCAGCGTTAACTATCCTGATACCCGTAGATCCCGGAGCGGCAACCTGGCCCAGCTTTAAATCCATCTGGTCTACGGTGCCGTTTATGGGGGAGGTGATCCGGTACATATTTGCCTGCTGCTTAAGGCCGTCTACCTGTTTCTGGGCGCTTTCATAGTTAGTTTTTGCCTGCCAGTATTGCACCTCGGTACCGATTTTCTGGTCCCATAAATTTTTCTGGCGCTGGTAAAGGGTTTGGGTAAGGGCTACCTGGGTTTGGGCCTGCGCTATGTTTTGCTGTAAAACGCTGTTATCCAATTGCACCAGTTCCTGACCTTTCCTTACGTGGTCGCCGGCCTTTACATAAATTCCGGTTATTATGCCCGAAGCCTGCGGATAGGCCATTACGTTTTCCTGCGCATCAATATGCCCCTGCAAATCCACATAGTTTGTAAAACTGCTGGTTGCAACAGTTGTAGTGCTCACATCTGTCGACTTTACCGTATCCTTTTTGCCAAGTTCGCCCTGCAATTTTGTGATCTTTGCAGTAATATCCGCTTCCTGTTTTTTAAGGTCGGCAAGTTCGGCAGCTTTATCTTTTGGTTTGTTGCTGCAAGCTGCTAAGAACAGTGCTGCGGTTGTGAGATATATTAGTTTTTTCATGTCTTTATATAATTATTGTCTAAGGTTTTATTTTATGCGTCCGTATGCTTTATCAAGGTCAACTTTGCTGATAAGCGCGTTGTATAAAGCTTGTATATATTGATTATCAGCGTTTTCCAAATCGGTTTGGGCTTGCGTAACCTCTATACTCGAACCAACGCCCTGCTGATATTTGATCTTTGCAACCCTTAACACCTCCTGGGCCAATTCGCGGCTGCGCCTTTGATTATTGAGCGACTGCAAACCATTTTCAAATTCTATCCGGGCGGAGCTGGCCTCGAGACTGAACGCGTTTTTCGCGTTATCAAGGTCATTTTTTGCTTTATCAACATTGACCTGCGATTCTCTAACCTGGTTAAGGCGCTGACCGCCGCTAAAGATCGGGACATTTAAAGTGACGCCAATATAACTGTTTGGATAAGTATGATTATACAAGTATTTGGTTTTATTTTCCTGGTACACAGTAGCCAGGCCGGCATTGGCATTAAGCGTAGGCAGGTAAGCAGCCTTTTTATTTTGCACATCGAGCTCGTTAAGCCTGATATTTGTTTCAAGCAAATTGTATTCGATACGGTTGCGATAAAATGAGGTATCGGCATCGCTTTGAACCAACTGCTGATTTAAATTTATATCCTCCAGCTTATCGGTCAGGGTAAGTTCCTGTTTGATTGGCATACCCATCTGAAATTTTAACATTTCGTAATTCAGCTCCAGGCCCCTGATAACATTAGCACGATTGGTGACCAGGTTATTGTATTGCACATCCAGGCGGTCGACGTCAATTTTTTCGACAAACCCCTGTTTGTTCTGCTGCACTGTTTGATCAAATTGCTGCTTCAGCTGCGCGATATTGGCGTCGAGCAGTTTTATTTGTTCGTTACTGACCAAAACCTGGTAATATGCTTTTGTAACATTAACACTGGTTTGAATTTTAGTACGTGTTAAGCTGCGCTGCGATAGCTCTTTGAGGGTTTTCGCTGCCTTTAAACCTACTATAAAAGAACCACTAAACAACAATTGGGTGGCCTGTAATGAATAGGTATTGTTGTACTTAACTATACCAAACGGAAAGGTTACCAACGGTGCATTTGGATCAAACGGGCCGCCGCCAAAAATGTTAGGCCCTACTGTCGCTGGCGGCTTCAAATAATCCTGGAAAGAAGCCGTGCCGTTTACCTGCGGCAACCCGCTGCCGAAAATTTCTTTCACCTTGTAATCGGCGCTCTTAATATCCAGGCCGGCGTTACGAACGGAATCCTGGTGCTCATAGGCATAATTAATGCAATCCGCCACCGTGAAGTGATAGGCTTTGTTTTCAGGCGGCGACTGCTGCGCAAAACCATTTACGGCTATTGCGCATAAAAAAGACATTATTAATATTATTTGTTTCATTTTATAGTTGTGATTCGTTTGTATTACAATTAACAGGTACCAATTTGGACATTATGCTCAAAATAAACAGTTAAGTATGACAACCCTATGTCAGCAGGTTGAATTATTGTTGTATTATCTTAGCTTCGAGTCCTAAGCCGATGTGCCTTCTTTCTGACTTAATACTTAAGACTTTAGACTCTGGACTTTAGACTATAGCCCCGACACTATTCATCATCAATGTTTTTATACTGGTTCAACAATTTATATCCTTTAAGCGTACATATCCCATAGCTGAAATGTTCAAGAAATTGCTGCTGCACTTTCCAGGTATTAAATTCGGCCACCGGGAATAAGCTGATATTAAATCCCATTTCAACCTGGCTTACCCTCATCCTTGCCAAAATCTTCACATCAATATCCGGCCTTACATAGCCTTGTTTTATGCCTTTGCTTAAAAGCTGCTCCAGCGTATGCACCAATACGTCGGTCTTAAATGTTTGAAACTGCTGCCAGGCGTCGGGGTGATATTTTTGCATATCGTGCACCACGATGGGATTGATCCTTGAAAATATCTCTTCCGAGCATTTCATCATGTTGATCATCTCTTCAATTACATTTTCCGACTTGCCGAGGATCGCGCTCATATGATCTTTATCTTCCCCCACCTTTTTCCTCACCAGGGCCATTACCAACTCGTTTTTATCTTTAAAAAACTGGTAGATGGTTTTTTTCGACATGCCCAGGTGCCGGGCTATATCATCCATCGTTACGCTCTTGATCCCTGCCTTTAAAAACAGTTCCTCGCCGCCTTGTATTATCCGCTCTATTTGACTCATTGACTTTCGAGGTCAAAACTATGGAAACATTTTTAGATTTCAAAGTTTCCATCCGAATTTACCTTTGCCTGACAAACTTAGTAGTAGTAGCAGGTCTTAGTAGCAGTAACCGCTTTATTAATTTGAGCCCTTTCTATCCATTAACAAAGTTATCGCAAACAAAAAACTTCAACAGGCGGTGAAAACGACAATATGAAGGGCATTTTACGCCACGCGTTTTTTTAACTGCCCCAAACACCGCCAAATCCTTCGCAACCTGCCGCTATATCATGCTCCTGCGCAAAACTGCTACCGAATGATTATCTTTGTCCCGAATTCATAACCAAATAATTCAATAATTCAGTAATTCAGTAATTCCCCATGACCCTCACCCAGCTTTCAGCAATTTCTCCAATCGACGGCCGCTACAGAAATACCACTGCCGGCCTTGCCGCTTACTTTTCTGAATATGCGCTGATCAAATACAGGGTGTTTGTTGAAATTGAGTACTTCATCGCACTATGCGACCACCCCTTGCCCCAATTACAGAACTTTGATAAAAAAGCAACAGAAAAGTTACGGGATATCTACAGAAATTTTAGTGAAAATGATGCCCAAAGCATAAAGGAAATAGAAAAAACAACCAACCACGATGTTAAAGCTGTGGAGTATTTTATAAAAAAAGAATTCGATAAACTGGGGCTCGAAGCGTACAAGGAATTTATCCATTTTGGTTTAACGTCGCAGGATATAAACAATACCGCTATCCCTTATACGTTTAAGCTGGCTTTGACCGACAGCTATTACCCGGCTGTTGACGAATTATTAAGCCTGCTAAAAAAATATGCGGGCGATTGGGAGAAAGTACCAATGCTGGCGCACACCCATGGTCAGCCTGCCTCGCCGAGCCGCCTGGGAAAAGAGATACAGGTTTTTATCGAGCGTTTGGAAAATCAGTTAGGCTTGCTCAAAGCTATCCCTCATTCCGCTAAATTCGGCGGGGCTACGGGTAATTTTAATGCGCATTATATTGCTTATCCAGGTACCGATTGGAAAGAATTCGGCAATCATTTTGTGAATGATGTGTTAGGGCTCAAGCGCTCGCAGTACACTACCCAGGTCGAACACTATGATAATTTTGCCGCGCAATGCGACGCCCTGAAGCGTATCAATACCATCCTGATCGACCTGGACCGCGACATGTGGGCGTATATCTCCATGAATTACTTTAAGCAGCATATAAAGGCCGGCGAAATTGGTTCATCGGCTATGCCGCATAAAGTAAACCCGATAGATTTTGAAAACTCGGAGGGCAACCTGGGCATTGCCAACGCTTTGTTTGAACATTTTGCCGCAAAATTGCCAATCTCAAGGCTTCAGCGTGACCTTACCGATTCAACCGTGCTGCGCAATATCGGTGTTCCGGTGGCGCACACGTTAATTGCCATAAAATCGACCATAAAAGGACTAAATAAGCTGCTGCTGAATACCGATGCAATAAACGCCCACCTGGAAGCCAACTGGGCCGTAGTTGCCGAAGCGATACAAACGATCCTACGCCGGGAGGGTTATCCAAATCCCTACGAAGCATTAAAAGAACTCACCCGCACAAACAAACAGGTTACCGCGCTGACCATAGCAGCTTTTGTTGATGGATTAAATATTGACGGCCTGGTTAAAGAGGAAATAAAAAGGATCACCCCTTTGAATTACACCGGGATTTAATGTGCAGATGCGTGGATGTGCAGATGTGCAAATTGGAAGAAGTCAGATGTGCATTTTTTCAAACACCAGGCATCTGCACATCCGCACATTGTAATTACCGGGATTTAATGTGCAGATGCGTGGATGTGCAGATGTGCAAATTGGAAGAAGTCAGATGTGCATTTTTTCAAACACCAGGCATCTGCACATCCGCACATTTGCACATCCGCACATTGTAATTACCAGGTCATAACAAATTAATGGCATTATATTAATCAAAAACCTGCTTAACTTTGTTAGGTTATTAATTGAAAAAAAGAAATGAACATCAACGTATATACAGAATCAACGCCTAACCCGGCTACCATGAAGTTCATTGTGAACAAACTGCTGATCAACGGCAGCGTTGATTTTGCCACCCGGGAGGCCGCTGAGAAATCGCCATTTGCAAAGGAGTTGTTTAAGTTTTCGTTTGTGAACGGTGTTTTCTTTGCCAGCAACTTTGTTACTATAACCAAATTTGAAGACGATAGCTGGGATGATTTGCTGCCGATACTAAAAGAGTTTGTTAAAGGCGCGGTTGAGTCGGAATTAAAGGTGCAGGAAGAAGAACAACCGGAAGCGGGTGATTTTGAAGGCACCGATACCGAGGTGAAAATACAGCAGATATTAAACGATTACGTACGCCCGGCAGTTGAGCAGGACGGTGGCGCCATTCACTATAAATCGTTCGAAGAGGGTGTTGTAACGGTTGAATTGCGCGGGTCGTGCAGCGGCTGCCCTTCGTCTACAGTAACCCTGAAGGCCGGTATTGAAAATTTATTGAAACGCATGGTCCCTGAGGTTACCGAGGTGGTGTCGGAGGCTATGTGATATTTACACGAATTTCACGAATTAAGACGAATGGACACTAATTGAATTTGTAAACTATCATTTGTGTCCATTCGTTTTAATTCGTGCCCATTCGTGTCTCTTTAAAAGTATTTTTCTATCGTCTTCAGCATCTCTGCAGTTATTTTCCCATTAGTAGCCAATAGTTCCCTTGTATTCAACGTTTCATCCCCGCCTTTAAAATTTACGACCTCACCACCGGCCTGGCGAACTATAACTATGCCGGCTGCCACATCCCAGGCGTTCAAATTATATTCGTAATAACCGTCGAACCTGCCACAGGCGGTATAAGCCAAATCGACAGCAGCTGACCCTAAACGGCGCAGGCCGTGGCATTTCCGCATCAGTTCGGTAAATAGCTCGATATAAGCCGGCTGTTTTTTAAAATCATAATAAGGAAAACCGGTAGCCAACAGGCTTTTTTCAATAGTTGGCGTAGCACTCACCTTAATTTCCCGGCTGTTAAGATAGGCAGGGGAATCTTTCCAGGCATAAAAGCATTCGTCCTGGTTAATTTCGTAAACTACGCCCGCCACAAGTTCGTCAAACTCCTGCAGGGCAATGCTTACCGAATACACGGGAAGTCCATGTATAAAATTGGTTGTACCATCAAGCGGGTCGATTATCCAGTTGTATCTTTCACCGGTTTTATTGATGGTTTTTTCTTCCGTAATAAAGCCTGCGCCGGGCAAGATGTTTTGTAAAGCGGCAACAATTTGTACTTCGGCAGTTTTATCCACATATGACACCAAATCGTTTAGCCCTTTAAGTTCTATTTTATCGGCAGTAAAGGTGGTCCGCTGTTCCCTGATGAAAGCGCCGGCCGCTTTCGCAATTTCAATTACTTTACCGGTTATTTGTTCAAGCTCCATAATAATAGGCACGAATTTCACGAATTAAAACGAATGGACACGAATAACTGCGGATTTTTATATTGTTCACAAATTAAAATTGGTGTTAATTCGCGCTTATTCGTGAAATTCGTGTTTATTTCTATTCGTTTTAATTCGTGAGAATTCGTGTTTATTTCTATTTGAGCTGTTTACTTTCGGCAACCCCTGTGGCGTGGTGGCGCAATGACAGGCTAAACGAAAAAAACTTGTGTATAAAAAAGCTTAAGAAAAATAAACTCAACGCTGCCGAAGGCCGGGCTATAACCGGATCGATGCCCAGGGTTTGTATAAAAAATTTTAGTACAGCAAGATTGGCAAAGTACCCGATAACAGCTACGGATATAAACCTGAAAAATTGCTTATAAGGCGGCAATTTCGATTCGGAAAAAACAAAATACCTGGTGATCAGAAAATTGGTGACAACGCCAAGAAAAAAAGAAATGGAAAAAGACAGCGTATAATTTCGCACCACCATGAAAAATATATTATAGGTATGCTGGACCAGGAAGTTGTGGTAAAGCATATAAAAGACCGATACGTCCACCAAAAAACCAGTTCCCGCTGAAAACACAAACCTTATAACCTGGTTTTGCAATAGTTTCCTTCCCAGTGTTATATCAGCCATGTTTAACTGTCCCCGGTTTCTTTTTAAGTTGCGTAAAACACAAGATGGCGCCGACTGCTATCATCAGCAGCGAAATCAGTTCAGCCTGCGTAAAGTCAATAATGAAGTGATATTTAGTATTAACTCTTATCAGCTCAATAAAAAAGCGTTCGATGCCGGCCAGTATCATATATATGCCGAACATTATACCGGGTATTTTTATCCTGTCGCGGATGCTCCATAGGAACAGGAATAAAAGGATACAAATAACCGATTCGTAAAACGAAGTAGGGTATACCGGCACTGCCAGTTCCTTGCAATATTTGCCGGCACAGTTAAGCATGGAAACACCAACGTTATTAACGTTATGCGGAAACTTAAACGCCCACATCCAATCGGGCGCCCAGCCTAACCAGTGGGGTTTTGGCGCAAGATTATTGATACCCCAATCGCCATCGCCCGACATCTGGCAACCTATCCGGCCAATTCCATAGGCTAACATCATACCTGGTCCGCCTATGTCAAGCATAGTTAAAGGCATAATACCGTGTTTACGGGCTATATATAGCACAGCCGCGCCGCCGCAAATTAAACCGCCGTAAAAGGTAAGCCCGCTGAACCCAACAAGCATATCAACCGGGTTCTTCAGGAATTCGTCCCAGTTTTCAAGCGCATTAAAAATCTTGGCGCCTGCAAAACCGCAAACCGCAGCCCAAAGCAGAATGTTGCCCATTAACTCATGAGGGTGCACAGTTACGCGCCTGGTTTCCGGCTTGGGCAATTCTTCTTTTTTGCTCTCATAATATGACCAGTAGGCAAAAATTACGGCGCCCACGATGCCGCCTATCCAATTGCCATGAAGCGACAGAATGAAGCCTTGGGTATCTTCTAGCAGTCCGTGGTAATTCAGCACCATATCCACCAGTTTATAGCCCAGTATAAATCCAAAAAGGCCATTCAATGCCAGGCTGGTCGGCGTAATGGGTTCGCCAACCGTTACCGTTCTTTCAAATGGGTGTATGTATCCAAGTTTTTCTTTGCGCTTAAACTCTTTGACAAAAGCCCAGTAGCCCCCAAGAAATGCAATTGCTACAAAAAAACCAAATGATTGAACTATTTGTAATACAGGAATATCCAGTCCTGTAAGATATTTGATAAGGTAATATAAATTGGGAAACATGATCTAGTAATTTGGCGCAATATAGGGCTTAATGAGCTAATATTTCTTCACTTTCGGTGATTTCAACATCACCATCCGGTGAAATTTCTGTTAACAAAACTGCTTTTATTTCATTCACCAGCACCGGGTCGTATTTGGTTCTTACCTTTACATAGTTGCGCGTAAAGCCGTGCATAAAGCCTTCTTTTATGTCGCCCTCAAACAATACTTCAGCAGTTTTATTTAGCTGGCTTTCATAAAAAGCCCTGCGTTTTTTATCCGACAATATATGCAGCATTTTGCTGCGCTCGGCCCTTGTGGAACCGGGAACCACGCCGGTCATTTCGGTCGCCGGCGTATTTTCCCTTTCCGAATAAGTAAAAACATGCAGGTACGAAACGTCCAACTCATTTAAAAAATTATAAGTGTCGATGAAATCGTTACGTGTCTCACCGGGAAAACCAACAATTACATCCACGCCGATGCAGCAATGCGGCATCAGCTCTTTTATCTTAGCCACCCGGTTGGCATATAATTCTCTTTTATACCTGCGGCGCATCAGGCCTAATATTTTATCAGAACCCGACTGCAGCGGAATATGAAAATGCGGCACGAACCTGGACGATCGGGCAACAAACTCAATGATCTCGTCGGTAAGCAGGTTTGGCTCGATAGAAGATATGCGGATCCTGTTGATACCTTCTACCCTATCCAAAGCTTTTACAAGATCGAAGAATTTATCCTGGCGTTGCCCGTCCCTGATGCCAAAATCGCCCAGGTTAACCCCGGTTAATACGATCTCTTTTACCCCGGATGCGGCTATTTCCCTGGCCTGTTCAAGCACGTGTTCAATAGTATCGCTGCGGCTGCTGCCCCTTGCCAGCGGAATAGTGCAAAAGCTGCATGAATAATCGCAGCCGTCCTGTACCTTTAAAAAAGTACGCGTACGGTCGCCGAAAGAATAACCTGAAACAAATTCCCTTACTTCAGCTATCGGCTGGTTATAAACCAGCGCTTTGGGATTTTTAGTAAGATCAGTGATATAATCAACGATCTGAAATTTCTCGGCAGCGCCCAAAACCATATCCACGCCGGGTATTTCAGCAATCTCCTTTGGCTTTAATTGCGCGTAACAGCCAACTATGGTTACATACCCGTTCGGCGAAATTTTCAGCGCTTCTTTTACTACCTTTTTGCACTTTTTATCAGCATTTTCGGTAACGGAGCAGGTGTTTATAACAAATACATCGGGAGTATCGGTAAAATCAACGGTATCGTAACCAGCCTTGCTAAACATACGGCCGATAGACGATGTTTCCGAATAGTTCAGCTTACAACCGAGTGTATAAAAGGCAACCTTTTTGTTCATTGCAGGCGCAAAGATAACAGTTTTATGGTTTAGGCAGGTTAAAGAATAATTAGAATTGACTCGTCGTCTCCGGAACATCGCGGAATAACCACTGAACAACCTTGCAGCTACGCACTGATGTTAAATAACAGCGGAGTTTTGATACGACAAATAAATTAACTAATTTTCAGGTAACCATTTCAACCTAAATTATAAACCGCCGTAGTTTTAAAACCGCTAACCTTGGGTAAGCGCTACGGCATTTTAATAGATTCCATGTGAAAAAGAAAACACTTTTAGCTCTTTACGTTTTATTTATAGCAAAACTGTCGGCCGTCGCAGATATTATACCCGACCCAGTTGTTGTCAAAGGCATAGTTCCGTCACATGCTGTTGATATTCAGATGGTGTCCGAGGTTGTGAAAGTAAACTTAAGCCTTGATAGTTCACTTGTTGAGTGCACTTTTCATTTGCATAACTGGGGCAAGCAAACAGACCTTGAGGTGGGCTTCCCAATAATGAATTTTTATTTGTGGGATAATGATTACTTGAATGCTGTAAATAAGACCAAGTTTGATGTAGTCGTCAGAGGCCGAAACATTGACAAAGTAAATCTTTATATTCCTGACCAACTACAGAAAATACTTAAGGTGGGTACAGATCGATATAATAACTTGCGCACCTACGAAAACAAGAATAAGCCCTGGTATTTGTGGCAGGTACATTTCGAAAAAAACGAAGACGTTACAATATTCGTGAGATATCGTTTGACGAATGGCGCTGACAAAATCAGCCGCTTTTTTGACTATTTATTGAGCACCGGAGCGGGATGGAAAGGGAATATAAATGATGCGAAGGTCATTGTCAAGTTAAATGAAGTGGCTGACGTTCAGATGATGCAAATAAAGCCGCAAAAGTCATATATACGTGCGGGAGATGAGATAATCTGGCATTTCAAAAACCTGAAACCTACTATTAAAAATGATATATATCTGGAATTTGAAACTTCGAAAGGTGCTTATAAAGCAATTCAGGCTAATTGGAATTTAACCAGGCCAACTTATATCGACGGCAAAAAATCAAGATATTCACTAATTGACTCCGTGCAACTGGGCTCTTTTCATATCAAAGAATGGCCGGATAAGCGGGGTTATGATTTTGTTGTGTTTACCAAAGGATATATTTTCAAGAAACTTAAGATTTTTGCCAAACAGTCGGATCCGGGATTTTTGCAGCGCATTTCAAACATGTCAATCATGCAATTTGAATCTAACGAAATTGAAATAAACGGTGAACATGTATCAGGTGATGCCTTATATGAAAAGTTAAATAAAATCGACAGTACAAATGCCGTAACCGGCAAAGTAAAAAAGCTAACAACAGGCAAAACGAAAATAATTATTGCCACAAAGAAGCCGCTTCCGAGCACTGAAGGTTTTTTTCAATCTGCTCCCCAGCTATAAATACCATTCTCCAACACCATCAGATCAATTACCCGGTTAACAATAAAAGTTGCCGTTAAGTGTTCATTTGGCGTTCGTTTCAAATACTCGCAAAGTTCAAATCGCTGATTTTCAGGCGTTAACGAAATAGTGTTATTGCGAAATGAATGTGAACATGAATGCTCCAATTTTTTACAAAAGACAAGCGAGATCAATAATTCAGAAATGGATTCCGATGTGCGGGACGAAACCCAAAATCACTCATTCCACCTGTAACTATCGTTCTCCAATCCCATCAAATCAATCACCCTGTTCACTACCGTCATTGCCAGCTCTTCAATAGTTTGGGGTTTGCTGTAAAAGGATGGTATTGCAGGGCAGATGATCCCGCCCGCTTCGGTAACGGTTTGCATATTACGGATATGGATAAGGTTAAACGGCATATCGCGTGCTACCAGTATCAGTTTACGCCGTTCCTTTAACATCACGTCGGCCGCCCGGCTCACCAGGTCGTCAGATGAGCCGCCGGCTATGCGGCCCAGCGTGCCAATTGAGCATGGTACGATCACCATGGTATCAAACTTTGCCGACCCGGAGGCAAAGGGCGCCATGAAATCGTTTTTTGCGTAAAACTTAAAGGGATAGCTGGCGTAGGCTTCGTTATCCAGCTCAAACTTCCAAACTTCTTTGGCATTGTCTGATATTACTACAGCAACATTGGCGATTTGTTTATCCAGCTGCTGTAATTTGTCCAGCAGCAGTTTGGCATAAATAGCGCCACTGGCGCCGGTAATAGCAATTACGATCTTTTTTTTCATCCCACTGATTCTGGCAAAACCGGCCTGTTAAAGTTTAAGGCATAAAAAAGGGTCGAATATAAATACTCGACCCTACATCTACCTATGAAAAACATGCCCATTGGATGGGCACTACAAATGTAATAACAAGTTTTTTAATTTTTAAACAATTTTTTAAAAAAAATTTAACTTGTCTTTGAAAAGTTCTTTTCGATAAGTGTTTGTATAATTCCATCCACCAAACCCACCGTCGGAACATAAATATTTTTGATATTAGCGCATTTCATTACCGTCATGTATATTTCGCAAGCGGGTATTATCACGTCGGCGCGGTCCTGGTTAAGGCCGAGCACATTAATACGGTCTTTCAGCGAAAATGAATTTAAGTAATTATAAAGCGATTTAAGTTTACCAAAACTTAAAGGCGCCTTATCCTTTTCTTCGGACAGCTTATACAGCTTGTTAATATTACCGCCGGTGCCTATCCCCGAAATAACTTTAAACTGGCGGGTATTTTCGCGGATAAATTCTTTCATATCCTCCCAGCTTTCTTCGGTGTCCTGGTTATCGAGCATACGTATGGTGCCGATGTTAAATGATTTAGACGCCCATAACTCCCCCGCTAAAAACAACGACAGTTCGGTACTGCCGCCCCCAACGTCTATATACAGGTAGTTTTTGCTTTTATCGATATTTTGTTCGGCATGGCTGGCGTATATGATCTTCCCTTCCTGCTGTCCCGAAACTATTTCGAGGTTGATATTCGCATCATTTTTTACCTGTTGCGCTATTGCTTCGCCGTTCTTTGCCTCGCGCAGCGATGAGGTTGCACAAGCCATATAATCTACCACTTTATACACATCCATAAGGTTACGAAATGCATGCATCGTTTTCATGAGGTCGTTCGTCTTTTTTTCTGAAAGGTAGCGATCCAGGAACGCATCATCCCCCAGGCGCAAAGGCACCCGTATCAGCGTGTTTTTTTTGAACGAAACTGCTCCGTTGTTTTCAATAATATCGGCAATAAGCAGCCTTACTGCATTTGAACCTATGTCGATGGCGGCGTATCTCAATTTGCTATGTTTTTATGTTTCAGGTAGTCGTAGATATCAATTTGCGCACGGTGCGGCAGATCGGCCGTACGGTGATATTTGTTGGTGTTATGTGCGTTTATTTCCCGCGCTTTTGTGTTATCCTGCAGCTGAAGGTTAACAATATCCCTTACCTCTTTTCGCAATTGCTCATCGTATACGGGGAAGCCTACTTCAACGCGGGTGTCAATATTCCGGGTCATAAAATCAGCGGATGTTAAATAGATCAGCTCGTTGCCCCCGTTACAATAAATATGTACGCGCGAGTGTTCAAGATATTTGTCAACGATGCTTATTACTTCAATATTTTCGCTGTATCCTTTGACACCCGCTATCAGGCAGCACATTCCGCGTATGACCAGCTGAATTTTAACACCCGCATTATTAGCCTGGTAAAGTTTGGCTATCAGCTGTTCGTCGGCAAGGCTGTTCATTTTTAATATCATGTAAGCCTCCTTCCCGGCTTTTGCATTCTTTATTTCATTATCGATAAGCTTGTAAATAGCAGGCCGCGAATCAATAGGCGACACGATCAGGCTTTTCAGGCCCCGGGGCAACACATTCTTATTTAATGCCTTAAAAATATTCAGCAGGTCGGCAGTTATTCTTTTGTCCGCTGTCAGCAGGGTATGATCGGCATATATCTGTGCTGTCCTTTCATTATAATTTCCCGTGGAAAGACATGCATAATATTCTGTTTTCCCTTTGCCGGCCCTTGCTATCAGGCAAATTTTTGCGTGCACCTTATATCCCTCTATGCCATAAAGTACATGCACCCCTTCTTCTTCGAGCCTCCGGCTCCACGAGATATTATTTTGTTCGTCGAACCTGGCCCGCAACTCCACCAGGCAGGTAACCTTTTTTCCATTCTTGGCAGCGTTTATCAGGGCGTGCATCACCCTCGAGTTTTCGGCCAGGCGGTAAACGGCGATGCTGATCTCCTTAACCTTTGGATCAATGGCTGCTTCGCGCAGAAAGTGGATCACGTAATCATACGACTGGTACGGCGTACTGATGAGATAGTCTTTTTTTGCTACCATGCCCATCAGGCTCTTACCAAACGACAAGCCGGCAACAGGCAAGGGATTATCCTTTTTATATTCCAGCTCGGCCCGGCCTACGTTGGGGAAAGCGATAAAGTTTTTAAAATTATGATAACGGTTACCCGGTATCAGGCTTTCGCCATGCAAACCCATCTTGTTAACAAGATATTTTAACATATCAAGCGGCATCTCCGAGTCATACAACAAACGCATCGGTTTGCCTTTGCGCCGCTTCTGGAGGCTTTTTGACAACGAATCGATAAATTTTTCGCTTACTTCTTTGTCAAGGTCGAGCTCAGCATCGCGGGTAAGCTGGATGGAGTAAGCTTCGATGGTGTCGTGCTCAAAGATGAAGAAGATATCTTCAAGGCTATACCGGATAATATCATCCAGCAGTATAATGAACTTAAGGTTGTTGGTTTCGGGTAAAACGATAAACCTCGACAGGCTGTCCGGAAATTCGATCAGGGCCAGCCGTGTTTTTTTATTTTTAGTGAGCTTTACAAAAAAGTAGATGGCGCGATCACGTAATTCGGGCAGCGGCAGGCTTTCGTCAAGCATTATGGGCACCAGCGTAGCCAGCAATGCTTCCCTGAAATAACGTTTCACAAACTCGCCGCGGCTTACATTAAGCTGCTTATCATTAAGGATAAATATTTTTTCTTCCGCAAGTTGCCTGATGATAATGTTTTCGTACAGGTTATTGAACTTGCGTTCCTGCCGTACCACGATGTTCTTTATCTGGTTTAGTATCTTTTTTGGGTTGTACCCCAAAATTTCTTTCGCCTTTTCGTTCAGGTTCGACAGGCGGCTGAGCGTGGCCACCCGCACACGGTAAAACTCATCGAGGTTTGATGAAAATATGGCTAAAAACTTTATTCTGTCTATTAAGGGGACGGTTGGGTCGGCGGCCTCCTGTAAAACCCTGTCGTTAAAATATAGCCAGCTAATCTCCCGGTTAATTAAAGGTACGTTCTTACTATCCATATAAAGCAGCTTTTCAGCCGGTTTTACAAATCTGCTTATTTAATTGTTAATTTAATATTAACTCATTGGTATATGTATGTGTTTTTATTGTTGCGCGAATTGTCCATGGTCCATAGTCGATAGACCATAGCCATATTTCAATGGTTTTTAGGACAGTCCATGGCCAACGGTCCTTGCATGGTTTGTTTGTTACCGTTCCGGTTAAAATGGAATTTGCCATGGACTATCGACCATGGACCATGGACAAATATTAATAATTTATTAATTTTACACCTCACCAATCTACCCAACCATGCCAACTTTCGACATCGTAAGCAAAATTGACGGCCAGACGCTGGACAATGCTGTTAATACCGCGAAAAAAGAAATATTGAACCGCTATGATTTCCACGACAGTAAAAGCACCATTGATCTTGATAAAAAAACCAATACGATCACTGTAGTCACTGAAAACGACATGCGCCTGAAAGCCATACAAGATTCGATCGTCGGCCGTATGGTTAAGCAGCATCTTGACCCCAACGCGCTTGATTTTGGAAAAGAACAATATGCATCAGGCAATATGATCCGCAAGGAAATAAAAATTAAAGAAGGCATCGATAAGGAAGCCGCCAAAAAGATAGTGAAAAAGATAAAAGATAGCGGCCTTAAAGTACAAGCCTCCATTATGGACGACCAGGTGCGCGTACAAGGCAAAAAGATCGACGATCTGCAGGCAGTCATCGCCCTTTGCCGCAAGGATGATTTCGGGCAGCCGCTGCAATATATTAATATGAGGGATTGAGGGATTTGGGATTTCGCCCGCTAGCCAGCGGGTTGATTTCGGATTTTTGAATGCGAAGTGCGGAATGTTGAATGCGGAATGAAACGGAATTAGTTCATCCATATACATTATATTCCGCAATCGCCGTTCCGCATTCCGCAAAAAAAAGACCCCGGTTTCCCGGGGCCTTCTTACCTAAACTAAACCAAACTATTATGAAAAAAACTCTTCTCTTTAATTTCGGATTTCGCCCGCTAGCCAGCGGGTCGATTTCGGATTTAGACTAAGTCTATTCCGACTTCCGACTTCCGACTTCCGACTTCCGACTTCCGACTTCCGACTTCCGACTTCCGCCTTACTTCACAGCTATTTCTCTTGGCTGAACTTTAGCTTCTTCTTTTTTAGCGACGCTAAGCTTCAGGATACCGTCGGTATACTCAGCTTCGATTTTGCTATGATCGGCAACTTCAGGCAAAGTGAACGACCTTGTGAATGAATTGTAGCTGTATTCGCGTTTGCTGAACTTTTTGCCTTCTTCAACATTTTCAGTCGTCTTATCGGCAGATACGCTTAATACGTTTTTGTCGAGGTTGATCTTAAAATCTTCCTTCTTTAAACCGGGCGCGGCCAATTCAATTTCGAACCCGTTTTCAGTTTCCGCAATATTTACAGCAGGTACACGGCTGGCAAATTTGTCGTTCAAAAACGAGTCATTTAAAATAGAATCGAACACATCGTTAAAAAATGGATTAACTGCGCGGTTCTTTGTTCCGTTTGTAAGTTTTACTAAAGTCATTTTTATATCCTCCTAAGTTTTTCTTTTATTTATCTTCGCCAATGATTTATCAAGTGTTATACCAACACTTAAAATCGATGCTTTAGCAGACAATATGTCTGTTGCAATTATTTTTTACCGACAACTTGGCGCATAATGGCTGAAATACTATCAGATTATAAATACAAAACCCCGATAGCTATCCGTTTTTCGGATATCGATGCTGTAGGGCACGTAAATAATGCTATCTACTTAACCTATTTCGAAGTAGCGCGGTTCAACTACTGGCGCGAAGTAATCAACTGGAACCTGCGTGAAAACGGCGTTATCGTTGGCCGTTCGGAAGTTAACTACCTGAAACCAATAACGCTGGAAGACGAAATTTTTTGCTATGTGCGGGTGAGCCGTATAGGCAACAGCAGCTTTGATGTGATGCATATACTGGTAAGGGTTACGCCAAACGGCGAGGAAATATGCACCACCGGTAAAACCGTTTGCATCAGCTATGACTATAAAGCCAACAAATCAGTGCCGATCCCACAAAAAGAGCGGCAAAAGATCATTGATTATGATGAGCCTGGGCTGATTTTGAATACAAATTAGTTGATTGAAGAATGTCTTTTGTAGAGACGCAACATTTTGCGTCTCGGACATTAATTCTTGAGCGTTCGAAAGATTATTTTTCCCTCTTTCCGGCCCTGCCGTAAAGAGGGTAGCTGCTATTATTTTTCATCTTTCGAACACTCGTAACATTAATTCTGGAATTATCTTTACTGCCTTTCCGGTATAAATAAGACTGCATCAGCTGATACAAAGCCATCAGCATTTTTGCCTGTAACCGTTACTGCTCCGTTACTCCCCAGAGGAAAGTAGTACTTCCCTATCGATACCCATTCTCCCGATGTTTGTCCCGCAACAGCCAGGTCTTTTATATTAATGTCGACTGTTTTCTTGCGTTTGCCGTCATTAATCAATACGGTAATGCGCGAAGATATGCCAGGGGTTTTGGCGATGTAGGCATAAACATTATACAAGCCCTCCTTTTTAATATCCGGCGTAAAGCGGACAAAATCACTGCTTTTGGCCGCAGAATCAACTAATAAAGATGGCCCGTAGCAACCTTCAAAATTTGCCATTCTTTTCCAATTGCCGTTGATTATTACGCCATTACCATCGTCGTTATCTACCAAAATTTCAGGTGTACTGCCATCTGCCAGGGGATTTGCAGCAAGCTCCTCCTGCAGTTTACTAACATCAACATCCTGTACCGCAACCCTATTATCTATCGCCATGCAAGCTGCCACAGCTGCGGACTGCCCAAGCATCATAAAGACCGGTTCCATCCTGATAGAGCCGTAGGCGATATGCGAAGCTGACAGGCAAACCGGCACCAGCAAGTTGGTACATTCGTTGCGTTTTGGCGTTATACTTCGGTATGAGATAGGATAAGGGCCAAACCCGCCCATTTGTACGTCCCCTTCATTTTTCACCATGCCATTCACAACGATCCGCTCTGCATTATGCGAGTCCATGGTGTACGCAGCAAGCGCTATGCCATCATTTACAGTTGCTTTGCCCTGGCAATTGGCTTGCGTCATTACGTATTCGCCAATCATCCGCCTGGCTTCTCGCACATACATTTGGGTGGTAAAATGGCCGGAGTTGAGGTACTCATCTTTGGGATAGCCGTACTGCAGCATTTCCTTGCGCAGATTTTCGGGCACGCGGGGATCATGCCCGATAAAATAGAAAAAGCCTTTGGTGTAGTTCACATGCGCGCTGAAGATCGCGCGCCGTTCAGCATAAGTTCCATCAGGATATTTCCAGCTCATGCCGATCATATCCGTTGAAAACGGCCCGTTATTGTTGATATCGGTTTTATGGTTTGGCATTTCGCTGGTGGTCATGATATCCTCGATGTGATGGATGGGTTTCTTCTCCATCAGCCGCAGCAACAGTTCATAACGTTCAGGTTGATAATCTTCAGGTTCGGTAATTGGGATGCTGTTAGCCGGGTCTTTACTCAGGCAAACGCGGATATTATAGGTTTGCACCATTTTGTTACCGGCGCCATCGGGCAGCAATTTTCCATTGCTGATGCCCCAAAGCAGGCCGCTGTCCGGTTTCCCGGGAATTTTATAGGGATCGACGCCATCAGGAAACTGGTGTTTATCCCTGAACTGCGAGCCGTTATACGTTTCATTATATTCCCTGTTATCTTCACGCCCAACGGTGTAGGAAACGCCTGCTTTGGCCATCAGGTCGCCTTCGTAGCTGCAATCGATGAATTCTTTGGCCGAAATGGTTTTATTTGTTTTTGATGATGGATGATTCGAGTTCTCAAGGGTAACTGAAGCTATTTTACCGTGTAATTTTTTAACAGCGATGATCCTGTAGGAGTACAAGACCGGCACGCCGGCTTTTTTCAAATAGTTCAAAAAAATATTTTCAGCAACATGAGGCTCAAATATCCATTGCTCAAAAGCGCCGTAATGTTGTCCAACTCTTCTGTAAAAATCAAGCGAAAGGCCTTTTATAGCGTATTTATTGCCGATATCGGTATAACCAAGACCGCCCGTTGTCAAACCACCTAATCTAAGGCCCGGCTCGATGAGCAGTACCGTTTTTCCCATTTGTTTGGCCGTATAAGCCGCGATAACGCCTGATGCAGTACCTCCATAAACGATCACATCATACTGGTTAGGAAATAGTACCGTCCGAATAGTTTGTTCAAAAGTCGAATTAACATTGAAAAAAATTAACAAAAAAACGCTGCAGCAAATTCCTTTCCTCATCGTTCAATTATTTAAAACGACCTGATCTCCGGCATTTTTAAAAATATCTCCGCCAGCTTCGCCAACTTCATTTTATGGCCGGTTACCCAAATGGCGGCTTGCAGGCAGCCGTCTTTTTTGGATATGTTTATGGTATTTGATTTTAAATCGTTGTCTTTGATCAACTCGCGGATGTGTTCCAGGTTTTCAACATCGCCATTAATGAATTCGATCATAAATAATTTGTCGCGATGGATTTTGTCAATGTATCCTTCCAGTAAGCTAAAAAGCACCAAAACGATCAACACTACAACAGTTGAAACAATACCCAAAAAATAGTGCTCGGAACCGATAACCATCCCAACGGCAGCCGATATCCAGATGACGGCCGCGGTAGTTAAACCGCTCACGCCTACATTATCCTTAAAAATAACCCCGGCGCCGATGAAGCCTACACCAGTTACGATGTTCATGGCCGCCAAATTACCCGACTTTTCCGCAACGATGGTAAACAGCGCCGAACCCAGGCATATCAGAATAATGGTACGGAAACCGGCGATCTTATTTTTGTATTGACGTTCAAGCCCAAGCAGCCCGCCACATAGTATTGCAAGGCCCACCTTGATGAGGTCGTCATTAGAGATATGGAGAAGGGGTGTCAATTATTGAATTAGTGAATTAGTGAATTAGTGAATTAGTGAATTGTTGTATTGTTGTATTGTTGTATTGTTGTATTGTTGTATTGTTATCTATGGGATTTAAATTTACAGTTTTTAGATTGACAAGTCAAATCAACTACTCACCCAATCAACTTAATCAACTTAATCAACCGCCTCAAAATATCTTCCCGGGGTTTAATATCCCGTTTTTATCGAAAACCTTTTTTATGCCTTTCCACAATTCAAAATGGGTATTGGTATATTTTATCGGCATAAACTCTTTCTGTACCAGGCCGATGCCATGCTCGCCGGATAAAGTGCCCCCTAATGACACGGTTAGTTCGAATATTTTCCTTAGGCCGCCTTTTAATTTGTTATTCCAGTCGTCATCGCTCATGCCGCCCTTTATAATATTTACGTGCAGGTTGCCATCGCCGGCGTGACCGAAACAAACGGATTCAAACCCATATTTAAGCCCTATTTCTTTGATACCTTTAATTAACTGCGGGAGCGCGGCGCGTGGTACTACCGTGTCCTCTTCCTTAAAAATGGAATTTGATTTTAATGACAGCGGCATCGTTCTGCGCATACGCCATAATTCCTCTTTTTGGGCCGAGGTATCCGCGAACAAAACTTCTTTACAATTAAAATTTTCCAGCACCCCATTTATCTTTTCGCACTCGGCGAATATAACGTCCTGGTTGGTGCCGTCGACCTCGATCAATAAGAACGCTTCAACACCGTCTTTCAGATCAAAACCAATCCCGTCATATTCCTTTACCCATTCTACGCCCTTCCGCTCCATAAACTCCAGCGCAGAGGGCACAACACCCGCCCGGAAAATTGCCGACACTGCCGCGCAGGCGTCTTCATTCGAACCGAACGAGGCCAAAAGCAAGGCATCAAGCGTGGGCCGGGGTATAAGCTTGACCACAATTTTGGTAATGATACCCAAAGTCCCCTCCGAGCCTATCATTAGCTGTGTTAAATTATATCCCGAAGCGTATTTTAAGGTGTTTGCACCGGTCCAGATAATTTCGCCGGAGGGCAGCACTACTTCCAGGTTGAGTATGTATTCCCTTATGGTGCCGTACTTAACCACCCTGGGGCCGCCAGAGCCGTGCGAAACGTTGCCGCCTATAAAACAACTCCCCTTGCTTGCCGGGTCTACCGGGTACAGCAAGCCTTTAGCAGCCGCCTGGTCCATAAAATCTTCGGTGATCACACCGGGCTCAACCGTTGCCTGCAAATTTTGCTCGTCAATCGCCAATACCCTGTTAAAGCGCTCCATCGCCAATAACAGGCCACCCCTTACCGGCAGTGCGCCTCCACTCAGCCCCGTGCCCGCCCCCCGCGGCGTAACCGGTATCATGTGCTTATTGCAAAGCTGCATCAGAGCCGACACCTCTGCAGCCGATCGCGGTTTTACAACTACTTCAGGGTAATAGTGCAGGTCTTCAGTTTCGTCATGGCTGTATTTTTCAAGACCGGCATGATTGGTTATAACTTCATTGTCGCCAACAATTGATTTGATGGCTGCGAGTATATCATCTGTTATGATGTTGAAGGGCATAACTAAGATTTTCAGGATTAACGGATTATAAGATGCTTTTTATAATGAACGGATTACATTATGCTTTTTGATATAACTTTTAATTGATCCTAAAATCTTCACATCCTAAAAATCCTGGTTCACTGGCACGACTAAGATTTTCAGGATTAACGGATTATAAGATGCTTTTTAATAATGAACGGATTACAGGATGGTTTTTTATATAACTTTGAATTGATCCTAAAATCTTCACATCCTAAAAATCTTAGTCCACTGTTATTACAATTTTCGAATGATCCACTTTACCGGCCAGCGGCGGGTTCATTTTTTTTATGGTAACCTGCACCTTTTCGGCAAAGGGATATTTTTCTTTTATTTCGTCGGCAATTGATTGGGCTACGGTTTCAATCAGTTTCCGGGTTTGCTTCATTTGTTCACAAATAATATTGTAAACCTTTTCATAATCTACCGTGTTGGCAATTTTATCTTGTTTAAGATCATTTGCCGGCGTAAAGTCCACAATCGCATCGACAATAAACCTGGTGCCAAGCAACTGTTCTTCAGGGTAAAAACCATGGTAAGCAAAGAATTCGGCGCCCTGGATAGCAATGGTAATCATTTGTCAAAAGTACTTTTTGATTTCGGAATTTTCGCTACTGTTTGTTTTTTTAAGGTGCTCAAGAGGGCTTCGCCGTTTCGGATGTTCGATTTTGGATTTTTTTGTCTGAAGTCGAATTTTAAGAATTTCGGAATTTACAGAATTCGTGCCTAAAGCATAACCAGTCGATTAAAAAGACTAATTCCGATAATTCGCTAATTCGAAGAATTCGAGTTCAGACACTTCGAAATCCCTATCCAAAAAATCCGAAATCGACCATCCGAATTCCGAAATACAAGCCTATCTTTGCCGACCAATTGTATACACTATGTCCAAAAAAGACCTCTTTGAATCGCCTGATTATTACCTGTTAGATGAATTGCTTACTGATGAGCATAAACTGATACGCGCAACGGTGCGTGACTGGGTTAAGAAGGAGCTGAGCCCTATTATTGAAGATTATGCGCAAAGGGCCGAGTTTCCAAAGCGGCTAATAAAAGGGCTTGGTGAGATCGGCGCTTTCGGGCCCACTATACCGGCTGAATATGGCGGCGCGGGATTGGATTATATGGCCTATGGTATCATCATGCAGGAGATTGAGCGCGGCGACTCGGGAATAAGGTCGACCGCATCAGTACAGGGCTCGCTGGTGATGTACCCGATCTACGCGTATGGATCAGAAGAGCAAAAGAAAAAATACCTGCCAAAGCTGGCAACCGGCGAAATGATGGGTTGTTTTGGCTTAACCGAACCTGACCATGGGTCTGATCCCGGCGGTATGACCACTAATATAAAAGATGCAGGCGATCATTATTTGCTGAACGGCGCAAAGATGTGGATATCAAACTCGCCGTTTGCTGATATAGCTATCGTTTGGGCAAAAGACGAAAGCGGGAAGATACGGGGGCTGATAGTTGAGCGGGGCATGAAGGGTTTTACAACGCCGGAAACACATAATAAATGGTCGCTCAGGGCGTCGGCAACCGGCGAGCTTGTGTTTGACAACGTAAAAGTCCCGAAAGAAAACCTGCTGCCCAACGTTTCGGGCTTAAAAGGGCCGCTGGGATGTCTTAACCAGGCCCGCTACGGCATAGCCTGGGGAGCGCTCGGCGCTGCAATGGATTGTTACGACACGGCGCTCAGGTATGCCAAAGAACGCAAGCAATTCAATAAGCCTATAGCAGCGTTCCAATTACAGCAAAAAAAACTGGCGGAAATGATCACGGAAATTACCAAAGGCCAGTTATTGGTTTGGCGGCTGGGCATGCTGAAAAATGAGAACAGGGCCACCCCGGCCCAAATATCTATGGGCAAGCGCAACAGCGTAGAAACAGCTATACATATTGCCCGCGAGGCCCGCCAAATACTCGGAGGCATGGGAATAACGGGCGAATACCCGATAATGCGGCACATGATGAACCTGGAATCTGTAATCACCTATGAAGGCACACACGACATTCATTTGCTCATAACCGGCATGGATATTACCGGCGAAGAAGCGTTTAAATGAGGTCAGAAGTCGGAGGCCAGAAGTCGGATTTCGGATTTGAGGTGCGGGAATTTGGTGAAACTGATTCGGATGTTAGGGTAGCGCGTATTTAGGGGTTAGCAAATGCTATCATTTGCTTCGGGACGTGAGGCATCACATTCATACAATGTTTTGGCTCATACATACCGTTTTAAACAAGCCCTTACCTGTGCCAAATAACCTATGCCGAATAAATTCAAATGCACCAGCAAAGGGTATAAATTCCATAGGTCGATCCTTTGCCGCCAGTCTCGTGCAAGCGGGAAGGCTTCCTGGTAAGCGTCATAAAATTCATTTGAAAAACCGCCGAATAAGGTGGTCATCGCTAAATCAAATTCGCGGTGGCCATAGCTTATTGCCGGGTCAATAAGGTAGGGTGTTTCGTCTGCGCTTACCAGGTAATTGCCTCCCCACAAATCGCCATGGAGCAGCGATGGTGATTCTTCGTCAAATAAATCCGGCAAGTTTTTGTATAAAATTTCAAAGGAGGTAATGTCACTCAAGTTCATTAGCTTTTTATCCGCTGCTATTTTAACCATCGGCTGAAGCCGCTCTGCTATGAAAAACTGCGACCAGCTCAGGTGTTTGGTATTGCCTTGCCGCAGCGAGCCCATGTAGTTGTTATGATCTAAACCAAAGTGATCGCTGGTCGACCTGTGCATTTGCGCGAGATTTCTCCCCAATACGGCCGAAGCCCCGGCTGTTGGCCGCCGCGGTTCTATCCATTCGAGCAATAAAAAACTTTCGTCGGCTATGCTGTCGTTCAAAATCACCTGGGGTACATTAGCGCCTGCCCCCGCCATAGCATTGAGACCTGCCGCTTCAGCATCAAACATGCCGGGAAATTTACTTTTGCTGTTTATCTTGATAAAATACTTCTCATTTTTTGCAAGCAGGCAATAAGCATGGTTGATACTGCCGCCGCTGACCGGTTTAGACCCGGTTACCTGAGCGGAAAGCTTTTGTTCGATGGTCCGAAGAATTTCCTTGCTTAGCGTCATTTGCTTATGCGTAGGTTGCAAAAATGCTTATTTAATCATATCCTTTCTTTATTCAATTTGTGTAATTATATTAGTCAATCCTTATATCCCTGATTAAATTAAAAAAATGGAAAATTCCATCCCTATTACTCTACATCCAGATGAGTGTTGCGCTGCGTGTGATACCGCGGTATTAAATGACGATATCTATTGCAATAATTGCGGTTATCCGTTAAAAGGCAGCGAACAGGAGCAAAAGAGTTTTATCCTGAAAAGAGAATGGGCCGGTATCGATATCGCCTCGTTTAGCAAACGCCTAAAAAGTGCGGCCAATAAATTATATTATTTGGCTGGTGTTTTTGTGTTATATGGGATAATTGTTTTCTTTTTAAAAAAGGACGAGGAAGACGTACTGGCTTATGTGCTTCCGAATTTAATTTTAGCCGTTATGTTTTTTGCACTGGGGGGATACAGCATGAAAAAGCCACTGGCCTGCATGGTGTCCGGCTTATGTTTATATGCAATCGTGCTGATATTGAATTTTATTGCTAATCCCGCTAAAATAGCTTCAGGCATTATTTTTAAAATTGTAATTATCGGATACCTGATCAAAGGCATCAAATCGGCTATTGAAATAGAAAAAATAAAAAAAGAACATAATATAGCCTGACCACAGTTTAAAAAGCAAAACCGAGGCGCTCTGATATTTGTATGGAAAACGTACCCAGCGATTCAATTGTAAGATGCGAAGGCTGTTACAAGGAAGCAGCGATTGATGACGCCTATTGCACTGCTTGCGGTTACCCGATAAAGGGGACACCTTTGCAGCAAAAGATTTTTGTTTCGAGGCAAATTAAAGCTGAATTTGATGTAGTTAAATTTAAACGGCGCGTCAGCAAAGCTGGTAGCACGCTGTATTATTTGGCGGGAATTTTTATTCTGGGAGCCTGCCTTAGCTTCTTTTCAAAGAAAGACGATCCCAATGTTTTGGCTATTGTGCTGCCCGAAGTAATCCTGGCGGTTTTGTTCTTAGTACTGGCTGACTACAGTAAGAAGAAAACGCTGGCTTGTTTTATTTCCGGCTTGTGTTTGTTTGTGATTACAGAATTACTAGGTATTGCCGCAGGAACACAAATAAGTTTACTGTACATGATACTAGTTATCGTTATTATAGGGTTCCTGGTATTGGGCATAAAATCGGCCATTGAGATAGAAAGAATTAAGAAAGAAAATAATATCGTATAAAACTTGTTAACCGGCGAAGATGAAATTTCAGAAAAAGTGACCTGTGTTCAATGCGGGGCTTTAATCGCTTTGAAAGGCAGGTTCTGCAATCATTGCGGAGCGCGGCAATCAATCATAAATACTTCTGAAAGAAACTGGCGACTGCTCAAACAGGCCGCTTTATTTTTTGCGATAGACATAGCCGCCTGCTGTTTAGCCAAATTTACCGATGCATTTGACACTTTCTTCTGGTACCTGTTGCTGGATATTTCCATGGCCCTGAGCGCAATTGCATTTTTTGCCATCAATTGGAAAGAAAACAAAACATTGCTGGTGTGGCGAAATTTTTCGTGGCAAAAATTGGCGGCCTACGGTGCAATCGCAATGGGCGGTTCCATCTTCGTTCACTACTCGGTTGGGTGGCTGAATATTGTCATTTATTCACGCGATGAGCATTACTTCGGCTTGTTGAAAGGGAACTTTCTTGCCGAACTGCTGGTCGTGTTTTTCACAGCGGTAATGCCTGCTTTATTTGAAGAACTGGGGTACAGGGGCTACATGCTTCAAACGATGCTAAAGGTAGCCGATCAGGAGCAGGCTGTTTATATCTCGGCTTTTTTATTCGCCATTATCCACATGAGCTTTATTTCACTTTTTTGGCTTATTCCCTTCGCCCTCTTTTTAGGCTTTACGCGAATACGGGAAAACACTATTTGGTATGGCATTTTTTTTCATTTCTGTTTTAATTTGACGGCTTGCCTATTCGAATTCTGGTAGGATTTCACGTCCGGTGAGTTTTTAATTTACTAAAATTTTATATTTGTTTGTGCCCCTGTCATGCTGAAAAGCCCAATTTTAAGGTAACAATTCAAAACATGCAGCCCTACCGGTCCGAGCTTTCGCCCCTTTTTGTCGACATGTTCACCAAAACGGTGGGCCTGGCAGATGCCGAATTTGACCTGCTGATTTCGCATTTCAACCGGGAATACATCCCCCGCAAATATTTTTACCTGAAAGCCCGGCAGGTTTGTACCCATACTGCCTATCTTAATAAAGGCAGCGCCCGCACTTTTACTGTCGACGACCGCGGCGGCGAACATATCCTGTTCTTCGCCTTCGAAGACTGGTGGCTTGGCGACCTCGAAAGTTACCACACCCAAAAACCGGGCAAATTGTTTATCCAGGCGATGGAAGATTGTGAACTGCTGTGCATTTTAAAGACAGCCCTGGATAAACTGGAGCAACAAATTCCCAAATTAAAAGAATGGCATGCTGCTAAACAAACCAAATCTCATTTCGCTACGCTTAACCGCCTGGCCGAAGTAAAATCGATGAGTCCCGAGGAGCGTTACCTTCAATTAATGAAAAAATATCCCCATATTTTCCAGCGCATCCCGCTGCAATATATCGCCTCTTATCTTGATATTGAGCCGCCTTCGCTCAGCCGCCTGCGCAAGCGCCTTTCGGGCAAATGATTTTCTTAACTTAAGTTAAGTCGTTTTTTAACCTGGGTTATTGAATTTCACATTCGTTTCCATGTAGTTTTGAACAAACCAAAAATCAAAATTATGAACGACCAACATTTACCTCCGCCTCCCGCGCAAATGATGCAGCTGATCAGCGGTTTCTGGACATCCTGCTGTATTTACAATGCTGCCAAGCTGGATATTGCCGACCTGCTCGACGGCAAACCGCAAACGGCGGCCCAATTAGCCGAAACAACACACTGCCATGCACCGTCGCTATACCGCCTGATGCGCGCGCTGGCAAGCACCGGGATTTTCAGTGAAAACGAAAAAGGCGAATTTGAAAACACAACGTTGAGTGAAACTTTAAAAAGTGATGTTCCCGGCTCCATGAAAGCCATGGCAATTGCCCAGTTGGGCGATCATTACAATGCCTGGGGAAATCTGCTTTACAGCATTAAAACCGGCGGGATAGCCTTTGATAAGGTAGAAGGAATGCCCGTTTGGGAATATTACGAAAGCCACCCCGACGAAGGGCTTAATTTTATGAAAGCAATGACGGGTATGACAGGGGCCGCCATTATGAATGTGCTGCCGGCCTACGATTTTTCGGCATTTAAAACCATTGTGGACGTTGGCGGCGGTAACGGCGCAATGCTGATGGCGGTACTCAACGCTGCGAAAGCGGCAACCGGGATTGTGTTTGATGAAGAATACGTAGTCACCGAAACAAATAAAGCAATAATGGCGGCAGGCTTAGCTCAAAGATGCCGCACGGAAGCCGGCAGTTTCTTTGATTTTATACCAGAGGGCGCTGATGCATACCTTATGAAAATGATCCTCCACGACTGGGATGACGAAAAATCATTAATCATTTTAAATAATTGCCGCAAAGCGATGCGGGCGGATAGTAAGCTTTTAGTTATTGAATCGGTGATCCCTGCAGGCAACGCACCGCACCCGGGTAAATTTTTAGATATTAATATGCTGGCCATGACGGGGGGCAAAGAGCGGACTGAACAGGAATTTGCGGCATTGTTTTCAAAGGCAGGGCTAAGACTCTCGAAAATTACGCCAACGCACTCACCTATGTTTAATGTTGTGGAAGTGGTGAAGGGCTGAGCCTGCCTATTGGACAACGTGATGATGGGTGGCAAAATGCCAAAAAAATCAGGGGCTACATGCGTTTGACCGCGAATTCGGCGAAATCAAAAGGCAATCGGTGAAATCCCAAGCCAATCCGTGAAATCGCAAAAAAACAGTACTTTTGCGCTTCAATGGAACACATTCGTAATTTTTGTATCATAGCCCATATCGACCACGGCAAAAGCACCCTTGCCGACCGGTTGCTCGAATATACCAATACCATCACCCAGCGCGAATCGCAGGCGCAGCTGCTGGATGATATGGACCTGGAACGGGAGCGCGGCATTACCATTAAGAGCCACGCGATACAAATGGATTATGAGCTCGACGGTCAGAAATACATCCTGAACCTGATCGATACGCCCGGCCATGTGGACTTTTCATACGAGGTTTCACGCTCCATAGCCGCCTGCGAAGGCGCGTTGCTAATTGTCGATGCCGCGCAGGGTATTCAAGCCCAAACTATCTCAAACCTGTACCTTGCCTTGGATAATGACCTGGAAATTATCCCGATACTAAACAAAATGGACCTGCCCGGCGCAATGCCCGAGGAAGTCAAGGACCAGATAGTCGAGCTCATAGGCTGCAAACGCGAAGAAATTATAGCCGCATCTGGCAAAACGGGAATGGGCGTACATGACATATTGCGCGCTATTGTGGAGCGTATCCCCCACCCTGTCGGCGAGCCGGATGCACCCTTGCAAGCCTTGATTTTCGATTCGGTCTTTAACTCCTTCAGGGGTATTGTGGCTTATTATAAAGTTGTTAACGGCGAGATACGCAAAGGCGATAAAGTAAAATTCTTTGCCACCGAAAAACAATATAATGCCGACGAGGTAGGCACCCTGAAATTGAAACAGGCGCCCAGGGATGTAATTAAAACCGGCGATGTAGGCTATATCATTTCGGGTATAAAAGAAGCCCGCGAAGTAAAAGTTGGCGACACCATTACCCATGTGGACCGCCCCTGCGCAGAAGGGATACAAGGCTTCGAAGAGGTAAAACCAATGGTGTTTGCCGGTATTTACCCGGTGGATACAGACGATTACGAGGACCTGCGCGATTCAATGGGCAAGCTGCAGTTAAACGATGCGGCGTTGGTTTATGAGCCCGAATCGTCGGCGGCATTAGGCTTTGGGTTCCGGTGTGGATTTTTGGGCATGCTGCACATGGAGATCATCCAGGAGCGGCTGGAACGCGAGTTCGATATGACGGTGATCACCACCGTTCCTAACGTGTCGTATATCGCTTACACAACAAAGGGCGTAGCCATCACGGTAAATAACCCATCCGACCTGCCTGACCCGAGTAAAATTGACTATGTGGAAGAGCCTTATATAAAGGCAACCATTATCACCAAATCGGAATTTGTAGGCCCGGTAATGTCGCTTTGTATACAGAAACGCGGGTTTATAAAAAACCAATCATACCTGACTTCGGATCGCGTGGAGCTGATATTTGAGATGCCGATGGGCGAGATAGTTTTTGATTTTTATGATAAGCTGAAAACTATATCCAAAGGTTATGCCTCATTTGATTATCACCAGATCGGTTACCGGCAGTCGGATTTAGTGCGTTTGGACATCCGGCTGAATGCCGAACCTGTAGACGCGTTGTCGTCGCTGATCTTCAGGGGCAACTCTTATGATTTTGGCAAAAAAATATGCGAAAAGCTGAAAGAGCTTTTACCGCGCCAGCAGTTTGAAATTATTATACAGGCATCCATCGGCGCAAAAATTATAGCCCGCGAAACGGTAAAGGCCTTACGCAAGGACGTTACCGCCAAATGTTACGGCGGCGATATATCACGTAAGCGAAAACTGCTTGAAAAACAGAAAAAAGGCAAAAAACGCATGCGGCAGGTAGGGAATGTTGAAATACCGCAAAGTGCGTTTATGGCGGTTTTGAAACTCGATTAAACTTAGATGTGAGATATGAGATTTGAGACATGAGATTTTTTCTTCGGTCTCATATCTCATATCTCACATCTCAAATCTAAATTATGTTACTCGACGGAAAATACGTATCAGAAAAAATAAAGAAAGAAATTGCTGAAGAAGCCGCTAAACTTCTGGCAGGGCGCGGCAGGAAACCGCACCTGGTTGCCGTATTGGTTGGGCACGATGGCGGAAGCGAAACCTATGTAGCCAGCAAAATAAAAAATTGCGAGCAGGTTGGCTTTAAATCCTCATTAGTTAGGTATGAGGATGATGTGACCGAAGAAGATCTATTGAACAAAGTGGCCGAGCTTAATGCCGATGCAGATATTGACGGCATAATTGTGCAGCTGCCGCTTCCCAGGCATATCGATCCTGAAAAAGTAACCGAGAAAATTGATTACCGTAAAGATGTTGACGGCTTTCACCCGGTTAACCTGGGCCGTATGCAGCGTAACCTGCCATCATTTATACCGGCGACGCCCTTTGGCATAACCCTCATGCTGAAAGAGTACGGTATCGACACGGTAAGCAAACATTGCGTGGTTGTCGGAAGAAGTAACATCGTCGGTTCGCCGATGAGCATTTTAATGGCCAGGAACACTTATCCCGGCAATTGCACGGTTACGATTTGCCATAGCCGAACGCCGGATATTAAAAATTATACGCTGCAGGCCGATATATTGATCGTCGCCATCGGTAAAAAGAACTTTATTACGGCTGATATGGTGAAAGACGGCGTTGTAGTGATTGACGTAGGCATGAACCGCGAAACCTCAACGCTTACGAAATCAGGCTATAAGCTTTATGGCGATGTTGATTTTGAAAACGTAGCTCCCAAAGCCTCCTGGATAACCCCGGTACCCGGGGGTGTGGGGTTAATGACGATAATAGGTTTGCTGAAAAATACATTGGCGTCGGCAAGGAAAGAGGTTTACAGTTGATTAAGTTGATTAAGTTGATTAAGTGAGTAGTCGAGGAATTGCTCATTGGTTTATCAGCTCGCTTGTCTGCAGCAAATGATTAAGCTCTGCAGCAATTGCACCCCAATCAACTTAATGAACTCAATCAACCACTCACTAATTCAGCAGGGACCCTGTAATTCTCGCCCTCATCGCTCCAGGCCATGGAACTTATGCGCCAAATGTCGTCGACCTGGATAAATTGGATGTAATTTACGCCTTTGGGCAGGTTTTCGATTTCGAAATAGGCCAGGCTGTATTCGTACACACTCGTTCGCTGCGCAATACGGCCGAATATTTCGGTTTTTGAATAAAGCTCGCGCTGCATAAACTGCGTCAGCTGCCCTTCTTCTATTTGCTGTTCCAGCGCCGCTGTAAACGACCCGACCGTATAGGTCACCGGCTTTCCGAAACTCATGTTTATAAGCAGGCCCTCCTCAAAAAAAAGGTCGCGTACTGTATCAAGGTCGGGCATTTCGCCATCCATAAAGCTTAACGACTCATAAAAATCTTCGGTAACGTAATCTATCGCTCTTGCGTTCATATATTATTAAAGTAACACGAATTTCACGAATGGGAACGAATACTCACGAATCCCGTCCATACGATAGATATGACAACAATTACTATGGGTCCGGGTTTTGGCGGGTGAAAATCGTGCCCATCGATTCGTCTCAATTCGGCCCTATTCGTGAAATTCGTGTAAATTTAGAAATCTATCTTTAAATTCATCAGCGACGGGTTCTTCATGATATCGTCCATACTGGTAACCAGCGTCACCCTTTTTCTGTCGGCCGACACGATGGCTTTAGGGTTATTGATCTTTTTTATAGGTTTTGCAAAATTCAGGATGACCTTATAAGGCGTTTCGATCAACATGGCCTTGGCCATTGCAAAGGCAGAAGCAGTCTTCTTTAAAAAGGCATTAAATTTCGCTTTGTCAACTATCCGGTAAAACTTGTGGGGCGTTATCTCGTAGGAGTAATAGTCCTCGCCGGCTACCAGCTGCTGGGCATCAAAACCATTGGGCTTTTTGTTTTTCGTTACAGCGTTCAGCTGGCTGTTCATCGAAATTTTTGAAAGGTGCTTAAGGTAATATTCCAGGTCGGCAGCATTTTTTGCATGATGCTCGATGTCTACCTTCATAATGCTTTTTTTGAGATCCATTTTAACAGTCAGGTTGCTGGTTTTGGCCATATTCACCTCATCGAAAGTCATTTTTTGCTGTGTGCTGTCGGGCAGGGCCGAGTAAAAGTTAAGCGTAGTATCTTTTACCAGCGAGAACTGGGGCGTCTCCTTAACCGAGTCAGACATCAAATTCATCAGTACCGATACGGCGTTGCCCATATCAAAACTATAGAGCACATTGCATGAACCATCGGGTTTAAAATCATAACGCTCCTCGATATCGACACAGGAGGAAAGTAAAAGCAGTACGAAAAACAGGCTGAGGTAGTAGAATTTTTTCATAGTGCAAATTTTGGGTAATGGTAACAAAAAAAGCTGAAAAATAAAAGCGGGGCCCTCCGCTGAACACCAATGCCTAGTAAAATACAAACGAAACGCTAATATGTTTTATAAGAACGACTTATCTGTCCAACCGGCTTATTTATAAATTTGCGTTTACGGTTAAACTATCCGATAAGGCCGCTATCCAATCAGCAAACAGCCGGCTTTCAAACGCTACTGCTTTTTGAGCATGATATTCCCAATCCCCTGAGAATTTTTTGAGTTGAGCGATCATTTCTTCCAAATGGCCCTCCTCTTCTAAAATAATTGATTTTACGTTTACTTTACTGCCTGCATTTTCAAGCGCCTGCTGGTAAACCGGGTAAAGCTCATCGGCCCGCACCTCAATAGCGTAAGTCACCAGCAGGTAAGCTGCAAAACGCAGATCCTTCCCGCTAAGGTCAAGATCGTTTTTTAGGTACCGGCAAACCTCTATATCCAATTGGTTTAAATAGTACCGGCTAAAAGCAGGCGCCAATAAATATTCAGCGGCATAGGTTGGGCAAAGTCCATCCCGTGTTTTTTCTATTTGTTTTTTCAGGTAAAAGGCATGCCGGTGTTCTTCCGCAGCATGTTTTAATACGATGTAGGTAACAGTAAGCGGGTCTTCGCTTGCAGATATTTTGCGCGCACCCGTATTTTCCATCAGTGATAGTGTATTTAACCACCTGGCATGCAATTCATCATCAGCTATTATCAACGGCAGAAATTCCCCTAGTTCCATTGTATTTATTTAATCAGCGTAATCATTTATTAAAATCGGTGTAATCCCACACTAAAATCGGTGTAATCCCCACTAAAATCGGTGTAATCATATCATAAAATCGGTGTAATCCCGCACTAAAATCGGTGTAATCCCTCTTCAATTTTGTCGTAAATGTAATTCAGTTCTTCATCTGTAATGCAATACGGCGGTAAAATATAAATTATATTTCCGAGCGGCCGCAAAATAATGCCGGCATCTAAAAAAAAGTTGTACAAGGTGTCGCGCAGCGAGTTAAAGTACGAGGTATCGCTCCCGGTTTGCCATTCAATCGCTAAAATAGTGCCTGTTTGCCGGGTGGTCTTAGCTTTAGGATGAGCTTTAATTTTAGCCGCAAATTGCCGGTGGGAGTCTTCTATCCTTTTGATGTTTACGGCGGTTGCCGGCGCTAAAAAAATATCCAAACTTGCCAGCGCTGCGGAACAGGCAACGGGATTGGCTGTAAACGAATGCCCATGAAACAATGTTTTCAGGCGGTCGTCTGATAAAAAGGAATCATAAATATCCTGGCTGCAGGTAGTTAACCCCAAAGCCATGGTCCCCCCCGTTAAGCCCTTTGAAAAGCACATAATATCCGCTTGTTCGCTAACATGGTCACTTGCAAAGCGCTTGCCCGTACGGCCGAAGCCGCTAAACACTTCATCGGCGATCATCAAAATACCTTCGTCGCGGCAATGCTTCATCAATTCATTCAAATACCGGGCTTCATACATCAGCATGCCCCCGGCGCCTTGTACCAAAGGTTCAAAAATGAAACAGGCTATGTCAGATCTGAGATTTGAGATTTGAGATTTGAGATATTTTATGTTGGAAGAGTCAGGCAGGTCAATAAACTCAACCTCAAACAGCAGCGAATCAAACGGAGCCGTAAATGCGCTGCGGCCGCTAACCGCCATTGCCCCGAATGTATCTCCGTGGTAGGCGTTTTTAAAGGCCAGTATTTTAGTACGGCTTTCATTTTTGTTATGCCAGTACTGCAGGCACATTTTCAAAGCTACCTCTACCGCGGTTGAGCCATTGTCCGAATAAAATACTTTTTGCTGGTTACCGGGCAGTATTTGCAGCAGGCGCTCAGCTAATTCCACGGCTCCTTCGTGCGTAAATCCGGCGAAAATAACATGCTCCAGTTTTTTTAATTGTTCTGCAACCTTTTGTGCGATGTATGGATGCGCATGCCCGTGTATATTTACCCACCACGACGATACCGCGTCGATATACCTTTTGCCGTTTTCATCAAACACACAAGCAGCTTCGCCACGCACAATCGGTACAGGGGGCTGGGCGGTTTTCATTTGCGTATAGGGGTGCCATATTACCTTTAAATCTCTTTCGGTCAAATTCATATCGTGTTCAATAAAAGCCGGGCCACGTGCTGGTCTGTCGGGAAAAGAAAGTTTTCTACGTCAAGCTTAGCTAATTTCACCCATCTGAACGACTGCAAAATATCGCCATCGCCGTCGAAATCAAAAACGACGGTTTTTATGGCCAGGTTAAGTGGCCCGAGGTTTTTTACAAGATAATAAACACTTATCACCTGCGACTCGTTGAAAGCCGATTTTACAAAGAAATCAGTAGTATAATAATGACCGAGCACTTCAATCTCAGCATTGCACTCTTCCAAAAACTCGCGTTTTAATCCATCATTCAGCCCCTCGCCAAATTCCAAGCCGCCGCCGGGGAACTTGGTGAACCTGATGCCATACTCCTGCTCGTCGCTGATCAGTATTTCGTTATCGGCGTTGATCAGCAGCCCGTAAACGCGTACATTAAAGGGATACATTATTCAAAGTGTTTTTTGTTCCGGATAATTTTGTTCAATGTCCATGCTATTTCTTCAGTTTTTGGCTCCGATCTTATCGGGCAATTGGGCATGCTGCAGTAATGGCAGCACTCGGGTATGCAGGGGTCAGTATGAATAAACAGCTCAGTTTGCGTAACCTCATCGTTAATCAGCTTATCAACCAGTTTTACTTCTTCGTGCACTTTTACAAGGTCGAAATAGTTCGGCAAGGTTAAATGGCAATCGATATGCAGTTCGTTGCCATATTTTTGAGCCCTGAAGTTATGAATATCTATCCACGAGTCTCTCCTCTTTTCATTAAGTACCTGTACAACTTCGGTAACCACGCCGAAGTCAGCCTCGTCCATCAGGCTTGAAACAGACCGGCGTATCAGTTTGTACCCGGTAAATAAAATGTATAAACCCACGGCGATAGATAAAGCGCTGTCGAGCCAGAGTATGCCGGTAAAATGAATTAATAACAAGCCGGCTACAAGGCCCAGGCTGGTCACCATATCGGTGAGCAGGTGCCTGCCGTCGGCTTCGATGGTGATAGAAGGCAAGCGCTTGCCCTTGCGGATCATATAATAGCCTAATGAGCCGTTTATTATCCCCGTAGCGCCAATGATGATGGCGCCTGTCAGCAGATCGTGGATGCGGCTGGGATAGAAAAAGCTATAGGCCGACTTTATAATAATTACAATTGCGGCGATAGCGATTAATGAACCCTCGATAAAAACTGAAAAATATTCAACTTTTCCATGGCCGTAGGGATGATTTTCATCGCGGGGCAGCGCTGCCAGGTATATGCTGAAAAATGCAAACGAGCTGGCTAATACGTTTACTATGCTTTCGGCCGCATCGGTAAGCACAAAATTTGATGCCGTTAAAAAATAAGCGCCGAATTTTGCCAGCATCAGGACAATACCTGTAATTAATGAAATGAGTATTATCCTTTTCTTCTCTTTCAAAACAATGGCTATTTCGGGTCAAATTTAGGAATAATTTAGAGCCGAAAGCAGAAAGCTGAATGCAGAAAGCTTTTTTAGTTTTGCCTGGGAGCTAATTCGAATTTTGCGATATTATTTAAACCTTTCTTCCAGTTCCGTTATCAACAGGCGGCATTTTTTCAAAACTCTTAAATTCCTGCCTTAAAAACCGGCCGATTTGAGTTTTTATCAACAACAGTGGCATTGTGTTAATAAAATGATAAAAAAATGAAAACTTACTATTAAAACAACAACCTCCGTCGAGACTTTTCTATATTTGCGGCGCAAAAAAATAGATAATGAGTACATTAAGTGACCGGATAAATAACCTGTCTGAATCCGCTACAATTAAAATGGCCAAGCTTGGCCGTGAACTTTCGGCTAAAGGGGTTGATGTGATCAGCCTTAGCTTCGGCGAACCTGATTTTCATACGCCCGAACATATAAAGGAAGCTGCCAAACAGGCGATGGATAAAAATTTCACCTATTATACGCCTGTGTCGGGTTATCCTGAATTGCGTAAGGCCGTAGCGGCGAAACTCAAAAACGAAAACGACCTTGACTACGATTTCAGCCAAATTGTGGTTTCAACCGGCGCCAAGCAGGCCATCGCAAACGCGGTTTTGTGCCTGGTAAATCCCGGCGAAGAAGTAATTATACCTACGCCTTATTGGGTGTCGTACTCTGAAGTTGTTAAACTGGCGGAAGGTGTTAGTGTTTTTATTGACGCGCCTGTTGAACAGGAGTTTAAGATAACGCCCGCTCAATTAGAGGCAGCGATCACACCGAAAACAAAACTGTTTATGTTTTCATCGCCGTGTAACCCCACCGGCAGCGTTTATAGCAAAGACGAACTGGAAGGGCTGGCGAAAGTGTTTGAGCGGTACCCGGATATTTATATCCTTTCGGATGAGATCTATGAGCATATAAACTTTGTTGACAAACATGAATCGATAGCGCAATTTGACAGCATTAAGGACCGCGTGATCATCATAAACGGTTTTTCAAAGGCATTTGCCATGACGGGCTGGCGTATTGGTTATACGGCATCGAATAAAGAAATTGCGGCAGCCTGTGATAAAATGCAGGGGCAAATAACTTCGGGCACCTGTTCCATTACCCAAAAAGCGGGCGTGGCGGCGCTGGAAGGCGGCCTGGAAAGCGTTTTGCAAATGCGCGAACAATTTAAAAAACGCCGCGACCTGGTTTACAGTTTATTAAAAGATATTGATGGTCTGAAAGTCAACCTGCCCGAGGGCGCATTTTATTTCTTCCCGGATGTAACATCGTTTTTCGGAAAGAGCTATAACGGGAAGACAATTAATGATGCAGACGAGTTAAGCATTTACTTGCTTGAGGAGGCCCATGTAGCCACCGTCGGCGGTGATTCATTCGGCGATAAAAAATCAATACGCATCTCTTATGCCGCCGCTGAAGACAAGTTGGTCGATGCAGTAAGAAGAATAAAAAAAGCCCTGGGAAAATTGGTTTAAGTGATTAGAAGCTGGGGATTAGTCCGAAAATCCGTAAGACCCCGCACTGACGCTTCGACTGAAATTATAAGTTATTCAGAAGGGGTTAGAGGTTAATGGATGTCCCCTAACCTCCAACCTCCAACCTCTAATCTCAAATCTTAGAAGCCATAAGCCAGGCGCAAGCCAACCAGCCCATAAGTAATGTCGGTTCCGTTATGGTCGCCTGAAAAAGACTCGTACCGCAAGCCAACATCCCACCTTTTGCTGGCATATCCTATAGCGGGTGACCATATAAACTTGGTATTGCCGTTATTTTGCACAAAACCAGCGCCGGCTTCTGCCCCCAGGTATATGTTCGGACTAAAAAATGCTTTGATACCTGCTTTAAGCGGTATTACATCCAGGTCGGGGTACGGTCCTGTACCATTAGGTTTTTCTTTACCGAAAAAATTGTAAAGCCCGGATGTGAGGGTAATTGCAAAACTATTACTAACCCCATATTGTAAGCGCGCGGTACCGCCTAATTCGAAAGTGCCTCTTGGGCTTTCAGCCCCTGTCGGAACACCTGTTTCCAAACCTATATTAAAGTTCAAGGCTTTTGCCGGTGTAGTTTGAGCCTTTGCGTTGTTTGTGAAAAGCAGCGCCGCTGCCGTACAAGCTAATGCTATTAATTTTGATAAATTTTTCATAGTTGTAATTTTTAAAGAACAATAACTAATTTGTGATAACACATGATTAACAAATACTCTGCCATTTAATCAATATAAACCCGGCCCCAGAATAGGGGCACGGTTTTATCTGACAAACACGTTTGGTATCTGCGTCTATTTCGGTTGTACAAAATTTACAAGCCAAACGCATATGCAACACGTAAGCCAGCTAAACCATAACTGTTATCCTGGCCTGAGAAATTTTCGTAACGAACGCCTATGTCCCAGGTTTTATTTGCAAAACCGAGGGCCGGCGATAAAATAAGCTTGGTATTGCCGCCGCTGATTGTTTCGAAACCGGCGCCCGCTTCCGCACCAAAATAAAACTGGGGAGCAAAAAAGGCCTTCATTCCTACTTTAAGCGGCACTATGCCCAGGCTCTGGTATTTGGTGTCGGTTCCGGGAATGTCTTTACCAAACATATTGTAATAACCCGACGTAAGGGTCCAGGCGAAGTGATCGCTGGCATCGTACTGTAAACGTGCTGTACCGCCTAATTCAATGTTCGAAATATTCTTGGCGTTACCTGTAGGGATGCCTGCTTCGAGGCCTATTCCAAGTCGCCATGGATTTGGAGCAGTGGTTTGCGCGTCTGCATTTACCGCAAAAAATATAGCCGCAGCAGTTGCTGCTGAAGCCACCCATTTGGTTAATTGTTTCATTGTTGTATTTTTAGTATTAGATAAAATTTGTACATTATTGTACACCTGCCGCATTACAAATACTTTGCCATTTGCGTAATTTCGAAGGTATAGGGGTGGTGTAAGATAAAGGCGAAGGTTCTAATAGATCAAAAGTTATCCACAATTGTGAACTGCTACGTGCTGACAGTCAACAAATTTTTAATGCACTATTTTTTTGCCGGTGCAATGCCACTAAAATTACAAAAAATATACATTTCGGAATCAGCCGTCGCAAGCTGTACATTGGTTTTTGCCCTTTATAAAGGGCAAAAATTAGTGTACAAACTAAATACCAGCCTAAACACGACCGGTGGAATGGCCTGCGTACACCATTTAAGCAGAGGATAAACGACGTTTAGGTTTGCGGATCGTGGTCCGGATTGGGGTTGTAGTTTCTCTCCAGCTCGGCCAGCCTGGCTTTACCGTAGGCGAGCCGGGTAATCAGGTAAAATAAAACAGGCACAATAAATATAGCTAATGAAGTTGCAGCAAGCATCCCGCCAAAAACTGTCCAGCCTATGGTCTGCCTGGCCTGGGCCCCCGCCCCGGTTGCAAATACCAGCGGCAAAACGCCGAATATAAAAGCAAGCGAGGTCATCAGGATTGGCCGCAGCCGTAGCCTTACAGCTTCGAGGACAGATTTTTCAAGCTCCATGCCCCGGTCAACACGCTCTTTGGCAAACTCTACGATCAGGATTGCATTCTTGGCGGCCAGGCCGATAAGCGTTATTAAACCGATCTGCGCATAAATATTGTTGGCTATATTGGGTTGAAAAGTTAAAAATAAGATCGCGCCAAATGCCCCTAAGGGTACAGCCAGCAATACAGAGAAGGGCACCGACCAGCTTTCATATAAAGCTGCGAGAAAAAGAAATACAAAACCTATCGATAACATAAAAATATAAACGGTTTTCGACCCGGAGAGCAATTCCTCCCTGCTTAAGCCTGAAAACTCATATCCAAAACCCTGAGGCAAGCTTTTGTCGGCAACTTCTTTCAACGCATTCAGCGCATCGCCGCTGCTATAACCCGGCGCCGAGGTACCGTCAATTTCTGCCGAACGGAATAGGTTATAATGCGATATCAATGGTGCATTTTCAATAAGCTTGTAAGAAGTAAGGGTGCTTAAAGGCACCATGTTGCCGGCGGAGTTACGCACAAAATACTGCCCTATGTTCTGGATATTTGTGCGATAATTGGTATCGGCCTGCGCCAGCACGTGGTAAGTCCGGCCATATAGGGTAAGGTCGTTTACATATATGCTGCCCAAATAGGTTTGCAGCGCATTGTTGATATCACTAATGGAGACACCCAGTTTTTTTGCTTTCTCCCGGTCAACCGTTAGCTGGTATGCCGGCGTGCTGGCGGTGAAGAACGAGAACGACTTCGCTATTTCGGGCCTTTTATTAATTTCGGTAACCAGGTTGCGCAGCGTTTTTTCAAAAACCTTAACATCCCCGCCTGCCTGTTTTTCTTCTAATATGAACGAGAAACCGGCGCTGCTTCCCAAACCAGGGATAGCAGGCGGCTGTATTACCACCACATTGGCTTCTTTAAACCTGGCAAGCCGCTTTTGCACGTTTGCGATAATGGCGCCTATCTGTGTTTCCTTGCTTGTTCGCTCGTCCCATGGCTTTAGTTGAACAAACATGGTGGCGCTGTTTGATTTACTTGCGAAGCTCACCGCATTCAGACCGCCAAGGGCGGCATAATGCAGTATGCCCGGCACACTATCAAGCACCGCCATCATCTGGTGCAAAACGGTGACGGTCCGCTCCGTTGAGGCTGCTTCCGGCAGATCGTAGGTAACATAAATACGCCCGTCATCTTCAAGGGGGATAAAGCCGGTTGGTTTATATTTAAAAAGCATAATGGCACCCGCAATGATGCAAAACAGGAGTATGATGATATATTTCGAGTTTTTTATGCTCTTGTCAACACCGTGACGATACCTGCCGGTTACCCGCCCAAACCATTCGTTAAACTTAAAAAAGAACTTGTCAAGCCCCCTGGAATTTTTATCCAGCTTGCGTGGCCGCAACATCAGGCTGCAAAGCGCAGGCGTTAATGAGAGCGCTACGAATGCCGAAATTAAAACCGATATGGCAATAGTGATAGCAAATTGCTGGTAAAGCCGGCCTACTATGCCGGGTATAAAACCTACTGGTACAAACACCGCCGCTAATACCAGCGCGATGGCAATAACGGGCGCCGATATGTCCCTCATAGCATGCACCGTCGCTTCTTTCGCCGACATTCCCTGCTCGTCCATATAATGCTGCACCGCTTCAACAACCACAATGGCATCGTCAACCACTATCCCTATCGCCAACACGAAACCGAATAAGGTAAGTGTGTTTATCGTAAAATGCAGCGGTATAAAAAAAATGAACGTACCTATGATAGATACCGGGATTGCCAGTACTGGAATAAGCGTGGTACGCCAGCTTTGCAAAAACAGGAATACAACAATTATAACCAACATTAAAGCTATGAGTAGAGTTTTTACTACTTCACCCACCGAGACCCTAACTACGGTAATTGCTTCGAAGGGCACCACATAGTTGATATCTTCGGGGAACGATTTTTTGAGCTCGTTCATGGTAGCATAAACATTATCGGCGGTTTCTATCGAGTTGCTGTTGGGGGCCTGGTAAATCAACAGGTACGATGCCCTTCTGCCGTCAACGAATGAATTACCAGCATAATTAAACTTACCCAACTCAACGCGGGCCACATCCTTTAAATGAACTACGGCGCCATTGCCCGGCGTGGTTTTTACTATTATGTTGGCAAATTCCTCGGGCTTTGACAACCGGCCCTTCACCAATACGGTATATTCAAATGGCTGCGCCTTCTCCTGTGGGGGAATGCCAACAACCCCGGCCGCTACCTGGGCGTTTTGCTCGGCCAGGGCGCTGGTAACGTCCGCAGCGGTCATGCCGAGCGCCGCCAGTTTATCGGGTTTTAGCCAAATGCGCATACTGAAGTCGTCTGCGCGTGATATAACGTCCCCTACGCCTTTGGTTCGTGTAAGGGCGTCCTTTACAATTACATTGGTATAATTATCAACAAAAGTAACGTCATGGGTTCCATTAGGGGCGTATATAGCAACCAGCATCAGGATACTTGGGTTACGTTTACGCACCACTATGCCTAAACGCTGCACCTCCTGCGGCAAGGCCGGTGTTGCTATGCCAACCCTCGTTTGAACGTCCAGTGCAGCAATATTGATGTCGGTACCAACTTCAAAATTAGCAGTCATGGTCATTTGCCCGTTGTTGGTACTATTGCTTTGCAGATAGGTCATCCCCGGCGTGCCGTTAACCTGGACCTCTATAGGTGTAGCCACCGTTTGTTCCACCGTTACAGCGTCGGCGCCCGCATATGTGCCGGTTATTTGCACCGTGGGCGGCGTAATTTCCGGATATTGTCCGATTGGCAAGCTGGTAATGGCCAAAATACCCACCACCACAATTACAATGGAAATAACAATTGCCGTTACCGGCCTGCGTATAAAAGTATCTGCAATCATCCTTTTATTTATATAAAACTATCCTTGCGGCTTGAATTATTCATTATTGTTTGGCTTGCTTTGGAGGCCCCTGCTGCGCCGGCGGCCCCAGGGTTATTTTCCCGCCATCCCTCAAACGCTGAAAACCATCGGTGATAACTTTATCGCCCGCGTTTATCCCCGACATGATCACCACGTTGTTTCCGACCCGCGGGCCCAATTTTACCTTATGCTGCCTGGCGATGGTATCCTGGGAAACAAAAACAAAGAACTCGCCCATTTGCTCGGTTATCGCTTTATAAGGGATTTGCACACGCCGGCCCGACTGATTATTCAGTACCTTTAAAACACAGCTCATGCCATCCTTCAGCAAATCCTGGTCGTTTGGAAATTGCACCCTTACCTTGATAGTACCCGTACCGCTTGCAACACCCCTGTCAATGGCTAAAAGTTTACCGGCCCTGGGATAATTATCACTATCGGATAATAACAGGCGGAATGTAGAGTCCGAACTTTTTCGTTGCAGGTTATAAAAACGGTTGATATCCTGTTCATCAATTACCACGTCTACGCCAATGGGGTTCTCGCTCGAAATTGTATTTAACAAAGTTGTTCCGGGCGTTACCTGCGCACCAAGCTTTACCTGCGAAATACCAATCCGCCCGGTAAAAGGCGCCGTAATTATAGAATATGAAAGGTCTGTTTTGGTAGATAACACCCCGGCTTTTGCAACAGCTACCTGGCTTTTATTTGTTTCATAAGCAGCCTGGGCCTGGTCTACGGTTTGCCGTGCGACGGCATCGTTTTTTAGCAGCATGGTATACCGGTCAATATCCTTCTGCGCTTTTACCAGGTTAGCCTCGGCGCTTTGCAGGTTGGCTATGGCCTGCTGGTAGGCGGCCTCGTATTTCCGGCGGTCAATTTCGTAAAGTTCCTTTCCCTTCGGCACCACATCGCCTTCCTTAAAAAATATACCTGTGATAAACCCGGAAACCTCGCTGCGCAGCTCGACCGAATTGAGCGCTACTACCACACCCTGGTATTGGTCGTAATAAACGGCGCTGGCTTCGCTTGCCGTAGCAATACTTACGGGCGTAGCGGGCGGCGCGGTGTTTTGTTTAGCCGGTTTGCTGCACGATGCCCAAACCAACATAACAGCAGGGGCCAAAAAAAGTACATTTACTGCTCTCATATGCTGACTATTGTACGTTAAGAATACCAAGCGCCTTTTCCAGGTCAATTTTACTGGATAGCAACTGGAACAAAGCATTATAATAATTTAGTTCGGCCGTCCGCAAGTCCGACTGTGCCACAATAACATCAAGATACGTTTTAATCCCTTCCCGGTATTGAAGGCTGACTACCTTGTAAACTTCCCTGGCAAGGCCCACATTTTCGCCTATCAGGCGCCAGTTGGTGTAATTGCTTTTGTAGGCCGCCAGCGCCTGAACGTATTCGGTATTTATCGTATTTGCCGTATTATTAATGTCAAGATCCGTACGTTCAACCTGCAGCCTCGCTTTGCCCAGGTTTTGTAAACGTTTTGTCCCGGTAAAGATCGGCAGGTTCAGGGTAATCCCGTAAAAAGAACTTGGAAAGGATGAATTGTACAGATCGGAAAAGCGGCTGTTCAGGTAAAATAAATTATAACTGCCCTGCAATGACAGGGTAGGTAAAAAGCCCCATTTGTAATAGCTCACGTTTACATTTTCAATATTCTTTTGCGTAAGCAGCAGGCGGTATTCTATCCGGTTATTTACATCCAATCTTTGCAGCGTATCGATGTAAGCCTCCGTTTCGTACCGCGAACTATCATATGATAGTACCAGGTCATGGTTTGCCGAGATGCCCATTATCTGTTTCAAATAGGCGAGTTTGCTGTTAATGGCCTCGGCTGTTTGCTTGCGTGTTGCCAGGGAATTATTTAACGAAATAGTGGCCTGCTTGTAATCGGTTTTATCGGTTACGCCGGCCTGGTACCGGTTATAGGCGTCTTTTAAGCTGCGCTGCAGCCGCACAATATCCTCATTTAGTATCTGCAATTGTTTTTCCGAAAGCAATACATCAAAAAAAGCTTTGCTCACATCCGACACCACATTTATCTGGCTGCTTAATGTGTTTTGCTTATAATAAAGGCGCGAATATTTAGCCGCCTTCGCAGCCTGCAGTACGTCGTTATTATAAATAACCTGGTTAAGCTGCAAGCCGAGCTGTGAAAATTCGTCGGGGCGGTTTCCCGGCGCGGCAACCGATCCGGATGCCGCGGCCAGGGGCTGACCCTGGAAATAATGCTGGTACAAATCGGTCGAGCTGATTTGGGGGAGCCAGTCGGCAAGGCCTATCCGTATATTTCTTTCATTAATCTCCTGGTCAATTGCGGCTTGCTTTACGGCCGGCTGGTTGCGTAGCGCAAAATCAATACATTGTTTTAAGGTAACAACAGTATCGGTTGCAGGCTGGGCAAAAACAACCACAGGTAAAATTAATGTTAAATTAAGCGCCATTAAAAAAACCTGTTTTTTCATAAGGCAGAACGGCAATATTTCCCGATAAACATCATTTATAAGTGGATGTTGCTTAATATTTTTAAAAAAACTTTCCAACAATACACGAATATGTTATATTTATATTCGAAATAAACCAAGCAACGAAATTTTTACGCAACTATGTCAAAAAACCCCTATTAAGAGTGTTTTCTGGATTTTTTAGAAAAAAATGAAAAATTCTGTGACTAAATAAATAAAAAAATTAATTAATTTGCGGGATGGGAATGTGTTCGCCTTCGAAGCAGTTCAAAAAAAATTACACACTAAATTATAAGTTATAACCTAATTCATGGTATTTTTACAAAAAATTAAAGCTGCGTTAATACATGGTTAAAAGATTACACGAGAAAATCGCCCAGTTCCAGGATGCAAATATCATCCGGGAGATGGGGCTGTATCCTTACTTCAGGCCGATTGAGTCTGGGCAGGATACCGAAGTTATGATTAATAACAAACGTGTGTTAATGTTTGGTTCCAATTCATACTTAGGCTTAACAAGCCACCCTAAGATAAAGGAAGCGTCAAAAAAGGCGATTGATAAATACGGTACGGGCTGCGCGGGATCGAGATTTTTAAACGGGACACTTGACATTCATATCGAGTTAGAGCGGCGGCTGGCAAACTACGTCGGCAAGGAAGCCGCTGTTTTGTTCAGTACGGGTTTCCAGGTGAACCTCGGCGTTTTATCCAGCATTACCGGGCGTAACGACTATTTAATATTAGATGAATACGACCACGCATCGCTGATTGACGGAAGCCGCCTTTCGTTTTCAAAAGTTATCAAGTACTCCCATAATGATATGGAAGACCTTCAGCGCAAGCTGAGCATTTTGCCTGAAGAATCCGTTAAATTGATTGCGGTTGACGGCATTTTCAGCATGGAAGGCGATATTGTTAAGTTGCCCGAAATTGTGCAGATAGCTGATGAGTTTGGAGCAAACATAATGGTTGACGATGCCCATAGCCTTGGCGTAATAGGCCATAAAGGCGCCGGCACCGCATCGCATTTTAACCTTACGGATGAAGTAGACCTCATTATGGGCACCTTCAGCAAATCGCTGGCCTCCCTGGGAGGGTTTATTGCTGCCGATGCGGCCACTATCGATTACCTGAAACACCGCGCCCGCGCGCTGATGTTCAGCGCGAGCATGACCCCGGGGTCAGTTGCAAGCGTAATAGCGGCGCTTGACATTATAGAATCAGAACCCGAACGCATTGCAAAACTGTGGGCAAACACCAATTATGCCATGAAGCTGCTTGTGGAAGAAGGCTTTGACCTTGGCCCTACCGAAAGCCCGATCCTGCCGATTTATGTACGTGATAACCATAAAACCTTTTTGGTAACCCGGCAACTGCAGGACGATGGTATTTTTGTTAATCCTGTAGTGTCACCGGCCGTGCCATCTGATTCGTCGTTGTTGCGCTTCTCCTTGATGGCTACACATACTTTCGAGCAGATAGATGAAGCTATTGAAAAAATCGCCAAGGCGTTTAAAGACGTGGGCGTAACATCTGTTAAAGAAAAGATTTAACCCGCCCATGCTTTTAGCGGGCTCATTTATTAGCATACTATACGGCATTGCAGGCATTTTTGCCTGCAATGCTGGTTTTTAGCTGTATTATTATTACTGAAATCTACCATTATCGTCATGAAAACCATAGTCCCGGTCAAATCAAAAAAAGAACTTGCCGCATTTATCGACTTCCCGCACGACCTGTACAAAGACGACCCAAACTATGTTCCTGAATTGTTTATCGCCCAAAGAGACCTGCTGACAAAACACCCCTTTCATAAACACAATTCGCTGCAAGCATTTTTAGCTTATGAAAACGGCAGGGTGATTGGTCGGATAGCTGCAATTTTAAACAATGCCCATAATGAATTTAATAAAGTGAACGACGGTTTTTGGGGATTTTTCGATTGTATAAACGACCAGGAAACAGCCGGCCTGCTTTTGAATACAGCTGCGCAGTGGTTAAAGGATAAAGGCATCGATCAAAAATTTATAGGCCCCGTGAACTTTTCGACCAACGAAGCCTGCGGTTTGCTGATCGAAGGCTTCGACAGTCCGCCCATGCTGATGATGACGTATAATTATCCCTATTACGCTGAATTGATTGAAAAGGCCGGGTTTTTAAAGCAGATCGACCTGATAGCCTGGCACTGGTACGGCGAAGGCTACGATGATAAATCGGTCCGGCTGCTGGATGCTTTAAAGGAGCGCTTGAAACGCAACAACATTATTATCCGGAGTGTCAATTTAAAGAACTTTAAAGAGGAGGCCGCGAAACTCCGTGAGGTTTATAATTCTGCATGGGATAAAAACAGCGGGTTTGTGCCTCTGAATGACGAGGAATTTGATTACCTGGCAAAGGACCTGAAACTTATTTTGGATACTGATTTTGCCCTGGTTGCCGAACAAGACGGGAAAATTGTTGGCTTTGGCTTAGCGCTGCCAAACTATAATGATATATTTAAAACGATAAAAAGAGGGCGTTTACTGCCAACGGGCATCTTTAAACTCCTTTTAAATAAAAAGAAAATACAAAGCATACGCATTTACGCGTTAGGTATTATTGAGGGGTATCGAAAAATGGGGATCGAGGCTTGTTTATACGGTACTATCATCAAAGAATATAAACGCAAGGGATTTAAGCACGCCGAGGCCGGCTGGACATTAGAAAATAACACGCTGATAAATGAAGCGATAAAAGCTATAAAAGGCGATCCCTATAAAACGTATCGGCTATACGAAAAACAAATATGAAGGAGCGGGTTTTAATAACCGGTGCGAGCGGGTTTATAGGGTATCATCTTATCGACGAAGCAATAAAGAACAACCTGGACGTATATGCCGCGATCAGGAAGAGCAGCAATATCGATCATTTAAAGGATTTTAACATTAAGTATACTTACCCCGATTTCACCGAGGTTTCGGCCCTGAAAAAGGAACTGAAAGAAAACAAATACGATTATATTATCCACGCTGCCGGGGCTACCAGGGCCCGCTCGCAAATGGAGTACGATTGCATAAATGCCGGTTATACGCAAAACCTTGCGCAGGCCGTACTGGAGAGCGGCATCAAATTAAAAAAGCTTGTTTTGATAGGGAGTTTGGCCGGCGTGGGCCCGCTGAACAATTTAGCCGGTATCATTACGGAGGGAACTGTCCCCAGCCCCATAACAGCCTATGGAAAAAGCAAGCTGCTTGCCGAAGAGCATCTGAAGGCATTCGCAACATTAAACTACAATATCCTGAGGCCAACGGGAGTGTATGGCCCCCGTGACCGCGACATTTTTATTTTTTTTAAACAGGTGGCCAGGGGCATCGAACCATACATCGGCAACATCGAGCAAAAGTTCAGCTTTTTATATGTTACCGATTTGGCGAAGGCTGCGATCAGGGCGCTTTTCGCTGCAAATCAAAAAACTTATTTATTGTCTGACGGCAATTTTTACGGCCGGTATGACTTAGGCGCTTATATTAAGGAAGCATTAAGTTTGAAAACTATAAAGTTTCATTTGCCGGTAAAGTTTGTAAAATTAATAGCAAAAGCATCCGAAAAATATAGTTCTTTGAGCAATAAGGCGTCAGTGCTGAATGTTGAAAAGATAAATGAGCTGATGGCTGTCAACTGGTTTTGTAGCATTGAAAGCGCCAGGGCCGATCTCGGTTTTTATCCTGAATATAACCTTAAAGCAGGTGTTACTGAAACATTGAAATGGTATAAAGCAAACAATTGGCTATAGCCTGCATCTACGATAACAAGAATTATGAAAACATATATTAAACCGGCCGGGGGCAAACTCGGCATATTGATACCGGGCCTCGGCGCGGTGGCTACCACCCTTATTGCAGGCGTGGAAGCAGTAAAAAAAGGAATATCGCAACCCATTGGCTCGCTTACGCAAATGGGCAACATACGCCTTGGAAAAAGGACGGAAAACCGTTTTCCGAAGGTTAAGGACTTTGTTCCCCTTGCGAAACTTAATGATATCATTTTTGGCGGATGGGACGTTTATTCGGACAATGTTTACGAAGCGGCTATGAAAGCCAAAGTACTTGAGCCGGGCTTATTAAATGCAGTTAAAGCCGAGCTTGAAGTGGTAGTGCCGATGAAAGCGGCGTTTGATAAAAACTATGCTAAAAACCTGGTGGGTACTAACATCAAAAGCGGTACCCGCTACGAACTGGCGCAAGCCGTAATGAACGATATATTAACGTTTAAGGAAAAAAATAACTGCGACAGGATTGTACTCGTTTGGTGCGGATCGACAGAGATCTATTACGAAGCATCGGATATTCACGAAAGCCTTGAAAAGTTTGAGCAGGCGCTGGTTGACGATGACAAACGCATATCGCCCAGTATGATCTATGCGTACGCTGCCCTGAAGTTGGGTATCCCGTTTGCAAACGGCGCACCGAATTTAACGGTTGATATACCTGCTATGGTTGAATTAGCCAAATTAACCGATACGCCCATTGCAGGGAAAGATTTTAAAACAGGCCAAACTTTAATGAAAACCATACTGGCGCCGGGCTTGGCGGCCAGGTCGCTGGGCGTTAAGGGTTGGTTTTCGACCAATATTTTAGGCAACCGCGACGGCCTGGTGCTTGACGACCCGGATAATTTTAAGACGAAAGAAGTATCGAAACTTGGCGTGCTTGAAGATATTTTACGGCCTGATGCCAACCCCGAACTGTATGGCGACCTCTATCATAAAATAAGGATAGACTATTATCCGCCGCATGGCGACAATAAGGAAAGTTGGGACAACATCGACATATTTGGCTGGCTCGGTTATAAAATGCAGATAAAGATCAATTTTTTATGCCGGGACTCGATTTTAGCAGCGCCAATTGCATTGGACCTGGCCCTGTTCAGCGACCTGGCAAAAAGGGCGGGCATGAGCGGCATACAGGAATGGTTGTCGTTTTACCTGAAATCGCCTCAAACGGCGCCTGGCTTACATCCCGAAAACGATATATTTAAGCAGCTTATTAAATTGCAGAACACCCTTCGCCACCTTATGGGCGAAGACCTGATCACCCACCTCGGACTGGATTATTACCAGGAACTGGTGGATGCGTTGTGATTTCGGATGCCGGATTTTCGATTTCGGATTTATTGCTTTAGACGTTGAACAATATTTTACGGCCTATCCATGTTTTTGTGGTTGAAAGAAATTACTCTTTAAACTGACCAGGATAATCTCAAGTTAATTTTTTCTAAATTCCGAAATCGTAAATCCGAAATCCGAAATCAAAATGCTATTCCACAAAATCTTCTCCACCAGCCTTGGCATAGGTTATATCGGCAAAGGCAGCGGCACCGTTGCGGCACTTGCCTGCTGCATCTGTTGGTATCTTGCCTGGGGCGGCGCCTATCCGCCGTTGATCAGTTCAACGGTAATCACCGTTTTTATAACGTTTGCCGGCGTTTGGTCGTCGGGCATGGTTGAGCCGATTTGGGGCAAGGACCCGTCACGCGTGGTGATCGACGAAGTTGCAGGCATGTGCATCAGCCTTTTGTTTTTGCCGGCCCTTGTAAAATATTTGTTATGCGCGTTTATTTTATTCCGCTTTTTCGACATCCTTAAACCGCTGTTCATACGTAAATTAGAATCATGGCCCGGCGGATGGGGCATAATGATGGATGATGTGCTTGCCGGTTTCTATACTAACATCCTGTTGCAAGCCGTTGTATGGTTTAGGTTGTTTTAGCCGTTGGTACTGCGTTAAACCGCAGCGGTATGATTTAACAATATTTGACTTTTTGACCACAGTACACTGGTTGGTTTTTTTTTACCTTTGGCGCTTTATTGTGCGTTATTAATTGTTATTAACTGCATACAATTTTTGGAGTATTTATTGCTACGGATTTGTTGCAGTGTATCTGCCGGCCCGCGCCGGTTTTTTGTTCGCTAAACAGCATTAAATGAAATGCCTGTAAATTTGTATTTGAACGAGCTGAATGGATTTTAAATATTTCGGGAAGAAGGCGGTTTTTTTGGCTTTCTTTTTATTATATGCCACGTTATTATTCGCACAAACAACGGCAGTCAGCGGCACGGTGACCGATGCTGCAACTAAAAAGCCCTTGCCCTTTGTAAACGTTTCGTTCCCAGGCACCACCATGGGTGTAAGCACCGATGATAAAGGCTTCTACAGCATCAGCATTGATAAACCGGTGAGCCAGCTAAAAGTGTCGTTTCTCGGTTATAAAGATGCTTTGCTGCCGGTCACACAGGGCAAAGAACAGGTGCTGAATGTAAAATTGGTTCCCATAGCAAAACAGCTGAACGAAGTTGTAGTTGTATCAGGCAAAAAGCCCAAATACCGCAATAAGGATAACCCGGCTGTCGAGCTGATCCGCAAGGTTATCGAGAATAAAGAAAAAAACCGTCCACAAAGTTATTCGTATGTTGAATATAAAGAATACGATAAAATGCAATTCTCTATTCTCAATGTCTCCAGTACTTTATCCGACAAAAAATTTTTCCGTAAATATAAATTTGTAATCGATAACCGCGACAGCACAACCATACCCGGTAAATCTTTGCTGCCGATATTCCTCGACGAAAAAGTTTCGCAATATTATTACCGCAAAAATCCCGAAAAGGAAAAATCGATAACGCTTGGCCAAAAAAGCGTAAACTTTGGCGGCTCGATTGATAATGAAGGCCTGACTGTTTACTTTAAACACATGTATTATAAGGTCGATATTTACTCGAATGTCGTGTTCCTTATGACAACCAATTTTTTAAGCCCTATAGCCAATTCGGCTCCGACGTTTTATAAATTTTTTATCACCGATACGGTCACCATCAACAACCAGAAACTGGTCGAGTTAAGCTTTACCCCACGGAATACCGCCGATGTGCTTTTTGTTGGGAAAATTTACATTACGCTTGACGGCAACTATGCCGTGCAGCGAGCTGAACTTACCATCAATAAACATATTAACCTCAATTTCGTAAACTCGATGAGCGTTAATCTCGAATTTGAGCAGAATCCCGACGGGCGTTACCACCTTAGTAAAAGTACAACCTATGCCGACTTTGCCCTCACGCAAAACAAGAAAGGGGGCTTGTTTGGCATTCGGGAAATAGTGTACGGGAACTATAAAGTCAATGTGCCGCGGCCTGATTCAACTTACAAAGGGGCCGAAGACGCGGTACCGGATGAAGCAAAAAACCGGAGCGAGCAATTTTGGGAGCAAAACCGGCTTGACACCCTCAGCACTGCCGAATCGAAAGTTTATAAAAATGCCGACAGCCTGCGCAAAATGCCCTCGTTCAGGCGCACACTGGATATAGCTACGCTTTTACTGGCCGGCTACAAGGATTTTAATTGGTTTGAAGTAGGCCCGGCAAATGCCTTTTATAGCTTTAACCCGGTTGAAGGTTTTAAAGCCAGGCTGGGCGGCCGCACCACGCCGGCGCTAAGCAAACGCTACTATTTTGAAACTTACGCGGCATACGGTTTTAAAGACGAGCGATGGAAGTATTTTTTGAGCGCAACGTATTCATTAAATGATAAATCGATCTATAAGTTCCCCCAAAATTACATCAGGGCGAGCGTTCAGAGCGATACAAAAATTCCGGGCACACTCCTGCAGTTTGTGGAGGAGGACAATCTTTTGCTTTCATTTAAACGGGGCAATAATGATAAATACCTGTTTGACGATAGTTACCGGCTTGATTATGTACATGAATTCCAAAATCATTTTTCGTACAGTTTCGGTTTAAACAGGCTAACACAGGCGCCATTGGGTTCGTTGTATTTTTTAAATTTAAACAGCAACGGCCTTGTTCAAAGTATACCGAGGCTAACAACCATGGATTTTACAGTTAGTTTGCGTTATGCGCCAAACGAGCAGTTTTACCAGGGTAAAATATACCGCGTCCCGGTCCCCAGCAAATACCCCGTTTTCGCATTGGATTATGATGCAGGATTTAAAAATGCATTTGGCGGGGAGTACGGCTATCAAAAACTTCATGAACGGATTGACAAACGCTTTTATTTGTCGCAGCTTGGTTGGTTAGATGCCACCTTTGATTCGGGGCAAATATTCGGCCAGGTGCCGTACCCGCTGCTTGATATATTTAACGCCAACCAAACCTATGCTTATCATTTGTATTCGTATAACCTGATGAACTTCCTTGAGTTTGTGAGCGACCATTACGAAAGCTTGTTTCTCGACCAGCACTTCAATGGCTTTTTCTTTAATAAGATACCCCTGTTAAAAAAGCTGAAATGGCGCGAAGTAGGATCATTAAAAGTAGCCTATGGCGGTGTAAGCGATCAAAATAACCCCTCGCTGCATCCATCGCTCTACCAGTTTCCGGTAACTGCAACAGGACAGCCGATCACTTATTCGCTGGGCAAAACGCCCTATGTGGAGGGCAGTGTTGGTATTGAAAACATTTTTAAATTTGTACGTCTCGACCTGGTAAGGCGGTTCACTTATTTAGATCATCCCGATGTTGCAAAATGGGGCGTGCGCGCATTGGTCCAGTTTGATTTTTAAAATTTACGCTTAGAAATAAATGGAACAGCAAACTTCCATGCGGACAACTCTTCAGTTAGGCATCTATAAGGTTATCGACCCTATAGTTAAGCTGTTCATAAAATTGGGCCTCACGCCAAACGTGGTTACTTCCATAGGTTTTATATTAAATGTAGGGGTAGCTATCATATTCATCATCGGCGCCGAAGAAGGTAACCGCGGCGATTTGACCTACGTTGGCTGGGCGGGCGGTTTAATTTTGTTTGCCGGTTTGTTTGATATGCTGGATGGGCAGGTTGCCAGGATGGGAAACATGAAATCGACTTTTGGCGCCCTCTATGACTCCGTGCTCGACCGTTATAGCGAGCTGATCATGTTTTTAGGCATCTGTTATTACCTGGTGGGCCATCATTATTTATTGAGCTCGATATTTGCGTTTGTGGCCTTGATGGGATCAATGATGGTGAGCTACGTGCGGGCCAGGGCCGAAGGTTTAGGCATTGAGTGCAAGGGCGGGCTTATGCAGCGTCCCGAACGTGTGGTGACTATCGGCTTGTGCGCGGTTGTTTGCGGTATTACTTCGCTGTATATCGGCGGCGACTATAAACTTTATATCCCGGGCATTAAGTTTCATGTATTCGAAACCATGTCGATATTCACCATCCCATTGACGATAGTGGCCGTGCTGACAAACATTACCGCTTTCAAAAGGTTAATGGATGCAAAAAAAGCTATTTTGGAGAAAAAGCAATAATCAAAGTCCAGGGATCAGTAAGGACTCATTCCCGGTTTTTGATTCTTCCTCCTTCGATAAAAATATCATATCTTCGTAACAATTAAATAAAGGCGTTTACAGTTCACAAAATCTTTATTAAAATTGACGTTTCTGTTTTGATCACAAGATTACACGCAGAAACAAACTAACAACAGTTAACAGGCAGAGAAATTGTAATATTTTTAACCCTGAGCAGCCATGAAAAAAAATTATGTTTCAAATTCGCAGGAATCTGTGAGAATGTTTAAAAATGACTTTTTAGAGAGTTTATCAAAAGTTCATTTTACCGTGCCGTTGTTTATTTTTATTCCTGTTATTGCTTTCTGCATCTATAAGGACGTTGAAAACGGAATGGGGTTAATCACTTTTTGCGGCTTATTTATCCTGGGCCTTTTTGTCTGGACCTTTACCGAATATGTAATGCACCGGTATGTATTTCATTACATGCCCGACGATAAACCATGGGCGCAGCGGATCCATTTTATTTTCCACGGCGTTCATCACGATTACCCAAGCGATGCAAAACGCCTGGTATTGCCGCCGTCGGTAAGTATACCGTTGGCCACAGGTTTTTATTTTCTTTTTAATGCCGTATTGCCGGCTAATAACGTATTTGGCTTTTTCCCGGGTTTTATTTTAGGCTACCTTTTTTATGATATATCGCATTATGCCATCCATCATTTTAACTTTAAAGGCAATATCTGGAAAAAGATAAAACAGCACCATATGCTGCATCATTACCAGGACCCCGGTAAAGGATACGGCGTAAGCTCCCCGCTCTGGGATAAAGTTTTCGGCTCCGACTTCATAAAAAAATAAGGTGGGTAACAATTTCAATGATGGTAATAAAATAACCGTTCGTAAAACAATAGTTGTTTTTTTACTGTCGCTTTTCTATTTGCTGCTCTCCGTTTACCTTATCGGCTTTAAATCCGATGAGCTGGTGCTCATCGGCATTTTCAACGGCCTGTTTTTCCTTTCGCCGATCACCCGCAAATTTGTTACAGGCTTCTCCATATTTATAGTATACTGGATCATCTTTGATTACATGAAGGCTTTTCCAAATTATCACTATAATATCGTTCATATCGCTGATCTTTACAATGCGGAAAAAAGGCTTTTCGGGATACATATTGATGGTAAACTACTGACCCCAAATGAGTACTGGCGCTTGCACGGGAACACCTTCCTGGATATAACAGCCGGTATTTTTTATTTATGCTGGGTGCCGGTACCGCTTGCTTTTGCCGCCTATTTGTTTTTTAAGAATAGGGAACAATTTCTATATTTCTCGCTCACCTTTGTTTTGGTTAATTTGCTCGGGTTTGCAGTTTACTATCTTTACCCGGCAGCGCCGCCGTGGTACGTACAATACCATGGGTTTGATTTCGACGCTGCGACAGCCGGCAATCCGGCGGGCCTGGCAAAGTTTGACAGTTATTTTCACGCCGGCATTTTTAAGTCCTTATATGCCAAGGGCTCAAACGTATTTGCGGCCATGCCCTCCCTGCACTCTTCGTACCCGGTTATTGTTTTGTATTATGGCTTAAAAAACCGGCTTGGCCTCGTCAATATATTTTTCGTTATAGTGATGCTGGGGATTTGGTGCACGGCTGTTTATGCAAGTCATCATTACATTTTAGATGTGCTGGCCGGTATTGTTTGCGCTGCGGCCGGAATAACACTCTTTAATATATTAGTCTTCCGCACCAAATTTTTCCGCGGCTTGATCGAAAAGTTCACAGAAAGCATCCGTTAACCCTCCTTTTAAACCTACAACCTGTAGGTAAATGCGTAATATCTTCCCGATTTATATTAAAAATATTGCGGGTTATTAACATCTGTTAATATATTTTATTTGTTTAATTTTCGCTGATAACTATGAAATTGAGCCATTTACGCGTCAAAATCGGCGGTAAAATGAAAAAAAGCAGGCTAAATTGTTATAAAGGGTATATTATTTGTGTACATATAGGTATCTTTAAAGCCCTTGCGCTGAATACCTTATGAAGAAAATTTATACGCTGTTATTTATTTCATATTTCTGCCTCAAACTATCAGCGCTTGGAATTTATCCGCATGCACCCGTGGTACCGGTGTTTGGCAAGCCGGATACATCAGCCAGAAAACATCAGCCGGATAGTGTCGGCCAGCAGGTTTTGCCGCAGACGGATAGCACAAAGATGGCAAGCGGAACAAATCATCCCGTCAGGCTGATAACGGATTTGCTGATTAAGGATACCACAATATTGATAGCCCCGGTAAACGGCGGCGATACCCTGAAATTGCTATTGGCCATGCTTCGCGCAGATAGTACCACGCTTTCCATACCAGTTCGGCAGGATAGTGCCGGGTTGTCGAATCAGCTAACAAAAAAAGACAGCGCAGATGATATCTCTGCAACACCGAACGCCGCGCCCGATAACTTTAAAATATTAACATCAGGGCTTCAGTTGGATAGTTTAAAAGCGTCAGTAATAGCAGACCTGGTTCAGCGCGACAACCTGCGGCGTCAGCAGAGGGTCAATGAACAAATTAAACTGGCCTGGGTACTAAAGATCAATGATCCCGACAGCTTAAAAAGCGAACTGAAACATGCCGCAAATGATACGCTAAGGGCGTTAATATTCAGCCATTTGGCCGATTTTTATTTAAACTATGATACCGTAGCCGGTAAAAAGAAACAGTCGGTTTACGAAAACGAAGCCATAAACTATACGCTATTGGCTATACAACAGTACGCCGCCTATAATGATAGCACAGGATTACGCCGCAGCTTTGACAACCTGGCAAAAGTTTACTATTCGCAAAGGAAATATTCGCAAGCAAAGTGGTTCATTTTACAATCAAACACGCTGTCGCGGGCTAAAGGCGATACATCTAATATTATCGCCTCCCTGCTGACCTTATCGTCGATAAAAAGTGAAATAAAGGATTATAACCTCGCCATGCAGGATTTGAATGAGGCGTTGCGCTTGTCTATAAACATTCATTCGCCGAAAACGGAATCGCAGGTATTAAAAAATTATGCTTTGCTATACAGCAGGCTCAAAAATTACCCTAAGGAGGCGATAATCTTAAAGAGGCGCGATTCGCTGGAAGAAAGCATGCGGAAAGCAGCAGAAGCCCAGCTCGCCCTGCAAAAACGGAGGCTCGACTCGTTACAGAGCAAAAAAAAAGTATATACCTACAATACGCGGAAGCTTTACAAAAACAGCTCTTCCAAAAAAATCGATTAGTTGTAATTTTAGTAAGCATTATTGTATTGCTGATCATTGTTGTTTTTGCGGTTAATAAACGCAAAAGAGGCAGTATCTGGCGGATGGGCATCCGCCGCCGGAAACGGTGATCGTCGTGCTTCCCAATTATTCCACTACGAAAATACCCAACGGTTAAAGCCCCGGCGCATCCTGCGCCATCGGACACCCCTTTACTCAATTCTCCAAAATACAAACCAATGACTCAATGACTCAATGACCAATTCAATAGTCAATCCTCACATGGTAAATGCTCATCAGCATGCGCTTGAATATTGTTTTTATCGTTTCCAGGTCTTTTAAGGTGATATTGCTGTCGCTCAGTTGATTCTGGTCGAGTTTATATTTTACAATACGGTCTACCAGGTCGTTTATTGATTTTTCGTCCGGCTCCTTTAATGCGCGGGATGCAGCTTCCACCGAATCGGCCAGCATCAAAACACCGCCTTCCTTTGAAAACGGGATAGGGCCCGGATACCTGAACGTATTTTCGTCGACAAATTTTTCGGGAAAGTTTTTCAGGAACGATTGATAAAAATAGTCTACCCGCGTGTCGCCATGGTGGGTACGGATAAAGTCGGTCACTATTTCCGGAAGATTTGCGTTCCGCGCCATTTCAACGCCTTTACGCACGTGCCTTATTATGATCTGGGCGCTCTCCTGGTAGGGCAATTTATCATGCGGGTTAAAGCCCGATTGGTTTTCTATAAAATATAAGGGGTTCTCCAGCTTGCCTATATCGTGGTATAAAGCCCCTGCCCTCACCAGCAGCGAATTACCGCCGATAGCATAAATGGCATTTTCGGCCAGGTTAGCTACCTGTAATGAATGCTGAAATGTACCGGGCGCGGTAAAGGCCATTTCGCGCAGCAGGGGGGCATTGGTATTTGCAAGCTCGATAAGCGTGATATCTGATGTAATGGCAAATATTTTTTCGAAAATGTAGATGAGGGGATAAGCCAGCAAAGTAAGCAGCACGCTTACTACGAAGGGGATAAAATCCATCCAGTCAATGTCTCTGAAACTACCCTCGCGAATAAACGAGATACCCAAAAACGAAACAAAGTAGGTAAAAGTAATAATGAGCGCCGAGATGAGAAACTGCTCGCGGCGGATCAGATTTTTGATGCTGTAGATGGAAACCATGCCGGCAGTAAGCTCAAAATAGGCAAATTCAAAGCTGTTAGGCACAAAAAAGCCGGCAATCAATACCACCAGCAGGTGTATATTTAAGGCAAGGCGCGTATCGAACAGGATGCGTATGATAATCGGCACGATGCAATAAGGGATGTAATATAAGTTTGGCAACTGCAGCTTAATGGCAATTGACAGGGTGAATAACATGGCGGTAACCACCAGCAATATCAGGCTAACGAGCCTGTTATCCTCGTAAATATCGCGCCGGAAGAGGTACAGGAAAATCATCAGAAGCACTATGGCTATACCTACCAACAGGAATTGCCCCAATAAAACCAGCCGGGGGTCGCCCGTTATCCGCGCATTGTCCTCGAAGGCTTTTTTATACGATTGTAACTTTTGATAAACATCATCGCTCACTACCGATCCTTTAGCAACGATCACTTCTCCTTTTTGCACCATGCCGCGGGTTGTTGAAAGGTCTTCAATGGCATCCTTTTCCAACCTGGCGGTCAATTTAGCATCGTAATTTAAATTAGGCAGAAGATGGCTGCCGATCAGGTTAAGCAGGAAAGCTTTATCAGGCGCCTTCAGCCCGTTTAAGGCCTGCCCGCAATAGGCTAACGCTTTTTCTTTTGTAAAAACATCAACAGTGTTTTTATTGGCCGCTATATTCTTGTTTAATATCGTTATCGGGTAATTCTCGTTGCTTTGCTGGTAACGTGGATTAAGCACGATAAGGCCTTTATCATACACATCATTCAACAAACGCTGTCCTTGCTGTATATAGTCATTTTTTTTGCTGTCTTTTATACCTGCATCCTGCCACTTCAATAACAGGTCATTTTTAAAGCCTTCTGCTTCCCTCCCGGCCACTGCATCGTCTAACTGGTATACCGGGGTCACGTTTGCCAGTGCGGCTTTTTCGTCGTTCTCTATTTCCTGCGGGGTTTTTAAGATGGCGAAGTTATAGGGCGAGATCAGCTCCTTTTGGTTCCATATACGCCCTTTTTCAATATCGTAACTGAATTTTGCCTGCTTGGGAAGGGTAAAAACAATTACGCAAATACTTGCCAGCATCATTAAAAATTTAAGATTACGGGAGTATTTGCGCATTAAAGCCTTTTGGCGCGAAGAAGATAATTTTGCCATTTTTCTGTTGAAAAGTTGATTGAGTGAGCAGTTGATCAGGTGAGTAGTTAATTACAGCTGGATAATCCAAAACTCAATCAACTTAGTCTAACCCAATCAACTACTCACCAATTCAATCAACTTAATCAACAAATTTAGCACAAGTTTCTGTTATCCGTAGTTTTTCTTGCTTTTGTCAAATTAAATATGATATCTTTGTGATATCATTTTAAAATCATTATCATCATGAATAGCGAGAAAATAATTAACCCTCCCTCCGGCTATACCGCCTTTGTTTTATTCCTGGCGCTGCTTGCCGCAATGGTGCTTTCGTTTACGTACGAAGCCGTTATTGTTGGCGCACTCATCAGTATTGTAAATTTTGTGCTGGTTTTGCCGGGCCTTGTAATTGTAAACCCCAACGAATCAAAAGTGCTTACGCTTTTTGGCAATTATGTAGGCACCGTAAAACAGGACGGCTTTTTTTGGGTAAACCCTTTTACCGTAAAAAAGAAGGTTTCGTTAAGGGCATTTAACTTAAACGGCCAGCAACTAAAAGTTAATGACAGCGTGGGTAACCCCATAGAAATTGCAGCCGTAATTGTATGGCAGATAAAAGACACGGCTAATGCCGTTTTTGCGGTTGAAAACTACCTGCAATACGTAAATATACAAAGCGAGGCAGCCGTGAGGCACCTGGCAAACTCGTTCCCGTACGATAACATCGAGGACGAAACGGCAAGCATCACGCTGCGTGGCGGCGCTGAACAGGTAAGCCACTTACTTGAAAAAGAATTGAACGAAAGGCTTGACCGCGCAGGCATAGAGGTGCTGGAAGCCCGGATATCGCATTTGGCTTATTCGCCCGAAATTGCACATACCATGCTGCAGCGCCAGCAGGCATCGGCCATTATATCTGCCCGCAGGCTGATTGTTGAAGGCGCGGTTGGCATGGTTGAAATGGCTTTGGCCAGGCTTTCTGAAAAAAACATTGTCAACCTGGATGAAGAGCGCAAAGCAGCCATGGTGAGCAACCTGCTGGTTGTTTTATGCGGCGACCGCAGCGTAAACCCGGTTGTTAATACAGGCACGCTCTACCATTAATATGGAACAATTTACTTTATTTAACCCCGGTTTTACTGCGGAAGCGGACATCGTTAGAAGTGGTTGGTTTAATCCCGATTTTACACTGACCGATGGCCTGAACATTTATGGGCGGTTAAGTTACCGCGGCTGGCGAAGGGTTGGCCTCATAGAAACATCACGGGAAAGCTGGACTATTGAACCCGGCAGGCTTTTTACACGGGATCTGATAATAAATGATGCGTCGACCGGGCAAAATATCGCGGTTTTAAAAACAACTTTATGGCGGGGCAGGGTTACGCTGGAGTTTGCAGGCGGGCAAACATTCGCGTTTGTGAGGGGGCCCTTTTTTTCGCGAAAACATTTTTGGTTCAGCGTGCAGTATGGCAACCTGCTGACTATTGAGACCAGCAGGTTTAGCCTTAAACGCCCGTTTAAATTAACTTTTGACCAGGGCACTTTTAAAAACCCAGCCTGGCTGATATTAATGACATTTATCGGCGTTCAATTAATTACCATGCGAAGAGCACACGCCGCAGCAAGCATACACTGATATGGCTGAAAAAAAAGCATTTATATTACGTATTAATCCCGATGTACTAAAAGAGATTGAAATATGGGCGGGGGATGAATTCAGGAGCACCAACGGCCAGATAGAATACCTGCTGCAGCAGGCTTTGAACGAGCGCAGGAAAAGCCGGAAAAAGAAAGATTCGTAGAGACGCAATATTTTGCGTCTTTGAGCTTCGCTTACCGAAAATACTTCTAAAGGATAAATTAAACAGGCATTAATTTTTATACCGATATGCTTAACCTGAATTTTACACCATTCCCAGTAATAACAACCCAACGCCTGGTGTTAAGGCAATTGCAGGATAACGATGTTCATGAACTTTTTGCCTTGCGCACCGACGAGCGGGTGAACCGTTTTTTAGACCGGCCCCTGCCGGGGTCTTTGAATGATGTCCGCGAGTTTATAGCAAACGTGAACCAAATTACGCGTGACAATGAGGGCCTTTATTGGGTGATAACCCGCAAAAACGAAGATAAGCTATTGGGTACTATTGGCTTGCGGAATTTCGAGTTGGAACAACACCAGGCCGAAATAGGCTATGAATTGCACCCCGATCACCAGGGCCAGGGTTTCATGCAGGAAGCAATGACCCATGTATTAGCTTATGGTTTTAGCCGGTTAAGTTTGCAGGCAATTATGGCCGATACGGACCCAGGGAATCTGCGCTCGGTCCAATTGCTCGAAAGGCATGGCTTCGTGAAGATTGGTGGCCAGGAAAATATCTACATACTACGTGATAATATAACGAAGGCCGCCTCTGCGGGGACCTCTCAAGTTTAAAAAAAGTTCAAAAGACCCGACGGGGTATTGGGGATGAAAATGAAATGGCCGTTTTTTTTGACCTTAATCATTCACCTCGTGAACAAAACCATCCCTCAACGATTATCCGGATATTTAAAAAGCCATTTCCCTGCGGAGACGCAAAATGTTGCCGCTCCCACATTAAAAAAGCCTAAATTTGTCTTTCCAATATTAACATCATTTTATGAAAGAAGTAGTTATTGTTTCTGCCACACGCACACCTATCGGCAGTTTTGGCGGCAGCCTTGCCAGTTTATCCGCCACGCAGCTGGGAGCTATCGTTATCAAGTCGGCCGTTGAAAAAGCGGACTTATCTCCCGAACACATACAGGAAGTGTATATGGGTAATGTTTTATCAGCCGGCTTAGGGCAGGCCCCGGCTACCCAGGCAGCCGTTTTTAGCGGTTTACCTTCATTACCCGCCACTACGGTTAATAAAGTATGCGCATCGGGCATGAAGGCGATTATGCTGGCCGCCCAAAGCATAGCCACCGGGCAGAACGAAATTGTTTTGGCCGGAGGGATGGAAAGCATGAGCAATGTCCCCTATTATCTTGATAAAGCGCGCAATGGTTACCGGCTTGGCAACGGGCAGGTTATCGATGGTTTGATAAAAGACGGCCTGTGGGATGTTTACAATGATTATCACATGGGTTCGGCAGCTGAGCTGTGCGCTGTAGAATGCAATATTAGTCGCAACGAACAGGATGAATTTGCTATCGAATCGTATAAAAGATCGCAAAAGGCGCAAATTGAAGGCAGGTTTAACAACGAGATCACGCCGGTTGAGCTAAAAGACAAAAAAGGCGACATTACTTTATTTGCCAAAGACGAGGAGCCGAAAGCGGTAAAATTCGATAAAATTCCAACCTTAAAACCCGTATTTAAAAAAGAGGGTACAGTAACCGCTGCAAACGCATCTACTTTGAATGATGGCGCGGCAGCCGTAGTGTTAATGAGTAAAACGAAAGCCGACGAAATGGGCATAAAACCATTGGCAAAAATAATTTCCTTCGCCGATGCACAGCAAGCCCCTGAATGGTTTACTACCTCGCCGGCAAAGGCTATTCCGCTGGCTTTGCACCGGGCCGGCTTATCATCGGCTCAGATAGATTACTTTGAAATTAACGAGGCATTTTCAGTGGTTGCCATTGCCAATAACCAGCTTTTAAAACTCGATCCTGCCAGGGTGAATGTGAACGGAGGCGCGGTTTCGCTGGGCCACCCGCTTGGGGCATCCGGCGCAAGGATCATTGTAACTTTGCTTAACGTGCTGCAGCAAAACGACGGGAAATATGGCGTTGCCGGAATTTGTAACGGCGGCGGCGGCGCCAGCGCAATGGTTATTGAAAATTTGCGTTAGATAAAAGTTCACATGACTTTTGTACCTTAGCAATATGATCATAGAAAGCACCAACGATGAAATAATTATAAGGATATCGCCGGAGGTTAACTTAGAAGAAATCCAAAAATCGCTTGATTTTATCAGGTATAAAGAGATTTTGTCTAAAAGTAAAGGTAGCCAGAAGGATGCCGATGCGCTGGCAAAAAAAATAAACAATGATTGGTGGAGAGAAAATAAAAGTAAATACATTTCCGTTAAGTGAAATTAGTAGTTGACACCAATATTATCTTCAGTGCAATTATAAGTGACAAAGGGAAAATTGGCGAATTGCTTTTAAACAAACCGGGCGATCTTAAATTTTTTACACCAATTTTTCTGTTAGAGGAACTGGATAATCACATCGGGAGAATACTATCGATTACCGGATATTCAAAGACCGAATATGAACAAATTAAATCCCTGGTTACAAGGAATATTGAGTTCGTTAATGCAACAAAGATCAGTAAAAAGAATTGGGATACAGCTTATCAATTATTAAAAGACGTTGATGAAGACGACATTTGGTTTTTGGCTTTGAGCCTGGAAATTGACGGTTTTTTGTGGACGGGAGACAAAAAATTAATAAAGGGCCTATCTAAAAATAATTACAACAAAATATTCACTACAGATATGTTGTATACTAAATATTTCGAATCGTGATGAGGAATTTTTCTTTAACGCTAATTGGATTGTTTCTTTTCATTAACTGCTTCGCGCAGCATTCCGACGAAAACGGGCGCCTCAAACAACTGCAAATTTACGAAGACAGCTTAAAGGACCTGGGCAATAAATTTATTAACCAGGATAATGACCTGGAGCGTAAAAACGCGAACTATGCTTTTATTAAAACATTGGTAAGCGCCTTAAAAATCCCGAATTCCTTTCTTTACCCCTTCGATTCGGTGAAAACTGTAAGCATCATTAATTCGCCTGACAACCGGTTCCGGATTATAAGCTGGCCTATTGTTAACGACGATGGCAGCTACCGTTTTTACGGGACTATCCAGATAAATACGGGTGGTAATTTACAGATGTACCCGTTGAGCGATGATTCCCCTTTCATGAAAAACCCGGAAGATTCGATTGGCGACAACAAAAAATGGTTCGGGGCCGAATATTACAGGATCATCCCGGTTTACTCGCCTAAACTGTACTATGTTTTGCTTGGCTGGAAGGGTTATACCGTAAAATCAACCAAAAAGGTTATTGAAGTACTTTCATTTAAAGATGACAAACCCGTACTGGGCATGCCTATTTTTGACGGAAACGGAAAAAGGAGGGATAGGGTCGTATTTGAATATACCCGCCAGGTTTCCATGCTGCTGAAGTATGTACCCGACCAGGACCTGATCGTGTTCGACCACCTGGCGCCGCCAGACCCAAAGCTAAAGGGCCAGCGCAACACCTATGGGCCCGACATGACCTACGATGGGTACAAGTTAAAAAACGGGAGATGGGTATATGTGGACAACCTTGATATGAGGAACATGCCGAACAGCACCGATGCTGATTATGTCGACCCCAAAAAACAGGCGCAGGCGGATAGGTCAAGCGTCAGGAAAGATAAATGAGGGGGTTGATTAAGCAAGTGGTTGATTAGGTGTGCGGTTGCTCCTGGAGCTTAGACTGTACCTGATACAATTTATACCAACTTATTGAGACCTAATCAACATATTCAACTGAACACCAATTCCAGGTCAGTATTTAATTTGGATTTAAAGGAATAATAGTACTTTAGTTGAATTTTTAACTGATCTTATGGCTCAAGAAACATTATCAGCAGACGCTGCTCCCAAAAAATCAAGATTTCCCAAAGCGGTGCCCTTTATCATCGGGAACGAGGCAGCCGAACGTTTTAGTTATTACGGCTTACGCTCTATCCTGGTGACTTTCCTGGTAGCCGAATTTTATAACCCGCACAAAATTGCCTCTTTGGCAGAAAAAGCCGCCGCCCAGGCAAACGAGCAAACACACCTATTCGTTGCGCTATCCTATTTTATGCCGCTTTTAGGAGGCCTTATGGCCGATTGGTACTTTGGGAAATATAAAGTGATCTTGTGGATATCCATGGTGTACTGCCTGGGTAACCTTTTTACATCCTCATTTACTACCAGCCTTCCCTTGTTTTCAACAGGTTTGGTTTTAATCGCTATCGGCGCCGGTGGTATTAAATCGTGTGTATCAGCCAACGTGGGCGACCAGTTCGACAAATCAAACCAGGATCTGTTATCAAAGGTTTACGGCTGGTTTTATTTCAGTATCAATGCCGGCTCAATGATAGCCACAATGTTAATCCCCTGGACATACGCCAACTTTGGCCCCAGGTTAGCATTCGGCATCCCGGGCATATTGATGGCGCTGGCGACCATCATCTTCTTTTCCGGCCGAAAAATGTACGTAAGGGTGCGCCCCGGCGGCGTAAATAAAAACAATTTTGTTTTTATTTCAATATATGCACTGTTTAATATAGCGAAAAAGAAAAAGGGGCAACCATTGCTGGATGTAGCAAAGGACAAATTTGATCCTGAAAAAGTGGAAGGTATTAAGGCTGTTTGGCGTGTGATGTTCGTATTCCTTTTCGCACTGGGTTTTTGGGCAGTTTGGGATCAAAATCTTTCGGAATGGGTGCTCCAGCTCGAAAAAATGAACCGGAACATCAACCTGGGCTTTGCAAAATTCACCATTTACCCTGGCCAGGTACAAACTTTCAACCCCTTGATCATATTGATACTTATCCCGGTATTTAATTATTGGGTGTATCCATGGTTTGATAAAATTGGCCTTAAAACTACCGCATTGCGCAGGTTTGGTGTTGGTTTGGTACTTACCGCCTTGTCATTTGTAGTGATAGCGCTTATACAAACCAATATAGACAACGGCGGCCATCCGTCATTTTGGTGGCAGGCGTTCGCTTACGTATTGCTTTCAGCAGCCGAAGTGCTGGTTTCGATCACTGGCCTGGAATATGCCTACACGCATTCGCCAAAATCGATGAAAAGTACCATGACAGCAGTGTGGTTAATGGTGGTAGCAGTGGGTAACCTTATTACCGCCTGGGTAAATAGTAAAATAACTGAGGGCGGTTATTTTGCCAAACATCTTGCCGGCGCAAATTATTACTGGTACTTTGACGTATGTTTTATCATGGTGTTTGTCGTGGCGTTCCTTATCGTGTCGCCCTACATTAAAGAGCGTAATTACATTGATAATCCTGACATCGACCCAGCGGACCATAATAAGATCATTGCCGATACCGATAATTTATAATTCAGCCCGATATTATTTTTATTGTAACAGGAAAGTTAGTTAAGCTTTCCTGTTTTTTATTTTTAATCGTGTGAAATCAACTATTTTTGTCGTTTTATTAACAGAAACCTACGGTAGTGCCGGATAGCATCGTTATTATACCCACCTACAACGAGAAAGAAAACATAGAGCGGATGATCCGCAAAGTGTTTTCTTTACCTCATGATTTTCATATACTTATCATTGACGACGGCTCGCCCGACGGAACGCAAAATATTGTAAAAGGGCTGCAAATTGAATTTCCTGAACGCTTGTTCCTTGAGGAACGCGAGGGAAAACAGGGGCTTGGTACCGCCTACATCCATGGCTTTAAATGGTCCATCGGGCACCAGTACGACTATATTTTCGAAATGGACGCCGACTTTTCACATAACCCGGATGACTTATTTAAGTTAAGGCAAGCCTGCATGGAAGGCGCCGATGCCGCCATTGGTTCGCGCTACATTAATGGCGTAAACGTGGTAAACTGGCCTATGAGCAGGGTATTAATGAGTTATTTTGCCTCGGTGTATGTTCGCTTTATAACCGGCATTGACATACAGGACTTCACCGCCGGTTTTATGTGTTATAAACGCAAAGTGCTCGAAACAGTAAACCTTAATAAAATTAAATTTGTTGGCTACGCCTTCCAGATCGAAATGAAATACACCACGGTAAAACATGGCTTTAAGCTGGTCGAGGTACCCATCATTTTTACCGACCGCACCCTCGGCACTTCAAAAATGTCGACGAGCATTTTCCGGGAAGCCTTTTTTGGAGTTATTCAAATGCGGATCAACGCGATTTTCAGAAAGTATCCTGAAGGGTGATTGAATGCGGAAGTCGGAATGCCGATTGCGGATTTATTTTTAATTTATTTTTTGCCGGTATCATGCATCAAAAATTTCTAATTATGAAGTAAGCTAAATCCGAAATCTCGCCTCCGAATTCTTAATTAAAAGCAAATCCGAAATGGGACATCCGCAACCGCGAAGCCTTCTTTAACACCATTGAAAACAAACAACAGTTAAAAATCCGAAATAAAAAAATTAAATTTGTATATTCAAAGACAGATACCAATGTATACTACATATCATTTATCGTCGGCCCAGGATATAAGTCCTGACATTTTGGAATCGATCAAAATTGCTTTCAAATCAAAACCTATTGTCATTACGGTCGAAGAAGAGTTAGACGCAACTGCTTACCTGATGTCGAATCCTGCAAATAAAGCGAAGCTTGAAAAATCGTTACAACAAGCTAAAAACGGGGAGTTCGTCGAAGTTAAGCTGGCGGACCTATGAAAAAAATCCTTTTTACTACTGATGCTTTTCAAGAATATAACGATTGGCAGGTTGAAAACAAGCAAGTGTTTAACAAACTTAAAAAACTGATTGTAGAAAGCGCAAAGAACCCTTTTGAAGGTACCGGTAAGCCCGAAGCATTAAAATACGACTACGCGGGGTATTGGTCACGCAGAATAACCGAAGAACACCGGCTTGTGTACAAAGTGATAAATGAAGATATTATTGAAGTTATTGCTTGCAAGTTTCATTATAAATAATTGACCACAGATACGAGAAAAAATGTGTCTGACAAAATCATGAATGAGTACCTCGACCCTGACCGCGAACGCCTCTCTCCTGCCGAACGTGATATTGAAAAAGTTTTGCGGCCGCAGGTTTTTGAGGATTTTACCGGTCAGCATAAATTATTAGCAAACTTAAAAATATTTGTACAGGCTGCCCGCCAGCGCGGCGAAGCGCTTGACCACGTGCTGCTGCATGGGCCGCCGGGGCTCGGTAAGACCACGTTATCGTATATCATTGCCAATGAAATGGGTGTCGGTATTAAGATCACCTCCGGCCCCGTTTTAGACAAGCCCGGGGACCTTGCCGGTTTGTTAACCAACCTTGAAACCGGCGACATTTTATTTATCGACGAAATACACCGCCTCAGCCCGCTGGTTGAAGAATATCTATACTCGGCTATGGAGGATTTTAAGATAGATATCATGCTGGAGAGCGGCCCGAATGCACGGTCGGTACAGATATCGCTTAACCCGTTTACGCTGGTTGGCGCCACTACCCGGTCGGGTTTGTTAACAGCGCCCCTGAGGGCAAGGTTCGGCATAAATTCGAGGCTTGAATATTATGATGCCAAACTGTTGACCACTATTTTGCTGCGCTCGGCCTCTATCCTGAAAACACCGATAAGCGACGAGGGCGCGTATGAGATTGCCCGCCGCAGCCGCGGTACCCCGCGTATAGCCAATGCCCTGCTGCGCCGCACCCGGGATTTTGCACAAATAAAAGGCGACGGAAATATCGATACCGCCATTGCTAAATTTGCGTTAAATGCCTTGAATGTTGATGAACATGGCCTTGACGAAATGGATAACAAAATACTTTCAACAATCATCGATAAGTTCAAAGGCGGGCCTGTGGGGTTAAAAACCATCGCTACCGCCGTAGGCGAAGATGAAGGTACTATTGAGGAAGTTTACGAGCCTTTTTTAATACAGGAGGGCTTTTTGATGCGCACGGCGCGTGGCCGCGAAGTTACCGAGTTTGCTTATAAACATTTGGGTAAGATAAAATTGGGCGGTAATCCATCGCTGTTTTAGGCGCCCACGAAATTTAGTGACACGATTTTGTCACCTTGAAGGGGTCGATTTTTGTGATAAAACTTTCATAATACACTGTGAATAAGGCATCTCCAAAAACACCGGCGTGATGAACATGAACATTGAACAATATTGCGGTGCTGCACAAGCGCGCGCCTGGCGTTCCGGTTGGTAAATCAGAAATCAAATCATTCGCAACCAGTATCCCGGCTTCCGAATTAACAAAATCCGAAATCAAATTCACTATTTAATTAACTTGCTTATCCCTGCGGTGTTTGTTACAATCTCCTGGATGATCTTATCGAGCGACTCCGCCACCAGTTTTAACATGATGAGAACTTTACCATTGATGGGGTCGCATGGATTATCAAATTCAAATAATTCAAATAAACCAAGGATATTCGCAACCGGCACTCTTACCTGGTGCGATTGAAGGAAAGCAATTCTTAGAAGCTTTTCATATTGCGCTGCCAACACAACATCGGCGATCTTTTTTTCGGCCGCCCGTTTTTTCTTTTCTTTGTTCTGAAAAACCAGTTCTTTATTGGCAATGATTAATTCTGCCGCCCTGTTCTCTTTCTCTTCATTTTGAAAAACCAGCTCTTTGTTGGCGACGATCAACTCGGCTGCCCTATTTTCTTTTTCCGCATTTTGAAAAACCAGTTCTTTATTGGCAATGATTAACTCTGCCGCCCTGTTTTCTTTTTCGGCATTTTGGAAAATCAGCTCTTTATTGGCGATGATCAGCTCGGCTGCCCTGTTTTCCTTCTCCTCACTCTGAAAAACAAGCTCTTTATTGGCAATGATCAGTTCTGCGGCCCTGTTTTCTTTTTCGGCATTCTGAAAAGCCAGTTCTTTATTGGCAATAACAAGCTCTTCAGCTCGGCATTTTTTTTCTTTAGTTTGAAAAGCAAGCTCCACGTTGGCAATGATTAACTCTTTCGCACGTTTTACCTTCTCATCTTTTTGAAAGGCAAGTTCCCGGTTGGCGGTAATCAGATCAGCAAATTCGGTTCTTTTATCCATGATACGGCGTGATGGGTTAGGTTTGTTGCAAGCATTTATTTGCGAATATTATTTTATTTTTTAAACATAAGCTATAATATTACATTATATATAACGCCAGTAATAAAATATTGTTTTGAGTGTGCACTGTTTATTTATCGTTACTGCATGAAGACGTCGCAAAACAAAACGAGTGTTGCATGCCACCTTGCCGTATCGCCCAACGTTTGCGTCTGTGCCTAAAAAAAAGCAGGGCCGCTTTCGGAGCCCTGCGCCAATATTTTATCAATAGATATAGCCTGGTCTATTTCCCCGGCATTTCAAATATTTTGGGGTCGACATCCTTATTAACGGTGACCGATTTCAATACGTAGCCCAGCTGGATCTGGCCCAGGTCCACGTCGATCTTATAAGCTTGCAGGTAGCCGAAATCTGTTTTCTGATAATTAGAAAGGGTAGTTACCACGTTTGTGTCCTGGCCCTGCATGGAAGCTACTGCGGTTATTTTGTTCAGCAGCCAGGTGTTCCCGTCAATATAATAGGTGGATACCCGTTTGCCGGCAGTGATCTTTATGGGGTAGTTGTTCCCGTCTTTTGGCAGCAGTTCAGCCGTATAGCCGGCGGCTTTATAATTCAGCAGCGAGCCACCCACCCAAATGTTGTCTTTACCAGCCTGGTACTGATCGTCAGGCATCGGCGCTGCATCGTCGCCGCCTGCGAAGGGGTTAATGCTCCATCCGCCCTTATCGGTATAAACCTGTATTATCTTGGAGCCATTCACCTCGGCCTCGCTGCGGTAGCCTTTTCCGACAAGCACTGTTGTTGATGCAGGATTATCGCCTCCCATTACATTGAGGGTGGCCTCGGTACTGATCGATTTTATCTGGGCCAGTTTGTCCTTTCCGCCAATAGCGTCGACATATTTCCCGATAATGTCATCAGCCGTTTGCGCTTTCGCAGCGAAACCCAGGGATACCGCTGCTAACAGCAAAAAAAAGAATTTCGTGATTTTCATGATCTTTAGTTTTTTGTTTTTAAATAATAATTCATAATTAGATACCGGAGTATACATCAATGTTACTGAATATTGAGCAATTAATTGTCTGAACCGTTACTTAAGCTGACTTAAAGATTTCGCTGATTGTCTTTTTATATCAGCGGCCAAACAAAACCGTTGATTAAGCTGATTTAAAGATTTCGCTGATGGCTTTTTCAAAATCAGTGAAATCAAAACAACCATTAAAATCAGCGGTCAAACGTTCCCCCATCCATGCGCCAGCACGTCAGCCAAATGCATAGTTTTAATAGGGATATTATTTTTATCGATATAGCCCTGCAAATGCAGCAAGCAGGAGGCATCGGTAGAGATGATATATTCCGCACCAGCGGCAATTGCATTGTCCACCTTTTGCTGCGCCATAGCCGATGAAATACCATCAAACTTAACGGCAAAAGTGCCTCCAAAACCGCAGCAGGTTTCATTGTCTTTCAGGTCGACCAGGTCCAGCCCCAGCACTTTTGACAGCAGCCGGCGCGGCTCATCCTTTATTTTACATTCACGCAGGGCTGCACAGCTATCGTGGTACACGGCCCTGCCCTCCAGCTCGGCGCCAAAATAATCGACTTCCAAAATGTTTACCAGGAAATCGGAAAGTTCATAAATATTGCCCTGTATGGCCCGGCATTTATTGTGCGAAGCCGTATTGGTAAATAAGTCGTTATAGTAGTTTTTCACCATGCCGGTACACGAAGCCGAGGGCGCAACGATCACATTGTCGGCCGAAAAATCGTTTAAAAACTTGCCGCCTACTGCCTTGGCATCATCCCAAAACCCAGCGTTAAAAGCCGGCTGCCCGCAGCAGGTTTGTGCCGGGTTATACTGTACAACGCAGCCCGCTTTCTCAAGCACCTTTACGGTGTTAAAAGCAGTTTCCGGGTATAACTGGTCAATAAAACAGGGAATGAAGAGTTCAATATTCATGGGTAGAAATTGTCGGCAGTAAATTTGGGGAAAATTGTTGGGAAATCATCACGGGCCCGTCATTGGGATTTATCTTTAGTTGCTTCAGATTTGTTTTTTTTTATGATTTTATTTTTACCTTTTGCCCAAAAGAAAAAGCACCGCAACCGAATGTCGCCAATTCTTACAGAAATCCGAAAAAATAAGAGTTAACCATGAGCCTCCTCAAAAATCTATTCAAGAGCAAAAACGAACCCATGCAAACCTACGGACAATTTTGGGATTGGTTTAAAAACAACGAACGTAACTTTTACCATGTAGTAAAAGTGAACGGCGACATACAGCACATGTTCTTCGATAAGCTCGGCCCGAAATTAAAGGAATTGAAAGAAGGTATTTATTTCCTGACGGGCATGTATGACAAAGAAACGGTGGAGCTGATTTTAACGCCCGACGGCTACATTAAAAATATCTTTTTTGTAGAAGAACTTGTAAAAGCGGCGCCGCAAATTGAAGGCTGGAAATTTACAGCGCTAAAGCCCGCCTCGGCGACGAATATTGAAATGGCGGGCTATAAATTTACTACAGATAATATTAGTTTTTATTCGAACGACCATGCCGGCGCCCCCGATCAGATCGACCTCTCGATCATACACCATGATTTAAATGAAAAGAACCGGGAAACAATCATAAAGGGTGTATACATCTTCCTTGATAATTTCCTGGGCGAGCTCAATTTTGTTTCGACTATCGATCATTTAAACATTATTGGAAAAGCAGATGCGGTTAAAGAATTAGTACCGATCGGTAAGCTCAAAGATTTTTTAACCTGGCGCGAAAAAGAGTTTGTTGAGAAATATGAAGCCACGCGGCACGACACCGAAAATGATAACTACGCTTTACTTCAAGCAGAACTTGAAAACGGCCACGTGCTTATCGCGACCATAAATACTGCTTTGCTGAATTGGGAAAACAAGGCTTCGCACCCCTGGATAGCGAGTATAGAAATCAAGTATGACGGCAGCGGTAATAACGGCATGCCCGATAGGGAGACCTCGGCGCTGATGCACACCATTGAGGAAGAAATTATGGAGCATTTAAAAGACGCTGACGGCTACCTGAACGTTGGCCATCAAACTGCTGAAGGCCTGAGGGAAATTTATTTTACCTGCAAAGAGTTCAGGAAGCCTTCGAAGGTACTTGATCAAATACAAAAGAAATATAATCCAATGATCAGCCTGGATTACGATATTTATAAAGATAAATACTGGAAGTCTTTTGACCGGTTTAAGGGTTAAAGACATAGATATTTCTTGACAATCTGTAATATATGTTATCTTTGGGAAAAGTACCCAATCAATGAAAATGATGTCTGCCACCGAGTTCAAAAGGCATTTTTCTGATGTGATCGAGCACGTAAAGGCCGGTGAAACAATTGCTGTCACTTATGGCAGAAGGAAAGAAATAATCGGCTATTTCGCTAGTGAATTGACAAATAAGCCAAAACGCAGGCTGGGCATTTTAGAAGGCAAGGCAAAAGCTATTTTTGCACCGGATTTTAAAATGACGGAAGAAGAGTTTTTGGGCTTGGCCGATTAATAGATTTGTCAAATCTAACTAGGCAGCGCTCACCTCTACCTTTTTCACCGTTCTTTTCTCCTCCCTTAACACCGAAAACAGCAAAACCAACCCTGCGATAAAAAAGACGCCCAGCACCAGCGCCGAGTTGCGCATGTTACCGGTTAGCTCCTCGATAAAGCCGAAGCTGAACATGCCGCCAACGATAGCCAGCTTTTCTGTAACGTCATAGAAGCTGAAAAACGATGCCGTATCGGGAATATCCTGCGGCAGATATTTTGAATAGGTGGAGCGCGAAAGCGACTGTATCCCGCCCATAACCAGGCCTACCACGGCGGCAAGCAAATAAAACTCGAGCGCCGTTTGAATAAAATAGGCAGCTACGCAGGTGCCTATCCATATCACCACTACGCCGGCCAATACCTTTATATTGCCATATATTTCCGACATTTTCGACATCAGGTTAGCGCCACCTATGGCTACCAGTTGTATTACAAGGATAACGGCGATAAGGTTGGGTGTGGGCAGATGCAATATTTTAGCGCCAAAACCCGCCGCCACCAGCATAATGGTTTGTACGCCCATGGAATAACAGAAAAATGCTGACAGGAAACGTTTTAACAAAGGCATTTTTTTAACCTGGGCGTACACCTTGCCCAATTCGATAAACCCGCCGCGAATTAAATTTTTATGGTGCGATACAGCGTTGGGGCTGCCTTTTGGCAATACGGTAAATGGAATATAGGCGAAACCTATCCACCAGATACCTACCATCAGAAATGACAGGTGGGCCGCCGATTTCCATGTTAAACCAAACCTTGTCGGGAAAAGCACAAAGACAAAGCAGACGATCTGTAAAATAACGCTGCCGATATAACCGTAGGTAAAGCCCTTAGCGCTGACGCTATCCTGCATATCGATCGTCGCAATTTCCGGCAGGTAGGAATTATAAAAAACAAAACCGCCGGCATAACCTATCGCCGCCAGGCCAAAACATATAATTCCGAATTCGAGGGTATTGATATCGAAGAAGAACAAGCCGCAGCAAGCCAGCGCCCCCAGCCAGGTAAACGACATCATAAATATTTTTTTATTCCCGCGGTAATCCGCAATCGAAGTTAATATGGGCAGCAGCAGCGCCATAATAAGATAGGCGGCAGCAAGGGCATAGTCAGACAGCGCGGTATTAATAAAGCTCTTCCCAAAAAACGTTACCCGGTCGCCATTTTTCGGATTTGCCGTAACTGCCACATAGTAAGCCGGGAATATCGTGGAGGTGATCACCAGGTTGTACGCCGAGTTTGCCCAATCGAAAAAAGCCCAGGCCCGGATGGTTTTTTTATTGTTTTTTGTTTCCATGAATCAGGTTGAAAGTATTGAACAGGCACGAATTTAAAGATTAGACACGAAGGTTTACGAATTATTTCGAATTACACTAATGGAAAGGCTCGGCTACAAACTTTCGACACAATCCGGGTATTTAAAAAATTGCTGGCGTAACGCGTTTCACGCGTACTTTCACCGGATCCGACGTAACAATATCGTTACCAAATTGGGCGATGCGCAGCGAAATGAGGCAATGAGCTGATAATCAATCGGTAATCTGTCAATCTGACAATAATTTGTCCTGCTGTTCAGCCAATTTTCCTTGGCTTCCGTTGCCATTTTATTAGTTAGCTATTGATCCTTAATGCATTAGCAACGTTTAGTTGCACAACCTTTTGGTGTGACAACACGTATTAACCTGAAGTATTACTGATAGCGATGAAAAAATTGATGGTGCTCATTTGGTTGATGCTCCTTCTCTCTGCAGTTGGGGCGCTTTTTTGGTACAACGAATGGGTCTATCATTTACCCACCCCGGTACCAAAAAACTATAAGCCTGTTTACCCCGGCGAATCTGTTGCTTTAAAAAGCCCTTTGCGTGCAGAGCGGAATAAGCCGGTCTTTCTCCATTTCTTTAATCCCGACTGCCCGTGTTCACGTTTCAATATGACGAGTTTCCAATCTATTGTAAAGCAATATGCCAGCCAGGTGAATTTTGTTATTGTGGTGATGAACAATGACAAGTATACTGCCAAAGCCATACAGGATAAATTCAATTTAAACATCCCGGTGTTGTTCGATCCGTCGATAGCGATTTCGTGCGGGGTATACTCAACCCCTCAGGCTGTATTGCTCGATGCTGATCACAAATTGTATTTCAGGGGAAATTATAACAGCAGCCGGTACTGCACAAACGAAAAAACAAGTTTCGCAAAAATAGCTATAAAAGGTTTACTTAACGACCGTGCCAAACTGGTTTTCAGCCAGCTGGCATTAAGGGCCTACGGCTGTGAATTACCCAATTGTAAACGATAGTAGAATATGATAAAGAGCGAGTCTGAAGCATTTGACATCCACACGCTGGCCTTTCGATCCGAAGTAAAGGAGCGATCAGATAGATTGATGAATTATTTTTTAATCAGTTTTTTCGTGGTCGGCCTGGTGTTTGCGTTTTTTTATGGTACCTGGCTTATCGCGTTTGGTGTAGGCGGCCTTTCGCTTATTGCATATTATTCCGCAAAAATAGCCCTGCCGGATTCAGACTTGTACCAATATGTACTGAGTGTTGTATTAGGTATTTTTATGGCGCAGTTCATCTACCAGATGCACGGCCTGTTCGAGATGCACTTTTTTGCGTTTATTGGCAGCGCCATACTTATAACCTATCAAAACTGGAAGCTGCAAATCCCCGTGACCATGGTAGTAGTTGTCCACCATGCAACCCTGGGTTACCTGCAGGATATTGGTTTTTCGCAGGTGTATTTCACACAACTGGATTATTTTACCCTCCAAACATTTATTATTCACGTGCTGCTGGCAGCTGTAATATTTTTTATCTGCGGCTTATGGGCCTACCAATTAAAAAAATATAACGAGATACAGATCGTTCAAACGGTTCAGATGGCTGAACTGCAAAAGGAAGCGCAGCTTTCTTTTGAGCGGAAACTACATGCGGAGGTACTTGAAAAGCAAAACGAAACCCTGAAAGAAATATCGTGGATGCAATCGCATGTAATCAGGGCTCCCCTCGCCCGCATTATCGGGCTTATCCCGCTTATTAATGATGTAAAAGAAAACCGCATCGAAAGGGAAAAAATGCTCAATTATCTCGTGACATCTGCAAATGAACTGGACGATGTTATACGGGACATAACAGATAAAACCGAAGTTGCCGAACAGCATGCTTAGGTTCGCGTTTGCCGGCATTTCGTGCCCCGCCCCTTCTATTGATCAATGAAACTTCACTACCTCAAAGTCTGCCGCAGTCACGCCGCCAATCTTATGCAGCTCGTCGTTATTCCACCTGCTGTCAGGAACGCCGCTAAAATACATATCGCTGCCAATGTCGGCCAGGATAATGCCGTATTTTTTCATTGCCGTAAGTATTACCCGCACATGGGCCGGGTATCCGCTGACATTAAAAGTTGCCCTTAGCCGCATCCTGGCGCCAAAAGGCAGGGAGTATATACCGCCGGTACTGTTTACCTTATGCCTTGCGGGGGTAATATATCCCGGCTTTACATTTGATTTTGACAGCGTAAACCTGATGGCATGATCGATAACGCCCTTTAACACCTCATTATAACGCACCAGGCCGGGGAAAATAGGCAGCCCGGCGGCATCGGCCGATGTCCAGCCGGCGGGCCTTAATGCATTTGATGCTAAATTAAAGATAGCGCCGCTGGAGGCGCTCCATTTGCCGCCGCTTACGCTGGCATTATACAGCTCATACAGCATTTTATGGTCTTTGTCGACCACCAGCACATGCGAGTCGCCCTGACCGTTACCTTCGATAGGAGCGTTTGCCGGGATGGGATATGGGCCTTTGTCGCTCTCACTCCCATAGTTGCCGTCGTACGCATTGGCGCGGAAAGTTACGTTTACTTTAGGCTGGCTGCCGCAAACAACAACGAAGGGGATTCCTATAGGAGCGCCGTCCCATAAACCGCTGCCAAAATCGGCCTTTAAATGTGCGCCGCTTATTTTAGCGATGATCTGCTTGCTGTATGGGTCGACGGGCGATTTTGAAATATCAAGGTTCCACCAGTTGTTAGCGGGGAATATCTCCATATTTTCAACATCCGTAAGCCTTGGAATGCAGGTGAGGTCGTTATCGGTTAATGATTTGCCTGTAATAACCGGCTGGGGACTCCGTTCATTTTTTTGACACCCGGTAATCAGCGTAAATAGCAGCAGCGCTAAGGTAAAATTTCTCGGTTTCATCAGTATCCTTATTTTTTATCCAGCATAACATATGCTTGGAATGCATCATTTAATTTAATGTTCTTTGATTGCTTAAGGTAACTCAAACAGCTATCAAAAACGTATCTATTTATACAAAGCTAACAGGATATTCCTGGTCTCCCTAATCATAGCCCGTTTAATTCTATTGATTTTTTATAACCGGCTAATCAAAATCTTCTGATTTATAGAAAAGTATACGCGGTCGATCAAATTCATTGGGCTAAATAAACCTTAATTTTCAAAATGATGAGGAAATACAAATTTATCGGGGGCAATATGCGCGCTTATCAAAGATCGGATTTTTCAACTTTCGAAAAGTCGTAATACCTGTCCCTGTTTATGGCGTAGTGAAAAAACGACCGGCTTTCGCCGGTTTCAGTGCGTGTTAGTTCCATTCCAAGCTGCTCAACCACTTTTATTGATGCTGCATTGCGGGTATCGATGGCAGTAACGATGCGGTTAAGTCCTATTTCATTAAAACCAAATGCCATAAATGCCCGGCCTGCTTCCGTTGCAAAACCTTTATTCCAGTATGCCTTTGCGATATACAAACCGAGGGACGCTTCGCCGCGAATAGGATTTCCATCATCATTAAAATGCGGGTAGATACCACAGCGGCCAATATACCGCCCCGCGGCTTTTAAAATTGTGGCCCACATACTCAAATTGCCTTTTACAGCCTGCAGCGTGCCATTAAATCTTTTTTCAGCTTCTTCGCGGGTACGTGGCCTGCCGCCTACATAACGGCGCACATCGCTATCCATTTCCATGGCGCAGTAATCGTCAATGTCGGCCAATATATGCCGCCTGAATAATAATCTATCCGTTTCAAGAATGGTCTTAGGTTGCTTCAAATGGCTATAGCTGTTCTGCAGATTCGAGCGTGGTTTCGGAGTAATGTTTCACAAGCGCAACAAGGTCGACAAGATTGAAAGGTTTTTGCAAAAATGCATCGGCGTGGCATTTAACGGCAAGCTGCGCCAGGCCTCCGGATGCCGAAACTAATATGACGGGGACATTTTTGGCTTTTTCATCAGATTTTAACAGCGTGCACAAAGCATTGCCGTAACCATCCTGCAACTTGTTGTCAAGTAAAATTACCGACGGGTTTTCTGCGATAATTTTTTCTATGGATTCAAGATGCCGGTACCCCGTAACCTCATATCCTTCATCTGCCAAAATGTAACGGATCAAATCAAGAATGTCCCTGTCATCCTCAATTACCACCACTTTTTTAGTCATAAATATTCTTCGATAATAAAGTCTAATATAGTAATTTACATGAATGTGTTGTTATCGAAAATGTATTAATTTGGTTACACCCGGTACACTCAGGCATAAGCGTTAACCTTACTGATTAAATTATCAATATCAAACGGCTTTCGAATCAAATCATCGGCGCCGCATTCCTCTTTTGCCTCGGCTATATTAATATTTGCCGATAAAAGGATCACGGGCGTATCGTTAAGTTCTTTATCACCCTTAATGTATTTGCAAATAATGCAGCCGTCAAATCCGGCAATATTTAAATCGAGCAGTACCACGTCGGCCTTATATTTCCGCAGCATCAACTCAAATCCTTTAGCGTTGCTCATCTGCATCACCTGGTAATCTTCTTCTTGCAAAACCATAGTTACCAGGTCGCTGATGTCCGGTTCGTCTTCAATAATCAGTACCTTCTTCATCCTTTAAGCATGCATAAAATGGTGGTGGTTTCTTTCGGAAAGCAATTGCCTCGGGGCGAAGGCTTAATAATAACATTAGTTTGGGTTGAAAAAAATAAACAAACGCAGGCACATAGTGTAAAGCTTGTAGTTTACTTTAAACAAGTTAGATGTGATAACGTTTAGACGCGAAGTTTGTTTAATAATTTTACCATTTGTTTTATAAAAGGCGCCATTGATAAAATTCCTCCTTCAACTGCTATAGCAACGCTGTTATTATATGATGAGCAAAAATTGTTGCTAATAAAACAATTATTCCATTTAAAAATTACATTTTTGGCAAAATTTTAAAAAATGCAGAGTTACGAGGAATTTCTTGACCTGAGTGTAGGTTTTCCGCAGGAAGGTTTTGAGATTATTGAGGATGAATTATACTTTCACGACCTCAATTTAATGGAGATGATTGAAACGTATGGTACTCCCTTACGCTTCACCTATGTGCCCATTATTTCGAAAAAAATACAACAGGCAAAATTGCTGTTCCAGCAGGCCATAGTAAAAAACAATTATCGCGGCAGCTACAAATATTGTTACTGCACCAAAAGCTCTCATTTTAAGCACGTGGTAGAAGAAGCGCTTAAAAACGATATTCACCTGGAAACATCCTCAGCGTTTGACATGCCCATGATCGATATCCTTGAGAAAAAAGGAGTTGTAAACAAAGATGTCACAGTGATCTGCAACGGTTTTAAAACTTTTCAGTATAAAACCTATATCATCGATATGTTGCACGACGGGTTTAAAAATATCATCCCGGTGCTTGATAATAAAGAAGAATTTAACCTGTATGATGACGAGGTGGAATTAGAAACGCCTTGCAATCTCGGCATCCGCATAGCGGCAGAGGAGCAGCCCGACTCGCAATTTTACACCTCGCGCCTGGGTGTTCGAATGGAGGATATAATCGATTTCTACTATAACAAGATAGAAGGCAACCCCAATTTCCAGGTTAAACTGCTGCATTTTTTTATTAATTCGGGTATTTCTGACACGCCTTATTATTGGAATGAGCTTGAAAAGTACGTGACCCTCTACTGCAAGTTTAAAAAGATAAACCCTGCCTTGGACACGCTCGACATCGGCGGCGGTATGCCTTTCAAAGATTCGCTGGTTTTCGACTTTGATTATGAATACATGATCAACGAAATTGTGAGCCGCATAAAAGAGATCTGTGCCGACAATGATACCATTGAGCCGGACATTATCACCGAATTTGGCAAATATACTGTGGCCGAGGCCTCGGGGATATTATATAAAGTTTTAGGCCGCAAACAACAAAATGACCGGGAAAAATGGCTGATGCTGGATGGCTCATTCATTACAAACCTGCCGGATGTTTGGGCGCTTAACCAAAAATATGTGCTGCTCCCGATAAATAACTGGGATTCGGAGTATGAAAGGGTGAACCTGGGCGGGATTACCTGCGACGGACAGGATTACTATAACCAGGAAGCGCATATGAACAGCGTTTTTATGCCGAAAACCCGCAAGGTACAGTATATAGGTTTTTTTAACACCGGCGCTTACCAGGAAGTGCTAAGCGGCTATGGCGGCATACATCACTGCCTGCTCCCATCGCCCAAACACGTGATCATCCGCCGCAACCGCGATGAAACCTTCAATTTCGAGGTATTCGGCGAAGAACAAAACAGCAAGCAGGTGATGAAATTGCTGGGGTACACTACGTGATGGTGAGTCCATAGTCGATGGTCCATGGTCCATAGAATGAAATGGACTTGGATAAATGGATTATATTTCATTCGTAATCGACATTTATAGCATTAGGAGCGGAAAAAACCATGGTCCATGGACTGTTGACCATCGGCTTTTTAATTATCCAGCTTTTCCGAGATGTTTTGTATTGCCTTGTCCAACTGGCAGGCTGAATGAAAGAGATGATCTTCGGCCTGGACAAATTCCTTTTCCCTGTCGTCGCTCTGTTTTATTACATCAACCAGGCCCAAAATATTAGTGAGGTGCTTACGGACGTCGTGTGAGTTTAAAAATGCCAGTTCTCTCTTTTTTGTCTCAAACAGTAGCTTTTCGTAATGGCGTTTTTGCTTGATAGTGCGGTAAAACATAGCAACCACCAGGGTTGCCAGGAAAGCGAAGATAACCGCAAATATCAGCCATAACCTTTCCCTTTGGTAGGTCTGGTTTTTCTGCGAATAATAGCCCTCTATTTCGTCCACCTTAATAAGCGATGAAATATTGTCGACCTGGGTAAGCCGGCTCATATTATCTTCTGACTGCTGCAGCGACAACTCAAAGTAGCTCGCTGCCAATTTGTAATCATTTTGCTGTTCAGCTATCTTGCCCAACACATCATATAAATGGTATTTTACTTCCGGATGGTTTACTTCCGAGGGCTTGGCCAGCAGCTGGTTAACCAGCAATTTTGCCGAATCAAGCTGTCCGTCTTTGTAAAAAGCTTCCGAAAGGCATTGCATATCCTCATCGCCAAACTTGTAGCCTTCGTCGTGCTGCATGGCATGTATAAGGCCGATGGCCTTTTTATAGTCGTTATGCAGCATGAACAGGTAATAGTCTGTGCGGTTTTTATACGTGTACAGCTTGTACGTATGCGCATTTGAGGCTTTGAGTTTTTGATTGTAAACCTTTAACGAATCGGCGTTGCGCATCCTGAAAAAGTTTTCAGCCTTATTGTAGTAAATAATATTTTGGATTCGCTGGTCACCCGGCCAAAATTCGTTTCGGAGGGCCTCCGCCTGGTCAAGGTAAAATAATGACTGGCTGTAAAAGTCATTTTTATAGTAAACATCCGAGATGTTTATATCGATGATCATCTGGAGGTTTGTATCGTGCAATTTTATTGCGTCTTTCTTCGCCATCCGGTAGCTCGAAACAGCGCCTATCACATTCCCTTCCTCGGTTTGTTTAAATGCCAGGAAATTTAGAAAGTTGCATGATAAGAAATCGTCCTTACGCTTTTCGGCAGCATAAATGGCAGCCACCAGCGCCTTTTTTGACTCAACTTCCTGCAGCAGCTTTCCCTGGTAAAGACTTACCACAAAGCACCCGAATGCATCTGCTGATTCGGGATAGTTTTTATTTAACAGATCAATAATTTGCGCTTTAGTTTTATCGACATCGTTAGCCGGCACTTCCTGGAAGGTTTTTCTTAAATAACTGATCAGCTGTTTTTCCCGAGCGTTTTTTCCTTTTACCTGCAGAATATTAAAAAATTCTTTGGTATTAACCACAGCCGTGGCTTTTGCTGCACCGCATGTTACAGTAAGAAATAGAAAATAAAGGAAAAACTTCTTTAACATAGGCAGCAATCGGCAACTTCTCGTGTACGCGGTTAATATATTGCAATTTCCTTTTACGAAGTTCTGCCGCGAAATGTTCGAATAAAAATCTGGAAGACGAGCCCCTGGAAATAGGCGAGGCTCTTAAGACCACGCAAAACATTACATGTCAAACTTCTCCAGCAACTTTAACAAGGTCTGAAAATCCTTTGGATAAGGCGCGTGGATCGTTATTGTGTCGCCGTTGATTAGTTTAAAGGCAACTTCGTAAGCGTGCAGGGCAAAACGTTTCATGATGGGTTGTTCTTCCTGGTCTTTTCCCAGGTGATATTTGCGTTTTATTTTCGAAAGGTAAACAGGCTGCCCCTTATACATTTCGTCGCCGGCGATGGATGCCCTTTGGGTGGCCAGGTGTATGCGTATCTGGTGCATGCGCCCCGTAACCGGCCGGCACTCTACCAATGTATAATGTTTAAAATATTTTAAAGATTGAAACCATGTTTCGGCGCGCTTACCCTTCTGCCTGCTTATGGTTACATTGCCTTTGCCTACATTCAGGATGGGCAGGTCGATAAACAGGTTTTCAAAAACATGGGTGCCATCAATCACCGCGTGATACACTTTTTTAACCTGCCTTTTTTCAAACTGGATAGATATATTACGGTAAGCTTCCGGGTTTTTTGCGATGATTAGCGCGCCTGAAGTCTCTTTGTCAAGCCGGTGACATACCTGCGCATCGGCCGAATAAGCCTTTGCCAGGCGCAGCATGTTTATTTCGCCGCCCTCGCGTTCGTCAAGCGAACTTATGAAAGGAGGTTTGTTCACAACAATGATGTCATCGTCTTCAAATAATATCAGGTCGGCAAATTTTGGGAGCTTCATGAATTAGCAATAGGGCGCAAAAATACGGTTATAATGTTGAAAATCGGTCGACTGCCCTGCGTTTGCTAACAATTTATTAACCAAAAGAAAACAAAACATAAAATATGGCGGTTTATCAATTGAAAAACATAACAGCAAATAAACCTGATATTTACATCTGCCATGAGCAAAAAATCAACTAAACCTGAAGAAAAGGGATTTTTCGAAAAGGTAAAAGAAACCATTGAAGAGCTTTGGGATGGGACCAAAGATAAAGCTGAGGATCTGAAAGACTCGGCCAGCGATGCCATCGACAGCATCAAAGAGAAGGTAGCGCCCGCAAAGCGTACCGTCGTCAGGAAAACCAGCACAGCCGCCAAATCTTCCTCAAGCAAAACATCAACTTCGGCTAACGCGGGCAAAAAAGCGGCAGGCAGCGCTAAAGCCGCTACAGCTTCTGCGGCAAAAACAGCCGGTAAAAAAGCAAGCGAAGCGGCTGACAAAACAAAACGTGCGGCCGGCAGTGTTAAAGCCCGGGCAACCAGCGCCGCGAAACCATCTGCTTCAAAAGCCAAAACCGGCAGCAGCGATGCTAAAAAAACTTCGGGAGCAAAGTCAGCAGCAAAAAGCGGTTCCGGCAACAAGAAAAAAGCGGGCGCCGCCCATTAAGCGTCCCAGGCAAAAAAACAGAAAGGCGGGTCAATTGCGGCCCGCCTTTCTGTTCGATTTATATTTTTAGGGCGTTAAGCTTCAAACTTATAACCCACTCCTTTAACGGTAGCTACGCAGTCGTCGCCAAGTTTTTCGCGCAGCTTGCGGATGTGCACATCGATGGTACGGTTTGTTACCACCACGGAATCTTCCCAAATGTTTTTCAATATCACCTCGCGGGTATAAACCTTGCCGGGCTTCGAGGCCAGCAGGTACAGCAGCTCGAACTCCTTTTTTGCCAGCACTACTTTATTGCCGCGCTGAAAAACCAGGTATGCCTCGCGGTCGATAACCAGGTCGCCTATCTCCAGCTTGTTTTCGGTCACATCCTCGGCCGGGGCGTTACGCCGTAAAATGGCATTTATGCGGCTAACAAGCGCGCGGGGTTTTATGGGCTTTGCTATATAATCATCCGCGCCAACGTTAAAACCGGCAATTTCAGAGTATTCCTCGCTGCGGGCCGTTAAAAAAACCATAAAAGTATTTTTAAATTCGGGCATGGTACGCATTATGCGGCAGGCTTCAATACCGTCCATTTTGGGCATCATAATGTCAAGCACGATCAGGTCGGGCAGTGACCTTTTTGCTTCGGCTACGGCTTCCTGCCCGTTGCGGGCCAAAAACACCTGGTAACCTTCCTTTTTAAGGTTATATTCAATCAGCTCCAAAATATCCGGCTCATCATCAACAATAAGAATTTTCTGTTTATTAGAGTTGCTCATGAAGGTTGAATTTTTTGCATAAAAGTATGTACAAAAAAGCAGCAAATCGTAAAGTAAATATTAACAAATTGTTAAATGTCACTTTATGTTAACGATTTGTTGAGGCTTATTAAATGTTCTCTTTAAAAATTCTTCAAGATCAGTGCCGGTAAGATTTTTTGCAGCGATAACGCCGTTAGGGTCAATGATGAAATTTGACGGTATCTGGTTAATTTGATACAAGCGCTCCACCGGGCCTTCAAAATTTTTCAGGTCCGACGCATGCTTCCATGTTAATTTGTCTTGTTTTATTGCCGATGCCCAGGCGGCTTTATCCACGTCAAGCGAAATGCCTAAAATGTTAAAGCCCAATGGCTTAAAAATAGCGTATTGCTTAACTACGTTGGGGTTTTCGTGCCTGCAGGGCTGGCACCAGGATGCCCAAAAATCGAGCATCACATATTTGCCTTTATAATCCGATAATTTTACCGGCTTGCCGTCGAAGCCGCCAATGGTGAACTCGGGCGCCTTATGCCCAACCGAAATTGGCTTTATCAACTCCATCTGTTTTATAAACCGTTGTACCGCCGGGTTATCTGTAAACTTGCCCTTTATCGATTCGGCGTAGGCTATCAGCCGTTGTTCATAGGCCGCAGGCTCAAGCGAGCTGGCAGCATAAAAGCCCGCCAGCGAATTTTTGTTTTCGTTCACAAATTTCAAAATTGCCTCGCTGTAATCGCTGATGTTCTTTTTAAACATAGGCATATAAACGTTAATCAGCGAGTCGGATTCCTTACCTGCCAGTTGCACCTGGTCCTGGTAAGCCTGCGCAATTTTGCCGTTTTTATCGCCGTAAAAATTGCTGATCGTATTAAAATCCTTGATCTTATCCGACTCTTCCGACCCTGATACCTGGTACGTGTGCTTATTATCAGTCAGGCTGGTGGTGAAATCAATTTGGTCGCCATTTTTTGCGATGAGGTCGAAAATACTTCCGCCGGCGCGTATCTTAAAAAGATTGGCATAAGGGGCCGCGTGCTTAAACTGGAACTTGCCCTGGTCGTTCAAATTGGTTGAGTCGACCACCGACAGTTGTGTGCTGTCGGCCTCAAGCAAGTATATTTTCTTCAGGCTGCCCGGGTTGCTGATAGTGCCCGAAATGGTAAATGCGTCTTTGTCTTTGCATGAGAAGAGAAACAAGGACACTGAAATGGTACTGACAAATACGATATGCTTTTTCATGAATTTTATAATTTTGATTAGCCGTTGGAGCTAAGGCGCTAAACTTATCCGGACTTAATTTTCTTCCAAATCTAACCTCTGATCTCCAATCACTAACCTCTACATCGATTCTAATTCTTTTATTAATAACTGGTTTGTTTTCTGCGGGTCGATCCGGCCTTTGGAGCTTTTCATAATTTCGCCCATAAATAAACCTAAAACGCCTTTTTTTCCGTTTTGATATTCTTTTACCTTATCAGGGAATTTTGCAATGGCATTGTGAATAAACAAGCTTACATCGCTATTGTCCGCGCTGATAAGCAAATTTAGTTCCGTCGCCAGGGCTTCGGCTGTTTTGTTGGTGTTTTTTAGCATTGCCGGGAACAGTTTTTGAGCCGCCAGCGAGTTATTTATCTTTCCCGAATCGACCAGGGCTATCAAATCAGCTATGGCAGAAGGCTTGAGCTCAAACTCCGAGATCGGCCTGCCGGTTTCATTCAGGTATGATTTTACCGGCCCCATAAGCCAGTTTGCCGCCGCTTTATAATTGCCGGTATTTTTAACCAGCTCTTCAAAATACGAGGCGATTTCGCAGGCGCTTGTAATTACGCCGGCATCATAGTCCGACAAGCCTAATTCCATCGTGTATTTTTCGTAAAGCTCATTGGGCAACGCGGGCATGCTGCTGCGTATCCTGCCCAGGTAATCCTGGCTCAAAACCAGCGGCGCCAGGTCAGGCTCGGGGAAATAGCGGTAGTCGTTTGCCATCTCTTTCGAGCGCAATACCGATGTCTCGCCGGTGTCGGCATTAAAATTTAAGGTATTTTGCTCAACCTGGCCGCCATCTTCCAAAATGTTCAGCTGCCTTTCAAACTCATGTTCTATAGCGCGCTGCACGTTACGGATAGAGTTCATGTTCTTCACTTCGCAACGGTTGCCAAAGGTCTTCTCCCCTTTTTTCCTGACCGAAATATTGGCATCGCAGCGCATACTGCCCTCCTCCATATTACCGTCGCAAATATCAAGGTAGCGAACTAATTTGCGTATCTCGGTCAAAAACTGCCCGGCCTCTTCGCTGCTGCGCATATCCGGCTCCGTCACAATTTCGATCAGGGGCACCCCTGCCCTGTTCAGGTCGATAAATGAATCGGAATGATGCTGGTCGTGCATGCTTTTACCGGCGTCTTCCTCCATATGAATATGGTGGATCGCAATATTTTTTGCCGAACCGTCGGCCAGGCGGACCAAAATGCGGCCTCCTATGCAAACCGGGAAATGGTCCTGCGTTATCTGGTAGCCTTTCGGCAGATCGGCATAAAAATAATTTTTGCGGGAAAAGGTATTGTGCAGGTTTATGGTGCAGTTGCAGGCCAGGCCCATTTTCACCGCGTACTCAACCATCTTTTTATTAATGCGCGGCAAAGTACCCGGATGCCCTAATGAAACAGGGCTCACATGCTCGTTGGGCGCCCCGCCAAAAGCCGCCGAATCCGACGAAAACGACTTGCTTAAAGTAGATAATTGCACGTGTACCTCTAACCCTACAACCAATTCGTATTTATCACCTATCCCGTCTGTAAGAATTGTCATAAAAAATAAACGCAGCCCGTTTAGCGGGCCATTAACATTTCAAATATAAAGTTATTACTTAGCAATGCCATATATATTTTATTCCGGCATAAACTTTGAAATTGTGATACGCATAAATGGCTATTGCCAAATCTGACCTATTTAACAGACAGGGCAGTTGGCCGATATTTATTTATGGTATGGTTACGAATGACTTTATAAAACCAACATTCAAAAAGGCCGGCACTGATGATTTTTACCATGATTTGCACCAGGAAGTACAATTAACCGTGCTGAATAACAAAGCTTACAAGCAACAGCTTTGGGTGAAATCATGGGTTTTCCTGGCGTTATTTTTTGCTTTTTACAGCTGCATATTGCTATTTGGCAACACGACCAGCTTATTATTTTTCTTTTATATATTAACGGGTTTGGCCATGATACTGGTGTTTATCAACGTGTTTCATGATGCCGCCCACGGCGCCTTATTTTCACGCCGCCGGTATAACGAATGGTTTACCTATATACTGGAGCTTTTTGGCTGCAACAGCTATATATGGAAAAAGCGCCACCTGGTTTTGCACCACCCCTACCCAAACATGCAGCATTGGGACATCGACGTGAAACAGAGCGACCTGGTGAGGATATTTCCCGGCAGCAAGTGGTTCAGCTTTCACCGGTACCAGCATTTTTACATGTGGGCGCTGTATTTGTTCTACACGTTAAACTGGCTGTTGGTGCGCGATTTTAAAGACTTCTTTAGTACGAAGGACAATTATTTGAAACGAATAGTCGTAATTCCGCGGGTTGAGTACGTGAAATTGTTTGCGGCTAAATTGCTGAACCTGTTTTTTATGCTCATGCTGCCGATGCTGGCGCTGAACCAGCCCTGGTATGTTGTTTTTACGGCATTTATTACCATGCATATTATTGCAAGCGCCTTTGGCGTAATGGCCCTGCTTTCGACACATGCCGATGAACATGCCGATTTCCCCCTGCCGCCTGAGGACGGTATGATAAACACCACCTGGGCCATGTACCAGGTATCGGAAACGAAAGACTTCAGCACCGAAAGCAGGCTGGCAAATATGCTTTTCGGCGGTTTTAACCACCATGTGGCGCATCACCTGTTCCCTGCCGTGGCGCACACGTATTACCCTTCCATTACGCCCATCATAAAAAAGTATGCGAAGGAATATAATTTACCCTACCGGTCGTACCCGCTTTACCTGGCAGTAAAATCGCACTTTATGCTGCTGAAAAAAAATGGCAGCGCCGAGAATTTGTTCGCGACGGGGGAATTGTAAGCGGGTTGGTTTGGTTATCAATGTTCCTTTGCTTTAAAATAATTACTCCCTGCCGGTAATTTGGCGGCTCAGATCACCGGCTTATCTGCAACCCATTTCCGCAGCAGGTTATCGTTTGCCGTTAAGCTGCCGATCATGAAGAATTTATTAGTGCTCAGCGCCCGCGATGCCCCTATTTTTTCTCTTATCACCCCTTGCTTTTTTATATAGTTGGAATGAAAGAAATAGCAACCGGCAGCGGTTTTAACAACATAGCCGGTATGAAAATCGAGGCCGATGATAAATACAGCGTTAACGGGCTGGGCAGCCAGGTAGTCGTTCAATTTATTAAGACTGTGAAATGAATGGATCCCAACACAGAGCTTTTTGATCATGATCGAGGATGCAGCATTGGCAAGCCCGACCCGGTCGATCTTAAAGCCGAGGTCGGTTAAGGTATTGGTTACAAAATAGCCGCAGGCAATACTTCCTGCTTTAGGTTGCCGTGTAGTGCCATAAAAGTCCCAGGGTGTGCCCGCCCAGTAGTTATAAATATCCTCATCTATCAGCCTGAACAGGTAATTGCGGATTTCTTTTGTTGGATGATTGATCAGGAGGCTTTTACTTTGGTTTACGCTCTTTTTAAATTCGGTATAATCAACCTTATTACTAACGGTTGATGCCGTGTTTGGGTAATTGCCATTAACAAATGTTGTAATAGCGATGGTGGTGTATAATAAAATCGATTGTGCCGGCTGCATAAATTGTTGCGGATGAGGTTGCGGTAAGCAAGGTACATAAATATTTTCATTATTGCAACTTTATTGCATTTAAGAGTTTGAGGTTGTCGGGATGTACTGCCACCACGGCCAGTGGTAAAATTCCGCAAAACGCTGAAGGAGAGTATAACAAAAAGGCTGTCATGGTGAGGCCTTCGAACCATGGTGCGTTGGGTTGAAGAATGCCCGGTAGCGGCATATCTGAGTCTTCGCAGGCAAATGCGTCTGGCAGGGCGCAGAGGCCTTTGCCCAAATGGTTCGAGTGCCTCACCATGACACCCCAGCCACCGATTTAAATTATCATGGGCGGGCGAACTGTCTGTACCACTAAGGTAGGGAAAGCATACATTATGGGGTAGTCTTAGACGACAGGTATAGGCAATTTATAGACAAGGTCTGCGAACAGCCAGGATCAATATTATGCTGGTTGAACCTTGGTGCAATGACCTGGTTAATTGGCTACCTATCAGTGTGGACACGAGTGCGCCACCTCTTTTGGCTGTTGCGCTACACACTCCCGCCTGATTCGGGGATGGCCAAGAAATTCGACAAGCTTATTCTTCAGCAAAACAGCATCTTTTAATTCACACTCCCACACGATCAATACTGCCCAACCCTCAAGTTCTAGTTTTTCAACGACCTGTTTATCACGGGTTTTATTCCTGCCGATCTTTTGGAGCCAATATTCTGTATTAGTAGCAGGTATCCTGTCCCCTCGTTTACAAAGATGACCATGCCAAAAACAGCCATGAATAAAAATTGCTTTTTTTCGCTTGTTGAATATAATGTCAGGTTTGCCAGATAAGGTGGCATTATGAAGACGGTACCTAAAACCAAGCCTATAAATAAGTTTCCTAACGAGCATTTCGGGCACAGTATCTTTGGATTTGACTGCCCGCATAATCTGGCTTCTTTTTTTGGTGGGTGCCTTCACTGTTGAATTTCGATTAGCAAGCTTGGGTCGGTTTCGAACTGCATAACCACCTCGTTATATCTGCTTACCAAATCACTTATAGCCACAGTCCTACCTTGCTCATTAAATTTCGCAAACTCGTATAGATTAAGGGCAATAAATTGTTCGATTTCGAAAATATCAATTCTGCTAGCAAGATTTACATTTTCCGCTAGCCCTTCGGCTATAGCGATACCCCTTTTCGTAGTTACGATAATAGGACGTTGACCTTTTTCCAAGTTGACTTTACAACGCGAAATAACCGACTCTGAAGGAGTAGTTGTCACGTGTAAAGCTACATTGCCGATGAAAAAATCACCGTTTCTTCCAGTCTGTGCATCCGACGTTGAAAAACTGTTGTGAGAGAACTTTCCAACCCCCAAGGCGCAATCTAGTTTTGCTCCGACTAGATGTTGTAAAATGGCGCCTACATAATACACGCCCTGCGATTCCTTTTGACGCAATTCGGCCTGTTTAATCAAATCTCTTATTAAACTTCTCAAACTTTGAGAACTGTCTAATTTAATTTTCAGCGGCTTGCCCGAGAAAAAGATGTTTACCTTTTCAATCCAAAAGAGTTCGATTAGGCCAAGTTCACTTTCAGAAAAAGAATTTAGAAACTCAACGTATTCGCGCATGTTGCCTATACTTCCCCGGCTGGTTCTCCCGCCTTCCTGCGCAAGTATCTTCTCGATGCCATGTCTTTCTAAAATGTTTTGAACAGCTCCTTTTCCCAAACCATATACTTGGCCGCCGCCTTCTGTTACAAGTAATTCGGCATCTAATGGCAGCCCTCTTTTTTTTGCGTGCTCCGTTATAACTAAAGCCACACTAAGCTTACCTTTAGAATTAAATTTATGGTCTATGTAAAATCGGTCTAGTTCACTGTATAAAGTTGTAGACATTTTAAGCCGCTTTTTGTGATTTCTTAACGTTTGACAGGATAGGTTCTAAAATATGTTGACTTATATAATCAACCACAGGAACAACTACGCCATCGCCTGTCAGATGATAAGCATCATTATATTTGGTGGGAAGCTTATAATTTTCCGAAAGCCCCATCAGCCTTGCTGTTTCTCGTGTTGATATTAATCTTGATCGGATGTCCTCGTTATGTACAAAGAGCAAAATCTGCCGACTAGAACCACCTGAAGGAGTTCGCAGGCATCCAGAAATATCGTCAAATCTTACTTCAGCACGCTGCACTTTAATTCCATTTTCGTCTTTCCGGGTTCGCTTGTATATAGTACCGATTTTTGGCTTCCCCCAGATTTTGATCTTTTGCAGCTTCGAAAGATTAAGTGGACTCATCAAACTGATTAGCCGTTGTGTTTCCGCTGGAGTATGCCAATTAACGCTCTCCGGGTTTTCCTCGATGCAGTTTGACAGTTTATTATTTCTTTTTTTAGGATGGGGTATATTCCACCAAATCCATGAATCTTTTGCCGCTTTCTCCAGTTTTTGATAAGCTGTGACCAACGCTTTAGAATGCCACTTTAGATCGGGGCTTTCTCGAGCAAAAAGAGACACATCCGCCAAATCCCTTTGTATCCCAATAAAAAACAATCTTGGTCGTGATTGAGGCAGAAAATCAACGGCATCCATTACAACAGCGCCAAATAGATATTCCTCTTTCTGCATAGCGCTGCATATCGCAGAAAAGTCTTTGCCTTCGTGAGAGGTTAACGCTCCGCAGACATTTTCTAAAACGACCATTTTAGGTGCCCTGCTTTCCGTTCTCAATTTTTTTATAATGTCCCAAAACGGCCAGAATGTTCCTGATCGCGAACCCGCTAAGCCAGCTCCGGAACCTGCTGAAGATAAGTCCTGACAAGGAAAAGATGCCCAGGTGAGATCAGCTTGCTCGCTTAGGCAATCCGTGGTTATGTTTGCTATGTCATCAACTTTTATTTCACCGTCTCCCCAATTAAGCTTGTAGCTTTCAGCTTTTTTTGCGTCAATATCGTTTGCAAAAACACACTCCCAATTCTGACCCAAGCCAGCTCTGGCCATCCCACCGCCGCAGAAAAATTCGTAAAATTTAAAAGGCTGATTCATCTATTTTTACAATTTAAAGTTACGGCATTTTAGCTATTCAATTTTAATATCCTGAAACCAAAAATACACTTTTTAAAGTAAAAAGCCTTTAAACTTTTGCCCCGCTAAACGAACAGCGTTGGCTCACGTTATGCATCTGCCCGTTTACCTTTTGTTGCTGTTAATTTATTTCCCCTTGTCCGATTTCTACGACTCGGATACATCATGTCTGTAATCTTAGACTACAGGCATAGGAAATTCGCAAACAAAGTCTAAAAACAGTAGGTGCTAACTATTCCAAATATTTGCAGTACGAGCGTTGTACAAGTTAACTTTACATTTAAATTTTTTTCTGATCGATTCTATGTGTTTTAAGTCATCATCAGAAAAAATACCGATGTAAATACTTCTTAATTTTTCATTAGCTGGCCGACCCATTTTTGCAGCTTGATTAACTGCATCGATAATGTGCGTATCGTATTCTCCAAAATTGAAACCAAATGTTACGAGCGAGCCATCAATATTGCATAATTGGTCGTAACAAAATGATAAGTATTTATTATGCATTATGTGTGTCAACTTTTCCTTACCATCGCCGGCTGTAACAAATATCGGATATTCTTTTTTATTAATTCTTTCGTTAATATTTTGTAACAAATAATGCTCAGTATCATATTGCACCTTTTCAATATTTATTCCCGTATCAAAAATTGGTAGAGCACCATGTAGATAATATATATTTTGTTCCTTTTTGTATTTACCCCACCGTAATTCAGAATATATACGCTCATCCGGTGGAACATATTGTTCGTCTAAGTCGGTTTCTAAATCCCGCCCAAAGCCGTCAATTGCATTTTCAGCATTGTTTCGCATTAAAACCCAATATGGAAGCAAATCATAATTTGTAGAAAAAACATACCCTTCATTGTTGATATATTCTTGTAAAAATTTAAGACAGGATTGGCTTTTTTCTTCCGGGACTTTAAAAACATGTTCAGGGTGAAGTTCTTTAACAGCTTTTATTAAGCTATTTTTAAGTTTTTCACTAACTGCTTTAATTTTTTCTACCAAGGATTTATCATTAGTGAAAACATCTGCAATTTCACAGAAATTATCCAACTGCTGCATAATAAGCTCGAAGTTCTTAGTATTTAATCGTTTAAAGAGGTCTTTAATAAGAGGGTCGCCCGTATCTTCAATAAATTTACTTAAAGCATTGTAAGAGAATATGGTGTTGTCGTACGCAATACTAAAACCATTCCCGAAGAGTAAGTGCTTCTTTCTTTTTTTATTCTTTAAATAATTGATTATCTCATCATAGCCTGGGAGTTTATCTATATCCATTGTTTAATATGTCCCTGCTTTTGTGAGTTTAGGTTTTGTTTAAGGAACAGTATAAATATAAATAAATACTTTGTAGTAAAGTAATTTGTAGTAAAGTAATATATAGTTTAAAGACGATATGCTTATTAAATTACACCCCTCACTACCCAAGTCTGTTACTTCGGATACATTATGCCTGTAGTCAAACACACGAGCATAGCTAGTTCGTAAACCAAGTCTGTTAACAGCGAACAAAAGCACCATGTAATCGTGTGCGGCCGACAGTTCGTTCCTTCTCTCCCATCAAAATCCCGAAATTTTTATCACCATAATATTGGGGTTATCCTCCTCCTACGCTAAATCTTCGGTTTTACTGATATGTATCCTTTCCTGTTCATCGGTCCATCATCATACATGCTAGTTAAAAATAGCCATTATTATAGACTTTTTGCCAATTATACTTGACATTATGAAATGTTTACTTATCTTTGCGTTGATTAAACAATAAACGTTATGGAACGATCTAAAAAAACTTTGAACCAACAAACTATTATCTTCGCCCTCATTTACGGGGCCACTTATTTGCCGGCAACATGGCTGTTAAAGCATTATGTATTTGAGCGGCCTGTTTCAATAATTATTGTTATAGTGCCTGTCATTGCTTTTTCCATTTTTATTTTTAAATACATAAAAGCCTTTTCGGCAATGGACGAAGTGAAGCAGCGCGTGCAATTTGAAGCGGTTGTTATCGGTTTTTCGTTGACCGCGATGTTAATGATGATCTTGTTTTTGCTGGGCCTGTGCGGCATATCAAACCCTTTTTGGTTTGGTTATGGGCTACTGGTTGGCTATTGCTGGCTTTTTTACCTGGTTGGCTGGTTAATTTCGAAAAGAAAATACGGGGCATGAAAAACACGATAAAGGTTGAGCGCGCTAAAAAGAACTGGACGCAAGCCGACCTTGCTAAACACATCGGGATATCAAGACAGGGCTTAAATTCCATTGAAACCGGGAAATTTGTCCCATCCACTTTGCTTGCCTTACGGATGGCTAAAGTTTTTAATACCACTGTCGAAGCTTTATTTCAACTGGATGATACAGAGATGTGATTGGGGCAAGCGCCGGAAGGTATCCGGTTAGCTCCTGGTTGCCCGGCTTTGTGATAACCGGTTGCTGCCCGATTATCTTCGCCATCAAAATCCCGAAAATTTAAACACCATAATATTGGGGTCATCCTCTTCCGGTGCTAAATCTTCGGTTTTGCTGATATGTATCCCTTCCCATTCATCGGCCCATACCTCGTACGCCATTTCGCCGGGTATTTCGCCGCTGAGTATAGTGCCGGGCGGAATTTCAAAGTGCTGCATAATTGCCAGGATAGTGCGCCCTGCATCCTCCAGGTCTTTTTCCAATTTGTCCGCTTTTGCTTTTACGGCCTGCGCCTCGCGGCAACAGCCGATAATGGCGTCTATTTCGCTTAACCTTGTTTGCCCGCAATACAGCGGCGCATTTTTAAACAGGCTTTCTAAATATTCCCTCACCTCTGAAAGCAGCATGCTTAGCTGGTAGTAATGGTTGCACCAGGCTGTAAATTCATTTGTCATATAGTTTTGGTGTTTATTGGGATAGCATTTTTAGCAGCGCGTGTTTGTGAGTTCGCCAGGGCAGCGTTTATCCCGTCTTTGGCCATGCCGGCTAAGCCTTATAGCAATAAATAGCCCGCCAGCTCAGGTATGCCTTAAACCGACGTTGCTTACGCCCCCGCCCATTTACCTTTTGTTATTGTTCATTTATTTCCCATTCCCGAAGCCTTTGCCGCAGGAACGCCGTGCGGCGGTTTTGGTCGGAAAGTTTAGCGAAGAACTTCATCGTCGCGCAGTAAAAAAATACCCTATCATCAAATTCGCGGTGGCTGATCATCATATACATGGGCACATGTTGTTCAACGCCATCCACCACGCCCGTCATTAATTCATCCCGGTTATTGATCAGGGCGTGTAAGGAATCGGCCAATAGCTCGATGGGCCATTCTATCCCGCCGATGGAAAAGAAATTGGTGATGTTGTCGACGGTCTCGTTTTTGATTATATCGAGGTCGTTAACGAGTTCAATTAAGTCTGCTTGTTTGAAGCCGTTGCCCGCCCGGGCAGCTTTGTTCTGTTTTTTGTTTGTTTGCATTTTTTGGTGATTATTGTTGGTTTGCTGCATTGCTGTATTGCTGTATTGCTGTATTGTTGTATTGTTGGGTGTTGCTATACACACAATCAGGGTTTGCTTGCCAGGGCCAGGACTGGTTCCGGAATTGCTGAGCTGTTGCTGCGTACTATCCTGCCTACCGAGGTGTAGTGCATGCCCAGTTCATCGGCTATTTGCCGCAGGGAGCGGCCGGCGGTGTGCAGTTCCAGCACTTTTTGGCGACGGCGTTCGGCTTCGGCATCCGGCGAAGGGGCCAGGTGGTCGGCTTCGCGGGCATAGCCTTCAAACTTAAAGCGCAGGAAATTGATGTATTTTTCGACGCGGATGAGGCATACATTGTCTTCGCCGTATTGCTCGGTGTTATTGCGCTGCTTAATTTGCTTAATGTAGCGCAGGCCGGGCTGTACATAGCTTTGGCCGATGGCGAAGGCGCTGTCGGCAAAATTGATGAGCATTTTGCTGCCCTGCAGGTCGTTAACGGTAATGGGCTGGCCGCGGCGGCGCTTGGGCGTGTGGGCCAGCACCAGGATACTGAGCTTGTGGGCGCGCTTGAGCGCTTTGAGCTGTTTCATCAGCGGCAGGGCGGCCCCGGCATGCTGCGGGCCGCTGCACATGTAGGTAATGTTATCGATAATGAGCACATGGGCTTTGGTATCGCGTACGGCTGCTGCTATGCCCGAGTTAACCAGCTCCTCATAACTGGCCGCGCCAATGCCGTCGTCGGCATCGGGATTAAATTCGCTGCGGTAAAAATTGCGGGCAAACAGGTAACTGTCAAACTGGGGCGCTTTTACATACCGCGACTCAAATTGTTTGGCAGTAAGCTCAAAATCAACATAAAGTACGTTCAGGTCCTCGCAGGCGGTGTTGTAAAATGGCGCCAGGGAGCCCTGCCTGGTAAGGCAATCGGCAATTTGCACGGCCAGCAGGGATTTGCCCATGTTAGTGTCGGCAAAGAGGATACACAGCTCATGCTCGAACCACAAACCGCCGAAAAGCTGCCGCGCGGCGGGCGTGCCGAATTCCTGTTTCATCCAGTCGTTAGCCGGCTTTGTATTAAGCGCTTTTTCAGTAAATATTTTATCCCATTGCCCGGCTTTTGCTTTGCGCTTGTTAAAAGCTTCACGTTCGCGGCGGATGGCCTGAATTTCTGGTGGAAGGTTGTAACTCATAGTAGTTTCTGCAATTTCGGCCCCGATAGCGAAGGCGCCGGGTTTGGATACCGTATTTGATGTCGTTTACTTAAGGGTTCTCCTGGCATCTTCGCCTCACCTAAACGGCGAAGCCCTCACTCATCCTCTCCAAAGGAGAGGACTTTTAACGGCGCCCTTTTTTAGAACCCTCTCCTTTGGAGAGGGCAGGGTGAGGCCTCCGGAGCTTGTGAAAAGAATAGTGATTCACTTTTTTTTAAGTAAACCACATTGATTTCGGATTGATTAAATACCGTGGACTGGTTAGCGGCCAATGTTTATTTGTGTTTGAGCAGCGCAATAGCTGCTGCCGGAACGGATGAATCGCTGACACCCCAAATTTACCGAACGCGGTTAAGAAATATGGTGACACTGTTTTGTCAGTAAGCGGCAAATGCTGTTTCCGGGGTGTAGCATCAAACCCCTAAAAATGGCAAAAATGGTGGCAAGATTATGTCACTGTCAAAATTTTGTCAGTATTAACTTATTGACTATCAATGGTGTATCAGGTGTAGCATGGGATTTCATGTGTAGCATGCTACACCTGCTGCAGAGCGTGATAACATCGTAAGTTTATTTTAATACGACTGCAACATTTTAGCTGAAAACCAACTCCTTACATAAATACCTCACACTTTTATCATATGCAGAGATCATTTTACCTGTTGCTGGTTGCACTTTTGGGTTTCGGCCAGGGCTTAACAGCACAAACAAGCTTTTTCGATAGTCGCGACGCCTACCTGGGGCAAACGCCGCCCGGCGATACGCCCAAAATATTTGCGCCGGGGCTTTTGGCGGGTAAAGGCGAGTTTACGGCTAACCGGACGGCAATTTCGCCCGATGGCAAAGAAATTTATTATTGTACCAACAAGAGCTGGAAAAACGCCGATGACCTGAAGGTAAAATTCTTTAAGTACGACGGGCAAAAATGGGTCGGCCCGGCGATACTGAATGAGCATCTGGGACAAACTTCCATTTCGGCGGATGGCCAGAGCCTGTATTTCTCCCGCGGCCAAACGGTTTACAGGTCAACCAGGACCCAAACCGGCTGGACCGATCCGGTGGTCTATCTCCAGAGAAATTATGTGATTTATGATTTTATCGCTGCGGCCGGCGGCAATAAGTATGCCGCAAGCAACGGTACCTGGGGCCCGCCTTCAGATGCCAATGCATGGAGGTTCAGCGTGATGCCCGCTTCGGATGCAGATACCACGATTCAAAACCTGGGCCCGCCACTAAATTCGCAGGGCTTTAACGGAGATTTTTTTGTCGCTGGGGATGAATCGTATATGATCATCAGCACCAGGGAAACCCCGAAATTTGAATGTGAGCTTTATATAAGTTTCCGAAAGAAAGACCATACCTGGACGACTCCCCAAAGTTTGGGGCCGAAAATAAACGATGGCCTGGCGCACAGGTACGGGCAATATGTATCGCCGGACGGCAGGTACTTGTTTTACACCCGCGGGGAAACCGAAGCTGATTGCGCCATATACTGGGTGCGGTTTGACAACCTGCTAAAAAAACTGAAGCCTGCGGATTTGTAGGTTGCAGACTGTTGGTGTGACGAAACATCACTTCAATATAACAACAAAGCCCGATCCGCTTGCGCAGCAGGCTTTTGTTCGATTTATTTTTCTGTACGCGAGGATGCACAGATATCAGAACATTTTATTGTTGACCTAAAAGCCATTGTTGGTTTAGTGGAATAGAAACGGGATATTTTAAAAGCGATGTGCAATTTTTACAAACGTTTTGTTTTCATGCAGAATGTTAACCGCCCATTTACGCAATACAAAGTCAACACATACTTCAATAACTATGCTTTCAAAATTATTTGGTTTCTCCGTGATATATTTCTAAAGCCTTATCAAAATTCTTAATATCGAACCAAACAATTGTATTTAAGTCGATTATTTCACTTGTTCTTTTGGGTTCGGACAAATTATTCAAATCCTTCGGATGAATTTCTTTCACCACCAATTTACCTTTTTCTATTTCTTTAAATCCATAATAGATTGATGTAAAGTTCCATTCTAAAAATCCAAAAAGTTGCTCAGTAGGTTTCAATAAAATAAAAGGAGAATCTGGTTTCGATGAATTTTCTTTATACGCAGGTTTTCTGAAGATTAAACAATCTGAAAGCGGGGCATAGTCATATGTTTTTTCTGTGTCATACCAAACCCACGTTACTGCGGAGTTAACAAGTAATCTTGAGTTATCTTTTTCAGTGTAGATGGCAATTAGCCCTGCGTAACACATCATTCTCCACTCATCAATATTATATAAATAAACTCCATACTTTTCATCAATCGTTTCTGAAAAATAATCTTCAGTCCAACCGGGTTTTTTATAAGATTTTAAGGCGGAGACGTCAATCTTCCATTTTTTAATATCTGCCATTATAAAACTTCCATCATTTCCGAATATAAACAATTATATAAGTAACGGTTCAACCATTTATTTTATTAATTACAGAGATGAGATTAAAATACAAACGCCCCCCCTGTTATCAGGAAGGGCGTTTTCTCGATAGGAGTCCTATCACGTACTCGGGGCGGGAATCGAACCCGCACTCGCTTTTAGGCGAACAGGATTTTAAGTCCTGCGTGTCTACCAGTTCCACCACCCGAGCAGGTAGTTATTTTATGTCAAAAGGCGGGAATAAAACCCGCACTCGCTTTGGGACCACCCCGATTTAAATCGGGACGTGTCTACCAGTTCCACCACCCGAGCGGATGTTTTAACCTTTTAACAATAAATCCCTTCTTGTGGAAGGGATTTGAGCGAAAGACGAGATTCGAACTCGCGACCCCGACCTTGGCAAGGTCGTGCTCTACCAACTGAGCTACTTTCGCATTTTTAAGAACTCCGCCTGAAGCAAATCGCTTTCCTTTTTGCGGAGTGCAAATATAGACAGAAATGGCTATTGTGCAAATGATAAATTTAATTTTTTTTGGCGGGTGGTTAATTGGGTTGGATTAAACAGCTCTACGACGGATAGTTCGGGTAAGATGGTACATTAAGATAGAGGCGTAGCCTCGGCCAGTATTGTAACAACGGATTTCAATCCGTTGAAAAGAGCCAACGAACAACCAAAGAACCGTAGGTTCGGTCGATGTATTAAGCCTTTATCCTTTTTTGACACCACGTTCGGGGGTATAATATGGGCCGTGCCGATGGCACTTAATACTATTGCCCGATACCTGCAACGGGTTGAAACCCGTTGTTACAACATTCATCGGGCCTATGGCTCTTTAAGAGAAAAATTTAATACAGATTCAAGCACAAAAATCTTATGCCCGCACAAAACGTCATAGAACTGATTAGGTTAAGTTATTGTGTGTTAAAATTTTATTTTTCGCATGAGAACCATTCACTTAATCAACAGCTAACCTAATCAACCAAACCCTTCAAAACATCATTGACCAAGTCACTTTCATACCCACGGCCCAGGGCATACTGCTGCAATTTGTATTTGCGCTTATACGGGTCTTTTTCGCTCAAAATCTTTTCCTTTTTTGCGATCAACTTTCCCAGCATCTTTAAATAATCGTCACCATCTATACTTTGCAGCGCCTTTTTTATCAAAACATCGGGCACTTTTTTAAATTTAAGGCCTTGTTTAATTTTCAGCTTCCCCCACCCTTTCTGCCTGAATTTGCCTATGGCGTAGGCTTTTGCAAAACGTTCCTCATTTAAAAAATTATTGCCGATCAGCTCGCTGATGATGTTTTCAACTGCTTTTGCGTGCAAGCCCCATTCGTACAGCTTGTCCCTCACCTCCTGCTGCGAGCGTTCCTGGTAGCTGCAATAGTGTTCGGCTTTCTGGCGCGCGGCATTTTCATCAATAATTTTAATTGTTGTTTTAGGGCTGTCCATTAAAACCAAAATTCGTTAAAATTCTTCTATTGGCAGAAATATAAGCAAATTCGTACCATGACCAACAATCAATACGCCATAACCGACGTTCAGCGGGTGATCAATGCCGGCGGCAACATTGTTAAGGAATATACCATCAGTACCTTACTAACCGACAGCCGGCGTATCAGCAATGGCGCGGAAGGGTTGTTTTTTGCCCTTAGCGGCCGGCGCAACGGCCACGAGTTTATTGCCGAGGCATACGCTGCGGGAGTGCGCAATTTTGTGGTAAAACAAGGCCCGGAAATGATGATGCCCGAAGCGAATTTTTTGATTGTTGAAAATGTGCTGACAGCCTTGCAAACACTGGCTGCCTATCACCGCAGCCGTTTTAAGCTGGAAGTGATCGGCATTACGGGCAGCAACGGAAAAACCATTGTAAAGGAGTGGCTTTACCAATTACTGTGTATCGACAAAAACATTGTACGCAACCCAAAAAGCTATAATTCGCAAATCGGTGTGCCGCTTTCGGTATGGCAGATCAATGAGAATAATGACCTTGGCATTTTTGAGGCCGGTATATCTACCACAGGCGAAATGAGCAGGCTGGAGGCTATTATTCTGCCCTCTATCGGCGTACTAACCCATGTTGGCCCGGCACATGACGAAGGCTTTACCGACCGCCGGCAAAAAGTGACCGAAAAACTATTGCTTTTTAAAAATTGCCGCCTGCTTATCCACAACTACGACCAGATGCTGGATTACAAAAACGAAATCCCGGTTAAAAACGCTTTCACCTGGAGCACTAAATTTAAACAAGCCGACCTCTTTGTTTTTAGCGGCACCACTATCAGCAAAAACTTTTACCTGCGCGCTAAATTTAAAGGGGCCGAAATTGAATGCATCATTCCTTTTTTTGACGAAGCCTCGGTGGAAAATGCTATTGTTTGCTGGGCGGTGATGCTGGCCCTGGGCTACAAGGCCAAAGAAGCCGACAAGCGCCTGGAGCATTTAAACCCGGTGAGCATGCGCCTCGAGCTTAAAACAGGCATTAACGACTGCTCGGTGATCGACGACTCGTACAACTCGGATATTCAATCGCTGGAGATAGCGCTTAACTTTTTAAACCAGCAAAACCAGCACGATAAAAAGACGCTGGTGCTTTCGGATATATTCCAGTCGGGGCTGGAGCCGGATGTTTTATATAAGCAAGTTGCCGAAATGATCAGCGCTAAAAAAGTCGACAAGTTCATTGGCGTCGGCGAGGCGCTTTCCGCACGGCAGGATTATTTCGATGTGCCTCAAAAATACTTTTTCGCCGATACACAGGCTATGCTGCGCCATTTGCGTTCGCTCAATTTTAAGGAAGAAACTATCCTGATAAAAGGTTCCCGAAGCTTTGAGTTTGAACTGATCAGCCGTGCCCTGGTGCAAAAGGCCCACGAAACCGTGATGGAGATAAACCTGAACGCCTTGCTGAATAACCTTAATTTTTACCGCAGCAAGCTAAAGCCCGGCGTAAAGGTAATGGCGATGGTAAAAGCATTCTCGTACGGCAGCGGTACTTTCGAAGTGGCAAATATGCTGCAATACAACAAGGTTGATTACCTGGCAGTGGCCTATATAGATGAAGGCGTGGCCCTGCGAAAAGCAGGGATTACGCTGCCAGTAATGGTGCTTAACCCGGAAGCATCGGCATTTGATAAACTAAGCGAATACAAGCTGGAGCCTGTTATTTACAGTTTCGGCCTGTTCGACGATTATATAAAGTTTGCGCTTGAGCAAAATATTCTGAACTATCCCGTGCACCTTAAAATAGATACCGGCATGCGCCGCCTTGGTTTCGAGGCGGCTGACATAGAAACCCTGTGCGATTTGCTTGAAGAAAACAGGTATATGCATATCCGGTCGGTCTTTTCGCACCTTGCCGCCAGCGAGGCTACCGAGCACGACGAATTCACCCTGAAACAGATACGTAATTTTGAGCGGGCATTCAGGCAAATTGAAAAGGCGCTCGGCTACAAGGTGATCAAGCATATCAGCAATACTTCGGGGATAAGCCGCTGGCCGGTTGCGCAATATGATATGGTGCGGCTGGGGATAGGCCTTTATGGCATCGATGCAGCTTTTCCGGCTGGGGATGGCGGCCTGCAGCCTATCGCAAGCTTAAAAACCAGCATTTCGCAGATAAAAAAGGTACGTGCAGGCGAAACTATTAGCTATAGCCGCAGCGGCAGTTTATCAAGAGACGGGAAAATAGCGACCGTGCGTATAGGCTATGCCGACGGCTACCTGCGCGCTTTTGGCAACGGCGTGGGAAAAATGCTTGTAAAAGGCACGCCGGCGCCAACCGTGGGCAATATTACCATGGATATGTGCATGCTGGATGTTAGCGGCATAGACGCCAGGGAAGGCGACGAAGTGATCATATTTAATGAACACTTGCGTATTGAAGAATTGGCTGCGCAGATAGGTACCATTCCTTACGAAATACTAACAAATATTTCACAGCGGGTAAAAAGAGTGTATTTTTATGAATAGAAACGAGTGTACTTGCGAAGACATCGCAAGCCACACTAAATGTGGTTAATACGCGTTTCGTTACCATTGAAAAATCACAACTCCAATGAAAAAGATCGCCGGGATCCTGCTGAATTATTTTGTTAAAGGCCTGTTAATAGTGGTGCCGCTTGGCGCCGCATTCCTGCTCATATTCTGGGCGGTAAGGGGTTTGGATAATGCGCTCAATTTAAGCGGGTTTTTATGGACGGACCCCAAAACCGGCAAGCCTGTTTATATACCGGGCTTAGGTATCCTGAATGTGCTGGTTTTGATACTAATTGCGGGCATATTGGTAACCAATGTAGTAACCGACCCCATAAAACGCTGGTTTAACCGCTGGCTCAACCGTTTGCCCATCCTTAAATTCCTGTATTCGTCGATAAAGGACCTTACAGAGGCTTTTGTTGGAGAGGAGAAAAAGTTCAGTGAAGCTGTTATAGTTGAGGTGAACGAATTTGGCTTAAAAAAAGTAGGTTTCCTGGTGCAAAAAGACCTCACTGCGCTGAATCTTCCCGGCGAAGTAGCGGTTTACTTTCCCTACTCTTATTCGTTTGCAGGCCAGGTGGTCATCATAGCTGCCGATAAGGTGAAACCAATCGACAAGAGCGCAGCCGACATGATGAAGTTTGTAATTTCCGGCGGGGTTAGCGGGTTGTAGTGCGTTAAGTCCAAAGTCTTTAGCCCGAAGTCTAAAGTCAACCTTGCCTTTAAATACTGCATCGGCCGCGACTTTGTAGTTATTTGGTCAGCAAGCCGATAACGTTACTGTCCGGATCCATAAACCATGCGAATTGTTTGCCATCCGGAAGTTTTACCGGCCCCACTATTTTCTTCCCTCCTGCTGCTATTATTTTTGATAAATAAGCCTCAATATCATCCACTTCGATATAAAAAGTAACGTAATGACTGGGGTCATGGCCAAGCTGGGTAATGTGCCCCTGCACCCCTTTGTCTGAATTGGTATTGAGCATTGAAGCCCCCGCCGAAACATTGCCGCCCCAGCCAAAAATTGAGGTATAAAATGCATTTGTTTTCTCGACATTTGCGCAGCCTATTTCAAAATGGACCACAGGGCAGCCTGATTTTGCGTTTGGGTTCATAGTAATCCGTTTGGTGGCCGATGCTGCGGAAGTCAGCGGCTTGCTTAAAGCCGCTGCTCCGGTGATAAAAGTCAGCTGACTTAAAAATTTCCTTCTTGGCTTGTTCATGATAATTGATTTGGTTGTTAAAATTATAAAACGGTTCAGCTTTATGCAATAGTCGTCTATCCGTACATTTCTAAAATTTGTTTGCAGGAAATTTATAGGTCGGCGTTAACAACCTGCTTTAACGGCCGTTGCAACACTACTGCCGAAATTAAGGTTATGATCGCACCGCACGCCGCAATAAATACCACAATTACCGAGAAATTGTAAAGGGGGTTATTGTCCAAAACAAGTTCCTGTTTCATCTCCTTTATTTTCTGTGCGAACTGCACTGCCGAAAGTGTTTTCCTGTATTCCTCAACTTCATGCAGGTAAATATTTTCATAGAAGTTCGGGTCGATATAAATTACATAAACCGTTTCAATTAATGCATAGAAAAGTGCCGGCATTGTCATTATTAATAAGCCAACCTTTAAGGCAGTCAAAAAGCTGATATGGCCGTTGTTTACACAGTCGCGGTAATATCTAATCCCAAAGTAAATAAAAATAAGCGGGCATAATATTGCTGCCCACCCAAGGTAGCCCTGCGCTGTTATACCGATAGTGAAAACCGTTAATATCAGCCATGCCAATACAAAGGATATTAATTCGCATAATGCAGCATAAAGTCCGTAGCGTAATATTGTCTTTTTCATAACCTGTTGATTTTTAAGTCAAATAAACGGCATGTTTTTGAATTTGCAACGGTACGGAAGTAGTATTTTGCCTGATTTAATAAAAATACAACTTTAGTAGTAGTACTGAGTCTTAAGTTTTTAGTCGTAAATCTTAAGTCGTCTTGTGGTTCCTTTCCTAAAATTGAAGCTATTTTTTTAGCAGGTAGAATAAAAACGAGATGTGAATAAATTGCGCAGCAGTTTTTAGTGGATAATAGATAATTCAAGCGCTTTTTTTACAGCCTCTGTGCGCCGTTCCACCTGCAGCTTTTGAAAAATGTTCGAGATATGTTTTTTAATGGTATTTTCTGAAACAAACAACTTGTCGGCTATCTGTTGGTTTGAGAGGCCCTGGTGCATAAGGAGCAGAATTTCGGCCTCACGTTTGCTGATGCCTTCCTTAACCAGCTGTTCCTGGTTTATTGTGACCGGCGCGGTCTGTGTTACAATTACCTTTCTTAAAAACAGTTTCCGGCTCAGTAAAATGCCTATGGTTAAAAACAGCAGGCTGAAAACTGCTATCCATATATCGTCGGTAACATCATTATATAAATGGTATATGCTTGCCACCCTGAACAAGATCAGCAGGGCAGTGATCAGTAATCCGAAACCGATAATAACCTGTTTCATGGCCTAAGCTAAATTAAGCTTTTTTAAAGCTCCGGACGGTAATAAAGGTACTGATCACCATTAAAATTGCAGCCAATAAATATGGCGCCCCCGGAAAATAAACCGACGATGTTTTTTTGGTAAAATAAAAAAACACATAGCTTAACAAAAGCGGCCCCACTATAAGGCTTATGCTATTCAAAATTGCGAAAGCCCCCTGCAGCTCACCTTGTTCGTTGCGGGCAACTTTTTCGCTTGCAATGCCCTGCAGGGCAGGACCGGAGAGGCCGCCGAGACAATAGGGCACCATAAACAAGTAAAGCATCCATCCCTGGCTGGCGAATGCTATAAGTGTTAACCCGATGGCATAAAATATTAAACCGGCAACAATGTTTTTCTGCTGCCCGAATTTTGGAACCGTGTACCTGATCAGCCCTCCCTGGATAGCGACCAACACCAAGCCGACAAAAATCCCTAAAGTGCCGACACTTGCGGGTGTCCAGTTAAACTTCTCATAAACAAAGGTGGACAACAGGTATTCCACCGCTTTTTGGGCAATATAAACTATGGCGGTAGCGCTGAGCAAATTTGCCAGGGCAGGCTGCTTTTTGTATATCCTAAGCAGTGATAACAGCGGATTAGCACGGCCCCACTCAAACTTCCTGCGATGTTCTGGCGGCAGCGACTCGGGCAATACAATTAAGCCGTAAAATCCGTTCGCGAAAGCAAATGCCCCGGCCGCCATAAATGGCAGCCTCAAATTGATACCGGCAAGATAAGCGCCGAGCGCTATGCCAAATATTAGCCCAATGGCCGATGCCGCGCCCACCAAACCGAAATTGGCGGCCCTTTTATTGCCTGTGCTTACATCAGCAATATAAGCGGTAGCTGTGGAAGTGCTTGCGCCGCAAATGCCGGCTATGGTACGGCCGACAAACAGCCAGGCAATGGTTGGTGCAAATGCCATGATCACGTAATCTATCCCAAAACCGAATAGCGAGATGAGCAGGATCGGCCGCCGCCCGTAGCGGTCGCTGAGGTTGCCCATTATAGACGCAAATACAAACTGCATCGATGCATAAACAAAGGTCAGCAAACCTATATACTTCGATGCCTGCCTTAAATCAATATGCCCTAATGCCTGCAGTAATTTCGGCAACACCGGTATGATGATCCCCAAGCCCAGCACATCAATAAAAATGGTGACAAAAATAAAACCAAGTGCTGCCGATTGTTTGGGTTTTGCCATTGTTGGTGATTAAGTGAGTGGTTGATTAAGTTAAGTAGTTGATTGAGTTAGAATTATTATATGCGTTAACGTTATTAAGAATGACTAATGACCAATGACTAATGACTAATGACCAATGACCAATGACCAATGACCAATCAACTAACCCGGTTCCTCTCAAAACTTCTGATCGCTAAAAGTGCGCTTAAAAGCATCAAAACAAACCCGATTACAAATGGCGCACCAGGAAACTGGAACGGCGCGCCGGGCTTTGTAAAATAATGGAATGACCATAACATTACCAATGGCCCGAAAATTGAACTTAAGCTCATCAGGCTGGTCAATCCGCCCTGTAATTCGCCCTGCTCATTTGCCGGGATATGACTGCTCATATATCCCTGCAATGCCGGGCCGGCAATTCCGCCAAGACAATAAGGCACCAGGAAAGCAAACATCATCCAGCCTTGCGTGGCAAATGCAAATAAAATCAAGCCCAAACTATAAAGCAGCAGGCCCATCCAAACACCCCGCTCCTGCCCTATTTTAGGAATAATGACCCTTATCAAACCTCCCTGCACCGCGGCTACCAGTATACCTACAAAAGCTAACGACCAGCCCACTGTAGTGCTGTTCCATTGGAATTTTTCAATGGTGTAATATGCCCAAACACTTTGTACCGACTGTATTGCAAAGTAAACCAGGAACAATGATAAGGCAAGCCCGATTACAGCTTTGTATTTGCGCAATTGCGTAAGTGAGCCCCAGGGGCTGCATCTTTTAAGGTCGAGCGGCCTGCGGTTTTCCAGGCTTAACGATTCAGGTAATATGAAGTACCCATAGGCTACATTTAACAAGGCCAGGGCTGCTGATGCTAAAAAAGGGTATTTTACATCGTACCCGCCTAATACGCCGCCAATTGCAGGCCCCACGATAAAACCTAAACCGAAAGCCACGCCCACAAGCCCAAAATTAGCGGCCCGCTTTTCGGGTGTACTGATATCTGCGATATAGGCAGATGCCGTAGTAAAACTTGCGCCTGTAATACCGGCTATTATCCGGCCGACAAGCAGCCACCAAACGGTTGGGGCAAATGCGAGAAATAAATAATCGATGCCAAAGCCAAACAACGAGCTTAACAATACCGGCCTGCGCCCGAACCTGTCGCTTAAGTTTCCGATTATAGGCGAGCAAAAGAACTGCATAATTGCATAAGCAAAAAAGAGCAAGCCTGCGTATGGCGCAGCATCGCTTACTGTGCCATGGATAAGATGCGCGATTAATTTGGGCAATACAGGAATAATGATCCCGAAGCCCATAGTATCAACCAGCAGGGTGACAAAAATAAAGCCTAATGCGGCCTGGCCTTTGGGTTTTATCATGGCTGCAAAATAAAAATTATAGTTTAATTATTTTTTAATTTTAAATTGCTTTTGATAAAACTTCCATATCTTTAACTAATAAATTAGTTTCCTATGAAAAACCTGAAAACCTTATTTATGCTTCCGGCCGTTTTGGCCTTCGGCAGCGCATTTGCACAGACAGACTCGCATCTTAAATTATCAAACGACTACCCCGCCGCAGGTGAAAAAATCGCCTTTACCTATGATCCGGCAGGGACTGCGCTTGAGGGAAAGAAAGATATTGCAGGAACCGTGTTTTATCTTGATGGCAAGGATAATCCCGCCGTCGATATTGATTTAAAACAAGAAGCAAGCTTGCTGAAGGGCGAAATTTCAATACCGGCAAATACAAAGGCCCTTTTTTTCAGATTCGGCGACGACGACCAGGTTGACAACAACAACGACAAAGGCTATATATACATGGTTTACAAGAACAAACAACCAGTTGAAGGCGCCTATGCCCAAAGTGCATTTATATTGTATAGCGGCGCGGGCGCAGCACTTGGAAAGATAAAGCAAGACAACAAACAAGCTATTGCGTGGCTTAAGCAAGAGTTGGATTTGTATCCAAAAAGCGAAAAAGAGTACAAGGCCGTTTACTATAACCTGATGGTCAGAGCGCCCGAATACAAGGCACTGGTTACTAAAAAAATCAGCGACTTAGAACAAAGCACCGACGAGAATGACCTTATCTTAGCAGCAACCCTTTTAAAATCGTCCAGGGGCGCAAAGGCAGCCGATTCGCTAAACGGAGTTATCAAAACAAAATTTCCTGACGGGATCCTTGTTAAAAATGAGTTGGGCGCCTCTTTTTCAAAAGAAAAAGATCTTGCAAAAAAAGATTCACTTTACAATGTGTATGTTAAAAAGTACCCCGAAAACATTGCCGATAAAAATACAATTCAAGATAATTACAGAGTCCAATTAGCGGCCGCATACCTTGAGAAAGGCGATTTAGATAATTACAGTAAATATGAGCGCCTTATCAGGGATAAATCAAATTTGGCAGGGGTATGGAATAATGTAGCATACGAATGGGCAAAAAAGGGAGAGCATCTTGAAGATGCCGAAAAGCTTTCAAAGCAGTCGCTGGACATTTTAGCCGATCAGATAAACCATCCTGTGGCGGCCCGTTTTAATTCTGTAGAACAAGCGAAAAAGAATAGTCAATTTGGTTACGATATGGACGCCGATACCTATGCTTTCGTTTTATACAAGGAAAATAAATTCGCCGATGCATTAAAGTATGAACAGCCGGTAATTGATCATAGCAAAAATGTAGACCCCGACGTATACGGGAATTACATACAGATTTTAGTGGCCCTCGGTCAGGACTCTAAAGCCAGAGAGGCTGCCGAAACAGCAGTAAAAGCAGGACAAGGCTCAGCGGATATAAAGGGTGCATTGAAAAAATGTTATATTAAAGATAAAGGCAATGACGCAGGTTACGACCAATACCTTGCCTCGCTTGAAAGCGCTGCTAAAAATAAGGCGAGAGAAGAACTGGCCAAAACTATGATAAACCAACGCGCCCCGGCTTTTGCACTAAAAGACTTTGACGGTAAAACCGTTTCGCTTAACGACCTGAAAGGGAAAGTAGTAATCGTCGACTTTTGGGCAACCTGGTGCGGCCCCTGCAAGGCTTCGTTTCCGGGAATGCAAATGGCTGTAAACAAATACAAGGACGATCCGAACGTTAAGTTCCTGTTTGTTGATACCTGGGAAACCGGGGATAATTATCTGCCGGGCGTTGAAAAATTCATTGCCGATAACAAATATACTTTTCATGTGATCATGGACGAAAAAGGAGACGATGGCCGTCAATCAAAAGTAGTTTCTGCCTTCGGGGTCACAGGCATTCCCACCAAATTCATTATCGATAAAAATGGGAATATCCGGTTTAAATATGTCGGCTATTCAGGGACGCCCGAGAAATTGGTTGACGAAGTAACCGATATGGTCAATATGGCGGGTAATCCCTCGGCTGAAATTCCCGCATCAAAAACAAGTTTGAATAAATAACCAACCTGATGCATAGTAGAAGCGGCTAATTAAGTTTGGCCGCTTTTTTTGTGAGAAACCATGAACGTATGCTTAATGACCAAGCACAGTCGAAATAATCTCGCTTTTTTTAATAAAACCTATGTAACGCGAATCGAAAGCATAAGGGCGTTCGTCTCCCAATAAAAAATAGTTGTCTGCCGGCACCTTAACCGGACCAAAATTATCCTTGTTGAACCCTTTCTTTTTAAAATCTGCGTAAATGTACATGTCTGTGCTGGTGTCGCCTTTTTTTAAGACATCGGGCGGCAGATTTAATCGATACGCTTTAAATTCTTTATTAGTCAATGTTATCTTATATAACGTGTCACCCCTAGGGACAAGATAATTTTTTTCAGTAACCTTAGTTTTGATAGTGCTTAACTGTTTTTTCGTTATGAGATAATCATTAATGGTAAAATTTTCATCTATTTGCCTTGAGTTACGGTATATCTTGTCATCCCTTATTTCGATAATATCACCGGGCATACCAATACATCTAAAGATCATTATGTATTCTTTTGGTTTTCTAAACACGATGAAGTCATTGTATTTAATTGGTTTTAAACACGAAGCAAAAACTATTTTGCCTTCATCCAGTGTGGGCGAATTATAGTTTGAAGGGACTTTATAAATGTACAATATGTCTGTTAAACGCAACGTCCAATATAATACCCCCAGGCATGCAAAAACTATTGCTGCTTTTCTCATGTGATAATATCTTAAAAATTCGGTTTCAGTACATACTTTTCATAGAATTTGAAGATATGCCCCGTAGCTTCTTCGGCGGTATCAACTACCCTGTACAAGTTAAGGTCTTCAGGATTTATGGCATGCTCCTGTGCAAGCATTTTTTCCTCCACCCAGGCAAATAAGCCTTTCCAATAATCGGAGCCGACGAAAACTATCGGGAACCTGGCAACTTTACCTGTTTGGATCAGCGTCATCGCCTCAAATGATTCATCCATCGTACCAAAACCGCCGGGAAGAACAATAAAGCCCTGGGAGTATTTCATGAACATTACCTTACGCACAAAAAAGTAATCGAACTCCATAATTTTATCCCTGTCGATATACTTATTGTGAAACTGTTCAAAAGGCAGCTCGATGTTTAAGCCAACCGATTTACCGCCGGCCTCATAAGCGCCCTTGTTGGCAGCTTCCATAATACCGGGGCCGCCGCCCGATATTACACCATAGCCGCGCTCTGTCAGCAAACGGGCAATGTCCTCCGCCAGTTTATAGTATTCGTTATCGTTATGTATGCGCGCCGAGCCAAAAATAGACACGCAGGGCCCTATCTTTGCCAGTTTTTCAAAGCCTTCCACAAACTCGGCCATGATCTTAAATATCTGCCAGGAGTCGGTTACCTTAATTTCCTGCCAGTTCTTATTCTCAAATGCCTGCCTTATTTTTTCTTCACCGGTCATGGTAATTGTTTCAATTATTGAATTAGTGAATTAGTGAATTAGTGATTTAGTGAATTATTGGATTAATCAATGACTTTTTGCAGCCTTCGCCGATGACGTTATCCATAAGCCTGCGAAGGTGATTAAGCCGTTTACCAATATCAGTTCATTATCAAAAACATAGCCACCCAGCAGCTTTGCCGAATTTTCGCTCAAATAATAACAAACCGCCGGCGAGATCAGGCAAATAAATGGCACCAGCTTATCATAAACCTGTCTTTTACCAGCAAATAACCCAAAGGCATAAAGCCCGAGCAAAGGCCCGTATGTGTAAGATGCCACTTTAAAAATAGCAGTAACTACCGCACTGTTTGTTATCGCATTAAATATAATAATGGTTAAAAACATGCACCCCGAAAAGGCAATATGGACGTAGTGCCGGGTGCTCACCATCTTTTTGCTGTTGGTGACCTCTTTTTTGTCAAAGCCCAAAAAATCAACACAAAATGAGGTTGTCAATGCGGTTAGAGCTGAATCGGTGGTAGCAAAGGTGGCTGCGGTTAAACCGAGCATAAACACCATGGCCGGTATAAGGCCCAGGTATTTTAGGGCAATAGTCGGGTACAGGTAATCTGTTTTTTCAACCTTTATGCCGTAACGGCTGGCATATATCCAAAGCAGTGCGCCCACACTTAAAAAGAATATATTAATCACCACAAAAACAGCCGTGAAACTGAACATGTTTTTCTTTGCTTCGCGGATGTTTTTAAGGCTGAGGTTCTTTTGCATAAGGTCCTGATCGAGGCCGGTCATAGCCACGGTGATAAATAAACCGCCCAAAAACGCTTTTACAAAGTGGAACCTGCTGCCGAAAAAGTCGCTGAAAAAGAAAATTTTTGAATAGCTGCTGTTCTTAATAGCTTCGGCAGCCTCAAAAATATTATAGTTGAGGCTTCGGCAAATAAAGTAGATGGATAAAAATACCGACGAAACCAAAAACAATGTCTGGAGGCTATCGGTAATAATTATAGTCTTTAAGCCGCCTTTAAAAGTGTACGACCAAATCAATACCAAACATATAAGGCCCGTAATTGCAAAAGGCACGTGATAACTATCAAAAATAAACTTTTGCAAAACGATAACTACCAGGTAAAGCCTGAAAGCAGAGCCAATGATGCGGCTGATCAAAAATATACCGGCTGCTGTTTTATAGCTCCAAAGGCCCAATGCGCCTTCGATATAGCTATAAATTGATGTCAGCCTGAGCCTGTAATAAAGTGGCAGTAACACCGTAGCAATTATCACAAAACCGGCTGCATTACCTAACACAAACTGGAAGTACTCAAACTGGTCGCCGGTTGGCGCCCCCACTTTTCCCGGTACCGATATAAAAGTTACCCCGCTCAGGGCAGTACCGATCATGCCGAACGCAACCAGATACCATTTCGAGTTGCGGTTAGCAACAAAAAAGGTATCGTTATCTGATGATTTCCGGGAGGTTAGCCAGGAAATGACCAGCAATACTAAAAAGTAGCCGATGATGAATGAGAGTAATATTGCCGGAGACATTTGTTTATTTAGTCCGGAAGTCCGAAAGTCGGGAAAGTCCGGAGGATGTTAATGGTTAAAGAAATTTGTTGCCGACAAGTTATGTATAGTAGTTTATTAAACAAAATAATTTCAGGTGGCTTTCTCCATAGCGATGGGTTTGAAACACCTCACTATGCGGCAAATTGGATTTTCCCGACTTTCGGACTACCTTTACACAATGAATTTTTCATCCAAATTATTGGAAGATGCTGTTGCCGAATTTGCTAAACTGCCGGGAGTTGGCCAGAAAACTGCCTTGCGCCTGGTGCTTCACCTGCTGAACCAGGATAAAGGCGATGTGGAAAAATTTAGCGCGGCTATCAGCAAACTGCGCAACGAAATACAGTTTTGCAAGGTTTGCCTTAACATTTCGGACCAGCCGGTTTGCGAGATATGTGCCGCTCCCAAACGGGACCATAGCATGATCTGTGTGGTAGAGGATACGCGCGATGTAATGGCCATTGAAAACACCAGCCAGTATAACGGTGTATATCACGTTCTGGGCGGATTAATTTCCCCAATGGACGGGATAGGCCCTACCGACCTGGAAGTGGATTCGCTGGTTGAGCGGCTGAAGGCTAACGACATAAATGAGGTGATTTTTGCCTTAAGCGCTACCATGGAAGGCGATACGACAATTTTTTATTTGCACAAACGCTTAAAAGATTTCAACATAATCATCTCAACTATAGCACGTGGCATAGCTTTTGGTGGTGAATTGGAGTATGTGGATGAAATTACCTTAGGGAGATCCATCGCTACACGTATTCCGTATATCAATTCACTTTCGAAATAAATATGAGGCTATCTGTAGTTATTGTTAATCAAAACGCTTGTTTATACTTAAAACAAGCCCTGAATTCAATAGTCAATGCATGCAAAAACATTGATCATGAATTATTTATAATTGACAATGCTTCTACAGACAGATCGCTGGAAATGGTCAGGCAAGACTTTCCGCAGGCTTGTGTCCTCGCCAATGATACAGACCAGGGAATAGCAAAAGCTAGCAACCAGGGATTGAGACTGGCTACCGGGGAGTATATTTTATTGGTCAGTGCGGATACAATTTGCGTCAAAGACTCGCTGGAAAAGGTATGCGCTTTTATGGACGAGCACACCGATGCCGGCGGCTTAAGCGTACGGATGCTTACCCCGCAGGGCCGCTTTTTACCTGAGTCGATACATGGCCTGACAAAAAGCTGGGCCGCATTTTTAAAATTTACCGGCTTTGCCAAATGTCTGTCAAAAACCCGTTTATACAACCGCAACCGCAAAGATTGGGTGGAAGAGTTCCAAATTTCAGAGGTTGACATTATAAACGGCGCTTGCATGTTTTTACGTCGTTCTGTTTTAAATGAAACCGGCTTATTTGATGAACGCTTTTTTATGTTCGGGCACAACGTCGATCTATCTTATCGCATCAGGCTTGCCGGTTTTAAAAACTATTACTTCCCAAAAACTTATATTATTAACTTCGAAAGCCAGCCATTGGCTAAATTCAGCTGGACCTACATCAAATATTTCTACGGCGCAATGCTGATCTTCGCCATTAAATATTTGCTGAAAGTGCCTGAAATAAAGATCCCAGGCATACCGCGGCTGATGCCTTCATCGTATGAGGTTAAAGGATAAATAGCTATCGTTTCCAATTTTCTTATTCGACAAAAACTTAGTAAATTTGATCTATGGAAGCGTTAGTAGACATCAAGTTTGACGAGTTGTTAAAGATTATAAAAAGTCTTCCAGAAAGCAAACTATCTCAACTTAAAGCAGAGATTGAAGACGTCAAACAAGATAACGATAGAAATGACTTCAGAGCGTTGCTTTTAAGCGGACCCACTTTTTCAAAGGAACAATTGGACGATTTGGCCAAAACAAGAAAAGCTATAAATCAATGGCGGACAAAATAGTTTTGGTAGATACATCTATACTTATCGACTACTTCAGGAAATCCGAAAAATCTAATTCTGTACTGGTGAAATTATATGATGGTGGATATGATTTTTACATCTCCGCAGTGACAGAATATGAGATCTACTCCGGAGCAACACAAGCACAGCTCGACTTTTGGGAAAGACTACTAAAAAATACTACGGTTTTAGCCTTTGACCAGGCAGTTGTTAAAGTTGCAATAAACGTTAACAACAATCTAAAACGTAAACGTAAACAGATCGCCATTGCAGACCTTTTTATTGCATCAACTGCTATTGCTCATAACTTGCGCGTCGCAACATTAAACAGAAAACATTTCGACCGAATAGATGAACTACAAATTGTAGACATGAAATAGAAGTCTATTAATGGTCCCGGCAACATCTTTCTTTATGAATCTTAGCAATAAAACTATCATCATCACAGGAGCCTCATCCGGCATCGGTAAGTCATTGGCCATTGAATTTGCCAAACGGGGCGCTAACCTTGTCTTAGGCGCGAGGCAATTTGTGACCTTATGTGAGCTGGCGCAAAGCCTTGAACAGCAATATCAGATTAAAGCAATAGCAGTACAATGTGATGTTACTATTCAGGAAGACTGCGACCACTTAATTAAGCAAACCCTCGTAACTTTCGGAAAGATCGACGTGTTGGTGAATAATGCGGGTATATCCATGCGCGCTTTATTTAAAGATGCCGATGTTGACGTGCTAAAAAAAGTGATGGACGTAAATTTTTGGGGGACCGTGTATTGTACTAAATACGCGCTGCCCGAAATCTTAAAAACAAAAGGCAGCATTGTAGGCGTTTCGTCAATTGCTGGTTATAAAGGCTTGCCGGGACGGTCGGGGTATTCGGCCTCCAAATTTGCAATGAATGGTTTCCTCGACGCGTTAAGAGTTGAAAACCTAAAAACAGGGGTCCATGTATTGACAGCCTGCCCGGGTTTTACCGCCTCAAATATCCGTAACACCGCCCTCGACAAAACCGGCGCGGAACAGGGCGAAAGCACCCTCCATGAAGAAAAAATGATGACAGCTGATGAAGTGGCAGCAATTATTGCTGATGGTGTTGAAAACAGGTCGCGGACGCTGATCATGACTGGCCAGGGTAAGCTAACTGTTTTTTTGAGTAAGTTTTTACCGGGACTTTTGGATAAACTGGTTTACAATAATTTTGCAAAGGAGAAAAATTCGCTTTTGAAATAGTTTTAAGTCCATAGTCGATGGACCATGGTCCATGGCTGTCTAACAACGGGTTAAAAATATGGTCTATGGTCCATCGACTATGGACTTAAACCGCCTCATGGTCGCTTATCTTACTTAAATCCAACACTATTCGCCCCTCCTCGTCGCGGTCAAAAACTGGTTTAAACCTTGCGCCCCAAACAATTTCGTTTGCCTGGTATGCTGTGCGCGAGTGAACGGTTTGCGAAAAGGTGTCATCGAATGCACGCAATAAAATCGCAAACCCTGCCTCGGCTTCGATTAAGTCCTCCCTTGTCATATCTTTCAGCGGGCTATTATCATCCAGCGGGTGTACGATCGTCCAGTTCATTGTAAGGATACTCACTTTGCGCCTTTCAACTTCAAGCGGGTAAAACCGGCGCATGGTTTTGCCATTGACGGTTTCGTTGAATGAAAAAATGATCTCGATTTGCAGGTCTATCAATATATTTCGCCGCAAATTTGCCAGCCGGAACATTAAACCTCTGCCATTTTCAAGGTAAGGGGCCACAAGCATATTTTTACTATAAGTAATTTGCGCCGACGGCCGTGAAAAACGGCCGTAAAGTAATCCCGTAGCCAAAGCAAAAGCAAGCAAGCCCATCATTGACTCCAACGCGGCCACACTATTTGACATCATTCCCCTGGGGTAAATATGACCATATCCCACAGTCGACATCGTTTGGGCCGAAAAAAAGAAGGCGTCCATAAAATGATGGAACGGGCTGCTCCCGTTTGTCCCTCCGTCCAAACTCCCGGGGCCAAACGAAACATAAACAAATGCGAAGATGATATTAATTACAACGTAAGCGCTTACAACCATCAGCCAGAACTTTGTCCAGCTCATGGTGATCAGCGTATGATAGTTATTTGCCGTATTAAGAAATGGCAAGCCCCTTCGCCTTACATTTGGCGTACCATCCTTATTGATCAAAGGCTGGTTTTTTAAAACCGGCTGCGGGCCAAAGCCAAGATCATCTTCGGGGTTTATTTTTCGGTTGCGTATGGCCATTGCTGGTGAGTGGTTGATTGAATTGGTGAATGGTTGATTAAGTGAGTAGTTGATTGGGTGAATAAAAGGTGATTCATTAAGGCATTTTTTAACCACTTAACTTAATCAACCACTCACTCAATCAACTTATCCCGTAAAAATATCATTCTGCTTGCTTTTCAGAAAAAAATTTCCATATTTGTGCCGCAAATGATTAAAACTGCAAACAATAACTGGTGGTGGCTTAACGAGAGATCGTAAGGCAATCCCATTTTTTGTTTTTTAAAATATTCAGAAGGGTTGCCATAACTGGTAACCCTTTTTTGTTACCCCGGCTATTCTGAAGGGAGTCGACGGCGGTAGCAGGATTAACAAATTAAAAAAACTCCTCCGCCTTTTAGCGGAGGGCAGGGGCATGAAACAGATATTAAACCACCTTTTTGAAAACAAAACGTTTACGCGGGAACAGTCGAAAGAAATTTTGACAGAGATTGCCCGGGGTAAATACAACAACTCGCAAATGGCCGCTTTTATGACTGCTTATTGCATGCGCAGCATTACTGTTAACGAGTTGGAAGGCTTCCGTGATGCGATGCTGGAGCTTTGCCTGCCGGTTGACCTGGAAACCGACGAGATTATCGATCTTTGCGGGACAGGAGGGGACGGTAAAGACACCTTTAATATTTCAACATTGGCATCGTTTGTGGTTGCCGGGGCTGGCTACAAAGTGGCTAAGCATGGCAACTACGGCGTTTCCTCCGGTTGCGGCTCATCAAATGTTATGGAATTCCTGGGCTATAAGTTTACGAACGAGGAGGATAAGCTTAAAAGTAGCATCGGCCAGGCAAATATCTGCTTTTTACATGCGCCACTCTTCCATCCGGCCATGAAAACGGTCGCCCCGATCAGGCGGGAGCTTGGCGTAAAAACTTTTTTTAATATGCTCGGGCCAATGGTGAACCCCGCAAAACCGACAAATCAAATGGTTGGCGTTTTTAACCTGGAGCTTGCCCGTATTTACGCTTACCTGTACCAAAAATCGAATGTTAAATACACCATCTTAAATGCGCTCGACGGCTACGACGAAGTTTCACTCACCTGCGATTTTAAAACATTTTCTGCCGAGGGCGAAAAGATAAACAGTATTGAAAATCTCGGTTTTGATAAATTGCAGCCGGGCGAAATCTTAGGCGGCAGCAGTGTGGCTGAGTCGGCAGATATTTTTATGAATGTTCTCAAGGGCGATGCCACTAAAGCGCAAAACAACGTGGTGTTAGCGAATGCGGCATTAGCGATAAAAACAATAGGGCCTGAAAAAAGCTTCGCCGATTGCTTTTATGAGGCGGAAGAATCATTGGTTAGCAAAAAGGCATTAACCAGCTTTAAAACTTTACTGGCTAATTAAAATGAAAATAAAAGTCTGCGGTTTAAAGGATCCGGAAAATATAAAAGCTGTTACAGCTTTGGCCCCTGATTATATAGGCTTTATTTTCTACGGCCCCTCGCCCAGGTTTGCTGATAGTCCCGATGCCGATATATTGGCTCAAATCCCGTCGCAAATAAAAAAGGCGGCTGTTTTTGTAAACGAAAACGAGGAAAATATCCATAAGCTGATCGATAAATACAATTTCGATGTGGTACAATTACATGGCGATGAGCGCCCGGAATTTTGCGATTCATTTCGCAGCCGCGTAAAAGTTTTTAAAGCTTTTGGCCTGGGTAACGATTTCGACTTCAAAAGATTGAACAATTATGTAAACAAAGTCGATTATTTTCTTTTTGACGCCAAAACAGACATTTACGGCGGTTCTGGCAAAACGTTCGACTGGTCGATACTGGAGAGATACCATTTGGACGTTCCGTTCTTTTTAAGCGGCGGCATCAGTTTGGAAAACCTCGATGAGGTAAAAAACATCAGCCACCCGCAATTGTATGGCGTGGACTTGAACAGCCGGTTCGAAATTGCGCCGGGCCTGAAAAATATAACGCAATTGGAAAAAGCATTTGATATGATCAAGCAAACTACCTGCAAATGAACTACGGAGTAAATGACAAGGGATATTACGGAGATTTTGGCGGCGCCTATATTCCCGAAATGCTGTACCCTAATGTGGAACAATTAAGAAAACAGTATTTGGCCATCATCGAGGATGCTGATTTTAAGGCCGAATTTGACCAACTTTTAAAGGATTACGTCGGCAGGCCCTCGCCATTGTATCGTGCCAAAAGATACTCCGAAAAATATGGCGCCAATATATTTTTTAAACGGGAGGACCTCAACCATACCGGCTCGCACAAAATAAACAATGCCATCGGCCAAATACTTTTAGCCATCCGCCTTGGTAAAAAACGCATTATTGCCGAAACAGGGGCCGGCCAGCATGGCGTTGCAACTGCAACTGTTTGCGCGTTAAAAGGTATTGAATGCGTGGTGTATATGGGCGAAGTTGACATGGCCCGGCAAGCTCCCAACGTTTCGCGCATGAAAATGCTTGGCGCAAAGGTTATACCGGCAACATCAGGCAGCAAAACGTTAAAGGATGCTACCAATGAGGCCCTGCGCGACTGGATTGCCAACCCGGTGGACACACATTATATCATCGGCTCAGTGGTTGGCCCCTACCCTTACCCGGATATGGTCGCCCGCTTTCAATCGATCATCTCGCTCGAGACCAAAAAACAATTAAAAGAGCATACCGGTAAAGATTTGCCGGAATATGTTATGGCTTGCGTGGGCGGCGGCAGCAACGCGATGGGTATGTTCTATCACTTTTTGGATGATGAGCAGGTTAAGCTTATAGCAGTTGAGGCAGCCGGCAAGGGCGTTTACAGCGGGCATTCGGCGGCTACTACCTTTTTAGGCCGTGAAGGCGTTTTACACGGCAGCCGCACCATATTGATGCAAACCGACGACGGCCAGGTAGTTGAGCCCTACTCTATTTCAGCCGGGCTGGATTATCCCGGCATAGGCCCCCAGCATGCGCATTTGTATAAAATTCACCGCGCTGAATATGTTAGCGCTACCGATGACGAAGCGCTCACAGCCGGTCTGCTTTGTTCGCAGCTGGAGGGTATTATCCCCGCCATTGAAACAGCCCATGCCCTTGCATACCTGGAGAAAATGAAGTTTAAACCGGATGATAATGTAATTATCTGCATTTCGGGCCGGGGCGATAAGGATTTGGATACTTATATAAAATATTTTGGATATTGATCAGTCCATGGTCAATAGTCCATAGACCATGGCAAAAGCATATTAGAAAATTGTTTATCCATTCAAGAAACGCTTTATAATAACACCAATTTACCATGGACTATGGACCATGGTCTATGGACAAAAAACAAAGGAATGAACCGACTCAACCAGCTTTTCGATACAAAGAAAAATAATTTACTCTCGATTTATTTTACCGCGGGTTACCCGGACTTAGACGCAACACTGGATATTGCAGAAGCTTTGGAAAAAGCCGGAATCGATTTTTTGGAAATAGGTTTCCCCTACTCCGATCCGGTTGCCGATGGCCCGACCATCCAGCATAGTTCCGAAAAAGCGCTTGAAAACGGCATGACACTCAACCTGCTGTTTGAACAATTGAAAGACCTGCGCAAACGCGTTACCATTCCAATTTTGCTGATGGGCTATGTTAACCCGATCGTGCAATATGGTGTTGAGCGTTTTTGCAAAAACGCCGCCGAAGTCGGCGTCGATGGAATCATCGTACCCGATTTGCCCATGTACGAATATGAAGCAATGTATTCAAAACACTTTGCCGAAAACAACCTGAGCAATATATTCCTGGTAACTCCCCAAACCTCCGAAGAGCGGATCCGAAGAATAGACGAACTGAGCAACAGTTTTATTTACCTGCTTTCATCGTCATCGATAACCGGCGGCAATTTGCAGGTTTCTGCGAACATCGAGGATTATTATAAACGCGTAAAAGCGATGCATTTAAAAAACCCTGCTATTATAGGCTTTGGCATATCTGATAATAAATCATTTTCCAAGGCGTGCGAATATGCCGCCGGGGCCATTGTTGGGAGCGCCTTTGTAAAGCTTTTGGGGACGGATAATTATTTAGATAAGATAGGGCGATTTGTAATATCTATAAGGCCTTAAGTTCTATCAATTTCTTCTCAACATTTTGTATGTAATAACCGATCATATGGGTGTCAGGGTCTAATTCATGTGCTATCTTCAACTGCTCCATTGCACTAATGTAATCCCCTGTCTCCAAATAATATATGCCCAGGCTACGATATGCATAAGCCGCGTTGTCACCAATAGCCATGGCGGTATTCACGTCGGCTAAAGCATCTTCAAATAATCCTAGCTTAATTTTGGCGAAGGCTCTGTTTGAATAAGCGTAGGCGAATTCCGGATTAACTTTAATCGCGTAATTAAAATCCAATAAAGCATCTTCATATTGCTCAAACAGATTATAAGTGTAGCCGCGGTTGCCCAGAGAATAAAGGTGATCGTTATCTAATTCAAGCGCATTATTATAGTATTTCATCGCCAGTTCGTTGTTTCCCAGGTAAGATTCAATTAAACCTATGTTACAGAGATTATTTGCATCAAGCGGCTCCCTATTGGGCGTATTTAGAAGTTTGTTCAAAAAAATCTTAGCCTCGTTAAAATTCTTGTTCTTGATAAAGGAAGTTAGAAGTAAATTCAAAATATCCCGCGTAATGCAAACAGGATTTAGCTTTTCAAATATTCTATTTGCTTCTTCGTAATTTTTATTATTGTAAAGATCATATGCTGCAAGCAGTTTCTTACCCTCAGCCTTAAATCGTAACAACCTCGAAATTTGAAAGCCATCGCAATAGGTATATGATCCATTGTAAAGCAGGATCGGGGTATCGTTTGGATAGATATTTCTAAGATCAAATATGGCAGATAAGAAAAGAAAGAGAGTAAATAGTTTAAGAAATCCGTTCAAATTAAAAGAATAAACAATCCATAGCGCTAAGGATGCTATGATTAATGAAAACAACGGGCCTAATAACAGTATAACTAGTTTTTTTAAGGGTGCTAATTTATTTGCGGAATGTTTTACCATGCCTCCCCTCCATTTTAATGGGTTTGGGATAAAGTATATGGTCAATCTCTTGCTTAGTTGTATGCTTTTTGACTTTTCATTATTTCCATAGGATCCGAGGAAAACGGAGACCTTTTCATTAGTGAAAATCATTGCCGGGATAGCGTGGCCCAACTCATGAAATAACGTAGTTAATAATCTTGTTACTATTAATATTAATAGGAAGAGAGGCATAATTACGGCCGGAATAACAAAGCGATCGTACATCCCATTGATGGTTTTAAATAATATTAAAAATACCATTAAAAATGACTAAAGCCAACGGTATTATAAATAGATCCCTGACTCCCCTAATCCTTACGCACCACTTTAGACCCACCATACATACCACCAAGTAATCAATTTTCACGAATCAACCCTCGCATTCGGATTCCTATCTTTTACGATATTTTTAAACTCCTTTAACGACCTCGAAAATGACCGGGGATAAAACCTGGCGGTAAACTGGTCGCCTTTATAATAATATTTTATCTTCACCAGGTGTAGGCTATTGTTCAGCGAGAGCCTGCTGATTGCTATGCCCGTGATATTCCCCAAACTAACCTCTCGTTTGCCATTCCCGGTAACAACGTACATGCTATGGCTATCAAATTCAATTTTATCCGGAAGATAAAATATCTGGAAATAACCGGTGCCAAATACAAATAACCCGGCTAACATAATGAGCGGATTAAACCCATGGACAATTAATAGCAGAAATAGGAGGAAAAAAATCACAAACATGATTTTTGCAACAATGAGGCTGTTTGAAAGCTTGATCTTTTTCATTGGTTAAACGTCACAAAATTACAATACATTTTCGTTGTTTCAGGCTGCCATGCCACGGGGATGTCAAACCTTGATAGCATTCTTAGCCGAATCGAATCGTTTAAAACGAACATATGCTGCCGTTAATCATTTTTAAATATCTAATAATCAACTGGTTCCTATTACAGGTGAAAATAATTCGGTAAATCCCTGCAAACTTTTTCGCCCTTTATTGCGTAAACTTGTACAATTATTATACTACCTATGATAATATCGTTCCTTCAGAAAAAGCTGAGGGATATCTCCATATCCCGAAAATTATACTTCACAGTTGGTATCATGGCCCTGCTGGTGACCGTTGAGCTTTGTACGCTTTGGTTTTCAGTGAGTACGCTTTCTTCTGTGCGGGCGTTTGTAAATGGCGAGGGGCTGTGGTCAAAAGCTCAAAAAGATGCTGTTTACAGTCTGGTTATTTACGCCCATTCACATAACGAAAAAGACTACCAGACATTTCGCGAATTTTTGAAAGTGCCATTAGGCGATAACAAAACACGGCTCGAACTGCAAAAACCCAAACCCGACTTACAAATTGCCCGTCAAGGCTTTATTGAAGGGCGGAACCACCCGGATGACGTAGACGGGATGATTAACTTATTACAACGTTTTCACAGCATTTCCTATCTTACGAAGGCCATCGTCATTTGGGGCCAGGCTGAGCAAATAATGGAAAAACTGATTGCAATCAGTGATCAATTGCATAGGATGGTAACGTCGAAAACCGCATCACAACCGGAGATTGATAAAGTGCTGAGCCAGGCAGAGATAATAAACCGGCAACTGACTAAACTCGAAGATGATTTTTCATTTACGCTCGGCGAAGGCTCCCGCTGGCTCGAAAACATTGTGCTCAGGCTGCTGCTTACATTGTCACTTACCATCGGCTCTACCAGCATTCTGATAACAATTTCGGTAAGCCGGGGCATTGAAAGAGGATTAAAGGCAATTATTGACGGCGCTGCACTAATAAGCAAAGGTTTATTAAACACACGCGTAAAAGTTTACTCAAGGGATGAAATCGGTACGCTTGCAACTTCTTTTAACCAAATGACAGATACCCTCGAACAAAACATCCACGAGCTTAAGCAAACTGAAGAAAATCTGAAAAAAGAAAAAGAGAGGGCCGAGGCTTCAGAAAAAGCGAAACAGCTTTTCCTGGCCAACATGAGCCACGAAATAAGAACGCCGATGAATGGGATACTCGGCTTTGCGAAGTTGCTCGAAGAATCGTTAAAGGATAAAGACCAGCTAGAGTATATCCGGGTTATTATTAAATCGGGAGATGATTTGTTGGTGATCCTGAACGATATACTGGATTTTTCGCGGATGGAGGCTGGGAAGATCATTTTTGAACGTACGCCTTTTAGCCTCAGTGACATCATCCGTTCGACAGTAAAGATGATGGAATCCAAATCGAACCAAAAAAACCTAAGGATTAGCACTCAAATTGATGAGAAAATACCGGAAATATTAGTTGGAGATCCTGTACGGCTCAACCAGATATTGTTGAACCTCATTTCAAATGCTATAAAATTTACCGAAAAAGGCGAAATAAATATTTCAGTAAACTGTGTCGAAGGTGTTAAAAATAAGCTCCTGCTTAAATTCAGCATAAAAGATACAGGTATCGGTATCCCGCTTGAAAAGCAAAGGAAAATATTCGAAAGCTTTGAGCAGGCAGCCGCCGATACCTCCCGAAGATTTGGTGGTACCGGGCTGGGATTAAGCATTGTAAAGCAGCTGGTAGAGTTGCAGCACGGCGAAATATCTGTTAAAAGTAAACCAGGAGAGGGGTCAGATTTTTACTTTAAACTGCCGTTTTCAAGTGCCATAACCAAAAAACTGCCGGGTAATGGCGACAGAAGGGAAATCGTTGTACATAATGGTAAAGACGTTCGTGTTTTAGTTGTGGAAGATAATCCGATAAATCAAATGCTTGTGGTAAAAGTTTTACAAAAAGAGGGTTTTGAAACTGATGTTGCCGAAAACGGGATAATTGCGCTTGATAAGTATGAAAAAAACAATTACGATGTTGTGCTGATGGACCTGCAAATGCCGCTGATGGATGGTTATGAAACTACTCATAACATACGCGCGCTAATGACCAGCAAAAAAAACGTACCCATCATAGCCATGACGGCGCATACTATTAAGGGCGAAGTTGAACGTTGTATAGAAGCTGGTATGAACGACTTTATATCAAAACCTTTTGATAAACATGAATTATATCAAAAGATATATAAACTTGTAAAAAATAGTTCTAAGCTTAACAGGCCTGGGGTTAAAATTGGTTGAATGCAAAAAAAATTATAAATACATCTCCAGCTCACCTTTACCTTCCCGAACAATCTCAAATTCACCACCGGTACAATCGACTACTGTTGATGGTACATTTTCGCCGTAACCGCCGTCAATTACCAAATCAACCAGGTGCTCATATTTCTCATGGATCAATTCGGGATCAGTAGAATATTCAATGATCTCGTCGTCATCCTTAATTGAGGTGGAAAGTATCGGGTTTCCCAATGCCTTAACAATTTCGCGGGCGATATTATTATCCGGCACCCTGATACCGACAGTTTTTTTGTTCGAGCTTAATAATTTGGGAACGTTATGATTGGCATTAAAAATAAAGGTAAACGGCCCGGGCAGCGCCTTCTTCAACAACCTGAAAGTAGTGTTATCAATTGGTTTTATGTAGTCAGAGATATGACTCAGATCATAGCAAATAAAAGAGAAGTTAGCCTTCTCTGGCTTGATATTCCTTATCCTGCAGATGGCCTCAAGCGCTTTATGATTCGTAATATCGCAGCCCATGCCATATACGGTATCGGTAGGGTAAATAATCAGCCCGCCCTTATGCAGTACCTGCGCAACCTGCTCAATGGCCCTGGGATTCGGATTTTCGGGGTATATCTTTATTATCATAGATTTGGGCGGCAAGTTAGTAATTTGAGCTTTGAAACTCTTGCGCCCGCTTCAAATAAAAGTAATTAGTTATTAAACCGCCGATACGATCTACGGTTTTAAAAAGGTCTTTTTTTACTTGCATCCGCTCGCTGACAGCTATTTCGCGGTCTACGCTGATCTCATCGCTAATTAATTGCCGCAGAGACTTAATGTAGAGATTTTTTTGTGCATCGATGGTATACTGTTTTGCGAACGCAGTGTTTGCACACAGAGAAACCGAATATTCGGCATATCCTGGTATTCTTAAATACTGATGACCAAAATATGTGCCCCCATGGGCCAGGGTTTCAAATATTGAATTTATCGCAGTGTAGATATTGACAAGGTTTTTTCTTTGCGCCTGGTAGTTCGACTTTCCGTTCCTGGCTTTTAACAGGTATGCATAAAGCAGGTAATATTCGTCCTGTCCCTGCTCACTCTGAAAATCAGTATTTTTGCTTTGGCAGGCGTAGGCAATATCAGGCGGAGCTGTTATTTCTTTGTTTAATTCAGGGTTTCGGATCAATAATTTTTTAAAGATAGGCTGGGTTATCGTTAAATTATTGCCCGAATCCAGGACAATAACAGGCGTGTTACTGGAAGCATTTTTAACCTGCTTACAGGATATACTCGAGCTGCCCGATCCTATTTTCCTTCCGCTGTGGGTGCAGCTCAATAGCGAAAATAAAATCAGCAAATAAGCCGACTTCTTCATTAAATTAGGTTCACTTGTTATTAAGGCCTAATTTAATTATTTTTGTAATAACATTGTTACAGCTTGAAAAATTTCGGATTTCGGAATTGGGATTTCGGACTTATTCTATTGCGCTAAATCCGAAGTCAAAATTCCGAAATCCGAAATCGCTCACGCTTGTTTTGCAAATTGAACGTTGATGATGAGTTTTATTTCTTCACCAACCACTATCGAACCTGCTTCAGTTACTGGGTCGTAGGTCAGGCCAAAGTCTTTGCGGTTAATTTTCCCGGTTACTTCAAAGCCGGCTTTGGTGTTTCCGTAAAAATCCTGTGTCGAGCCGCCGTATTCAGCTACGAGTTTAACCGGTTTGGTGATGCCTTTGATGGTCAGGTCGCCAACCAATTCAAATTCATCATCGCCGGTTTTTTTGAACGAGGTTGACTCAAAGGTGATTTTCGGATACTTTTCCGCGTCAAAAAACTCGCCTGATTTTAAGTGCGCGTCTCTCTGCGACTGGTTGGTATCGATGCTGTCGATATTTAAAGAAAACGAAATTTCGGCATCCTGAAAATCGTCGTTTTCGGTTTCCATTGTTCCTTCAAAATCTTTGAAAAAACCGGTTACAGTTGATATTACAAGGTGCTTTACCTTAAACTGAACTTCTGAGTGCATGGGGTCTATCACCCATTTTGTGGCACTTGCTGTTGCTGTTGTCATGATCTTAATTTTTTTAGATTGTTTTACTTATACAAATGTAAATAAATACATGTTTAAACATCTATTTTTATTTTCAATATTACATTCGTTTAACAATGCCCCTAATTATTAACCTGTGGTTAATAATTTTGTTCAAAAAATTATGCCATTGATGCCGGAGGAAAATACAACAGCGAAAGACCGCCATTATGAACGGGAAAGCTCCCTGCAAGTAGGCTACATCTCCGGCCTTTGCTGCTATTTATTCATAAATTCCGCCAGGATGCGGTGAAAGTGATGGGTTCCTTGCTCCCTGGTAACGGAGTAACGGCCGTGTTTATAAAATCGTGAGCGCACACCGCGCTGTACATTTTCAACAATTTCTTCGTCTTCCTGCTCTACTTTGTCCAATCCTGCGCCGGCCCCTTTTTCAATCTTTGAGGCATCCCATACATAACTGAAGAATTTAACCCTGCACTCGCCTGTACTTACGGGTTCCACAACGTTCACCGACAGGCCCCAGGGATAAAAGTTAAACATCATGTTCGGAAATACCCAAAAGTAATAGGCGGCCACATTCTTACCATAATCAGGCGAGTGCGCGGGGAGATCGAAACAATCACCACCGCTTTTAGCAAGGCCTAATTGCAGGCTCGAGTACGGAAAAAACAACTCAGTTGCATATTCGCCGTAATCGATCACGGCGTTCAAACCCGCATGGACAAAGGGGATATGAAAACCTTCAAGGTAATTTTCGCAGTACAAAGCCCAGTTGGCTTTTACATTAAATACGCGAGACAGCGCCGGCTCGTACTTAAAATTGCCGAGCGGCATCCAGCTTACCCGCTCCATCATGTCCCTGAAAAAAAGATCGCTGGCATATGCCGGGGCAACCGAAGTAAAAAGCCAGTTGCCCCACCGGAACAAATCAAGCCGCGGCAGGTCATCCGTTTTGGTTGGAAAATTCTCAACTTCTTTAAATTCCGGCATCGACATAAACTTACCGTCGAGACTAAACATGCGGCCATGGTAGCGGCACCGCAGGTTGTTAAGTTTACAGGCTTTTTCAGTCACGATATTGCCACGGTGCGTGCAAACGTTCGATAGCAGGCTTATGTGCCCGGCCTTGTCTTTAGTGAGCAGCAAGGGTTCATCCAGGCAGCCTTCCAATAAGGTAAAAGGGTATACGTCCCCGTTTGCAGGCGCCAGGCCTTCATGGCCAATAAATTGCCACGATGCTGCAAATATTTTTTCTTTGCATTCCTCAAATGTTTGTGCACTTGTATAAAATTCGGCGTTGATGGTTTTAGCCTGGGCTATATTGGCGTCGACAAAGTACTGCGGCATATTGTTCTATCGGTAACAGTAAACAAAAAAAGATGGCAAGTAAATCTACCATCTTTTTTTGTTTAAGTATGCCGGCGAATTAGTATTTCAATATGATGAACCCTGTTTTATGTTTGGTCACGCCTTTAGCGGTGAAGTCTAACGAGTAGAAGTAAGTTCCCGGTAACTGCAAGGCGCCGTTTTTATTAGAGTGCCCGTCGAATATTTTCGATGTGTTATCATATCCTTTTGCTTCATATACCACGGCCCCATTACGGTTCATGATCATCAGCTTGTTATCAGGATAAGCGGTTATACCGTCAATTACCAAACCATCGTTAATCCCATCCCCATTCGGCGATATGCCCTGGTGAACCACGATGTCATCCCCGTTAAGCGCCGGTTGGGCCAATGGTTTTTCAACACTTATTGATGCGTAAGTCGGGGTGGCCATCGGCCCTACCCCTGCCCTGGTTATTGTAACGGTGTAGGTTTTAGTGGTTGTCCCGTCAGGTGCGGTTACTAGGGTGCTTATGGTATTATCGCCAACGTTCAGTGCTATCGGGGCTGATGTTGTACCGCCTGGCACAGTAGTTCCGTTTACCATTACTGTTGCAGTGGCGTCGTGAGTAGTGGGTTTCACCGTAACCGAAGCGGTAGCATTTGGCACACTTGCGGTATAGCTTGTTGTAGCAAAATTAAACGTTGGGTTAAGCGTCACGCTGCCGTTATTTAACTTCAGGTTTGTGAGGTCCGCATTGGGTGATGCAGCTCTGGTTACGGTTATAGTATAAGTTTTGGTAGTTGAGTTTGCGGCCGTAACTACCGTTGTAATGGTATTATCACCAACACCCATAGCTATCAGGCCCGATGCCGAGCCGCTGGCGACTGCTGTGCCATTCACGGTTATTGTTGCACCGCCATCGCTGGCTGTGGGTATTATTTTAACCGATGCAACAGCATATGCTACGTTTGAAGTGTAACTGGTGGTATTGCCGTCAAATGTGGGAGAAATTGTTTGCCCGTTTATCCTCAGGTTTGCAAGATTGGCATTACCCGATGGCACCCTGGTAACTGTTAACGTATAAGTTTGGGTGCTTGTGCCATCGGCGGCGGTAACCACGGTAGTGATGGTATTGTCGCCCATGCTCAGCGATATGGGGGCGGATGTTGTGCCGCTGCTTACCGGTGCGGAATTAACAGTAATAGATGCCCCGGGGTCGGCCGCAGTAGGGATCAATCTGATCGATGAAGCAGTTACAGTTGCTGTATAGCTGGTGGTAGTGTAAAGAAACGCCGGCGACAGGGTAACATTATTTGCGTGCAGGTTTTTCAGATATGCATTTGGCGATGCGGCCCGGATAACAGTTACCGTATAAGTAGTAGTAGTTGCATCATCTGCCGTAACTACAATAGTCAGCGTATTATTGCCCACATTCATGGGAAATTTTTGCGAGTGTATACCGCTGGTCACCACTGTGCCGTTGACAGTAACTGAGGCTGTTGTATCGCAGGCAGGCGTTATCGACAACTCGTCGGTAGTATAGGGTACGTTTGATGTATAAGTCAGCTGTGCCGGGCTGAAAGCCGGTGACAAGGTGGCGTTGTGATTCGGCGTAAGGTTTGTGAGCGCCGAATTTCCGGTGTGGACGGTAAACGTTGCCGAAGGACCGGCTGCACCTGCTAAATTACCCGCCTGGTCGGATGCGGTCCCCGCCCCTATCGAGATACCCAGCGTACCGTAGCCTGTAATGTTCGAAATGGTAACCGTGCGGGTATTGCCCGTGCCGCTAATCCCAACGGTACCGCTGGCAGTGTTTGTGGTAGTTGTGGCATTCAAGGTAATATCGCTGGTGCCGAGCGTGCTTTGGTTAAAGTGTGTATCCGTATAAGTAACGGTATAAGTTACCGAACCCGTGCCTGCATTAATGGCGCTAACCGAAGGGGCGCTGATGTTAACAGCCGGTGCTGTTTGGTCAACATCATAGGTTTCGCCGCTAAAGCCGCTTGCAATTGGGTTGCCCGCCGCATCGATAATACCGGTGCCGCTGCTGTTCAGGGTAAGCTGCGCGGTACCCGTGCCTACCACATTATTAATGGTTACGTTAACCTGGGTTGGCGATATTTGCGTAGCGCTTATGGCGCCTGTAGTAACGCCGCTGTTCACCATGGTAAAGTCGCTTGCATCAACACCGGTAACAGCCTCGCTGAAAGTTACCGAGTAATCCAGCACGTTATCACTGATCGGGCTGGGATCCGAACGGACCATAGATACCACCGTCGGTGCGGTATTGTCGATGGTAACCGTTGTTCCGTTGAAGGGGATATTGCTAACCGATGGCGAAAGGCCGCTCGCGCTGTTCATCACCAATTGTACGGTGCCGTCACCGGTGCCGGTATTAACCGGTATGGTCCAACTGGTACCCGATCCGGTTACTGTTCCTACGCTGGCGCCGCTAACGCTGCCGCCGGCAGTCACTGAAAAATCACTGGCCGACAGCCCGGTTATCGACGCGGCAAATGTTGCCGTATAGTTTACGGTTGACGAATTGGTAGGCCCGGCAGATGCAGTTAACGAGCTGATGGTAGTCGAAGGCGCTGTCACCGTGCTGGTTGGTATGGCCGCATTTACAGTTGTGGCACTGGTACTGGTTAATTGAACATTGCCGGAATAACTATTTACGGCATCGCCCGCGTCAAGCCGCACATAAACGGTTTGACCCGCGATGCTGCCACCGCTTGGTGAGATCGTTTTGTTGCCTCCCGATGCACTCCAGGTGCTGTTGTCAAGGCTAATGTCAAATCCCGAGGGTGCTGTAGCCGTTACATTGGCAACAAGGTTTGAACCGGTTACGGTAATGCTGGTTGACGACGATGCAGTACCCGTTGTGGTGCTCAAAGCCGAAAAACTGCCCGAGGTTCCGATGGTTGGCGTTCCCGTTGTAAAGTTATTCGGGTTATTGGTACCCAGGGCGGGGGTGGTGCCGCTGCTGAGATCGTAATTAGTATAGGTGGACGTGCCGTTATACTCAACCACCATTGCCCGGTATTGAGTACTGGGTTGCAGGTTAGTAACGGTTACGCTGCTGCCGGTGCCGTTGTACACACAATACCAACTGCTTCCCGGCGTGGTGGGAAATGTTGTGCTTGCGCTATAGGTTGTACCGTTTGAAACCGTTGGCGTACCGGAACTGCCGGCCTCCATAAAAACAGCCCGTGAGCTCCCGCCGCCATTTGCCCAAGTGATGGTGGCGCTGGTGGGCCCGGGCGTGCCACCTGACACGTTGCTGGCAGGTACGGTGGGCGGACCGGTTAACTGGTATGCATCGCCGTCATTGGTGCCTCCGTCATTGCCGTTGGTGACAAATACGTTGGTTAAGCTTACAGCTGCCATACCGGTTGGAAAAAGGTTTCCGCTTTTTATGCCGGTATAAAGTGTTTTCGGGTATCCAACACCACCCTGGGCGGCCGCCCCATAATTTAATACCTGGTAACTTGTTACGCTCGTAGTCGGGCTGGTTACAACGGTGGCAATAACATCTCCGTTCGGGTCGCAGGCAAGTTCAGACCCGTAAAAACCGGATTTTATCAGGTTGGCGGATGAATAGCCACTAGCGGCGGTATATTCATAAAGATTACCGCCATCATAACCGATAGGGGTACCCGAGGGATCGTAGTTGGCCCAAGCCGTAGCCAGGAAAATGTTGTTTGAGGCATCGATGGCCAGGCAGGTAAATGGAACATACGCACCACTGTGATTAACAAAATTGGGATCATTAAACGCGTTGTTTTCCGTATTCGCGAAAGTAGTACCATCTACCAAAACAGCCGAACTTTGCGATATCGGACCACTGGCGGTCTCTGCATTAGGAATCTTGATCAGGACATTCGTATTGCCACCGTTCGCATCCTTTACGGCAAATGCGTAAAGGTTACCGTTTGAGTCGCATGCGATTGCACCAAAATAGCCGTAATTGGTATCGCTTACTCCCGAAAAAAGTGCAACGGAAGTAGCGTAGTTGCTGCTGGCAGTAAACTTAACGATATTTCCAGCTACCTGTGGTGAAGCCCCAAAGTCGTTATAGGTTGTAACATAAATATTGTCCGACCCATCAACGGCAATACCCACTGCGATGGTAAGGTCACCCGTGGCATCCCGATATTCGCCGGTGTTGGTAATTGCCGTTTTTATAAAAGTGCCGGTGCTGCTATACTCGTCAACGGCGCCGTTAGCAACAAGGTTTCCCCCTTCGACAAAGGTGCCCGCATCACGCAAAACAAAAACGTTTCCGCTGGCATCCCGGCACATTGCGGTCGCACCTTCGTTATTGGCCAGCGTGTGCAAAAGATACTGCGCGTTTGCGCTGGCATAACAAATTACCAGCAACGTCAGGGCGGCCAACCTGCTCACCCATTTTTTAGTAAAAACTCTCTTCATAGCTTTAATATTTAAATACACAAATACGGGTTTAGCCACCCGCTCACACTTCCTTCATGGATATCTTTAAACTCTGCTGCATCAAACCTCAAACCTTTTCCCTGGCTTACCACTGTTTTATATATGTTATTTGTCGATGTCTTAATACTTATTATGTCGGTCACCGGCAGCGCGTAACCCGATGCCGGGTAAAAATTGCGTTCGCCGCGCGGCCCGATGACCGATTCCTGCTGCAGCAGCGATGAAACCTTTTCAAAATCGCGTTTTTGCAGCAGCGGCTTAACCTCTTTAAGTGCCAGCCCCGCTTCGTAACCCATCAGCCCAAAAATATTTGCGAGCTGACCGCCCATGGCCTCAAAACGTTTCACAAACTCCTTGTTGCGCGGGTTCTCATCCGTCCTGTTCCAGGTACTGGCTGATATTAATTCCAGGTCCAGGTGCCCTACATCGCCCAAAACATCGTCATAAGCCATGTTTTCAACTACGATCAGCGGTATCTGCTTATATAGGCCCGAGCTTTTCCATGCCAGTAAAAAATCATTGCCCAATGTACCGGCAAAAATAGCGTGCACGTAAGGCGGCGGATTTTTACGAAGCTTATCAAAAATATCGTCCAGCTCCATTTTCTTTGGCGTACGCTTATCATGTGGTACAACGTGCACGCTCAGGCTTCCGCCCCCAGCGTCCTTCGCCCCTTTGTTGAAACAACTGTTGATGTGGTAACCAGCCTCGTAGATGGTCATGATCGTCTGCCCTCCATCGCCATATTCCTTCCCTGCCCAATACCCAAGCGCGTACTGGGTTTGCCATATTTGCTGGGACGAGTAAAACACCCTGGGGCTTAGGTAATCAGACCAGGGGATATATTCGCCCAAATCGAAAAAAAATCCGATTTTGTTATGGCGTTCAATAACAGGGATGATTTCCTGCACTGATTTATAGCTGACCAGGCCCGATACAATATCTGCCTGTTCAAAAAAAATCAGCCGGTTTGCCGCTTCAAGTGCACTAGCAGGGTCGCCCAGTTTAGTGTACGCGGGTATAAATTGTATTTCGTTTCGTTTCGGGACCCCCGGGTACAATCCCAGCAGCATGCCGGCGCTCAGGTGGTGTCCGTAGTATGGGTACACGCCCGAATATGGCGTAAGCATCCCAATTTTTATCGTTCCTGTCATAAGCAGGAAAGGTATCTATCCGTTATCATTTAGTTTCTGGGCGGGAAAATCCCGCTTGTCGCGATTATAAATGTTATGGCTAAATATGGCTGGGTAATGCTCATTGGTATACTGCCGCCGCCAATGTTTGCTGATACGGACAGCGGATTAAGCGGGGTATTCGGCGCCGCATTTTGATAAAAATGCGACGCGACAATGTGTGTACCGCTTCCGGATTTGGGGCCCTCGCCAAAAATGCAGTTGCTTGGTGAAGTTTGATCGCCCGCACCAGTATAGGCATTTACGTTGTGCGTGTGCGCAGGTATATTGCTCGACAGCAGCGTTACGGTTTCCGTCCCGACCATCTCGCCGAGAACATACGACGATAGACCCGGGCCGTCGCCCTGGCCAACGGCGGTTCTGCCGCGCAAATCGGGAAGAGCGAAAGTGCTGGTGCCGTTACCGCCATAATAGGTTCCCAATAACGAGAACAATGCCGTATTCGACTGAATTGCAAGTATCTGCCCGCTGCAGAGTGCGAATTGCACCGGCGCAAAATCGCCGCCGAACTGAAGTATCATTGCTAAGTATTGATTATACATAAAGCTTTTCGGTTAAATTTCTTTGTTTATTTACTGGTTGACTAAAATATCTTACCCATCTTTTTTTGGCTGTTCCATTAATTCCTGGATGGGAATATGCCTTGCAGGGCGATACAATATTGAAGCGTATTATAAGGCTGCAATATCGAAATCGGCTGCGATCCCCCGCTGGCGGCTATGGTTCCGGCATTCATGGTTACCCCTGCAGCAGTGCCGTATAAAAACAAATTATTGCCCTGGTAAACCCCGCCCTGTGCAAGGGCATTACCGCTGGGGCTGGGCTGCGTACTGGTTTGATTGTTCGCCACAAAGGTATGGATATGCAGCGGCAGGTTGCTTGCCAGCATGGTAACCGATTGTGTGCCTGCTTGCTCACCCAGGACGTAATTTGATAAACCCGGCCCCTGGCCCCAGTGTATAGCCACCCGGCCACGCAAATCGGGCAACCCAAACGTAGTTTGGCCGTTGCCTCCGTATGTTGTACCCAACAGTGAAAACAACGCCGCGTTTGTTTGTATTGAAAGTATTTGAGCAGCACACGTTGCCCAGGTTTTAGGTGCAAAGTTAAAGGCGACCTGCTGTATTTGAGCTAAAAATTGACCGTCCATAATATTTTTGAATTAAGATTTGGTTCTGATTAAAGTTATTAATGCTTAAACTCCTGTTTTGGATCTATTAATTCTGTGTCGGGAAAATGCCAAACAGGGCGATAACGTAGCTGATGGCTAATACCGGCTGTACAATCTCTATTGGAATGCTACTGCCGGTAACGCCTATAGTATTCGCGATAAGCGTAGCGTTTGCGCTCTGATCCGAGAAAAAGTTTTCCGCCGTCGTACCGTTCGCCACCTGGTTTATGTACAAATTGGCCGCTGGCGCCTGTGCCGTGGCGTTGGTGCCTGCGCTCAATAAATGGGTGTGGGCGGCCATCGTACTGGAAGTAATCGTAACCGATTCGAAGCCCGAGGTTTGGCCCATAATATAATTGCTTAGGCCAGGCCCCTGGCCCTGGCTGATCACCGTCCGGCCGCGCAGGTCGGGGAGCGCGAACGTACTCTGGCCATCACCGCCGTAGGTTGTACCGAGCAGCGCATACAATGCCGTGTTTTGATCAATGGCCTGAAGGCTGCCGTCACAAAAGGCAAAATCTATAGGCGCAAAATTGCCGGCAAACATCCAAACTGAACCAATGTAAGAGGGACTCATAAGATTTAAGTTATTGGTTAAAAATTAATATTAAATTAATTATTCAATGTTACAAAGTTTTTTTTTTCATAATACGGGTAATGTACAATAAAATGATCTAAATTTAACAGCTTGCGTGTTACCCCGCCGCAAGGACAAAGAACTATTTAAGGTTGAAGAACATTATGGTTTCGCATTACGCCTTGGCGTGGCTAGTCATATTTATGATTTCGGCTTATATAGTGCATAGTTAAACAAAAGTTTTTGATAATAAAAATATTTTTTTTTTCGTTTTAGGATAATTTCTTCTTTATGGCAAATAAAATTGCGTTATATTTATAGCCTGATAGCTTAAAAAATATTGCAATGGATAAAGCGAGAAGGTTATTTATAAACCGTATGGTGGTTTTAACAGGTGCTTTGGCAGTAACTGATCCGTTTAAAACCTTTGCTTCGGGTAACAGGTATATTAACATACAGGCCGCGACAGGCCGCGAGACGACAGTATATTATACCAACGACCTTCACGGTAATATTAATGCGGTGTATAAAGGCTTCGGAGGGCTTAACCACGTAAAAACCATCCTTGATGGCGAAAGGCCGCGCGGGCTTATTGTAGACGCCGGCGGTTTTATGACCGGATCGAAAAATCCCGCAGAACAAATAAAAGTAATAAGGTTGATGAACGCTGCAGGATATTGTGCTGCCGGGCTTAGCAGTCTTGAGCTTGCTGGCGGCCCCGGTAACCTGGCCGCGCTGGCGTCCCTGATGAAATTCAGCCTTATCAATTGCAATCACAGGTTTGACGGCCAGCTGGCAAAATTGGTGAAGCCATATATAATAACGCAGCAGGGCGCTATTAAGGTAGGCATAACCGCCGTTTGCCAGCCCTTGAAAGGCATGCATTATATGGATGCCGTTGAAAGCGCCAATAAAACCGCGCAAATGCTGAAGGAAGAAAAAAAATGCGACCTTGTGATATGCCTTTCACACCTTGGCGATAAACAGGTAGGCGCCGGGCCCGGCAACCTGGAGCTTGCGGCCCAATCGCGGCATATTGATATGATTATTGGCGGCGACAACGATAAATTGCGGGGTAACGCACTTGTGCTTGGCAACAAAATGCAGCACGAAGTAATTTTAACCGCCGCCGGCTGGAACGGCCTGATGATGGGCCGCACCACGATCTGCTTTAATGAGATGAACCGTAAGGCCGGAGTAACCTGCGAGCATTTTATTCCGGGGACGTCCGGCGGGGCTGCATTTTCGGCCGGCCTCGCCCTTTTACGCAATGAAAAAAACCAATTGCCGCATGTATAACAACATTTGATACATGGAAACACCCGTAGTTGAAATTATTACCAATTTTTTAAAAACTATAGGGCTTGAATACACTTTACGCACTATTTACGAGCCTACCCTGTTGCCCGGAATTGCGCTTGAAAACGGCAGACTAATAATCGATACGGAAAAATTAACCTACCCGGGAGACTTGCTTCATGAAGCCGGCCACCTGGCCGTTGTGTCCCCTGACGTGCGCAAAACAATGAGCGGCGAGCTGCCTGCAATTGATTTGCACCAGGGGGGCGAAATAATGGCCTTCGCTTGGTCATACGCTGCCTGCATTCACCTTGGCCTGGACCCGGGCCTGGTATTTCATCAGGGTGGTTACCAAGGCAGAAGCAACGGCATCCTGGACAACTTTTTAAACGGGCGTCCCATAGGGGTGCCGGGCCTGCAGTGGCTGGGCATGACGTTTGAGCAAAAAAATGCTGAAAAATTAAATACCTTAGCCTATCCGAATATGCTTTTTTGGGTAAGGGAAAAATAAGACCATTGCCGGAAACTCAAAACCTATATTCGGATATCGAGGCTTTTTGTAAAATAACAATAACGCATCCTAAGCACATGAACCAGGTTATCCGTTATGCCAGGCTGCCGCTGCCTTTCGACGTGAAAGGCGCGCAAACCGAATTACTTTCGACCGCACGGGAATGGCAGGCCCACCTTAATACCTATCATTATACCGGTTCATGGCAGGTATTGCCGCTTCGTTCACCGGGCGGCAGACATGATAACCCCGTACCTGACCTTATCGGAGAAAGCGGGTTTTCCGACACGCTTTACATGGATCAGTTTCCCTCGGTAAAAAAATTAACAAAATCATTTGAATGCCCGGTAATGTCCGTCCGCTTTTTAAATCTGAAAGCCGGCGCTGTTATCAAAAAGCATACCGACCCCCAACTGGCATTTGAAAAAGGCGAGGCGCGCCTGCACTTCCCGGTGTTTACTAACCCCGGCGTTGAGTTTTACAGCGAAGAGGAACGGATATACCTAAACGAAGGCGAATGCTGGTACCTGAACGCCAACCTGCCCCACCGGGTAAGCAATAACAGTCCCGACGACCGCATACACCTGGTGATAGACTGTAAGGTAAACGAATGGCTGACTAATCTGATCGCCTCTTCAACCAGCATTTCTTATAAAAAAGAGGTTGTTGACGATAACCTTTTGAAGATGATCGAGCATTTGCGCTTGCAGAATACCGAACAATCAAACAAGATGGCCGATGAGTTCGAGAAAAAAGTAAAACGGCTAATGGCGGAAGATCCCGGCTTATAGTATCATGAATTCCGGCATGGGAATCATCCGGGCGAAAACCTGCCTGCCCATCAGAATAACACAAGGCAAAAGTGCGCTGAAATGGCGGCGCTTATAATTTAGCGCGGTTAAATTGAAATAGTATCGTATATTTCGGCCGTTATTTACAGCCTTGCCATGAAAATAGTTTTGCTATCAACCAATATTTGTTCGGTGCCAACCATACAGTTTTTAGCCCGGTCTGAAACCGTCCAGGCAGTTGTGGGGCCTGCTGAGGTTAACCCTTTTAACCAGCAGCTGGAGCAAATTATTGGCGGTTTAAATATTCCGTTCAAACGGTTTTCAAAAAGCGAGCTTACAACGGGTTTGAAAGATATGCTGAACGGCCTGCAGCCCGACCTGGTATTAGCATTCGCATATGGTTATAAAATACCTGTAGAATTGTTCGGCATACCCAAATATGGCTTTTATAATGTCCATTTCAGTTTATTGCCGCAGTATCGCGGCCGTTGCCCTGTTTTCTGGCAGCTTAAAAATGGCGAAGAAACCGGCGGAATTTCGGTACACCAGGTCACTTCGGGCTTTGATGCAGGGCCATTATTGATGCAAAAAGAGATGCCGGTAGCGCCCGGCATCAATCATGGAATTTACTGGGGCAGGCTAAGCATGGAAAGCGCATCTGTTATTGCGGCGGCCATTGAAAAACTAAAAAATACCGGCAGCACCATGCTGTTACCGCAAAATGAAAATACAGCAAGCGCGGCCCCCGCCCCCGGCCCGAACGACCTGGCCATTAATTGGGAAGAGCAATCGGCCAGGGAAATTGAAAACCTGGTAAATGCAGCAAACCCCGATTACGGCGGCGCCATAACCATGTTGCGCGGCCAGCCGTTCAGGATATTGGAGGTTAACCCGGCCGACATAAACAACCCAACTGAATTCAGCCCCGGCACAATTGTACACGCCGATACCAATTACGGCGTTTTTGTCGCCTGTAAAAACGGGCAGTTTATCAGGATCAATGTTGTGCACAGCACCGAGGGTATTTTTTCGGGCCTTAAGCTGGCAAGCCTGGGCATAGCCGCCGGCGAACGGTTTGAGAGCGCAACCAATTTACCCGGTATATCCGTCAGCCCATAGCGTGGCCAGGCCGGCATTTGTAACCGCGGTTTGCATACGGTGACAGAATATTAACGCAATAACATATCATATCGCCGCAAAACCAGGCAGCCATACAAATAACATTAAAAAGTTCAATGATAAGGTTTAGGTGTTTTTATATAGGCCTATAATCGCTAATCCCGGTAGGATATTTGCATTGCCATTAAACCACCATCACGCCCGAACCTGTGGTAATTGAAGTGTAAGTTGGATCGCCTGACGCGCCGTTGAATTGATTTTTTTTGAAGCCATAAACCTGCCTGGTTCTTAGTTTTTTGATTTTTTGTGCTGTTGCTTTCATGATTAAAATCTTTAATTTTCAAAAAAGATAGGAAAGCCAATCCGAAAGAAAAAAGTTATTACACCAACGGCGTTATGCTATATACCAACGCGGTTATTCGAGCCATTTGTGGATTAGCTAAGAAAAATATCGCGACTTTGTTTTAAAACTTATCCGTTTATTAATGAATCTATAATTGGTTTTATTAGCTATTTTTGAAATGCTTATCACGTTAACCCCCAGCTGATGAAAACACTCAGATTTGAAAATTTAAGGTTGCATATTATCATATGGTCGATATACATTTTCTACGAAGTTGTGCTCGTGTACACATTATCCGGAAAGCTTGCTAACTTTTACGATTATGCAATCCATTATGTGTTAAATATTTTGCTGTTTTATTTTACCGCGCACATACTTCTGCCTAATGCAATAAGCTACACCCGGAAGTCATATGTCCTTGCGCCGTTAATGATTTTAGGAGAACTTTCGATTTATATTTTAGCGAGGTATTTAATAATCATACTTTATCATCATTTGCACATTGCAATCAACGAACCGTTCCCCAGCGTCCAATTTTTTATAATCTCATGCACAGGGAGGGCCGTTTATTTTATCGGACTAAGTACAGGGTATTGGCTTGCTTTGTCGACAATACAGAACAGAAAAAAGATTGCCGATCTTGAAACGCAGCAACTGCGTACCGAGCTCCAAACCCAGGAGCTTGAAAAAACACTGCTTACTACGGAAAACGCCTACCTGAAATCGCAGATCAACCCGCATTTTTTGCTAAACACTTTGAATTTCCTATACAACTCAGTTTCCAAATTCTCCGAAAAAATTGCCGATAGCGTGATGACGTTATCGGATATAATGCGTTATGCCCTTACAAATGCCGATGAAGACGGTAAGGTGATGCTGGAATCTGAAATTGACCACATCGGCAATTTTATCAAATTAAACCAGGCGCGCTTCAGCGAAAGGCTTTGCATCGAGTTGATCAGGCGCGGCGACCCGGAAGGCCTTAGAATTATACCTTTAGTACTGATTACGCTTGCAGAAAATGTTTTTAAATACGGAGATTTACAAAACAATTCCTATCCGGCAAAGATTATCGTAAACATTGAAGTAAATACGTTGACTTTTACTACGCAAAACCTGAAAAAAAAGCGGATAACCGAAAGGGGCTACGGCATAGGCATTAAAAATGTAAGAAGCCGCCTGGCCATGTACCACAAATACGAGCTGACTATTGAGGATAACGAAACCGACTATAAATCCGTATTAAGAATTGAACTATAAGGCCTATGAATACCTGTTACGTAATTGATGATGAGGAGCACGCGATTGATACGCTGGTTGGATATATTAATAAAATACCCGGGCTTAAACTGGTTGGCACCAATACCAATCCGCTGGAGGCGATTGAAGAGATCAGGAACCATCAGCGGGCAGACATAGTTTTTTTGGATGTTGACATGCCCGAACTTTCGGGATTGGATGTGGCCGACATCATTTCGCCTTTCACGTCCGTTATCTTCACAACAGCCTTTCCAAACTACGCAGTACAGGCCTTTGAAAAAAACGGCTCCGATTTTATTTTAAAACCGATATCGTTTGAGCGGTTTACAAAATCGGTGATGAAAGTGCAGGATATGCTGCGGTCAAAGGCGTTGGCCGAGCATCGTACCGAGAGCGAGCACTTTTTTATAAACCCCGGCGCGAAGGGCAAAATGGTACAGTTAAGCTACCCGGATATTTTGTATATCCAGGGCTTTAAAAATTATGTGGTGATAAATACAGCCGACAATAAATACACTACCTATTTATCACTGGCCGAAATCGCGAAAACGATGCCGCTTTCCCACTTTGTGAGGATACACAAGTCATACATTGTTAATATCGACAAAATAAAATCTATCGACGGCAATACTATAACCCTTTCACCAACGCTTCATTTGCCCGTGGGCACATCATTTAAAGACAGCTTCATCGAGGTCATCAACTCGAAGATGCTTAGAAGCCTGCGAAAATAATATTGGCTGCTTCTCTTTCCGGGCCTCCAGCGATAAGTAATATTTGTAAAGCAGGTAATATATAATAAATTCATGTTTGCGCTGCATTTCGTTAAACAGCCGGTTTAGGTGCATGTGGATCAAGTCGCCGGCCAGTTTCATTAATTTGCCGGACGAAAGTCCCGCGGTTTTCAGCTTTAATATTTGCAGGGCTTTTAGGTAGCCGTTGAATTGTTTTTTACCGGCTATCGCCGCTATGGCGGCCTCGTTGGCATTCATCCTGTTTATAAAAAATGAAAATTCCCTGTATTTGTTATCCAACTGAAATTTAACCAGTTTGCTGTCTTCAAACTCCTGCCTCATCCCTTCGTGCATACATTTAAGCAGTTGAATACGGTCGCTGTTCTGCTCAAAAAATACTGCAAGCAACGCATTTACCGATACCATGGCTAAGTGCAGCTCCGAATAGTCATGAAGCCCCTCAGTTATATTTTTAAGGTAATTTACGATCAGTTCGCTGCTGGCATAAAATACGTCCTCTACGTCTCCCATAATCTCTTCGCCGTATCTTTCCATCTCGCGTTTATAGGTATCGAGCAACAGGTTATTAATGGTGCCGTTTTCAACGTGGCTGCGCATTTTTTTATCGAAGAATTTCATTACCCTGCCGGTATCGTCCGGGTTTATCTGCAGCCTGATCCTTAAATGGTTATCAGGGTCGGCATAGCGCACAAAAAACCAGCTTTTTAAAAGGTTTTGCGCTTTTAACCCGGCAACAACGCTCTTTACATTTTTTACCAGGATAGCATTTGAGATCGCCGGATGGCAGTATAGTTTAAAATAAACCCATTCGTCGCCCGGAAGATAAACGCGTTTTATCTTGCTTGCAGTTCGGATAAACGGTCTTAAACCCTTTGTCGTGTAGGTTGTGTCGTTTGAGAAAACCGAAGCGATAAACTGCCCCATCAGGGGCTGCCCGGCCTTGTTCCTGACGGTATCCGCCTGGTCAAAAAACACTTCCTGTAATACGGCTGAAGTTTTATTCCGGACAACTTTAATAAACATGTCAACTGATTCGGGATCGTCCCGGTCAAATAAAAGCTGGTTGTCTCCTTCGGTGAGTGCAAAACGTTTCCTGAGCCGTATTTTTTCGCTTAGCCGGTAAAAATTGTTCCTGAGGCAATTTTCACAGGCTATCTCCGCAATTTCCTCCTCGTTCAGTATCCAGGTTGCGGGGTAAAGAATACAATTTTTGTATTCAACCCTGGGGTAATAGCCTAAGCCCGGTAAAAGCGTCCTTAGATCGAGGTTATAATTAAACTTCAGGTCCTGGTATTGCAGGTCGCACAAGAACCTGAATATGGAAAGCTCGCTCCTGCTGTAATTAAATGCCGAGCTTAGCCTTGGTATTATTATCTTGTTTAATTTTCTCGACCTCAGGATAATGCTGTTGTTCACCACCGATACCGCAAGGTCGGAAAGATGGATAACGTTCTCGCGGTTTAAAGTAGAGTGCACGCCGATGGGAATCTCATACGTTCGTATGCCGGCATTTGAGTTTATGTTTGCCGAATGCTCGTCGTTAAAACACGATATTTCAGCAAAGATCACATCTTCATTAAATTTTTCTTCGACGGAAGCGATGTACCGGGCCTCTTCCAGAACTTTTTCGCCAAATAACGTAAACCTGCCCAACAATGCCGTTGCCGTTGCACCGCCTGCCTGCTCTATCCAAATCTTATCGCCAAATACCCTGAACAGTACCGAAAAGCTCGGGGGCGCCTTCAATTGGGATTGATTTTGAATCCGTTCCAAATCTTTATCTAAGATCAAAATATGCTCATCATTTTTAGTTTTCGATAGTTTGGATAAAAAAAGCTCGTGAACAGGTGTCCAGTTAAAATTAAGGCTGTTGGTTTGCAGATCAAGTTGAATACCTTCCAGTAACTCGCTGGTTGTCAGGTTGGTTTCCAATCCGTCATAACCAAGCCCCGCCTCCCTGTCCATCGCCTGCAGTATCGGAATTTCCTGGTCCTCAAACCGTGCTCTGAATTTGTTTTTAAAAGTAGCGAGCGCCTTGGGTGCACAGTCCGATGCCAGTTTTTCCAGGCAGTTTAAACCTTCTTTTAAGTGTTCCTGGTATTTTTTATCAAGCGATGATTGTGATTTTTTTTGATAACCAACATAAAACATCGATTTCACCTTGTTTTTCGACTGAACATACAATTTGCTTTCCACCAGTGTGTTTATATCCACATCTGTATCTTTTTTGATATTGTCTACCACCCTTTGATAGTGCAAAATGTCTCGGGCCAGTTCGGGGTCCGTGTTTCCCTCCTGCGCTATTCTTGCCAGCCTGTCAAAATATTTCTCTCCTATCATGTTCGGATAAAGCTCCGGCGCCAGTAAACCGGCCTCAGCGAGGTCGTCGATATATCTTGTTATTTCCTCGCCATCTTCTATGAAAGTTCCGAGCCAGGCCATCAATTCGGATTTGGTTTTCCCGTTTTTGCAAAATGCTATCAGTTTATTTAAGAGCCTGTCTCCCTGGTACGACACGATCAAAAACTCTGTCTTTTTTCGTTCAGGGTCATAGCGGCTCGTCAGATAGCGTTTTTCACCCTTCAGGCTATAAATGGCATTGTTTGAATAATATTTTACATTATCAAACTCATCCGACCGCTCCATTCGCCTGGCAATGTCGGCCGTAAACTGGAAATCGGGGTTAACAAATATTTCCCCCTCGTCGTCTAATACACACGGCCGCGAATCTTTAAATATGTTCCAGCTGAGCGAGCTGAACGAGGAAAACATGCCGAAAGGTGTTGGGCGATGGCACATGCGGTTAAAATACTTTTGCAGGCTTAATTTGACCTTCTTGTCCAATCGCTGATAGTCGAAGCCGCTGCGGCTTAGTTCCATATACAAGCTTTCGCTCGCAAAAAAAATGGCCGACTGAAAAAATTTCGTTTTAAGCAAATCTTCGAGCGCGGCCGCATTATACTCTTCATAGCTTAAGGCAGGCGTCCTTAAAAAGAGATGCGTATTAAAAAAAATATTAAGCATGGATTTAAAAGTTTAAATAAAAGGATAATTGGTTAAAATTTTACATAAACAAGTATAAAAATTTAAGGACGCTCCCGGATTTATTTTACCCGGGGCTTGCTTGTCAAATGCCGGTGTTATTCAGTCAAATATAAACTAACAGGAAAGCTGATTAAAATAATAAACTTACTGGAATTTTTCGAAATATTCTAACAATTAGTCACAAGCAAAAAACCCGCCATGGTGCTTATTTTTTCGCTTTTTATAATTAACGGCAAGATCAGTTAGCGCCCGCATAACGCATTTGGGATAGACAAAAACGGCGTTGGTGTAATTTTTTTGCAAATGAGTACAACTCGTCTATATATTTATTTCGTCATGTTAATGAATTATTAAAGCATTATATCCGCTATTTTGAGATTGATGCAAATATGCGCCTACCAAACCGGGCTTATTTTCATGATGCATTTGCCCATTTACCTTTATCCAAAACATTATGACCTACTCCGAAAATTTTGAGCATCCTGGAGTTAAACAACAGGCAATATTCATGTCTTCGGCGGGAACAAAAGCGTCATATTAAAAATGCGCTATGATCAATTTTAAGAACTTACCAGGCACCCAGCTTTTTGTTCCTGACGCGGAATCGCCGGCAGGAGCCGGATATATGGCGTATTTTCTCTCGAAAGTGCCCGCTGATTTCCCGCAGACCATAGACGTTAATAAATCGTGGTATGATTATACCGGGTTTTATCTTTTTCTGAAAGCAGCGCCCAAAGAAGAAGATATGCCGAAGTTTGCGAGCGGGGTGACCGCCTACTTTAATACGAACTACCCCTCCCCCGACCATACCGGTTTCGCATGGCTGCAGTTTAACGATATTACTAACATTGTATCGTCCGCAGCCATCGTTACATCTTTTCCTGATGTTAAAAATGTCGCTATTGCGGCGGACACATCCTTTTACTTTGCCAATTATTCGATGCCGCTGAAGCAAGCGGCGCCAATTATACCTGTTAAAGATAAGGGTGATAATATCGCCGCTTTCACCTATGAATACCCGCCCTATGAAGGCGCGCCGCCGCCGCGGCAGCCGTTTAATATTCAATTGCCGCTGACAGGCGATAAGCGGGGTACAGTGCTGGGCCAGGTGAGCCTCGGCGATCTTTCAAACAACGCCGCTACCGGCTGGAATGCGTCGCTGTATTATGTTATAAACTATAAAAAACAGGCCATAGCTCAAAACTACCCGCTTTTTGAAACGGGCAGCGAGCAAGGCCTGCAGATATTATTTGATTATGCGCTTGACCCTGTGGACCCGCTTAATCCCGACAGATCATACCTGGCATTTACGGGGACTTCGTTTTTTTTAAAGAAAAATAATGAGGGACAATGGTATATTGAGTTGAATGAACAGAACCAGCTGCCCAGCTATTTCCGGACGGTTTTTGGAAAGAAAGTAAACCTGATCCCGCTTGCCGACAGCGACCATCCGCCGAAACTGGTATTTGAGGAGCTGCCGCCGGTTGACGGGAATCCGCGCTATTATCTTGCCCCATCCGGAGATTTCGAATTAACGATACAAGGCAGCGATAAAGTTGAGGGCCTGGTATCCGATTATTTTTTATGCGGGCTTTCGGGCGCCGAATCTATCCAGTTTATTGCAAAATCCCTGTCGTACCGGGGTAATGTGCTTCGCTTCGTTGCTAAACAGAATGCTTATGCCCCGGTTTTTCCAATAGTAAAAACGGCCATGACGAGTGCGCCCGCATCGGCAAGGTCGGCCGCAAAAGCCGGCGAGGTCTATGCCAGGCAGCTGGATACTTTCCTCCGGGCTAAAGCTAACGGGACAATCAGCGCAGTTGCTTTGGAGTCGTCGCAAGCCGGGCTGGACCCAACCTATAAAACGTCGTGGATAAATATCCGTCCCAATCAATTTTCTACCGCGCCCGAAAAAGCGGGCAAAAAAACCATTGGCTTGCCCAACCAGGCCCCTGTATATTATTCGCAGCCAAACGATGCCGCGCTTTACGACCATGAGGTAGTGCCGGTAGACGTATCTGCCGAATTACTGCAGCTTCGCAACACGCCGGCTGCATTCTTCTCCGAGCAGGTTACCCAAGCCCTGGCTATGGTACCGTATTCGGGCGTAACCGCAGACGATGCACAGTTTTCAATTGATGATGTCCGGCAGTTTGAGGACCAAATAATAGTACCGGCACGGCGCGATACCGTTTCTTCTATCCCACAGGCGGCCCAGACTGCTAATCTTACACTTTCGGCGGCTACTAAACTTACTGCCACACCTCAAGGGCTGCTGGCCACAATCCCTGATTTTGGCCTCGACTGGCAATCGGTGCTGCTCGCGAAGAGCGAGAGCAAAGGCATTAAGTATAACCTGGAGTTTACCAATGGGATCACAAAAAAGCTAAGGGACTCGCTCCAATCGAACCAGCTTTTCCTGGTCGCCACCGAAGCCGCGCCTTTGGGTACATTCTTAAACGAGATCACTATTGCCGACTGGCCTTTTACCATCAATGTGGGCAAAGGGAGCGATAAAGGCGATTTCCGGAATATCATCATCTTTAAATTTGCGGGCGGCAGCATCGAGAACCGGGTCGCCGACACGCAATCGTGGTCAAACGCGGCAAGTTTTAACCAGTATCCCATACTGGTGTCAAAATGGATAACATCTTACATTGAAACAACCAAGCTGAACGCCCAAACAGATACGCGTTATGCAAATTTCCTGGAAATAGTTAAAAACCCGCTCTGGAACGGCATACTGGTATTAAAAGTTGATATAGGCGTTGAGAATTTCCCGGATGACCTGAAGGGCTTGCTGGCCGGGATCAAGCGCGACGAATTTTATGCGCACCACTTCGGCCTGCAGGTGAATTTCATTGAGCCTGATGTAAACGGGGAGCTGACACTCCCTAAAAGTTCGCTGTTCGGGCTGATCAATTATATCGATAAGGACTATAGGGCCCAACAGGACATTGCAGACCATGTCAATAGCGATCCTATAATTTTTACGGTGCAGCAGGCGCCTTCGCCGGTGCCCAGTGCAACGGAGCTTTATGATTTCAAGGTGCTGACCTTGCAGGTGGTTTTTGAAAATTCGGAAATAAAGGATTTTGCCAGCAAGATACAATTGGTAACTACAGCCTGGTTTGACGAACCGGCGCAACTGGATACGAATAATATGGGCAACTCCCTTAAAAGCCAGACCATTGAATTTAACGGCAGCTACGAAAAACACAACGGGGTGAACACTTACACTTTTGTTACCCGGCCTGATCAAACCTACAAGTTTTTGCTGCAAAGCCAGACCATGAACTACGTAGAAATTGTAAAGGCGCAGTTTTACACCATCACCGACCAAACAAAAGACAACCCCTTGTCGCTTGCCGACGAAGACAAAGAAAAAATATCATCCCGGTTTATTTTTTGGGGGTATATGAATTTTAAACTGATCGAATCGTTCGACCTGTTTTCGTTTGGCGATGCGAAGGATCAACAAAACACCAATAACCAGGGGCTGTATTTTTCGAACCTGTCGATCAATATGGATTTTATGCTCGATAATGTGACCGGGGAAGCAACAGGCCGTACGTTTGTTTTCGATCCGGAACGGATGTCGTTCGATATTTCGCAAAGCACGCCGCGCAACAACAGCCTGTTCCGGAATTTCCCGATCAATCTTGCCGGGTTGATCTACTCCAAAAAAGACGATGATTCAAAGCCATCGGACCTGGGCTATCTTCCCGTGATCATTCGCTCGGAAACCCCGATAAACGGCCAGGCGCTCACTGAAAAATGGTACGCGCTGCTCTATAACCTTAATCTTGGCAGTATGGGCGCCCTTGCCGCAAAGGCTGGCTTTGTTTCGCAAATCTCCACCGCCTGGAGCCCCGATACTTCGGTTAAGCGTTTAACAACCGGAATTAAGCTGCCCGGCGTGGGCGGGCAAAAAACGCTGAGCCTTCAAAGCGTTTTGAACATCAATATTCAAAGCTTCACATTTGTCGCAGGCGCGGAGGGTTTAAATCAAGAAAACCTGGCTTACCTGCTAAAGTTTAACAATGTTAAGCTTAGCATCCTTGGCAAAAAGATACCCGGCGCGGCCGATACCCAGTTTATTTTATTTGGCGATGCGACCGGCGTTGATAAAACAACGCTGGCATGGTATGCCGCATATTATATTAAGCCTAAGAAACCGGCAGCTTTACAGCCGGCTGAACCTTTAACAATTGAAATATAAGTACCAAAATGGCAAATATCACAATGATGCACTGGAATCTGGAGACCTACGGGCCGGGAAAATATGCGAATGCTAATAACGCCCAGTTTATAAATTACATAGCTAAGCTCATACACAATGTCGACGCTGAGATAGTGGCTATTGTGGAGGTAAAAAACAGTGTTTCTGCCAACGTTGCCCTCGGTATTGCCAATGCTACTTTCGCGCTCGATAATGTTATCGGGCCCAACCCCTGGCATGGGGTTGTAATTAACAGCGGGAAGAATAACGAAGCCTATATAATTTTGTACCGCAACGACCGGCAGTTTTTACCGGTTGCAATCGGCGGCGGCGGCGCGCTCGTTACCGGTTTAGCTGTGACGCCGCAATTCGGCATGAGCAATGATGACGCCGCCGGTAACAGCATAAATTTCCCAAGCGCAATGACGAAAACCGGCGGGCGCCTGCCTTTTTTTGCGACATTCCAAACAACTGATAATAACCGCAATTTCTCGGTGATCTCCTATCATGCCATGTTTGGGAACGCCACGGCCAACGGAATAATACGCCTGCCAAGGTTAAACTATATTACCCAGTTTGCTAACCCGCCTGCTAATACAGCCATGTATGCAAGCCTTATTTCAGGTGACTTTAATGTCGACTTTGACAGTGCAAACCCGGGTTATTATACCAACATGATCAATTTGCCGACTTACCAGGCGACCAATCAGCTAACATCAATGAAGAATGCGCCGGTGGTGTCAGACGACCCATCGGATTACTTGTTAAATGCATACGACAATATTTTTCAAACGGTGCTGGCGGCAACACCGACCGGGAATGTTATAGACCTGATGGTAGAATCGGCAATTGTTGTCGGCCCCCAGCCGGCGCCGCCTGCGGCGCAGCCGCATGTGGGTAATTTATCGGCCGAGGCGGGCGCATTCAACCCGGTGCATATTCCGAACAATGTGGCATTGAACCCGGTTGCAGCTGTGCCGCCATCCGATATGCCCGAAGCATGGGCCTTTGTACGGGAGGCGATCACCAATCATTATCCTGTCGTCACAACGGCAACTATTTAATGTTTTTATAAAACAAGCTAAATTATAACCAACGATGGACATGACACTTGAGGAAATATTGAACATATTAAATGCAAACATAGCGGCCAACAACGGCACGTTAAAGCTTGCACCTCAAACAATCTCCTCGCCGGAGATCAGTGAGCTATTCGATAAATACCTGCTTAACGAGGACCTGGTAATTGATGAAGCGGCAGCAACTTTGAATGCTTCGAGTGTTACGGTAACCGGCAATGGCAATTCGCTTATATTTTTCAATACGAGGGTAAATACGCTGACATTTATAGTTAACGATAGTGTGCCATCCATGACCGTAAATGCGGCGGCGATTATAAAAAAAGAAGATGGCTGGACCTTTGGAGCAAGTTTCCCCGTATTAAAATACAGCAACTGGGGCGGATTTTTCGATCCCGGGGATCCTACCAAATGGACACAGTACCTGTTGTTCAGCAGCGCGGCGTTCTCGTTAACCGCGGCGAAGTTAAGTTTCTCGGGCTCTCTGAAACTGGTGGATCAGCTTGAGCCATTGGCTGCCCTGTTTGGTTTTGATGAAGTTGAAGTAAAGGGCGATATAACGCTGAACAAAGGCGAAGACGGTTTTGTTGTTACCGCCGACACGGTCGTCCCCGAAATGCGCCTCGTCGGAAAGATCGGCATTGTTGAGATTAAACTGGGTTCCTTCCCGACCTTCAGGCTCGAATTCTCCATGAACGCTTCCGCGTATATCATTCCAAAAGGCGATGAAAAAGGGAAGCCCGTACCGGTGCTCGAGTTGCTCATAGAAACTACCATCCCGATAAAGGAAGAACAGATAGGTGTGGCAACGGTAATCGGCACCCAGGCTAGCTCGCTGACAATGCGCGCCATACTGCCGGCTGATGAGGACGTCGGTATTTCGGAATTGATCGGGCTGGCTAACGACGAAAATCTGCTGGCCATAATGCCTTCGAATATCCCGGTAATAAATGATTTTGTTATCAAGGACTGGCAGCTGACGTTTAATACCAAAACCAGGACCGTTTCAATGGTCTCGATCGAAGTCGCTACCAGGGACACATTTAGTTGGACTGTTATTCCCGGCTTCCTGACCCTCAGGCAAGTTTGGCTTTACTTTTTAATGGGTTACGAGAACGGCAAATTCAGCCCCTCGCTCACCATTGAAGGAACAATTACCATCGGCGCCGGCAACAGCGCCGTGAACTTCATCATCTCGGCATCATTCCCGGGCTATGTGTTTATGGGTGCGCTTGACCCGGCGACACCCGTAGACCTGCGCGGCATTTTGGTTTACCTGCTCGGCCCCGAAGTCGGCGGCAGCCTACCCGATACCCTGAAGCTGGGTATTTTAAATATAGCCATCGACCCAAAAAACAGCACCTATTCGTTCGATGCCGCCCTTACTACCGACCTGGCAATACCCGTTATACTTACAACTATAGTGGTAACCGGTGTGTCGTTCAATATAAATTATGTGGCCGGTACGGCGACCGGAAGCATTACCGGCGACTTTAAAGTTGGAAAAAGCGAGAACGCGCCCGAATTGTTTGTTACGGCCGCTTATAATGGCCCCGAAGAGGGCTGGCTGTTTAGCGGGGGGCTAAAAGATGGCAGCCAAATTAATCTGAAAGAAATTATTGATACCTACCTGCCCACCGAGTACCATGATTTCAATCCATTCGAGATAAATATCACCACGTTATTTTTATCCTTCAGCCAGGCCCCGGTTCCGCCGGAACCACGGCTCGCAGATGAAACCGAAAACACTTACAACTTTAAGCTGGGCGCTGAATGGAGGCTTGACCTTGGCCTTAAAGACCTCTTTATTATAACCGGGCTAACCGAGATATCCTACAAAAAAGTCGAGACTGGCTCGCCTTATACCGGTTACATTGAAGGCGCCCTCAACTTTGGAAATATAAATGTTGGCGCGCGCGTAGACTTTAAAGATGAATACAACGACTATACTTTCTTCTTCAACGGCTTCGAGGCGAAGCTAACCAAAAACGAGAAAGGCGAAAGTATTATTTGTTTCCGGTTTACGGACGATTCTACTTTGGGAAGCCTCATCGAGCTGCTGATAAACGCATGTACCGGCCAGGATATTACATTGCCATCGCCATGGAACGTGCTGAACAATATCAAGCTGAAGGATTTCGGCTTCTCTTTCAACATTACGCAAAACACCATCGGTTTCAGTTATAAGCCAAACATCAACTTAGGCTTTATAGACATCCAGGAGATAACGCTTTACTATACTTATTATCCCAACGATCCGAAAAAAGAGGGCAAGGTTATGATAGGCATCACCCAGGGGTCCTTCCTCGGGGGCGCACTGCCTTTGCCCGAGCCATGGGATGTGGCCAAACCCGAAGACGCCCCGGCAGTTCCGGGACAGGGCGAAACCCTTTTCCGGCTCGAATTCCTGGGAATGGGGCAGCATGTTTCGGTTAAAAGCGGGCTTTCGCCAAACTCCGTATCGGAAGCAGTCGACCTGTTGAAAGCTTCGTTCGAAAATAAAGATGAGGAACCAAACCCTAACGATCCCATCGACGGCACCGGGCTCAGGTTCAACAGCTCGAGCAACTGGCTGATAGGTACGCAGTTTAAGATCGTCGATACCTTCGCTATCGGCGTCGTATTTTTTGATCCAGACCTGTATGGTTTGTCAATATATGTAGATGGCCCAAGGGCAAAGGTGTTCCAGGGGCTTAAATTCGAGATCCTTTACAAAAAAATATCGGATACCGTCGGCCTGTACCAGGTGTACCTGAAGCTGCCCGATTCTATCAGGCAGATAGACTTCGGCGCCGTGTCTGTAACACTGCCAAGCATAAAAGTATATATTTATACAAACGGCGACTTTAAGATCGACTTTGGCTTCCCGGTTAACGACGACTACTCTGAATCGTTTGGCCTGCAGCTGCTGCCATTTGTGGGATCGGGAGGTTTCTATTTTGGCGTGCTCAGCGCCGAAACTGCGGATACAGTGCCTTCATCGGACATTGGCGACTTTAGCCCCGTAATTGTTTTTGGCGTGGGTTTGCGTGTTGGCATTGGCAAAGAAATAAACAAAGGGATTCTTAAAGCAGGCATCAGCATCGTAGTGCAAGGCTTGCTGGAAGGCACGTTTGCGCAATTTAATTACTATGATGTCGCTAAAAAAGATGCTGACGTAACCTATTATTACATACTGGGGAAGATTTCGATCGTCGGCCATGTTTATGGTTCCGTCGACTTCCTGATCATATCCGCCGAAGTTGATTTAAAAGTTTTTGTGAGCGCGCGGGTTGTTTTTGAAAGCTACGAGCCGATATTGATCAGCTTCTCTGCCGGGGTAAGCGTATCGATAAAAGTGCGGATAAACCTGGGCCTGTTCAAGATCACTATCGGCATGTCGTTCTCGACTACCATCGAAGAATCGTTCACCATCGGTTCGCCAGAGCTCAAGCCATGGAATGCCAAGCCTCTATATGCGGCGCAATTCCGCCAGGTTAGCCTTATGGCGCTTGATGAAGAGGTACAATGTGCAGTTATCCCGGTAATGAACTGGCAGCCCATTATACCTACCGCAAAAGTCGATCTAGAAATAATTTACCTGCCGCAGTTTACCGCCGCGACCGACACAAACCTGGCTGAGCAAAAAGCCAGGGCGGTAGCCATGCTATACCTGGAAAGCTCCCTCGATCAGCCAACGGTAAAACAGCAATTGATGGGAAGCAACGGCATTGAGGAGGTGGATTATCCCTTTACGAAATTTGCAAAAGGGGCATTTTTGTGGGTGTTAGGCGCTTATTTTAATAAAACAGAAGAAGGCATACCGGTCGACACTGTTTTGGCGGAAGATATCACCATAGCAAAGCTGAACGAGATCATCTGTTATTTTTCGCAGAACGACCTGGTTGAGCCGTTTTCCGTCGAGCAGATATTCGGCTTTATGGAGAACTACCTGGATGCAACTATCGTTATCCCGCCGCGCACCACGCAGGTAACTGTTGAAAAGACCGTGAGTGTGCTGCCGATATTGCCCAACCTGGTTTTTGAGACACCTGCCGGCGATATATATTTTAATGATGAAAAGGCCGAATACACCTACGACCAGGAACAGCTGCGCCTGGTCCACGAATACTTTAAGGAATTGTCTGTCCGGAATACCGGGGCCAATGAGGCTCAAAAACCAGCGCCATTAACAAACGCCGGAGAAAAGCAATCGTTAGCGAGTTTTATGCTGATCGATTATATAGCGCTGCTGGCGAAGGAGAGCTGCCAAAAAGGTATCGACCGCTTAACCGCGCTTGGTGTTGAAGTTGACGGAGGCGACAGCTTTGAGGATATTGTGAACAAAAACCCGCATTTCGGCATTTCGGCCATGGAGCTGGCTTACTCAAACCGCACACGCAAGTTAAAGTCCGGCGTTGGATTAAGCATAAAACGGGCGCCGTACACCATCCGGCATGACGATACGCTTCAGTCGATAGGTCAGCGATTTAATGTTGAGCACCATGAAATACTGAGGGCAAACACGTATGTAAAAGAGCAGCTTGTAGATCCCTGCAAGCCGGAAACGATGCTGCTGCAAACGAGTGAGCGGATGTTCGGCGCAGATCAAAATAACCGGCTTATTCCCGGCGAAAAAATTGAGATCCCCAATATAAGGCATGTGACATCTGAACACCACGATGAATCCCTATTGTCTATTGCGGGAAAATATGGCGTTAACGTACTGGACCTTATCGCCGAAAACACTTCGGTACCAGGCCTATTGCCTCATAAGAGTAAAATATTGGTGCCGTTTGTCGGGAAAATGACCGTCGCCGATCTGCTAAAAGCTATGGACGAGAACCACGACTTTGAACAATTATCGGGTTTATCAGCCAATATTATGCTTCAGGGCTTAAGGGTGCCGCTGCCCGGCGAAGATTCAGGTATCGGCGAACCCGAAGCCATGTATAAAATTTCGGGGCAGCAGATCGATGCTTCCGGCCTGGCGCCGGAAGAGGCCCTCACACTCAAAATTGAAGAATCGCTTCCATGGCTTAATCTTGGTACCAAGGGCGGCACCGAATTGAAATTTACACTCGGCCAGGTGGATATTGATGCATTGCAGGCGCTGCAAAATGCGCCGCTGGCCCCCGTGATTACCGAACTGGTTGCAACCGACCTGTTCAAAGTGCAGCCGCGCAAATTTTCATTGCCGAGCAATATTACCTGGCAACTGCCGGTATCAATGACACTGGTAAACGGCAGCAATTTGCTGCAGGACAATATCGATCCTTCCATCTGGATGTTTAAAAACAGTTTGGAAGCCTTGCTTAACGGTTATGATGCCATTGCGCCAAAGGTCAGGCTGCTAAAACAGGTGCAGGAAACCAAGGTAAAAACAGGCCCTCCGGAGCCCATCAACGACTATGGCTGGTCAACAAAGATCGACGTAAGGCTAAGGCAGGTAAAATCAGCCGAAGACCCAACGAAACTGATGCCCAGTGTGTACGAGCTGCAGGGTATTGACCCTTCGTCAATGAGCCTGCTGCAAAACCTGATCGAGTACTACGACGCGAACCCGGAGAGCACGATCATCAACCAAATAGATATTCTTTACTCCAAGGAGCCTGCAAAAGAAGGACAAAAAGAACCGCCAAGCGGTCTACGTTCCGACGCCGTAGCAAATACCAGCGTATACCTATTGCAAACAAACCTCTCTACCCTATCCAACCCGCCGCAGCTGGCTTCCGCCGGCAGTTTAAGCGCGCTGCCGGGTATGCAGGACAATATATTAGGGATGAGCCAATTGGAATTCCTGAAATATATGTGGGAAGCGGCCGTTGTAGGCACCGGCGGATACTACCTGTATTATTTTGTAAAAGACAGCAAGACGGGCCTCCCCGATTATTTATTCAACGGCGATACGGAGGTCACCATTTCAGTTGTGATCACCTATAACATCACCGACGATATCCTGCTCAATTTCCTGAACAGCGTTATTATACGGGACGCGATAAATATCCAGGATGAGATATTGTACATCGAGACCCTGGCGCAGCAGGTTACAGGCGTTAAAATGGCCGAAGGAGATACCTTGCAGGCCTTTGCAAAACGTTATAATACAACAGTTGGCGAAATAGCCCGGCAAAACAAAAATGCTCATTTCAGGAGGAACATAAGGCTTGATATCCCGGGAGGGGAGCCAAACAACGCGAAGAACGGCCACCTCACTGCGGCGTCCGAAAACCTGGAAACGCTGGCAAAAAAATATGGCGTAAGCATCATCTCGCTTGCGCATGCCAATAAAAACAGGCCGCAGCTATTTGAAGAACCCCTTACTTTCGACAGCCGCATCGAGGTGAAAGTGGCCACCGTACCGCCCGGCAACATCGGCTTTGCTATGAAACGCAAGTATCCCGACACCGTTAAGGGCCTTGATGACGCGGAAAAGAACCTGCAGGAGCTTTACAACTTACTGGGCTATAATATCGCTGATACCGAAGATTTTTATGCCAGCGTATCCGGCTTACCGGTAGCGCCCGGCGATAATAACCCGCCGCCGCCGTCGGATATTGACCAGGTTTTGCGCCCCACATCGGTTACCGATGCCGATATGCAATACAACCGCATTGTGCCTTTATATCCCTTCGTCAAGATCCCGGTAAACGGCGCGGCCGGCGACGATGTACCCCCCGAAAAAGAAAATCCATACCGGGCTGTTGGCAAAAGCGTTCAGATAGATATGCGTTGGCAGGATATATTTGGCAACCTAACCAACTTTACAAATATCGAAGATCCCGGGCCGGCAACCTTGCCGCCCGTGGAGATTGGCTACATCGATCCTGTTATCGGCCTCAGCCTTTACCCAAGCGTATCCGCATCATATATTATCGATAAATCGGCTGCGGGCTCGCCTGGCCTCTTTATCACTTTGGCCTTTAACCCGACAAATTATCTGCCGGTTGATAAAACCGATCAGTCCTGGAAAAAGCGGGCTGATGCGGACCGGGAAAATTACAAGCAAATATATTACCAGCTTATCCAAACGGATATGCAGGTAACCATTTCAAATTCCCTCGATGGCGACACCGGCCTGTTGGCCGGCGAAGAAAGCCCCAAAGACGTGCTGATCCAAATGGTGACGAATATATGGCAATACCTTGGCGAAATTTTGAAGCCCGGAGCCGATCCCTATGTTTTTTATACCGCAAAAGAAGGCGACACGCTTGATGCTATTGCTGAACAATACGATACGACAGCCGCTAACATCCGCAGGGCCAACCCGGCAATACCAGCCGACGGGCACCTTACAGAGGGTCAGGTAATCATAGTGCCTTTGGTAGAGATACCGGCCGATGCGATAATGGAAAGCCCGGTAAGCGATACCAATCCATTAAGCTTATTTGCGTTGGTGACTAAGCTCACGCTTGCGCGCGATATAAACCTGGTCGACGACAATTTCAAAGACGAGCCCTCGGTAATTTTTGCGACATCTGTACTGGGGCCAAATCTCAAAAAAGATGGGTCGACCAGCGCGGACGCCCCCGGTAATGCCATCACCATACAGGATTTTGCCAAAAAGCTGCAGGATGCATTTCCAGAATTAAAGGCGGCCTCCGGCATGCCGCAGTTGGGTACCGAAGATAACAGCGCGATAGATATTTGGGTAGCAAGATTTAATGACAGTAATACGGGCATAACGTTCTCAATTCAGAATGCCGGTAACCCTTTCTATTTTGCCCTGCTGCCTTTATCGACACACCTGCTGTCGCGGGATAAAGTTAAAATATACCCTTATTACAGCGGCAAACCGATATCTGACAAAACGTTTATCGAGTCGGCCTTTAACGGGATAGACATCGAAACGCTGGCACAAAGCTGTTTGGCGGCAATCGACGTATTCCTGCAGGCGGATTTTGCGATACCGGCATGGCAGATTGAAAACACCATTGTGCCCGAGCCGGGCAGCGGCGGCGCCAGCGATATCCTGCGCCCCTACCAATACGTCATCAACGCTAAAAAAACGCTTGCTGAAAATATTGTGAAGCATATGTCGACCATACTTGCTGATGGTAACGAGCCGGGCGACGGCAATATGGCAAGTGCGGCTGAGCGCCTGAAACAGGAACTGCTGATCAGCCTTTCAAATGCTTACAGCATCGATACCATACTGCAATTCAATGTGGATGTTAAGTCGCCTTATGCCGATCCGGATGTTATTGCCCCTGAATTATTTGGCAAGGTAATAGACCCAAATGATACATCGCAGGCAGACCAGACGGCCTATGCATTTTCGACCACACGGTTCTCGCTGGAAAACTCGTCGGCCGCAAATGACAAGCAATCGTACCTGACGATCCTGTTCAATTCGAAAAAAGAGAACGAACTGCAGGGCGAAAGCAGCTTTTTCGAGATCGACCTGCAATACGAGATCAATTCCATCGAGCATGACATACAGGATGTTCATGGCATAAAAGGATATAAAGCTTCCTCATGGCTCACGTTTATCCTGCCTTTCGGCGATACAAATACAGGCCTGGGCGACCTGAAGATTCCTATCCCGTTAAGGGCATACCCCACATCGCCATCGCTTACGGCGCAAACCTTTAAAGCTTTTGGGCAAACCAATGCAACCGGGCTGTTGGTAAAAGCGGATGAAGATAAACTGCAGGAAGCGAAGGAATGGGACTATGAGTATACTTACGATTATCTGCGTGCGCAGCAGGACACGATAAATACCGACATCATCCTGAATGTTCCATCACAATTGTTCAATGCAGCGCTCTTCGATGACGACGAGGATCCCGATCTGTTTGTGGCCTTACTGCAGTTTTCGGCAGCCTACCCCGGCATCCAAAAGGATTTCAATCAATACCTGCTCGATCAGTCGAACCCGCAATATGCCTTTACGGCGATGCAATCATTTGCCTGGCTGGTGAAACGGGTGGCAAAAGCCTGGGGCAGCTGGCAGGAAAACAAAGGCCTTTATGCAGAGGATAACGGCAGCGAGGTGAACTATAAGTATCAGATAGTTGAAGGTAAAAAAGAAATTGAGGGCCAAACCGCATTGTTGATATCGGTGACGCCGCAGCCTGACACCGACTACCGCCTGCCTGATGTAAAAATTGAGGGCTTTATTTCGGAACCGCCCGTTGAAGATAAACCGGAGCTTAAAAGTTTTGCATATTATATCCTTGTCGACGGCAAGAAAAAATACTTGACACCCGATGCAGGCCGTCAAATAACGCAACGGATCATCGGCTACAAAAAGTTCAACATTATTAACGAGGAGAATATATGGTCAGGCATTTCGATCATAAGGAACAAAATACTGGTACCGGGCATAGATACAAACGAAGACTTTATATACACTACGCCAACCATTCGTTTTGTAAGTGTGCTGACGCCGCTGCTGGACCCTGCCATTGAAATAGATATAGCGGATTATACGCCCAAAAATGGCAGGCAGCCGTTGCAGGTATACCTGGCCAATTTCCTGAAAGCTTTATTTAAGGAGATAATTGACGAAACCACCACGCGCCAAATAAAAATAGCGACAAGCTATGCTTATGATCTGCAGGAGGGCGTAGCGGGTTTGACTACGGAAATACCGATCAGCATTTCAACGCCATACAATTTCCAGATCCCGGCGGATTGGGATATTGCATCGTGCCCGGTACCGCCCGGCGAAGTTACGCCCGAAAGCCCCTTTGTATGCCAGCTAACCGCACTGATCCAAAAATGGTTCAGCATGTACAGCCCGGTAACAAATAATGCAAAATTCAGGTTTGATATTTCCCTGTTCTCGGGATTGACGAACACACAACTGCCCGTGCTGCGCATACGAAATATTTATTTAGACGAAGAAAATATTAAATGGAGTTGAGCTTTATAGCCTGTTTGGAATAAAATGAAAAATAAACGACCATGAAAGAAGAAAAAAAAGAGCCTGCCAAAGCAAGCGGTAAACTAACCGACGGAGACCAGGGGCCGCAGGGTGATCAGGGTCCGCAAGGCGACCAGGGCCCGCAGGGATACCAGGGGACACAAGGCGACCAGGGAAGCCAGGGCTACCAGGGAGTTCAGGGTTCGCAGGGGAACCAGGGCTTCCAGGGAAATCAAGGCGACCAGGGTGACCAGGGTTTCCAGGGAAAGGTGGGTGTACCCGGCGGCAACTGGAGCTACATGATATTGAACGGCATACAGGGCCCGCAAGGCGACCAGGGTTTCCAGGGCGATCAGGGTAACCAAGGTTTCCAGGGAGATCAGGGCATGCAAGGTTTCCAGGGTGAGAAGGGCAATACCGGCGACCAGGGTAATCAAGGCTTTCAAGGAGACCAGGGTACACAGGGTTTTCAAGGCGACCAGGGTACGCAAGGTTTCCAGGGAGAAAAGGGCAATACCGGCGACCAGGGTAATCAAGGCTTTCAGGGAGACCAGGGTACACAGGGTTTTCAAGGCGACCAGGGTACGCAAGGTTTCCAAGGAGAAAAGGGCAATACCGGCGACCAGGGTAACCAGGGTTTTCAGGGTGATCAGGGGACGCAGGGCTTCCAGGGAGAGAAGGGCAATACCGGCGACCAGGGCAACCAGGGTTTTCAAGGCGACCAGGGGACGCAGGGCTTCCAGGGAGAGAAGGGCAATACCGGCGACCAGGGCAACCAGGGTTTTCAAGGCGACCAGGGTACGCAGGGTTTCCAGGGAGAGAAGGGCAATACCGGCGACCAGGGCAACCAGGGTTTTCAAGGCGACCAGGGCACGCAGGGTTTCCAGGGCGACAAAGGCAATACCGGTGATCAGGGTAACCAGGGATTTCAGGGTTTCCAGGGCGACAAAGGGAATACCGGTGATCAGGGTAATCAAGGCTTTCAGGGTTTCCAGGGCGACAAAGGGAATACCGGCGATCAGGGTAATCAAGGCTTTCAGGGTTTCCAGGGCGATAAAGGGAATACCGGCGATCAGGGTAACCAGGGATTTCAAGGTTTCCAGGGCGATCAGGGGTATCAAGGCAACCAGGGTTACCAGGGCAACAGCGGGACATCAGGTAATATTCCCTCGGGCCTGGTGATGCTATCAAATTCAGACGCGCCCCCCGACGGCTTTGTTAACACCGGGCTAATTGTTTTACCGACAACACTTACAAGGGCTTTCGCGCTGAAAACAGATATGCCGCTCGCCCGGATGTGGCAGGCAACCACGGTCCTGGGAGGAAAAATATATGCCATCGGCGGCGGACCGGGCGGCACGTCAATTGATTCCAACTCAGTTATCAACCAGGTATTTGATCCCGCAGCTAACTCCTGGGTCGTTAAATACCCTATGCCAACGGCCCGCTGTGCGGCTACTGCCGTTGCCTACGGCAACACAGTATTTGTTTTTGGGGGAACGAGTGGAAGTACGTACATGAGAGTGAATGAAGCATACAATACCGACGGTGATGGTTGGCAGCAGTTTCCGGCGATGACGTACGCGGCAGCCGGTGCGGCAGGGGTAAATTATAACAACGAAGTAATTATTTTATTAGGCGGAGACGGCATTGGAAATACCTCAAAAATGCAGGTCTACAATCCGAATGGCCAAACCTGGTACCCAACAGATACGCCGGTGCCCCAGTTCTCGGGCGGGGGATCTGTCCTGATCGGCACAAGAATATATATACTCGGTGGTAATACCCGGGGATTTAATCCCGGCGCGCAATCATCGGTTTATGGCTATTACGATGTTCAAAACAATAGCTGGACACCTATTCCGGCGCCGTCATCAGTCGGGTTTTATTTTTCCGGCGCGGCGCTGTTGAACGGAAAGATATACATGATGGGCGGCGTGAACTATAACGGAAGCTCGTGGAGCTCGGTTTATGTACTCGACATTAACACAAACACTTGGACAAGCAGCACCATCGAACTGGCAATTGCCGCAGCCGGACTGTCATCGGCTGCCGTTGGCAACGCTATGTATGTTATCGGCGGCGGCACCAATCTTAGTGGCCCGGCCTTAAAAAGTACACAATCAAGCGAAGCGAATTTGTTTTACCTTTTACGGAAGTTATAGACGTCATTAGGGCATTGAGTCATTAAGTCATTGAACGCCGGCCAGGGAAGTAACGGTCCCGTGATAACAGGTCGGCAACACCGGATAGCCAGTAACAAACACTCCAATGACCCAATGACCCAATGACCAATGACCAATGACCAATGACCAATGACCCAATGACTAACCAATGTCGTTTAGTTAAGACTTTACCTGGCTGTTTGGCCTCACCTAAATCCTCTCCAAAGGAGAGGACTTTAGCTGCGCTCTCCGCTATGCCTTTTCAGAACCCTCTCCCTTGGAGAGGGCAGGGTGAGGCTACCGGCGCGTTTGATAGCACTTGGCGCTTAACTAATCGACGTTGAATGACCAATGACCAATGACTAATGACTAATAACCAATGACCAATGACCAATGACTAACCTATCAATATTCACCCCAACGCACCATACACGCTTCATCGGGGATGCGTATGCTTCATTGAAACAGCAATCGGTAGCCGAATGGGAATGGCTGTTATTGCTGAACGGGAATGCAGCCAAAAACGACCTGCCGCCGGCCTTATTAAATGATCCGCGCGTAAAATTGCTATACACCCCTTCTGTTAAAGGTGTCGGCGATGCGAAGGCCCGATGCCTGGAGCATGCTTCGGGGAATTACCTGCTGGAGCTTGACCATGACGATATGCTGCACCCAAATGCTTTTGCCGAGGTGCTCAACGCTTTCGGACAAGGCGCCCAGTTTGTATTTTCGAACACCAGCCGGATGACAGAAACAGGGCAGCCGGAGTTTACGGAATATAATAACCGGCATGGCTGGGCCTACCGCCCTTTCGAGCATAACGGACAAACATATAAGGAATGCCTTTCCTTCCCGCCAACGCCTCAAACCATGTCGTATATATGGTATATGCCGAACCACCTGCGTGCTTTTACAAAAGAGCTTTACAAGGCATCCGGCGGCTATAACTCCGGATTACCGGTTTGCGACGACCAGGATTTGATCCAGCGCATGTATATTGCCGACTCGCGGTTTACGCATATCGAAAAGCCCCTTTATTTCCAGCGTATCCACCAATCACAAACGCAGGTGGTGCAAAATCCGCTTATCCAGCAAAAAAACACCGAGCTATATAAGCAAAACATCAATGACATTATGCTCAGCTGGGCAAAGCGGAATGGCCTGCTTGCGCTCGATATGGGCGCCGCCCACCGGAAAAAGCCCGGCTTTTTAGGCGTTGATATGCACAATCTTCCGCATGTGGATATAGTTTGCGACTGCAATACGAGGCTGCCATTTGAAGATAACACGGTTGGCGTGATAAGGGCGGTCGACTTTATGGAACACATAAAGGACCCGGTACACCTGATGAACGAATTTTACCGGGTATTGGCGCATGGGGGCATGCTGTTATCTATGACGCCATCCACTGACGGCCGGGGCGCATTCCAGGACCCTACGCATGTCAGCTTTTGGAACGAGAACTCTTTCTGGTATTATACAAAGTCAAACATCAGGAATTTTGTACCTGAAATTAAGGCACGCTTTCAGCCTTCGTTTATCGAGACAAGCTATCCAAATGATTTTTGTAAACAGCATAACATTTACTATGTAACCGCAAATTTGACGGCTATAAAGACGGATGAGCGTTTGCCGGGCGTTTTGGAAATTTAGACTATTAATTAAAGATAATCTTTTACTTAAAATATCATATCATGCCTGCTAAACTATTTGTAAACAACACGGGATACCAGGTTAACGGTAACCTTACGGTGCGGCTTGGAACACAACCGGGCGAGAACTTAAATTCAGTGCAATTTGTTTTGGATCCTTCAGTAGGGTCGCAGCAGGTGGTCAATTACGGCGACCCCGACAATGTATTTATGGATCAGCTGGAGATTTCCACGCTTGCCCTTGGCGGTTATATCATCTCCAGCCAAATAGTTGTGACCCGCGGAAGCATCATCGACGACATGTTTAACAGGAACGACACGATAACCCTGACGCTTGAAAACCAATCATTTGTAGTAACAACCAACAATACCTGGACGAATGGCGTATTCGAGCTTGAGCCTTCGTAAGCAGGTCCGCTGCTGTATTGTTCGCAACCGTTTCACATTTATCAGCGTTTTTGCACGTAGCTAAGTATTGCTTTCGGCTGCAAAAGTGCAGACCTCCGTTTTTCTAAAAATGTCCGAAACATACTGACTATAAGCAACTTACTTAAATGTCAACCCTAAATTGTGTCGACCCAATGTAACCCCCCTTTGAGTCCCGGAACCATAGGCTGACAGGTTATATATCGGGGCTTATTTTTAATTATTATATTACAATCAACTTTATTACTTTTGGTTATTGCTCTATATGGAGAAAAAAAAAGTATTAATTACCGGCGCCAGCAGAGGACTGGGCTTAGCGATCGCAAAAAAATTATCATCTGAATATGAATTAATATTACATGCTTCTAAAAAGGAAAGCTTCACTTCCATGATACCCGACAGCCATATTTTATGCGCCGATTTTTCGGATGGGGAGCAGATCGCTTCATTTTGCAAACAATTGAAAAAAGAGCACGGCGATACCCTTTACGCGGTTATCAATAATGCTGGCCTTACCTATGACAAGCCCCTGAATTTCCAGCCCGACCGCGAGATCGATGCTATGATCAGCGTAAATTTGAGAGCCCCTATTATGATATGTAAAACGGCCATGAAAATTTTTGGACTAAACAATGCCGGCGTTATCATCAACATAAGCTCAGTAGTTGGCGAAAGCGGCAACGCATTTCAGTCCGTTTATGCCGCCACAAAGGCTGGTTTAACAGCGCTTTCGAGATCTTTGGCGCAGGAAGCCGGCGCGCTTAACGAAACTCATAATATCAGGGTGCTCAGTGTATCGCCCGGGTTTATTGAAACTGATATGACTGCTGATATACCGGAAAAAATAAAAGAAAAATACCTTAATTTGATCCCGGCAAAACGATTTGGAAAAGTTGACGATGTAGCAGAAGCAATTGCCTTCCTGCTATCGGGCAAAGCATCCTATATCAATGGAACGAATATCCATATAAATGGCGGTTTAATATGACAGAAGAACAAAGGCAGTCTATCTTAAATAAAACAAATCCGGGCTTCACGGCAGAAGAAAAGGCTTCATACTTAAACACCATACAAAACGGCACATTGGTTGGCACCAGCCCCACAAAAGTGCTGTTGCACGGGCCAACCAAACGATTGGTTGACGCCTTTCACTGGCATTCGCCCTATAAGGGCATAGTAGCAAGTTATTCGCCCAAAGAAAGGGATGTTAAAGACCATTTCGGCGTATTTCGCGGCGTTGACCAGGTGGAAGCCTTTGCGCAGGCCAGCATCGTAGCATGCGCCACATTTTTAGAGTGCCGCAAACAAAATTGTACGCCCGACGAACTGATAGACAAATTTATCCCGGCTTTTATCAGCATCGGCCAGGTTAACTTTCATTATTACCTGGAGCTGGGCGATACCTTTATCAGCATAGGGAACATAAAATTTTATAAATGGCGGCAGATGGTGTGCGACGGCAGGATATATAAAGTACCCAAAGGTTTGGATTTAGATGCCTACTTTAGCGACTTTACAGAGGAAAGGTTAGCGAATTATGATATCAGCAAGGATTTTAAGCTTGTAGCCGAGTTATCCGACATTACCGGCAGAGCCATATTAATGGAATTATTTAAAAAAAGCGAATAAAATGGAAAGAAAAGAAATACTCGATGGTTTACTGGAAGTGCTAAGAACGGTAAGGACGATTGATCCGGCGAGATTAGAGGGCGTTACCGAAGAAACGGATTTCCTCACCGATTTAAGCACGCCATCAACCGAGCTTATAAATATAGCGGCAAAGGTAGAGCACAAATTCGGGATTGAATTTGAAGACGACGATATTGACCGTATGGGATCGAAAGTTAAAGATGTGATCGATTTAATAATTATGGTTAAGGCCAGGGGGGAAGGGAAATAATTATGCAGGCAGCGGGACGAAAAGTAGCGGTTGTTGGCATGGGCGGGGCTTTCCCGACCTGCTCGGATGTTGATGATTTTGGCCGGAAGCTGTTTTCGAATCAAAGTTTGATAAGGGAGTGGGACAAGGCCGTAAACTATAAAAAACAAGTCAGGTCAACGGTATCCGGGTATATCACCGAGGAAGAAATGGGCCTTGAAGCTGCATTAGCGCCAATTGATGAAGCCTATCCCGAAACCTATATCGATAAGTTGGGCCGGATACCTGACATTAATTTAGCCACAGCCGATATGGGCAGCGTTTGGGCAATGCTTGGCGCGCAAGACTGTATAAAAATGGCCGGTTGGACGGATAAAGAAGTCCAATCGGAACAAACGGGGGTAGTGATTGGCTCCGGGGGCGCCGGCAACCTCATACTGCGGATAGCCTGGCAATACTTTTTTGTTCACGGCGTAAAGTCGCGTGTTGCCGGCTCGCATACTGTGGACCGCACCATGTTTTACCGGGATGCCGCAAATGTCTCCTGCCTCATCAAAAACCGGGGCGTATGCGAGGCCATTGGCTCGGCCTGCGCAACGGGTCTTGGCAATATAGGCTATGCTTACCGCCTTATTAAATTCGGTTTGCAGGACCGCGTAATTGCAGGCGGCCTGGAAGGCACCGCACTGGAAACGTTTATCGGCTTCGACGGTATGATGATCCTGGCCAAAGGCTTTAGTCCTGAAGAAAGCTCGAGGCCTTTTGATATGAACAGGAATGGTTTCGTTTGCTCGTTCGGGGCCGGCATAGTAGCGCTCGAGGAATATGAAATGGCAAAAGCGAGGGGGGCAAACATTATTGGCGTGATCGATGAATATTTCAACAACTCCGATGGTGATGGGGATATGTTTTATCCATCATTTGCAGGTCAGCAAAGGTTATGGCGAGGCCTGATGCCCGATAAAGGCTTGCGTCCCGATGTGGTAAAAATGCACGGTACATCCACTCCCGTCGGCGATTCTGTCGAACTGTTAAGTGTTGTGGATGCTTTAGGCGACAGCGGGTACCATATGTGCGCGCCAAAATCGCAGTTCGGCCACATGCTGGGCGGCGCCGGCTCGGTTGAATTTATCACCGCACTGCTGATGCTTCAAAATCAAATGGTACTGCCATGCTTAAATTCTGTCGACCTGAACCCGGAGCCTGAAGCCTTTCAAAAAGCTGATAGCTGGACAGGCCCACGGGAGCCCCTGCTGGCATACCGGGACCTGGTGCCTCAAAAGGCGTTTGCAAAAGAAATTAACAGGGTGGCTTGTTTAAATTACGGTTTCGGCGGAACGAATAGTGCGATGATGGTGTCGAGGGATGTGTAAGGCTTTACGGTTAGCTCGCCGCCTTCACTCACCCCGACTTCGCTGCGCTTGTCACCCCTCTCTGCTGCGCAAAGAGGGGAACTGCGGCACTTTTCCTTTTTTCCCCTCTCTACAACGTAGAGAGGGGTGACAAGCGCAGCGAAGTCGGGGTGAGTCAACTGTGCGCGCGGGGTTAGCGCCGATGCACGTCACCATTAATTGCCCCCGGGCATGAAGCGCTACGATATAATGTATGTTAGATAACACCAACAAAGTCGCCGCCATTTTTGGCGTGCGCAATGAAAGCTCCATCGCGTGGGACATTGCGCTCAAACTGCGCCAATCCGGCTGCAGGGTTGCATTGAGCTATATGGCCGATACCAAAGATGAAGTACTATACCTCGCTGAGCAAAACGGCATGAATACCTCGCTGACGGCCGAAGTTGATGTGAGGGATGAAGCACAGATCACCGGATTTATTACAAAGGTTTACAATACCGCGGGGCCCATAGACTATATTTTACACGGGGTTGCCTTTGGCAGCCAGTCGGTGATGTGTTACAGTCTTCCGGGCAGCAATGAACCTGCCCCCTCCTACCTTGATATTCCGTTTGAAGACCTGATGGATTCATTTAATATCAGCGCTTATTCGCTATTGCGGATTTGCAGGGTAGCGCGGCCTTTTTTTGCAAAAAATGCCTCCGTTTTGACCCTTACCTACAACGCATCGCAAAGGGTTTTCCCTGGTTATGCGGGTATGGCCATCAACAAAGCAGCGCTGGAGAACATTGTGATCTACCTGGCCAGTCATTTCAGGGATATCGGTATACGGATAAACGCTATTTCGGCGGGATTGGTAATGACCACCTCCTCGGGCGGTATTTTTGGTGTGCGCAGACTGCGAAAAATGGGTAAGTTTACCGCGCCGCTCGGCAACATCGACGCGGGCGACGTGGGCGATGCTGCGCTTTATTATTTTTCCGGTCTTTCCAAAAAAGTAACAGGCAATATTCATTATGTTGACGGCGGTTTTAATATCATGGGGCTTGGCGTTGAAGGAGGAGAATAAAATATTAACAGACTATCCCCAACTGCAATCTGACCAAAGATTTTCAGCAGGAAATGATCTTGTATTTATCCCGGACTTCAGGTTATCTTTTAACCAGGATTTCAAAAACAAGGTTTACACAAACCACGAGATTGCCTATTGCGAAAGTTTTGAGGACGCCCTTCTCCGCTATGCCTCCACCTGGGCGGCAAAAGAAGCCGTTTATAAGGCCGTAAAGCAACTCTACTCTTTTGCGCTTGGCCCCAAAAGCATTGAGATAATCCGCGACAAAGTTGCGGGACGGCCAAATGTTATCGTTCACAAGGAAGCTATCCGTTATAAAATAAGCCTCACCATTTCGCATGATGGCGATTATGTTTGGGCCATAGCTTTAATCGAAAGGAATATACAGGGGCCATGACGGAGCATTACTTTGACCACGAATTAGTCAGCCTTCATTATTACAAGTATGGAAACGGGCCAAAAGCAATGCTTTGTTTTCACGGGTATGGTATGCACGGCAAGCAGTTTAAACTTTTGGAAAGCACGCTTGGTTCGAAATATACTTTTTATGGCTTTGATCTTTTCTTTCATAAAGAAACCAGGTTGAAGGACCAAAGCCTCGCGGCAGTTAAAAAAGGTATTACCAAAAAGGACCTGGCGGCGCTGTTTGCCGATTTCTGCCGGCACGAGGGCATCGGCCGCTTTTCGGTTATCGGTTATTCCATGGGCACCCACTATGCCACTGTACTTGTGGAAGAATTAGCGCCTGTGATCGATGAATACATTATTGCGGCGCCTTCATCGCTCAATCCCGGAAGGCTGATCACCTACTTCAGTAAAACCAAAACGGGGAACAAAATATTGGAAAAGCTTGCATTGAGCAGGCACACATTGACCGGCCTGCTCAAAGCTTTCAGGAGGCTCAGGCTGATCAACGACGAGGAATATAAAATTTTATACGGCGAAATTGGCACCGAAGAGCTCCGGTTTAACTTTTACGCCTGCTTTACCTACCTGCGTTTTTTGGAAACCGACGAGCCGCGATTATTAAAGGCGCTGAATGAACAAAACATCAAAAGCATATTTATATTTGGCAAGCGCGATAAATCATTCCCGCCCGGAATCGGGGATGCATTGATAGCAAAGCTAAAACAAGCTGAAGTGATTATTTTGAACGAGGGGCATGAAATGATAAAAAGAGATTTCGTATCCACCTTAGCCAACCTGTTGTTATGATAATTAAGGCAAAACCCCTTCCTTTTATACTGATCAAGTGGGGAGCATTAATCCTTATGTGGTTTTTCAGAAAGCGCTTTGATAAGATCAAAATCATTAACGAGGTCGATATAAAACCCGGCCATTCCTATATATTAATGTGCAACCACTTTGGCTTTGCCGATGGTTTTTTTGCCTATTACCTGTGCCTTCACTTTATAAATAAAAAACAACCGCTGAAAAGAATATACACCATGTCGGTTAAAAAGCAGATGGAAAAAAACTGGTGGTTAAGGTACTGCGGTTCTTTTTCGGTCGAGCCGGGTAAAAGGTCAGTTAATGAAAGCCTCGACTATGCCGCCGAAAGGCTGAACGAACCAGGCAATATATTGCTCTATTTCCCGCAGCAGGATTTAGAGTCGCTCTATATCCGGCATATTGATTTCAAAGATGGTATCTACGAGATCATTACCCGTACCAAAGGCGGCTGTCAGCTGATATGGAGCAGCAACTTACTGGAGTATTTTGAAAGCACAAAGCCATCAGCACACCTTAACCTGCTGGATTGCGGCACAAACCGCGATTTTGAGTTTGAGGTGTTGAAGCAAAAGGTTAACGCCCATCATTTGCAGTCCATGAAAAATAATGTGAGGTTTACCAGGGAGGATGGAAATTTAACCTTTTGATTCCGACCTATTAAACACTCCACAATTGGCATTCCGATGTGTACATTTAAATAAATCTGAAATTGATCCCGCACCTGCGCATCGGCGTCAACCTGATTTTGTTAACATGTTGTTTCAATTAGTAAATACCCTTTTAGGGGTGTAGCACCCAACCTCAAAAAGCGGCCTAAATGGTGCCACGATCGTGTCAGTGACAAAATTTTGTCAGTAGTAACTTATTGACTATCAACGGTGTATCAGGTGTAGCACGGGATTTCATGTGTAGCATGCTACACCTGCTTCGGGATGCGATTTATGGGCAAAAAAAAGAAAAGTCCCGGTGAAAAAAAAGGCCTTTATTATACCCCCCGATTCGACCGAATAACCATCAACCTAAAGAGGCAAGAAAAAATTTGACTATCGAATTCCGGTTTTTTACTTCATTATTCGAAGTTCGGTGTTGGATATTAAAATCCCTAAGTTGACGCTTATGCGCACGTGCGGGACGAAATCCGAAATCCTCCTACTCCCCCATTCTCTTCAATCCCGCCTTGGCATCGTCATCGATACTGTTTTTGTATTCATGATCTTTCATTGCTATGGCCTGGTTGTAGAAATCAGCTGCCCGTTTAAAGTCATGCCTATCTTCATAAATACGGCCGATGCTCAATGCCGCATTCGCCGAATAATAATACCGTGTCGCCTTTCCCAGGTTTATAGCACGCTGATAGTTTAAAACGGCCTCGGCATCCTTATCGGTTTTGTCGTAAACCCTGCCCAGCCTGTAATAATATTCGGTTTTATCCCGCAGTAATTTCAGGCTGTTCGCATCCTTTTTTTGCAGTTCGGCCAGCGCTTTGTTATAATACCCGCCGTCGAAATAAAATCGTGCTTTTAACAGATCGATGTCGGGTTTTACATCATTTGCCTCGCGTAGTGCCTGCTGGTCTTTTTCATCAATAGCATAGCCCCGGGTTTTGACCATTTTTACATAATACCCATACCTTCCCTGGTCGTTTTGCAATAAATAATAATAGGCAAGTTTTAAATATGCATCCTTTATGTAATTTATCCCGCGGTATTCCCTTATGAATTCAAACAAAGCGGTTGGCGGTTCATTATCTACGCGGTTAAGCCTTGCACAGCCCAAGAGATAGTTTATAGCGGGCACTTTTACGTAGTCGTTTGATCTCGGTGCAGCTTCCAGGAACGCTATCGCATCGTCATTGCGGCCGGCCTTCGACGCGACAAAACCCTGTAAATAAGCTTTCAATAAACTATTGCTATCCATTTCCGACAAATACGATATAAGTTTAGGATAGTCGTTTGCCGCGTGCTTTACACTTATGTCAATCGTGCAGATGTAGAATATTACCTCGTTATTGTAAAAGCTATATTTGGTTTTAGGCAGTTCGGCCCGCAGCGCCTCCAATTGCCTTATCCCTGTTTGGGCATCGCCGGTCATGCCTAAAAACCGTGTAATGCCTCTGAAACTTGCCGGGATAGATCCGAAAATAACGTTTACCAAAGCCAGGCTCACCTGGTCGGGTATAAAGCCGGGAAACTTTTTGCTGTTATCCTTTAACAGGCTGTTTGCCCTTTTTGCATCCATGCCGGACGAAAAATAATCGCCAAATTTGGCCTTTAAGAACGACCATTGTAAATAAACCTGTGCCTGCGAAAAGAGGTAGAAAGGTGAGTTGCTGTCGTTTTCTTCCAGGGCCGATATTCGGGCAGACCTGTTATCTTTTAACTTTTCATAATCGTCTTTACTCTCCGATGCTAACAGGCTATAATATTCAAGGTAATTTTCCAGCAGAACGGTAATGCCATTTTGCGGATCCTGCTGCTTTTCCTTTTCGATCAACGCTTTCGCCGCATTCATTTTAAAGCTCAGGATAGCCCTGTACGCCTGCACGCAATTCGCATCAAAATTAAAGTTCGCTTTTGCTGATAACTTACAAACGACAAGAAATATGGAAAGTAAAAAAATCTTTTTGGTCATTACACGCCAAAGATATTGAAAACATTTTATCGGCGATAGTAAAAAGCAGCTTCCGGCGCCCCTAAAGCCTCGCAAAACCTCGGTTGTTTTTTGTGCTCCTGGGGGTATATCCAATTCTCTGATAACACTTATATAACTTAATATCCCCCTGAAACGTATAAATGCGCTAACCCGGCTAACCACCCCATTTAGCAAGGTTAGACTATTGAAATATTAACCAAAAACAGGTTAACTAAATGGATAATTTCACTGCAAAGGCACAAAAGGAAGACGTCGTTAAGGGCCGGCATATTCATCAATTATTTGAGGAGCAAAGAAACAAAACGCCCGATCAGCCGGCTGTTATTTTCGGCGAAACAACGCTAACATACAGGGAGCTGGGCCAAAAAGCCGAAAACCTGGCGGCAGCCATTTTGGCGAAGTCGGCTGACTCGGTAATCGCGGGTGTAAGCGCCCTTCGCTCCGTTGAAACCATTGTGAGCGTACTGGCAATTTTAAAGTCGGGCAAGGCCTACATGCCGCTCGATCCCGAGTATCCGCAGGAACGTTTACAGCAGATCATCACCGACTCGGGCGCCGACCTTTGTCTATCAGTGACCGCTGAAAAGCAACTTTTTGAATCATTAGGTATCAATGTACTGGTTTCAGACGAGGAATATCGGACAGCAACCGCGCCTTTAGCCGAAAGCAAGTCTGCATGTTATGTCCTCTACACATCAGGTTCAACCGGAACGCCCAAGGGTGTTTCGATGGGTCATTCAGCCATGGTGAATTTGCTGGCATGGCAGCAAAAACATTCCATTTCAGCTTGCGGGATCAACACCCTTCAGTTTGCGCCATTGACCTTCGATGTATCCTTCCAGGAAATATTCGCCACCTTAACAACCGGCGGCACGCTGGTTTTGGTTGATGAAACGTTGCGGGTTGACCCGAACAGGTTGCTGGGCTATATTGAACAGCATTCGGTTAACCGGATATTCTTGCCTTTCGTGGTACTGCAATACCTAACCGAAGCTGCAGATGCTGAAAAACACTTCCCGGCTTGTTTAAAAGAGGTAATGACCGCCGGCGAGCAACTAAAGATAACGCCGCAGATCGTACGTTTTTTTACGGCTTTGCCTGATTGTAAATTATTTAATCAGTACGGGCCTACCGAAACCCACGTGGTAACTCAATTGATATTGGAAGGAGACCCGGCACAATGGCCTCCCCTGCCTTCTATCGGCGTCGCTATCGACGAGACGGAAATACTTATCCTTGATGAAGAATTAAAAAGAGTTCCTTACGGCGAAACGGGTGAGCTATGCGTTAGCGGGCTTAGCCTGGCCGACGGTTATCTTAACCGCCCCGAAATGACAGCAGAAAAGTTTGTCGACTGGAAGGAATCCGAAGACATCACCACACGCATATACCGCACGGGTGATCTTGCCCGCTATATGCCTGACGGCAACATCGATTATTTAGGCCGCAGGGACACCCAGGTAAAAATTCGCGGTAACCGCGTTGAGCTGGGCGAAATTGAAGTGCTGATAAACCAGTTAAATGATATTCAGCAAGCCATTGTAGTTGCCCGCGAGGATGTGCCGGGCCAAAAGCGGCTCGTAGCCTATCTCGTGTCGGCACACAACAAGCCCGATACTGCCTATGTACGTACAAGCATAGAACAGCAGCTGCCCGATTTTATGCATCCCTCCGCTTATGTATGGTTGAGCGAATTGCCAAAAACCACAAGCGGTAAGGTAGACAGGAAAAATTTACCGAAACCGGATTTCAAAAGGCCCGAATTGGATGTTTTATACAAAGCGCCCTCCTCTCCTGCCGGGAAAAATATAACCGGCGTATGGATGGAATTGCTGCTGCTGGATAAGATAGGTGTCGACGACAATTTCTTCCAGCTAGGCGGTAACTCGCTGGTGGCATTAAAATCCGTCGCCGCATTAAAGCAACGGTTTGGATACGAAGTGCCGATCACCAAGTTGTATCAATTCCCAACCGTTAACGGTATTGCCGGTTTAGTAAATGGCGCCGCTAAGACTTCTACGATTGCAACGACAAAAAAGAAAAAGAATACAGCCGCAAACAGGGATATTGCCGTTATAGGCATGGCAGCGCGTTTCCCTGGGGCTAATACCATCGCAGAGTTTTGGGACTTGCTCACCGAAGGGCGCGAATCCATCAGTTTTTTTGCTGATGCCGAGCTTGATGCCTCCATCCCATCCTCAACAAAAAACGATCCTGCCTATGTAAAAGCCCGCGGCATAATTGAAGAGGCCGACGAGTTTGATGCAGAATTTTTTGGTTTTAATCCGCGCAGCGCCGAATTATTAGACCCGCAGCAACGTATATTCTTACAAATTGCCTGGGAGGCATTGGAAAGCAGCGGCCATTTGCCGCAACACTATCCGGGTCCGGTGGGCGTATTCGCAGGCTGCGGCTATAATACCTACTTTACAAATAATGTTTTGGCGCATCCCGACCTGGTGGAAAAAAACGGCCATTTCAACATAAGGTTACTAAACGAAAAAGATTATATAGCCACCCGAACTGCTTACCAGTTAAACTTGACCGGACCGGCGGTTGCGGTTTATTCGGCATGTTCAACCTCGCTGCTGGCAATTGCCCAGGCAGTAAACAGCATTCGCGACGGACAGTGCGATGTTGCACTTGCAGGCGCCGCAACAATTACCTCGCCCCTAAAGAGCGGACATTTTTACGAGGAAGGCTCTATCATGAGTAAGGATGGCCACTGCAGGCCTTTTGACGCCGAAGCGACAGGAACGGTATTCAGTGATGGCGCCGGCGTAGTGGTTTTAAAAAGCCTGGAAGCTGCTGAGCGCGACGGCGATACTATTTATGCTTTAATTAAAGGTATAGGCATTAATAACGACGGTGCCGATAAAGGCAGCTTTGGCGGCCCCAGCGCGCAAGGCCAGGCAGGCGCAATTTCCATGGCCATTAATGATGCCGGCATCGAGGCTTCGTCGATTAGCTATATCGAAGCTCACGGCACCGCTACCCCCTTAGGCGACCCGATCGAAATCGAAGGCCTTAGCCTTGCATTCGGGGCGCAAAACCAAAAACACTTTTGTGCTATCGGTTCGGTAAAAAGCAACCTGGGGCATTTAACTGCCGCATCCGGTGTGGCAGGCCTTATAAAAACTGTGTTATCACTGCATCACAGGCAACTACCGGCAACGTTGTTTTACAAGCAACTAAATCAAAATATCAGCCTTGATGACAGTCCTTTCTATATAAATTCAAACCTGAAGGCCTGGGAAAGCGCCGAAAAAAGGCGTGCAGGCGTAAGCTCTTTCGGCGTAGGCGGTACAAATGTGCATATAGTATTAGAAGAGTTTGAAAATGTGCCGGTCGAGCCGCGTGGTTCAAAGCCCTTGTCGCTCATTACATGGTCGGCAAAGACAGATACTAGTGTCGAAAACTATGGCAGGAAGCTGGCCGACTTTATAGAAAGCAATAATGAAGTTTCCATCCAGGATATAGCCTGGTCGCTACAGGCAACACGCGCTGATTTTAACTCGCGGCGTTTCCTGATCGCTGCCGATCGTGACGAATTGCTCTCGAAACTAAAAGCAGAAATAATCTCTCCTGCTTCATCCAAAAAGTTGGTTGCGGCGGCATCAGAAGTGGTGTTTATGTTTCCGGGCCAGGGTTCCCAGTACGCGAATATGGGCAGGGAGCTATACGATACCGAACCTGTTTTTGCTGCGGCTGTTGACGAATGCATAAATTTATTGGAAGATGCGCCGCAGGCGCCGATATTGGATGTATTGTATCCCTTGATACTTGATGAAACATCGGCGGAAAAGATCAAAAATACTTTTTATACCCAGCCGGCTATTTTTGTTTTGGAATATGCGCTGGCTAAATTATACATGAGCTGGGGCATAAGTCCGGCCATATTTACCGGCCATAGCATCGGCGAATTTGTAGCCGCGCACTTTGCAGGCGTGTTCGATCTGAAGGATGCTCTTAAGCTGATATCGGTCCGGGCCAAAATGGTAAGTGAAGTTGCCAACGGCAGCATGCTGTCAGTAAGGATGGATGCCGAACAATTGGAAGCCATCTTGCCGGAAAACTTATCTATAGCGGCTATTAACAGCAACAAATTGTGCGTAGTGGCGGGTGAAGACGAGTCCGTTGCAAAGTTCGCAGCCGGGCTGGCAGAAAAAGATATTCCGGGCCGTTTATTGCAAACAAGCCATGCATTTCATTCTGCAATGATGGATGATATTGTAGGCCCGTTTGAAGAAGTGGTAAAGTCGGTAAAGCTAAATCCGCCGGTTAAGCCCATTGTCTCAACAGTTACCGGCAAATGGATGAGCGAGGCGGAAGCAACCAATCCCGCATACTGGGCACAGCACCTGCGCAAAACCGTGCGTTTCGCAAATGCGGTAGATACGCTGCAGGAGGATGAGGGCCGTGTTATGCTGGAAGTTGGCCCGGGTTTCGCGCTGGCAACCCTCGCACGTCAACAGGTGGCGCTTAAATCAACCCCGATTATCCAGGGAATAGAAAAAAATGAAACAACTTCCGAGTACTATTCCGTATTAAGGGCGTTAGGCCAGTTATGGTTAAACGGCATAGCGCCTGATTGGAAGGCCCTGTACCGGAATCAGCAAAGAAGAAAGATAAACTTACCGGCCTACGCATTTGATCACAAACGTTACTGGCTTGAGCCGCTACCCCAGGTAAATGCAGTAACAACAACTATTGAAACCCCGAACACGCAATTACATACAGAACAAACAACTTTACAAAATTCCCTGATGAGAAAAGATACATTAGCTGTTAAACTAACAGAGTTATTTGAAGATGCTTCAGGCATCGAGATCGATGCAGCATTGGCAGATTCGAATTTTATCGAGATAGGATTTGATTCGCTGTTGTTAACGCAAATCGCAACCAACTTAAAAAAGGAGTTCAATGTTCCCATTACCTTCAGAAAATTATTTGAGGAGTATAATACTATTCACCTGCTGGCCGCTTATTTGGATGCTAATTTACCGGCAGAGGTACAGCAGGCAGCTCCTGTACATACGCAATCGGTGTATAGCGCACCTTCTCCTGCAGCCCAGGGCGCCGCAAACCCTGCCCTGGATCTAATTCAGCAGCAGATACAAATGCTTGCCGGGCAATTGGCTTCTCTTCAAAACGGCAACGCGCCGCAAGCTGCCCCACCGGCAGCTGCACCGCTTAACGGCCATGCAAAATCGCAAATAGTATACGATTTAACACCCGAAGAACAGGTTGAAGTTAAAAAACCATTTGGCGCCACCGCCCGCATCGAAAAACAAGTGCAGGGCTTAACCGAAAAACAGCAGTCGTTTTTGCAAAAGTTAACCGTTCGTTATAATATCAAAACCAGCAGCAGCAAAGCTTATACGCAAAAACACCGCGCTTATATGGCCGATCCGCGCGTGGTTAGCGGTTTCAGGCCGTTGACAAAAGAAATTGTTTATCCTATTGTGGTTAACCGCTCAAAAGGCAGCCGTGTTTGGGATATAGACGGCAACGAATATATCGATGCGCTGAATGGTTTTGGCTCCAGCTTCCTTGGCTATCAGCCGGATGTAGTAAAGCAAGCCGTTTCAGAACAAATAGAAAACGGTTACGAGATAGGTCCGCAGCATGAGCTAGCCGGCGATGTTTGCAAAATGATATGCGAGTTCACCAATTTCGACCGAGCAGCATTATGTAATACCGGTTCCGAAGCCGTATTAGGCGCTATGCGCATCGCAAGAACCGTAACAGGGCGTACTTTAATGGTGGCCTTCAGCGGATCGTACCATGGCATTAACGACGAAGTGATCGTTCGCGGCACTAAAAAACTGAAGACTATTCCGGCGGCACCAGGCATTATGCCCGAAGTGGTTCAGAACATGCTGATATTGGACTATGGCACAGATGAATCGCTAAGAATTATACAGGAGCGTGCGCATGAGCTTGCCGCTGTACTGGTAGAACCGGTACAAAGCCGCAGGCCTGAATTTCAGCCGGTTGATTTTCTTAAAAAGGTAAGGGAAATAACCAGGGAAGCAGGTACGGTCCTGATATTTGATGAAGTGATCAGCGGTTTCAGGATGCATCCGGGCGGCGCCCAGGCCATGTTTGATATAAAAGCGGATATTGGCACGTATGGCAAAGTGATTGGCGGCGGCATGCCTATCGGCGCTATCGCCGGCGTAAAACAGTACATGGACGCCCTCGACGGCGGCTTCTGGCAATACGGCGATGCATCGCAGCCTGAAGCAGGCGTAACCTATTTCGCGGGGACATTTGTGCGTCATCCCCTTGCCCTTGCCGCCGCAAAAGCTTCATTATTATTTATGAAAGAACAAGGGCCTGCCTTGCAGCAGGGCTTAAATTCCCTGACAAAATATTTGGCCGCCGAGCTAAACGCTATTTGCGAGAAAGAAGGCATACCGCTGTACATCCCTTCATTCGGCTCGCTTTGGAAAATCAAGTTTAAAGAAGAGTTGCCTTACGGCGAACTGCTGTTTACCCTGATGCGCGAGAAAGGCATTCATATATGGGACTTGTTCCCCTGTTTTTTAACGGCCGCCCATACTAAGGATGACGTGAACCAGATCATCAACAAATTCAGGGAGAGCGTTAACGAACTGGTTGAATCAGGATTCTTCCCATCAACAAAGCTGAAGGTTGAAAAAATGACAGAAGAAGTAAATCCACTGATGCAATCGCCGTTCCCGGGCGCCAGGCTTGGCCGCGACAAAGACGGAAACCCCGGTTGGTTCATAAGCGATGTGAATAACCCCGGTAAATATTTACAGGTTAAACTAAACGGTAATTAATTTTGGAGACAATACATTCAATTTACGATACCACCCCGGTTGAATTTGATCCTTTTGCGGAACCCGAAACTTTATCGGAGGTTTTGCCAGAGGATCTACATTCTGAAAAAAAAATGCCGGTCTTCGATATGAACCCGGTGGAATTCGATCCTTTTGCCGAAACAGTAACGTTCTCGCCGGTTGGGGCCGTAACTCCGGCTATTGAAAGGGAGGCGGCGTATGAAACAAGCCCTGTAGAGTTCGATCCTTTTGCAGGCCCTGAAATCGAGTTGATCGCCCCCGCTACCGAACCACAAGTCGAGATATGGACCTCGTGCCTTATCGGCGGGGAAGCCGCCAGCTGTGCCTACAACGAGTGTTTTTCGTTGCTTCTAACAGGCGCTCTTGATAAGGGCTATATGCTTAGGGCTTTACAGGATGTTGTTAACAGGCACCAGGCGCTGAGGCTATCGTTCAGCGCTGACGGTAAAAATATCTGCGTTTATAAAGATTTGAAGTTGGCTGTTGATTACCAGGACTTATCATCAATGAGTGCGGCCCGGCAGCAAGATTTTATCAAAGACTACAATAAAAAAATCGTACTAACGCCGTTCGACCTGGTAAACGGCCCGCTTTTTAAAACATCACTGTTCAAATTATCTCACCAGGAACATCATTTAACCTTTGTTGCACACCATATTGTTTGCGATGGCTGGTCTATCGGCATAATGATGCAGGACCTGAGCAAGTTTTATTCTGCTTACGTGCAAAACGAAACAATCGATTTACCCGCAGCGCCGCAGTTTACCGATTACGCACATGAGCAATTGGCTATCGAACAAAGCCGGTCATATAAAGAGACTGAACAATATTGGTTAGACCAGTTTAAGGGGAGCGAGCACAGGCTTGATATTCCCGTTGATTATACACGCCCGGCGCTGCGCACTTATAAAAGCCATCGCGAGGATTTTGTGATGGATGCCACCTTAACAAACGAAATAAAAAAGTTGGGAAAAAGCACAGGCAGCAGTTTTGTAACAACGCTGCTTGCCGCGTTCGAGGTTTTTTTGCACCAGTTAACGGGCCAGGACGAAATTATTGTCGGCTTACCGTCGGCCGGTCAGCCTGCAACCGACAATTACCGGCTGGTAGGCCATTGCGTAAACTTATTGGCATTAAGAAGCTTCCCCAAAGGCAATATTTCATTTAAAGATTACTTAAAGCAAAGAAGATCGGACGTGCTCGATGCCTATGAGCACCAGCTTTATGCTTTTGGCAGCTTGTTGAAAAAACTGAACATCGCCCGCGACCCATCAAGGGTTCCCTTGGCGCCCGTAATGTTTAATATCGATATGGGGCTCGACGATGATGTTGCATTTTACGGCTTGCAGCATAAATTGCTGAGCAATCCCCGCGAGTTTGAAAACTTTGAATTATTTTTAAATATCGCCGGCCAGGACGACGCTCCGACCCTTGAGTGGTCGTACAACACGCAATTGTTTAAGCCAGCCACCATCAAACGAATGATGGATGGATTTGAATTCTTGCTGCGGGAATTAGTGACTGATCCTGAAATATTGATCGGGAATATCCCCCAGCAAAATGCAAAGGAGCTGATCAGTCAGTTAACTGCCTGGAACGATACCAAGTTCTCTTACCCCGCATATGCGCCGCTGCATCATCTAATTGCCAAATGCGCGGCAAATGCGGCTGATAAAACTGCCATTACCTTTGGCAGCCAAAAGATAAGCTACAAACAACTAAATGAAAGCGCAAACCAGCTTGCCTCGGTATTGATTGCTAATGGCGTAAAAAAGGGACATAAAGTAGGCTTCTCGCTCGACAGATCGGGCGAAATGGTAATCTCGATACTGGCTATTATGAAAACCGGAGCAGTATACATCCCGCTGGATCCGCAGTTTCCCTTGAACCGCATTAACTATATGCTCGAGGATTCGGAGGCGGTTGTACTGTTAACCTCCCAAAAATATAAAGGCCGCTATCAATCAAACGCTAAGGAGCTGATATTGGAAGATGAATGGGAAAACCTGCATGAGCACAGTACAGCAGACCCGAAAGTGGACGTTAACGGCGACGACCTGGTGTATATCCTTTATACATCCGGCTCAACCGGGAATCCAAAAGGCGTTCAGATAGCGCATTACAACCTGGTCAATTTTCTTTACAGCATGCAAATTGCTCCCGGTGTCAACTCGATTGATAAGCTGCTTGCCGTGACTACAATAAGCTTTGACATTGCCGGGCTGGAGCTATTCCTGCCTTTATTATCAGGCGCAGAAATAATTCTTGCCGACACAGCAACCGCGAAAGACGGCCGGGCTTTACTTGATATAATCAAGAAAGAGCAAGTGACCGTAATGCAGGCCACGCCTTATACATGGCGGATAATGCTTGAGGCCGGCTGGAATAAAAAGAACCCCCTGAAAGTAATTTGCGGCGGTGAGGCTTTGCCGCAGGACCTTGCCAAAAGGCTATTGAACTGCGCATCATCCTTATGGAACGTTTACGGGCCGACCGAAACAACAGTATGGTCGACTATTAAACAGTTAAAGCCCAGCGATGAAGTAATTTCTATCGGCCGGCCTATTAACAATACCTCGGTATATATTTTAGATAAATTTTTAAATCCCCTTGCGCCGGGAGTAGCCGGCGAAATCTTTATTGGTGGCGATGGCGTTGGCAAAGGTTATTTAAACCGTCCGGAGTTAACCGCCGAAAAATTTGTCCCCGATCCATTTTCAAAGCAGGCCGGGGCCAAAATGTATGCCACCGGCGACCTTGGCAAATTTATGCCCGATGGCGAAATTGAGTGCCTGGGACGTATAGACGCGCAAGTGAAAATACGCGGTTATCGTATCGAAACAGGCGAAATAGAATACCAGCTGTCTAAAGAAAACCATATAAAGGAAGCTGTTGTAATTGCCAGGCCCGATAAAAATGGTGTTGATAAATTAGTTGCCTTTGTTGTTGTTAATGATAATGGCAGCGAAAACGCTCAAATCCAAAGCTGGAAGGATGGATTGAAAAATTCACTGCCGGATTATATGGTGCCCGATAACTTTATCGTGGTACCGGCGATGCCTTTAACACCAAACGGTAAAGTCGATAAAAAGGCGCTTGCAAAACATGGCGAATCGCTGATGCCGGAGGCTGACGAATATGTTGCGCCACGTACAGATATTGAGAAGCTTGTGGCAGACATCTGGCTCGAATATCTGGGCGTCGAAAAAGTTGGCGTTCACGATAACTTTTTCGAATTGGGCGGGCATTCGCTCATCGCCGTACAAGTAATGGGCAGGATTGAAAAAGAAACCGGCAAACGCTTACCACTGGCAACGTTATTCGAATCGTCGACCGTTGAAAAACTGGCCCAGGTGCTCTCGATGGGTGGGAAATCAATTACCTGGGATTCGCTGGTGCCGATAAAGCCCAAAGGGAATAAAATGCCGCTTTACATGGTGCATGGCGCCGGCTTAAATATATTATTATTCAACACACTGGCTATGGGCTTATCGCCCGATCAGCCGGTTTACGGGTTGCAGGCAAAAGGGCTCGACGGGATAGATGAGCCATTGAACAAGATTGAAGACATTGCCGCACATTATATCTCAGCCATAATGCAGCAAAACCCCAATGGCCCGTACGCCCTCGCGGGTTATTCCTTCGGTGGTATCATTGCATTTGAAATGGCGAGGCAATTGGAGGCCTTGGGCAAGGAAGTAAAAATGCTTGCCATGTTCGATACTTACGCGTACCGTTCTCCATATTACGACCCGATGCCGACCAGGCTATACAAGAGAGGGCTGTATTTTGCGAAAAAGGTTTTGTATACATTCAGTTTCCGCAATGGCTTCAAACATATATTCGCAGAGAAAAGTACGAACATAAAACGTAAGCTCATCAGGATGTACTGGCGGCTCAGGTATGGTAAAAATCAAACGCGTGCAGGGATATTTGGCTATTCGAATAAGGTTGACGAGATGAATGAATATGCCGAAAAACATTACCAACTAAAGCCTTACCACATTGCTGTGGAAGTTTTCAGGGCCGACAACCGCACGTTTTATCTTGATGATGTCGAACACATGGGATGGAAGCCATATGCGCTTGACGGTGTTAACGTTCATCCGATCCCCGGCGAGCATAATACAATATTCCAGGCGCCGAACGATAAAATTTTTGCCAGCATTTTGCAAAAATGCCTCGACGAAGCGGTTAATAAATAGAAAGTCCGTAGTCTACAGTCTCAAGTCCAAAGTCATCAGTGCTTATCGATATTACGAAAGGTCAATTCTTTTTTAGACCTTTGCCGGTACTTTCGACTTAAGACTTAAGACTACAGACTTAAAATGCCCCTCATCACTATACAAAACCGTTACTTAACCGATATTACCTGGCTTAATGCCATCGGGTGCAGTTTTAAGGCGCAAAACAGCGTGGATATTTGGCGAATAAACATCAATGCCAATTTGTCCCGGCTTGACGGTTTCCGGGCAATATTGAACTTAAACGAACAGGCAAGGGCCGACAGGTATTTTCACCAGAAAGATACCAGCAGGTTCATTGTAAGCCGGGCGGCCCTCCGGGTTATTTTAGGAAAATATTTAAACCTGACGCCTGCCGGGGTTGAATTTCAAATCGGAACCAATAAAAAGCCTTATATTAAGAATGCCGGAACGAGCGCCTTGTTTTATAACGTATCTCACTCCGGCTCATGGGTAATAATTGCGGTGTCAGACTTTGAAGTGGGCGCAGACACCGAATTTGCCGACCCGTCTTTTGATTATAAAGATATAATCAGGGAAAACTTTAGCGCGGCCGAAATTGCCCATATCAATGAAAACTCATCATTCGAAAGCTTTTTTAGCCTATGGACACGAAAAGAGGCCCTAACCAAAGCCACAGGAAAAGGGCTTGACGACGATTTGAAGCTAATTCCATGCCTCGAAGGAACGCACAATGCCGAAAGCACAGTAATTTTGTCAACCGAAAGCTGGCTGGTAAGCACTTTTAAATTAGATGAACAGCACATCGCAAGCGTTGCTGGCAACGCCAAAGTTGCGAGTCACAAATTTTGGGATATTAATTTGTAAGATAGCCAACGCTCTTTCAATATTTCAATCCGGTTAAGTTACTGAAGGCCAGTGCCGGCAGATATTATTTAATTTTTTGGCTATTATTAAAATATTAGCAGAGCAAAATAATATTTATCGAACCAGGGAAGTGGCGAAATAAATTATAGAATTTAAAAAGATAAACTTAGATTTATAAAGGATAAACCACGTTTTCTGATATAGTTTATCAGAACCTTTTTTTCAAAAATACGTAATCAGGTAAAAATTGTAAATATTCACACCAACGTACGATGAAAAAAAGAATTCTGATTGTTGACGATGACCTGAGCATTTTAAAGCTCTTGAATTTCATTCTCTCAAGGGACTATGAAATAGTTGTTAGAAATAATGGTATCGATGCTTTTTCCTGGCTCGAGGATGGGAACATCCCTGAATTGATCATATCGGACCTCCAGATGCCTTATTTCGACGGACAATCTTTTATAAAAAATGTAAAGATCAGCGGGCTTTACCGTGACATCCCGATCATCATGCTTTCCGCAGCACATGATTTGGATGAACAGGTTAGCAAGATGTCATTCCAGGTTGACGCATATATGCCAAAACCCTTTAACCCAACTTCATTAAAATCAGCCATCCATCAAATATTAGATATTTATGACGCAGCCTATAGCATCTGAGTGGAATGAAAATGCAGGTGCGCACACCAGGATCGCCTATGCAGGATCGGACTTAAAAGACTTAGTGGCGACTGAACTCAACCCCTATTTTAATATAACTTTTAATGATTCGCTGGCAAAGCTCGAAGAATATCTCGGCTACCAGTCTATCCTGACTATTCCCGAAATCGTTTTGCTCGAAGTTGATGAAAATGGCGATTGCTTTTCGTTGATCGAAAGGTTGAAGAGCAATTTTATGTTCAATGGGATGATCATTGTATTGCTTTCGTTATCTAACGACAGGGACTTCAGGTTAGCCGCGATGCAGCTAAAAGTGCACGATTTTTATGTTTACCCCTTTTCCATGTCGGACCTTCACGAGCGGCTGAATTTTTTGGTAAAATTCAAACTGGTCAAGCCAAAGCTGATGGAAATTTCGCAGGAAGTTGACATGGAATACCGGATTCCCCTTGGCAAGCGTTTGATAGACATTTTCATATCAGGCACCATGCTTTTACTGCTTTCACCCATCATGCTGGCCATTGTAATTGCAATAAAGCTGGGATCAAAAGGGCCCGTAATTTACAAAAGCAAGCGCGTTGGAACCGGTTATAAAGTGTTTGATTTCTATAAATTCAGGTCGATGCGCACCGATGCTGATAAGATGCTTGTCGAGTTATCCACACAAAATCAATACGCAAATGAGGATGGAGGCACAAAAGCCGCATTTGTTAAAATTAAAGACGATCCGCGTGTAACCAAACTCGGTAAATTTTTGCGAAATTCGAGCCTCGACGAACTACCACAGTTATTCAACATTCTGTTAGGGCATATGTCATTGGTTGGTAACAGGCCATTGCCGGTTTATGAAGCAGAAATGTTGACTTCGAACGAGTGGTCGATGCGCTTTTTGGGGCCTGCCGGGCTAACCGGTTTATGGCAGATCACAAAGCGCGGGAAGTCGGACATGTCGGAGCGCGAACGAAAAAATTTGGATAATTTCTATGCACAACATTATTCGTTTTGGCTTGATTTGAAAATACTGGTGAAAACTGTTCCGGCTATGCTGCAGAAAGAAAAAGTATAAACAAATGAACAATAAACTTAAAGCGCTTTGTCTTTCATTATTTATTTTAATTTTTGCTTCTAACGCCTATGCCCAGGAGACCATTTTTAAAGATCTTTCCTACGCCTATCTCGAAAAGTTAATAGCTACAGCAAAAAAGAATTATCCACAGGTTAAAATACTTGACAACCAGATCAACGTAGCCAGGAGCACTTTTCATCAATCAGCTTTCTCATGGCTCGACGCTTTTAGTGCATCATATATTTACAGCCCGCAAAGTGCGATAAACGCCACGCAACCGGTTATTTTTAAAGGTTATCAATTGGTTGCGACCGTTAGTATTGGGTCGCTTTTTGAAAAGCCATATACCATACACAATGCGCGGGTGGCCGTAAAAATTGCTGAAGAGCAAAAAGACCAATATTTTTTAACTATTGAAGCAAATGTGAAACGCTTTTATTTTGCATACCTGGAGGCCCAGGCGGATTTACGGAACAAAGTAAATGCCGTACAGGATGCCACCACCTCTGTAAACCAGCTCAAGCACACGTTTGACAGGGGCGAAACCACATTCCAGGTTTACAATGAAGCTTTAACAAACCTTTATAATCAAACATCTTTCAGGTTACAGGCCGAGTTGGCAGTTTTTACTGCCAAAACTAACCTCGAGGAGTTTTTGGGGGCCAGGCTGGAGAGCATAAAATAACTAATGGAACTATCGTCTTATTTTTCACTTTTAGGAAAATATAAATACATAATAATTATCATTGTACTTGCAACGGTAATTGCCTCATACTTTCTTGTCAAAAACCTGCCGGATGATTACGTTTCAACCACCCAAATTTCCACGGGCATTACCGATGCATCCAAGCATATTTTGGACAAAGATGCCAACCCGGCGGTCCAACAAGACGAAGTAAACCGGGAATTTAACAACCTGATCGAGATACTAAAGCTAAAAAAGCTGATTGACAATGTCTCGTACCAGTTAATTATACATGATCTCAGCAGCCCGGACCCGTTTCGAAAGCTTAACCATCAATTTAAAAACCTGAGTGCAGCTGCCATACAGCATGCACTTTTGGTTTATAGGGCCAAGCTGCAAAATGGCGAACCATTGTCATTATACAATAAGGATGAAAACGGCCTGGAAGAATTGCTGATCTCCATGAAATACGATGAACGCTCGCTGCGTAAATACCTCGACGTTCAGCGCGATGTTGAAAGCGATTTTATTACTGTTAGCTTTACATCAGAAAACCCCCAGCTTTCCGCATACGTTGTCAACACGCTTTGCAAAGAGTTCCTGAACTATTATACGATAAATATCAAGCAAAGCGAATCAAACGCTACTACCTTTTTGTCAAACTTGCTGGTTGAGAAAAGAAACGCCCTTAATGAAAAAAAGGATTCGCTGCAGCAATACAAAATAAAAAATGGAATCTTAAACCTTGATGACCAGGCCAAATCTATCTTCACGCAAATACTCGCTTATAAAGATAAAAAGATTGAGGCCGAACGGACTATTGCCTCCTACGATGGCGCCGTTAAGGCTATAAATAACAGATTCGACCCGAAGGACAGGAAATATATTGAATCGACAATCAGTCAGTATAACCAGGCCATTACAAATACGCAGGACCAACTGCGTACATTAACCGATGAGTACGTACATAGCGGATTTAACCCATCGTACAAACCGGCCATAGATTCCCTGCAAAAACAACTCACCGCCGAAATTGACAATACTTCGGATAAGTACATTACCAATCCCCTGGTAAACAAAGATAACCTGGTGGCCAAAAAGCTGGAGCTTGAGGTAAACAGAGACCTTGCGCGATACAGCGTGGGTGCTATTGACAGGGAATTGGCCGGCCTGAATGCAAGGTTTGACCGCCTTGTTCCTTTTGACGCCACCGTTAAAACCTTTGAATCCGACATCTCAATCGCCAGCCAGGAATACCTGGATGTGCTGAATAAGTATAACGCCCTTAACCTGCAATCTAATTTTTCCATCAAGCTGAACCAGGTACAAGAAGCAACCCCCTCGATTGCCGAGCCGTCAAAAAAAATGCTTCTTATCGTTCTCAGCGGGGCAGTAAGTTTATTTTTATGTCTGCTGGTTTTATTCGTACTTTTTTACCTGGATGATAATATTAAGGAACCCGAGGACCTCGTACGGCGGACGCAGTTACCTTTGCTTGGCGCATTGAACACCATTAGCGGCCCAAAGCCGGATTTGAGGAAGCTTTGGGACGTAGAAAACAGGCAGCGGATGAAGCAATTTAAAGAATTGCTCCGTTCGGTAAGATTTGAAATTGACCAGGAACTTAAGGGCGAAAAGGTGTTGGCAATAACTAGCCTGGGCCCGGGGCAGGGAAAAACATTGCTGGCAACAAGCTTAGCCTACTCCTATTCGGCAATCAATAAAAAAGTTTTGCTGATCGATGGTAATTTCGACAATCCTACCATTAGTAAAACTGTTCAGCCAAAAATGTTCATTGAGGATTACTTCCGAAGCAACGCATATATTGAAAGGGATACAACAGCCATCAGTATTTTAGGCAACCGAGGGGGCGATGTAACTTTGCTGGAAATTAACGACGAAAACCATATCCGGAGCGAGTTTAACGATTTAAAATCAAGATACGATATTATACTGATTGACTTGCCGCCGCTCGACTCGCTAAATAAATCCAAAGAATGGATACTATTTGCAAATAAAACGATCGCCGTGTTTGAGGCGAACAAAACTATCGACCGGTCAGAGGGGCAGTATATTGATTATTTGAAAAATCTTCGCAATAAATTTGCCGGCTGGGTATTAAATAAAGCCGCTGTAAGTAATTATTCAAAAAAGAGGAATTAAAACACCTGTCGCCTTTATTTATTCAACACGTAGGATCGATGAAGATTGAAGCCAAAAAAATAGTCAAAGACCCTTTTGAGGTTTTAACGCCCACACAAAAAGCCTGCTATGTAGCCGCAGTGCTTGTTGCCTTTGTGAGTATATTTGTTTGGGTGGTAGTAATTTTATTTATCTAATACTATTTCCGCTCCCGCAAGATGCAGAACGACCGGCTCGAAAATAACATCCAAAGGAAAACATTTCTTCAAAAAATAGTTGTTAAAAAACTGGCCGCGCCTGCTGTCATCATCTTTTTATTGCTGATTTCGATAATGATCAGCGCAGTTATCGCCCGGCAGGGCTATGTAACCGGTGTAATAATCTTGTGCGGCGTGTTAGCTTTGCCGGCGGTTTATGCCGTAGCGGCCTGGCCCGAATTCGGTATCGTTGCATTGATTGTCGCCTCATTTTTAATAAATTATTCGTCCCGGTTTTTACCTGAGTCAACACCGATCGGCCTGGTGATGGATGCATTAACCTACCTGTTGATCCTTGGTTTTTTCATCAGGCAAAAAAGAGAAAAAGACTGGAGTTATTTCGACAATCCGATCTCATATTTTGTGCTAATCTGGATTGGCTACAACCTTTTTGAGGTCATTAATCCGTCTTCTCCATCAATTCTCGAATGGGTTTTTACCGTCCGCACCGTTGGCTTCCTGATGTTGATGTATTATATATTCCTGTTTCATATCCGCACAAAAAAGTTTATCAAATTCTTATTGAAGCTCTGGCTTCTGCTTGCGGTTATCAGCGCAATATCCGGTTTCCAACAGGAACATTTTGGCTTATTATCTTTTGAACATGACTGGCTTTATCGTGTCCCGGAACGTTTTAAATTGTTGTTTATCGGCGGCCATCTGCGCAAATGGGGTATATTCTCAGACCCTGTTGTGTTCGCTTTTAACATGGTGATGGCCGCTATTATATGTATCATTCTTATAATAAGCAATATTAAAACTTCAAAAAAATTAATACTGGGTATATTGGCTGCGTTTTTTATCATGGTGATGCTTTATTCAGGCACGCGCGCAGCATATGTACTCATTCCCGCCGCGCTGGGCATGCTGACCATATTAAATTTTAATAAAAAGATATTCATGTTTGTTGTTGCGGGCGGGTTTGCGCTGGGAATATTGATACTTATGCCCACGTCAAACCCAACGCTGGCCCGGTTTCAGAGTGCTTTTAAACCCGGAAAGGATGCCTCTTTTGAGGAAAGGGCCAGGAACCAAGCCCGCATTAAACCCTTTATCCTGTCGCATCCGATCGGCGGCGGCCTCGGCGCGGTTGGCGTATGGGGCGAGCGGTTCGCACCTAACTCCTATCTTGCCCACTTTCCGCCTGATAGCGGCTACGTGAGGGTTGCTGTTGAAATGGGCTGGATAGGGTTGCTGATATTTTGCGTCTTCAATTTTGTCATTCTGTACAAGGGCATAGGCTATTACTTCCTCATCAGGGATCCCGAGCTTAAGTCGTATTGTTTAGCGATGATTTTAATAATTTTCATACTCGATATCGGTAACTATCCGCAGCAATCCATCGTACAATACCCGTCGAATATTCTATTCTTTTTGGCGGCAGCACTTTTAAATGTTACAATGAGGTTGGATATTGAACAAAGAGAATTAACGCCCCCGGTACCCGTTAAACACTATTGAGCCCGGCTAAACAAATTAAAAAATGCAGTTACTGAATACTGTTAAATCAAATCCCGGACTAAAAAAATTTTTACATTGGCTCCTGATACCCCGCGGGCAGGCCAGGCCTAGGCTATGGGTTAGGTTATTTGTGAATCCATTCGTTCATAAAAAAGGCCGGAATACCATCATTAGGTACAATACAAGGATGGATCTGCTGCCCTTTAAAAACTTTGAAATAGGATCGAACAGTATTATTGAAGATTTTGCTACCATAAACAATGGTGTCGGCGATGTATTTATCGGAAACAATACGGGCATCGGTTTAAGCAATGTGATTATCGGTCCGGTTAAAATTGGAAATTACGTGATGCTTGCCCAGAACATTGTTGTTTCGGGGCTTAATCATGGATACGAAGACGTGAACGTGCCGCCGAGGCTACAGAAAGTAGTAACCAGGCAAATAACCATCGAAGATAATGCGTGGATAGGCGCTAACTGCGTTGTTACAGCGGGAGTAACTATCGGCAAACACTCGGTGATTGGCGCCGGGAGCGTAATAACGAAAGACATACCCCAATATTCTGTAGCTGTTGGCAATCCTGCCAGGGTTATTAAAAAATACAATTTTGAAACCAATAGCTGGCAAAAGGTATAATGGGTATCCAAAATAAGTTAATCAATAAACACGCGCTTTCACTGGCAAGCAACGCGGTAATGCCGGTGGTGGGCATGGTTACGGTCGGGCTTTTGGCCCACAAGATGTCAAAGCCTGAATTTAGTCACTGGATTATCTTCTTAACGACATTCACGCTCGCCAACCTTTTCAGGAGCGGTTTTTTGCAGACTGCGCTGGTTAAATTTTATAACAGCGCGGACAAAGAGCGCGCGCGGATTGTTACGGGTTCAACGTGGTATATCGGCTTTTTGCTCACAGCTTTTTTGGGAGTTATAAGCTTGCTGCTCATTGTTTTTTACCATGGCCACCCTGTGGTCGAACTTACCGTAAAGTGGTTTGCTATCATATTTTTCAGTACGCTTCCTTCCAGCGTGGCCCTGTGGATACTACAAGCCGAGGAACGGTTCGACCGCGTTTTTATCCTGCAACTCACCTGGCAGGGCTGTTTCCTGGCACTGATTATTTTGCTCATCTTTTTTCATAAAGCAACATTTTCGATAATAATTATTGCGTATTGCTCCACTGCCATGATCACCAGCCTTGTTTCAATTGTTACCGGCTGGGCAAAAATGGCTACAATCAGGTATAAAACAAGCGAATGTGTAAAGCAGTTGGCTAACTTCGGCAAGTATAGCGTAGGCACGTCTGTAAGCTCGTATCTATTGCGGAGTTCGGACACTTATATTATCAACTTCATGTTTATCGATCCTACCGTGGTTGGCATATACTACCTGCCGCAAAGGCTGATGGAAGTGGTGGAAATCCCTTTAAGAAGTTTTACTGCTACAGCTTTACCAGCCATGTCGGCGGCCGTTCAACGGGATGACAAAAGCCAGCTTACCTATATCCTTAAAAAATATGCAGGAATATTAACTATGCTGATCATCCCAATTACGCTGGGCTCATTTATTTTTGCTGACCTGATCATAGATATTTTGGGCGGTCATAAGTACGTCAACACCTATGCCTCGAATATTTTCAGGATATTTATGTGTTTTGCGTTGCTGATGCCGGTCGACCGTTTTTTTGGTATAACGCTGGATATGCTGAACAAGCCCCACATCAATATGACAAAGGTTATAATCATGCTGATTGTTAATATTGCAGGCGATTTTGCCGGGATATTTATATTCCATAACCTGTACGGGGTTGCACTGGCTTCGATACTCACTTTCTTGTCGGGAGTGTTGTACGGATATTGGATATTAAAAAAACACCTTAATTTTACCATGCTCGGCATATTAAAAATGGGTTTTATCGAATCAAAGGCATTAGCGGCCGGTATGATTTTAAAATATTCAAAAAAAGAAGCTTAAGAAAGTTGTGCCAGCGCTTTATGATAAACAAATAACCCCTTGATTTTTTTAGCATGAGCCTTAAAAACCAGCATATTATTATTTTTTCGCAAATGCAATTTGACGGTCGCCTCGAATCGACAAATTACACGATGGCCAAACACCTGGCGAAAGATAATTATGTGTATTATGTAGACAGGCCGTATACCCTGCGCGACTATTTTAAATTCAGGGGCACACCTGGTTTTCGCATCCGAAAGCCTCATTTTTTTTCATCAAAAAATAGTTTCATCGAAACGGAAATTCCGAACTTAAAGATCATTATTACACCGCCCGTTCCATCGATAAATATGTTGCCCGAAGGCAAATTATATCGGCTGGCGCTCAAGATGAACGAACTGATAGTAGGCAAACGTTTAAGAAAAGTAATTAAAGAACTAAACATCGAAAATTACATTTATATAAACTCCTATAATTTCTCCTTCCCGTCGCTTCATAAGTTAATTGACCCTGTCTTAACGGTATATCATTGCGTAGACCCTATAATTGAGCCGTACCAAACAAAACATGGGTTGATATCCGAAGATATCTTGGTAAAAAGTGTCGACATGGTGATTTGTACCAGCAAGGAATTATGCAACAAAAAAGCATCATTAAATAAAAACTCATTTTTTATACCCAATGCTGCAAACATCAGCCATAGCCAAAAGGCGCTTGATCCGCAACTGCCGGTAGCGGATATACTGGCAGGCATAAAAAGGCCGGTGATCGGTTACTTTGGAGCCATTGAGCGAAGAATAGATTACGACCTGGTAAACCAACTGGTTAAACTGAACGCTGATAAAAGTTTTGTATTTATCGGACCAATAGACCGGTATTACCTGAAGGAAGAAGATTACACAGCTCACAACGTTTACCTGAAAGGCCCTGTTCCCTATGAGCAGATGCCGGCGGTGCTAAAAGGGTTTGATGTAGCGATAATACCGTTTAAAAAAGATGAGGTAAGCAATCATATTTTTCCTTTAAAACTCTTTGAATATCTTGGTTCAGGCAGGCCGGTGGTATCAACTGACTTTAATTCGGACCTGGAAGACTTTACCCTGAACACCGTTTGTTATTGTAAAACTGCACAAGAGTTTTCTGAAGCGCTAAACGAGGCGCTGCGGGACACCCCATGGTTGCAGCAAAAAAGGCTTGCCATAGCAGCCGATAATACCTGGGAACACCGCATAGTTGAGATAAAAGACCTGCTAAAGGCAAACCTTGACAAAAAACATAGAAAAAAAGCTGTTTCGGCGTAAAAAAAATTAACAAAATCCCATCATTTTTACAAAACATACGTATAACGACATTACGTATGGAAATTATCAAATTTATTGCAGCAATTGTCACAACGGTAATCTTTATATACCTGGCTGCGTACAGTTTATACCTGTTTGTATTTTCTGCAGCGGGTAAATTAATCAGGGTAAAAAATCCGCCGGTTAGCGAGCGGCTGTCAAAGTTCGTTATTTATATATGTTCCTATAAGGAGGATGAAATCATATTGAACTCGGCTGCCAGCGCCATTACCCTGAACTACCCGAGAGATTTGTTTCATATATGTGTGATTGCCGATTCATTGAAGCCGGAAACAATACAAAAATTACGGAAAATGCCGATCCAGGTATTGGAAGTAGTGTTTGAAAGCAGTACCAAATCAAAGGCGCTGCACAAAGCTATCGAAAACACCACAGGCAGCTTTGATGCTGCGATAGTATTTGACATTGATAATGTAGCATCGGCTGATTTTCTATACGAGATAAATAACTATCTGCAGGCAGGCAATAAGGTGGTGCAAGGCCATAGGGTGGCAAAAAACACAAATACTTCAATAGCTGTGCTCGACGCTATCAGTGAAGAAATTAATAACCATATATTCCGCAAGTCGCAGCGGGTGTTTAACCTTTCGGCCGCCATCATCGGGTCGGGAATGGCGCTTGAATATGATTTATTCAAAAATGTGATGCTGCGGATTGATGCGGTTGGCGGCTTTGACAAGGAAATGGGCTTACTGCTAACACGGGATAAGATCAGCGTGGCTTATGCCGAAAACGCCCTTATTTACGATGAAAAGGTGAGCAATCCCGAAATATTTAAAAAACAACGCCGCAGATGGCTTTCGGCACAGTTTAATCTGCTGAAGAAATATGGAACCAGTGCTTTTGGCGCTCTTTTAAAGGATGGCAACTTCGACTATTGTAATGAAATTTACCAGACAGCCATTTTACCAAGAATTTTAATGCTTGGGTTAATGCCTTTTATGCTCGTTGTTTCATTGCTCACGCCCGGCATCGGGCCGGGCTGGCAATTGTGGTTGGCGGCGACAGCCTGTTGTTATACCGGCATCGTTATAGCCATCCCGGCGGCTTTTGTAAATGATAAATTATTAGGCGCGGTTTTGCGAATACCAATGATATTTTTTACCATGCTTACACTGCTGTTTAAGTTAAAGGGCGCGAATAAAAAGTTTATTCATACGCCGCACATCCATAACGCAGAGCAGTCCGTATAAACGTAAATTGGTGTTGTTTACATTAAAAGGTTAAATCAATTCAGAAAGAAAGATAAGGATGAGTACTAACGTACATATTGAGCAGGATAATTGGAACGAAACGTTCGCTGCATATCCTAAGGAAACTTTGCCCTATTTTTTGAACCAATGTGCAAAACAATATGCCGGTAAAACTGCCATAAAGTTCCATGGGCGTACGTTATCATACCAAAATCTATCTGAAAGCTCAAATAAGCTTGCTAAATTATTGATTGACAATGGCATACAAACGGGAGATATCGTGGCGCTAGCCCTTGACCGCTCTCCTGAAATGGTTATTTCGTTGTTAGCTATCCTTAAATCGGGTGCGGCGTACATTCCTCTCGACCCGGAATATCCAAAAGACAGGATAGAGTTTATGCTGGAAGATTCATCGGCTAAAGTTCTCCTCACCTCAAAAAAACATGCAGGTCATTTTCAATCGCAGGCCGCCGAAATCTTAATCGAAGACGCGCTGATTAAACTCAGCGATTACAACGGCTCCGCGCCGGATGTGCAGTTGGGCAGCGACGACCTGGCTTACGTGCTTTATACATCAGGTTCAACGGGAAAGCCGAAAGGCGTGCAGATAAGGCATGATAACCTTGTTAATTTTTTGCTGAGCATGCAAAAGGCGCCGGGGATGACCGCTGATGATAAATTACTGGCGGTTACAACTATTTCTTTTGACATAGCCGGGCTTGAATTATATCTGCCTTTGATATCGGGCGCGCAGCTTATATTGTCAAATTCCGAAACAGCGAAAGATGGCCGCTTACTGCTCGATCTTGTTAAAGATGAAAATATAACTTTTATGCAGGCTACGCCCTATACATGGCGTATGATGCTGGAAGCCGGTTGGGAAAATTATCTTCCGATAAAAATCCTTTGCGGCGGCGAAGCGTTGCCGAAAGACCTGGCAGGCAAATTAACCTCCCGCAGCGGCTCGTTATGGAATATGTACGGGCCTACCGAAACTACGATATGGTCAACGGCAAAACTTATTAAAAGTGAAGAAGATATTACTATCGGCCGGCCAATAGCCAACACGCAGGTTTATATTTTGGATGAAAATTTAAACAACCTCAACGATGGCGAAATTGGCGAAATTTTTATTGCAGGCGATGGCGTTGCTAAAGGATATTTAAACAGGGCAGAATTGACTGCCGAACGTTTCATAGCCGATCCGTTTTCGGAAAAACCGGGTGGAAAAATGTACCGTACCGGCGATCTTGGCAAGATCAAAGAAAATGGGGAAATCCAATGCCTGGGCCGCATTGACCACCAGGTAAAAGTACGTGGTTACCGCATCGAGCTCGAAGAAATTGAGCATGCGCTGATACAGCAGCCAGGCGTTAAGGAGGCGGTTGTTGTTGCCCGCGAAGACAATCCCGGCGACCCGCGTCTGGTAGCCTACCTGGTTTTGACAGCCGACGCCGAAGCGAATGATATAAAGGCGCAAACCTTTAGCTGTCATAAGGCATTAATGGCCATACTGCCAGAATACATGGTCCCGGATGATTTTGTAATGCTGCCCGAGATTCCCATTACACCAAATGGCAAGATTGACCGCAAAGCCCTGCCGAAACCTGATTATAGCCTGATAAACCGGAACGGCGAATATGTTGCACCGCGGACAGATGTTGAAAAACAGGTTGCTGAAATATGGCAGGAACTGATGGGCCTCGAAAAGATCAGCATCTTCGACAATTTTTTTACGTTAGGAGGCCGTTCGCTGGTTGCCGTGCAAATAATGGCCCGGATTGAAAAATTAACCGGCAAGCGCCTGCCCTTGGCCACGCTGTTTGAACACTCGACAATAGAAAAATTGTCATTGCGGCTTAATGTAGATGCTAAATCTATAACCTGGGAATCGCTGGTACCGATAAAACCTCGGGGGTCAAAAATGCCCCTCTATATAGTTCATGGCGCCGGTCTGAACGTGTTATTATTCAACGCGCTTGCCATGAATATGGATGAAGAGCAGCCCGTTTACGGTCTGCAGGCCCGCGGCCTTAACGGCATCGACGAGCCGCTGGATGTAATGGAAGAGATAGCGGCAAATTATATTACAGAAATTATAGCGCAAAATCCGACCGGGCCCTATGCGCTTGCTGGTTATTCCCTGGGCGGCACCATAGCCTACGAAATGGCGCACCAACTGATACAAATGGGTAAAGAGGTGAAAATGCTTGCCGTATTTGATACCTATGCAAAGCAAACCGATGCATACGACCCATTTTTGAAAAGAACATTTAGCCGCGCCTGGCTTATTGTTATGAAATTGCTATACAGTTTTGTTCTGTTTGCCCAGGACCCAAAGAGAACTTTTGAATATAAAAGTTTGATATTGAAACGACGTTTAATCAGGTTTTTTTGGAAGGTTAAAGGAACCGAAGAAAAACGCGAAGGCTTCTTTGCTTACGACAATGAGATTGACGAAGCAAGCGCCAGGGCAAAACGTAATTATTATCAAAAACCGCTCGACATTACCGTGGACCTATTCAGGGCGAAAAAGAAAACTTTTTACATGAGCGATTTTAAATACCTCGGCTGGCGCGAGTTCGCATTGAAGGGCGTAAATGTACATGACATTCCCGGCGAACATAATACCATATTTGCGCCGCCAAACGACGAAAAATTTGCGGTCGTTTTACAGGAGTGCCTTGACCGCGTATCTGCTGCGAAATGATGAAAAAAACAGTTTCCGTTGTTACGGTAAATTTTAACCAGCCCCAGGTTACTGAGGAGTTGCTGCAATCAATTTCCATCGCCAGCCTGCCTTTACAGGTAATTGTGGTTGATAACGGCAGCAAAACCGACCACACTGCCGCCTGGAGGACAAAATACCCGCATGTTGAATTTATCCGCTCGGAAAAGAATTTGGGTTTCGCGGGTGGAAATAACCTGGGTATAAAGAAAGCTACAGGCGATTACATTTTCCTGGTTAATAATGACACCGAATTCACCGCCGGACTGGTTGAAAAATTGGTTGAAGTGATGGAACACAACCCGGAAGCGGGCATGGTTTCGCCAAAAGTTAAATATTATGCCAATAAAGATCTGATCCAGTACGCCGGCTATACGCCCATCAATTATTATACCTGCCGCAATAGCTGCATAGGCAAAGGCGAAAAAGACGATGGCAAATATGACAATTCACCCGTGCAAACAGCTTATTGTCACGGTTCGGCTATGATGATTAGAAAAGCTGCCATCGAAAAAGCAGGCCTGATGACTGAAAGCTTTTTTTTGTACTATGAAGAGCTTGATTGGTGCGAACGTATAAAACACGCCGGTTATCAGTCATGGGTTTGTACCGATGCCGTGATCTATCATAAAGAATCTATTTCGGTGGGTAAAAAAAGCAAACTGAAAGAGTATTTCATGAACCGTAACCGCATATTGTTCATGCGCCGTAATGCTCCGGTTTTAAACAGGACCATTTTTTATGCCTATTTTGGTTTGCTGGTGGTGCCGCGAAATGTATTGACTTACATTAAAGATAAAAATTACAATTTTATACCCACGCTCTTCAAAGCCATTTGGTGGAATTTTGCGCACAGCAAAAACAGCAGGGACCTGGGATATCCTATTAATACCATCGCATGACACTTCTATTTTGGTTAGCGCTTTTTATTGTTTTTTATACCTTTATGGGCTATGGCATATTGCTGTACCTGATCATCAGGATAAAACGGATTTTCAAAGGCAAACCTGTTACCCCCACTCCTATTACCGACTTGCTGCCGAACTGCACACTGGTGGTGGCCGCTTATAATGAAGAGTTGGTTATAGAAGAAAAGATCATAAACTGCCTCAAGCTGAAATATCCGGCCGGAAAATTAAAATTATTATTTGTTACCGATGGGTCGACCGACCGGACGGCAGAAATTATTGCAGGTTACCCGCAAATACAGCACATGCACCAGGATGGGCGCTCGGGCAAAATTGCAGCGGTGCATCGCGCTATGGAATATGTGAATACCGAAATTGTGGTATTTACCGATGCCAATACGTTCTTAAACCCCGAAGCGATTACCCGCATATGCAAACATTACGCCGATGAAACCGTTGGCGCTGTGGCGGGCGAAAAGCGCGTGCAAATAAATGAAAATGCGGATGCCAGCGCGGCTGGAGAAGGTTTTTATTGGAAATATGAATCGGCGCTAAAAAAATGGGACTCCGAACTATATTCCGTAGTTGGCGCCGCCGGTGAATTGTTTAGTGTCAGGCGTTCCCTTTACGAGGATGTGCCCGCTGATACCATACTGGATGATTTTATGATCTCGATGCTTATTGCCGCAAAAGGTTACCGCATAATTTACGAACCTGATGCTTTTGCAATAGAAACGGCCTCTGAAAATGTTTCGGAAGAGCTGAAACGAAAAATAAGAATTGCCGCGGGCGGTATGCAATCGATATTACGTTTAAAAAGCCTTTTCAATCCCTTCAAATACCCGGTACTTTCGTTTCAGTATGTCAGCCACCGGGTACTAAGGTGGACGCTTACCCCCTTCCTGCTTATACTTGTATTTGTTTTGAACGGCATTATTGCCTTTAAGTCCGCCGAAACTTTTTATATTTTAATATTTTTTGCCCAAGTTGTTTTCTACCTGCTTGCCCTGCTCGGCTTCATGATGGAAAAGCGGCATATACGGATAAAAGCGTTGTTTATCCCCTATTATTTTTGCGTGATGAATTATGCCGTACTGATGGGCATCATCCGTTATTTTGGTAAAAAGCAAAGTGCCGTTTGGGAAAAAGCACAAAGGAAACAGGCTGCCGTCTAAACTGGTAACTCAACAAACTTATAATTTTTTCATCATCCAGATATCAGTAAGGTGCTGGCTGTTGCCCATTTGCTCATTTAGATATTGAAAGCCAAAATGCTCATACAATCTAACAGCCTGCTTTAATTCAAACATCGATTCAACATAAACGCCATGATAGTTTAACTCCCTGGCACTTTGTAAACACCGGCGTATCAATTCTTTTCCTATTCCCATTCCGCGCGCAGCAGGTTGTATATACATTTTTACCAGTTCGCAAACCCCAGGCGAAAGTTGGTCCGTGGGAAAGATACCCGCTCCCCCAGCCACTTCTCCATTTAATTCCACAACGAAATACTCGCTTCCTGCGGTAGATTGAAAAAGTTCAAATAAATGATCGGTGGTTGATTCATAATATACAGTGCCAGGTTTATTAACTTTAAATTCCTCCATCGTCTTCCTGATCACGCGCGCCAGGGCAAGGTTATCCCCGTATTGTATATTTCTCAAAAACAAATTACTTTCCGTCATGTAAAAAAATTAGAGATAAAGCTCCATATGGATATTCGATCGTTCATATGGAGAGGGCTTGCCCGCGATTCTTTTAAAACCCAACTTATAATACAAATTAATAGCTGGGGTAAGGGTTGTATTACTCTCGAGGTAAAGCCTTTTAATGCCATTTTCTTTGGCTTTTTCAATTGCGGCATTTCCTAGCAGCCAACCTATACCTTTTCCTTTTGCTTCGGGCGAAACGGCCATTTTTGATAGTTCGAAGGTATCGTCGCCACTTTTAACGAGTGCGCAGGTGCCAACAGGTTGATCGTTATACAAAGCAAAAAGAATATGGCCGCCGTTTGCTAAAACGTATTCTTCGGGGTGGTCCAATATCTTGTGATCGGCATCTTCCATTTTAAACCACGTCGTTATCCACTCAACATTTAACTGCTTAAAGGCCGCGCGATATGCGGCCTGGTAGTCAACAATCCTTATATCCTTGCTTTCGCGCAGCTTTTTTTCCTCCTGTACTCTTTTCAGCAAACTCTTTTGTCCTAAAAGATATTCCCACTCTTCTATGGCCCTCCAAATGTTGTTTTGGGTTTCTGCAAGCGCAGTTTCAACGGCCGCATTTACGTCGAGATACTGCGTTTGTATGCGTTTATTAATTGCATGGCCTTTGTCGGTTAACCTTACATAGTTTTCACGTCCGTCGTTTTTATTGTCCCCCTTTTTAACAACATCATCTCTTATCATTTCTTTAACAATGGTACTGACTGAGGGATGCGAATGGCCTATTTCCAGCGCTATTTGGGTAATCGATTTGTCTTCGCCAGATGACAGGGCATAAAAAACCGGGAACCATTTCGGCTGAATTTCGACATTATAAAGAGCATAAACCTCCGCAGCTTGCTCAGTCAGCAATTCACTTAACCGCCGCAGACGGCTGCCGATAGCCATTTTCCCAACTTTATTGTAAAAATCCATAAGTGTGTAATACATTACGTAATTGATTACGCAATTTAATCGAGTAAATTGAATTTTCAAAATATTTGCAAAATTTTTTTAACTATAAAATAGCGCGGTGGAAGACCGTTCAGCTGACAAACAAACTGATCACGTTTTTAGCTATTTGCTGTGCGGTGCACATTAATACAGGGTCGTGGCCGCGACGGGTATTTTTAAGGATGGCCAAAGTCCGCAGGTTCATCTCTTCCTGATCGTTTACTATGTAGTGATGCCGGTATTCCTTATTCATTGGTTTACAAAACGACACTACATGCGCGCCGGCATACAGCGCTTCTGATAAAACCGCGCCAAAACCTTCATAAGCTGAAGGGTGCAAAAACACTTTCGAGCGCTGCATTAATTCCAAAACCTCCCTATGCGGCAACTCCCCGGCAAAAAAAATATTGCTTTTTAAATCCAGCGATTCAGTTTTGGCCTTCAGCGCCGCCATTTGAGGGCCATTTCCGCAAATAACGGCGCTGATGCCGGGAAAAAACCTTTTTAAAAATGCCACCGTCTCTATAAAAAGATGATATTGCTTTAAAGGGATCAATGACCCCGCAGCCAAAATGTCTATGTCCCTTTTGGCAGGTGGGGTGTTAAAAAGCGAGGTATCGATTCCGACAGGTATCACCTGCAATGGCGAAATCCCATAATTTTCCGTTACTTCTTTAGCGATGAAGTCAGACAGGGCGATCAGCGAATCCCCCCTGGGCCTTATCCATTTAAAGTATTTGTTCCCGCCTTTGGCATCTTGCCCCAATAACCAGGAGTAATGCGTTAAATGATGTCGTTTTGCAAAATAGCTGCCAACCAAAGCACATTCGCCGAACCAAAAGCTAAGCAAACCCATTAGCCGGTACTCCCTTTGTATTTTTCCTAATACCTTCCAGGTTTTAGCCCAGGTTGACAGGCGTTTCAATTTCCCTTTATTTGTGCCGTTAATCGCGATCACTTTTATGCCATGCCATTGGTAGCTTGCCGAGGTAAAGGGGTATTGGAGCGCTAAAACAATAATATTCAGACCAGGGCAGATCTCTTTTAACGCCTTGACGAATATTTGCTGGGAAGGCACACAAACGGTGTCCGCTTCGTTTGCGGGGAAGCCGGGACTAAGAATAACAAGTGTTTCGACCCTATGCTTCATTCAGCGAAAATGTTTTGCTGCAATATTTTAAACTGTCGCGGTTATGTGTTATAAACAATATCATCTTGCCTTTTTGGGCAAGCGCCTGTAATTGTATAAGGATTTCTTTTTCAGACTGGTCATCCATTTCGCCAAAGGGCTCATCCAAAATAAGCAGGTCGAAGTCATGATAAAGGGCCCGGGCCAGCATGGTCCTTTGCCGCTGGCCGCCGCTTATATTTTTACCATTTTCCTTAATTATCTTTTCCATGCCCTCGGGATATTTTTCCAGCAGTTTATCAATCCCGCAAAAAGAAGCTACTTCAACCAGTTTTTCCTTGTCATACGCATCGTCTGCAAGGGTGATATTTTTCAGGATTGAATCATGTATAAAAAACGGCTGTTGTTTTATATACGAAATTCTGTTTTGGTAACGATGCCGGTCATTTGCTGTGGCCGCTTTATTATTTATGCAAATACCACCGCAGCCAGGCTCTAAAAACCCGAGCAAAATATTTATTATGGTTGTTTTCCCTTTACCGGATGGGCCCGAAATTCCGGCAAAATCGCCGGGAGCGAGCTGAAAACTGACACCAGATAAAATTTGATGGCCTTTGTACTTAAAGTAAACGTTCTCGAATTTCAGAGACCTGATCTGTTGCACAGGTTCGATTTCTTTTATGCCGCCCGCTTCGCTGATGTCTTGGAAAAGGTCACTTATCGTGAATTGATAGGTTTTCATTTGCCCCGTGCTGTTTAATATTTTGATGATACCGGGTATAATTTTATATGCCGCCGCCATAAAAATTCCAATCGTCAGAAGGTCGACCGACGAGCCGTTCGATGATAATTTATTCACGGCTATCAAAATAAAAAAGCCCAAAACGGCAAAAATCTCTACCAGGCGGGTGGGCAGGCCCTGCAAAGTTTGCTGGGTGGCAATATTTTCATTCAATTGCTGCTGGTAATTATAATACCGCTCGATGAAAAATTCATTCTTTTGATAAATATTGCTTTCAACATAGCCCGACAGCGATTCTTGCAGATGCTGGATAGTTTTTTCGCTGACGATTTTTGTGCGTGCGCGGATGTCCTTTAACTTTTTTCTTATAAACCAGGCCAAGGAAACCACCGGCGGCAGCAAGAGTAAAAACAAGAAAAAGAACAATGTTGGATGATAAAAAAGAATAGCTACCGTCGTAAAAAAAATTAAGATGATTTGGGAGACAACCTGTTGAAAATTTGTGAGGATATAATGGCTGAACTCAATAGGCTGCTGGCTTATTTTCCGTATCTGAACCGATGAATCAATATTTACGAAACGGGTATAACTATCGGTAAGGTAATTTGAAATATTTTTTTTTGACAACCGGGACGCTACATTGTAAAAAAAATGGTGCTGCGACTTTAAGCCCCTGTAACCAATCCAGTTTTTGATACTGAAAAGGACCAGAAAAATACCGATCAATGCCAATGAATTTTGGTTGACGAGAAATTTGGGTAGAAAAGAAATTTGGGGCAGTGAGGCGTCCTTTGTATAAAAATTTATTACGACCAATAACAATCCCAAAAATGCTATGTCAAGAATACCGATAACAAGATCGAAAATGATGAGCATAACCAGCTTTACCTTTTCTGTCCTGTCAAGAATATTTAAAATACCTTGCAAAATACGCTTCAATTCGTTGGGTGTAAATAGGGTTATAACAGGCTGTAATTTGCCGTTTTACGGGCAAAATGTACGCTGTTATGAGTTACGTGAAAACGGCCTTAGCGGTTGCCTGCGACGAATTTAATTAGCGAAGCGCCTTTTACCTTAATTGAAGAATACGGTGAACTCCGTCTGTTTTTCAGCCACCGTTTTTAGCGAGAATTCAAAGCCATGATTTATCAATATTTCCCGGACGAGGGTAAGCCCTATCCCCTGCCCATCTTTTTTGGTGCTGTAGAATGGGGAAAACATATTTGCAGTTTGTTCGGCGCTGATCCCCGTACCGGTATCGGAAATTGTAAGGCTTTTTTTTTCCTGATTGGTTTTAAAGCTTACCGTTCCTGTTAAATCAATTGCCTCGATTGCATTTTTTACGATGTTAATTAAAACCTGCTCCATTTGCTGTTCATCCGCCATAATGCTGAACGTACTCCCGGCCAGGTCAAATTCAAATTCCACCTCTTTCTCTTTTGCTTTGATGCCCATTAGTTGTGAAACTGAATTAACGAGGTGGTGCAGGTCAAGCGGCCGTTTATTGGCTTTAGGCAGTTTTACCAATTCGGCAAAATTCCGCATAAAAAGGTTGAGGTTCTGGTTGCGGTCAATCGCAACCTGCAGGGCATCTTTCAAGTTATTAAATTGATGTCCTTCCCAAAGCTTTCCCGTTTTCAAGGCTGATTGAAGGATGGAGTTCACCGGCCCTATCGTATTGTTAACTTCGTGCGCCATCATCCTGATCACCTTTCCGTACACGTTTTTTTCGGCCGCCAGTATTTCGGCCGTCAGATCTTCGATCATAATAAAATGACGCGAAAATCCGCGATCAATAAAGTGCGATTTTTGCAGCATATAGGTGCTTATGCCATCAAGCTTAACCACGGAGGTTTCCCCCGATTTTAAACGTTTTATTTGTTCGAACAATGGGTGCCGATGTTTGTCAACGGGGTATCCAAGCAGTTGCTCCGCGCCAATCCCCAAAATTTGCTGTGCCTTCGGATTTATTTGCTGGATATTATCATCATAATCCAAAATAACTATCCCGGTTGGCGAGGTAAATATTAATTTTTCCAAAAAAAAATGCTGCTGCTCCTGCCGGGTACGTTCAATACGCAACTCGTCCATCATTTGGTTGTACACATCGATCAGCTGATCCATTTCGTGTTTCCCTGTAGACAAAAACTTAACGTTAAAATCACGGTCCTTAATGGCTTCAACACCCTGCATTAATGTTTTTAAGGGCGCTATCAGTTGTCTGTATAGCTGAATTGAGATAACAATGGAAACAATAATTACTGTTTCGGAAACTATAAACCATATCTTGTTTTCGATAAATATAAAATAGCTGAGCGCCAGGGCAGCAAGGTGCAGTATTGTAACGAACAAAATGTACTTAGTCCTCAGCTTCATCGTAAGGGATTTGGTATTTATCCAGGCGCCGGTATAATGCGCTGCGTGTTAGGCCAAGTGAGGCCGCCGCCTTCGAAATCTTATTTTTGTGGTAATCCAGCGCCCTTTTTATCATTTCAATTTCCACTTCTTCTAATGTTAACGTGCCAATACCGGGCAACTGGATGTTACCTTTTTTTACCGGCGATAGTTCAAGCTGCGAGCGAAAATCGTCAATTTCCAATTCATCTCTTTTACTCACTAATATCGTTCTTTCCACCAGGTTTTTCAGCTGCCGTATATTTCCCGGCAGCGGCAATTGCTGCAGCCATTTCATCGCGCTGCCCGTAACCGAGAGTAACGGGCGGCCGTATATTTCTTTTAAATTATTAATAAAAAAGTTAACGAGCAATGGTATATCCTTTGGCCTGTCGCGTAAAGCAGGCAAATAAATAGTTATTAAATTAATCCTGTACAGCAAGTCTTCCCTGAAAGTGGCGCGGCCCACCATCTCATCCAGGTTTTTATTGGTGGCACAAACTATGCGCACATCTACCGTTTTAGTGCGGCTGCTGCCCAATACTTCGTAGGTCCTGTCCTGTAAAACACGTAAAAGTTTAACCTGGCTGCTGGCATCAAGGTCGCCTATCTCATCCAAAAATATAGTGCCTTTATTCGCCATTTCAAAGCGGCCAACCCTATCGTACCGGGCATCTGTAAATGCCCCCCGCACATGGCCAAACATTTCGCTCTCAAATAAAGACGTAGAAATGCCGCCCAGGTTTACTTTAATAAACGGCTTGTTGCGCCGAAGGCTGTTTTGATGGATAGCCTCGGCAATAAGTTCTTTGCCCGTGCCGCTTTCGCCCATTACCAATATAGATGCATCGGTACCTGCCACGCGGCCAATGGTTTCCAAAATGTTCAGCATTTTGGGGTCCTCGCCTATTATATGCTGAAAGTTGTAAACTTTATCTAATTGCTTGCGGGTATGATGTTCGGTTTTTTTGTCCTGCAGATCGAGCAGTGTTTTCACCGACTGCAAAAGATGATCATTGTTCCAGGGTTTATTGATAAAATCATTTGCCCCCGCTTTCATTCCCTGCACGGCCAACTCAATGCTGGCCCAGCCGGTGATAAGTATAACGGGTATTGCGGCATTGATCTGTTTTATCTTATTCAGTAAATCCATCCCCTCTTTTCCCGAAGTATCGTTAGAAAAATTGAGGTCAAGGAGTATTAACGCCGGCGCGTCTTTTTTAATGATCTTTATTGCTTCGGCAGGGCCGGCACAATCTTTTGCGTCATATCCTTCACCCTGTAGCAGCAGGAGCAGCGAAGTTCGTACTGCAATGTCGTCATCAATGATCAGTATCATAATTAGTACAAGTATAAACAAAACCGGGATTAAACGGATTTTGACAGATTCAGGGGATTGTGAGCTTCCGTTATCAACCGTCGTCCGGATAATCTATAAAATCCGCTTAATCCCGGTCCCTATTCCTCATGCAAAGCCACTGCCGGATAAATAGCCGCAGCCTGTTTGCCGGGATATAAAGAGCAAACCATTACCAGCAAATAAATAAATATTATTGACAAAAACAGCGCTGTTATGTAAACTATCGCAGGTAAGTCAAACACATTTAATAAAGGAAATTGTATAGCAAAAAAGGTCCCTATTATTAATGATAACGTTGCCAATATCATTGCCTCGTTAACCAGCTGTCCCGAAACAGATTTACCGGTAGCGCCTACAGCCCTTCGCAGCCCTATTTCTCCGCGTCTTTTATTTATATTGTACCAAAGTACCCCAAATAGCCCTAAAGCTACGTTGATGATAAGGAAACAAGCTACAATTAACAAGACAATCATCGGCACCAATGAAAAGTAGTTTATACTTGTCCGGTTATCTGAAAGGTGCTCTATTTCCACATCCGCGGTCTTCATGTAATTGGCTATTGTTTTATATAGCTTGCCCTCAAAAGCGGCATCTGCATCGGGCGTAACCTTTACCATCATTTTCCCAAGCCAGCGAAATGAACCGGTATCTGTTCGTTGGTAAAGCCCGATATCGGTATTGGCATAATCGCCCATTATCTTAATGGCCTGTACAACACCTATCACCCTCATCTTATTTTTAATATCACCATCGCCAATAAGTTTGCCAATAGCCTGTCCATTCCCAAACAGCTTTTCCTTTAAGTCAGAATTAATAACAATTGGTTTGTTCGTCGCCGTGTTGTCCCCTTTATCAAACCATCGTCCTTCAAGCAGCTGCATGTCTAATACATTTTTATAATTATCATCAACGGTGTACCAGTTAACCCCATCTATCTTTTTTTTATTAACCGTTAAGCCGCTGGTACTTTGATTATGTGTAAAAGGGGTATTTTCACTGGTAAAGCTTACACCCTTTACCTGGGGCAAAGATTTTATGGTTTGAACCAGCGTTCCATAATATAAATCGAGCGAGTCGGTATTTTTTGTTTGGTATGAATTGCTGTAATTAACAATCCATACATCCTGGTAATCAAGGCCCAGTGGTTTTTTATAATTGTGATAATAATACACGATGAGCGTAAATACCGCGAAGATGACGAGGAAGGAGACCAGTATCTCGGACATTAATAAAAAGTTTTGTTTCTTTTTATTCCAGATAAGCTTAAATAAATGCTTGAACATAATATTTTGATTTAAAATGATTGACAATTTACGCCTCACCTAAACGGCGAAGCCCTCACTCATCCTCTCCGAAGGAGAGGACTTTAACAGCCCCCTCTCCTTTGGAGAGGGGTTGGGGGTGAGGCTTTAGTTTTTATTGTGCCTTTAAGGCGGTTACCACGTTTAATTTTGACATGCGCCATGCCGGGTAGACTCCGGAAAACAACCCAAAAACAAGGCAGATGAGCAACCCGATAAATAACACCATTAAGTTTACCGAAAGCTCCAGGTTGGCGATCAAATGTGCACTATTGATAAAATAGATCACTATTACCGAAAGAATAAGCCCGATAACGCCGCCAAGCAACGTAAGAATAATGTTCTCCACAATAAACTGGTAAACAAGCGTGCGCGATGAGGCCCCGAATGCTTTGCGAACGCCAATTTCGGACGAACGCTCCATGATGCGCGTAATGTTGATATTGACCAGGTTGAGCGTAGGCAACAACATAAAAAGGAAAACAAACACACTGATAATGGTAAGCACCAGGGTTACACCCGACTTATTTTCGTTGCCCGTATCAACATAAGCTGCAATGTACCGGTCGGCGTGGCTATAAATATGATCATACATCTTATCTTCCATTGGCAGCCTTTGCACCATCTGTTCGTATTCGTCATGCATTTTCTGAACATCTGCTTTTGAAGCGGCCAATAATATACCACCATAAGCACCCCCATAGCCCTTATCTTTGTAGTCGCCTTTTGAAACCGTATAAGGAAGATAAATGTCGCTAAAGGTCATATAACTGGTTATAGGTACGTTTTTTACCACGCCCGTTACCCGGTATTTTACATTATCCGCTTCGATATATTTACCTATCACCGAAGGAACATCGCCAAAGTATTCGTTTTTCATATCTTCTGAAATCACGGCTACCTTTTCGGCATTGTCGATTTGCTGTTTGGTAAAGGCTTTACCTTCGGTAAAGTCGTATTCCAGTATATCCCAGTAGGCGGCATTTGTATATTTATACCGGACCGCCAGTTTTTTATTATTGATGTAGGTATTGGTGCCCCTGGCGCTGGAAGATATCCCTATTTTAACTGGCGTTTTTAAATTTTTTGTGAAATGATCTAAAAAATAAAATGATAATCCACCCGAATTCGAATTTCCCTTACCCTCCTGCTGAAGCCGGGTAATGTACAACGACCTGTCCCTTTTCCGGTCGGGATAATTATTCCCTACCACATTATCAATAAAAGCTGTCAAAACCAATAGTATGGTCAGTGTAAAGCTGATGCCAAACAGGCTGATAAAAGTGAAGAACTTTCTTCGCCTCAATACCGCTATTGCTATTTTAAAATAATTTTTAAGCATGATCTTAATTTTTTATGCTGATTAATTACTGAACCTGTGAACCGTCAAAAAGCCGAACCAACCTATGGGTTTTATGCGCCATGTTTTCATCGTGCGTAACCATTACGATGGTTGTACCATCCCGCTGGTTTAGCTGCAACAGGATGTCGAGTATCTCGTTGCCCATGGCACTATCAAGGTTGCCGGTAGGCTCATCCGCCAGTATAATTTCCGGCCGGCCTACGATAGCACGGGCGATAGCCACCCGCTGCTTTTGCCCGCCCGATAATTGGTTGGGAAAGTGCTTTACCCGGTTGGCAAGGCCAACTTTTTCAAGGGCCTCTGTAGCGAGCATTCTTCTTTCTTTAGCCGTGCTATTGCGGTACAAAAGCGGCAGCTCAACATTGTCCAGCACCTGCAGGTCATTGATCAGGTGATAGCTCTGAAATATAAACCCAAGCTTTTTGTTCCTGAATGCTGCCAGTTGTTTGTCGGACAGATGATCGGTTTTTTGATCGTCGATTTTAATATGTCCCTTTGTCGGTGCATCCAGCAGGCCCATGATGTTTAGCAAAGTGCTTTTGCCGCAGCCTGAAGGGCCCATAATGGATAGAAACTCGCCTTTGGCAATATCAAGGCTAATGCTGTTTAAGGCCAGCGTTTCCACTGTGCTGGTGCGGTAAACTTTTTCAATGTTTTGTAATCGTATCATGGTAATTTTGAATTATTGAATTATTTATATATTATTTTTAACTCTTTTTTACCCTCTTTACGGCTTGTCGTAGAGAGGGTCATCCAGCGCCAGTGCAGATGGGGTGAGTAAACTGTGCGCCATGCACTGGCGTTAATATCGCTCCCATATTTTACTCACCCGGTCTTAGCTTCGCTCGACCACCCTCTCTTTTGCAAGCAAAAAAGAGGGGACTTTTTTGGTCTGTTTCTCGTTTCATTTTTATTTATAATTTATTTTTTCATTCTTTTCAAAGTCATATAACGACAGGTATCTCAACTGGTAATAGGCGCTCCAAAAGTCGCGGAGGGATTGTACATAGTCGCGTTTAGCCTGGTCGTTTTCGGTGAACGCTATGCTTAAGTCTGTTATGCTTAAATCGCCCAGCACATAGCGCTCCCTTGCTATTTTATATTTCTCGGCCGCTATGCTGTCTGCCTCCGCAGTAAAAGCCAGTTGCTCCCTCATCACATTAAATAGTGAAACCTGCGTTACTATTTGCTGTTTAAAGGTTTGTTTATCCTGTTCAACCGAATATTCCGTGAGTTGCTGATTGGCCTCCGCTGTTTTAATTTTTGCTTTAGACCGCCCCCAATCAAGCACGGGAATCGAAAACTGCAGCTCAATTAGTTGCTGGTTTTGGGGTGACCGGTACACGCCGGGGATGCTTTTTGCCGAATTCGATGTGCCTAAGTTCGCCGTCAGCGCCGCGGTTAAACCCGTTTGGCCCCGCGCCAGGGCCACATCCCTTTTTGCCTCGGCAACCCTGCGCACAAAAGCAATCGCATCCGACCGGTTCTCAAACGCCTCGGCCAATACCTTGTCGGCGGTCACGGTCATTTGGCTAATATTCTGCGGTGCTATTAATACAATCTTGTCCTCACCTTCTTGGCCGATATAACTGCGTAAGTTAAGCGTTGCTATTTCCATATCACGCTTTGCGGTGCCCACCGCTTTTTTTGCATTTAATTGCTCCAGCTGCAATTGTAAAATTTCATTTTTAGATACTTTTCCGAGGTTGAACTTTAAATTGGCGACCTTCAATATATTTTGTGTGTTTAGAAAATTGGCTTCGGCCGTCTTCAGATTTACCTGGGCAAGCAGCAAATCGAAAAAGTATCCCGTAACCGTGATGGAGATTTGCTCCTGCGACTCTATATAAGCTTGTTTGCTTTCGCTGAACAATAAGGGTTGTATTTTTTTATCCCACTTTAAGCTATTAAACTGCCCCAATGGCTGGCTAAAGCCAATGGCATAAGGAACGCCGTTGTATAGAATGCTGTTCCGGTCGAAATCATCGAAGCGCTGCAGCACACTTTGCCCATAAATAGTGGCCCCGGTTGCTGTTATGCTCTGACTAAAGTTTAACGTGAGCGCAGAATTATCATAGTGTATAGGCTGGAACAATATAGTTCCGTCGGGCTGGATAACGGGTGTGCTCGTTTTGCTATAACCGGGCAAATTACCGCTCAGTGTAAATTGCGGCTGGTAATTTGACTTAAAGGTACGCCATTGCCAGTACTTTGTTTCGCGTGTGGTTACCGCCTGTTTGGCGGCGATAGAATTATCCTTCGCCATGGCAACCACCTGCTGCAATGTTAGGCGCAGGGTATCGCTTTGCGTGGCGCAAAGGGCTTTACAGCTTATGGCAACAAATAATATGGTGTATAATAATCTCATGTCGCTTATTTCCTCTTTTTGATCACAGATTCAAACTGATTTAGCTGATTGCACTGAACCTATCAGCGTGCAGTAAAAAATTGGCGTAATCTGCTAAATCAATATAAATCTTTGGTCCTTTTCCTCTTTACTATTTATAATCAGCGTAATCCGTTAAATCCGTTTAAATCTGTGATCCTAATTTTTGATCTCCACTTCCTTTGAATTTTTAAACTCGCTCATGTCCGATGTAATCACCACATCGCCGGGCTTTACGCCATCCTGTATTTCCACATAGTCAAAATTGGTGAGGCCGATATGGACCGTCCGGCGTTCCGCCATCCCGTTATTCAGTATAAAAATGTCCTGCAGGTTTGGGCCTTTAAATGCCGGGCCGTTGGCCACCCGCATTACATGGTTGTGGGTGGCCGTAACCAGGTAAACATCCACCTTCATATTGGGGCGCAGCAGTTTGTTATTACGTTCATCCAGTTGGATCTCAAACGAAATAATGCTGTTTTGCACCGATGGCGATACGTTTGCTATGCGCCCGCGCAGTTGGGTATCATTTATCAGGACTATTACCGGCAAACCGGCATGCACCTGGTCGAGTGCATTATCCGAAATACTTCCCAGCACCTTAAAACTACTCAAATCAGCTATCCGGGCTAAGGATTCTCCCTGGTTTACGTTAGCGCCAATGTTTTTATTTACATAAGTAACCACACCTGCGCGGGTGGCAATAATATTTGCCAGATCAAGTTTGCGCTGCAGCTGTTTCAGGTCGTTAGCCATTATATCAGCTGCAATTTGCGCCTCCTTGATCTCAATCTGCATGGTTTTCTGTTTGTTTCTTATCTCGTTTTCAATTTGTTTCTTTTCAAGCTGCGCCACTTTCAGGTTCAGTTCAGCCTGCTCAATACTTTCACGGGTTCCGCCGCCGGCATTGTACAAACGTTTGGCATTTTCAACCGCATCAGCCAGGTTGCTGATGTGCAGCTGTTTAATGTCATTATTTGATTGTATATCGAAGAAGCTCTTATCAAGATCGAGTTTTAGTTTTTGGATCTCGCTTTGTTTTGATTCAAGCTGAAATTTCTGCTTGTCGTAGTCGTTTTGAGCAGCCGATTTATCAAGGGTAAGTATGGATTGCCCGGCTTTTACTTTGTTGCCGGCGTCCATAATCACATTTTTAATGGAGGCATTTATAGGGCTGGTTAGTATCTCCTCAAATTCAGGGAAAACCTCGCCGGTGGCGTTGAGGGTGTTTTCGATATTCCCTATTTTTACAACTGATGTAGTTATCTCTGATCTTTTGAGGGAGGATTTAAATATTGTGCGTACCAGCCATATCGCAGCAACTAAAACAGCAACACATATGAGTGTAATAACAACTGCTTTTTTTCTATTTTGGGATGTAACTTCCTGTGTAATTTCTTTGTCCATAGTACCTTGTATAGCATAGTGCTTTGCAATAGGCATACCAAAGTTAAAACGCTCGTTATCAACAATTTATTAGTTTACAATTATTAAAAAGTGATCGATATCGGACAAAAAGTTTGATAATGGAACAGGATCACAGATTTAGACTGATTTTTTTGATTACACTGATTCAACCAGATTTAGGCTTATTATCTCAAACTATCAATCAGGATAATCCCCTAATCAAAAAAATCTGTGATCACTCTTTTAGCCGCATGATACCCGCACATACCATGCACGCCCCCTCCCGGAGGGGTTGATGAGGAGCAGATATATATGCCTTTTGCAGAAGTTTTATAGGGCGACCAACGCAGTGCCGGGCGGGTAAATAGCTGGCCAATGTCAATTACACCTCCATTAATATCGCCGCCAATATAATTGGGATCATATGCCTCCATTTGCCCGGTGTTCATGGTGTGGCGGGCTAATACCGTGTCCTTAAACCCCGGCGCAAACCGTTCAACCTGGTTTTCGATAGCTGCCGTCATATCTCCATCTGAACCGTTGGGAACATGGCAATAGGCCCAGGCTGTATGTTTGCCCTCCGGCGCCCTGGATGGATCGAAAACGCTTGGTTGGGCTACCAGCACAAAAGGCTTTTCGGCAACCCTGCCATTCCAGGTTTGTTGCTCGCCGTATGCTATTTCTTCAAAGCTATTGCCAATGTGTATAGTCCCGGCGCTGTGGCATTCGGGGGCTGTAAAAGGTATTTGACTGTCCAGGGCCCAGTCTATTTTGAAAACACCGGGGCCGTACCGGTACCGTTTAAGCTGCCACTTGTAAATAGATGAGAACCGATGACCTGCTATTTGCAGTAATTGTTTTGGCGTTACATCCAGTAAAACGGCGCGCGCCGATGGCAGCTGTTCCAAAGATGTTACGTAAACATTTGTTTCTATTTTTCCGCCAAGCGAAATAAAATAAGACGCCAGGGCATTCGCAATTTTATTCGAACCTCCTTTTGGTAGCGGCCAGCCTTTCAAATGCGCATTGGCCATTAAAACCAAGGCAACAGCCGAGGTAGCCAAATTGGACAGGGGTTGTATGGAGTGAGCAGCCATGCCCGCAAACAATCCTTTACCCTCAGCTGTCGTGAAACGCCTTGACAACCAGGTAGCAGAGCTTAGCGCCTTTAACCCAAAACTGGCCATGGCCAGGGGATGCTTTGGATAACGCAGCGGCCCCAAAACATCAGGCGCGATTAACGGCCAGTCCTTAACTATCGGTTGCATTAGGGAACGATAAGTTGCTTCGTCTTTGCCTAATAACCGTGCGGTCTCTTCAATGGAATTCTTGATAACCGCTACGGTACCGTTATCAAAAGGATGTGCCGCCGGGAGTTCGGGATAAATGTATTCGAGGCCGTGATCGTACAAGGGCAGTTGTCCAAAAAAAGGAGATGCCACGGCGAGCGGGTGAACAGCGGAACAAACATCGTGCAGATAACCCGGCAGGGTAAGTTCGGCAGAGCGCAGGCCGCCGCCTATGGTTTCTTTCCCCTCTAACAATAAAACTGAAAGCCCCCTTTGCTGCATTAAAATAGCCGCAGCCAGCCCGTTTGGGCCCGAGCCTACTACTATTGCATCAAAATCACGTTTTTCACGCTGCATTAAAAATCGGAATATACCGCCGGGTGCAAAAACACAACATCAATATGCGATACATTGTTCTGGTATTCGCTTTTGGCTGAAAGGGCTTTCCAGTAGGGGTCATTACCAAATGCCTTCCATAGTTTGTCATGATCGGCCATGCTGTCAAAAGTAACCATATACATCAGGTTCGGCATATGGCTGCCCGCCAAAACTTCGGAATAAAACACGGCATTAAACCCGAGCCTTTTAAAAAGAGCCACCTCATCACCGTCGTTAAACATCTGTACTTTATTCACATTATATTTTTCTGTAGGGCTTTCATAGCTGCGCAGTTCATAAATACGGTCAGATTTGTTTGCAGTAAGATTTGGTATTGCAGGTTCGGGCATTTTTGGAAACGCCTTTAATACAATAGTCTCCAAACGGGTATAAACAGCATCATTGTAAGCCGCCTCGATGTAATCTTTTCCGGTGGCCACATATTGCTGGTCGGACATCAGTTTATCGTCTATATTTTCAAGTTGGTTCCAGGTGGGAAATGGGGTAAGTACATATACCAATACACCCGATGTATCTTTCTCAATGGGTTTAAATACACCCACTGTTTTAATACCCATCCTGTGTATGGCGGGGATATAGGCATCTTGAAGATACCGGTCCAGCCGGACTTCCTGCGCGCGGGATTTAAGATGATAAATTTTTAGTTGGTAGTAATACTTTCCGGCAGCATTTGCTTCGCCAAAACATGCGCAAGCTAAAAACAAAAGAAAGACAGGAATTAAAAAGCGCTGGGATTTGAATATTGGCCGCATAAATTCATTTTTAAAATAAAGGTGAATTTACTCGTTTACCCTGGATATTGGATGTAATTTATTGATTACCTGTTTTTGGTATGCGAAGTTGCCGGCTACAAACTCTTAACGTGCTTGCCCCATCTTTCCAAAACCTCCATAATATCGGCTATCTTCATAGGCTTACTCAGATAATCATCCATCCCTGTCCGCAGGCACAACTCTTTATCCTCAGGCATGGCATTAGCGGTCATGGCTACAATTACCGGCTGATGTGTCATATTTTCGCGTATAAAGCGGGTCGCCTCATATCCATCCATACCAGGCATTTGAACATCCATAAGCACCATATCGTATTTCTTTTGAGTCATCGCGTTCAATGCATCGTGACCATTCGCCGTAATATCAGGCCTATAACCCATTTTTGACAGTATGCGGCTTGCGAGTTTCTGATTTACCAAATTGTCTTCCGCAATTAAAATTTCCATGGGATATTGCCTCGCAAAATCCTCGGAAAAATGGGATTTGACTGCCTCGACCTCTTTTACCAGGCTTCTCTTTTCCTTTAGCTGCTCAATGATGTGTTTGTGCAAAGCATGATGCCTGGTGGGTTTGGTTAATATGCTGTTAAACAAATGTGCTTCTTTCCGGCTTTGCTCATTACCCATCGAGCTTAATAGTATGATAGGTACTTCGGGGCGCTTTTTTCGTATCTTTTTCGCCAGCTGAACCCCATCCATATTCGGCATGTTCATATCAGAAATTATGAGGTCTACAGGAGTATCAGCCGCAAGTATTTCCAGCGCCTGTTGTCCGCATTCGGCCATAAGGGGTGTAAACTTCCATTGCTTAAGCTGGGTTTCCAATATGTCCCTGTTCGTGGTATTATCATCAACCACCAAAATGTGCTTGCCATTCAGCCCGGCAACGTTCAGGTGTACATAGTTCCGCCTGGCATTTACACCGGCTTTTGATTTTATTGTAAACGAAAACGTTGTTCCAACCCCTACTTCGCTCTCGACGCTGATTTCGCCGCCCATTAGTTTAACCAGCTTTTCGCTGATTGCCAAACCAAGCCCTGTGCCTCCGTACTTACGCGTGGTACTGGAGTCGACCTGCGAAAATGCCTTGAACAATTTGTTTAGCTTGTCTTCGGGTATTCCTATGCCGGTGTCGCGAATATTGAACTGCAATACCAGTTCTTCAGCCGTCTGCTGTGCAACTTTTACACTGATAAATACCTCGCCCCTGTTCGTAAACTTCATGGCATTGCTCACCAGGTTGATCAGTACCTGCCTTACCCTCAGCGGGTCGCCGATAATTTGCGAGGGTACATTGTGGTCGATTTGGTAAACCAGGTCAATCTTTGAAGCTTTTTCAGCAAAAATATCTAAAACCCCTTCCACGCAATCACGCAGATCAAAATCATGTTCCTCAATTTCCATTCCGCCCGATTCGATCTTCGAAAAATCGAGCACATCATTGATAACATGCAATAATGCATCTCCGCAGCTTTTAATGGTTTCGGCATATTCCTCCTGTTCGGGTGTAAGTTTGGTATCAGATAATAATGCAGCCATGCCAATAACGCCATTCATCGGTGTGCGGATTTCGTGACTCATGGTGGCCAGGAAAATGCTTTTTGCTTTGTTTGCGTTCTCGGCCTCCTCGCGCGCTTTTTCGGCAGCTTCCCGCGATTTTCGCTCATCAACCGTCATCTTCGCCAGGCTCTCGGTACGTTCGAGCACCTGTTGCTCAAGAATAGCTTTTTGCGCTTTTATACGTTGTATGCGATATCTGAACAACCCGTAAATACTACCCACTCCTGCAACTGCCGCCAATAGCTCAAACCACCAGGTCAGCCAAAAAGGAGGAACTATGGAGATGTGAAGGTCGGTAACTACCGGCGACCACAGACCTGAAGCATTTTGGTATTTTATTTTAAAAACATAATCGCCCGGGGGAATATTAGTGTACGACGCGCTGTTCCGGCTGCCTACATAATTCCAGTCTTTGTCAAAAGGTTCCAATAAATAAGCATAATGCTTTTTATTTGGCGAGGTAAAGTCAAGCGCCGCATATTCTATCGAAAATACCGATTGTTTGTAAGATAATTCGAGCGTTTTGGTATCTGAAATATCCTGTTTTAACGGAGAAGGATCATCGCTGGTTTTCGCGACCTCGAGGGGCCTGTTAAACACCTGGAAACCGGTGATAACCAAGGGCGAAAATCCGGCGGGAGGCAATATTTGGCTGGGACTAAACGAATTAAAGCCATTTATTCCCCCGAAATACAAAACACCATTATGGGTTTTTAGGGCAGAGTGGGGTTTATATTCGTCTCCCTGGATACCGTCTTCAGTAGTGAAGTTTTTAAAACGATTGGTAACCGGGTCATATTCCGAAAGCCCGCTGTTAGTACTTATCCATAATTTTTTATTGTCGTCCTCTCTAACAGCGTTTATAATATCGCCGGGTAAACCGTCCTTTTTTGTAAAAACTTTAAAGTGACGGGTCCTCGGGTCAAAAAGGTCCAGTCCAGCAAATGTGCTTAACCACAAATTGCCTTTGTGATCCTCGAAAATGTCAGCAACAGTATTGTTGCTGATACTGTTGCGGCTATCGTCGCGCTGAAATCTTATAAATTTATTTGTTTCCCGGTCCAGAAGGTCAAGCCCTCCGCCCACCGTTCCTATCCACAAATTCTTCCGGCTGTCTTCGAGAATAGAGAATATCATGTCGCTGCTTAAGCTTTGCGGGTCGTCAGCATCGAACTTAAAATGTTTAAATGTGTTGGTCTTTTTATCGTATTCATTTAATCCGGCGTAAAAAGAGCTTATCCAGGCTTTTTTGTCACGGCTAAAGGCTACTGCGTACACATTATTTCCGTTTAAACTGTTGGGATTAGCAGGGTCATGTTTAAGATACCTGTAGGTATGCGTTTTGGGATTAAAAATACTTATGCCATCGGCCCATGTGCCAAACCACAGTTCTCCGTCGCTATCTTGGTTAATAGTAAGCACATAGTTGCCGGATATGCTGTTTTTGCCTGAGGGATTATGCTTATAACTGACAAATTTCCCGGTCGCCGGGCTAAAATGGTTCAGCCCCCCGCCATCAGTCCCAATCCAAATCTGTTGATCTGCATCTTCGAAAAGATCAAGCACAAAATTGTTTGACAAACTGTTAGGCGATGAATTATGGGTATAATGGTTAAAGCTTTTGGTACTTTTTTTGAAAAGGTTAATTCCTCCGCTAAATGCGCCCAACCACATATTGCCCGACCTATCGCGGCAAATTGCATAAATGGAATTTCCATTGATGCTATTGTTGTCAATTTCATCATGTCCATAGCTCCAAAATTCACCGGTTCCTTTTCTAAGGATACTAACTCCTCCGTTTTCGGTACCCACCCACAAATTTCCTTCTTCATCTTCATTCAGCGCGTAAATATTACCGCCGGCGATGGTGTTCGCATTTTTGGGGTCGTGTATGTAATGAGTAAATGTCCTTTTTACCGGGTCAAACAAATTCAAACCACTACCCTGTGTTCCGATCCAGAGGCGGTGGTTTTTATCTTCGAAAATGGCTGAAACGGCATTGCCGGATATCGAATTGGGATCTGCATCATTATGCACAAACCTGGTGAAGGTATTGGTTTTTTTATTTAACAGATCTAACCCGCCATCCAACGTACCAACCCATAAGTTGTGATTCGAATCTTCATACACGGTTCGGATATTGTCTTCGCTAATGCTGTTTATATCATAGTCCGAATGCACGTGGTGATGGAAAATGCTTCTTTTGATGTCAAAACAATCTAATCCGCCCCGATCAGTCGCTATCCATAGATCACCTTTGTTATCCAGCACCAGTTTATTTATGCTATTACTCGAAATGCTGTTTGGGTTGCCACTGCTGTGCATATATCTTGTAAACCGGTCGTGCTTTATTTCATACCTGTTTATTCCGCCACCTTCAGTGGCAATCCATAAGTTACCGTTCTTGTCTTCAATAGCATCCTGCACATAATTATTGCTCAGGCTGTTTTTATCATTTGGATCATTCCGGTACACGGTAAATTTATAACCATCATACTTATTTAATCCGTCGCGCGTACCAATCCAAATAAACCCATGGCTATCCTGGAATATAGAATTAACGTTTAACTGGGATAAGCCCTCGGCGGTACCGAGATGCTCAAACTTGAGGCTTTGATTTTGAGAAAAGCATGTTCCCGCGACTAAAAGCAGAATAATTGATATGAAATATTTGCAAATGCTCACTTGTGGGAACCGTTATAAAGGCTGCAATGCCGACCTACCTGTAAAGGAGAACCGGCACAGATCAACCCGTTGTAAATTTTGTTAACTTATACGGCTTTCTTATCTATAAGTTTAAAAAAGGCAAATAAAAGTACGCAGGAAATAGTACAATATCAAACAGCAACCAGGAATATTATTATTAAGATGAATACTTAAAAAATTGTTAAAGGTGATACACTTATTTAACCCATTTATTTTCTAAGAGTTTCATAAAATAGCCACCTACGACGCTCCTGGCCTGGAAACCAACCATTTTACCATCGGTGGTTTCATGCCAGTCGCTTAAGGGGACGCGCGTAGGGGTGTGGGTTGCGTATTTATACACCGGATCGGTTAATGCTTTAAAGTCTTTTGCGTTATCAGCCAGCGAAGCCGTCCACAATATCCAATCCGATTTTGTGTACGTTTTGCGGCTATCAAGCGGCAGGCCGAATTTTCTTTGCTTTGTGAGATAATAATTTACTTCCTTTTTGTAAACCGCCGCCGGAAACAGGTTCAGATTCAGCACCTTATCCCAAACAAGATTGTATTTCTGGCTCCAGGTATTTCTATCGCCAAAAACAAGCGAATAATGATCTCCTGCATCAGCTTCCTGCTGCCACTTCCCTGCCATGGCGCTCGCCATTGCCCAATATTTTTTCGCTGTACTTTTTTTATGCAATTTATCGGCTAAAACGGCATACTCGCCCAATGCCACAATCGCCTTTACTGATAAGTTTGCATTATGCGCTAAATGCCCGGCAAAATCGTCGGTGCACAGCTGGTTACCCGGATCAAAGCCGTTTTCGCTAAGATATTTTGCCCACAGGCTTAAAGTTTTCCAATATTTTTTCGCAAAAAGCGCGTTCCCTTCCGCTTTTGCTATAGCGCCAGTAAGGATGATCATGTTACCTGATTCTTCGACAGGCATGTTTTCGTCGTAGGTTTGCCCGTTGGCGAGGGGATAAGTACCCAGGTCGTGTGCCGCAAAGTCGTGCTTCCAGCTGCTGCTTTCGCAATAATGGAAGATGCCATTTAACATGCCTTCCAGCAGCCGGGGGTTATAAAGCAGGTACAAGGGCGCCGAGGGATAGGTTACATCCACGGTATTTATGGAGCCATTGCTAAAATTTTCCTTCGATAAAAATAATATATTACCCTGCGGGCTTCTCACCAGCTGGTGGGCCGAAATGCTTTGCCGGTAAGCTAAAACGCAGAGGTCGGCGTAGTGTTTACCGCCGGCCGCTACCGCATCATTGTACATGCTTTTATTAAACGCGTTGCACTTTTGCATTACCGAAGCATACTGCACTGCCGCAATACTTAACTCCCCATCGATTGTTGCCCGGTTTAATTTCCACCAGGGCTTTAAGTTTTGATTAAAATACTGCACCGAATACAGATCATCATAGCCAAGTTCGACGAATTTTTCGACCGGCGCTTTGCCTATGGTCCCAAAATTCAGTACGGTGTTTAATTCCAGCTGTTTGCCGGGCTTATTTGTTGAAATGATTTTTCCGCTTGCAAACGAGCGCATCGCTCCGCCCTGCTCAGTGATGTACTGCAGTTCGTTTGCAGATTTTGGGACCGCCACATACATGTACCCCCAATCGATCCGCAAATCATCTCCCTTCTTTTTTAACACCGGCTGGGCAACCGTACCCGCCTTTAGCACGGATATCGATTGGGTATTATATTTTTGCGCAGTCACCTCCTGCGAGGGGTCGTTAACAGCTATAGCCGTCGACGCGCTGAATAAAACCTTGACGTTGTGATTTTTACCATCATTTGATTTTACTTTATAGGAAACATACGATACCGGCCTTGAAAAAATATCCAGGTCATCCATTAACAACGGCGAGGTAAATTTGACCTCGATATCAGCGCCCACGCACTGAAACCTGTAGATGGTTTGCGTTGCGTTTATTTCCACGCTTTTTTGCTTCGCCAGCAATATCACGTCATCCGTGCGCGTTTTCACCTCATCAAGCAAGCCAACGTCCAGCCAGGCGCCCCCGGCAGTGTTTTCACAGTGTATGGCTAAAACATTTTCTCCTTGTTTCAGCTTGTTTATAAATTTATCGCTAAGGGTTATCAGCTTAAAATCACTTGTCCACCCGCTAAAACTGTAAACTTTCCTGCCGTTTAAATAAACCTCGACATTATCGTCATGATGAAGCTTTAGCACCAGTTTGTCTATATTTAAATCGTTGAGTGTAAAAACGCGACGCACCCATATGTTTCTACTTTTCCACAGCGTTTTAGCCCGCGGCGCATCGTCAGTAAAAGGGGCAGCACCGGTATTCCAGCTGGCATCGTCGTACTTTATACTTTCCCAGTTTCCCGAAGGCTCTTTTTCGGTGTATTTACATTGGTAAGCCTGTTCGTCCGAAGCCGGCAAAATCGTCTTATAAACCGGTGGTTCTTTACCCATGAAACGGTAAGTTGTACCGTCCACTTTAATAAGGCCTAATAGAGATTGGTCTTTGCCGGTCCAATGTTTTGTAGTGGCGGCATTTAATGTATCAGAAAACGACCATATACTAAAATAGGTATTGTGATCGATCAGTGGATAGGCCGGAGCTTTTGTAGCTTGTGCTTTAACGAAATTAAAGGCAAAAAATAATGCTATTGCCGGAAGAGTGGCTTTTCTCATACTTCTCTTTCGTCCATAGACAATAGACCATTGTCCATGGTTTTATTTATTTGATAAAAGTACCTTGTTCTATCTTCAAATGTCCCCAATAGTCGATGGTTTTATTTATCTGATAAAAAAGTGCCCTATCGATCATCGACCAATTTCTACCATGACCATCGACCATTTTTTGCCATGGACTATGGACCATCGACTATGTACCCTATTATAACTCCCTTACCCAAATATTACGGAAGCTAAGGGGCTTGCTTTTATCGCCGTGGGCTTGAAGCTTTATCGGCGAAGCGCCATGGGCTTTATAAGCAGGCTTGCCGATGTACAAGGTAGGGCCTATCAACTCAAAATTATTCTCAACCACAACGCCATTAAATAAAACAGTTACCCTTGCTTTTGTTTTAACGGTACCATCATCGTTAAATGTCGGGGCGGTCCAAATTACATCATATACCTGCCATTCGCCATTTTTTCTTCCGGGATTAGCCAACGGTATCGCCTGCTTGTAGATACTGCCCGCCATGCCGTTAACATAAGTTTTATTGTTGTAAGGATCTAAAACCTGCAGCTCATAACCATCGTCTCCTTTACCGGTCGAAGCTAAAAAAACACCACTGTTGCCGCGGCCCTGTCCGGTGCCTTCTAAACCTTCGGGTTCGCGCCATTCGATATGCAATTGATAGTTGGTAAATTTTTGTTTGGTTTCGATGTTACCGTAATTCTTGTTTACTGTAAGTATGCCATCGTGAACATCCCATTTGGCCGGCGATTTATCATTATTCTGCACCCACTGGTCCAAATTTTTACCATCAAATAATATAATGGCATCAGATGGGGCATCGCCGCACGATGCGCCGGGAGTAACTACCTTCGGCACCGGGTTCCAAATCTCGGTGTCCTCGGGCTTAGCATTCTGTGCGTTCGCTATAAAAAAACTTCCTGTTAGTAGTGCGGTCAGCAATATTGGATATTTCATATACATTGGTTTATTAAGTTTATTGGTTCATTAGTTTATTAGTTCATTGGTTCATTAGTACACTGGTTTACTAACTCAGCAGTCTGCTTCGTTTGGTGTATGGTCATTTTTCGAATATTCCACAAATGAGCTAGTGTTCACTGGTTTATTAGTTCAGCAGTCGGCTTAGTTTGGTTTCGGCGATTTATCAAATATTCCACCAATGAACTAATGAACCAGTGAACCAATGAACTAAACGTGCAATACATTTTTACAATAATCGCAGCTTTGTTTAATGCTCAAGGCTGGACCAATGTTTATATAGTTTTCCTGTTCAACTATAAAATGCCGAAGCCCCGATAGCTTTATATTGCTGCTGCTTAAAATTGTTTTAAAATCGATGCTGCCCTTGCCAATTTCGGTATTAAGGTCGGTATGGGTTTTATCCCTGTCCTTTATATGACATAAAGCATACCTGCCGGCGTGTTGATGGAACAGCTTCACGGGATCCTGGCCGGCGCGTACTACCCAAAAAATATCCATTTCCATATGCACCAGGGCCGGGTCGGTATTTTTCATCAGCACATCATAAAAGGTTGTGCCGTCTACAGGCCGCCATTCAAAATTGTGGTTATGGTAGCCTAATTTCAAGCCCGATTTTTTACATATTTCGGCAGCCTTGTTCATTTTTTCGGCGACCATTTTAAACTGATCGGCAGTTTTTAAAACTTCCTCGTTAACCGAGGGAACGATTATATATTGCATGCCGGTAACCTTAGCCGCCTCGATATAGCTTTCCAGGTCATTCGTTTTGCCATGAACGAAATACTCATCCATATCAAAGTGCCCGCTGGCCGTTTTAAGCCCGTTTGCTTTTAGCAAATTGCTGAAAGCCTTTGCATCCAGGCCCCAGAAACCACCTTTTTTCGAATAACCAAATGGTTCAACCTCCTTATAGCCGGCCGCGGCCACTTTGGCTATCCAGCCCTTTACATCCTTCGGCAATTGATCGCGAAGACTGTATAACTGCAAACCGACCACGCGGGCTTCCGGTTTTGCAGACATTAATTCAGGCGCTATCATCATTCCTGCGGAAATTAACCCGGCTTGTGTTAAAAATTTTCTCCTGGTACTCATTGGTTCATAGTTAATGGTTCATAGTTCATGGTAGCTGCGGTTGGTCATTGGTCATTGGTCATTGGTCATTAGTCATTAGTCGTTGTGTGACTCGGTAAGCTCCCATTCAATGACTTAATGACCTAATGACTTAATGACTTTCCCCTATACATCACAAATATGGATCGCTTGTTTCAGCGAAGCGATCTGGTCTTTTTTGGCCGGTACGAATTCCTGGGCTACCGACCCTTTGAAGCCGGTTGCCACTATTGCACGCATTACGGCAGGGTAATACAACTCCTGGGTATCATCAATTTCATGCCTGCCGGGTACGCCGCCGGTATGGTAATGGTTTATATACTGATGATAATCGGTTATGTTCCTGATGATATCGCCTTCCATTATCTGCATATGATAAATATCAAAAAGCAGCTTAAAGTTTTCAGAGCCTAATCTTTTTGCGAGCTCCACGCCCCACTCAACACGGTCGCATTGGTAATCTTTATGGTCTACCTTACTATTCAAAAGCTCCATTGTCAGCACTACCTTATGTTTCTCGGCCAGGGCGATCAATGGTTTCAAACCTTCAATACAGTTGTTCCAGCCGGTTTCATTATCCTTACCCCTGCGGCTGCCGCTGAAGCAGATCAGGTTGGTGTAACCATTTTTTGCTACGAGGGGTATCATTTCCGAATAATTTTTCTGCAGCGTGGCATGAAATTGCTTATCATTAAATCCGTCCGTAAGATTAATTTCCGCGCCGTTGCACATTGGCGAATCCAGGCCAAATTTTTGAAGTGTGGGCCACTCTTTTGGCCCGCATAGGTCAATTCCCATTAACCCAATATCTTTGGCGGCTGTGCATAGTTCGGCTAAAGGCATGTGGTACGCCCAGGGGCAAACCGAATGATTAATATTTCCCTTGAGCTTGTCCGTCAGCATTTCCTTTTTTTCTTCTTTTTTAAACGATGATAACATCCCTGTCGCGGTGATCGCAGCCGTTCCGGCTACTATGTTCCTGATTGCTGACCTTCTATTTTGTTTAATTGGCATAATTGGTTCTTTATATTTCTACTTGCGGTGACGGTTCTTCAATATCTAAGCCCGGTTTCAGTTCGGTATGGTCCTTGTCACGGAATAACAGCATAAACAATATCAGCACTACGGCCGCTATTCCACCGGGTACAAGCCATATATTTGTCCAGTTATGCGATGTTGCGGAAGTCTTCCAATGATCAACAACCGGGCCCGAAAGATAGTATCCCATCAGCATTCCAAACCCATAGGTTGCAAGGGTAATAAAACCCTGGGCCGAACTCTTGAAACGTACCCCGGCATGGTTTTCTGTATATATCTGCCCCGAGACAAAAAAGAAATCGTAACAGATACCATGTATCACTATGCCGGCGATAAGCATCCAGTAGTTGTTGCCGGTATCGCCGTACGCAAAACATACGTACCGTAATGCCCAGGCGAGCATGCCGAGAGCAAGCATTTTTTTAACCCCAAGCCGCACAAACAAAAAGGGCATCATGGCCATAAAAAACAGTTCGGCAAATTGACCAAGCGACTGGACTGCAGCTGCCCTTTTCATCCCGACCTCGTTTAAAAAAGGATTGGTGAAATTATAATAAAAGGCTAGTGGGATACAAATAGCTACCGAAGCAAGGAAAAACACCAGGTATGACTTTCTTTTCAACAGGCCAATTGCATCGAGGCCAACGATCTCGCCAAATGAAACTTTTTGACCGCGCTTGGGCGGCGGGGTATCCGGCAAGGTAAAACTAAATAATCCTAACGCAAGCGAGGCTATGGCGGCCATTCGGAATGTGAGCACAAGGGTACCGGTCTTCTCCCATCCGAGCAACCCGATTATTATCCCCGCAACCATCCAGCCTACAGTCCCAAAAATGCGAATGAGCGGAAACTGTTTGCTTGGATTTTGCAACTGTTTAAAGGCGACTGAATTAACCAATGCCAGCGTAGGCATATAGATGATCATGTAAAACAGTATATTGGGATAAAACTTATCGAAGTCGGCAACCGTGGTGGCATAATAAAGCGAGGCCGCGCCAAGCAAATGCAGAATACCAAGTATCTTCTGCGCTGAGAAATAGCGGTCGGCGATAAGCCCGATCACAAAGGGAGCTATTATTGCCCCAAAGGCCTGGGTTGCATATGCACCGGCATTTTGTACGCCGGTTGCATGCAGCGTTGTTGTTAAATACGTACCCATAGTTACAAACCATGCGCCCCAGATAAAAAATTCCAGGAACATCATAAAGGAGAGCTTAACCCTTATAGCAGCCGTCATGGTTTATAATTTTAGGTGTCTAAACAAAATGTAATTCGACGAGGAGAAAACTTATTTAATCCGAAGCTGACAACGTACGCCACATCAGTTTTCTCCGGCCAATCGGCGGATCGAAACAACAATTTCTTTTTATTTTTTTAGCGACAAAATATACCTTACCATTGTTTTTGCGTCGTTTACTGATACCGTGGGATGCGCGGCCATCGGTATATCGCCCCAGTTTCCTTTTCCGCCCCTGATCACCTTATTGGCCAAAGTATCTATGTTAGCTTCGGTAGCAGGGTATTTTGCAGCAACATCTTTGTATGCGGGACCGATCACTTTCGTATCTAGTTTATGGCAGGTTAAGCAATCATTCGCGGCAATTAATTTTGCGCCGGCTGCGACGGCCACCCCGGAGTCCTCCGTGCCAGTTTTATTGGCATTGGTATCGGCGCTCGATTCCGATGCCTTGGCCGTTTGATTGGCTGCGGCAGTGCTATCCGCGCTGCCTGTTTTTGAATTGCCGCCACAGGCAGATATCACTGCACTTATACATAGGACGATAAAAACTTTTTTCATGAGTAAAATTTAATTGTTATATGTGATGGATGAAATTACAATTTTAATTTAAAATTTAAACAGCAGCCGTTTTCATAGGAGCTGTTTTATTTTTTGAACGCATATAGATCACCAGGCCTGTGAAAGCGACTATTAATACCAGCGGAATAATAAGGGTTGTTTGAAGTACCTGCTGACCCGCCGTGCTGTTATCGCCATGGGCAGCAGCAACTATATTGTCATAATGCTTTCCCATGATAATCAGGTAAAGCGAAACTGCAAACATTCCCGCGCCACCCATCAGGTTTAAACCAATTGCACCTGTATCGGGAAGGTTCGTATTAACAAAGCCAAGCATTGTTGGCCAAAAATAGCATACGCCCATGCCGAAAATAATAGCAGCAAAAAAGATTGCATCGCCGGTTAAAGTGCTCAGCAAATATATGCCCAGGGCTGCTAAAATAGTCGAGATCAACAATAATACCTGGGGTGAAAACAGTTTCAAAACTGGTTTTGCAAATGCACGACCCACAACCATCACGCCGGTATCCAGGGTCAGTATCAAAATGGCGTTTTGGGTTACATTTTTTAGCAATACATCAATCCATTGCCCGGTAAACAACTCAGTTATTGCAGTACCGAACATGCAGACGAACATGAAAAGAAACAATGGGTTCAAAAGGGCCTTGTACATGCCCCCCATCGATACGCCGGATGAAACCCTTTCGGTAGCCGGGAAATCGAGTTTTGAAAACAGGTAGCCATAAATTACAGTAGGGATCAGCATAACGCCCACCTCGATCTGCCAGATTAATTTATCAGCCATTTGCCCAATGAGCAGCTTATCAAAAAGTAAAACGATCAACGTACCGATTACTATTCCGCCAGGGAACCATAAGTGGAAGTGATTAAGCTTTGTTGTTTTATTATCGGGATATAAAGCAGTTACCAAAGGGTTACATGCAGCCTCAACCGTTCCGTTGGCAAGCCCTATCATTAATGTGGACACATATAAGGTCCAGAAACCGGTGGAAAAAATCGTTAGTAATATACCGGCAAGGTGAAGTATAAAAGCCAAAACAAGCAGCCTTTTCATGCCGATTATATCCACAATGATGCCGCCAAGCACAACAGCGATTGGAAATCCGTAAAAAGCCGTTGCGGTTATAGAGGCAAGCGCGGCCTTATCCAAATGAAATTCTGTCCCGAACCTATTAAGAAGGCCGGCACGGATACCAAACGATAATGAAGTTACTAAAAGGGACAAACAACTTGCCCTGAATAGCTGGGTGCGGTTAATGGATTGCATTTTTAATAATTTTAGGTTATAAATATATGATTTCACAGATTAAAAATGATTACACAGATCAAAAAAATCGGTGCAATCGTAATATATAATCGGTGTAATCTAAAAAAAAAATTAAATACCAAGTGTTTTCCTGTTAAATGCATCATCCGACCCGGAGGCGGCAAAATCGTCAAAGGCTTTCTCCGTAACCCTGATAATGTGGTTCTTAATAAATTCGGCTCCTTCGCGGGCGCCATCCTCAGGATGCTTTAACGCGCATTCCCACTCGAGCACCGCCCAGCCTGTATAATTATACTGCGTAAGTTTACTAAAAATTCCTTTAAAATCAACTTGTCCATCGCCTAATGAGCGGAAGCGTCCGGCGCGGTCGATCCAATTCTGATAGCCGCCATAAACCCCTTGTTTACCTGTAGGGTTAAACTCGGCGTCCTTTACGTGGAACATTTTTATACGTTCGTGATAGTTATCGATGTACTCCAAATAATTGAGGCACTGCAGTACAAAATGCGATGGGTCATAAAGCAAACAGGCGCGTTTATGGTTATTTACTTTTTCCAAAAACATTTCGTAAGTGATACCATCATGAAGGTCTTCTCCCGGATGGATCTCGTAGCAAAGGTCAATGCCGCAATCCTCGTAAACATTCAAAATAGGTTCCCAGCGTTTGGCCAGCTCGGTAAATGCCGTTTCCACAATGCCTGCTGGCCTTTGCGGCCAGGGATAAACCATTGGCCAAAGCAATGCGCCGCTAAAAGTGACGGAAGCATTCAATCCTAAATTTTGGGAGGCCTTTGCGGCATATTTTAATTGCTGAACAGCCCAGTCTTTCCTTGCAACAGGATTGTTCCGGTAGTTCTCAGGAGCAAAACCATCAAAAAGCTTATCGTAAACCGGGTTTACCGCTACCAACTGACCCTGTAAATGAGTTGATAGCTCGGTTATTTCAAGACCATACGATCTTACCTCACCCAGCAAATCCTCGGCGTATGTTTTGCTTTCGGCTGCCTTCTGCAAATCAATAAAACGGGGGTCGAGCGTAGGCAGCTGCAACCCTTTATACCCAAGGTCTTTGGCCCATTGGCAAATGCTGCCAAGACTGTTAAAGGGCTCCTGGTCGCCAATAAACTGTGCTATAAAAATTGCCGGTCCTTTTATTGTTGTCATAAAACTTATTTTATTTCGTCATCAATTTGTTTTATTATGGTTTTACCCATATTAATTCCCTGCGAGTAAGCATCGATATTATTTCTGATCCCTTCGCATTGCATTAGCAAAAAACGCATTTTTGAACTCGTTAATACTTTTTCGCCGTTGGTTAATGAGCCCTTTGCATCAAGCACCATATTATCGCCGATAAAAGCGTCAACCTTGTCGGCCATTAATGTATTGGTGAACTGGTTGAGCCTGAATATCTGCGGAAAATTCTTTTGGTACAGATCAATAATATTGTATTGCAAATTCTTGTTCTCAATTATATCAAGCTTCCCGCTTCCCTTCAATGCTTCAAATCTGCCTATGCGCGGGTTTATCTGGGTTTGGGCGAAAAACACCCACGAATATTTGCTCAGGCTATCTTTAAGAAGCTTCTCACCACCTGCGGCCCTGTCAAAATAATGTATCCCCGCAAGCTGTGTACGCAAACCCTCCCTGTCGCCCGTCATTTCCTTTAAATCTGCCTGGATATCATATTTCAAACCTTTTAAGAACTCTTTTTCCGCCTTCCGGTCGTTTATGCTCTCAGACCAGTTATGGAACCAAATAGAAATTGTGACCGCAAAAACTATGATCAAAATTTCGAGCAATATGTCCTTAAGTTTTTGCTTCCAGCTCTTTTCCGGATCTCTCCACGACTTGTAAACAGCCTTTGTATGCTTCTTTATTATTTCGTCTTCGGCCATTGGCGAATGTCATTGGTTCATTAGTTCATTGGTCATTGGTCATTGGTCATTAGTCATTTTATTTGTCTGAACCTGAATTTTTAGAATTAAAGAATTAGCGGAAATTTAAAAGGGCTCAATTCTATAAATTCCTTAATTCGATGAATTCGAGTTCAGATATTGGGCACTGATCATTTTCAAATTTTCAAATTAACCAATTTTAAAATTCCTCATCTGCACATCCGCACATTTGCACTCCTGCACATTAAATCACATAATCCGTCCATTTTTTATCCGACTGGTTTGATGCAACCACATTCTCGATAAATGCCATGCCCCTTATGCCATCCTCAACGCCGGGAAAATCGAGCCATTCTGGCTTGGGTTCTTCGTTATTTATTTTCGCCTGTAATGTTAATGCGAAATTGCGATACAGGTTGCCGAATGCCTCCAGGTAGCCTTCGGGGTGGCCACCAGGTGTGCGGCAATTGCTGGTTGCATAAGTTGATTCCCTATCGCCATAGTTATTCCCGGCCCGCAAGGTTTGCGCCGGTTTGTCAAGCCATTTCAGCGTCAGCGTATTTGGTTCATGCTGGGCCCATTCCAGGCTGCCGTTTTCGCCATAAACGCGAATTTTCAGGTTATTTTCTTCGCCGGCTGCTATTTGCGATGCAGTCAATACGCCGGTGGCATTCCCTTCGAAACGTAGTAAAATGCCACCATCATCATCCAGCATCCGGCCTTCTACCACTGTATTCAGCGAAGCGCTCAATTGAGTTATTTTTAGCCCTGTAATATATTCGGCCAAATGTGCGGCGTGGGTGCCAATATCGCCCATGCAACCGCTTTTGCCCGATTTTGAAGGATCTGTCCGCCAGGCGGCCTGCGCATTTCCTTCTCTTTCCGAGAGTTTACTTAGCCAACCCTGTAAATATTCTACATAAATCTTCCTGATCTTACCTAAGGCTCCCTTTTTCACAAGCTGCCTCGCTTCCTTAACCAGCGGATAGCCCGAATAAGTATGGGTAAGCAATAACATCAGGCCGGTTTCTTCCAGCTTCTTTTTAAGTTGCTTTGCTTCATCCAGGGTAAAGGTGATGGGTTTTTCAACAACCACGTTAAACCCATTTTCCAGGGCCATCATGGCCGGGCCAAAATGAGCGAAGTTCGGTGTAACTATGGTGACAAAATCCATCCGCTTATCGGCAGGCAATTTGCTTTCTGCCGTAATCATATCCTGGTAGTTGGTATAGATACGGTCGTCGGGTAAAAAAAGCATGTGGCCGCTGTCGATAGCGATGTCCTTGTTTATACTTAATGCGCCGCAAACCAGTTCGACCTGGCCATCCATGTTGGCAGCAATGCGGTGGATAGCGCCTATAAATGCATCCTTCCCCCCGCCGATCATCCCCATACGGAGTTTTCTATGAGACATGTTTTAATTTTGAATTAGTGAATTACTGATTTAGTGAATGAACGAAATTATAGATTTATTGAACAATTTACAATTCACTAAATCAACAATTCGCTAATTCGCTAATTAATCGTCAATTGCCCAGGCTTTATCGCCTTTTTTGTATGGTATGCAGCCGTCATAGCGGCCGGGAGTTTCCATATAGCGCAGGGCTTTGGTAGCGCCGACTTCAGATGTAAAATAGCCAAGCAGGGTCAACTCTTTAATCATCCTGTAATAATGGTTTGGTATATTGGGCACATAGTCGTCATCGCCTTTATGCTTCGCTATTTCGGCGCTCATTTTTTCGTAGGCTTTCGCATAATAGTCCTTTTGCTCTTTATCAAGAGCAACCAGCATATCGGTGCGTTGAGCAGCAGTCAAGTCTAAAAATTTAGCATTAAATTTCTTCCGGCTTGCATCATCCAGTTTTCCGAGGCCTTCTAAAAATATTTTCTGGTCTTTTGGCTCGTAACAATCACGCACCATCACCGCCATAAATTGGCCAACGTTTGCGGCTTTTGCACCTGGTGAGCCGGTAGTGGGAAGAATTGTATCGGCAACCTCGTTTAAGAAAGCCACCTGACCGGAATCGAAGAGGTCATTAACCTGCGATGCCGTCGGTTTGCAGCCCGACAAAAAAAATTCGGCGCCAATAACGGCGCCTCCCATTATCAATGCAACCCTGGCTATGGCGTCTCTGCGGTCCATGTTAGTGAGTGGTGAATGGTGAATGGTGAGTGGAGTTAGCGATATATCAAATCAGACTACTCACTACTCACCACTCACCAATTTATTAATTAGGTCGCCCAGGCTTTGTCGCCTTTTTTATAAGGTACACAGCCATCATAATGGCCGGGTACCGCAATATAGCGCAGCGCTTTGGTTGCGCCAATTTCGGAAGTGAAATAACCGAGCAGGGTTAATTCCTTGATCATCCTGAAATAGTGGTTCGGCATCTCCGGCGCTTTATAATTTGCTTCTCCTTTATGCTTCAGCATATCGGCCGCAAGGTCTTTGCTGCGTTTTTCTGTAAACTCTTTTTGCTCTTTGTCAAGCGCTATTAGCAGATCGGTACGCTGCTGCGGGGTAAGGTCCATAAACCCGTTATTGAATTTCTTTTTGGCAGCATCATTCAATTTCGACATGCCTTCAATAAATGTTTTCTGATCGGCAGGCGTATAGCAGTCACGCACCATTACGCCCATAAACTCGCCAACTTTGGCGTCCTTAGCACCCGGAGAACTTGTAGTCGGCAGAATAGTATCGGCCACTTCATTTAAATATGCCACGTTATCTGGTGTAAACAGGTCGGCGACAGCCGCTGCAGGGGCTTTTGGCTTACATCCCGAAAGGAAAAACTCGGCGCCGATTACCGCTCCCCCCATTAAAATGGCAACCCTGCCTATTGCGTCTCTTCTATTCATTTTAATTATTGAGTTATTGAATTACTGAATTAATTATTGAATTACTGAATTGTTGAATTATTGATTGAATAAGTGAATATCGGATTAAAAAATCAATAATTCTATAATTCACTAATTCATACTTATATGCTCCACCCTTCCCTGTACGTGCGTTTAACGTATTGGTTGACTGCATCAAAGTTGGTGATTTTCATATTGTCATTATCCCAAAGCATTTTAATGTGGCCGCCCTTCAGGTCATGCCCGCGCACGGCCAGGTTTGCCATAAGCAAGGCTTCGGTTAACGGGCCGGCCACGTCAAATGACGAGCTTAACTCAGTTTTTCCATAACCCGCGATGCAGCCTTCCACCCATTGTGCATAATGCCCGTCCGCTCCCTGCCGTCCGCCATTACCATGCGGAACGCGTGCGAATTTTTGCGGAACATTTACCTCCTTAGTACGTGAGGTTGGCAGCAACAGGGGATTATCTGAATATGTACTTGCCATCATCTTGCCTTTGGTGCCTATAAACAAAGTACCATTGCCATCGTCGCCAAAACGTTCGTTAGGGCCTAATTCTTCCGGCCGCTCGGGCTGTATGCCGCCATCCATCCAGTGAAGGGTAACGTCGCCTTTGGTTTTTTCGGTTTTGGGGAAAGTGAGCGTAATATGGCTCGAAGGCGGACAGCTTTCCGGAAAATGACCCTGCTTAAACTCCCCTACGTACACTGTCCCCACGCTGGCCTGCACATCTTTAGCATACTGCAGCCCAAGCGCTCTGAAAGGAGCTTCCACGAGGTGGCAGCCCATATCGCCAAGCGCTCCGGTACCATAGTCCCACCAGCCGCGCCAGTTAAATGGTACCAGGTTATCTACAAAATCTTTATAAGGCGCGGTACCCAGCCACAGGTCCCAGTTTAAAGTTGAAGGAACCTGGGCCTTTTGCGCCGGCCATGGAATACCCTGGGGCCACACAGGCCGGTTTGTCCAACAGTATACGGTATGCACGTCGCCAATTATGTCGGCATCATACCATTCGGCAAGCAGGCGGGTGCCGTCGTTTGACGCTCCCTGGTTACCCATTTGAGTAACCACCTTGTACTGCTTGGCTGCATGAGTTAACAAGCGGGCCTCGGCAATATCATGTGTTAATGGTTTTTGCACATAAACATGCTTGCCCAATTGCATGGCATGGTACGCTACTATCGCATGTGTATGATCGGGTGTTGAAACCGATACCGCATCAAAATTCTTGGACTCTTTGTCAAATAATTCCCGCCAATCTTTATAGTATTTAGCCTTGGGGAATCTTTTGACCGTGGTTGCAGCCCTTGCATCGTCCACGTCGCACAAATAGGCTATATTGGCTTTGCCGCTTTTATCAAAATTATAAATATCGCTTTCGCCCTTCCCGCCGACACCGACGCTCGCGATAGTAAGCATATCGCTTGGCGCTCTGTATCCCTTACCTCCAAGCACAAATCGCGGAACTATCATAAAGCTTGCCGCAGCTATCGTGCTTGTCTTTAAAAACTCCCTTCTCGAAGGAATTGATTTTTTATCATTCTCGTTTTCTTCAGTCATTGGTTTATACTTTCAAAACTATTAGATATTATTCTTTTTTCATTCCCGGTTCAACTGAATCCGTTCATTTGCCTCACCTAAATCCTCTCCATAGGAGAGGACTTGAAAAGGCTTACTGCAAACTGCCAACTACACATTTCCCTTCTTCAACTCTTCCACGGCATGATTAGCTGCACGGGCAGTCATTGCCATGTAAGTCAATGATGGATTTTGGCATGCGGTTGATGTCATGCAGGCGCCGTCGGTAACGAATACGTTTTTTGCGTCCCAAACCTGGTTCCAGCCGTTCAGTACCGATGTTTTTGGATCCCTGCCCATACGTGCTGTGCCCATTTCATGGATTCCCCTGCCGAGGAAAGGATTGCCGCTATGGGTGTGTACGTTCTTCACGCCCACGGCTTCCAGCATTTCCTTAGCATCGTTTTCCATATCGATACGCATTTTCTTTTCGTTGTCCTTTATTTCGGCATCGAAAGCCAACACGGGTAGTCCCCATTTATCTTTTTTGTTCTTATCCAGCGTTATTTTATTTTCATGATAGGGCAGCGTTTCGCCAAAACCGCCGATACCCATGGTCCATGTTCCCGGTTCAGTTAAAGCATCTTTAAATGCACCGCCTACGTTCATCTCGGCAATGTCCCTGCCCCAGCCCTCGCGGCCGCCGCCGCCCTGGTAACCAAAACCACGTATGTAATCGCGTTTTTCGCCCCCCAGGTTCCGGTAACGGGGAATGTAGATACCATTTGCCCTGCGCCCAAAATAATATTTATCCTCAAAACCTTCAACCGTTCCCGATGCTCCTACGCCTAAGTGGTGGTCCATCACATTGTGGCCCAACTCGCCGCTGCTGCTACCCAGGCCGTCGGGCCAAATATCAGTTGCCGAGTTCATCAGTATCCAGGCGCTGTTGAATGTGGATGCATTAAGGAAAATTATTTTTGCAAAAAATTCATAAGTTTTATTTGTTTCGGCATCCAGTACCTCAACGCCTTTTGCCTTTTTGGTATCCTTATCGTACAGTATTTTGGTAACAATTGACCATGGGCGAAGCGTTAAATTACCGGTTGCCACTGCCGCCGGCAACGTAGATGATTGCGTACTGAAATATGCCCCAAATGGGCAACCCAGCCAACATTTATTACGATACTGGCAATTGGTACGCCCGGGAAGCGGCTGCGTGATATTAGCTGTGCGGCCGATAATAAACGACCGGGCTTGCTTATAGTGCTCTTTAAAGCGTGCGGCTACGTCTTTTTCAACGCAGTTCATTTCCATTGGCGGCATAAAATCACCGTCAGGAAGCACTGCAAGGCCGTCTTTATTACCTGATATGCCCGCGAATTTTTCCACATAGCCGTACCAGGGTTCAAGGTCTTTATAACGTATAGGCCAGTCGACAGCGATACCGTCTTTGGCATTTTCTTCAAAGTTAAAATCAGCCCAGCGATATGACTGCCTGCCCCACATTAATGACCGGCCCCCAACATGATATCCCCTGAACCAATCGAAACGTTTGATCTCTACGTATGGGCTGTCTTTATCGCTGGCCCAATAATCAAGGTTGGTTTCATTTAAAGGATAATCGCGCTTAAGAACGGGGTAATCTTTGATCATTTGCTGCGTTCGTCCGCCACGGTGTTCAAACTCCCAGGGAGCTTTATTAGCATTTACGTAATCTTTTACGTGCTCGATGTTGCGGCCCCGCTCAAGCATGATGGTTTTGAGGCCTTTTTCAGTTAATTCTTTAGCAGCCCATCCGCCCGAAATCCCTGAACCAATGACAATCGCGTCATAAGTGTTTGCAGACATATTATAGTATTAAAAGTTAAATAAATTTATAAAATAGGTTAATGCGACTAATGTATAAACAAAATGTTAGTGAACAAATATTCATTGTGTTTTTTTAACACAATAACCGCTGTACATTGTACAGGCGTGGATTTTATGTGAATTTGTATAAACGTTTTTAATGCTGTTAGCACTTTTTTATTTGCAATTTGCAACACTTTTATGACCCAACAATTTCAAACTGCAAACTGCCAATTAAACATTCCCTTTCTTCAATTCTTCAACCGCATGGTTAGCCGCGCGGGCGGTTATAGCCATGTAGGTAAGCGAAGGGTTCTGGCATGAAGTAGACGTCATGCAGGCGCCATCCGTTACAAAAACATTTTTACAGGCATGCACCTGGTTCCACTCGTTCAATATTGATGTCTTTGGGTCTTTGCCCATCCGCGCACCGCCCATTTCGTGAATATCTAATCCCGGCGCCTGGTGATTCGTTGAAGGCTGGATATTTTTAAAGCCCGCCGACGTAAACATTTCTGTCAGCTGCTCTATATAATCCTTCTTCATCTTTTCGTCATTGTCGTCATAATCCACGGATATATTCAGCAGCGGCACGCCCCAGTCATCTTTCAGTTTTGGGTCAAGGCTTACGTAATTGCTTTCTTTTGGGATTGTTTCGCCCATCATATGCGAACCGACGTACCATGGACTAAGGTCGCCTTTAACCAGCCCTTCTTTTAGTTTGCTGCCAACGCCATCGTATTTATGTTGCTGGAACCTGTAGCCACTGAAGCCGCAGGCATAACCCCGCAGAAAATTTGTTTCCTGCTTGTAAACATTCCTGAAACGCGGTATGTAGCCGCCTGTCGGCGACCGGCCGTCAACCGTCCATTCTTTTAAGCCGTCATACTCTGCGCCGATGTGGGCCGAATAGTTATGGAATGCGATGTATTTGCCCAAAACGCCGCTGTCGTTGCCAAAACCATTCGGAAAACGGTTTGAAGTAGAATTCAGTAAAACCAAATTGGTATTGATAGCGGCGGCATTTACAAAAATGATCCGGGCGTAATACTCCGTGGTTTGTTTTGTATTTGTATCTACAACGCGAACACCGGTGGCTTTGCCTAATTTTTCATCATAAATGATAGACTCAACAACCGAAAATGGCCTCAGCGTCATGTTTCCTGACCTTTCAGCCCAGGGAATAGTGGAGGCATTACTGCTAAAATATCCCCCGAAAGGGCATCCCCGCTGGCATAAATCGCGGTTCTGGCATTGTGTACGACCCTGATCAAGGTGTATTTGATTAGGTTTGGACAGATGCGCGCACCGCGCGCTGATCACATGCCTGTTTTTATAATTCTTTTTTAAGTGATTGCTGAAGTAAACCTCCACATCATTTAAAGGATAGCCCGGCAAAAACTCGCCGTCAGGCAGTTCGGGAATGCCGTCCTTATTGCCGGCAATGCCTGCAAATTTTTCTACATAACTATACCAGGGGGCTATGTCTTTATAACGAATGGGCCAATCGACCGCAAAACCATCCCTTGCCGGGCCTTCAAAATCAAAATCGCTCCAGCGCTGGGTTTGCCTTGCCCAAAGTAAAGATTTACCGCCTACCTGGTAACCGCGTATCCAGTCGAAAGGTTTTTTCTGTACATAAGGATGCTCCTGGTCTTTTACAAAAAAATGCTGCGAATCTTCGCCAAATGCGTAACAACGGCTAACTATGGGGTTGGCTTCGGTAACTGCAACCGGCAATTGCCCGTGATGTTCAAATTCCCATGGGTATTTGTTGGTAGTAGGATAATCTTTCACATGTTTTACGTCGCGGCCACGTTCGAGCACCAGCGTCTTCAATCCATTACCCGTCAGTTCTTTCGCCGCCCAGCCGCCGCTTATTCCCGAGCCTATTACAATGGCATCAAAGGTGCGCGACTTAACGCTATCGATATTTAAATTTGCCATGTTTTAAGCGAGTTTGAGTTTTTTAACCGGGTAATGAACGATATACCTGCCGGGCACCATGTCGTAAAATATTTCTTTGGTCATAAAAAATTGGGAGGTGGTATACCCGAATATCGTTTGCTGTTTAATCGTCCAGTAAAACATTGCAACGGGATCTTGCACTGCGTTTTTTTGGGGCTTCATACGTCTCCCCTGCGGCTTTGGCGCGTGCATTTGTTTTGCTGCATCCACCTCGATTCCGGTGAGCACAGCCTCGCGGTCTTTCGCGCTTAAGTCGCTAAACGATTGGTTGTATTTCCTTTTGACCATATCATTAAAAGCCGCCAATCCAGCCAAAAATGACTGCTGATCTTTCTTATTATAACAGTCATCAAGCATTTTTAAAACAAATGCGGGTAAATGCAAATCTTTAGCGCCCGGTGTACTGGTTTTTGGGATGATGGTATCAGCAACATCAGCCACCAGGTTTTGCTGGTCCGAATCAAGGGCTATATGCTTGAGCTGAACGTAAGAAGTTCCGTCTTTGCGAATGCACGATGGCAACAGCACCGCGCCGCCAACAACTAAAGCCAGGTTTTTAATTACCGTGCGCCTGTTCATTTGTTTTTAATATCATGTACTGTTAACATTTATTCTTTTAGAGTTGAAGAGGTTGTAATAAGTTGTAAAGGTTGCAAGGGTTATAAAGGTTGTAAAATGCCAAAACGACCTCTTCAACTTTTATAACCTCTTCACTTATTACAACTTTTGCACCTTAACAACTAACGCACAAGTTAGAATAATATCGCTAAAATCCCCACCTTTTCATGATTTGTAAGTCAATTTTTACACAATCGAATGGGTCTTTGCCCTGGTACGACTCCTGCTCAACGATAAACTGCGATGTGCCGCCTCTTTTTCTTGCTTCTTTTACTATTTCCTTTACCGGCATTACGCCCTGGCCGAGTATAGTGCTATCATAACCATCCATGCCCTGGCCAGTATCGCTCTTTATTTCATCCTTCACATGCATTAATTCAAAACGGCCAGGATATTTCTTTATCAGGTCCAAAGCAATACCGCCTGCACCAAGCATATTGCCGATGTCCATTTGCTGCACCACAAGTTTCGGGTCGGTATTGGTCAGGATGTAATCGTACAACGTCCCGTCGCCGATCTTCGTCTTAAACTCAAAGTTATGGTTATGGTAACCGAAGCTCATTCCATGCGCCCTGCATAATTCGCCGCATTTGTTCATTTGGTCCATAAAACGCTTCAAGGCATCCATATCCGTGCGCAGCGCCTCGTCAAGCCAGGGGCTGATCACGTAACGCTGCCCAACTTCGGCGGCATCGTCAATGGTATATTTCCATTTATCGGTAAAATCGTTTTTGGCGCTATCCCAGTCGTGCGCAGTCATTACGGTATGGCCGCTCGGCATCAGCAATCCTGTATCATCCAAAAGCTTTTTAAAATCTTTAGCGCTGTAACCATAAAATTTCCTGTTGATATAGTTGGCATGCTCCACAATGATCCAGCCCATACCGGCTAGTTTTTTTAGCGAGCCTGCGGGGTCTTTTCCCATGGCATCACGCACCGAATAAAGCTGCAGCCCTAATCTTTCTATCTTTTTAGGTTCTGCGAATAAAACATCCGGCATTAAAGCGGCACTTGCCACGGCAACTGCGCTTGTTTTAATAAATGTACGACGAGAGTTGTTCATAATTATTGGTTTATTTACTGATTGGAAATATTGGGAATAACAAGGATGAATTACTTATAAATGCCAGGTGTTTGCTATCGGGCGACCATGATGGGGTATTGATCGTCCCCTGCCCGCCATACAGGTATGCAACTACTTTGGAGGGGCCGCCGCCGACCGGCATGATACGGAGATAAACATGTTTATAAAAGGGATGGTCGCCGGGAGCAACCTCGTTTTTATTGAAGGTGATATACACTATCCATTTGCCATCCGGCGAAACATGCGGAAACCAGTTGTCATAACCATCATTGGTTAGCTGCGTTTGCTCGCTGCCATCAGCTTTCATTCGCCAAACCTGCATTAAACCGCTCCGGACGGAATTGAAATAGATATATTGGCCATCAGGTGAATATTCCGGGCCGTCATCCAGGCCGGCACTTGTAGTCAGCCTAACTTCCGGGCCACCTTCGGCCGGTACCCTGTAAACGTCGTATTCATTGTTTCTCGCGCCGCAAAATACAATGTATTTTCCATCCGGCGACCATCCATGCATGTATGACGGGCCGATGGGGGTGAGGCGCCTGGGCTCCCCTCCTTTTACCGGCACTACCCATCCGATCGAACTGCCGCTTTTGTCGCTGCTGCTGATGGCCAGCCATTTGCCGTCAAATGAAATTACGTGATCATTGTTGTTATGGGTAGCTGACCCGGTATTTAAAACAGTGGGCGTGTTATTTCTGAGATCAAAGGTATAGAGCAGCCCTTCGCTGTTGTACAGCAGGTGCTTGCCGTCTTTCATCCAGTTTGGCGCCTGGATTGATTTTGGCGACTGGTAAATAATTTTGCTGTTCTGCGTTTCGAGATCAAGTATCTCTATTGCACTGCCAAGATAATCACGATAAGGTACCAGGCTCTTAGGCGCCGGTACAACTATTCGCACGTTGTCGAAAACAGCTCTTTCAGTGACGTTTGCGTTATGAGAACATATAAATAAGCCAACATAAACATCATCGCCTAAATCAACATCGCTTAGTTCCTGGCTCACAAACGGATCTCCTTTGCGGGCAACGGACATGGTATAGGTATTGCCTTTTCTTTCTAACTGGATAACCTCATCCGCCGATGTCAGGTCAAATTTTTTCTCCTCTGTGACTCCTCCTGCAGTTTTGCGGTATTGCAGCGAAGTTAAACCCGAACCATGCATCACTGCACTTATATGTTTGGAACTTGTGTCGAGTGAGGAACGCACCATCCAGCCCACTTTGCGGTGCTCTTCAACGCCCTTGCCAATAAAAGCGGCGTTTGTGCGCAATATAAAATCGCCTTTCATTTTTTTCCATACATAATGAAATTCGTCATGGGTGGCCCAAACGTTTGTGCCCGAGCCGGATAAGGTATATTGCTGAGATTTGCTGTCGTAGGTACCCTTGCCTGCATGTTTAACTTTCCCCACGTCATCCTGGCCGTCAAATATCCCCGTAGGATATGTTTGCGCGGATGCTTTTTGATTAAATAAAATTGCAGCAAAAACGAAAAAAAACAGGTGCGATATTCTTTTGCTCATCGGGATTGCGGTTTGTAGTAAATGTAATTGGTTTACTAAGGTAAAAATTAGATTTGGAATTGAAATAGTGTATTTGTAACAATATCTATTCATTTTTCAATTCTCATTCTCCTGATCCAAATAAGAGGCTCTAAAAATGTTTTTTTGGCGCGTTTATAACAGACGTTATTCGCAAATGCTGGCAAAACGCCTGCTGTCCTGCAGCGAACTAAAAAAGCCCGTCGTTTACACGCGGGCTTCATTTATTTTATCAATTAATAACGATCCGATCCTATTTTTCACCGTTCAAATCGGGTTGACGGATTATTCAACCACAAGAACTCCTTTTTTGGGCTTCGCCAAATCGTTTTCATTAGCGGCGGGGCCTCCGCAATATTCAAGATAAAATTGCTTTTTCGAATCATGATATGAAGTCACAGCTCCTATTATGCTTAAAAACTTTATAAAATACCAGGCCGTATCTATTTGGTAGGGTTTAAAGCCTGAACGGGCGCTTTTGGGGAATAAGTGATGATTGTTATGCCACTCGCCAGCAACAAAGCCCGGCCAGATTTGATTGATAGACATATCCGCGCGGTTAAAATCAATCCCATCGCGGCGTTTGTCTTTACCTTTTCCATGGCCTTCGTAGTTAAAGGTCCGCACGCCAACTGCCCAAAAACCCGCCGCTCCAAACATGGTGCAGACAAGCGCGGGCCCGCCAATGAGAAAAAAAACAGTAAACCAAAAGCCCCAATTCAGAATGATGCCCAGGATTGCGCGGCCGGGATTAACGATCGAGCCGTATTTTTTATACTGTATATAAGTATTTGGGTTTACGCCGGTATGGTCCATTAACTTCACGCAATGGCCGTAATCTTTTTCATTCATATTGCGTGCGATTGGCTGGTGGTTTACATCGGCCAAAAAACAATATAAAAAACCACCCTGGGCATTATACGGATCGCCGGGCTGGTCGGACAATGCATGATGTACATGGTGCGAAATGGCATAAATCTCTTCAGGAATTATTTTAAGCGTAAGATTTTGAGTAACAAACCTCCAGAACTTATTCCGGAATTTATAGGCCCTGTGGGTGCAATACCGGTGATGCCATACGGTACCATGGCTGCCCATTATTACCATACTGTAAACAAACGCAATTATGAGCCCCGTTATACTGAAATACTTGAATAAAAAAAGGATAAAAAAAGGCGACAGGCACAAAACCAAAAACCAACTGGTAAAAGAAAGCCAGTTTTTTTTGTTTTTGAATACGTTTAACCTGGAGAAAAACTCATTGAATATTTGACCGGGGCGTGGTTTTATAAGTTGACCAAACTTGTCTTGCCACCCATACGAGGGCGGTTCGAGCGCAATTTTTAAAAACGACATTTATCAGGGGAGCAACAGCTTAAATTTATGTTCGGCAGTATAACTAGTAACGGATTAAAGATACAATAAATTGCGATATTATGACAGAAAAGTTAATCTTTTATACTTAAAATCAATAAACTTTACGAATAAAAAAACTTAACCATTGTAAGTCAGTGAATTACGTAAGCGACTTTTAGCGATAAAAAATCAAACTCGACGCGAACTGTCAGGCATATGCCTTAGCCAGCGGGAGATTAAAGTAGAATACGCTGCCCCTGCCGATGGCCGATTTAACTTTCAGCTGTCCGCCGTTAAGTTCAACCAGTTCTTTGCATAAAAGCAAGCCTATCCCGGTACCCTTTTCGCCCGAAGTGCCGGAATTTGAAAAATGGGTATCTATGAAAAACAATTTGTCTATTTCCTCGGCGGTCATGCCCTTACCGCTGTCTTCAACACTAACTATCAATTCGTTATTTTCGATAATGGTCGAAAGCCTTATCCTTCCCTTGTTGCTGGTAAACTTGATGGCGTTGCTTACGAGGTTGCGCAACACGACTTTAAGGTGATTTTCGTCGGCGATTACCTGCTGCCCGGGATAGGCCTTGTTAACAAATTCAATATTTTTTAGCGCCAGCGGATGTGTGAATGTTTGTTCCATTTCAACGCCCAGCAGGAAAATATCAACGCTGGACGAGTTTATGCTTTGGCCCTTTATCTGGCTTCCGGCCCACTCAACAAGATTCGACAAGGTAAGCTCGGCCCCTTTCACAACCGGGTTTATTTCCTTCATTAAGTCATGCACTTCTTCAAATGTAAGGTATCCGGTTTCGAACATTTGAACGATATTGCTCAAATTAGCCACCGGGGTGCGCAGGTCATGGCCAATCACTGCCAGCAGCTTATCCTTCAGGTTATTGACTGTCTGAAGATTTAATGTTTGAACCTCTATTAATTGTTTTTGATCTAAAAGCGCTTTGTGTTGCCGCTGCAGTTCCGTGCTGAGTACTTCTTTTTGTTTGTAGAAATAATAAGTAGCCGATAATATCAGGCTTAATATAAGCACGGATAGCGTAAGGGTTATGATTAACCCATGCTGCGACTCTATCTTGGCCTTATTGTCTTTATCCCGAATCTCCATCAACGCCATCTGGCTCATTTTTGAATTAAGGTCATAATAGTTTTGAACGAGCGATATGGTTTTTAGCTTGGCCTGGGCATTTAAGCTGTCGCGCACATTAATATATTCCTTTTGAAGGCTGAGCGCCTTTTTGATATCTTTTTTTAACTCATAACTTTCAATGAGCGCAGAATAAGATTTATTTTCCGCATCCATAACCCCTATACTATCTGAAAGTGCGATGCCTCTTTTTGCAAATTCAATAGCATCGTCATACTTCCCAATCGCGTTATTGGCTAATGCGAATTCTGCGTAAGTGTAGGCGCGCAACCGGCGGTTATGTATTTTGACGCCCAACCGGTAAGCGGTATCATTATAGGCCAGCGCAGCCATGTACTTCTTTTGGCTTAGATAAATAGTACCCAAGCGCCCATATAAAACTGCGATATGGCCTTCTGCATTTATTTTCCTGTTCAATTTTAGCGACTGTTTCGCTGCCTCTATAGCTTTTTCATATTTTTTGAGCGCACAATAGATATACGACCGCTCGTTATTTACCTCTGCCAGGGTAGCAACATCAGTTCCGGCATAATGAGCAGCGGTATCCAGATCGGCCTGCGCGTCATGGTAATTTTTAAGATCGGCACAGGTACGGCCCAGCGCCCGGTATGCATCTGAAACATAAAGAGGATGTTTTTTTGATAAAAAGGGCAGCGCCGATTTAAGGTAAAATAAACTGATAGGGTAATACGATTGCGACCAGTAAATAGCGCCAAGATTTAAAAAGCTGCGGCCCTTGCCAAATGAATAGTTTAATTTTTCGGCCAGGATCAGGGCATCCGCTGCTATCTTATGGGCCGAATCGGGATAGGCGAGAAAAATATTGTGTGCAATATCGTTCAAACTATCAATATGCCGCTGTTGTGACTCCAGGGAATTTGGATCAGAAAACGCGTGATGTCCCCTTTGCGCATAAGAAAAATTATGCATCAACACAATCAATAGTATAAGGGCAGGGTTCCTCATCTATCACTAATACGATAGTTAAGGTATAAAGAGTTACGTTTTTGGGTTAATTAGTGATTTAGTGATTTAGTGAATTAGTGATTTGGCGATTTAGTGAATTAGTGATTTAGCAAGTAACGGTTTTTTTGAATTGGCCGTTAGAAGATTAGTGAGAAGTTTCTAACCGCCGGCCGCCAAAGCGCGGGCATTCCAAAAATAACCGTGCGACATGAACATGAACAACATTTGACACCAACTCAATAACTCACTAACTCAATCATTCAAAAACTCACCTATTCACTAATTCACTAATTCACTAATTATAAATAAAGCTTCCATCGCCCCGGCGTTTCATCGGTTTGCCGTTCCTGGTCGGCACACCGCTCCATTTTTGCAGGTTTAAAACGAAGCTTACCAAAAAATACCTGCTCAAGGCATTTGTTTTGGTATCGGTAATTGAGTTTTGCGTGATAACCCGGTTCACAAAATTATTCTGATCAAGCAGGTCAAATGCAGATACCCTTAATATCCCGTTCTTTCTTTTGAAAAATTCCTGCTCCAGGTAGGCATTTATAACCAGCGGGTTTTTGGTCACATTGGAGTTGATGCCTGTGATGTAATTTTTACTTCCGCTGTAGCCTATGGTCATCGTCCGGTTTTTAAGCAGGAAGAACCTGCCGTCGATACTCACAGCAGTTGTTTTGATATCGCTGTTAAACGAGCCGGGCAGGGTGTTGGTAGATTTGTTGATATCGTACGAAACATAGGGGTTGACCTCGAGCCAGTCATCGGGGTCAATCCTCGGGCCGAACCGCTCATTGTAGTGCCAGCCCGTTACTACGTTTACTATGTTATTGCTCATTCCCAGCGAATGGCTATACGATACCAGGCCGTTTAGGGCAAAGTTATAAGAACGGTCGGCCGACTGCTTGGATATGTTATAGTTAGCCGTTATCGAACGTGCGCCGCTCATATTGATATAAAAGGTTTCTGGTAAAAAGCTTTTGAGGCCGGGCTGCGGCGCCTGTACAACATTGCTCACAATCTGGTTGTCGTAAAAGCTGGTGTTTATATTGGCTGAGAGGTTTATTTTTGAATTGGTGATGTAATTGTTGTAAATGGTATTGATACTGTGCTGAAAAGACGGCTTCAAACGCGGATTACCAAACACTGGGTTCTGGGGGTTCGAGTAGTCGGGCAAGGGCTGTATCTGTGTAAAGCTTGGTTCGATTGGCGAGCCGGAATAATTGATAGATATCCGTTGCTGGCGCGACCAAACGTATTGAAACCGGAAGATGGGGATAAGATAAAAATCATTCCGGTCGGTTGTCGTCCCATTGCTGATATTGGCACCTTCCAAATGCGCGGGTATGGCGGTGGCCCCAATAGAAAGATTATATTTTGTTTTGTTTACCCGGTAATTTGCCGCGAAACGCCCCTGGGTAAATGAATACTTGTAATTATTGCTTAAAGAGTCGATAACCGAAGGCGTTCCGTCGGGTGCGATATTGCTTGTAACGGCATTATCCTGGTAGCCACGATAACTCACTTGCTCATTAAACTCCAGCTGGGTGTCTTTAGTGAGAGGTTCCACATAAGTGAGGCTGGCACGATAATTTTTTGTCAAATTGCCACGATCGATGGTCCGGTGGACAAGTGAATCTTTCAGCACATTCTGCAACGAGTCCCTGTATATTATTTCTGTGTTTTGCTGCGTATTCTGCGGCTGGCTGCCATGACTTAAGTTAAACTGGATAGATATATTCCTTCTCGGTTTTTTGAAAATATATTGGTATAAAACAATTGCACCGTAATTACTTGTGGGATTTTGGCTTGCTGATGTACCGTTCGAAAACTGGTTGATCAGGCCTGTTTGATTATACCGGCTGTTAGTTGAACTATTTGCATTGGTATAGTTGAAACTCGGCGTCACCCTTAAAAAGTTCGAGCTGTCCGGCGTGTACTCCAGCTCAAAACTACCCGACTGTGTATGCGAATTGTTGCTTCCGGTACTTTGCCTGCTAAAATCAGTGGTGCCCAGCGAGCTGAAAATTTGCCCCACGCTGTTATTGATGGAGTTGACATCATTGTAGTTGTAGCGGTAGCTGCCGTTCACCTGCACTTTTTTGCTCCACTGGTCGCGATAATTAAACGAGGGGCCGCCAGAAGAGGTCGTTCCGCCGCTCCCGCCCGCGGTGCTGCTTGTGCCCGGTACCTGGCCGTTCGCACCGCTGTTCAACCCGGTGCTTGCCACGCCGTTTACGGTATTCCTGACATTGCCTATTACCCCTAATTGCTCGTTGGCATTAATGCGCTGGGCGAACAAGCGTTCGTCATACCTGTCGTCGTTTCCGGCACTGGCCGTTGCCCTGATGATATTGCCTACCGACCTGTCGGCCCGAGTCGTTATATTCAGTACCTTGGTCGGATCGCCGTCCTTGATGCCTGTCCTGCCTGCCTGGTCGCCATAATCGTCAACAACCTGTATTTTATCAACAATATCTGCCGGCAAGGTCTGTATCGCCTGCGCCACGTCGCCCCCGGCAAAGTCTTTACCGTTAACCCGCGCCTTTTTTACCTGCTGGCCCTGGTGGGTCAAAGTGCCGTCGGAGCCTACTTCCATGCCTTCCATTTTCTTAAGCAATTCATCCACGGTGGCATTTTCGCGCACCTTATAATCGCTGGCGCGGTACTCAACGGTATCTGTTTTATAGGTAATGGTTGGTGTGCCGTTAATTTTTACCTCCTTCAGCATATTTGTTTCATTTTTGAGGATAACGGGATCTAAAACAATCCTTTTTGCAGCATCATTGTTCAGGTAGCGCCTGACCGAAGTAGTAAAACCGATCGATTTTATGGTAATGACGAAAGTGGCCATTTTCACATTTTTAAAAATGAAAATGCCATCCTCGTTTGTGGCTGTTTTTAAAGTGTCTTTTTTTGATATGAGCATGATGGTGGCGCCGGTAATCGTTTGGCCGTTTGCGTCCTTAACGATACAGCTTACCTCGCGAAAGGGCAAAGGCGGGGGAAGCGGCGTTTGCGAACGGGTGCGTACCTGCTGGCCGAATGCATTGGCCGAAAGCAAAATTAACAGGGGTATAATAAGGTTTCTGATCATGGGGTATTGATTAAGGGCGCATAATTTTCATTTTCTTGCTAAAGTGTACTTCCCCCAAAAATCTGTAGGACTGGTTAAGTCTTCAAAATCAATATTATTGCCTTCCTTCGCCCCCTTTCCGTTACCTCCGGCTCTGCCGCCGCCCCTTGCACCGCCCCCTCTGCCCCCGCCGCCGCCAAAACCGCTGATTTGAATATTGTCGACCATTACCTTGACCTGGAAATCATTGCTGATCTGCAAGCCATTTACTTTTATATTGTAAGCAATTTCGGATGGGCTATCCGATGATATTCCAAGTAACTTTAGCGGAACAGCCAGCTCGTAGTTATAATTTCCTAATGAATCATAGCCAATAGCTGTTTTTATACCATATTCGTTGTAGATAGAAATAAGGGTATCATCTACATCTTTGAACCCGAAAACCTTTATTTCTTTACTGGAAGCGACGAATTGCCGGTGTGCGGCTGCAATTGCCGCTGTATCGGTGCCGTTGCTTTGCTGCCTGCCGCCAAACCTGCCGCTGCCCCTTTGTCCGCGGCCCATATTGGCTATTACCGGGTATGTCAGAATGAAAGCGCCCTTTTCTTTTTTCTTTCCTTCGGTATTGATGGTGAACGTGATGCCGCCGGCTGCTATTTTGGTGTTTGTTTGAGCGTCTGTCGACGTCACGGCCAGGTAAAGGTATTTTTCATTGTTCGACAGCGTATAGAACAACCGTGTGCTTTTATTATAGGCCTGGAAATTGTCTTCCCACTCATTCAGCTTACCATCAATTCTCACATTCGCAGGCGCCCAAACACTGGTCACTTGTACTGTTTTCAAATGTGATTGCGCAAATGCTCCCAAACCCGCGGCGTAAATGAGGGTATGGATAAGGACAAGTTTTTTCATATCGACAATGATTATGATTTACGAACAATTGTTGCAGCATTTTAACCTGACTACATAGATACACCGAAGTTTAACGGTTTGTGTTATGTATTACAATTGTTGCAAATTATAGCCGGAAGGCGGCTCGCGGAGTCCTAAAGTCGGGGATGTCGGAAAAGACCGAAAAATGGAATTTAATCTTAAAAACTAAAACGGCATAACGGTGGAAATTTGTGTTAAGATTTTTCGACTTTCTGACGCCTGGAATTTTCTGGCTTTCGGACTAATTTTATTAGCAAAAAAATACTACATTTACCGCCATGTATGCGATTGTGGATATCGAGACTACCGGGGGGCATGCCAGCGCCAATGGCATTACCGAGATAGCCATTTGCATACATAACGGCAAGAAGATAGTTGAACGCTATTCAACCCTGGTTAATCCCCAACGGCACATACCCATTTACATCAGCGCATTAACCGGCATTACTAACGAAATGGTGCAGGACGCGCCCCCCTTCGAAGACGTGGCCCATGATATTTACCACCTGCTGCACGGCAAAATATTTGTCGCCCACAACGTAAACTTCGACCATTCATTTGTGCGGCATCATCTTGCCGCAGCCGGTTACGAGCTGCAATGCAATAAGTTGTGTACGGTAAGGCTTGGCCGTAAAATTATTCCCGGCCTCCCCTCCTACGGACTGGGCAAACTTTGCCGGCACCTGGGTATTGATAACGACAGCCGCCACCGCGCAGCAGGGGATGCCGAGGCTACGGCCAAACTGTTTTCGCTGTTGCTGCAAAAAGATACCAACAACCATATCGGCAAGGCTTTAAAGCAAAATTCAAAGGAACAGGTGCTCCCGGCTAACCTGCCGAAACAGGATGTGGATGCCCTGCCGCAATCGCCGGGCGTATACTATTTTCATGACAGCAAAGGCAAAGTTATTTATGTCGGCAAGGCGAAAAATTTAAAAAAACGGGTATGCAGTCACTTTACAGGGAATAACCCCGGTCCGCAGCGGCAGGAATTTTTACGCAACATTTATCATATTAGCTTCCAGGTTTGCGGCACGGAGCTCATCGCCTTTGTGCTGGAGGCTGTAGAAATAAAGCGCCTGTGGCCAAAATACAACCGCTCGTTAAAACGCTTTGAGCAGGCCTACAGCCTATATGCTTTTGAGGATCAGCGCGGCTACCTGCGCTTAGCCGTAGATAAACACCGTAAAATGACCGGCGCCATCTATAGCTGCAATACTTTGCTGGAGGGCAGGGACATCCTGCTAAAATTGATCGAAGGCTTTGAACTTTGCCCAAAATTGTGCTTTATCCAAAACAATACAGGGCCATGTACCGGCATAAACGGCGATAACTGCGCCTGCGAAGGCCTTGAATCACCGGAAGATTATAATAAAAAGGTAAACGCAGCAATTGAAGAGCTAAACGATGCGCTGCCCACATTTGCCATCCGCGATGCCGGCCGGACCGATGATGAGCATAGTTGCCTGTTAATAGAAAAAGGGAAATTTTACGGCATGGGCTATGTTTCGCACTATTTTGACGTGGCCAATTTGCAGCAGCTAAAAAATCACCTCACCCCCTATCCCGGCAACGATTATATAAAAGGTATGGTTGCAGGCTACGCCTCAAAATTCCCGGACAGGAAGGTGGTGTTTGTGTGAGGAATAGTCCGAAAGTCAGTAAAGTCAGAAAGAAGCTGCAACTTACGTTTTCGGCAAAAATCATAATTGGAAGTAAATCCAATATCTCGCAAATCGGCGCCTAACTTTCTCAACTAAGCTCTAATCTCCAACCTCTAACCTCTCTATTTCAAATACTTATCATACCAGGCAATATACCGTTGCAGCCTGTCGACCTGGTAGCTGGGTTTGCTGAAACCGTGAAATTGCCCCGGGTAAAGGATCAGCTCGGTTGGTATACCCTGGGATTTCAGGGCCTGGTACATTTGTTCGCTGCCTGCGGTAGGCACGTTAAAATCCTTCAGGCCCGACATAAACAGCACCGGCGTTTTTATCCTGTCGGCGTGAAAAAACGGGTACGATATTTTTATCCATTTGTCCTGGCTCTTCCAGGGCGGCCCGATCTCATTGTCGTACTGCAAAACATATTCGTCGCTGCCGTACATCGTTGTTTGCAGGCTGCTGCCGGCGCCGCTTATGGCGGCTTTAAAGCGCGTGTCGGAGGCAATGGTATAATTGGTAAGAATAGCGCCGTAACTCCAGCCGCCGATACCCAAATGCGCCGGGTCAGCCAATCCCTCTTTAACTATTTCGTCAACTGCGCCTAACAGGTCTATAACCTCCTTATTGCCCCAGTCAGCATCAATTGCCTTGCAGTACGCAAGCCCGCGGCCGCTGCTGCCGCGATAGTTAACATCTACTACTGCATAACCAGCTGACGACAATACCTGCCGGGTTACATCGAAGCCATAGTCGTCCTGCCCTACCGGGCCGCCGTGAATAAACAATATCATCGGCAGTTTTTTAGTTCTTACGCTGTCGGGCGTAAAAGCCAGGCCTGATACCAGCGTGCCGTCGCTGCTTTTTGATTGAAAACCCGCAACATGGGCCAGCTTAACGCTTGTTAACCATTGTTGCTGGTGATAAGTTAAACGGCGTGCTTTACCGCTTTCCACCGCATACAACTCTGCCGGTGTATAGGGAGCACTCATTTCAATAAGCCAGTTACTGCCGGCCGATACCTCTATTTCACTAATGGAGAATTCCCCTTTTATAATGTTTGAGATTTTGTTGCTTGCAACATCATAAGCATCGGCATATCTCATCCGGTCATCAACTACTAAAAATGCAAGGGTTTTGCCGTCCTTGCTCCACACGGGCTTCGTAACCGGGCGGTCGAGTTGCCCGGTCAATTGCCTGTTATTTTTGCCATCGGCATCCACCAGGCATAAAATATCCTGGTCGTACATGGTATAGTCAACATCGCTTGTTGAGCGTAAATAAGCAATGTATTTGCCGTCAGGGCTCCAGTGCGGCTCATCATCATGGCCTTTCCAGGTGGTAAGCCGGCGCGGAACGGCATTGGGTTTGGCCTCCATTACAAAGATATCGTCATTATCATTCCGGTCAGGGTCGTTTGTGCGGTTGCTTACAAAAACCACCTGCTTGCCATCCGGCGACCATTCGGCTGATCCTTCGTCGGCATTGCCTGTGGTTAAGGTATCGAGTTTTTTCGTGTTGATATCAAACACGTATAAATGCTTGTACAAATGCTGCAGGTAGCCTTCGATGTCTTGTTTAAAATGATAACGGTCTATTTTTATCGGGGTTGGGGTTTTGGGGTCCGGCTTGCCGCCATTTTCCGGGTCGGTTATCGTCAGCAAGAGCTTGCCTGCATCGGGAGACCATGAATAATCGCCGATACTGCCTTTTATATTGGTAAGTTTCCTCCCTTCCCCGCCCCTGCGGTCCATCAACCACACCTGGCCGCCGTTCTTTGATTCGCGCGACGACAAAAATGAAAGATACTTACCGTCCGGGCTCCATTTTGGCGTCGAAGCCGGCTCGTCGCCATAGGTAAGCTGAATGGATTCCTTTCCGTCCCAGCTTTGCATCCATAAATGCGAAACCCTTCCGTCTTTAGCCGTATCGACATCCGAAAGCTCATACGTCACCCATTTGCCATCCGGCGAAACCTGCGGGCTCATTAATGTCGCAATGCGGAAAATATCTGTTGGTTGAATTGGTTTTTGGGTTTGCTGGGCGCAGGCGAAGGCGCTTGTGCATAATGCAGCGACAAGGAGTAAATTTTTTTTCATATCTGTTGGATTATTTTACCCGAATTTCGGAAGCAAACGGGGAAAAATTATAAGTTTTGCAAGGTTCACCGCATATCATATAACACCGGCCTTTTCCAGCTCCTCTTCCATCTGCTGTTGCATTTTCAGCGCCTCGGCCCTTGCCGCTTCTGCAAAGTCTTCGCCGTTCGAGGCATAAATTATGGACCGCGATGCATTCACAATCAACCCGCAATCCTTAGTTATTCCGTAATGGCAAACATCGGCAAGGCTGCCGCCCTGCGTGCCTACCCCGGGCACCAGTAAGAAATTGTCCGGGGCAAATTTGCGGATATTGGTAAACTCAGTGCTTTTGGTGGCCCCGACTACGTACATTAACCTGTCGGCGCCTGCCCATGTATTTGCTTTTTGGATCACGGCTTCGTATAACAAGCCGTGTTCTGTTGTAAGATATTGAAAGTCTTTGCTTCCAGCCGAAGAGGTCAGCGCGAGCAGGATCACCCATTTGCTCGGATAGGCCAGGTACGAAGTAACGGCATCATGCCCCATATAAGGCGAAACTGTTATAGCGTCGAAGCTCATGCCCGAGGCTGTCTCGTCAAAAAAAGCTTTGGCATACATGTCCGAAGTAGTGCCTATATCGCCGCGTTTGGCATCTATTATGTTCAAACAATCCTTAGGAAGATATTGCCAGGTAGCTATCAAACTTTGCAGGCCCTTTATCCCCCGGCTCTCATAAAATGCCGCATTGGGTTTATATGATACGCATAGATCTTTGGTGGCATCAATTATCCGCCTGTTAAATTCCAGTACGGGGTCGTTGTATTTTAGTAAAAAAGACGGAATTTTTTCAACATCCGTATCCAGGCCTACACATAAAAATGATTTTTTGCGTTTAATCTGTTCTATTAACTGGCTGCGGGAAATCATGAAAAAGTGGGTGATAGTTTTTTTGAATGCCCAAAAAAACTAAAAATTGGGCTAAGTGTTAACTTAATAAGGATATTTTTTTAAATAATTTGATTTCTTAAATAATTTGAGTAAAATTGCAATGTTTTCCATTGAATTTTTCTTGCACTAAAGAAACAATTTAAAACTCCACTGTTATTTTGTAATTATTACATGGATTTAGATGTTGCATAGACAAAACTGCAAAACACACTTTTTTCGTACCAAACGTCTCCATGTATAAAGTATAAACAAGAATTTGGTAAGCATACCGTAGCGCTGTAATAAGCAGCAAGCTTTAAAGACCGGCATACCGGTGCAGCCCCTTAATACCGTTGAAAATAAATACAACCACAAGAAATATTCTAATAAAAAATCCTTTTGAACTATAATTCATAATATGTTTGATACAAACGAATTGAACGACAAACTCGTTTCAGAGTTGCGCGAAATTGCCAGAAATTTAGGTGTAGTTGAAGCTGATGATTTGCGAAAGGCCCAACTGATCAGCAAGATTGTTGAGCAGGAGCAGTTGATTGAAGCAGCCCGCCAGCAGCAGAATGCAGTTAATACCATTTACGCGCCTAAACAAGCCGCCCCTGCTGCAGCACCAGAAAAAGCACGTAAAAGAATCCGCACCATAAAAAATTCAAATGAACCCCGTGTGGAAGTCCCACTGGATGATACAAATTTATTTGACATGCAGGACGACGAGCCGGCGGTTGACGAAGGCGAAGATATAATTGCCGGAATAAGCGACGAAGATGCGCCGATTTCCCAGGACGGCGAGGACGGAGTAAAATCCGACGAAGAAGAATCGACACAAGTGCGCCTGCAAAAGTTTGAGCGGCGTATAAATAGCCAAAACGCTCCCCAAAAAGTCCAGGAACCCGCAGTAAACCTTGATTTTGATAATGTTATTGTAAACGAAGGCGTACTTGAAATTATGCCCGATGGCTATGGCTTTTTACGTTCGTCCGATTACAACTACCTTACTTCGCCGGATGACATTTATGTGTCCCAATCACAGATAAAACTTTTTGGCCTTAAAACCGGGGACACCGTGCGGGGCAGCATAAGGCCGCCAAAAGAAGGCGAAAAATATTTCCCGCTGGTACGCGTGGAAGCCATTAACAGCCGCATACCTGCCGAAGTGCGCGATCGTGTACCGTTTGACCACTTAACCCCCCTTTTCCCGTCCGAAAAACTGAGCTTGTTTACTGATGCCGGTAATTATTCGACACGCATAATGGATCTTTTTTCGCCGATAGGCAAAGGCCAGCGCGGTTTAATTGTGGCGCAGCCTAAAACGGGTAAAACAATGTTATTGAAAGACGTTGCCAACGCCATCGCCAAGAACCACCCGGAAGTTTACCTGATCATACTGCTTATCGATGAGCGCCCGGAGGAAGTAACCGATATGGCCCGAAGTGTGCGCGCAGAGGTGGTGTCGTCAACTTTTGACGAACCCGCAGAACGCCACGTGAAAATTGCCAACATCGTTTTAGAAAAATCAAAACGGATGGTTGAATGCGGACATGACGTGGTTATCCTGCTCGACTCCATCACCCGCCTTGCCAGGGCCTATAATACGGTGGCGCCGGCTTCAGGTAAAATATTATCGGGCGGTGTGGATGCCAATGCCCTGCATAAACCAAAACGCTTTTTTGGCGCGGCCCGTAACATTGAGGATGGCGGCTCGCTGACGATCATCGCTACAGCGCTTACTGAAACCGGGTCGAAAATGGACGAGGTTATATTTGAAGAGTTTAAAGGAACCGGTAACATGGAACTTCAACTCGACCGCAAGTTGTCGAACAAGCGTATTTTCCCGGCTATTGATATTACTGCTTCGAGCACACGCCGAGACGATTTGCTGCTTGACCGCGATACATTGCAGCGCATTTGGATATTGCGCAACCACCTTGCTGATATGAATTCGCAGGAATCGATGGAGTTTTTACAGGCCCAGATAAAAGGCACGAAAACTAACGAAGAGTTCCTGATCTCGATGAATTCCTAGAATTTCGGATGTTCGATTTCGGATTTAGATAATTTACAAATCGGAAGATGCGTTTTATATTTAAAAAAAATAAATCCGAAATCGTAATTCCGAAATAATCAATAAATCCGAAATCGTAATTCCGAAACGCGAAGCCTTCTTGAACGCCTTTTAAAATTGACAATCTGTGAAAAATCCGAAATAAAAACTACCTTCATAGCGTAATGAAGAATCGCCTCAAAAAACATCTTCCCAATGCCATAACCTGTGCGAACCTCTTTAGCGGATGCATCGGGATTGTTTTTGCATTTAAGGGCGAGCTTATAGCGGCTTCTTACGCGATATTCTTGTCGGCGATTTTTGATTTTTTTGACGGATTGGCCTCCAGGGTACTTAATTCGTTTTCGGGGATTGGAAAAGACCTCGATTCACTGGCTGATATTGTGAGCTTCGGCGTATTGCCGGCCGTAATTATGTACCAATTATTTTTACAGGCGCATCAAATTAACGAAGTGAGCACCTGGTTAAACTTTATAGCGTTTTTGATACCCGTATTTTCGGCACTGCGATTGGCAAAGTTTAATGTAGATACAAGACAGGCCGAAAATTTTATCGGTGTGCCCACACCAGCCAATGCTATTCTTATCGCCTCGTTCCCTATGATCCTGCAACACCATAACCGGCTTTATACCCCCTACCTGTTAAACCCCTATGTGCTTTCGTGCTTCACCATCATTATGTGCATGCTGCTGGTTGTTGAGTTGCCCATGATGTCGTTAAAATTTAAAAACAAGGATCTTCATAAAAACATTTACCGCTATTTATTGCTGTTGTTTTCGGCAATTCTGATACTATTTTTTAAATTTGCGGCGGTTCCGGTGGTGATACTTATTTATATCATCCTATCGATCATCCAATTCAAATTTGCCGGTGAGTCCGTCATGAGCGAGCAAAAAACTAAATAAAGTTCGTGATAGCAGCATCGTCTTTAAAAATAAAACATAAATGAAAACCTTCCAGGCTGAAATTGACGTAATGCCCAAAAAAGAAATACTTGACCCACAGGGAAAAGCTGTGACCGGAAGCATGAAAAACCTTGGCCTTGCCGAAATACAAAATGTGCGGATAGGCAAACACATCTCCCTTGAAATTGAAGCCGATAACGCCGAAACAGCCCACAGTAAAGTTGACCAGGCCTGTAAAAACCTATTGGCAAACCTCATTATGGAGAGCTACAGCTTTAGCGTGAAAGAGGTTTTTTAGTCCGAAAGTCCGGAAAGTCGGTAAAGTCCGAAAGAAGAAATTATAACGGAATCCAAAACGACTGCGGCAATTATATTCTGATCCAGGAACAAATTGCGCATCTTTATATACATCCCAAACTCTTTTTACTTTCGGACTTTACTGACTTTACCGACTTTCCGGACTTTCCTGACTCTTACAACTCAGCTTCTTTCTCGGCCTTTATTTTTTTGAGCGAGACCAGGTTTTCGGCAATCATGGCATTTACCTGGTCGAATTTTGATGTCAGCAGATCCAGGTCGGGCGCGCCCGCTTTGGCCATCAGTTCTATTTCTTGTATGGTGGCCTGGCATACCGGCATGCCAAAAAAACCAAGATTGGGCTTTAGCTTATGCGACGCCTGTGCGGCAACCGTCCAGTCTTTATCGGCAATGGCCTGGGTGATCATTTGCAAAAGTTCCGGGGTATGATGCAGGAACATATCGATTGATTCCACGATAAATTCGTTACTGCCATCGGCAATATCATACAAAAATGATAGATCAAGGTCCTGATCAGGCGATATGTGAGACATAAAAAGGTTTATAAATTTCAAATTTATACTTTTTTTACAATCAAGCTGTCTTTAAGTTCATTTTTAAGCGCTAAAATATTTTTATTGAAAACGGGGTGTACCCAATGCGGGGCAATCTCGGCCAGGGGTTCTAAAGTAAACCGCCGTTTGTGCATTTCGGGATGAGGGATATGCAGGCCCGGCTCATCGATCACTTCCTGGCCGTAAAACAAAATATCGATGTCAATAGTACGCGATCCCCATTTTTCCTGCCGCCGCCTGCCCAAAAGGTTTTCAATACCCAGTATTTTCTGAAGCAGGGCTTGCGGCGGCATGCCGGTTTGTAAAAGTATCACCTGGTTAAGATAATCGGGGGCCTCTGTTTTGCCCCATGATTGTGTTTCGTATACCGAAGAAGCTTTAATTAGCGGCGCAATAGTATCTTCAATGCACTTAATCGCCTTATTCAGAAACATATGCCGGTCGCCGAGGTTGCTTCCTAACAACAAAAAAACATCAATCATGTTGTAACAAATATTATAGACAAAGCTCTTAATATAAACGGTATTGAATTACTAAGTTTGCATAAATAATAGATTTATAATATTTAATGAAACAATTCTTCAAATTTGTCTTTGCCAGCATGGTCGGTTTCTTCGTAGCAAGTATCATATTATTTGTTATATTTCTCCTGATCATCGTCGGCCTTGTAGCTGGCAGCAGCGATAAAACTGTTGAAGTAGAACCCAATTCCGTTTTACGGATCGCGTTAAACTACCCCATTACCGAGCGTACCCCGAATGATCCGCTCGCTGCACTGGCTTTCCTGGGTATCGACGGTGATAAATCAATCGGCCTCAATGATATTTTGGCCAATATCAAAAAAGCAAAAACCGACCCTAAAATTAAAGGCATATTCCTGGAAGAAAGTGATGTCCCGATGGGCCAGGCAACCTCTGAAGAGATCCGCAATGCGCTTATCGATTTTAAAAAATCGGACAAGTTTGTTATTGCCTATTCCGAAATATACACCCAGGGGTTTTATTATATAGCATCGGTGGCCGATAAGGTTTATATCAACCCAAAAGGCATATTCTTATTTCATGGTTTTAGCCAGGAGATTACGTTTTTGAAGGGCGCGCTCGACAAATTAGGCATCGAAGCCCAGATCATAAAAGTAGGCACCTATAAAAGCGCCGTTGAGCCCTTTTTCCTTAGCAAAATGAGCCCTGCCAACCGCCTGCAGGTTAATTCGTACTTAGGATCGCTTTATGACCATTTTTTAACAAATATCAGCGCAAGCCGCAGTATTAACAAAGACTCGCTGTTCAATTATGCCAATGAGCTAAAAATAAAGTTTCCGGAGGATGCCTTAAGATATAAGCTGGTTGACGGGCTGAAGTATAAGGACGAAATTTTAGATGAACTTAAGGGTCTGGTCGGCATCGACCGCAAAGACGATCTTAAGAGCGTGGACTTGATCGACTATACCAAAAGTACACCTGGCCAGGTTGACAGTAAAAAGAAGGACACCAAAAACCGCATAGCTATTGTTTACGCATCAGGCGACATAAATGGCGGCGATGGAGATGACAACAGTATCGGCTCCGAAAGGATATCAAAAGCCCTGCGGAAAGCAAGGCTTGACAGCAAGATAAAAGCGGTAGTATTGCGTGTCAACTCTCCCGGCGGCAGCTCGCTCGCCTCGGACGTAATATGGCGCGAAGTTATGCTCACCAAAAAAGTAAAACCCATTATCGTTTCTATGGGCGATTACGCCGCATCCGGCGGTTACTATATCTCGTGCGCAGCGGATTCCATCTTTGCAGAACCAAATACCATTACGGGCTCGATAGGCATATTTGCCATCCTGCCCAATATGCAAAAGTTTTTTAACGATAAGCTGGGCATCACTTTTGACGGTGTAAAGACCGGCAAATACGCCGATCTCGGGAATATCAGCAGGCCCCTGACCCCTGAAGAAAAAGCCATATTGCAAATGGAAGTAAACCGCGGTTACGATGAGTTCACAAAAGCGGTAGCCGAAGGGCGCCATAAAACACAAGCATATATTAACAGCATTGGGCAGGGCCGGGTATGGACAGGCGAACAAGCACTTCAAAATGGCCTGGTCGACAGGCTCGGCAATATTAACGACGCCATACGGTCCGCGGCTAAAGCGGCAAAGATCAGCAGCTATAAACTGGTGGCCTATCCCGAACAAAAAACCTTTTTTCATCACCTGGGTTCAGGAATCAGCGAACAAATGAAAACCCACTACATGAAATCAGAGCTTGGCGATAATTTTAAATATTACCAGCAAATAAAAGGAGTAACCCAAATGATGCGCAGCCCGCAAGCCCGCTTGCCTTATGATATTGTGATTAATTAGTTTTAAATATATTTTGATTGTGAAAGCCGCCCTTTGGGTGGCTTTTGTAATTTTAGAAAAAGTTTTTTATCATGCGATATCCATTGGACTTTTATACTTCTTATAATCAATTTTATATCTCGGATAAAGACTCACCCCACGATACAGGTTCAGACAAATTTTGGACTACTGATGCATTTAATGACAAATTAGCCATCGAAGATGGGATCCTGGGTGTCGGAACTGAGTGTTATGGCCCTGTAAAAGGAGAATTATATTTATTATCAGAACCCAGGAATCATATAGATTTACATGATTATGATCACATTGTTGAGGCAGGAATTGAAATTAGGTCGGGCATTATACAAATTCTTGATTGCCCAGATTCATGTGTCGAATTAGAAATCAATGTTATTCCCGGTCTTTACAGAGCCCGGGTTTATTCCATAAATCTCGCTTCTGTTGAGGGTGATGAAGGTGATGATTTTTACAAGATAGAAATTTGGCCAGACACTTTAATGGAGCGAAAAGTTTTGAAAAGATATAATCAGGCCGGCGCCTAACATAAAATAACTCCCAACATATTCCCCCATTCCCACCCGCTTTTGTATTTTTACGCCTTATTAAATTATGGAGAACAAAACCATAGCCCGTAAGCTCCGGCTGCTGTCGCAACTGATGGAACTGCACGAGGTTAATCCTTTTAAGATAAAGTCTATCGCCAATGCCGCCTTTAAGGTAGATAAACTGCCCTTTCCTGCTAAAAATAAAACGACCGCGGAGCTTGAGAAAGTTGATGGCATCGGTAAAAGCACAGCAGGCAAAATTACCGAGCTGCTGCAAAACGGTACTATGGCCGAGCTGGAGGAACTGCTGGCCAAAACGCCGGCGGGCGTGGTTGAAATGATGGGCATAAAGGGCATCGGGCCAAAAAAGGTGGCCATCATCTGGCGTGAACTGAATATAGAAAGCCCCGGCGAGCTTTATTATGCCTGTAATGAGAACCGCCTGGTGGAAGCAAAGGGCTTTGGCCTCAAAACCCAGGAAGATATCCGTAATGCTATTGAATTTACCCTGGCGAGCAACGGAAAGTTTTTATACGCGAAAATTGAGTCGGAGGCAAACCAGTTGCTGGAGCAATTAAAAGTTATTTTTCCGGGCGGCCTGGTCGAATTCGCGGGCGAATTCCGGCGGCGCTGCGAGATCATCAATAAACTAATTATTGTATTGGGCAGCAGGGACAGGCAAATTGCAATTGAAACAATGGTGCAGTCAGATGTTATGCCTGGGATTAACGCTGACGGAAACCTGATTACCGGCAAGTTGACAAGCGGATTGGCAGTTGAGGTAGTTTGCGTGGACAAACATTATTTTTACAGGACACTGTTTGAGCAAACCGGTGATGAGGAGCATGTGAAGGCGGTTTTGGCAAAAGCAAATACGATAATCGACCAGCCGACCAGTGAAGAACTGATCTATGAAAAAGGGGGTATGCACTATATTCCGCCCGAACTGCGCGAAGGCGCTGCATTTATTGAAAAAGCAGAAAAAAACACGCTGCCGCAGCTAATTAATTACCATGATCTTAAGGGCACCCTGCATAACCACAGTACTTGGAGCGACGGCATAAACACGGTTGAGGAGATGGCCCTTTTTTGCCGCGACGAATTAAAACTCGAATACCTGGGCATGTGTGATCATAGTAAGAGCGCATTTTACGCAAAGGGATTAAGCATAGAAAGTGTGCTGCAACAGCAGGAAGAAATAGACCATCTTAACAAAAAAATAGAGGGTTTCCATATATTCAAGGGAATCGAATCTGATATTTTGTATGACGGATCGCTGGATTACCCGGATGAAGTGTTGACGCAGTTTGATTTTATAGTCGCATCGGTACATTCTATCCTTAAAATGGATGAAGAAAAAGCAACTTCGAGACTTATCAAAGCTGTTGAAAACCCATACACTACCATACTCGGGCATCCGACAGGCAGGCTGCTGCTGAGCCGCAGCGGCTATCCCATCAATTATAAAAAAGTGATCGATGCCTGCGCTGCAAACAAGGTAGTGATAGAGATAAACGCAAATCCGCTCAGGCTCGACCTGGATTGGCGCTGGCACCAATATGCCCTCGACAAGGGCGTTTGGCTATCGATAAATCCCGACGCGCACCGTAAAGAAGGATTTTTAGATATGTATTACGGTGTATTAGCCGCGCGAAAAGGCGGTTTATACAAAGAAAGATGTCTCAATGCATTATCATTGCAGGAGATCAGCTCTTTTTTTAAGGAGGCGAAAGGTTAGGAATCACCCAATGACCAATGAACTAATGAACCAGTGAACTAATGAACCAGTGAACCAATGAACCTGACAGATAAAATTCGATCCATACAATCTTCACAAAGGCAGCCTTCGGTATTGGTTATCGGCGACCTGATGATCGACCATTATATCTGGGGCAGCGCTACCAGGTTATCACCGGAGGCGCCCGTGCCGATAGTGAACGTAAAAAATGAATCGACAACATTGGGCGGCGCAGGCAACGTGGTTCAAAATTTGGTGGCTCTTGGCGCAAATGTTAATGTAGCGGGCGTAATTGGCGATGACGCCACGGGTTTGCAGCTCATTGAAATAATGGAAAATGAGGGCGTTAAAACCGATGCCATCATTAAGGACAAATCGAGGTCGACAACCATTAAAACACGTATTTTGGTTGGAAGCCACCAGCTGGTTAGGGTCGACAGGGAAGTTACCGACCCGGTGTCCGGGCAATTGGAAGATGAACTGATCACGAGGTTAAAGGCAAACATCGATAAAGCTGATATAGTTATAATGTCTGACTATAACAAAGGTTTATTTGCCCCCGGCCTAACCCAGCGGATTATAAATATCGCGACGGAACATAAAAAGAAGGTGGTGGTTGACCCCAAGGGCTTAAACTACGAAAAATATAAGGGCGCCTTTATTATAAAGCCAAACCGCAAGGAACTGGCGGAGGCCGCCAAAGTAGAAAAAATAAGCAGCATCACAGATCTGCAAAATGCAGCCAAAACTATTTTCCTCCAAACCGGGACGACCTACCTCATCGTCACGCTATCGGAGGAAGGCATGGCAATAGTTACTGAACAAAGCAGTAAATTATTACCCGTAAAGGCCACAGAAGTTTTTGATGTAACCGGGGCCGGCGACACGGTAATAGCTGCCATTGCCTACTTTATAGCGGCAGGCCTGCAGGTTGAAGAAGCATGCGAGCTGGCCAATCACGCAGCCGCCATCGTGATAAGGCATATTGGAAGCGCTACCACGACTATTGACGAGATTATTAAAGATATGGACGGCCATTGAGTCATTAGACTTACGAAGTTTTTAAAACTTCGTAAGTCTGCTTCAGCAAATTTATCTATGAGAAACGACCTTGAAAAAACGTTGTTAAGTAAAATATATCATCTGCCGGCGCTTAAAGATGCGGTTGCCGGCTGGCAGGGCGCGGGTAAAAAGGTGGTTTTTACAAACGGCGTTTTCGACCTGCTGCATATAGGGCATATTACTTACCTGGCGAAAGCGGCCGAATTAGGCGATAAGCTCATTATCGGCCTTAATTCGGATAGCTCGGTGAAACGCATAAAAGGCGAAAACCGGCCGGTGAACGACCAGGGCAACCGTGCAGCATTGCTTGCCGCCTTATTTTTTGTAGATGCCGTTGTGGTTTTTGAGGACGACACGCCTTTAAATTTGATCACAGCCTTAATGCCTGACATCCTGGTAAAAGGCGCCGACTATTCGATTGAAAATATCGTTGGCGCCGCGGAGGTTATCGCCAATGGCGGAGAGGTAAAAACCATCGACTTTGTTGAGGGCTACTCGTCAACCTCGATTATCGAAAAGATAAGGAACCAGCTATAAATAATCAAAAAATGAAGATACTGGTGATCCGTTTTAGTTCGATGGGCGACATTATTTATACCAGCCCGGTTGTTCGCTGCCTTAAAAAACAATTGCCTGGCGCCCAGGTCCATTTTTTAACAAAACCTGCGTTTAAATATATTTACGATAACAATCCTTACGTTGATAAACTGTTTTTATTAAAGCCAACCCTCGGCGAAACGATCAAAGAGTTAAAAGCCGAACAATACGATTACATTATCGACCTGCACAATAACCTCCGCACCGCGCTGATCAAATTAAATGTTCGTGCAAAATCGTCAACTTATAAAAAACAGAGATTGCGCAAATGGCTCAGCCTGAAATTTAACTTAAAGCTGGTTCCACCGGTTCATTTGGTTGATCGCTATATGCAGGCAGTCACCTTTTTAGGGGTTAAAAATGACAACGGCCCGATTGACTATTATATTAAATCCGATTACCGGCTAAATACACTGCTCCCCGAAAGCCATCAAAACGGCTATACGGCCTTTGTTATTGGCGCTACGCATTTTACCAAGCGGATGCCAAATGACAAGATCATTAATATTTGCCGGCAGATCCATCAGCCTGTTGTGCTGCTTGGCGGCAGCGATGTTAAAGCAAACGGGGAAGAGATTGCGGCGCAGGGCGGCAATGTGTACAACGCCTGCGGGATAACCACGCTGGATGAATCGGTTTTCCTTGTATCAAAAGCAGATAGCGTTATCGGGTTTGATACCGGCTTAACCCATATAGCCGAAGCTTTTAACAAACCCATTGCATCGATCTGGGGTGGCACTGCGCCGGAATTATTAGGGGTGCAGCCTTATAAAGTTAAGGAAGTATTGGTGGCCGGCATTGACCTACCCTGCCGCCCCTGCTCAAAATTCGGATTGGATAAATGCCCGCTGGGGCATTTTAAATGCATGAACGACATGCCCGAACAACCTATTATCGACTTTGTGAACAAAGCGCGTTGACTGCGGCCGCCGACTATCCATTCGGCCAGCTGAAGTAAACCAGTTTGCCGCTGTCGCGGCTGATGGATGCCCAGTCGTCGGTTTCAAATTCAATGAGGGCTACGGCGCTGGTATGTACTTCGGGCGCCTCGCCGGTTAAATAGTGAAGTATCTGGCTTACACCGGGGTTGTGCCCTACAATTGCGACAAAATTATACGTATCGGATAATTGATTGATCACCTGCAGCCAGGTTTGCTGGCTCGCTTCGTATATAGCTTTATTTATTTCAGGTTCGGGCAATTGAAGGTGATCTGCAAATATTTCGGCGGTGGTTTTGGTCCGCAAAGCCGGGCTGGTTAAAATATGCTGGGGCACAATTGATTTGTCTTTTACCCGCTCCGCCATAAAAGCTGCATCCTGTATGCCGATATATTTCAGCGGACGGTCGATATCTTTTCCTAAAGTATCTTTTTCCGCCTTAGCATGCCGTATCAGTAACAACTTCTTCATTAAATCAAAATAACAAAAAGAGAAGCAATAAACGTCCCTTTTTGTTTAAAAAAAGTGCGTTTGTTCAAAACGCGCAGCTATGTTGGCAGGGATTGGAGGTTGGAGATTAGAGATTGGAGGTTGGAGGTTGGAGATTAGAAAAAACGCGATGGCCGGAATTAAACAGCAAGCCACTCCCACTAATAAACTAATGAACTAATGAACTAATGAACCAACGCATAAGTCTTCCCTGGCAGCGACCTGATGTATCCCTGCATTTCCATGTTTAGTAAATTCATCGCCAGCTGGCTGGTTGGCATGTTGGTTTTTAAGGTTAGGTCATCAATGGCGACGGGCGTTTTTTGCTGCTGCAGAATATCGAATATTAATCGTTCATCGGGCGAAAGATCGATGGGGAGCGTGAGTTGTTCTACGGGTTTTGCATTGTCCGTCCTTTCCCAGCCTAAATTGTAGGCCAGGTCTGCGGCGCCTGTGAGTAATGCAGCTTTGTTGTTGCGTATTAAAAAATTGCAGCCTTCGGAATAATCGTCGCCGATCCGGCCGGGGAAGGCAAATACGTCGCGGTTGTATGAGTTTGCTATTTCGGCGGTGATGAGCGCACCGCCTTTTAAGCTGGCCTCCACTACGATGGTAGCGTCGGCTATGCCGGCCACAATGCGGTTACGCTGGGGGAAGTTCTCCCTGTCGGGGATGGTGCCTGAAGGATATTCACTTAACAAACCACCATTTTCCAGCATTTTTTCAGCTATCGACCGGTTTTGGCTCGGGTATATACGGTCTAATCCGTGGCCCAGTACACCGACGGTAGGCATATCCAGTTTCAAACATTCTTTATGGGCGCTCACGTCAATACCTAAAGCCAGGCCGCTTACAATCAACACGTTATAAGGCTTTAATTCCTCGATCAGCTGCTTGCACAAGTGCTTGCCATAATCCGTTGCATTCCGTGTGCCCACAATGCTGATAATGTGCTGCGAATTCAAATCGGCAGTGCCTTTGGCATACAATAATATCGGGGCGTCGTTACAGTTTTTTAAGCGTTTGGGGTACCGGCTATCGGTATAAAAAATAATATCGACATTATTCTTTTCAGCAAACTTCAACTCCTCCTCTGCCCTGCTTAACGCGGCGCCTAAATCCATGTATTCGACGGTCTTTTCGCCAATGCCCGGCACTTTCAGCCATTTGGCCCTCGGGGCATTAAAAATTTCTTCGGCGCTGCCAAAGTAGCTTAGCAATGACCTCGATAATGCCGGACCGATATTTTTTAAGAAAGTTAAAGCTACCTGGTGAAGTTGTGACATAGATTTTTACGATCTCCTAAAATATAAAAACAAGCCCTCTATTCAGCATTAAAAAAATAAATTTAAAAAACTACAAAAATAGTTTGCAAACTATAAAAATAGTTTTACATTTGACTAACTATAAAAATAGTTCGCTATGCACATTAAAGAACTAACCAAAGCGGAAGAACAGGTAATGCAAATATTGTGGCAGCTGAATGAAGCCATAGTAAAAGACATTATTGAAAAAATGCCCGACCCAAAACCAGCTTACAACACCGTTTCGACCGTGGTGCGGGTATTGGAAGGAAAAGGTTTTATCGGTCATAAAGCCTATGGAAACTCGCACGTTTACTTCCCGCTGATAGCCGAGGCGGATTATAAGAAATTCACATTTGATAAAATGATGAAAAACTATTTCAGCAACTCGTACCAGAGCCTGGTATCATTTATTGCCGATGAAAAAAAACTCGGCCTGCATGAACTTGATGAACTAACCCAATTGCTCGATGACTTAAAAAACAAAAGATCATGAACTGGCTGCAATACCTTGCCGAGGCTAATTTATACCTTGCTGTATTTTACCTCTGTTATATCCTATCCCTGAAAGGCGAAACCCATTATGCGCTTAACCGCGCCTATTTACTGTGTACTTCAGTAATCTCCTTCGTGTTGCCGGTGGTGCAGCTTGGCATTTTAAAACCCGCCGATGCTCCTGTTCGGGCAGTTGTGGCAGGCTCGCCTGTAAATGTTCAGCCCGGCGTTTTGCAGGTACGATCCGTCCAAGACCACGCGCATTTTGATATGCAGGATGCCTTGCTGTATGCTTATTTATTGGGCGTGCTTGTCATGACCATTGCTTTTGCCATTAAGATATACCAGCTTTACAGGCTCACGCGGGTACCATCAGTTACACCGGCCCATGGGTATAAGCTGATCCATATAGAAGGTACCAACACAGCGTTTTCGTTTTTCGGTTATTTGTTTATCGGCACCGGTACGCTTCAACCCGAAACGGTGATCAGGCACGAGCTGGTGCATATCCGCCAAAAACACTCCGTTGATATTCTCCTGCTCGAAATAATTAAGATCATCAGCTGGTTTAACCCCCTGGTGTATTTAATGCCTAACACTTTTAAAGCGCTCCACGAATACATTGCCGATGAAAAGACAGCCGCGTTAGAGCCCAGCGCGCTAGCCTACTCGTCCTTTTTGGTGAGCAATTTATACGGCCTCAGCGGTTCGTCCATAACGCATTCATTTTTCAATTATAACCTCTTAAAAAACAGGATCAGCATGCTCCATCAAAAACGTTCGGGCAGTTTAGCCAGGCTAAAGTACCTCATTATCTTACCCATTTGCGCAGGGCTGCTTTGCGCATCCACCCTGGCATTCAGTAAAACTTACGGCTGGGTCGACATTGCGCCGAAAGCGCCAGCCTCAGCCAAGGGACATCTTAAAATAAAAACATTGAAATCCACCGAAGGCCGTATTATTGGTTACGGGGATAAAATGACCATTCATGGTAAAACCTACGCAGTAAATACCTTAAACAAAACCGACCAGTCGTATTTGTTGAAAACCTACGGGATAAAACTGGATGTTGTTGAAATAGCAGGCAAACCAGGTCAGGCGACAGTATTTTTCCCGGCAGGCAACGCAAAAGATACAACAAGGTATTCGGTAAAGGCCAGGTACACTGCAAAAGGTTATAAGTTTGCGGAAACCGGGTATTCCATAAATGGCAAGAGCAACTTCAGGGTTGTAATTACCGAAAAAAATGGCGAAGAAAAAGCATACTTTAAAAATTCGGCTACACCGGCACAAATTGCTATGCTGAAGGACAAATACGGCTATACCTTCCCGTCGATGGAAATATTTACCAAAATGCCGCCTCCCCCGCCGATGCCGCCCGCACATCCGTCGGACCCTAAAGTGAAATTCGCAAAGCCCAGAAAGCCCTCGAAATTAGCGAAGCTGCCGCCGCCAATCATAAAAAGGGATACAGCCGTGCCTGCCAAACCCGATGCGCCGGTAAAACCCGCCGATCCAAAGATGGCCAAACCAATACCCCCGCCCCCAATACCGCCAAAAGAGGTAAAAGACGAAAACTAATCCCAAAAAATAATCGGTGTAATCCCCAAAAAAATAATCGGTGAAATCACCCAACAAAATCGGTGTAATCAAATTCAATAATCGGTGAAATCAATCAAAAATAATCGGTGAAATCCCAACAAAAATTACCTGCTTCGTCTCAAAAAACTCCTCTTCAAAATAATCTTTAAGGTGAAATTGCTGAACGGTTAAACCCGATTCGGCAATTTCTTCTGCGAGGTCGCCGCCTTTGAGGTACAATATGCCGTTGGGCAGGATGTTTTTTGATTGTTTATTAAATTTGCCTTTTACCCAGGGGTAAAACTCTTTAAGCCTGGTTACCGCCCTCGATATTACAAAATCAAACTTTTCATTTACCTGTTCGGCACGCTGGTGGGCGGCGGTGACGTTTTTCAGGCCGAGGGCTTTTGCTACTTCCTGCACTACTTTTATTTTTTTGCCTATGGAATCAACCAGGTAAAACTGCGTGTCGGGGAATAAAATTGCCAGCGGGATACCCGGGAAGCCCCCGCCCGTGCCTACATCCAGCACTTTTTCGCCGGGCAAAAAGGAGATCACTTTGGCTATACCCAATGAATGAAGCACATGGCGCTCAAAAAGCTGGTCGATATCCTTGCGGGATATTACATTGATCTGGCTGTTCCAAAAGTTATAAAGATCGGGCAGCCTGTTAAATTGCTGAAGCTGTTGCGCAGTAATGGAGGGGAAATATTTCAGCAGCAGGTCAGATGTCATCCCTGTTAAACCGGTTGATAATATTGCCGAGCAGGTACCTGGCCCTGAACAACTGCGCCTTCACCGTGCCCAGTGGCAAATCAAGCTGCTGGGCAATTTCCTCGTACGATAGCTCATCAAAATAACGCAGGGTGATCAGGTTGCGGTAGCGCGGCGGCAGGCTTTCTATAAGCAGCTTCAACTCTTGGGTTTGCTGTTTTTTTATGGATGTTTCTTCCGGGTTCAGCACATCGGCCTTTATCTGCAGCTGTTTTTCCTCGCCGTCTTCATCCATCATGCCGTGGATCGACATGGTATTCAATTTTTTTTTGCGGATAAAGTCGATACAATTATTGGTGGCCACCCTGAAAAGCCAGGTGCTGAAAGCGTATTCGGGCTGGTATTTTTCGAGCTTTTCAAATGCCTTGGCAAACGTTTCAACGGTGAGGTCCATGGCGTCCTCTTTATTATTCACCATTTTCAGCACCATAAAATAGATCGAATCCTTGTATCTGTGCATAAGGTCGGCATAAGCCTTTTGGTCACCCTGGCGCGCCCTCACGACGAGGTGGAAATCGTTTTTTGCGTTCTCGGTAAAGTTCGAATTTATTTCCATTTAGTAGTTTTTATAAAAGAGGCCGTCAATCCAAAAATGTTTAAATAAATGTAATAAATCATATCGAATATTGGCAAATACCACAACAAATCTTTTCCGCCCAGCCTTTTAAACACTTTGCCGTAAATTATGTACTGAAAAATCAGCCTAAACATAAACAAACCGAGCGCTAACAAAGGTTCAACGTTGAAAATTAGGCATAATGTTAGTAAAATATAGAACAGGAAACCGCTTAGAGCGTCGATGCTCAGCATGCGCCTGTGCCGGCCCTTGTAAATTTTGCCCACCCCGAAATGGCGCTTTTTTTGCCGGTACCAGCCCCCCAGCGAGGTTTTGGCGTCCGAATAGGTAAAGGCGTCGGGATGTACCTCGATGGCCGTGTTGTCAGGCGTGGCATTTTGGTTTACGAACAGGTCGTCGTCGCCCGATAGGACGTGCATGTGCGATGCGAAGCCCTTCGAGCTGAAAAACAGGGATTTGGTATAAGCCAGGTTACGGCCGATACCCATATAAGCATCGCCGTTTAAGGCCGCCGACAAATAATTGATAGCTGTTTTTATGGTCTCGAACCTTATAAAAGGGTTCAAAAAATTCCCCGTCCGTTTATAGGCCGAATAGCCGAGGATGATCTGCGTGGAACCCCTGAAATTTGCCGCCATCCGCGTGATCCAGTCTTCCGAGGCCGGCACACAATCGGCGTCGGTAAATAGCAGGTATTCGTTTTTTGCGGCCTTTATGCCAAGCGTTATCGCAAACTTTTTGCCCGTTTTATAGCGGTCGTGCTCGGTGATGGTAACGATCTTTAACTCGGGGAACGATTCCTTGATCTCCTCCAAAACCTCGTCCGACCTGTCGTACGAGCAATCGTTCACCACGATCACCTCGAAATCGGGATAGTTTTGCTGCAAAACCGAGGGCAGGTTGGCGCGCAAATTCTTCGCCTCATTGCGCGCGCTGATAATCACCGAAATGGGTATCCTTACCTTTGGCAGCTCCGCAACCGGCCTGTACGGCTTAAGCCTGCTTTGGTTATTTACGAGAAAATATAGCTGGATTATAAAGCAAAACTGAAGTAAAATAACGAGCGCCTCTTGTATATACGTTTCCAATTCAAGGGTTTAAATAATCCCGCAAATTTGCTAAAAATTGTTGAAATGTTTTTTATTTGTTGAAATGTTGTGGGGGGGAGGGAGGAGGTTGTTGTAAGGTTGTAATGTTGTAAGGTTGGAATGTTGTTAAGGGTTGTAAGGGTTGTTAAGGGTTGTAAGAGTTGTTGTAAGGTTGTAAGGTTGTAAGGTTGGAAGGTTGTTAATAGTTGGAAGGGTTGTAAGGGTTGTAAGGGTTGTTAATAGTTGCAAGGGTTGTAAGGGTTGTAAAGGTTGAAGTCGTTGTAAAGGTTGTAAGGTTGTAGTGGTTGGAAGGGTTGTAGTGGTTGTTAATGGTTGTAAGGGTTTTGCGGGTTTAAGGGTTATAGCAGTTATGGGGGTTGGGAGGTTGGGACGTTACAATGCTGCAAGGGTTGCAATTATGCCCCGTAGGGGCTGCCCGTTTGTAGAAAAACAATTACAAAACAAAGTTTTGCCCCGTTAGGGGCTACCCTCCGGCGGCGTTAAGGAACCAATTACGACTAACAGCACAAGCCGCAAAATTGGGTTAACATTGGGTTAACACAATTCTGGATTTTTATTTATTAACTATCTCATAATCAATTATTTAACAAAAAACAGGGTTAACATTTTTGGCATTTTTTCGCCAACAAAAGCATGTTTCGCGTTTTTTTGAGTGCAGACAAAATACAATTGGTTTATTTTCAGACATTTAGTCAATGTTAAATGCGTGTGCTTCGCCAATGTTGGTGTTATCACCAACGTTTCTTTTTTTTGGGGGGAACGGAATCTCCGCTGGGATTTTAGTTGAAATTGTTGTAATAAGTTGGGAGGACGGGATTCGTCAAATTAGCCTTTTTGTCATGATCTTTTTTGACAACTAACTAAATGACCATTTTCTTAATTTAAAACTTAAATTAGCGGAATTTTACTAACCGACCTAATCAGGGAAATGGCCAAATCAACAAAAACAGAACAGGAGGAGCCTTTAGAGAAAAAGCTCTGGAAAGCAGCTGATAAGCTTCGCAAAAACATGGATGCCGCGGAGTATAAGCATGTTGTTTTGGGTTTGATCTTCCTTAAATATATCTCGGATGCTTTTGTCGAATTGCACAAAAAGCTGGAGGGTGAAGTAAGCGACGGCGCCGACCCGGAAGACAAAAATGAGTACATCGCCGAAAAGGTTTTTTTTGTGCCTAAAGCGGCACGCTGGACCCACATACAGGGCCGGGCCACGCAACCCACTATCGGAAAAGATATTGACGATGCGATGGACGCCATTGAAAAAGACAATCCGTCCCTGCGTGGCGTTTTACCAAAAGTATTTGCGCAGGAAAAGCTCGACAAAGCGAGTTTAGGCGGCCTGGTCAACCTTGTCGGCTCTGCTACTTTGGGTACAAAAGAAGCCCAAAGCAAGGATTTACTTGGCAAAGTTTTCGAGTACTTTTTGGGTGAATTTGCGCTGGCCGAGGGCAAAAAAGGCGGCCAGTTTTATACGCCCGGCAGCGTAGTAAAATTGCTGGTTGAAATGCTTGAGCCTTACGAAGGCCGTGTGTTCGACCCATGCTGCGGCAGCGGCGGCATGTTTGTACAAAGTGAAAAGTTTGTTGAGAAACACCAGGACCATTATAAAAAGAACGGCAAAAACGGACTGGCTTTAAACCCGGCCGACCGTATCTCCATTTATGGGCAGGAAAGCAATCAAACCACCTGGCGGCTGGCAAAAATGAATTTATCAATCCGCGGGATTGACAGCAGCAACGTAAAATGGAACAATGAAGGCAGCTTTTTAAACGATGCACATAAGGACCTTAAGGCCGATTTTATTTTAGCCAATCCGCCATTTAATGATAGCGACTGGAGCGGCGAGTTGTTGCGGGATGATGCCCGCTGGACGGTATTGGGTGAAAGATTGGTCCCACCTGTTGGTAATGCCAATTATGCCTGGATACAACATTTCCTTTACCACCTCGCCCCTACGGGGCAGGCAGGCTTTGTATTGTCAAAAGGTTCATTAACCACCAATACCACCGGCGAAGGCGATATCAGGCGGACATTGATTGAAAAGGGTTTGGTGGATTGTATTGTTAACCTGCCAACCAAATTATTTTTAAATACACAGATACCGGCCTGTTTGTGGTTTTTGTCTCGAAATAAAACCAACGGCGGTTTCCGCAAGCGCGAGGATGAAATATTGTTTATTGATGCCCGTAACATGGGTTTTTTGGTAAACCGGAAAAACAGGGATTTAAGCGTTGATGATATTGCCCTAATAACAGGGACTTATCACAATTACCGTAATCCGGATGGGAATTATGAAGATGTAGCCGGGTTTTGCAAAGTGGCAACTATTGAAGAAGTTGCAAAACTTAATTATGTATTAACGCCTGGCCGATATGTGGGATTAGCGGATGAAGAAGACGATTTTGATTTTGCTGAACGGTTTAACAGCCTTAAAGCCGAATTGGAAAAACAGATAGCTGAAGAAGGAGCATTGAATAAACAGATCGCAGAGAACCTGGCTAAAATAATTATAAATCCCTATGGAAAATAAGGACATCCGCTGGATACAGCGTTTCCATAATTACCGCAGGGCTTTGGCCAGGCTTGGCGATGCCGTGCGGTTGAGCCATGAGCGCAAATTATCAGACCTTGAAGAACAGGGCATGATACAGGCCTTTGAATTTACTTTTGACCTGGCGTGGAAAACCCTGCAGGACATTTTAAGGGAAAATAACAGGCCAAACAGTAACGGCGGCCCCTCCGTAATATTTGCACAGGCTTTTGCCGATGGTTATATTAAGGATGAAGAAGGCTGGAAAGAATTAAAAAAATCGCGTGAATTATCTTCTCATACCTATGACGAGGAAACAGCCGATGAAATTGCTGCAAATATTGTGGATGTATTTTATGGGCTGTTTATACAGTTAGAAACCCGCCTGCAATTGGAAAAATTAAACCAGGAGAAAGCCGGATGAGATTTGGATTGGATGACACCGTGATTGAAAAACTAACCAAGGTTTTTGAGGCCAACCCCAAAGTTGACAAGGCATATATTTTTGGCTCCCGTGCCAAAGGAAATTACCGGCCCGACTCCGATATTGACATTGCCATAAAAGGGTATCAAATAACACTGGATGATATTTTAAAATTGAGTGTGGCATTTGAGGATGCTGGCGTTATGCAAAAAATTGATTTGTTGGATTATTGCGAGATAAAAGAGCCGGCATTGGTTGAGCATATTGACCGGGTTGGGATTGAATTTTATAGTAGGTGGAAGATGTATAAATTAGGGGATCTATGCACCGATATTAATTATGGCTACACAGCAAGCGCAAATGAAAACCCGGTGGGGCCAAAATTTCTGAGAATTACCGACATTGTTCCTCAGAGAGTAAACTGGGAATCAGTGCCTTTTTGTGAAATAAGTAAATCTGATTTTATAAAAAACAAGCTTGAAAAAGGTGATATTGTAATTGCAAGAACTGGGGCAACTACTGGCTATAATTATATGTTCAATGATAATGTTGAAGCTGTATTCGCATCATATTTAATTCGATATAGGATAAATCAACAAATTGCACTACCAGAGTTTATTAACTACTCACTAAAATCAGAATTTTGGAAAGGATTTGTGGAAGGAATAATGAGTGGTTCTGCCCAACCAGGAGCTAATGCAAAAATGTTTGCTGAATTCGAGTTAAAATTGCCCCCACTTTTTGAACAATGCATAATTTCCCAAATTCCGCGAAGTTTGGATGATAAAATAGACCTACTACACCGCCAAAATAAAACACTTGAACAACTGGCTGAAACGCTTTTCAGGCAATGGTTTGTTGAGGAAAGCGTGAAGAACGGCAAACTTGGGGCTGTATTAGATTTAGTATATGGCAAAACGCTTAAAGAGGAAACAAGAAGCGGCAACGGGTATCCGGTTATTGGTTCGAGTGGCGTTGTAGGTTTTCATTCTGAATATTTTGTTGAAGCGCCTGGGATCGTCATTGGCAGAAAGGGTACTTTGGGAAAGGTCAACTATCAATTTGAAAACTTTTATCCAATAGACACTACTTATTTCGTAAAATCCAAAATTGGTTCTGTTGGGCTATTTTATGAATATTTTTTATTGAAAACATTGAATCTTGAAGAAATGAATTCAGATTCCGCTGTTCCCGGTCTAAACAGGGACATAGCACTTTCATCTGAAATAAACATCGCGCCAATTGAAAAAATTAAGGAATTTAACCGCTTATGTGCGATGTATTTTTTAAAAATCAAATCCAACCAAACCCAAATCCAATCCCTCACCAAAATGCGCGATACCTTATTGCCTAAATTGATGAGCGGTGAGGTAAAGGTGGCGATATAAATTGCCGATAAGGGCGGATGCGATAAGGGCGAATTCAATTCGCCCCAACTGATAAAAATAGATAATGACGGTAGGGGCGAATTGAATTCGCCCAATTTGCGGTCTGCATAAATTGGAAAAAATGGCGAATGCGATTCGCCCCGATAATTAAATATTAAAATGGGCGAATGCAATTCGCCCCAACAGATGAAATACAATCCGCAGATACATCATCGCAGATCAATCCGGTTAAAGGGGTATGATTATTCGCAGGCGGGTGCGTATTTTATCACCATTTGTACAAAGGACCGGCAACGTTTATTTGGCGAGATAACAAATGGCGAAATGATTTTAAACGAAATGGGTACTATCGCGTACAACGAATGGTTAAAAACGCCTGAATTACGCCCAAACGTGTCGTTGGATGTTTTTGTAATAATGCCCAACCATATGCATGGGATAATTGTAATAAATGATGATGAAACCGGTAGGGGCGAATTGCATTCGCCCCTACCCCCTAACAATGATGCAAATAGGGGCGAATGCAATTCGCCCCTACCGGTACCGGGAACATCATTCCGGTCGCCATCAAACAATGTCGGGGCAATTGTACGCGGTTATAAATCGTCGGTTACCAAACAAATAAATTTATTAAATTACGATGGTTCTGTATGGCAGCGCAATTATCATGAACACATCATTCGTAATGAAAGGTCATATCAGCGTATTTCTGACTATGTGATCGATAACCCTAAAAATTGGATCGATGATAAATTTTATATAAAATGAAGCCCATCACCGAAAGCCATATCGAAACTTTCGCCATAGAAACCCTCCAAAACATTGGATGGGCCTATGTGCCGGGGCTTGCTATTGCCCCGGGTGCTGAGCTGGCCGAACGCGAAAGCTTCGAGCAAATTATATTAACCGACAGGCTACGCAAGGCAGTTGCCACATTAAACCCGGACATCCCACATGATGCCCAGGAACAGGCCGTGCAAAAAGTACTGCGTATTTATTCGCCCGATCTGTTGCATAACAACGAGAGTTTTCACCGTTTTCTGGTAGAAAAAGTAAAAATTCCTTATCAAAAAGATGGCTTTGAGCGCAGCTACGAAGTGGCGCTGGTTGATTTTGAAAACAGCTTTAACAATGAGTTCCTGGCCATCAACCAGTTTACCATTGTCGAAAAAAATCAGAATAAAAGGCCGGATCTATTGCTCTTTGTAAACGGCATTCCTTTAGTCATCATCGAACTCAAAAACGCGGCGGATGAAAAGGCGACTATGCATAAGGCCTACGAGCAGATACAAACTTACAAAGCTACCATACCCTCGTTGTTTACCTATAACGCCATTTGTGTGATCTCCGACGGGCACGAGTGCAAGGCAGGCAGTGTTTCGGCCGATTTTACCCGTTACATGGCCTGGAAAACTTCAGATGGCAAGAAGGAAGCATCGCGATTTATACCGCAATTGGAAATATTGCTAAAAGGCTTATTAAACCCGGCAGTGCTTTTAGATGTGGTGCGCAACTTCATCGTGTTCGAAAAAACAAAAAAAGAAGATGCAAACGGCCTTACCCAAATCATCACTGTAAAAAAATTAGCGGCCTATCACCAGTATTATGCGGTTAATAAAGCGGTTGAGTCCACCATTGTAGCATCAGGTATTAAAGGAGATAAAAAGGGGGGGGTGGTATGGCATACACAAGGATCGGGTAAAAGTTTAAGCATGGTTTTTTATGCCGGCAAATTGATCACAGCACCCGAAATGGAGAATCCCACCATTTTGGTGATCACCGACCGGAACGATTTGGATGAGCAGCTATTTGACACGTTTGCCGATTGCAAGCAATTGCTCAGACAAGACCCCGTACAGGCCAAAAACCGCGACAATTTACGCGACTTGTTAAAAGTAGCCAGCGGTGGGATAGTATTTGCCACCATCCAGAAGTTTTTGCCCGAAAACCAGGGGTCGATATATGAACAGCTTTCGAACCGCCGCAATATAGTGGTAATTGCCGACGAAGCACACCGAACGCAATATGGTTTTGAAGCATCGATAAAACAGGTAAAAGACAAGGAAACGAAAGAAAAGATAGGAGAACGAATTGCCTACGGTTTTGCCAAATACATGCGCGATGCTTTGCCCAATGCAACTTATATTGGTTTTACCGGTACACCAATTGAAGGAACGGACATTAACACCCCGCAGGTGTTCGGCCAGTATGTGGATGTTTACGATATCGCCCAGGCGGTAGCGGATGGCGCAACCGTAAGGATTTACTATGAAAGCCGCCTGGCAAAAGTTAATTTGGACGAAGAAGGCAGACGACTGATTGAAGAATTTGATGAGGAACTGGAGCGTGATGAGGAACTGTCAGAATCGCAAAAAGCAAAAGCCCGCTGGACGAAACTGGAAGCCATTGTTGGTAATGCCGGCAGGGTAAAAAACCTGGCGAAAGATATAGTAAACCATTTTGAGCAGCGCCGGCAGGTATTTGAGGGAAAAGCAATGATTGTTGCTATCAGCCGGAGAACCGCCGCCAATTTATACAAAGAAATTATTGCTTTAAGGCCCGAATGGCATAATAATGAATTAAGTAAAGGGACTATTAAAGTTGTAATGACAAGTAACAGCGCCGATGGCCCCGAATTGCAAAAACACAATACGACCAAACAACAACGCCGTGATTTAGCCGAGCGAATGAAAGACCCTGCCGACCCATTGCAACTGGTAATAGTTTGCGATATGTGGCTAACCGGTTTTGATGCCCCTTGTTTAAGCACCCTGTACATTGATAAGCCGATGAAAGGCCACGGATTAATGCAAGCCATTGCCCGCGTTAACCGCGTTTTTAAAGACAAGCCCGGTGGTTTGGTAGTTGACTATTTGGGTATTGCAACTGATTTGAAGAAAGCGTTATCATTTTACTCGGATGCAGGCGGCAAAGGCGAGCCAACTTTAGATATTACGCAGGCCATTAATTTAATGGAGGAGAAATTTGAAGTGGTGCAGCAATTTTTTAATGAAGAGGCTAAAACTCAAAGGGACATTTTATTAGAAGAACCTGAAGCGTATTATAAAAATAGTTTTAAATTCAATTATCGCAGGTTTTTTAGCGTTCCTCCACAGGAGAAGCTATCTATTATCCTGCAGGCCGAAGAACATATTTTAGGTTTAAAAGACGGCAAAGAGCGCTTCATTCGCGAAGTGACATTGTTAAGTCAGGCGTTCGCCTTGTCGATTCCCAACGAAAGTGCGATGCAAATAAAAGACGATATTGCTTTTTTCCAGGCTGTGAAGGCCAGGCTCGTAAAATTTGAAGGGGAAGGCTCCGGAAAATCGGACAGCGACCTGGAAACTACCATCAAGCAAATAGTCGACCAGGCAATAAGCTCGGACAAAGTGGTTGATATTTTTGAGGCTGCCGGCATCGAGAAGCCGGAAATAACCGGGCTGGAGGTGTTGTCGGACGAGTTTCTGTTGGAGGTAAAGGGCATGAAGCATCAAAACCTGGCCTTCGAATTATTAAAAAAATTATTAAATGATGAAATAAAATCACGGTCAAAAACCAACCTGGTAAAAAGTAAAAAGCTTTTGGAGATGCTTGAAGGAGCAATTCAACGCTACCAAAACAACTTATTATCAACGGCTGAAATCATACAGGAACTTATCAACATTGCTAAGGAAATAAAAAAGGCCGATGCCGAGGGTGAGCAATTGGGATTAACAAAAGACGAAGTTGCTTTTTATAACGCTTTAGAAGTGAACGATAGCGCCGTGCAGGTCTTAGGCGACGAACAATTAAAAGAAATTGCCAGGGAGATTACGGATAAAGTTCGGGCAAATGCTACCATCGACTGGACTATCCGTGAAAGCGCAAGGGCCAAATTAATGGTTATTGTAAAGCGCACACTTACCAAATGGGGCTATCCGCCCGATAAACAAGCAAAGGCCATTGAAACCGTATTAAAACAGGCTGAGGCCATGGCAGAATTCTTTACACAATAATAGGAATGATTCTCACCCGTGCAATCTCCGCGGGGTCAATGGAACGCAGGGTCCTCTAACGAGAGACCCTGCCTGAAACAGTGGGGTTGTTCCATTCCCAATGTGACTGCTCCTGCAGGCTTGCCCTGGAGCCCGTCAAACGGCGGTTAATTTAAAATACAAAACCACGAGGTGCTATTTTCACAAATGCAGGTTAAGCTGTTACCTTGACTTACGGCCAACGATGAATTATTGGAGCCATTTTTAAGCATGGACCCTGGGCCGAAGTTAATGGAAGTAAACGCATCATTTATAAAAAGGATCATTTTTTGTCCCGGCTGACCGTTCGTGAAGCTGGATATAGTTGTAGCGGATGTATTGTTCGTTTCAAAAATAGTGCCTTGCTGTACGTTTATGGTTGATCCGGACACGACTATTGGTGTATTGCCAAGAAATGTGCCCCCTCGTGTGCAGTTATCGATATATGCATATTGTGAAACCGCAGAGCTCACGCTTGATCCTGAGGTATTATATAAACCAGCCGTAAAAAAAGAATTACCGGTTAACGTCATCTGGGTCGGTTGGACGGGCATGTTGATAGAATATTGTACAGTGCCGCCAGAATAGCTGAACTCGCTATTGATAATTTCCGTGGAGATACCCCGGAGAGGCGATCCGGCAGTCCCTATATACAAATCGGAGTAGGTATTGTTGGCGTTTCCGGAGTTATTAAAAATCCTGCAGTTGATGAATTTAATATTATTCTGACCGCCTGACGATGTGCCGGTCAGGAACACGCCGTTTGTTCCGTTGCCATTTGATACAACGTTGTCGTAATAATTTACGAAGCCTTCATCTACAATACCGTTCCCGCTATTTTTATAAAAATCGCAGTTAGTTACCCTTAGCGAGTTGCCGGTTACAAAAAGGCCATTAGCAGGCTTAGTAGTGTCGCCAGCGGATGCACCTGCGCAAAAATCCAAATACGTATCCCTGCCATCCATTTCAAACCCATTTTTTGTTGTATATTCCGCATAACATTTGGTGAATTTTACGCCATTCACGTTAAGTTCGTTCCAAAAACCATATTGGGGGCTGTGGTAAACACTCACGTTGGTAATTTGAATGCCATTTAAAACATTGCCGGTGTGGGGAACCGTTAAATGTACACCACTGCCGGCTGTGGTGTCTGAAACGGCAGCCATGTTTATATTCAGATTCTGCAGGGTCACGTCTATCGGCCAGTTTGTCGTACTCGTGGGCGTAAAATCGAATTTTATCGCGTCTTTACCAGTTAAAGCGGCCAGCGCAACAATTATTGTGCGGGTTTGAGTGGGATTAGTTGTAGGGCCTTGTAAGGAGCCGGTTAGCGAAACGCCTTTATACATATTTATTGTGGTAGAAATGGCATAGGAGACATTTCGCAGCGTTACTTGCCCGATTTTATCGTAATTTGCTGATTGGATTGCACTATTTATTGCGGCTGCGTCATCAGTCGTCCCGTTGCCAACGGCTCCAAACCATTCGGGTAAAACATAAGTCCTGTCTATTTGCCTGACCCAATATCCGCCCAATGTTGAAGTAGATGCAACCACAATCGCGCCATCAACCAAAAAGCCCGTAGGCGCCGACGCCGAATAATTAAATACTCCCCCTTCCAGGACGTCCGTAACGATAATTGTTGTTGCAGCAGTTCCCGAGGGCGCGTAGCCCGCCATATTGCTTATGCTGCTCTCGCTGATAACCTGGGGGTCAAAAACCGTTAACTTCCTGTTCTCAAGGAATGAGCTTTCATTTGATTTTCCGTGTTTATGCAACCGGGCATCTTTACCCATGCCGGAGAAAATTGCCACTGTGGCAAGAATTAATGTAAAACAGAGGTGTTTGCTGAACTTTTTCATGTCTTTGAATTGTGAAAGGTTTGTAAATTAAAATAACGTTGTATGAGAGTCTGTCGCTATGCCGTTTTTGTCAACGGGAATGGGGGCAGGCTGTCACTTTATTATAATTCGGTATGATAAAATTATAAAAAGAAATCGAAAAACCAAACTAAAAACATGCTTAAATTTTCACGCTCTCTGCAGGATCCTGTCGTGGGCAGCCCTGCGCAACGCAAAGTACATGGGGCGCAGGATCCTCTGGGAGAGGCCCCGCGGGAACAGGCAAAATATGGTGCCACTGTTTTCCCAGGAATTGTTAAAAATACGCTTTCAGGGGTGTAGCATCCAGGCTCAAAAAATGGCCAAAATGGTGACACGATTGTGTCACTGTCAAAATCTTGTCAGTATTAACTTATTGACTATCAGTGGTGTATCAGGTGTAGCGTGGGATTTCGTGTGTAGCATGCTACACCTGCTTGCCGCAACGGCACATCTTCAAAACAAAGCTACCATTTCTTAAATATCACATACACCGCCAGCACAATCAGCCCGAAACCAACCAAATGGTTCCACGCCAGCTTTTCCGACTTAAAGAAAACGATGGTAAACAGCATAAATACCGTTAAGGTAATAGCCTCCTGTATGGTTTTTAACTGAACCAGGGAGTATGGGCCGCCATCGCCTTTAAAACCAATACGGTTAGCCGGCACCTGGAATGTGTATTCAAAAAATGCCAGTCCCCAGCTGATCAGGATAATGGCAAACAGGCCCAGGTTTTTGCCCCAATCGTACTCCTTGAATTTTAAATGCCCGTACCAGGCAAAGGTCATAAAGGTGTTTGAAATAAAAAGAAAGATGATAGTTTTTAATCCACGCATAATTGACAGATTTTGTTGCCAATATAATGGCCCGTTTTCAAATCTTCAAATTATAAAATTTCAAATCATTCCAGCCTCTTCTCCGCAAGCTCCTTTTTATAGCGCTGGTTTAAGGCCGGCCCGGGGTGCACCAATATAAAAATGGCTGTTCCTTTTTCCCGTGCCAAAGGATTTTCTACCTCCCCAACTTTGCGGTAGCTTTCCAGGCACGATTTAAAGCTATCTATATTTCGCCCGCCCTGGTCGTCGACGTAAATGATATACCGGCCGTCGAGATTATCCGGCGCCCATAAGGTAAAGCTGCTTGCAAGGGAAATTACTTCGGGTAAATGATAGGGTTTGCCTAAAAGATGTATCGCCCCGGCTTCGCCATAGTTATCGGCAAAAATTTGGGTTTGCTTCTGCTGATCAGGCGTAAGGCTTTGCCAGGCCTGGGCCACCTTTGCCGTCATCTCGTCCCAGCCGAGCATGTCGGCATAATCCTGGGTAGTTTTGTGCACTTTATGATCTTCCCAGGTTACGGCAAACCGCATAAACGAAAGGTTTCGATCTGCAAACCTGAAAAAAGCGAGCGTTTGGTCCAGGGGCAAAACAGGCAGCACCATGGGGAATAATAAGAGATTGGGTATGGTAAATAAGGCGATCACTAAACCGCGCAATCCGTAGCCGCTGGCCTTTAGCCACCTTTCAAAGCCAAACCCACCGGCGGCAAACAACATGGGGTAGGCGCCGAACAGGTAATAGCTTTTACCATTCATCACCAACAAAAAAACAAATATCAAAACAAACGAAATAGCCAGGAACTGGAATTTGTGCAGCCGAAAGGAGAAGAGCAAGAATATAAAACCGGTAAGCCACACAAATAAAGCTATGCCGTTCACCATCAATTCCTGCATAATAAAATCAGAGGGTTTAATGTAATCCAACTGCTCTTTTTGCAAGGTTTTCATATGGGTGATCACCGGCAAATGGTGTTGGAATTGCCATATGATATTTGGCAAAAATATAATGACCGCTACTATGACCGCACCAATGATATGCCTGTTCAATAGCATTTTGCGCTGTTTACTAATAACAATGCCGACGATCAACGCAAAGGTAAAAAACGCCATCGAGTACTTGGTCAGCATACCCAAACCGACTACTATCCCAAGAAAATACAGGTATTTAACAGATGAGGTATTGCTGTATTTTGCCAGCAGCCAAACGGCCATTACCCACCATAGCTGGTCAAAAACAACCGGCTGAAAAAGGTAGTCGCTTGCGGCAAAAGCGGGGGAAAATATCAGTGCCAGGCAGGCAAGCGCAATCGCGAATTTCTTACCGCCAAGTTCAACTGTGATCTGTCCAGTGAACCAAACGATCAGCCCGCCGCAAATTGTAGGGAATATGCGCGCAGCGAAAACTGAATTGCCAAAAAACAATTGAGTGGCCTTTGCCAATAATGCAATAAATGGTGGAACTTCTTTGTAACCCCAGTCCAGGTGATCGGCCAGCACCAGGTGCAAAAACTCATCGCGATGAAAGCCGAAGTGTGATATGGCCAATAGGTTTAAGCCTATTTTTATCACCACAAAGATCAGTATAAAACTGGAATAGGTTGATCTCCGGTTTTGGTATAGCATTTTTAAGCAGGTTTCCGATAAAGGTAGTAATTTGAGGTTAAAGGCGAAAGGTAAAAGGTGAAAGGATTATTTTCCTCTATTTTAAAACCTTTTGCCTTTAACCCTTCACCTTTTACCTCTCCTTAAATCCTCCTAATATCCGCCCCTAATGCTATAAGGCGCTTATCTATATGCTGATAACCGCGTTCTATCTGCTCTATATTATAAATGGTTGATTTGCCTTTTGCCGATAATGCGGCGATAAGCAAGGCCACGCCGGCGCGAATGTCAGGCGAGGTCATTGATATGCCGCGCAATTGTACCTGTTTATCCAGCCCGATAACGGTAGCCCGGTGCGGATCGCACAGAATGATCTGCGCGCCCATATCCAGCAGCTTATCTACAAAAAACAGCCTGCTTTCAAACATTTTTTGGTGGATCAATACTGAGCCTTTGGCCTGTATGGCTACAACCAGGCAAATGCTGAGCAGGTCGGGTGTAAAGCCCGGCCAGGGAGCATCCGCAATGGTCATGATGGAACCGTCGATAAAGGTCTCTATCTCGTAATGTTTTTGCGATGGGATATAAATATCGTCGCCCCTCAGCTCAAATTGTATCCCCAGCCGGCTGAAAACATTCGGGATCATGCCCAATTCCTGGTAATGCACATCTTTGATCGTTATCTCCGACTCGGTCATGGCTGCCAAACCAATAAACGAACCAATCTCGATCATATCCGGCAGCAAGCGGTGCTCCGTTCCGCCCAATTCTGCAACTCCTTCAATAGTCAGCAGGTTTGAACCGATGCCGCTGATCCTGGCGCCCATACGGTTAAGCATTTTGCATAATTGCTGCAAATAAGGTTCGCAGGCGGCATTGTATATGGTTGTGGTGCCTTTGGCAAGCACGGCTGCCATAACAATATTGGCAGTGCCTGTTACCGATGCTTCGTCCAATAAAATATAAGTGCCGTTTAAATTTGAAGCGTCGACATTAAAGAAACCGTTAGATGGGTCGTAGTCAAAACGCGCGCCAAGTTTCTCAAAGCCCAGGAAATGGGTATCCAATCTGCGGCGTCCTATTTTATCGCCGCCCGGCTTTGGTATCGATGCTTTGCCAAATCGTGCCAACAGCGGGCCCACTATCATTATCGAGCCGCGCAGTCCCCCGCCCTTCTGCTTAAAGGAATCCGACAGGAAAAAATCATTATCGATATTTTTTGCTTCGAAACTGTAGGTGTCCGGCGCAAGCTGTTCAATAATAACGCCCATGTCGCCAAGCAGCTCGATAAGTTTATTTACATCTTTTATGTCGGGAATATTGGTGATGGTCACTTTTTCGGCAGTCAGCAGCACCGCCGAAATAACCTCTAATGCTTCGTTCTTTGCTCCCTGCGGCACAATTTCGCCTTTGAGCGGTTTACCGCCTTGTATTTCAAATGCGTTGGTCATAATTGGTTGATAGTTTTTTGTCCATGGTCGATGGCCCATAGTCCATAGTTTTTCTGTCATAACAGAGGGAACAGAGGACAGTTTAGTTTTTGCCATGGTCTATGGACCATCGACCATGGACTTTCCCTAATACTTTTTCGATCCCCCGTTGTTACGGTTGCGATTTTGATTATTGTTGCGCTGGTTGTTATTATTATTATTGGTACGACCGCGATTGTTTTGGTTATTGGTGCGCCCCCGGTTTTGATTGGTACTCGTGTGCGGGTTGGCCCGATATTCAACGCGGTTAAGGTTGATGTTTTCCTCCAGCTTTAGCTGCCCGCCCGATAAATTATACAGGTCGGATAAAATGCTTTCGTCAGTAACCGAATCCTTATTCCATTGTACATAGGCCATTTTCATAAAATTGGCAACTGCTTGCACCATATGTCTTTTCCGGTCCGGATCATCGATACTTTTGGCTTTCTCTATCATCAGCTCGATGGTTTTGCCGTAGTGTTTGTATTTAATTCGCTGGTGCGGATATTTCAGCGGCTCGGGCTTAAGATGGATGGCATCAGGCGAAGGCTTTGGATATGGCGAATCCACATCGATCTGGAAATCGGATATAATGTGCAAATGGTCCCAAAGCTTGTGCTTAAAATCGGCGACATCGCGCAGGTGCGGGTTTAAAAAACCCATCAGGTCAATCACCACCTGGGCGTATTTGTTGCGTTCTTCTTTTGTTGGCAATGACACAATATATTTAACCATATTTTGCACATTACGGCCATATTCCGACAGGATAAGTTTGTTCCTCGTCGAGTTGTAATCGAATTGTTCGGGCATAGTATTATTTAGCTATGTAAATGTTTTAATGAAAGTTTAAAATTAGCGCAGACACCGTTCCGATATTTACCGGAGCCGGCAGGCTAAAGTTGAATTTTACCTGAAGTAACGCAAATATAATGCAAATGTGTTGAAAGCGCAAAATTTGTTGGAGATTAGAGGTTAGAGACTGGAGATTAGTTTCAAGCGGCCAAATTCCGGTAGTTATTTATAATAGAAATTACGAAAGAGCAGAACAACATTTCGCAACTTATCTCCAATCTCTAACCTCTAATCACTAAATTCGTCCCTTTACAACATTTCAACTTTACAACAAAAAGAATTGGCAGCTTCAACCACAATTACAAAAATTGATATATACCGCTTCAGCATACCCATGGAGCCGTTTACCATAGCAACCGGCACAATGGACCATGCACAGAATGTCTTTATCCGGGTGCATACCGAAGCAGGTTTTTACGGCGTGGGTGAATGTTCTGCATTTCCGATGATCGTTGGCGAAACGCAGGACACTTGTTTAATAATGGCGCAGGAATTTGCCCGGCTTTGGGCAGGGAAGGATGCGCTGGATATCACCGGACGGCTGCAGCAGCTGCATAGTTTTACGGCTGGCAACACCACTATCAAAAGCGCTTTTGATATGGCGCTCTACGATATAGCCGCCAAAAATGCCGGCCTGCCTCTCTATAAATTTTTAAGCGGCCAAAAACGCAGCGTTGAAACAGATATTACCGTTGGCATTGCAGGAGCTGACCAAATGGCCCAAAAAGCCCTGCAATTTAAGCGATCGGGGGCCAGTGTACTTAAAGTAAAGTTAGGGAAGAAAGCTGAAGACGATGTTGAACGTATTAAACAGATACGCGAAGCGGTTGGGCCGGACCTGAAAATCCGCATTGACGCCAACCAGGGATGGAGCTTTGATGATGCCGTTTTTGCCCTGCAGGCCCTCGGTGAATTCGATATTGAATTTTGTGAACAACCTATACGCACCTGGTATGACGACCGTCTGCCGGAACTGATGCGCCTGTCGCCGGTAAAAATTATGGCCGATGAAAGCGTCTATAATCACCACGACGCGCGTAAGCAGATCGAAAGCGGTTCGTGCCATTATATTAATATAAAGCTGGCAAAATCGGGAGGGATATTTGAAGCTAAGCAAATTCACGACTTTGCAGCGTCAAAAGGCATAGCCTGCATGATGGGCGGCATGCTGGAAAGCCGCATTGCTTTAAGCGCAAAGCTGCATTTTGTATATGCCAGCCCTAATATCAAGTTTTACGATATGGATACCTGCATGCTCGGCCACCTGGAAGACCCTTGTGTTGGCGGGGTTACCTACGAAGGTTATAAATTAAATATAAGCGATGTACCCGGCATCGGCGCCGATGCAGATGAAACATTTTTAGCTAATTGCGAAAGGATTAGCGTCTGAACCCGAATTTTTCGAATTAAGGAATTTTTGGAATTTTTAACGACCATTTTCTATTAATTCTTAAAATTCGAGTTCAGAAAAATCAGTGTGCACTCAACTCCGCGAAGTACTTGTGAAACAAAGGGATAGTCTCAATTCCCTTATAGTAATTATAGATATCGTATTTTTCGTTAGGAGAATGGAGCGCATCACTGTCCAGCCCAAAGCCCATCAGTACGGTTTTCAAACCTAATTCGGCTTCAAATAAGGCAACAATTGGTATACTGCCGCCGCCGCGCGTAGGTATCGGCTTCTTGCCAAACGACTCGGTTATAGCTTTTTGTGCCGCCCGATAGGCAACGCTGTCTGTTGGCGTAACAGCCGGCTCGCCGCCATGGTGCGGGGTAACCGTTACTTTAACTGATTTTGGCGCTATCTTTTTAAAATGATTTGTAAATAGTTCAGTAATTTCTTCAAAGCCCTGGTTTGGGACCAGCCGCATCGAAATCTTTGCGTGCGCTTTTGATGGTAAAACGGTTTTAGCGCCTTCGCCGGTATATCCGCCCCAAATGCCGTTTACTTCAAGTGTAGGGCGGGTACCGGTGCGTTCAAACGTGGTATAGCCCTTTTCGCCCCATAATTCGTCTACACCAAGGTCCTTTTTGTACTCCTCTTCGTTATATGGCGCGTCATTAAGCGCTTTGCGTTCACTGTCCGACAAATCGATAACCTGATCATAAAATCCGGGTATGGTTACATGGTTGTTTTCATCATGCATCGAAGCGATCATTTTAGCCAGGATGGTTGCCGGGTTAGCTACGGCGCCGCCATAAACGCCCGAGTGCAAGTCGCGGTTGGGGCCGGTTACCTCAACTTCAACGTACGACAAGCCTCTTAATCCAGTCTCGAGCGAAGGATTCTCCATACTGATCATCGATGTATCCGAAATCAAGACCACATCGGCCTTTAACCGCGTTTTATTTTGTTTAACAAAAATGCCGAGGTTTGACGAGCCCACTTCTTCTTCCCCTTCAATCATAAATTTAATGTTGCAGGGCAGTGTCGCGGTTTGGTTCATCAGTTCAAATGCCTTTACATGCATATAAAACTGCCCCTTATCGTCGCAGGCCCCGCGTGCATATATTTTGCCGTCGCGAATGGTCGGCTCAAACGGCGCCGTATTCCAGAGTTCAAGAGGATCCGGCGGCTGTACATCGTAATGCCCGTACACCAAAACAGTGGGTTTGGAATTATCGATTATTTTTTCGCCGTAAACAATCGGGTTACCGGCGGTTTCGCAAACTTCAACGTTTTCGGCCCCCGCATCGCGCAACTTCTGCGCTACAAAATCGGCAGTTCTTAAAATGTCCTGTTTATACTTTGTATCGGCGCTAACCGAAGGAAACCGTAACAGCTCAAACAATTCGTCCAAAAAGCGTTGTTTATGCTGCTCCACATATTGTTTTATAAGCTGCATGGTAAATAATTTTTGCAGCAAATATATGATTTGTTTTACGGGAAAACAGTCAGTAAATTATTGGCTGACGGAACGAGGTACTACAATAATGGCTATTTTAATGTTTCTGCTTCTTTAATTCAGTTGAATCAGGTGGCGGCACATTCTCATAATCGATTGAGATGTTGCGTGTTCTGGTTGGCCTCAATAAGCGCACTTTATAAAGGATATATTGTCTACCTGCAGGTTCGATAAAGAAAATAGCATATTTGCCTTTAAAATCATCACTTGTGAATTGTTTTGCTTTAACTATCAAAGAAACAAGGCTGCTTAATTTTATCGTCTTAAATTCTTCATTGCTTACAACCCGACCTGTAACTTGCTTAGTATCATAAATAAATGACGGCTGCCGATTATATTGAAGGCAAGGACATTGAATGGTATAAACTTTGAACGATGGGTATTCTTCGTGAATATCCCATAGACGATCATTGGCCGCCGTTTTTACTGTGTCTACTAAATAGTAAACAGAATCGGTTTTAGGAATTTTTTGAGCGGATGCATTTATTGAGCAAAATAACAAAACAGCAAGAAATATCTTTTTCATATCGTTTGATTAGTTATCACTAACTATGCGCATCTGCAGGCAATAAACAGTTTTGATGTTTGATGTATAAATTTAGGCGGGACATCTCCCTGGCATAGTTGATCTGTGCCAGTTGTTGATGTACCGCCAGCTGTGAGATTTTGGGTGCCGCATTTTTGTATTAAAGAGGTTTTTGAGGATAAAAAACACATCACCCGGTAGTGGCTATTCGTAATCAGGTATAGAAGTGCCCGTCAGTCAATGTACCTTTTTTGAACTATCGATCGGGATGGTTTCATAATCCATTATCACTTCGCGTTTTCGAGGCGTTATCAATCTCACCTTGTGAACGATGTAGATATCATCCTCCTTCTTTTCAATAAAAAAATAGACATACAATGTTGTCGCCGTCAAATCGACCGTTTGTTTAGCCAAATTAATTAAAGTTCTAAGGCTTACGGTCTTTAATTTATCAAAATCATCTCTATTTATGGTTTGGCCGGCATCTTTTATCTTATAGACGAACGTCGGCTCCGCATTATATTTCAGGCAGGGGCACTTGATTGTAAAATATTGGTAGGTTGACTCAACACCTATGTCCAACATCCGTTCCTTCACGGGTGTTTTTGAAGCGTCAATAAGATAATATATACTATCTATATTATTACTTACCGTTTTTTGGGCACAAGCTATATAACAGCAAAAGCATAAAATGATTGAAAGACGGTACTTCATACTATTAATTACAGCTTCCCGGTAATTTGTTTGATGTTGGCGCATAACTTCCATTTGAAGTTGCCTAAGGCCGAGTTCCATCTTGCCAAACTAAATCTGGCTTCTTTGAGGTAGTAAATGCTTGTACGAAATTAGAGTAACCTGCGATATTTTCAAGTTTATTAATAATCAATTTAACAGCGCACGGAAAATGCTTGCTTAATGAATCTGTTTTGATTGTCGCAGCACATGAACTAACGCCAATCTGATTAATTTTTTGGGTTGTCTGCCTGCTTTTGACCGTTAAAAATTTTAATTATGTAATATTTGCCGGACTGATGTATAAAGCAAGCGACCATGCTTTGGACATCGGGCAATCAACAAATTGCGCTATTTTTTAATGCAAGGTTTTGTACATGACAATAATAATCGGCTTTAAACAAAACGATGACCCCTCTAATTTTTGACCGTTAAAAACATAATAATTATCTGCGAGTTCACCCGGCGATGCGACTGCATTATTGCAGTTCTCAGGCGTAAACAGATAAAATACCGGAATAATTATCTTATTGTTTAACTTTTTACTCGTGATAATTGAATCAAGCAGCCTCAGGTCAATCGATTTTCTTATTTTATTAAATGAATTCTTAAAGTCTTTAGGTGCACTGTCAGAAACTGAAATGTTTTGAACGGCACCCTTTGCAGAAACTTCGATAAGAATGTTCGTGTAAGTAGGGATACATCGATTTCTAAGGCTGTCCGGATATTTAAATATTTTTACGAAGCTCCTTTGAAATTCAAAATCATCAATTTGAGCAGATGCGCTGTTAAAAACCATCAATAGCCCTATAAATAATAGGAGCTTTACGATTTTATTATGAACATCTATGGCCCTTTGTACCTGTCGCATTTTTGTATTGATTATTTATATTTACTATGCTGTTTGCTAGCGTGGGATTATTTTTTAAGAGATCCGCCCAGGCTTGCGTATCGCCAAGGCCACCCCATGAAAGCGCTTCAGCGTCTTCGTCAGTCATTGCTGGAAACATTGCTTTCAAATCCTTTTGCATGGTAAATATATAATTATTCGCCATATCGGTATGTTGATTAAATTCCCCTAACTTTCCACTAAATGTCATATATGCATGTAATATTTCATGTATTACTGTCGCAGCAATAAATTCTTGTGAAGCTTTTGGCATTGTGTTGGCATTTAAACTTACGTCGGCTTCGAAAAGGTTTTGAGACGCGGGATCTCCTTGGCAGTTAGTCGCTCCATCTTCATTATTAGCGAGCGTGGTGCTTTGAGAAAAAGTTAAATCGAAATCTGTATTATTTTTGAATACAAAATTAGCAACATTTGATGTATAACTATCCAAGCCGTCAGAAATGGCTGCGTTTACCTGGGCTTTCAAGCAAGGATCGGTAATATTGTTAGTTATTGTTTGACATGCACCGGCGGTTCCAATCTTATTGGTTTGATCAATAATACCGCCGGTACTTCCTCCGCCTGGAGGGGGCTGCGCCACATCAATTATTGTTTTCGTATTTTCAACCGAGACGTTTGAAGGGTTAGTGGTTCCTCCCGTGGGCATTGTGCATGGTGAGGGCGCGGAGGACCCGCCGCCGCTGGTAATCGTTGTGCAGGTAGTTACAGAGCTTGATGTAGTATAATAGGAGCAATTAAAAGGATTTTCATAAAATTCGTCATCCACATAATAATCGCAACTTTCCCAGTAAGTGGTTGTAATAGTAGTACTGCAATCCGTTTCCTGTGCTACGTCAACATGCTGCTTGTTTATACTTTGGGTAACCTGCCCTGATGTGCTGCCCGGAGCGGCCGGCGAGATAGCGCCTGTTATCAGGCCGTTTGTATATTTCCACCCGTTGACCAGCGAGCCGTCCATGCGGTTATAAAACACTTCCCCTGTAAAATCCGCGTCCCTGTTGCGGTAGGTATTGCGTTTTACTTTGCCATAATCTCCTTTTAAATAAGCGCTGTCTGCCAGTATCGTCATCGCATAAAGATAGAACGCGCCATTTTTGTTTACAATAATTAAGGAGGTAAGACTACCCGACTTACTGAAATTAAAGGATTTAGGATTTAGTCCCGATTTTGTTGACATGGCCATGTCGCCTCTTTTAAGAGCGGGAAGCTCAATAAAATTCAGGCTGTCTATGACAAAAGTATTTGACTTGGCCCAGTAAGGGCTGAATGCTTTTGTCCAGTCCTGCGCGCCCGTTTCTGTACTGTGTGTGGTGAGCTTGCCGTTGTTTACCCCCGGGTATTTAGCATCATACCATTGCCTGGCGAGGTTTACCATCTGGCTATCTGTCACTATCGGCGTTTTATTTGACGGTTTTTCTTTTTTACAGCTGTGGATGATAAATACCATGCTTAAAAATATAAAGCAGACAAGCGAGCGGAATTTTAAACTTTTCAGATAAGGTTGGTTCATAATTAATTGCGATTGCCCGCAAACTAAGACATCCAAATCGCTTTCGCAAACAATTTACACCAACAGCACTATTGTATATACCAACACCGCTATTCGCGATATAATTGGATTTTACCTGGTCAAAATCACGACAGATAAGGAGCCGGCGCATACATCGAACAAAAACACTCTCTAACCATGGGGCTCACGTAATCAAAAAAATACCGCACAAGTGGTTATGCGGCTTTTTATAAACTAAAAAAACCATGACGAACGCATAGTCTTTTCAGTTGAATATTAATAATTAAGGAAAGGGCTATTCCAAAATTAGCTGTTCAGGTCAGCAGTACCTACATCTTTCTTGTCGCCTAAGTCGGCAGTACCAACATCTTTCTTGTCACCTAAGTCAGCTGTACCTACATCTTTCTTGTCGCCTAAGTCAGCAGTGCCTACATCTTTCTTATCACCAAGGTCAGCAGTACCAACATCTTTCTTATCGCCTAAGTCAGCTGTACCTACATCTTTCTTATCACCAAGGTCAGCAGTGCCTACATCTTTCTTATCACCTAAGTCAGCAGTGCCTACATCTTTCTTATCGCCAAGATCAGCAGTGCCTACATCTTTCTTATCTCCAAGATCGGCAGTACCTACATCTTTTTTATCGCCAAGGTCAGCAGTACCTACATCTTTTTTATCGCCAAGGTCAGCAGTACCTACATCTTTTTTATCGCCAAGGTCAGCAGTACCTACATCTTTTTTATCGCCAAGGTCGGCAGTACCTACATCTTTCTTGTCGCCAAGATCAGCAGTACCTACGTCTTTCTTGTCGCCCAAGTCAGCAGTACCTACGTCTTTCTTATCGCCTAAGTCAGCAGCACCTACATCTTTCTTATCGCCTAAGTCGGCTGTACCTACATCTTTCTTGTCGCCCAAGTCAGCTGTACCTACGTCTTTCTTATCGCCCAAGTCAGCTGTACCTACGTCTTTCTTATCGCCAAGGTCAGCAGTACCTACATCTTTCTTATCGCCTAAGTCGGCTGTACCTACATCTTTCTTGTCGCCCAAGTCAGCTGTACCTACGTCTTTCTTGTCACCAAGATCAGCGGTGCCAACATCTTTTTTATCGCCCAAGTCGGCTGTACCCACGTCTTTCTTATCGCCTAAGTCAGCTGTACCAACATCTTTCTTGTCGCCAAGGTCAGCAGTGCCTACATCTTTCTTATCGCCAAGGTCAGCAGTACCAACATCTTTCTTATCAGTAACAGTTGCATACTTTGAAGCAGAAGCTACGCCAACCTTCTGGGCCTGTGCAGCAGAAAACAATACGGTGGAACTTACAATTATTAAAGTAGAGAGTATTAGCTTTTTCATTTTATTTATATATGTTGTATATGTATTAATCTGTTGTTTAATTCTTTTTATTCTAATCAGTCAGCGCTTCCGATATCTTTTTTAGCGGAAACGGGGCTCGCAAAAAATGCAGCCAGCGTTTTTACATTATTCTTCTTTGTACATGACGTTAAAAATGCAGCGCCAAAAATTATCGCGATTATTATTATATATTTTCTCATTATATTTTTTATAGCTTTTATTTTTTTTACCGTTTTAGTTAATTAAATTAATCTGCGCTTCCTATGTCCTTCCGGTTGTCCAGCATACCCGCATGCAAGCGGATCGCAGTGAAATTCTTCGCGTTTTCGTGTTTTGAGCTCCTGGAGATCGCAACAGCAGCGAAAATTACAATGGCTGTAATGGCTATTTTCTTCATGTCAAATAAGTCAAAGAACCCCTGGATAATTAATCCGCACTGCCTATATCTTTTTTAATACTGCTTACGTATAAGTGCATGTGAACACCAGTTGTAAGCTTTACATCATGTTGTTTAGTAGTTGATGAAACTACACTCACAGTAAAAATTATTACTGCTGTTGTGATAAATTTTTTCATGTTAGTTAAAATTAATTGTTAATACAATGATACAGTTAAATTAAACCACATCAATTGCATATTTGAAATTTGTTAATTTTTCCCCGGAAAGTTAATGCTTAGGACGTTTGTTTCTGAAGTTTAGCGCGCTGAAAGCAATTGAGCTATAGCTGTTAAATTGACAACAAAATCTTAAGGAACTAACTTACGGGCATGCAATAATTTATCGTTTACAAATATAATTATGTTTTTGAAACGACAAAATAAAATATAAAATAATTTTTGTGCCTTTTTTGTCGCTTTTTTTAGCCTATTATTAAAATATATTATTATTAATTTAGAACCTTCTGAACAATTAAACGTATTAACCTCTTAATGAATAAATTTTTCATATTTATATGCTTTACACTGCTTTCATTTGCCGCATCGGCAAATGGATCAGAAGGTAATGCAGCAGCAGATACGAACCAGGTTATTAAACTAAACAAGGCTGCTTATGAAAATCGCCTGACCAATCCGGACCAAACCGTCAGCGAAGCGGACAAAGCGTTGGCTATAGCGCAGCAGTTAAATTACACGAATGGGATTGGCGAAGCTTACCGCGTAATGGGCATAGGGAATTACTACTTAAACCGGCCCGAAAAAGCAATCGACAACTACTTAAATGCCTTACAGTCATTTACAAAATCGAATAATTTAAGAAGCCAGGCTAAGGTTTACAATAATATAGGCAATTTATACCTGGACAATGACTACGACCAATCCCTGGATTTTTTGCAAAAGTCACTTGATATTGCAACTAAATTAGCCGACAAGCAATTGATGGGCTCGTTATACCTTAACATTGGGAACGTTTATTACCGGAAAAAGAGTTTTTACCAGGCGCTTAACTATTACAACAAAAGCAACAATATTTTTGAAGCGCTGAAAGATTCCGTGAACCTGATAAGATGCCAGCAAAACCGCGGTGTAATTTATTTCAACCTAAACCAGCTCGATAAAGCCCGCGAACTGTTGATCCAGGCCAACCTGGAAGCAAGATCGAAAGATTTGAATGAGCCGGTTGCCAGTATCGACCTTACCCTTGCGTCGTTGTATATTGTTGAAAACAAATTTGATGAGGCTAAAGCTACCGTTTCTGAAGGGTTAACTTACGCAAGGATGGTAAAAGATCAGAAACTGGAGCACGATTTCAATTATACAAATTACGAACTTGAGCTTAAGCGAAAAAACTTTGAACAGGCTTTATTTTATTTACGAGATATTTACCGCCACGATAGTTTAGACTTCAAAACAAACGTAGCAGCCCAACTCGGCCTGCTGGACGTTAAACACAAACAGGAAGCGCGCGACCGCGAAAATCAATTGATCATACAAAGGCAGCAATACGACCGCGTAAAATTTTGGGCGGTAACAATTGTAGCCGGCCTGCTGCTTGTTTTAGTTGCCTTATTGATAAGCAATGTAAAACGTAAAGCTAAAACCAATACGCAGCTTACTAACCTGAATGCCGAGGTCTCCAGGCAAAAGGATAATCTCGACAGGATAAACCATCACCTCGAAGAGATTATTGATGAGCGCACCAAGGACCTCCAGGTAAAAAACAAAAAACTTTCCGAATACTCTTCATACCTGTCGCACCAAATACGCGGGCCGATTGCAACGCTTAAAGGTTTAATGAACCTTGAAAGGGAAGGCCTGGTTGATCAGCCTGAATGTATAAAAATGATGAATAAATGCGTGGGCGAAATCGACGATAAGATAATTGAAATGAGCGATATGCTTCACGACCCGGGAAGATCGGGGTTTTGATTGGTTGATGGTTCATAGTTCATGGTTCATAGCCGAATGTTCATCGTTGAGGGTTCACAACCGAAAATTTAATAGCGAATTCAAATTCGAAAATTTTCTTCGGCTCTTTATCTCTATTGACAGTTCAATTCTGAGGGGTAATACAATTGCGTAATTTTGATTTGATTTTTGGTTTATGGCAAACAATGCCTATTAACTAAATAATCGCAGTTCTCACGCCCGATCAACGATTCGCTAAATTGCAGCTACCATGAACTATGAACTATGAACCATGAACTACAAACCGCAAACTACATCGGCCAGGTAGAATGAATTTGCGCTTCTATGAGCCCGAGATACAAACAGTACTGGGCGACCATTTGCAGGATAAGCAGCTTTTTTTGGTTTTTATATCCCTTTGTTTCGAAAGCAAGTTTTTCATGATCTGCGGTTACAAAAAACCTTACTTCCCCTTTACTCGGTTTAAACCGGGATTGTAGGAGATCGAATGACTTAACTTTTAGTTCATTCGACGGATCGTGTATGGTTCCGGCCTGTGGCGCTTCGCCATTGGGTATCGAGATCAGGTACATTGACATAACAGATAGATTAGTAAAATCTGTTTTGCAATCATTACTCCAAAATCTGTCAAAATCTAAACAAATCGTGATTTTTGCTATGATTTATTATAAAATAGCCAATAACAAACTAACAGGGCATTTAACCAGGCCCGGAAATGTCACTTTTTTTGAACAAAATAGTATATTAAATTAAACTGCCGCCGGCACCCTGTTGCGCAGCTCTTCATAAAGCAGGATTACCTTGCGCTGCAGATTCGCGATTTCCGCTTCGCGGTCGGTGATCTTCTTTTGGGCTATGCTTAAGTTTGACGCCTGGGGCTCGTGGTTTTCAAATTCGAGCGCGAGCAAATTCACGACGTTAACCTGGAAGATGTCGGCAATTTGTTCCAGCCGCGACAAATTTATGTCGGTTACGCCGGTCTCTATTTTTGAAAATGCAGGAATGGAAATTCCCAAACGATTAGCCACGTCCTCCTGGCTCCAGCCACGCTGATGGCGTATGGTACGAATGTTTTTGCCAACGAAGTTATTGGTCTTCTTTTTTAAAGTTTCAATCATGGGTTTAATCAATAGCTTTTAAATTAAATCGGGGGATAGAATAATTCGGCAAACTTTATGCCATATTAATTAATGGGCAAACCGCACTTGCGGGACAATTAATAAAAATAATTTATCGAAAAAGCGGGGAATATTTTCTACAAAATGTGGGGCATTTTTTTCTTTATAGTTGAATGATCCGCAGTTTCGCGAATTTCAACAATAGTTGTTTCTGGCCTATTTCCGTGAAGAAAATTGTAGCTTTAATATCTGGTTTATGGCCTTCCAGGCTGATCACCTTACCAAACCCGAACCTTTCATGTTCAACTTCCATGCCAACCTGCAGGTTGGAGGTATCTGAAGGGGCGAAGCCTGGCGTTGGCACATGCGCTTTGGCAAGTATCGATGTTGTTTTTACAACATGGGCCTTGGGTTTCGAAAATGTATCGCCTCCTCCCCTGGCACTCCAGGCGCTGCGCTCATCATCAAAAAAAGGATTGTTGCCGGTCACCGGCTTGGCGGTAAAATCAAGCTCGAGATATTGTGCGTCTATCTCATCCAGGAAACGGCTCGGCTCACAGCTGATCAATGTGCCGAATTTAAACCTCGAAGTGGCATAACTCAGCGTTAATTTATCCTGGGCGCGTGTGGTGGCCACATAAAATAAGCGGCGCTCCTCTTCCAGGTCGCTGCGCGAATTGAGCGACATTTGCGAGGGAAACAGGTTTTCTTCCAGCCCAACTACATAAACCTGCGGAAATTCAAGCCCTTTTGACGAGTGGATGGTCATCAGCGAAACGGTGTCGGCATCAGGGTCCTTGTCCTTATCATCATTAGTGAGCAGGGCGATATCCTGCATAAACACATCCAGCCCCTTTTCTTCGATATCTTCCCGCTCCGAAAATTCTTTTATGCCGTTGAGCAGTTCCTGGATATTTTCATAGCGGTTAAGGCCCTCTACGGATTTATCCTCGTATAAATCCTTTAGTAAACCCGAATGCTGCGCAATGTACATTGCGGCCTCATAAGCCCCAAGGTTTTTGGTGATCACCTGGAAACTTTGTATCATGGTAGCAAAACCGTACACGGCAGCTGAACTGCGCCCGTCAAGGTACTTCGACGGGTCGGCGATCACCTCCCAGGTGGTCACTTTATGCTGGTCGGCGCTTACAATGATCCGCTCGACCGTAGTATCGCCGATGCCCCGGCGCGGATAATTGATCACCCTTTTCATCGCTTCCTCATCGTTAGGATTAAATGTCAGCCTGAAATAGGCTATCAGGTCTTTTATTTCCTTTCGTTGGTAAAACGACAAACCCCCGTATATTTTGTAGGGCGTACCCAGTTTCCGGAGCGCCTCTTCCATTGAGCGCGACTGGGCGTTTGTACGGTATAGTATCGCAAAATCATGCCACTTTAAGCCTTTGGTGCTTCGCTCCTGCATTATAGCTTCGGCAACCAGCTTACCCTCTTCGTTATCGCTAAAGGCACGCATTACCTTTATCTTGTCGCCCGTTTCCTTTTCAGAAAACACATGCTTTTTAAGCTGCTCCTTGTTATTGGCAATAATACTGTTCGCAACATTTACGATGTTTTGCGTCGAGCGGTAATTTTGCTCCAGTTTAAATACTTTCAGGTCGGGGTAATCTTTTTCAAAATTGAGGATGTTCTGGATATTGGCGCCCCTGAAGGCATAAATGCTCTGGGCATCATCGCCGACCACGCAAATATTTTCGTTAACCGCCGCCAGCTTTTTTACAATCAGGTACTGCGAAAAGTTGGTGTCCTGGTACTCGTCAACCATCAGATACCTGAATTTATGCTGGTATTTATTCAGCACATCGGGGTGCAATTTTAACAGCTCGTTGGTTTTAAACAGCAGATCATCAAAATCCATAGCCCCTGCGCGATAGCACCGGTTTACATAGTTTTGATAAATAGTCCCCAGCAATCCGCGGCCGCTTGAAAAATCATCCGCCTGTATCTGCTCATTCTGCTGGTATTCCTGCCAGGAGACCAGGTTGTTTTTTGCCGCCGATATACGGTTATGCACAAAGTTGGGATTGTACAGCTTATCGTCGAGGTTCATTTCCTTTAAAATGGCCCTGAGCACACTTTTGCTGTCGTCGGTATCGTATATCGTAAAATTATGCGGATAACCAATCCTGTCGGCCTCAACGCGCAGCAATTTGGCGAAAACGGAATGGAAGGTTCCCATCCATATATTTTTGGCGTCGGCGCCTACCAGGTGGTTTATGCGGTCGCGCATTTCGCGGGCGGCCTTATTGGTAAACGTGAGCACCAGTATGTTAAAAGCATCAACCCCGCTGCGTATCAGGTGCGCTACCCTGTAGGTGATTACCCGTGTTTTGCCCGAGCCCGCACCTGCAATGATCATTACAGGCCCGTTTATTTGTTGTACTGCCCTTTGCTGCTCGGGGTTTAAACCCTGTAAATAATCCAAATCTTTTTCCTCTTTTCTGTAACGGCGAAATTAGTGAATTTAGGATTTCGGATGTTCGATTTCGGATTTTTTATTTCGGATTTCGGATGTTCGATTTCGGATTTATTTGCTTTTATCCCGACCGGCAGATAAATTGCATTTGATGCCTGTAAATGCCTATACTTGTTTAAGGAAGCATTAACCAGAAATCCAACGCCAAATCCTTAAAGAACACCACATGAAAAAGTTGCTCTCTGCATTGTTGATCATAAGTGCCGCGCCGGCCATGGCGCAGGTATATAAAACCACTGAACCTTTGGCGCATACCTTCTCGATCGTCGCCCGCGACCCGGCTACCGGGCAAATGGCGGCAGCTGTTCAAAGCCATTGGTTTAGTGTGGGCAGCTCGGTTATCTGGGGCAAATCGGGCGTGGGTGTGGTAGCTACGCAATCGTTTATAAAAAAATCATACGGCCCGCAGGGATTAGGGCTGATGGAACGCGGCGAAACGCCCCAGCAGGCGCTTGATGAATTGCTGAAACAGGACCCCGGCAGCGAAGTGCGGCAGGTGGCCTTTTTAAATACCAAAGGACAAAGCGCCGTTTACACCGGCAAAATGTGTATCGATTATGCCACCGACAGGCATGGCGCAAATTATTCGGTGCAGTCGAACATGATGCTTACCGACCAGGTGAGTAAAAGTATGGAGCGGACCTTTTTACAAAATGCCAATCTGCCCTTGGCCGAGCGGCTCCTCGCCTGCCTTAAAGCAGCCCAGGCGGCGGGCGGCGACATTCGCGGTAAGCAGTCGGCAGCCATCATTGTAGTTTCCGGGACGCCCGCTAAAGAACCCTGGAATGACAAGCTGGTCGACCTGAGGGTAGATGACAGCGACAACCCGATCCCGGAGCTTGACAGGCTGCTGAAATTGCAGCGCGCCTATGAGCACATGAATAACGGCGACCTGCAGGTTGAAAAACATAATATGCCCAAAGCCATGGCCGAGTACTCAGCTGCGGAGCGGATGTTCCCCGCCAACCTCGAGATGCAGTACTGGCATGCCATTACGCTGGCCAACAACGGCCACGTAAAGGAAGCAGCCGCAATGCTGAAAAAGATTTATGCAAAGGACGCCAACTGGCGCAAGCTTACCCGCCGCCTGCCTAAGGTAAAACAGCTTACGGTATCGGCAGCGGAGTTGAAGATGTTGTTGTAGGGTTGGTGAAACTGCACACCTGCACCTGGGAAGCAAATTGACTATTAAAGTATGTATAATATGAAAAGTGCCATCTTAAAAATAGTCCTCGTCATTTTTTTGCTGACCATTGCCGCCAACGGCACGGCGCAGGTAAAGAAACACAACATTATAGGCTTATGGCAAGTCCGGACCAAACAAATAAGCGATACCTTTCTTGATAATTACAGGTTTTTCCCGAACGGAACTTTTAAGTACACGCTCAATGGCTACGATGACAGGGGAAGGATAGCGCAGGCCAGGGGAACTTACAAACTGAAAGGCGATACGCTGACGCTTGTAATAAAATCGAGAATAGAAAGGGTCGGCGGCGACCTGGTCCAGGGGAGCATGGGTTTTCAGCAGGATGAAATAGTATTGGACGGCGGGAAAAATATAGAAGTGAAACAAAAAGATCAAACACCGATAATATTGGTGGTTGAGTGGTTCAATAGCAAGGCCGGCAAAGGCTTTAAGATTCAGAATAACAAATATTTTCAAGTCTCAGCGAACCCTCACCTCGACGAAGAACTGTAGCATCGCAGGCGTACAAATTTCATTTCGCACGCACACTGCTTTTCATTTTGATGTAACTGGCTGATTTTCAGTGAAATTGAAATTCGTTCGGTGTTTATTTTGCAAACTTGCCACCGTCAATTTGTTGTAACTACCTAATTTTCAGCAATATTTAAATTTATTCAGCGGTCACTTCACACACACACTGCTGTTCATTTGATGTAACTGGCTGATTTTCAACGGTTCTGTATTTGTTCAGCGTGCATTTCGCATACAAACTGCCCTTCATTTGGTGTAACCGCCTGATTTTCAACAGCATTTCAATTATTCTGCGACCATTTCGCGCAGCCACTGCTATTCCTCCGCTGGCGCGAGGATCCGTAAACGATGCCGGCCATTCTTCCCGCCATCCGAAAAAAATTGAGAAAGTTGCCAGGCGCTTGTTTTTCAAAACATTTTTACTACATTTATTTTAAATAAAACCTTGTCGTGAAAACACTGATCCTTATCCCTGTATTGGCGCTGTTAAGTTTAAATTTAATGGCACAAACGCCTGCGACCAAACCCGATACCGTAGTTGATGCTTACCTGGATGGCAGCCCGAAAGAAAAATCGGCCGCACTAAGCGATATACTTGTTGTGAATGTCGCCCATTTAAACAGCCTGATGATCACATCAAACAGCGTAAAGCAGGTAAGGCTGTTTGTTAACGACATCGAGATTGAAGGATCGGTTCCCGTTGGCTGGTATTTGCACGGGGATGGCGCCGATCTTAAATTTTTGCTTCAACGCAACGCGGCAAATGAGAAAACGTGGAATATGCTACTGGGGTACCCCGAGTTTGGCAAGCAGTTTTACACGCTGCCTGTCACCATCAGCGTAGGCCTTACCGGGCAAAGCGCCCAGCCAAGCAAAGTCAGTTCTTTTCAGTTTGTGCGTATCGATAAAGGCTGGCTTTGGGGATGCATAGTGGTACTGATCTTCTATTTTTGGGTGCTGTTCAGGTATGCAAAGCGCACACCCATGCTCCGCGACGCCCCGGCAGACCTGACACCGCTGGGCATTCCCGACCTGGCGGCCGGAAACGCGCCATATAGCCTGGGAAAGGTGCAGATGGCGTTTTGGTTCTCCATCGTACTGGCCTCGTACATTTTTATCTGGCTGATAACTGATAATTACGAGCTCATAACCACCGGCACCCTGGTACTTATCGGCATAGGCGCCGCTACCGGGCTAGGTGCGGTCAGCATAAATAATAACAAGTCGGACGGGACGGTGAAACGTATCCAGGACCTGCAGGCGCAACAGGCAGATCTGCGGCAAGCTACGGATCTGCTGCGGGCCTCACTTCCGGCTGCCGGGATAGAAGGAAAGATAGCCTACAATAATTTCCTCGACGGCCAGCTGACATCAAACATCAACAACCTTATAAATGGCCTGAAGATTGGCAAAGACAATTTTTTTAACGATATACTTACCGATGAGAACGGCGTCAGCTTTCACCGGCTGCAGATGGTTGTTTTTACGATGGTATTAGGCTTCGTTTTTTTATACACCGTTTGGGCTACGCTTAACATGCCCGATTTTTCGGCTACGCTGCTTACCATGCAGGGCATAACAGCCGGAACTTACCTCGGTTTCAAAATTCCCGAGAAGCAGAGCTGATCGCATCAAAGATCCGGCGGCAGGGAAGTAATCCCAAAAGCAAGGCATATTTTGCTAAAGCCCTTTGTTATTCGCTAAATTAGCAAAATGAGGAAAAGCTTGCTTTGGGCAGTTTTAATGCCGGCAGTTACTATCTGTATTTTTGCTTTCAGCCAGGGTGTTATTTACGATCTCTCCCCTTTCCGCCCGCATGTTGTGCTTACACCGGTAAACAAGTTCGTGTTCAATTCCTTTGTCGATTGCAATATGTCGGAGGTTTGGGTGGGAGATAAATTCATGATCTTCCCCGGCAAATACGGCGAGGACCCTTTATGGGGGCCATCAAACAATCTTAAGTATGCCGCCGGCGCAACAATCGACGAAGCCTTCAGCACACCTGAAAAAGGCTTTACCGAACCAAAGCTGCCGCCAAATGTACCGCCCGGCAAAGCGGGCCTGCATGGCGCGGTATGGTTTGAGTCGGTTTACCAGGATGTGAGAGATCATTCGGGCAAAACTTTGTTTGCTTTATACCATAATGAGAATTACCCTGAAACGTTACCCTACGATCCGCTGACCGGCAAGGGTTATAAAAAAGATAAGTGGCCGCAGGGCTTAAAAGGGCCCTCATCGCCGTCGGCCGTTTGCCGCATCGGTATCATGAAATCAACCGATGGCGGCCATAGCTGGATAAACAAGGGCATATTTATCGAAGATGAGCAGCCGCGCCTTATCCTGAGGCCTAATAATACTGCGGCCAATTTTGCCGGCGGCACCGGCGATCCCTCAGCGGTTGCCAGCGGCAAATACCTGTACCTGTTTTACGGCGAATACGGCTATCCCGGCACTTACAATGAGGCAACTTATAAACCAGCCGATGAATGGAAAGGGCAGTGTATCAGCATCGCGCGGATCCCGTTGGCTGATTTAGATAGTCCGGCCGGCAAAGGTAAACGGTGGGGTGGACACGCATTTACGGTCCCGTATAACGGCGTTAGTAAACCGGTAGCTTCCATACAGATACCACTGGCAAAAGGCGGCGGCCCGGCTTCATCGCCCACCGGCAAATACTACTGGGGACCATCCGTAAGCTGGAACACTTACCTCAGCTGCTGGGTAATGCTGATGGCCAAGGCCGAAGGCCCTTCATGGAAAGGCAGCAGTATTTACATTTCCTTTAATAAAAACCGCGACCTCGGCGCCGGCAATAACTCCCAGCAATGGACCACACCCCAATTGCTTTTGGATAAGCCCGGCCACACCATCTGGTACCCGTCGCTGCAGCCCCTTAACAGCGATGCCAATAAACTCAATAAATATTCTTCTTTGAAGCTGGGCCGGAACGCACGACTGTTTTTTAAGGATATGGACGGGGATAAGAGCGATTATATTTCGGAGTATTTGCTGAAGTTTGAACGGTAGATTTCTCAATCGAAGCCAGCTAAAACTTTAGCGCGCACGCGAGTCAGCCAACCCCTTTTGAATTCGCAGCGTTGTACGGTTGAAGTTTTGTTTAATGACGACGGGGCGCTGGAGCGGCAACACCCGCAGGCAAAGCCAGCGTTGCAATTGCCCGCAAACAGCCATTAAAACCGCCTCACTGCGCCGCTTTTTCGTAAATATGCTTCCACGTCTTTTGCAGAATCCCCAACGGCGTTAATAGCCGCTTTTAATCTGACCTTTGTGATATCAAACTTTTCGGTCCAGTAATCAACTTCGCGCTGTTGGCTGACGTCAATTTTGAGTTTTGTTGTCTTGTACTCTGCTAGTGTGGCTTCCATTGGTCTATAGTTGAAAATTTTTTAACAAACAATTTTAATTACGGTTTTCACTTTTTTCAATTATTTTATCACCGGCCAAATGATTGCTATCTGCCTAAGGCTAAGCCTGTTGGAAAACATGCTTGCCGCCCTCCAGCATTATCGCCGTCCTTTTTTAAAAAATTATCCATAAAGTTATTTATTTTCTAAAACAATATCAAAACTTAATTGTAAACAATTGATAGTGTAACCAAGGGTTAATTTAAGGCAATTACTTTTATCATGACCTACAGGCAATATTACGTGAAACTGATTGGCGATTTAAGCGGGTCGGAACATTTTAATGAAGCATATTTCCAGAACCTGGAAGGCCGCGAGGCGTTTTCAGATAAAGATAGCGCTGATGCCTACAAGAATTGGCGGGCGGAGATGCAGTCGACAATGAGCAAGTGCGAGAGGTTAAACGAACTGCTTTCGTCCAACCAGGTCAGGTCGACCGATATTGTGGATCCCGTTGTTTTGGGATTCAGGTGATTTAGTCTAAAACTTCTTTGAGATTTCGGGCTAAACCTAAAAGCTAATATTATTGATCTTTAAAATGCATGCTTTGTAACAGGTCTTTCAAAGCTTTCTCAGCCTTATCTTCATCTGGCTTTTTGAATTGAATGATACCACAAATGTCTTTGTTATCTTTATTAAAATCAGATTTAAACCAAAGATAAACTTCATTTTGTTTTTGGTACTGACATACAAGAAACTGGATATTGTTTACCGTAATTATTTTAGAAAAATTAACGGTGTTCTCTTTGTTTCTGGCAAGATATCCGAGCATTTCAGATTGGGAAGCTTGTAATGTTTTTTTGAATTCGGGATTAACTGACAAATCCCAAAAAGAAATGAGTACTCCATCTAATTTGTAGTAATTTTCCTTATTTATAAGGTATGCCCGACTTCTTGAAGTGTGCTTGCACATAGTCCGACAACTGTTCTTTCGTTAGTTTTTCAGATCCTTTAGGAAGTGAAGCATTAACTACTTTATTTGATGGCGGTTGTTGTCCGACTGCGTAACTGCTAAACAATAAACTTACCATTAAAAAACTGATCCTTTTTAGCATCAATCTATATTATTACAAATTACTCAAGATAAGAAATTTACTATTCTTTAAAGTGTACACTTTTTAAAAAATCCTGCAAAGCCTTTTGTGCTTTTTCTTCGTCAAGTTTCTTAAATTGAATAAGTCCATTAATGTTTTTATTGTCTTTGTTAAACTCTGATTGAAATCTCAAGAGAACTTCATCATTTCTTTGGTATTCATAAACCAAGAATTGTATCTTGTTTGCTGAAACTATTTTGGAATAGTGAATAACGTTTTCCGGGTTTCTCTTAAGTACAGCCAATATTTCCGATTCCGAAGCCTGCAAACTTTTCTTAAATTCAGGGTTCACCGACAAACTCCAATAAGAAATTAACAAGCCATCTAGTTTATACGTGTGTTCTTTATCATCTGGAACAGCGGATGTTTTAAAATTGTGATGCATGTAACTCAACAATTGCTCTTTGCTCAACCTCGTAGCCCCTTTCGGCGTATCGGCAGTAAATACGTCTCGTGTAGGTGCTTGCCCCATTGCATATAGGCTACAAAATAACCCGGCTAATAATAAAAATATCTTTTTCATAGGTTAAAACATTAATTGCTATCATTTAGTTATCAGGGGCATGTAGTTAGTGTAAGGTTGCCGTTTTTATCAAACGTCAAAACAGAAAAAACAGTGCCATTGGCATTAGCCTTAAATACGTTGATTGCGTTTCCAAACAGTGACAAAAGGGCGTATTCAGTAGAACCTGAGTGATTATTTCCCGTTTCCTGGTACTCTGTGTCCCATGAAGCCGGGCTTTTCTGGTCATATAACTTAACCAGCTCACTATAATTTGTAATGGTTATTATATAAGTTGCGTTTGTTGTAACAGTAGTAATGGATGCGTTGTTTAAATAATAATTTAACGCTGCCGGTCCCGCTGCCTGTAAATTCTTATTCCACGAATTTGTAAGCAAATTAAAGACATCCCCCGGCGACGGCGCATCTCCGCCGGGATGTTCATGCGATATATTAATAGTGTATCCATTGGCGCTGTCCCACGTAAAGTTGGCGGTAAACTTATTGTCAAGCTGGTCAGTCCTGATCGTTGTGTTATTGTATAGGCCGTTTGGCGGCCACTTGGCCAGGTTTTGTTCATCGCCATATTCATGGCCTGTATAGGTGTCTTTAATCAACTGGCTGATAATTTTTGCGTTTGCTATTTTTTGAGCTATGGAGTCTACATGATGTATCTGCTTGCAAGGGTCTATTTTTGTTGTAGTGTCCGGTGGGGCAATTATTGGGGGACAGGGTGCGGTACCGATCTGGTTAGTGCCGTCAACAATGCCGCCTGTGCCACCGCCGGGCGGCGCCGCCACATCAACTATCGTTTTAGTATTTTGAACCGAAATGCCTGTTGGATCGGGGGTTCCGGTAGGCGGCGTGCACGGCGGCGGCGCAGATGGGCTTCCGCCGTTGGTTGTGGTGGTACAGGTAGTAACGGAGCTTGATGTAGTATAATAGGAGCAATTAAACGGGTATTCGTAAAGTTCATCATCTACATAGTAGTCGCAGCTTTCCCAATAGGTGGTCGTAGTCGTGGTGCTGCAGTCGGTTTCCTGGAATACGTCAGTATGTTTTTTATCGATACTTTGCGTAACCTGACCCGGCGTGCTGCCGGGGGCAGCCGGCGAGATAGCGCCTGTTATCAGGCCGTTCGTATATTTCCACCCGTTGACCAGCGAGCCGTCCATGCGGTTATAAAACACTTCCCCTGTAAAATCCGCGTCCCTGTTGCGGTAGGTATTGCGTTTTACTTTGTCATAATCTCCTTTTAAATATGTGCTGTCTGCCAGTATCGTCATCGCATAAAGATAGAACGTGCCATTTTTGTTTACAATAATTAAAGAAGTAAGGCTGCCTGATTTGCTGAAATTAAAAGATTTAGGATCTATCCCTGATCGTAGCGACATGGCCATATCGCCTTTCTTGAGGGCCGGGAGCTCGATAAAGGTCAGGCTGTCGATGATAAAAGTATTTGCCTTGGCCCAATAGGGGCTGAATGCTTTTGTCCAGTCCTGCGCGCCCGTACCGGTACTGTGTGTGGTCAGCTTGCCGTTGTTTACCGCCGGGTATTTAGCATCATACCATTGCCTGGCTAGGCTTATCATCTGGCTGTCTGTAACGGTAGGCGTTTTACTTGAGGGTTTTTCTTTTTTACAGCTGTGGATGATAAATACCATGCTTAAAAATATAAAGCATACAAGTGATCGGAATTTTAAACTTTTCAGATAAGGCAGGTTCATACAGGGTCAGGATTTGCTCTTAAATGTAAACCTCCCTAACGTTATTTACAAATAATTTACACTAACAGGCTTATGCTATATACCAACGCCGTTATTCGGCGTAATTCGGGAAAATTAGAATTAGAAACCACACAGCCCTTAATCGCACCACACCGCCCCCGCTATTCCTTCACCAACCCTTCTTCACCCAAAGCAACAGCGGCTTTTTTTAATGCATCCGTCAGCTTGTCCAGTTTCATGGGTTTGTCGATGTAATCGTCCATGCCGGCGTTTATGCAGGTTTCGCGGTCTTCGGGCATGGCATTCGCCGTCATGGCTATAACATAGGGCTGTTTATAATTTTGCTTCCTGATCTTTTGCACCGCTTCAAGGCCGTCCATTTCGGGCATTTGTACATCCATCAGGATGAGGTTATAATGGTGCTGCTCCATCATTTTTAAAACTTCGAGGCCGGTTTCGGCCAGGTCGGTTTCGTAGCCTAACTTGAACAAAACGCGCTGTATCAGTTTTTGGTTGATGAAATTGTCTTCGGCCACTAATATTTTGAACGGATATTGCTCCGCGAACCTCGCATTAAGCAACCGGTTGTCTTGTTGTGCCGGCTGCGACGACTCGTTTTTAAGCGCAGCGGCAATTTGTTTAAGCAGAAGGTATTGTTTTACCGGCTTTGTTAATATAGCAGCAAACAGGCCGGCGGACTTTTTTCTTGTTTCATCGCTTTTGGAACTCAACAAAATGACCGGGATGCCCGAGGCGCCGCGTTTAATGGCGCGGGCCAGTGCAATGCCGTCCATGCCGGGCATTTTCATATCGGTAATCACCAAATTCAGTACAGCGCCTGACGATAATATCTCCAGGGCCTGCTTTGCCGACGATGCTGCAACAGGCTCGAGTCCCCAATGCTGCAATTGCATTTTTAAAATGGTAAGGTTTGTGCTATTGTCGTCGACTATCAGCACCCGTTTGCCTTCCAGCCCGCCCATGTTATACGACTCGTTAGAAACGCCTGCTGATTTTGACCCTACTTTTGTATTAATTGTAAAGTTGAACGATGTGCCCTTGCCAAACAGGCTTTCCGCCCATATTTCGCCGCCCATCAGCTTTACCAGCCGCTCGCTGATCACCAGCCCCAGCCCGGTGCCGCCATATTTGCGGGTAGTTGAGGAATCAACCTGTGAAAATGGCTTGAACAAGCTCGAAAGCTTTTCGGGGGGTATGCCTATGCCGGTATCCTTCACACTGAAAAGAATTTCTATTCCGCCATTATCCAATTGTTTAGAAAATGCCGCCCGAACAAATACTTCGCCATCCTCCGTAAATTTAAGCGCGTTATTGGTAAGGTTTATCAGCACCTGCTTTAACCGCAGGCTATCCCCCACAATCATTTGCGGCAAGTCGAACTCCACCTGGTAAATCAGGTCGATGCCCTGCTTTTCGGCCTGCTTGGAGAACATATCCATTACCTCTTCAATGCAGCGCCGCAGGTCGAAATCTTCTTTCTCTATCTCCATCTTGCCCGATTCGATCTTCGAAAAATCCAGCACATCGTTTATCACGCTTACCAGGGTGTCGCCGCAGGCGATGATGGTATCTGTGTATTCACGTTGTTCAATGGTTTGGTCGGTTTCGCGCAGCAGCGAGGCCATGCCGATAACGCCGTTCATGGGTGTCCGTATTTCGTGGCTCATGGTAGCCAAAAATATGCTTTTAGCCTGGTTGGCTTTTTCAGCTTCCGTACGGGCTATCCGCTCTTCTGCCGTCTTCTTTTCAAGTTCTTTATTCAACGCCTGCAGCGAAACTGATTGCTGATGTAGCTCCTCTACCTTTTGTAAAACTTCGGCGGTACGCAGCACAACCTGCTTTTCGAGCGCCTCGTTTCGCCGTTTTATCCTTCGCAGCATATAAAGGTAGCCGATATAAAAAGACGTTATGATACTGAAAACCGCAATGCACCTGAACCACCATGTGGCCCAAAATGGCGGCAGAATGGTTATTTTTATTGACGCACCCCGGTTGTTCCAAAGGCCGTCGTTATTGGATGCGCGAACGCGAAAGGTGTAAGTGCCGTGGTCCAAATTGGTGTACGACGCCTTTTTTGTATTGCCGGCATTTATCCATTCTTTATCAAACCCTTCCAGTTTATAGGCATACCGGTTATTTTCGGGCTGCACGTAATTTAATGCCGAAAAACGAAAGGAGACAGAGGACTGGTCATGGTTGAGGGTAATTTCGTGCGTGAGGCTTATATCCTTATTAAAAACCTGGATGTTTGTGATGTAAACGGGAGGAATAAACGGGTTTATTTTTATTCTGGCAGGATAAAATGTATTGAAACCATTCGAACCGCCAAAAAACAATTCGCCATCCTTCGTCTTCAGCACCGCATTATATTCAAATTCATTGCCCTGAATGCCGTCGTTAACTTTAAACCTCCTGAACGAATAGGTATCCGGGTTAAACCTTATAAGCCCGTTGGTGCCCGATACCCAAAGGTTTCCCTGGTCATCTTCTTCTATGCATTTGATCAGTTCTTTTGATAATCCGCTTTTGGTTGTATACAACGAGAATTTTCGCTTTTCCGGGTCAAAAAGGTACAGGCCGATTTTGCCTAGCCAAACCCTGCCCTGGCTGTCGGTAAAAATTGCACCAACATCCTGGCTATAATAGTTAAAATACTGAGTAAAGCGTTTATCCCGTAAATTGTAACAATTTACCGCGCCGTCGAGCGCGGCTATCCATACATTTCCGCTTTTATCTTCGTTAATGGCCCAAAAGTTACTGCCCGAAACGCTTGTTACGCCGTCGGGATCTTTTTTAACACGTTTAAATTTCCGTGTTTTAGGGTCAAGCAGATTGAGGCCGCTCCAGGTGGTCACCCAGATATTTCCCTGGCTGTCCTGGAGCGTTTTTACTATCCAGTCAGAACTAACCGTAGTGCTGTCGCCGTCCTTTGTATTAAATCGCGTAAATGTTCCTTTTCGGGGATTAAATAAATTCAGGCCGCCCCAGGTGCTCACCCATAAATTTCCGGCCTTGTCTTGCATAATATCCGTAACTGCATTATTGCTGATGCTCGAGGGGTTAAACGGATCATTTTTATAACAACTGAAAGTATGGTTTTTACGGTTGAATAAGTTTAAGCCGCCGCCATCTGTACCTATCCAGATATTGCCTTCCCTGTCTTCGCAAAATGCCTTTACCTCATTGTAGCTCAGGCTGTTTACAAACTTCTGATGCCGGTATAGCTCAAACCTGTCGGCGCCGGGTGTGTACAGGCTTACGCCGCCATGACGGGTGCCAACCCACAAGTTTCCCTCCTTATCTTCAAACAGGCCGCAGGCGGTTTTTTGCGCCAGGCTTTCCGGGTCGTCAGATTCATGCCGGTAATGAAAAAACGTGTCGCTTGCCGGGTCATAAAGGTCTAAACCCTCATCAACGGTACCTATCCATACCCGGCCTTCGCGATCAACAAGCAGGCCGCCCGACGGAAACCCCAATATATCGGCCGACAAGCTTCCCGGGTCCAGGTCATTGTGCTTATACAGCTTAAATGTGCGCTTTTTTGGATTAAAAACAATTACTCCGGAGTACGAGGTCCCCAGCCATAAATTCCCGCGGAAGTCTTGCTGTATAAATTTTATGTCATTGCCCGGCGGGCCGAAGGGGCTGGGAATTAATGTAAAAGATTTTGTCTGCGGGTTAAAAAGATCAAGCCCCGACTGTGTGGCTACCCACAGGTTATTGTCCGTATCTTCGAAAATATAATTGACAATATCATCGCTGATGCTGAATTGAACGGCCGCTTTATGCCTGAAATGAGAAAATGTATTGGTTTTTCTATCGAATAAATTGAGGCCGCCGTCGAGCGTGCAAATCCATAGGCTATGCTTTTTGTCATCGTAAATATCCGTGATCGTGTTGCCGCTGATGCTTTTGTCATTGCCCGGGACATTGCGGTAGACAACAAAATTGTTTTTACCGGCATCAAAACGATCGAGGCCATCCTGCGTACCTATCCATAAATTATGCTGACCGTCTTCATAGATGCAGCGGACCAGGTTATCGCTTAAGCTCGCCGGATCATTTTCCTTTTTATGGTAAACTGTAATGCTGTCGCCGTCGTACCGGTTCAAGCCGTTCTGCGTGCCGAACCACATAAATCCGCGGCTGTCCTGGTAGGTGCAGGTAACAAAACTGCTCGATAGGCCCTGATCGACACTTATTTGCCTGAATTTTAACTTTGGTGCCTGTGAAAAAACGTTTAACGGGCTTAATAAAAAAAGGCAAAGCAAGCTTAATAAGGTGTAAATGCACCTGCTACCAAAACTAAAGTGGCGCCTCAAACAACTTTCCAATACAGCTTATCAGGTTTATTTATAGACAATTACAAAGCTATACTTTTTATACGAAATAATGGAAGTAAGGTTGTTCAAAAATAAGCCATTTTATAAATGGATGCTTTTTTTGATCGCAGGCCGATCCCGCACGATTGATATTATTTTAACACTGGATGAGCACCAGGTTTAAAAAAAAGCCACCCGCATTAACAGGTGGCTTTCCAGATTATATGTTGAACTTTTGCAAAAGTTGGATTAGATGCCGGTCATGTTATCGTCTTTACTTTCGGCCGGGAAGTTGATTTTGTTTTCGGTATAGTGTGCTGCCGAAAAGTTATAGTTATTTACGCTGGCAGCAAAATTATGGCTCAGGCTGAACTCATCGGCGCTGCCGCTCAAATCGGCTTTTGCCTGGTCGTTAACGGTAACTTTAGCGCTGTAAGCGTTCAGATCCAATTTTGCCGAAGCGTTGTTATGCAAATCCACATCGAATTCGATCTTTGAAATATCGCCGAAAGATTTTACTTCGGCGTTGTCATAAGCTGATACCGAACGAAGGTCGTTTGCAGTAACCCAAACAACAAGTTTTTCGGGATTATACGAGGTAACGCGCAATACGCCGTTTGTGCTTTGTACCAAAGCGCTTTCAGAATAATATTTGTTATACACTTTTACCTGGTCGGCCGAACCATCAGAGATATAAAGCTCAACATTGCCGCGAACTTCGATTTTGTTGATGGCGCTCACGTTATTTAAAACAGTAAAGTTTGTATGGTTTGCAGTAGCTGCATAAGTTGTTTTTGTGATTCCTAATACTACAATTAACATTGTGATTACGGAAATTATTCTTGTTTTCATTTTATTATTATTTTGATTGTCAGTAATTTGTGTTTTATTAATTTTTAAATACATCCATAAGACGTATCCGGTTGAAAAACGTTACACCAAAAGTGCAACAAATAGATGAACACCCTATTTTCATCGGCAAAGGTCGGGTTTTTGTCGGCGAAATTTTTCACGTTAGTGTAATAATTACACTATGTATTCATTTTTTGAAAAACAAAATAAAATTTTGTTTACCTCATATTTGATGCGGTAATACGGAAGTCGGAATGCCGATTGCGGAATGTAAGCAAGGCGCCTACGGGAAGTACGGCATTTAATTTTTGTTGCAGTCCGAAAGTCGGAAAGGCCGAATGTCCGAAAGTGGAAGGGCCCGGTTGAGTATTTTCTTTTGCAGCTTCTTCCGGACTTTACTGACTTACGGACTTCCGGACTCTTTCTAACCTCTAATCTCCAACCTCTAATCACTAATAACAATTTTTTCCCCGGCAAACTTTATCTTGCCGGCATCAAGCAATAAACGGATGGCTTCTATCTTTTCTTTATCAGTACCGATATTGGTCGAGGTGACAAGGGATGCAAGGTCCATTGAAGTTGTACTTAACTGTTGTATCACTTCGCTGGTAATGTCGTCAAATATTTCGGTAGCGTTCCTTTGGCGCTTTTCTTCGAGACAAACATCGCAAATGCCGCATTTATCTGCGTTGGTCTCATCAAAATAGGCCAGAAGCATTTGGCTGCGGCATTTTTTATGGGCGGCATAGGCAAAAACGGCTTCCATTTTTTTGCGGTAGGTTGCCTTTCTTTCTTCAATAGCCTTTTTATTTATATACAGGGCATTGGCCGGCTGCCGGGGTTTTAACCAGGTTACCTGCGGCATATCGGTTTGCTGCACGTAGCTTAAAATCTTAAATCCATTCAATTGTTTTAACCCATCGATCACCTGCTGAACGCTCATATGCGTACGCCGCGCAAGGTCGAACTCCCGTAAACGCACATAGTTTTCGAACGAACCGCCGTATGAACGCAGCAAAGTTTTAATAAAAGGGTCCCAGCCGGGATTTTGTATCTGGAAATTATACAATTCTTCATTCATCACCTCGAACCTGAACCGCGAAGGCAAAAACACGCTTTCATTGAACGACAGGTATTCGTCTTGCTCCAAAAACTTCAGCGCATTAAGCGTTTTTATAATGTCTAGCTTAAACCGGCTGCAAAAATCAGCCAGGTCAAGGTCGAAGCTAAGGCCCTGGCCGGCTTCATACGCAAGCTGGTAATGATTGGCCAGGTAATGGTAAACCTGCTTAATTTCGGCGATGGAAGGAAAGCTAAGCTCAAATTTTTTCTGTTGCTTGTACTTATCGGCCTGGTTGCATAACAATATGGCATAGGCCTTTTGCTCATCGCGCCCTCCCCTGCCCGCTTCCTGGTAATAAGCCTCCAGGCTGTCGGGCGGGTCTTTATGGATCACGAAGCGAACATCGGGCTTATCGATACCCATCCCAAAGGCATTAGTCGCTACAATGATCCTGTTGCGGTTATTTTTCCAGCTCTCCTGTTTTTGCGACCGCAGGCCCGATTCCAGGCCGGCATGATAATAATCAGCCTTTATGCCGTTATCGTTATAAAATTTGGCTATCTCGGCCGTTTCTTTACGGCTGCGTACGTATACAATTCCGCTGCCCTTCACTCCTTTCGCAATATCCAGCAGTTTGCGCAGCTTGTTTTCCTCGTTCTGCACCACATAGCTGATGTTTTTGCGTTCGAAACTCTTCTGAAAGACATTCGGCCGCTTAAAATGCAGTTTCTCTTGTATATCCTCCCGTACGTCTGATGTCGCCGTGGCGGTCAAGGCTAAAACAGGAACATCCGGGTGCAGATCGCGCAGATCGGCAATGTGCAGGTAGGGCGGCCTGAAATCATAGCCCCATTGCGAAATACAATGCGCCTCGTCTACAGCGATCAAATTCACATGCATGTATTTGATACGTTCGCGCACCAGTTCCGACAATAAGCGCTCCGGCGACAGGTATAAAAATTTAACCGGGTTATAAATGCAATTATCAAGCGCAATATCAATTTCGCGCTTGCTCATACCTGATACGATGGAAATGGCCTCAATACCCTTTGCCTGCAGGTTCTCCACCTGGTCCTTCATCAAAGCGATCAATGGGGAAACAACAATGCAAATACCCTCCTTTGCCATAGCCGGCACCTGGAAGCAAACCGATTTACCCCCGCCGGTTGGCAATAATGCCAGCGTATCATTCCCCAGCAAAACCGAAGTAATGATCTCTTCCTGCATCGGGCGGAAGTTATCATGGTTCCAGTAGTGTTTGAGGATTTGGTGAATGGTCATGTTTTTATTTCGGATTTCGGAATTTCGATTTCGGATTTGTTTTATTTGGGATTTGTGAGGATACGGTCTATTTCATGTATTATCAGGAAGCCTTACGAAAAACAAAAACTAATAAGTTTGATTGTAAAGATAAATCCGAAATCGAACATCCGAAATCCGAAATTAATTATTTCTAACTTCGCAGCCGTAAACATCGACGTAATGAAATCTATTTGTTCTTTTATCCTTTTTCTATCCCTCGCAATCACCCTCCACGCCCAGAAATGGAGCGTAGAAAACCCTCCCGGCCCGCAAAAAAAGGTAACCATCAGTACCGACGAAGGCACCTGGATGAACCTTGACGTTAGCCCCGATGGTAAAACCATCGTTTTTGACCTGCTGGGCGATATTTATTCCATACCGCTTACCGGCGGCAAGGCCACCCTGCTGGCCGGCGGCAAATCCTGGGAAATACAGCCCCGCTTCAGCCCTGATGGTAAATCAATTTCGTATACCAGCGATAAGGATGGCGGCGACAATATATGGATAATGAACAGCGACGGAAGTAATAAACATGCCATCACCAAAGAAAATTTCAGGTTATTGAATAATGCTTCGTGGACGCCCGACGGGCAGTTTTTAGTAGCCCGTAAGCACTTTACCGGGACGCGCTCATTAGGGGCCGGCGAAATGTGGCTTTACCACAAAACAGGCGGCGAGGGTATACAACTTACCAAACGTAAAAACGACCAGCAGGATGCCGGCGAGCCCACCGTTTCGCCTGACGGAAAATATGTTTACTGGAGTGAGGACGTTACGCCCGGCCCCGATTTTCAGTACAATAAAGATCCCTATAAAGGCATTTATGCCATTCTCAGGCTAAACCGGCAAACCGGCGAAATTGAAACGGTAACCGGCGGAGCTGGCGGCGCTTGCAGGCCCCAAATATCGCCGGACGGTAAAATGATGGCTTTTGTGAAGCGGGTAAGGCTAAAATCGGTATTGTATATTCATAATTTGAGCACCGGTGAAGAATGGCCGGTTTATGATGACCTTTCGCACGACCAACAGGAAACATGGGCCATTTTTGGCGTATATCCCAACTTTGGCTGGACGCCGGATAGTAAGAACATCATTTTTTACGCCAAAGGCAAAATCTGGAACCTGGATATCAACACATTGAACGCGACGCAGGTGCCGTTTGAAGTTACCTCGCAGCAAACCATTACTGATGCGCTTCATTACCCGCAAAAGGTTTTCCAGGAGGAGTTCCCGGCTAAGATGATACGGCAGCTGACTACCTCGCCTGATGGAAATTTGGTTGCATTTAATGCGGCCGGCTACATTTATATAAAAAGCCTGCCTAATGGAAAGCCAGAACGCATAACCACCACGAACGATTTTGAATACGAGCCATCGTTCAGTCCTGACGGTAAATCGTTGGTTTATATCGACTGGAATGACGAGCTAAAAGGGTCGGTAAACAAAATAGACCTTACTACCTGCCTGGTAACCCGGCTTACGCTGGATAAGGGGTTTTATTATTCGCCCAGGTTTTCAAATAAAGGCGATAAGATCGTTTACCGGAAAGGAGAAGGGAATGAGGTCTTGGGATTTGCTTTTGGTAAGAACCCCGGCATTTACATTATTCCGGCCAACGGCGGAACACCCAAAATGGTGATTAACCATGGCATTTATCCGCGTTTTTCAACCGACGACTCTAAAATATATTACCAAAGCCGCGAGGGCGACAAAAAGGCCTTCAAAATGATGGATACCACCGGGGCTAATCAGCAAACCCTGTACACCTCGAAATATACTACACAGTTCAATCCAAGCCCGGATGGAAAATGGATGGTGTTTACCGAATTATTTAACTGCTACATCACGCCTATGGTTTATACCGGCAGTCCGCAGGATTTGTCGGCCGCCAATAAAGCCATCCCCTTAAGCAAATTAACCCGCGATGCCGGCACCTACCTGCACTGGAGCAAGGATAGCCAGAAGCTGATGTGGACGCTGGGGCCGAAATATTTTGTAAGGGACATCCATAACGCCTTTCCCTTTGTTGAAGGCGCCGACAAAACGCCAGCTGTTGATACCGCGGGCATCGACATCGGCCTGATGCTGAAAACTGACGTGCCTGAGGGAGCGATCGCGCTGAAAAACGTTCGCATAATTACCATGCGCGGCGACGAGGTTATTGAGAACGGCACAATAATCATCCAGCAGAATAAGATCGCGGTAATCGGAAAAGCTGCAGACGTGCAAATACCCGCGGAAGCAAAAATCTACGACCTTGCCGGGAAGACGATCATGCCGGGTATAGTAGACGTGCACGCGCACCTGCATCCCAGCCCTGACGGCATTTCGCCGCAGCAGGACTGGAACTATTATGCCAACCTTGCCTTTGGCGTGACCACAGCGCACGATCCGTCGTCGAACACGGAGATGGTGTTCAGCCAGTCGGAAATGTTAAAGGCCGGTAATATGGTTGGGCCGAGGGTTTACTCGACCGGCACGATATTGTACGGCGCTGACGGCGACTTTAAAGCCGTGATCAATAGTCTGGATGATGCGCGGTCAAATTTGAGGAGGCTAAAAGCGGTTGGCGCTTTTTCGGTGAAAAGCTATAACCAGCCACGGCGCGAGCAGCGCCAGCAGATCATTGAAGCCGCGCGTGAATTGCAAATGGAAGTGGTTCCGGAGGGTGGTTCAACCTTCTTCACCAATATGAACATGATACTGGACGGGCATACCGGCATCGAGCATAATATACCCGTTTGGCCGGTTTATAAAGATGTGCGGAGCTTATGGAACGACAGTAAGTCGGGCTATACTCCAACCCTGATTGTATGTTACGGTACGCAATGGGGCGAAAACTTCTGGTACGACCGTACGGAGGTTTGGAAAAACGAACGCCTGTTAAATTTTACGCCGCAATCTATCGTCGACGCGCGCTCGAGGCGGCGCAGCACTTCGGAGTACGGCGATTACGGGCATATCGAGGTTTCGAAATATGTAAAGCAAATAGCGGATGGCGGCACCAGGGTTAACCTGGGCTCTCACGGGCAACTGCAGGGGCTTGGCGCGCACTGGGAGCTTTGGATGCTGGTTCAGGGCGGCATGAAACCTATGCAGGCCCTGCGCTGTGCGACCATGAACGGCGCAGCTTACCTCGGCATGGATAAGGAGATCGGTTCGCTCGAGGCCGGTAAACTGGCCGATTTGATCGTATTGAATGAAAACCCGCTCGACGATATTCACAACAGCGAAAAAATAAAATATGTAATGGTAAACGGCCGCCTGTATGATGCGGAATCGATGAATGAAATAGGCAACCACGAAAAGCCGCGCATGCGTTTCTGGTGGCAGCTAAACCGCGGCGAAGTAAGCAATTTGCCACTGGGCAACACGGAGACGTATTTATTTACAACACAAGATGGAGATTAGTGTGGGATTTCGGATTTTTTGAATGCGGATTTCGGAATGTTGAATGCGGAATTGTTTTAAATGCGGACTGCGGAAGATCGATTGCGGAGTTGTTTGACTTTGTTTTTTTACCGGGACTTTTTTGCCCGTTATCGCATTCCGAAGCAGGTGTAGCATGCTACACATGAAATCCCATGCTACACCTGATACACCGTTGACAGTCAGATGTTTAACACTGACAAAATTTTGACAGTGACAAAATAATGCCACCATTTTCGCCATTTTTTAGCGGTTGATGCTACACCCCCAGGGCAGCATTTTATCAATTCTTGACAGCCTTATTCAACGTTATACCTCAAAACCTGTCTCCCCAATTTGCCGCCTTCGTCAATCCCTTCAATTACAACACGGTAATTTCCTTTACTGCCTGCATTAAAATAGTCGAATGATGTTTTGCCGTTTGCGCCGGTTGTTAAATTTGGGTTCCAATAGATGGTTTTGCGGTTGTCGGCTAAGCTTACGGTTTTGCTTGCATCGTATTTGGGTGTGTAAAATTGGCGGGCTTTGTAGTACCCATTAAATTTGTAGGTTAAAGTACCTGGCGCGGGCGCCGTTGAGTCTAAAATTTCAGAACCGTTCTTTAATGTAATTATTAAAGCTCCGCCGGTAGCGTTTGAGCCGTAAATAGAATAGTACATCGCGCTGGTTAATACTTCAACGCTAAGAACATCGGCAGGGTTAATGTAACCTATATAATCCGGCTGGGTTAACATGCCATCCACATAAACTGCCATTGCTTTAAGCGGACCCGCCAGGTGCCTTACTATCGTGCGTTGGCTAACTGCTATACCCCTTCCGTCCGGGCTAATCACAATATTTACTCCCGGTAGCTTTCCATATAAAGCTCCAGCCAATGAGCTGTATCTTAATGTTTCGTCACTGGCTAAATATACCTGGTTGGCGTTCCCCGGGCCGTTTAAATTTGCGGAGTACTTTAAAATTTTGGCATAATCGGGGTGAAATGGCGGTATCTTACTGTCTTTGATCTTAACCTCTTTTAGTTCTATCGTATGGGGGTCGGGATGCCAACTCGTATAGGCTTTGTTTATCTGCTCTTTATAGCTTGTTGAAAGATCGGGCCTGGTTGATGTGCTGCTCCCTGCGTAGCCTGCAATGTCATTGTAAGCAGTTACAGGCGAATAAACAGGCGGCGCAAACGAGATCATCACATTTTTTCCGCCGGTCGCCTTTTTGGCATTGATCACCATCGTGGCGGTGTCCGGCAGGTTTATATTGTTGAATGCGAAGTTGCCTTTTTCATCTGTCAAAGTATCGGCAGCTAAATGATTCTTAACCGAGGATAATATGATCCGGCCTTTTGGTACGGGCTTACCGGCAAGGGTTTTAACCGTGCCTGCAATTGTCAGCCCTGTTTCGGGCTGATAAGTTATTGAGGCGCTGTTATTATTTAATATCTTTTTCCATTCAAACCTCCGGTAGCCTTGTGTCAGCATCAGCAGGTCGAGGCCGGTACGGGTTTTATCATCGGGGTTCATGAAATAATAGTTGGGATTTTCAATGTGGCCGCTTAGCTCCGATTTTAACAGCAGGTCGGTGAAAATAGTGTTTTCTGGTTGTTCATCTACGGGCACTTTTGTTTCATCAGTTACCGATACGGAAAAAGTGCCTGCTGCCGGTTTGCTATCCCCTTCTGCTTCCAAATTTATCTTTACCTTTTCGCCCGGTGCATGGCTTTGCTTTTCTGTTGATAACTTAAGGTCAAGCTGGTCTTTATTTTGGATGAAAATAATGCGTTCATTCAGCGGCTCGCCGCTTTGCGAAAACAAAGTAAACTGCACTATGCCCGATGGGAAACGGCTTTTTGGTATTTGCGCTGAAAATGTTTTACTGCTTATTCTGCCGCTGCCGGCAAAATAAACTTTGCCCTGCGACTGGGCGATGACTGAAAATGCGGTATCCTGTTTGCTTTTGACTATTAGATCATTTGCCGCAACAGTGACATAAACGCTGTCACTGCTGCTGTTGTTGTTTACTGTTAAAGTAAAGCCGGCATCCTTTGCCGCAGGCATGGCCAGGCCGAAGCTGCTGCCATCCGCGCACATAATTTTGGCAATATATTGTTTTCCCTTTTGAGGCGTGAGCGGAAAATCACCCATACCCAAATGCTGCGAACCGAATGAAGCGACTTCATTGCCCTGCGTATCGGTAATAATGCCTTGTATATCTTCGGCAAGCCCGGCTTTATTAATTGCCTTAAAAGCTACTTTCGACCGCAGGCCATTCACCAGGTCGCCGCCCTCGGGGAAAAACTGGACGTCTATATTGCCGGGGCTGTTTGTCACGATATTATTTGCCAGCGATGTAGTCTCTCTGACCGGGGCGCTGCCTTCGGGCGGTGTCAATCCCGCAACAATTATCTTTTGATCATAAAAGTAATCCGGCCCGGCATTGCGCATCCAGTTGGTATAGGCCCTTAAACGGTAAACACCGCTTTTATAGGTAAAAGGCAACACAAAATCGCCATGGCTAATGCCCGAGTCGAGCCCCATGGTCAGCCGGTTTACGACAGAATCCTTTTCATTGATCAGTTCAGCATAAAGCACACCGCTCAGGTCCGACAAGCTATGATCTTCCCCCGAAACTACATAAGCCTTAAACCAGATGGTATCGCCCAGGCCATACCAGGGCCTGTCTAAATGCAGGTGTACTTTTTCAATAGGGAACCCGGCGGCATATTTTTGCAGCGCGGCAATATTGCGGTTAATAACCAGGGTATCCGCCTGCCCATAGCCATTTACCGCCCTAAAGAGGCAAATAATAAGTATAATAAGCAGCGGGCGCCTTTTTATCATATCGCTGATGATAAGATCTATCTAAAGTAAATTTAGAATTTTCGGCTTGCCTTTCAAATATTTACATAAATAATTGTAAAAAAGCAAAAGGGCAGAAATTTATATTAACGAAATTTACAACCCAACATTCTTCTAACCTCTAACCTCTAACCTCTAACCTCTAACCTCTAACCTCTGATCTCTGACCTCCGACCTCCGACTAAAATCCCGAAATCAACCAATTATAAAACGCGGGGAAATCGCCATTCCATTGCTTTTCGTTATGGCCGGCGCCTTTTACTACTATAACCGGGGTTTTTTCATCGCTTTTACCTTTTGCGCGGATCATGCCTGCCATTTTCTGCATATCGGTTACCATTTCCTTGCTCTCGGCATCGCCACAAACAAAATAAAACCGCGAATTACGCGCCAGGCTTGCCTGCTGCGCCAACCGGTAAATTTCGGGCGCTATCCAGAATGCCGGGGAAAATATGCCGGCGTTGCCAAATATATCCGGGTATTTTAACACGGCATACATCGAGATCAGGCCACCCATGGAGCTGCCTGCAATGGTGGTGTGCCGGGCGTCGGCCTTTGTGCGGTAATGACTGTCGATATAAGGTTTTAGTGTTCTCACCATAAAATCAACATAGTCAGCTCCCCTGCCCTTTCCGTATTTGGAATCATACGGATCATACTCGGTTATCCGGTACTCACCGCCGTGATCGATGCCAACAACTATGCATTCGTCCTTTGCCGGCATTTTGTCCAGGATCTCGTCCACGCCCCATTCGCCAAACCCGGAAGTATAGGCGTCAAACAAATTTTGGCCGTCGTGCATATAAATTACCGGGTACTTTCTTTTCGACGATTGATAATCCGCAGGGAGATAGATCCATACCCTTCGCTGCCTGCCAAGCTGGGGCATGTCAAATTTTTCGCTGATAATATGTACCTGCGGGCTTGCCGTATGCTTTTTTTCGGCAGCGGGGAAGCTATCCTGCCAGCCGGCCACGTTGATGGTTATAATCGTATCATTTGTTATGGTAAGATGGCGGTTCTCCACCGGTTTGCCGGCTGCCGTACATTCAACGGTTTGCCAGCCGCCCCGCGTAACTTTAAACTCATAGCTTCCTTTTGCAAGCGACCGGGCCAACCGGTAGGTTCCGGCGCCGGAGGGCCGCAGCTCCCAGGCGGTATCCGAGGGGTTCCAGTTGTTAAAATTGCCTGCAATGTATAAGTGTATTTTTGACACATTGAGGGCCGGTATATTACCTGTTTTAAAGACAATTTTTTGCTGTCCAAAAACTAAAAAAAAATGGCCGGAAAGCAAAAACGCGCAGAAAAAAATTTTTTTCGTCATTATAAAATGTACAAATAACAGTTATTTTTCCGGGAACGTTCCCGGAAATTGGTTTCATATTAGTAAAATTATCAATTGTGTAATTTTTACACCAATTAAGGAGTAAAACTTCGTTTTTCGTAAAATAAATGGCATTTTTTGAATTATTTGAAATTGAAAAAAGGGCTATTTTTGTTTTCGTTAAAGTTAAATTTGCCACCGGAAATTGCCCGAAAATTATCTTTTATATAATATTTGCATTTATTAGTTCTTAGTGTAAATTAGTCGCGTGCTGTTTCAGCAAAATTAACAAACCAAATTATAGCCGGGATAAAAAGCCCTGATTAATTTACAAAACTAAAATTATATGAGAAAAAATTACTCAAAAAAGTATGTGCTCCTGTGTGCCTTCCTGATGATATCAGTTATGGCATTTGCACAAACAGGCGGCATTAAAGGTAAGGTAGTTGACGAAAACAACCAGCCTTTACCCGGTGCAGCTGTCAGCATCGACGGCACCACCGTGGGTTCCAGTACAGATGTTAACGGCGGTTATGTCATTACGCATCTTAAACCCGGAACTTATACATTAACCGCAAAGTTTTTAGGATATATCCCGTTGAAGAAAACTGTAACCGTGGATATTTCCGTAGTTACACTTGATTTTGCGATACAGCCTCAGAACACAAACTTAAACGAAGTGGTAGTAGTAGGATACGGAACCGTAAAAAGTAAGGACATTACCGGGTCGATCGCGAATGTTACGGCCAAGGATTTTAACCAGGGCGCCATAACTACGCCAGAGCAATTGATACAGGGCAAGGTTGCAGGTGTTTCTATCACCTCTAACAGCGGCTCGCCTGGTGCAGGAAGTACTATTACTATCCGCGGCGGCGCCTCCATCCAGGGCGGTAACGACCCTCTTATTGTAATTGATGGTGTCCCGCTGGCGCCCGATGGTATCGCGGGGGCGGCGAATCCACTTGACCTGATCAATCCAAACGATATAGAGTCATTCTCTATATTAAAGGATGCGTCTGCATCGGCTATCTATGGCAACAGGGCTTCGAACGGCGTTATCATCATTACCACTAAAAAAGGCCAGGCTGGCAAACCTGTAATTAACTTCAGTACCCAGTTCTCTATATCAAAACTGCCGAAAGAAGCGCCAAACCTTACCCCACAACAGTTTCGCGACTATGTAAATAGCCACGATACAACCGCGGCCGGCATCTACAGGAACTTAATGGGGACGGCAAACACCGACTGGCAGAAAGAAATATACCAAACAGCAAAGAGTACCGATAATAATTTAAGCATTTCGGGTACAGCGGGTAAATTACCCTATCGGGTTTCTGTTGGCTATACCGATCAGAACGGTATCATAAAAACAACCGAGTTACAACGTTACACTACCGCTGTTAACCTAAGCCCAAGCCTGTTTACAGATCACTTGAAGATCAATTTCAACTTTAAAGGTGCCCAGGTGAAAGAAAGATTTGTTAACGAAGGCGCGATTGTGAGCGATGCAACTTCTTTCAATCCTACGGAACCGGTTACTTCAACTGATGCCATGTTCGCACCTTATGGCGGCTACTGGCAGTGGACCGATCCGAATAATACGCCAAGCGGGCTTAAATCACTTGCGCCAATAAATCCTGTTGGCTTATTAAATCAAGATAATCGCAGCAGCAATGTTTACAGGGTGATCGCCAGCCTGGCATTAGATTACAAATTTCATTTTTTCCCCGACTTACATGCTAATGTAAATATGTCATTTGATGGATCAAAAGGTTCCGGTTCTGAGGTTATTCCGGCTGATGCAGCTACAAACTATGATAATTACAAAGATGCGAGCGGCGTGTACCATAGCGGCAGCAGCAGCAAATACAAATCGCAACTGGAAAACAGGCTTTTTGAAGGCTTTTTCAGCTACAGCAAGGATGTAAAAAATATTAAAAGTCATTTCGACGCGGTAGCGGGTTATTCTATTCAGGATTTCAACAATACTACGTTCCATAACTTTTACGTAAATAACGGGCTGTACTATAACGCCCTGTTTGCCGACGGTTCCCTCGACCCACGCTCGTCAAACAATTATCCTTACGACATCAACGAAAACATAATGACTTCCTTTTACGGAAGGTTTAATTACAATTACGACCAAAAATATTATTTAACCGCCAGTGTGCGCAGTGATGAATCTACAAAGTTTGCGCCCGGCACACGTACCGGTACATTCCCGTCGGTTGCCCTGGCCTGGAAAATCAATAATGAGGATTTCCTTAAAGGAAGCCGGACCATTTCTACGCTTAAATTACGCCTCGAGTATGGTGTTACAGGTAACCAGGAAGGCGTTGCCGACTATGACTATTTGTCGCAGTACAGCCTGAGTAACCTTAATGCCCAATATACATTCGGCAATCAATCTTACTTTTTGTACCGTCCCGGCCGCTTCTATCCCGGCAGGACCTGGGAAACTTCGGCTATGAGTAACTTTGGTTTAGATTATGGTTTCCTGAACGACCGTATTACAGGTTCGATAGATTATTATTACAACAAGACCAGGAACCTGCTTGAGCAGGAAGGGCAGTCGGCCGGATCCAATTTTGGCAATTCTATTATAGGTAACATCGGCAACATGGAAAACGATGGTTTGGAATTCAGCATCAATGGCAGGCTGATCGACAACAAACGGATAACCTGGACAGCGCTATTCAATGTGTCGTTTAACCATAATAAAATTACCAATTTAACAGCCATACCAAATCCAAATTATCCGGGTCAGCCAGTGGGTAACATTTCGGGCGGTACTGGTAACTATGTTGAAATAGACCAGCCTCAATTTGCCAGAAATACTTTTTTTGTTTACCAACAGGTATATGGAAGCAACGGAAAGCCGCTTGACGGCGTATTCGTTGACAGGAATGGTGACGGAATTATCAATAACCAGGACCTGTATCATGATCATAGCCCCGATCCAAAGCAAATCTTCGGTTTAAGCTCTGATTTCAGGTATATGAAATGGAACCTTGGTTTTGTGGCCCGCGCCAATCTGGGCAATTATGTTTATAATAACGTTGCTGCTAGTACCGGTATTCAACGAAATATCCTGAACCCGCTTGGCATAATTAATAATGGTTCAAATGATGTTCTGACCAGCGGCCTTACGGGAAATGGATCACTTGATTTGTTATCAGATTATTACATTCAAAACGGATCATTTTTAAGAATGGATAATGTACATTTGGGATACAATTTCGGTAATGTATTTCGCAATACCGGCGACCTGAAAGTAACGTTTAACGTACAGAACGTATTTATAATTACTGATTACAAAGGCGTTGACCCCGAATTTACCTATACTGCCATAGGTGGCGCAGGTATAGATAACAATAGCTATCCGCGACCAAGAACATTTTTAGTGGGCTTAAATCTGAGTTTAAAATAATTAGAAATTAATTATAACAGAAAGGAATTAATATGAAAAGAAATTCAATTAAAATTTTATTGATCACTGGTTTGATCACCAGCGGATTGATGTCGTGTGACAAGAATAAAATTCTGTCGCCAAATTACCAGGTTACCTCGCAGCAGGTGTACAGTACGCCACAAGGCTATATTCAGGCTGTAGCCAAAGTTTACGGGGCCATGGCGCTCACAGGTAACCAGGGGCCGGCCGGCAACGGGGATATCCAGGGTATTGACGAAGGTACCTCCGACTTTTTCCGCTTGCTTTGGTATGCACAGGAATTGCCAACAGACGAGGCGGTTATTGCCTGGGGCGACCCCGGTGTTCCCGACCTGCACCAGATGAACTGGTCGTCATCGAACGTTATCCTGACCGGCTTATACTACCGGTCGATGTACCAGATCACGCTGGCCAATGATTTCATCCGCCAGGCGAGCGATGCTAATTTAACAAGCCGCGGTATCTCCGGTTCAGATGCCGATAATATCCGCCACTTCAGGGCTGAGGCACGTTTTTTAAGGGCCTATCAGTATTCGGTTTTAATGGACTTGTTTGCCAACCCGCCTTTTGTAACCGACGCTAACGCCGTGGGTTCAATTGTTCCGCCGCAAACCGACCGCAAAACACTTTTCAATTATATTGAAAGCGAGTTAAAAGCGATCGATCCCCTGATGGCAGCCCCGATGAAAAATCAATACGGCCGCGCGGACCAGGGAGCAGTTTGGGCATTATTATCGCGTATCTACTTAAATGCAGGAGTTTATACCGGCACACCGCGTTACAACGATGCTATTACCTATGCGCAAAAAGTAATCGGTGCAGGCTATGCGCTGATACCCAACTACGATAACCTGTTCCTGGCTGACAACAACCAAAATACAAGCGAAAACATTTTTTCGATAGAGTATGACGGCAATAATATCCAGGGTTACGGCGGTACCACTTTCATGACGCATGCCCCTGTAGGCGGCTCGATGCCATCCTCAGATTTCGGTATCAGCGGCGGATGGGGCGGCGTAAGGACAACCAGCGCACTGGTTAACCTGTTCCCTGCCAATACCTCGACAGCTTTCCCCAATAACGGAAATCCTGACAAACGCGCCGAATTCTGGACCCAGGGTCAAAGCCTTGCCATAAATGATGTAACTAATTTCAAAGATGGCTACGCAGTTACCAAATGGAGAAATGTGACCAGCACCGGCGCACCCGGCTCAAATATCAATTTTTCGGATATTGACGAACCCTTGTTCCGTTTATCTGAAGTGTACCTTAACTATGCCGAAGCAGTATTACGCGGCGGTACAAACGGCGATGCGGCTACGGCGCTTACTTATATCAACAAAATACGCACCCGCGCTTATGGTGATGCAAGCGGCAATATAACCAGCGGCCAATTGACCTTGCCGTTTATTTTGGACGAAAGGGCGCGCGAGCTGTATTGGGAAGGCTTCCGTCGTACAGACCTTATACGTTACGGCTTATTTACCGGCAGCACTTATGTATGGCCGTTTAAAGGCGGGGTGAAAGGCGGAACAAGCGTGTCGGACAACCGTAACCTTTTCCCGATTCCCGATCTTGACCGCTCCCTTAATCCAAATCTTAAACAAAATCCGGGTTATTGATTGAAAATCAGTTAAAAAATATTAATATGAAAAAAACTATAACAAAATTCTTAGCATTCGGCAGCGTGGCGCTGCTGATGCTATCAGCGTGCAAAAAGGATGGTGCGTTAGTGACATCGAACGGAGGAAAGCCAGGCGCCCTAAATGCTTCGGTTACTACGCTGGTGTTAGATAAAACAAAATTAACCGATCCCACGATGGTTGTTAATTTCGATTTTACCGCAGCAAACTACGGCTTCAGCGCGGCAGTAACCAATACACTGCAAATTGATGCAGCAGGTGATAACTGGGCAAAACCTACGTCTGTCACCCTGGGCACCAAGGTAAATTCGCAGGGCTATTCCACTGCCGATTTCAACAACCTGCTGTTAAAGCTGAATTTGCCCGCAGGCGTGGCTTCGCAAGTGAACGTCCGCGTGCAGCATACGATTTCGGCAAGCGTTGCCCCGGTTTATTCAAACGTGGTAAGTATGACAGTTACGCCGTTTAATTTAACATCGTACTTATACATCACCGGCGCCTTCGCAGGCTGGCAAAACCCCGGGCCGCTGGAAGACAGCCTGGTTTCGGTTACAGGTAATGGCGTTTATGTAGGCATTATCAATTTTACAGCCGGCAATAATGAGTTTTTAATATTACCTGCTAAAAACTGGAATAATAAATATGCTACAACCCAATCTTCTACCCCAAGCAGCACGGTAACGTACAATGCATCCAATAACCTGAAAGCGCCATCGGTAGCGGGCCAGTACCAGGTAACCTTCAATTTAAATACAGGTACTATCGCATTTGATCTTGTAAACTATTATAGCGTGATCGGCGATGCCGCTCCTGGCACTGCCTGGACTACAGATACCGATCTGAAAGCTATTAATGACGGCACGGGTACCTGGGCAGGTAAAATTCCTTTTACTACCGGATCGTTTAAAGTAAGGCAGAATCATGACTGGGGCAATAGCTGGGGCGTTCCAAAAGCAGGTTCAGCCGGGGATGGTGTAGCCGGTGCATTAAATAATACGAGCAATGACAATATTCCGATTGCAACTGCTGGCACCTATTGGTTAACATTTACCATACCAACAAGCACCGTCGGCAATCCGCCTTCCGTATTAGCTTCGTACACACTTACCAAACAATAAGAGACAATATACTGAGTTGATTGATTTGAAAGCCCGTCTGGTGAAAACCAGCGGGCTTTTTTTATGGCAAAAATGCAGACTATAGCTTTATAAAAACGGATTCAGTAAATTTAAATATCCGTCAAATATCAGCGTTCGTATACACAATAACCCCGTTGGTGTAATTTATTATATAATTGACAAGATAATACTTACAATTAACCTAAACCTAACAATCCAAATATGAAAAAAAACCTCATGTTGACGGTGATAGCAGCAACTATTGCCCTAATCACCAGCCTTGCCGGCTGTAAAAAAGACCTGAAAAATTTACCTTCGAACAGCCTGCCAAAAACAAATGCCGCGGCCAACCCAAAAATGGTCCTCTTTCCCGGCGCCGGGTGGGTGCGGGCAGACCAGGTACACCTCATCGAGCCTGGCAACTACGTTGTAAGGCGGGGTGTGCATTTCCTAAAACTAGAGCGCGGTACGAATCGGCTTGTCCAGGATTTCGGGGACTTCAGAAAACCCCGGCCCTCTGCTCCCGGCAGTAACGGAAATCGCTATACAGGCAACCTTACCGCTTCACTAAACGCCACACAGCCAAATAGCTTAGCCGGCCAGGCTGCGGCCACATCTGCCTGGATCACTTATGCCGAATGGGTAAACCCGGCCAACCAGGGGTCAATAAATTATTTTACCACCACCTGGAGAGTGCCTTCTAATCCCGTTGCCGACGGGCAGCAACTATATATTTTCAACGGCCTGCTCGACCAATCGCTTGGAGATGTTTTGCAACCGGTTTTGCAATGGGGAACAAAATCATTCTCAGGAGGTAATTATTGGTCGGTTATTAATGCCTATTATGGTGCGGAAACGCAAACTACTCTCCCCTTTTACGGCTATACGCCGCCCGTACCGGTAAACCCGGGCGATTTGATACAAGGCACAATGAATCTCGTGGCGGTCGACGGCGGTTCTTATATATATACTGTGGCATCTGCTAAAATAGTAAACGGCTCGCCGGTAAGCCTGGGTTCGCTCACCATCCAGGAAGGCGTTACGAAGTGGGGTCAAAACGAGTCGCCAAAGGGGTACGATAGTATTGCTCCAATGATACCGCAATTAAATATCGCCAGTGAAACTTTAGAGGCCTACGGTCAGCATGGATATCCTACCGTTCTTACCGACTACCCATCAGACAACTATGTGGCCATGACCGGTATTCAAATCACCACAAGTACTACTAATTCGCCGGTTGTAAGATGGACAGGAACTACACCTGTGTCCAATTTCGGCCAGAAAACGGTACTGGTTGGCAACGATGTCGATCTTTATTTCCATAGTTCTCTGCCTCCTTCGATAAGTTATACTACCCCTGACGTATGGCCTGACGGCGTTCCGGTGAATTTGAGTCCTACAAATACCGGGGGCCCAATCATTAGTTATTCCATTTCGCCGGCTTTACCGCCAGGTTTAAGTTTTAATACCAGCACCGGTGTAATATCACAAACGCCGACTACGGTAACACCGGCAACGCCATATACGGTAACCGCTACAAATTCAAACGGTACCAGTCATTTCACCATAACTATCAGCACGGTAGCCGATGTACTTTTCGTTGTCACCAATAACAGCGGTAACTCGGTATCTATTACCTTTCAAAGGATTGACGGAACGATACAAAACATTAGCGGAACTGCCGCCGCGCATTCAGGTACGCATTCGCCGTTCGCTACGGTGCCGCCGGGCCTTTACAACATTACCGTAAGCCCGTCGGGACAGCCGGTTAATTGCAGCATGGTATTTAATACCGGCCAAAGTGCACTTAATGTTCCGGGCCACGTCTTTAATAATATAAATGTCGGTACAACTGCCACCAATACGCTCAACATCAATGTACCGTGATATAACCGCTTTTGATTATAAATGAAAGAACCCCATCTTAGGTTAGCTAAGATGGGGTTCTGATTATCATCCCGGCAGCATAAAATGCTACCGGCTCTTCATATCAACGTAGTCACGGTTGGTAGCGCCAACGTATATTTGCCGGGGCCTGCCGATTGGTTCTTTGTTTTCTTTCATTTCTTTCCACTGCGCAATCCAGCCGGGAAGGCGGCCCAGTGCGAATAATACGGTAAACATATCGGTTGGGAAGCCAAGGGCGCGATAGATGATACCCGAATAGAAATCGACATTCGGATACAGTTTGCGTTCCACAAAATAAGAATCTTTTAGGGCGACCTCTTCGAGTTTTTTAGCGATTTCCAGCACTTCATCGTCCATTCCCAGCTTTTCTAAAATATCGTCGCAGGCTTTTTTGATGATCTTTGCGCGCGGGTCAAAGTTCTTGTAAACCCGGTGGCCAAATCCCATTAAACGGAATGGATCGTTTTTATCCTTTGCCTTCGCTATCCATTTATCGGTGTCTCCCCCATCGGCTTTTATCTTTTCGAGCATTTCTATTACCGCCTGGTTCGCGCCGCCGTGCAGCGGGCCCCATAAAGCCGAAATACCGGCCGAAACCGAAGCGTAGATATTTGATTCAGACGAGCCAACTATGCGTACGGTTGAGGTAGAGCAGTTTTGCTCATGATCGGCATGAAGAATCAGCAAAGTATTCATCGCGCTTACAATTACCGGGTCGATCTCGATTTGCTCTGTACGCTGGCCAAAGGTCATGTACAGGAAGTTGGTAACGTAATCGTATTTGTTTTGCGGGTAAATATAAGGGTGCCCCAATGATTTTTTGAATATCCACGAGACGATGGTAGCCATTTTTGCCAGCATCTTAATAATGCTCAGGTGAAGCTCTGCTTCTGTTTGGACGGGCTTTAACGACTCGGGGTAGAAGGCCGACAGCGCGCAAACCAATGAAGATAGCTGGCCCATAGGATGTGATTTTGACGGGAAGCCGTCAAAAAACTTTTTCATATCCTCGTGGACGAGCGTATGCCTGCTTATTTCGTATTGAAAATTACTTAATTGCTGTGACGTAGGCAGTTCGCCGTGAATAAGCAGGTAAGCAACCTCAATAAAGCTCGATTTTTCAGCGAGCTGTTCTATAGGGTAACCGCGATATTTAAGTATACCCTGCTCGCCGTCCAAAAACGTAATGCCGCTCCGGGTGGCGCCTGTATTTTTGTATCCTATATCAAGTGTTACATACCCGGATTGATCCCGCAGCTTTGTAATATCGATGGCTTTTTCACCTTCCGTACCTTCAATTACAGGAAGGTCGTAAGTTTTATCGCCAATTTTTAATTGTGCTGTGTCAGACATAGGCCAAATTTTGTTTGCAACAAATGTAAGTAAATATGCGTATTAATGCCCGGTTAGATAATATACAATTTGTAAAATTTTTATTGAGTATTAACAAGGCCCATAGTAATTGATTTGTAAATTGTTGTAATCCGCGGATGTTTCACGGATAATGTTTCACCTGAATTTTAGCAAAAAGTCCTGATGACAATTAGAACAGCCTGCTATAATTGCTTAACCCCCGAATATGTCGCTTAAAAGCAAACTGTTGTTACTTATTCAAAACGACAATACCTTATACCAATTATTGCTCATTGGGCTGGTAATTGCAAGCCCATCGCTGCACTATCTTTGTTTTTATAATTCCTATGATCCTTTAGCGTTGCGGATAATCAACAGCGCGCTATGCCTGCTGGCGCTTGGCTTTTCGTTTTATCCTGATAAGTTATATTACAAGGCAAGCCAGTACATTGCAATTGCTTCCTTCCTGGTTATAAACAACTGCCTTTTGCTAAGTAAAAACGGCTTTGAACATGTTTACCTGTTTAGCGCCATCACCATTTTTATAGCATTAACCTTATTTTGCAAAAAAAGATGGGAGTTTGTCGCCATTTGTTTATTTAACCTTACTGCTACGGTCATCGCCTATTTTATGGCGCCCGAATTATATATTTCGATGGCCGTTTTGGTGGTTTTGCTGCTCACGTTTACCTTTATCGCCTATGTTTCGTTTTTGGTAATGATGGCCTATCAGCTCAGGTTTACAAAGGCGGTGAACCATGTGGTTGAGCTTAATCAGACGCTTATTATCAATGACGAAAAACTGCGGGAGAAACGAAGGAAGCTTAACGCCCTGATCAACTCGTTAAACGACGTTATTTTTGAATTTGACGAAAATAAAATTTGCCTTAATACCTGGGCCCGTAAAATTGAAGGAAGGTTAATTGATCCGAAGATATTTATGGGCAAACGGCTTGAGGAAGTTTTTGGCCCCGAAAAAGCGAAAAAATTTAATGATGCGCTTGACTATGTGATAAAAACAAAGCAGCAAACATCTATTGAATTCCCTTCAGATTTCGGCTCCGGGCGCTGGTTTACTGCGAGGCTGGCGCCTGTTTATGACCGGAACGGCAACTATACCTCGCGTATTTCAGGTTCAGTTACCGACATTTCGGACCAAAAAAAATATGCTGATGCCTTAAAGGAAAACGAAGCTTTGCTGCTTGAGGCGCAGGCCATTGCGAAAACGGGCAATTGGTGGTATGACCACAATACAAAGGAGACCTACTGGTCGAAAAGTTTGTATACCATCCTTGAGATCGACAGTGTGCCCGAGGACGTTAGCAAATACGAATACTATATCAGCCTCATCCATCCGGACGACCGCGAAAACGCTCATCAATACTTTTCAAATGTTCACAAATCCGGCGATCCGCAATTTGAGCACAAACTAATTACGCCGAACGGGAACCTAAAATATTTTAAAGCTTTAAAAGGCAACCTGATCACCGATGAAAACGGCAATCCAAAAAAGAGCTTCGGCGTTTTGCAGGATATTACAGAAAATAAGCTCTCGGAGAAAATAATAAAAGTAAGCCAGGCGGAACTGCTGGAAGCCCAGATCATCGCGAAAATAGGCAACTGGAAATGGGATGTGACTTTAAATAAAGTGACATGGTCTGAAGAGATAAATAATATTTTCGAGATCGATCAAACCTTGGTTACGGAAAATAACCTGGTGAAAATACTGGTACAGCATGTGCACCCGGCCGACAGGTCAATATTAAAACAGCACCTGAAAAACATCACCAATATTACGCACACTTCGTACGAGTTCAGGATCATCACATCGAGGGGGAATACCAAATACCTGAGCATTATAGTAGGGAAATTGATAAAGCGCGAAGATGGCAGCCTGCGCAAAATTATTGGCACTTTACAGGATATTACTGAACGTAAGCAGGCTGAATTAGATTATCAGCAGACAGAAAATAAGTACAAGCTTATACTGGAAACCATCAAAATGCCCGCGGTGACCGTGGATAATAATTTCAATATTATTTTCTGCAACAAATACATGGCCGATCTGCTTGGTTACGACCGGCAGGAACTGTTAGGATTAAACTGGGCCACCAAGTTTGTACCTGAAAATTCAAGAAATAATACGTCTGAGCTGTTTGAAAACGACTCATTCAAACCGCAGAATATTAATTCGGTAATATGCCGCAATGGCGAGCAGCGAATTATCAGCTGGCAAAATACCATAAGCTATGACGAGAATGGCTGCATTAAAGAAGTTACCGGTATTGGCGAAGACATAACCGACCGCCAAAAGGCTACTGAAGCGCTGATATCAGCAAAAGAACATGCGGAAAAATCATCGCAGTTTAAGTCGGAATTTCTGTCGATCATGAGTCACGAGATCCGCACGCCGATGAATGCGGTAATAGGGACCACGAATTTATTGTTGAGCGAAGACCCCAAGCCCGAGCAGCTGGAATATCTGAACACCCTCAAATTTTCGGGAGAGAACCTGTTGGCCATCATAAATGACATTTTAGACTATAATAAAATAGAAGCGGGCAAACTGCAGCTGAATAAAACGCCGTTTAATATTTACCATCTGACCCAAAAGATCAAACAATCCTTCTTCGCAAAGGCCTCGGAAAAAGGATTGGATATTGAACTTGTTATAGATGAAACAATTCCCGCCCATCTGTTAGGGGACCAGGTACGGCTGGGGCAGGTTTTAAATAATCTTGTAAGCAATGCCGTTAAATTTACCCACACCGGAAAGGTTGGCATTAAACTCGAAAAAGAAGCTTTAAATGATAATAACGTAAGTATCAGGTTCACAGTGGTTGATACTGGTATAGGTATCGCTGCCGAGAACCTGTCGATAATATTTGACCCCTTTGAGCAGGAATCGCAAATGTGCGGCAATGATTATGGCGGCACGGGCCTGGGCCTTGCCATCACCAAACGGCTTGTCGACCTTCATCAAAGCAGCATTTCAGTTGCCAGTGAACCGGGGAACGGCACCGTATTCACGTTTTCGATACAATTTGATTTAGCAGAGCCGGAAGCCGGGAAAGACGAGCAGCCATCCAGCGAAAGCGATAAAACCACTATTTTGCAGGGCATGCGTGTGCTGCTGGTGGACGATAATAGAATGAATTTGCTGATTGCCTCGAAGTTCCTCAAAAAATGGCAGGTGGATGTTGATGAGGCGATAAGCGGAGCCCTGGCTATTGAAATGGCCGGCAATAACAACTACGACCTGATAATCATGGATCTTCAGATGCCCGAAATGGATGGCTTTGAAGCCACAAGCATCATCAAGCAAAGAAACCCAGGTGTGCCGGTGGTGGCGCTCACAGCCGATGCAATGCCCGAAACGCACAGCAAAGCGCTGGCTGCCGGCATGTGCGACTACTTAACAAAGCCCTTTGTACCCGAAACGCTTTTAGAAAAAGTATCAGGGTATTACGTGCCGGTGGAGAGCGGTGAGTAGCAGTAATCAGTAGCAGTAGCAGTAGCAGTAGCAGTAGCAGTAGCAGTAGCAGAAGCAGAAGCAGTAATCAGTTGCGGTAGCAGTAGCAGTGCTTTACTTTTCTTACTATTCACCATTCAATAATTCACTAAATCACTAATTCAATAATTAATTAGACCTTATCGCTTCAACCGGGTCCATGCGCGCTGCGAAGTAGGCGGGTATAATGCCCGATATCATGCCGATAGTAAGCGATGTCCCGATACCGATCATGATGTTTTTAATATCAAGCACAACCTTTATATCTATCGCTGCGGAAACCAGGGCCGTGGCCCCATAGACCAGCAGAAGCCCTATGATGCCCCCCATTAAGCAGAGGAAAACTGCCTCCATCAAAAATTGAAGCAAAATAAAGTAGCTTTTCGCCCCCAGCGATTTCTGGATGCCAATGATATTGGTGCGCTCTTTTACCGAAACGAACATAATGTTTGCTATGCCAAAACCGCCGACCAAAATAGAAAACATGCCTATCCATAAACCTACGGTGTGCAAAAACCCGAACACAGAATCGAGCTGGTTTGAAATTACGGAAGTCTTGTTTAATGCAAAACTATCATCTTCACCCGGCTTTAACCGGCGGATAGAGCGCATTAAACCCCGTAGTTCGCTTTCTACTTCCACATCGGTTATGCCTTCTTTACCACGAACCACGATATTGGGTTGGTAATTGCTATTTTGTACGTCGATAAAGTTTTTTGCAAAGTTCAGCGGTACCAGAATCTCCTTATCGTCGGTTATTCCAAGTATATCATTGCCTTCCTTTTTGAAGACGCCGATCACCGTTACGTTACGGCCCATTATTTTCAATTGCTTTCCTACGGCCCCGCCATCGGGAAACAGGTTCTGGGCTATGTCATGGCCGATTATAGCTACAGCGCTGCCCGTTCTTGATTCCAGGCCGGTAAAATATCTTCCACTTTCAAAATCAAAATTCCAGGTTTTGTCGTGGTCTATTGTGGTAGCATCAATTTGCGCGCCATCAACCGTATTGCTTTTATACTTAACAATGCGGTTATCGATATTTATTTCGTACGACATAGCCAGCGCGGTTTGACTGCGCTTTTGCAATTCTTCAAATTCCCGTATTTTAGGATCAGGGCGCTGCATGTATTTCCACCAGGGAAAATCATTGCCGCCAACCCAGGGCCATTTTTGGATATAAATGCTATTATTTCCTAATTTGTTAACGCTTTTCTGCAGGTTGTTACGCAGGGTATCGACGGCCGAAAAAACGGATATGATGGTAAAAATACCTATAGTGACCCCTAGCAGGGACAAAAAGGTGCGCAATTTGTTTTGCCTTAACGAATCGTTAGCGAACAAAAAACTCTCCCGTAAAAGTTTGAAAAATATCATAGACTATGATTTCAGCGATTATAAAAGTTGATTACACCGATTTTAAACAGATCGCACTAATACTTTCTGTGCTGGCTTTTAATTTTAGACTATAGTATGCGATTTAAGTTACATCAATTTCTTTTATTTAAAACACATTTCTATAATTGGTGTAATCTTATCAATAATCGGTGTAATCGACACACGAAATCGGTGAAATCAACAAAAAAAGAAAAATATTCCTTACATTTGCGCCCTTGAAAATTCATATCGTTTAACATGAAACTATCCCAGTTCAAATTCAACCTGCCCGATTCATTAATTGCACATACGCCCGCAACCACCCGCGATGAGTCGCGGCTAATGGTATTGCACCGCGAGTCAGGTAAAATTGAGCACAAAATATTTAAAGATATACTGGATTATTTCGACGATAAGGATGTTATGATCCTTAACAATACCAAAGTATTCCCGGCGCGCATGTACGGCAACAAAGAAAAAACCGGCGCCACTATTGAGGTGTTTTTACTGCGCGAATTGAACAAGGAGTTGAGGTTATGGGATGTACTGGTTGATCCGGCGCGTAAGATAAGGGTAGGAAACAAATTGTATTTCGGCGATGACGACCTTTTAATTGCCGAAGTGGTTGATAATACCACATCAAGAGGCCGTACCATCCGCTTTTTGTTTGATGGTACCGACGAAGAATTCCGCCGCAATGTTGAGATATTGGGTGAAACTCCGCTGCCAAAGTATATAAAACGCAAAGCTACGCCCGAGGATAAAGAACGTTATCAAACAATTTTTGCAAAACACGAAGGCGCTGTGGCGGCCCCGACTGCCGGCCTGCATTTTAGCCGTGAGCTGATGAAGCGCCTTGAGCTAAAAGGTGTTGAGTTTGCTGAAGTTACCCTGCACGTAGGTTTAGGTACCTTCCGCCCGGTTGAGGTTGAAGACCTTACCAAGCACAAAATGGACTCGGAGCAGTTTATTATTGAAGAAAAACAAGCCAATATTGTAAACCGCGGCATTGAGCTAAAGAAAAAGATATGCGCGGTTGGCACTACCTCGATGCGCGCCATCGAGTCGGCCGTATCAGCAAATAAAACATTAAAGCCCGCTAACGACTGGACCAGCAAATTCATTTTTCCGCCATACGATTTCAGCATCGCAAACACGATGGTCACTAATTTCCACATGCCGGAATCTACCCTGCTGATGATGGTATGCGCTTTTGGCGGCTACGAAAATGTAATGAACGCGTACGAAGTTGCCGTAAAAGAAAAATACCGCTTTTACAGTTATGGCGATGCCATGCTGATAATTTAATGAGATTTGAGTATTGAGATTTTTTGTTCGTATCTCAAATTTAAACTAAAATCTCCTGTTTAATTTAAATTTGAGTACCGGGGCTTGAGATATGAGATTAAATCATATGTCCATTTGCTTTGGTTAACAACGATAACTCCTTACAGCTTTACCTGTAGTTTATACTAATGGGCACACAAAATCTCACATCTCATATCTCACATCTCACATCTCATTATGTTATTATCGTTGCCGGCGGCACGGGGACGCGCATGCAATCGGCTGTTCCGAAGCAGTTTTTATTGCTGAAGGGAAAGCCTGTCGTAATGCATACCATTGAGGCATTTCACCGCTCGGAAACGCAACCCGGCATCATCCTGGTTTTTCATCCTGACTTCCACCCTTATTGGGAGCAACTTTGTCAAGAATATAATTTTACCATTCATCATCAATTTGTAACCGGCGGCGACACACGTTTCCAGTCCGTAAAAAACGGGCTTGCCATTATCCCCGCTGATGTTGACGCGTTGGTCGCTGTCCACGACGCTGTCAGGCCGCTCACCAGCACAAAAATCATCGACGAGTCGTACGCTGCTGCCGCAGCAAAAGGAAATGCAGTGACAGCTGTTAAAAGCCGCGATTCGGTAAGATTATTAAAAAACGGCATTTCGGCGGCATTAGTGCGCGATGAGGTGTGCCTTGTGCAAACGCCCCAAACTTTCAGGCTGGCACAATTAAAAAAAGCTTACGAGCAGCCATACAGCGACAAATTTACCGACGACGCGAGCGTTGTAGAAGCAACCGGCGCCCCCATTCATCTTATTGAAGGCAGCTATCAAAATATAAAGATCACCTTTCCGGAAGATATTGCGATTGCAGAATTGCTGTTGCGCAGTCCATAGTCGATGGTCCATAGTCCATGGCAATAGCAGTTTTACAAAAAATAAAAAATGGTCCAAAATCCTGCAGCCTTGATTACCGCTTTGCTTTAGACCATCACCACAAGCCGCTATGGACCATGGACCATCGACTATCGACTATCTGAACTGCTATGGACTATGGACCATCGGATATGGGACTTCCAGCTACGCCCTTCGTATTATCCCCAAAAGCAGGGCAATAACTGCAATGACCAAAAGGACGTGTATGAGGCCGCCGCCGACGTCGTACACAAAGAAACCGAATATCCATCCGATTACCAGGATAACGGCGATTAAATAAAGTAAGCTTCTCATTTTCGTAAAGTTTTAGTTGACAGTGAATACCTTATCAACTAAAATCACTTCAAAAAGTTTTACCAATAAAAAAAACCCTGCGGAGCAAGGTTTTTTTATTGGAATCGTGATGCTTAATATTCGTCTTCGTTAAAAAAGAAGTCGTCTTTAGTGGGATAATCCGGCCATATCTCCTCAATGTTTTCGTACGGTTCCCCATCATCCTCCAACGCCTGCAAGTTTTCGATTACCTCAACAGGCGCACCGGAGCGGATGGCATAATCAATCAGTTCGTCTTTAGTCGCCGGCCAGGGCGCATCTTCAAGGTGTGATGCTAGTTCGAGTGTCCAATACATATGCTAAATATTTATTTTTTCGGTAAATTTAATTTTTCGCAAAAGTATAATATTTTTAATTTGATTATCAATATTCTTGATTAAAATAATTTGATTTTTTTAATGACTGCCGGGCTACCGGGAGCGATTTTACTTTTACGGGCGTTTACGCCGGCTTTTTTTATTTCTATCCGCGCGGTATCCATTGATTTTCGGGAATGTTATAGTCGTTTGCAATCTTGCGGGCAAGTGTGAATAAGTAATCGCTTAGCCGGTTGAGATAGATATTTATCTTTTCGTCTACCGTGCTTTCTTCGGCAAGCTGAACGCATATCCGCTCGGCGCGGCGGCATACGCACCTTGCTATATGACAAAACGAAATGGCATTGCTGCCGCCAGGTAAAATAAAATGCTTTAATTCGGGCAAATGCTCATTCATCAAATCCATTTCCTTTTCCAGCAGCTCAATATCCGTTAAATACAAGTCAGGAATGATCATTTTTGATTTTTCGGGATCCGAGGCCAGCGACGAGCCGATGGTAAACAGTCTGTCCTGTATTTGCTTTAGTATTTCCTTATCATGCGCTGCTATGTCCTGGTCGCCAATCAGCCCGATATATGAATTAAGCTCGTCAACCGTCCCATAGCTTTCAATCCGGATATGGTGCTTGACAACCCGCGTGCCGCCAATTAACGAGGTAAAGCCCTTGTCGCCAGTTTTAGTGTAGATTTTCATTTTATTTCGGATTTCGGGTGCAGTCCGCTAACCAGCGGATCGAATTTACTTAAGCGTCGAATTTATGATTTTGATTTCAGATTTCAGCTTCCGGGGGCTGTTTTTAAAGTTTGTCTTAAGGTTGAAATATAGAGGGAGTTTTTATTTTACCTACTTTTATGGGCTGCATTGTAAACACTATCAGATTTTAGGCTGTTTAATTATTTTAAGCTATGAACTACATGAAAATACCTGTGCTTTTGTTCGCGATGCTGTCGCTCAGCCTAAAATGCGGCAGCACCAGCGGCAGCGAAAATCATAATAGTACTGTCCCCGGTGTGGCTTCAATATTAAACGAAAAACAATTTAACCAGCTTTTCCCCATGCGCAACAGCTTTTATACTTATGCAGCATTTATTAAGGCGGCTAAGGAGATGGGCCTGGTAAAAATAAAGGTAGCCAGGCGCGCGGTATCGGTTTACCAGGTCAGCCGCACCGATAAAAGTACCGGCAAATCAACGATAGTACGCCAGGATGAAGACTGGAACGAGGCATGGGCCAAAAAGAAGCCCGACAGTGTATATACCGTAGATTACGGCAGTTTCTGCTCGGAAAAAGACCCGCAAACCAATAAAAAAGAATTAGCGGCGTTCTTTGCCAATATCGCGCATGAAACCCGGCACGGGCAGGACGGCACCTACACCGACGGCCTGATGTTTATCCACGAAAATGATACATCCTTAACCTATACTGCCGATAACGATGTTTACCCGGCCGCTCCCGGTAAAAAATACTATGGCCGCGGGCCAATGCAACTGAGCTATAACGGCAATTACGGCTACGCCTCGGATTGTATTTTTGGCGATAAAAAAGTGCTTTTAAACAACCCGAAGTTGGTGGAAACCGACCCGGTGATCGCTTTTAAAACAGCTATTTATTTTTGGATGACCCCCCAAACCTTAAAGCCGTCGGCACACGATGTGATGATAGGCAAATGGCGGCCAAATGCTGCCGACGTAGCCGCCAACCGCACACCGGGCTTCGGCATGACGATCAATATCATAAATGGCCAGGTTGAGTGCGACAAGGGTGAAAACATATTCAGCATGGCCGACCGCATCGGCTTCTACAAACATTTTTTACAAATGCTTGGCATAAGCGACCCCAATTGCGCCTGCTCCTGCGGCAAAATGAAGGCTTATTGATTTCGGAGTTCGTCCGCTGGCCAGCGGGTCGACTTCTGAGTTGATTAATTATGCTTAAATATCATTATTTTTAGGACGCAATTACTTTTAAGTGAAATATATCCTGACTGGCCTTTTTAATTGTTGTTTGCGGTTACCCTGTGATTTCCATGTACAGGAGAAAACTTTTCGAATATGCATAACATGTAGCACAAACTTTGAAAAAGTTTCTCACTATCGTTCGAAATGACATAGATATTTAAAAGTTTTCTCACCATCGTTCGAAATCACATAGATATTTAATGGCTATTAACTATTTTTAACAAAATCAAAATCCGCAATGGCTACTTTCCCTTTTGATAGCGTTAACAACGGCTGCGAAAATATCGATGGCTTCAGGGAAACCTTTATAGCGCTCCGATCAAAATTCGATATTCAGCAAACCGGGATCATTGACTTTAACCTGGAACAATTCGAAGTGCTTAATCATTATTTAAGCTTTAATTTGCTGGGTTCCTTTGTGATCAAACATCATGGCTGCGACAGCTATATTTTAATCATCGAAACCCAGCAAAAAAATATGGGCAAGGGCTACATTGGCGGCAATTCGGATTGCCAGGCATGGGCGCTTGCTTACCTGAAAAAAGATTTTGGCCGTGTTTTGATACGGCGCGAAACACTAACCGACAAGATACTGGAGCTGATACACCCCATAGAGCTGGACTTTGAAGATGACAAGGCATTTAGCGATACTTTTTATGTGCTTATCAATGATCTGCAAAAAGCCACGGCAGCCATGGACCGTAACTTCAGAAACGCGGTAATGGATATACGCGAAGACGACTTTATCATCGAGATAGTGGAGCATACGCTTCTTATTGGCGACCAGCGCCCGATGTCGCCGGAAAGGGCGGTTTATCTGGCGGAGTTTGTTGCGAGGGTAGCTTCGATGTGTTAAACCCTTGGTATCGTATATTTGCTCGCATTACGATTCCTTAACTACCTTAGTTAATTGAATTCGAATAAGATTGTCTGAAAATTGAGTTTTTACAGGCTATAATCACACCGCAGCGGCCTGCCGCTCAACCCGGTGAATATTGGGGTTGGCATAATCATTTTCTATCAGGCCATCGCGCATACGCACAATGCGGTGGGCATGCAGGGCAATGTCTTCTTCGTGGGTAACTAATATAATGGTGTTGCCTTTGGCATGGATATCTTCCATCAGGCCCATTATTTCAATAGATGTTTTGGTATCAAGGTTACCAGTTGGTTCATCCGCTAATATGATCGAGGGATTATTGATCAGCGCCCTGGCCACAGCTACACGCTGGCGCTGGCCGCCTGAGAGCTCGTTTGGCTTGTGGTCTATCCGGTTACCAAGGCCCACATTTTCAAGTGTTTTTTTTGCGCGTTCCTGCCTGTTTGTTTTGTTAACGCCGGCATACACAAGCGGCAGGGCAACATTATCTAAAGCAGTATTACGGGGCAGCAGGTTAAATGTTTGGAAAACGAAACCGATCTCGGTATTTCTCACTTCGGCCAGTTCGTTATCTGTCATGTGGCTTACATTAATACCATTTAAAATGTATTCGCCTTTGGTAGGCGTGTCAAGGCAGCCAAGGATATTCATCAGGGTTGATTTACCCGAGCCTGAAGGCCCCATCAAAGCCACAAATTCGCCTTTATTGATGGTTAAAGACACCGATTTAAGGGCATGAATAATTTCAGTCCCGATAACATATTTACGGCCGATATCTTTAAGCGTTATAAGTGGCTCCATATTTTTTTCTCCGTTTGACTATGACAGGCACTGGTTTGTTACAGGTAGAACTTTTTTTAGTCCGAAAAATTAGGAAATGGTTTTAAAGGTTGCAGGAGTTGTAAAAGTTAAAGAGGTTAAGCTGAAACTAAACGCTAATCTCAAACCTCTAATCTCTAAATCAGCTTTTCCGACTTCAAATCAATCACCTTCGCCACCAAAAAATACTCGTCATCATGTTTAGGCGCATTTAACAAGGCTTCCTCGTGGGTGATGTCCTGTTTAACAACATCCTCGCGGAAAGAATTTATATTACCGGTCATGTAAACAAGCGGCTCAACGCCGGTCGTATCTATTTCGTTCAGCTTGTCCATAAAACCAAGGATCTTATTCATATCCTTTATCATTTCCTGCTTTTCGCTGCCGCTCAGCTCCAGCCGGGCCAGGTGGGCTATCTTGTCTACGGTTTCCTCGTCAATGATCATCCAGTCGCCAGTTTTTGTTTTATTAAATCATGAACCTCATCACGCAGTATGTCGGCATCGTCTAACGACAAATGCGCGGTTTCGATAGGTTTGTGCACAAATATATCACAAATTCCCGGCCTGCTGCCAAATTCGCTGCCCGTATTCCATAAAACCTTCCAGGTATCTAATGACGTTATCGGCAGTATGGGTATTTTCAACTCAATTGCCAGCCTGAATGCGCCGTTTTTAAAGGCGCCTAATTGGGGCGGGTAAACCAACGGAATGGTAGCCTCCGGGAAGATCACAACGCTCACATTATTTTTTAACCGTTCAGCCGCAGTCTTAAACGCCCTGAAGGATGATATCTTGCTGTCGCGGTTTACCGTGATATCTATTGTCCTGAAAAAGAAACCCAGCACCAGGTTGCTCAGCAGCTCTTCCTTGCCGATGAAACAATGGTTATCTTTTGCCGCAATGTTTATCGATGATACATCCAGGTTGGAGGTATGGTTGCCGATGATGATATAGGTACGCGACCAGTCGATAGATTCCTCATACTTAATATTAAAAAAGATCCCCGAAACCGCCGTGCTGCATTTGATAATGAATCTTCTGAACCCGTTTATATACTTAAACCGCTCAGGTTTGCGGGATAGATAGAATAAAACGGGCCAAACCAGCAGGAAAAAAAAGGCTACGCTATACCTGTAAAAGTGGGTATGTATTCTTTTTATGACGAGTTTCATGGCTGCCAAAAATAGTGAAAAAGTTGATTGGGGTAGCACAGGAATTTCGTAAGAGACGCAATATTTTGCGTCTGGAGGCTATATCAGTGAATTTAGAAAACGGTATCTTTTTAAATGGCTTTCTTCCTCCTCTTTTCCGTTTGCGGAAGAGAGGATGAACGATCCGCTGGCTGGCGGGGATGTTCGGGTGAGTAAAACATGGAAGCGAGGTTAGCGTGAATTCCGGCGCCCATTTGACTCACCCCGACTACGCTTCGCTGGTCGACCCTCTCTCCGGCAAGCCGGAAAGAGGGTAAGAATTTATTTTTTTCCTGATGATCCCATACACCTCATCCCGCAGCGCATCCGCATCACCAGGGTTAAGATGGGCCGTCTCCACCGGCTTATGCACATAATAATTGCAGATGCCGGGGCGGGTGCCGTATTTCAGGCCGTCATCCCAAAGCATTTTCCAGGTATTTGAAGAAGAGACCGGGATAATCGGCACCTTGTATTCAATGGCCAGCTTAAACGGACCGTTTTTAAATTCATGCAGGGTTGGCGGATAAGCGTCGCTTATGCCGCCTTCGGGAAATATGACCAGGGTTGTGCCTTCCCCGAGTCGTTCGGCAGCCTTTTTAAATGCCCGGTAGGATGACATTTTGCTGTCCCGGTTAACAGGTATATCCACAGACCGAAAAAACAGGCCGGTAACAAGTCCCCTGGTTAATTCTTCCTTGCCCATAAAACAAACATTGCTGTTCACCAATATGCACATGGCCGCAATATCAAGGTTTGAGGTATGGTTAGGGCACACGATATAGGTTTTGCCCCAGTCGATGGGCTGCTCATATTCGAAACGGTAAAAGAAACCAACCAGCGCTGCGCTCATAAAACCCCATACACGCCTCAGCGCGTTCATGGTTTTGTACCGGCTTTGTTTTCGGGAACAGTAATAAAATAACGGCCAAAATAGAAAATAGATAAGGGAAACACTGATCACATACAGGTAGAGATGGATTTTTCTCAATAGCAATTTCATCTTCATCAAAAATATAAAAATTACTTACTTTCGCCCCATGGAAACTGTTGTTAGTGGCATCCGTTCAACCGGGAACCTGCATTTGGGGAATTATTACGGCGCGATTCAAAACTTTGTAAAAATGCAGCATGAGTATAACTGCTATTTTTTTATTGCCGATTTGCATTCGTTAACCACCCACCCCACCGCTGCTGACCTTCACGGAAACGTGAAACAGGTGTTGATCGAATATCTTGCCGCCGGCATCGACCCGGAAAGGGCTACCATTTATATACAATCGGATGTGCCCGAAATAGCGGAGCTGTACCTGTACCTGAATATGAACGCCTATGTGGGCGAGCTGGAGCGCAGTACTTCATTCAAGGATAAAATACGCGCGCAGCCCGATAACGTTAACGCGGGCCTGCTAACATACCCGGTTTTAATGGCAGCGGATATTATTATCCACAAAGCCACCAAGGTGCCGGTTGGCAAGGACCAGGAGCAGCATTTGGAGATGTCGCGCACTTTTGCAAACCGCTTTAACCGGCTATATAACCGGGAGTACTTTCCGGAGCCTTACGCCTTTAATTTCAGCGAGAACCTTGTAAAAATACCGGGCCTGGATGGCAGGGGCAAAATGGGTAAATCGGAGGGTGAAGGTAATGCGGTTTACCTGAGCGATTCGCCCGAAGTTATCCGTAAAAAAGTAATGCGGGCCGTTACAGACAGCGGGCCGACCGCGGAAAACCAGGAAAAGCCGGTTGAAATTCAAAACCTGTTTGATATTATAAAGGTCGTTTCGTCGGCAGATACTTATGCGCATTTCGACAACTTGTACAATAGCTGCCAAATCCGGTATGGCGACCTGAAAAAACAACTTGCCGAAGATATAATTATTGCCACCGCGCCGATACGCGAAAAAATAAAAGATATTTCGACAGATTCATCTTATTTGCGCCAGGTAGCGCGGCATGGAGCCATCAAGGCGAGGGAAAGCGCATCGAGGACCATTAAGGAAGTAAGAGAGATTATCGGCTTCAGAAGTTTTTGATGCTGGTTGATAGTTCATGGTTCATAGTTCATGGTATTTTTTTTGTCGATAGTTGATTGCGTATTTTTTAGTTCATAGTTGATAGTTCATAGTTCATGGTGTATATTAGGCGGAGTTTATTTCAGCGCCCGTTAGTTAAATTTAATACCATAGTACATACACCTATGAACCACAAACTTGCGGCTATGAACCATGAACTATTAACCATGAACTAAGAATGCACATTGCTATTGTAGGAAACATAGGCGCCGGTAAAACCACCCTTACCGAGTTATTGGCCAAAAATTATGGCTGGGACCCTGTATTTGAAGCTGTTGATAACAATCCTTACCTCGAGGATTTTTACAGCGACATGAAACGCTGGAGCTTTAACCTGCAGATCTATTTTTTAAACAGCCGTTACCGCCAGATCATTGATATTCAAAAAAGCGGCCATAATATTATCCAGGACAGGACAATATACGAGGACGCCTATATTTTTGCCGAAAACCTGCATGATATGGGCCTGATGACCACCCGCGACTATCAGAACTACCAGGCTATATTCGATAATATCACCGATTTTATAAAGCCGCCGGACCTGCTGGTTTACCTAAAAGCATCGGTGCCCACGCTGGTCAATAACATACAGCGCCGGGGCCGAGAGTATGAAACCGGCATCAGGCTCGATTATCTTTCAAAACTGAACGACAAATACCAGAAATGGATAAACGGCTACCGCCTGGGCAAATTATTGGTGATTGATAAAGATGCCCTTGATTTCGCCAATAATACCGAAGACCTGGCCACCATTGTGCAGATGATTGAGAGGGATATACACGGACTATTTTAGAATTACGATTTACGATTTTAGATTTAAAACAATCGTAAATCGTAAATCTGAAATCGTAAATCATAATGGACATCCTCGGAATCATCCCCGCGCGCTATGCCTCTACCCGCTTTCCGGGCAAGCCGTTGGTGGATATTGCCGGGAAAAGCATGATCCGAAGGGTTTATGAACAGGCAAAAAAATGTGCTGATCTATCAGGATTGGTAGTTGCTACAGATGATGAGCGCATTTTTAACCATGTGATTGATTTTGGCGGCCTTGCCGAAATGACATCTCCCGACCATCAAAGCGGCACCGACCGCTGCGCCGAAGTGGCAAAGAAACATCCGCAATACGACGTTATCATCAATATACAGGGCGACGAGCCATATATAGATCCCGCGCAGATCGCGCTGTTAGCCGCCTGTTTTAAAAACGCCGATACCCAAATTGCCACACTGGTAAAAAAAGTGCTGACCGAACAGGAGCTTTTTAACCCGCATTCGCCGAAGGTGGTTATCAATAAACTTTCAGAAGCGGTTTATTTTTCACGCTCGCCGCTGCCGCATATCCGCGGGCAGGAACAGCAAAACTGGCTGAACTACTATATTTATTTTAAACACATAGGTATTTACGGCTACCGTGCCGAAATATTAAAGCAGATCACCAAGTTGCCGGTATCATCGCTCGAAAAAGCCGAAAGCCTGGAGCAGTTGCGTTGGATAGAAAACGGTTATAGGATAAAAGTTGCCGAAACTGAAGTAGAGACATTTGCTGTGGATACGCCGGGAGATTTGATTAATTTGAAAATGCGATGATTTGAAAATTTGAAGATGATAAACTTTATTACAACGAAAACCTCTAAAATTTTAGTCCTGATTTTTTTCTGTTCAGTCGCGCCTTTAAATAAAATTTTTGCGCAGAAAACAGGTTATGTTATCACCAAAGCAAATGACACCATTTTTTGCCAGCTAAAGGCGGAATTTTTAAGCGGGGTGCTCAGATACAGGGCTACAAAACGAGACACGTTCGTAAAAATCAATAGTAAGGATATAACCCAAGTTTTTTTTGCAAATGACTCAGCATTCTATGTGTTCAGAAAACTACCCGAAAATGTTCACAGGTTTGGGCGAAGCGCCTGGCTTCAACTGCTTGAAAAAGGCAGAATCAATTTGTACGTACAACAGGTAAAGGGAGGGACTGACGGGCGAACCTGTCCGCTCTGGTACGCAAGCAAGGGTAACGATTCGTTGAGATTGATCAAAATTGGAAGTTTTCTTCTTACTGGTCTCATTATCAGTGTCGACCAGACACGTAAAGAACGTGAAAATGCTTTTATGGATTTAATTTCAGATTTTCCGGACTTGCTAAAAAAATTTAAAAAACAGGATTACTCCTTTAATAACATAGAGGAATGTATCGCGACATATAATACTAATTATTTGCATCAGTAACGCGCTAAACAACTTGAAGCTGTGACATGTAGCATTAGGGACAATCAAAAACACTGTGGTTCTTTGTGACATACTTTGATAGCGAATAAACAGAATAATGATGCTTAACCTTCAGGCGAAATCTTCATGTTGCACAACTGTGGGTCGCTCTTAAACCGCAGCAAACTTAACTCTCCACAACCTTCCGCAGCTTTTCAAAGGTGCTTTGCCAGCCGGGAATATAATCATGGGCCGATGCCGTACCAATGCCGGCTTGTTCAAAATGCATCAGGGTATGCTCGCCCTGTTCCTCAAAATCAACCGTTACCGTTGAAGTTACACCCGGTTCGCTCACCCAGTTCCAGCTGAACGTTAGCTTTTGTGGTTTTATGACCGTTTGATAGGTACCGAAACAAGTATGCTGCGCACCGTCGCTGTTGCTAAAGGTAATTCTGTAATTTTTTCCTGCTTTCACGTCAAGTTCTGCCGATATTCCTTTTCCGAGCGGATCGGAGCCAAACCATTGCAATATAAGCGCGGGATCGGTCCAGACCTGCCATAGCTTTGTTACCGGCGCATTAAAACGGACATCAATAATAACGGTATCGTTTTCCATGATTAAGACGCGTTAAGTGAATCAAGTCTAAGATATTTCCCCCGATCAAGGGATAATTAACCGTTTGAATTGAAGGAAAATAAATACTCTTTGATAAAGTTAACTATAAACATTTATTAGAATTCATACAAATTATTAACGACAGTCGACCCGAAACATCTTGAGGCAACTGGGGTATCTCAATCTATTTCCCGAAGGGCCATCGGCTCGAATTATTTTGTAACGACGGGTTTTAACCCGTCGAAGATGTACACAGCGATCACAAGTGCCGTTGGCACGACCCATGTTGTCAGCAATTTTTCACTTATATGGGTCGAACTTACAGTTCTCATTACTGTTTTTGCATTATCAACGGATTAAAATCCGTTGTTACAAGATCCATCGAGACTACGCCTCTTGCTTGTTCTGATTGCTGGCTGCTGTCAAAATCCAAAACGTTTTCAACAATTGTAAGTTATTCCATCCAACCCCAAAAATTTTCTTATTTTTGTATCCCGTACACAAACAAAAATCATGACCAAATATATATTTGTTACGGGCGGCGTTACCTCGTCGTTAGGAAAGGGTATTATTTCAGCCTCGCTGGCCAAATTGCTCCAGGCGCGCGGTTACAGGGTAACTATCCAAAAATTCGATCCCTACATCAATATCGATCCCGGTACGCTGAACCCCTATGAGCATGGCGAATGTTATGTTACCGAAGATGGCGCTGAAACCGACCTTGACCTTGGCCATTACGAGCGCTTTTTAAATACCCCAACCTCAAAAGCAAATAATATTACTACCGGCCGCATTTACCAGAACGTGATCAACCGCGAACGGCAGGGCGATTTTTTGGGTAAAACCGTACAGGTGGTGCCGCATATTACTGATGAGATTAAACGAAACATCCGCATCCTGGGCGAAAGCGGCGATTACGATATCGTAATAACCGAGCTGGGCGGCACCGTGGGCGACATTGAATCATTGCCTTATATAGAGGCGGTGAGGCAGTTCAGGTGGGAAGTCGGCTCGGGCAATTCATTGGTGATCCATTTAACGCTTATTCCTTTTTTAGCCGCTGCCGGCGAATTGAAAACCAAGCCCACCCAGCACTCGGTAAAAATGCTGCTTGAATACGGTATACAGCCGGATGTATTGGTTTGCCGCACCGAGCACCATCTTAACCTCGACATCCGCAAAAAAATAGCCTTGTTTTGCAACGTAAACGTTAGCGCGGTTGTTGAATCGATCGATGCCTCCACCATTTATGATGTGCCGCTGCTGATGCTGAAGGAGCAGCTGGATAAAACAGTGTTAGCCAAATTAAAATTGCCGCATAAAAGCGAGCCTGACCTTGAAAGCTGGAAAGACTTTTTGGGCCGTTTAAAAAACCCGACGTCCGAAGTAAGGATTGGCCTTGTGGGAAAATATGTTGAGCTCCCCGACGCTTATAAATCCATCAGCGAATCATTTATCCATGCAGGGTCAAAAAATGAATGCAGGGTGAAGGTTGAGTATATACCCTCGGAACAATTAACTCCCGAAAATGCCATCGAACGCTTAAAGGGCCTGCACGGCGTACTGGTTGCTCCCGGATTTGGCGAGCGCGGCTTTGAAGGGAAAATTGCTGCGATCAAATACGTAAGAGAGAATAATATTCCATTTTTCGGCATTTGCCTCGGCATGCAATGCGCTGTTGTCGAATTCGGCCGGAATGTATTAGGGCTGAAAGACGCCAGCAGTACCGAAATGAATGCCGGCACGCCACACCCGGTTATCGATATGATGGAAGAGCAGAAACAAGTTGTTAATAAAGGCGGCACCATGCGCCTTGGCGCCTATGCCTGCGAGCTAAAAAAGGGCAGTAAAGCCTTCCATTACTATGGTAAACAGCGGATAAATGAGCGTCACCGGCACCGCTTCGAATTTAACAACCGTTACCTAAAAGATTACGAAAGCGCCGGCTTAACCCCTTCGGGCATCAACCCCGAAAACAACCTGGTGGAGATAGTAGAGCTTAAAAATCATCCTTTTTTTATCGGGTCGCAATTTCATCCCGAATTAAAATCAACAGTTGCTAATCCGCACCCACTTTTTATTAACTTTGTCGCCGCTTCGCTGGCATATGCCCGTAAGCAATAGATATTTCTTCGACCAATAGTAATGGATAAAAATACATTCACGGGATTATTCCTGATCATGGTTATCATGGCTGCTTCGTTTTATTTTATGAGGCCCAGCGATGCCGACTTAAAAAAAGAGAAGTTAAAGGCCCATGCCGATTCCATAAAAAGAGGCGATATAGCCAAAGCGGCCGTGGCAGCCAATACCGCAAAATTTACCGACAGCGCAAAGGCCCAGGCCAAAAAACCTGCTGATTCCGCGATCTTAAAAAGCCCGTTTGGGGCAGCTACCATAGGGACTGAAAAGTTCATCACGCTTGAAAATAAAGACATCCGGGTAAAGCTATCCACCCTGGGCGGCAAGGTTTATTCGGTGGAGCTAAAAGACTATAAAACTGCTAATAAAAAACCGCTCATTCTTTTTGACGGAGAAAAAAATCATTTTGGGTTAACCTTCACCGCCGGCAATAACACCATTAATACTGATAAGCTGTATTTTACGCCAAGCGCCGGCGGCCTGCAGCTCGCCGGAAAGGATTCAAGCTCGGTTACCATGCGCCTGAGCTATAGCGCAACGCAGTATATCGATTATGTGTATTCGTTAAAGGGCACCGGTTATAAGCTTGGTTTTACCGTAAGATCAACCGGGCTCGACCAGGTTGCCAATACCAGCAGCATTAACCTCGATTGGACTGCAAGCATGCGCAAGCAGGAAAAAGACATGGACCAGGAGCGCCGGTATTCAACAGTTTACTTCATGAATACCGACAACGACGTTGATTACCTGAACGAGAATAAGGACGATCAGAAAGACATCAGCGATAAAAAAATACAATGGATATCCTTCCAGGCGCATTTCTTTTCGGGCGTGTTGATCGCTAAAGACGGTTTTACAAAATCAAGCCTGGCGGTGACCACCGATGTAACAGACACCGCCGATGTTAAACAAATGAAGGCCGGCCTGGTGGTGGCGCGAAACAGCGACGGCAGCTACCCGATGGAGTTTTACTTCGGGCCGGTTAGGTATAACCTGCTGAAGACACAGGGATATCACCTGGAAAAACAGGTTTACATGGGTTGGGGTTTCCTGGCTTATATTAACCGCTTTTCGGTTTTGCCCGTATTTAACTTCCTCAACCAGTTCACAACAAACTATGGTTTAATCATACTGGCCTTAACCCTTATCCTTAAACTGGTGCTGTCGCCCTTAACTTACAAGTCGTACTTATCGATGGCTAAGATGCGCGTATTAAAGCCGGAGATGGACGAAATTAAGGGAAAGGTCGGCGATGATAATCCCACCTTATTACAGCAGGAATATCTGAAGCTTTACAAAAAGGCAGGCGTAAACCCGCTCGGCGGTTGTTTGCCGCTGCTAATACAGATGCCTATCGTATTTGCCTTCTTCCGCTTTTTCCCGAGCTTGTTTGAATTGCGGGGTCAGGGTTTTTTATGGATGCACGATCTTTCTACATACGATGCAATTATTTCATTTCCGAACACATGGCCTCTCGGCAACCACCTGAGCTTGATGTGCGTGCTGATGACCATATCGACGCTGATCTACACTTACTTTAATAACCAGATCTCGGGCGCCAGCGGCCAGATGAAATACATCGGCTACATAACCCCGGTAATATTCTTAGGGGCCTTGAACAGCTATCCTTCAGGATTGAACTATTATTACTTCCTGGCCAACATGATGACCTTTTTACAGCAATACATTATCCGTTTAATGGTTGATGATAAAAAGATACATGCCCAGATACAGGAAAACAAAAAGAAACCCGACGTAAAAAAGAAACAAAGCGGTTTCCAGGCCCGCATGGAAGAAATGATGCGGCAGAAACAGCAGTTGCCGCCTACCGGGAAAAAGAAGTAGGAAGAAGTCCGAAAGTCGGGAAGGTCAGTAAAGTCCGAAAGTAAAGCCTGTTGAATTATAGCCAACGGGCTTTACTTTTTACGCCGCAATTTTCTTTAGTTCGTCAGCTTCTATAATTTCGCACGAAAAAACTTTCGGACTTTCCTTACTTTCCGGCTACTTCATCAAGCATTTTCCCTCCTTCATGTAAAATATTTAGCTGCTGTGGGGTTTATCTATTTCTTCGTACCATAATTCAACGGGGTTTCAAAAACAAAAATTATGGAAAACGAGAAAAATGACAATTTTATCCATAGCGATAACAACCACGACGGCATCGATCGCCGCGGGTTCCTGGAATGCATGGCCTGGGCCGGAACCGGCGTACTTTTTATGATGACGGGAGGTGTACTAAAATCTTACGGCATGAGCCAGATGATTGACAGGACGACCGGCGGCATCAAAAAAGGGTTGATCCTTCCAAAATCCGATTTCAGCTTTGTGCAGATCAGCGACAGCCACATAGGCTTCAATAAGGCGGCCAATCCTGATGTTACCGGCACCCTGCAGGCTACAATAGCCAAGATCAATGCTATGCCCGATGCGCCTAAATTCATCCTGCACACAGGCGACCTTTCGCACCTCGCGCAAGCAGATCAGTTTGATACCCTCGACCAATCAATGAAAAGTGTAAATAAGCAGGTATTTTATGTGCCGGGTGAGCATGATTTAACCGACAATGGTAAATTATACCTTGAGCGTTACGGCAAGGGCACAAAAGGCAGCGGCTGGTACAGCTTCGACTCAAACGGCGTGCACTTTATCGGCCTGGTAAATGCCCTGGTGCAGGTTGATGGCGGTATGGGGACCCTCGGCGGGGAGCAGTTAAAGTGGCTTGCCGACGACTTGCGCGGGCTTTCAAACAGTACCCCTATTGTAGTATTTGCGCATATCCCGCTGTGGGCGGTTTACCCGCAATGGGGCTGGGGAACAAAAGACAGCGAACAGGCGCTAATGCTTTTAAGGCGTTTTGGCTCGGTATCGGTTCTAAACGGGCACATCCACCAAACTATCCGGAAAGTTGAAGGCAATATTACTTTCCATACTGCAATGTCGACCGCATTTCCTCAGCCGGCCCCGGGCAGTGCGCCCTCGCCGGGCCCGATGAAGGTACCGGCTGAAAAGCTAAAAAGCGTACTGGGTTTAACCGATGTTAACTACCAGGAACATAACCACACATTAGCCGTTACTGATAGCCCGTTAATGGGAGCGTGAGGAAGGTAGTCTTGAGTCTTAAGTCGAAAGTCCTTAGTAAAAAAACAAAGCTGACCTTCGACCTAAGGCTTTTGACTTATGACTAAAAAAACATTCATGAAAAAAACCTTTTTATTTTTATTAGCCGCCTTGATTTCAGGCAGCGCTTTAGCCCAGTATAAACCGTCGGACCAGGGCTCCTCGCTCAACTTTACCATTAAAAACTTTGGTATTGAAGCTACCGGCAAATTTAGCGGCTTGCAGGGGCTTATAACTTTTGATCCGGTAAACCCGGCTGCAGGCAATTTCGATGTAAGCATCGATGCCGCATCGGTAAATACCGATAATAGCTTAAGGGACAGTCACCTGCGCGGTGAGTCGTACTTCGATGTTAAAAACTACCCGAGGATACATTTTGTGTCGACCAAGGTTACTGCCGGTAAAAATGGCTCCTATGTTATAACCGGAAAGCTGACCATTAAAAAGCAAACAAAGGTAATATCATTCCCTTTTTCGGCAACGGCAGCCGGCGATGGTTTCGTGTTTAAAGGCTCATTTAACATAAACAGGAAAGATTTTGATGTTGGCGGCACCAGTACCATCTCGGATAACCTGGAAGTAGCATTAAACATTTTAGCTAAAAAAGTTAGTCCCTGAGCCAAAAAACATGTCATTTCGATCCGCCAGTTTGCGGAGAGAAAACTTATCAACCTTGCATAGTCCGCCACGTGCATCACATAAGTTTTCTCCTCGTTCCTCGTCGAAATGACATTTTCTGTATAAGAGACACGAAATATTGCGTCTCAATAAAAAAAAAATACTTATGAAAATCAATCGCAAATTCTCAACCATACTATTGCTTACCGCCACCGTCTTGATTATGGCAAGCGCAACAATTTCAAGGTCGACAGACCCGCCCTTGTATGTAAACCTGAAGGTCCTTCCAAAAGACATCAGCTCAAAAGATATGCAAAAAATAATGGTGGATGACTTTGAGGATGCCCTGGGCGTATCGTGCAATTTTTGTCATGCGGCCGACAAAACCACCGGTCTGCTTGATTATGCCAGCGATGCCAAACCCGAAAAGGAAATTGCCCGCCAGATGATGCGCACAACCATCGGGATCAATAAAAAGTTTTTTAAAGTAAAACACCCTATTATCGGAACCGATGCGCTAACTGTTACCTGTAATACCTGCCATAATGGGGTTGCCTTCCCGGATGGGCATTGAGGTATTGAGTCATTGGGTCATTAGGTCATTAATCAATATCCACAATGACTCAATGACATAATGACTTAATGACGTTATCTGCGAATCATTCTATCCTTCAAAATTTCATTCAGCACCTTTTCACGCAAGTTTTGGCTGATGGTGATCTTGGCGGTGCCGGTATTGATCATATTGCCGTCAATGCTTTTTATTTTGCTGCGGTTTACTATAAACGATTTATGAACCTTGATGAAAAGGCTGGCCGGCAATTGCTCCTCTAAACTTTTAAGCGTTATATACACAATCATTTTACGATTTGAGGTATATAATATCACATAATTCATCATCGATTCGGCGTAAACCAAATCGTTGTAAAAAACCTTTTCTATTTGGTTATCACATTTGATAAAAAAATGATCGTCGTTATTTTGGTCAGGGTTTGCCAGTTTTTTTTTGGTCTCCCGTAACTCCCTGGCTTTATTGCAGGCCTTTAAAAATCGCTCGAAAGGTATGGGCTTTACCAGGTAGTCAAGCACATCCAGGTCAAATGCTTCCACCGCATACTCGGCATACGCGGTCGTCATGATAACGCTTGCGGTGTTTTTCGAACTTTTCAGGAAATTGATGCCGTTTATCACCGGCATATTTATATCCAGGAAAATCAGGTCGATGGTATTGCCGGCAAGCAATGTTATTGCCTTTGCGGGATTTTCGGCCTGCCCCGCTAATTCTAAATAATCAATATCCTCAATAAATTCTTCTATTAATTTACGGGCAATGGGTTCATCATCAATAATTATACACTTTAATTTCATGCAAGTTCTAATTTCAGCGTTGCTTCATAAAAATCAACCTCCTGTTTAAAGGCAATTTCATATTTATCCGGATATAACAATTCGAGCCTTCTTTTCAGATTTACTATGCCAATACCGCCCGGGTTCAAAATAGCTTTTAAGGCCTGCCGGTGCTCGGTTGTATTACTTACCCTGAAAGTAAAATGATGGTCAATTACCGTCAGATCAATATCGATTCTATTGTCCCTGTCGGTAAAGCTGCTAACAAATTTGAATGCGTTTTCAAGCAGCACTACCAGCAATAACGGCGCAATTTTATACGGAGCGCCGGCCGCGTCTATCTGAACATTTACAACCAGGTCTTCCTGCTTCCGTATTTGCTGAAACGAAATATAGTTCCTGATGTACTCAATCTCTTTTTCCAGGCTGATGCTGTCTTCACTGCAATCATACAACTGGTAGCGCAGCAATCCCGAAAATTTTAAAAGGATATTGCGGGCAGTTTGATTTTGTTTATCAATGTGCCCGTAGATGGTATTTAACGAGTTAAACAGCGCGTGAGGATTGATCTGGGCTTTTAAAAAATCAAGTTCGTGCTTAACACGTTCCTTTTCTAAAAGCGCCATTTGCTGCTGGTTATAAATACGGTCGGCCAGCATTTTGCCCATTACAATCAATTCCACCCAGATGAAGATATTTAGTAATGACGTAAGGTACAGGTTGCCAAAAGGAATTGGGGTACGTACATCAAACACATGCAGGTTCATCTGAACTGACAAAAGCGTACGGAGCAATGCCGAAAAAGCAATGAGCGCCGCCGAATAAAGCCCAAACCACCCATACTGCCTGCTTTTAAAAAACCGGGGCAGCAGGTAGTAAACAATCACATAATAATCGGCGGTGATGAAAAGCAGGTAGCAAAACTCAACTGTAATAGACCGGGTGAGCGAAAAGGAATAATTACGGAAAACAAAAACCCACAGCAAATAAATGCACAGCCAAAACAGGCAGTGGTATAACGGCTTACTCTTCACAACGCGTTTGATATGCCCAAATATATCCATTAGCGGTATGATTTCCGCTTATTTTACACCATGCACCTAAAATGCTTGATGAAATACGGCTATTTCACCGGGCAACAAGCAAACGTTTTAGCTTAAGCGCCTATTCTACTTTCAGCGACACAGTCTTCGTATCCCCGAAAACTACCTTTGCGGCTGGATTTGAGGGCTCAGTATCCCATAAACATTCCCGCACGGTCAGCATTTGGGTCACCGGGTCGAGCGAGATAAGTTGAAAAGATAATTTGGTTTCGTCTTTCGAAGAGTATTTGCCTTTCATCGGCGAATCCACCCGAAAAGTATTCAACGCAACGTCACTATCAGGGCCCTTATAAACATAAAACTCGTTCCAGTTGCTGTTGCCATGAAAATAGGCCTTGATGTTGGGGTGCTTTTTTAAAAACGTCACCCAGCCGCGCTGTTCGATATCGGTGGTGCCATCATCGCCTGCGGCCGTGGCGCCCTCTTTATAATGTTCGGCTACCAGGTTTTCAAACTTGCTTTGCGCATTTATATCAAATGGCGCCAAGGGATTAGTAAAATGTTTAGCCTCGGAGGTGGGCTGATCGTGGCAGAGCACGATCACGGGGATTTTAGCGCCGACTGTGTCAAGGTCCTTTTGCATCCATATACGCTCGGCGGAATCGGGCCACAGCGTAATAAACATAAAGTGAATACCGTGAATATTGAGGGAGTAATTGATCTTATCGGTGGCGTAGTTATAATCGTCATTGGTTTTCGGCTTCGTCGGATGAAGCATCAGGTTGTATATGTGCACCATGGAACTGGGGTCGGTCTTAGGGTTCATGGGTTTGTAAAAACCAACTGCGTTGGAAATATCATGGTTGCCGGGGGCCAGCAAAAGCGTCGCGGGCGTGCCGTCGCGGCCGGTCAAGGTGACGCTTTGGATGTAATCTGTAGTGAATTGACCCCAACTGGCCGCCGCGCTTTGGTACGGCACCTCCATCCTATTGGCAATATCGCCAGTTTGTATAAAATAATCCACCGCGCCAACCGTTTGCCCTGCATTGACGCCACCGTCAGAGGGCAACATGAGGCCGGGTAGGGTGTTGATCTGCCTGATCATCGCCGCGTTAACAAAATGGGCGTTTACGTTGGTGTCTCCCCGGAATTTTTTCCGGGTAATGGCATAATGGGCATCGGAGGTGAATACCATCTGAACCACCTGGCTATTGCGCGACTGGCAAAGCGCCGTTACCGGTGTTCCCAAAAATGTCACCATCGCCAGGAAGAAACAGACTATAAGCGCGGATTTTTTACAACTGGGTTTTTGCATGTTTTTCGCTTTAGGGTGTCTTTATTTTTTGTAAAACGAAATAGCGGACACGCGTCCCGGATAATCTTTTATTTCCGTATCGGTATAATAGCCCGAATCGTCAGCTGCAAAACAAATTCCTTCGCCCTTAGGCTCATTATTGGCGTATGGGGCAACTTCCGGCGCAGTGATCAACCCCTGCGAGATAGTGGTCCCGGCAGGTAGCTGCCAGTACCAGATCAGCTGGTTGCTGCGCATTAGTATCTCTCTTCCGTCGGACGAAATATCGCCGCCGGTAGCGTGATCAAAATAAATTTGTACCACAGGGCTCATTGTGGTTGCCGAGGAGATGCTCTGCGGGTACCGCGCCGCATATATTTTGGAAACATTGCTTTGCTTGCTGGCGATATAGATATCGTTTGTTGCCGGGTCGACCATCAGCGTCTCCGCATTGCAGGGTCCATCGGGATATTTCAGTTCAATTACGTCCACCTGCGAAATACTGATGTTTACCGGCAGGCTGGCGCCAGTTAAATCCGGTTCGGGGAACCGATACACATACACGGAAGGAAAGATCGACTTGTTATCGCCGATGTCGCCCACATAAACGTAATTAACCCCTTTTATGGGACCTGGACCGACGGCGATATCCTCCCAATCGCGGTTGGATTGATTTGTTAGAGTGATCGTTCCGATATTATCACCGGCCGCATTGGTAAGATAAACCTGGTTAAGGTTACCGCTGTCGTTATGAACATAGAGCGCACCGGGGTTAAGCCGGCTTGCCGCTATACCTGAAAGCTCAAGCAAATCCTGGCGTTGCAACTTGTTTACTGCTGGTACGGGATTGAACAGTTTGGTAGTATCAAGCCCCGACGGGTTATAAGATGGCTTAATAAACTGAATGACCGGCGGCGGATTATTGCTGCTTGTATCAGTTTTTTGGTTAACCGGGCTGCCTGATTTTTTACAGGCAGTGAAGGCCATCAAACAAAAAGTTAAAAGGACGAGCCCGGCGTAATCTCGACTCCGCGCTTGCCTCCCGACCTGACGCAAAAAAATGCGTATATCTTTCATGGATAAAAATTAAAAAATAGCGATGGGGCTTAATCCATCGCTATGCTATAAGGATAAGGGAAATTTCTTAGTGCTGGTTACCGCTGCCGTCTGTTTGATAGCAGCCCATATCTTTACCGGGAGGGGTTATGCCACTCGAGCCAAAGTTGGGATCAATTGGTATTCCGGCAGTAATCGCGCTGAATGCAGTTGTTGTTCCGACGCCTATTGCAGGAGACCCGCTTTGTAAATGGAAGTTAAACCCGTCAACCGAGCATTGAGTGACCCATGCGCCACTGGCTTCGGGAAGGGGGAAGTTAACAAACATTGGATTGTTTTTCCCAACCAGGGAAGAACCATCATAGACATCGCCAAATTGATAGCCCGCGCCAAGGAACGAAGCCATGTTTGGAATACCAGTTGGCACGGCGTGAGTTACTACTGGCTGCGCAACGCTTGTTGGCACAAACTGGCCGGTGATGGCTGCATTATCACCATAAAAAAAGTTATAACCATAAGCTGTCTTCTTAATGATATCGCTTGTGTTTTCGGTAGTATCAGCCAGGTAAACTTTAGCACCGCCGGGGCCGCCTGCAATACGGACAGCAAAGGCGCAGTTAACGATCAGGTTATTATAAACCAAAGCCCTTGAGTTATTTTCGATCTCAACCGAACCGCTCCTTGCGCCAAAAACACCGTCGTTGCGGAAGCCGTCATTGATATAAGTATTGTTGTACATCGTAAATTGGCATTCCCCCGCTGTTGTACCGTCGCTTGCGGTTTTAGTACCATTTGTGGCGCCGCCGATGATCAGGTTGTAAGCCATGTTACCAACGGAACTGCCCTTTGCGTTAAAGCCGTCCCCGCCGTTGCTGCCGCATTTTTCCATCGTATTACGCATGATGTTATAGTAACCGCCGTAAAAACGGGTAGCATCATCGGGCGAGCCGTACATCCATGAATCTTCCATGATGAAAACGCCATTTGGGTTTTCGAAATAGAGAATAAACTGGGCGCCAGTTTTAAGGCCGGTTGCATTGGTAAAAGGAAGCGCTTTCAAAGCGGCGCCCCCAAAATCAAGGTGTGTCCACTTAATCACAACCAGTTTTGAGGAGTTGCTGCAGTAAATGCCGCCCCATCCGCCAACATAAGCCGAATCGGAACCCAATACCGATGCCCCCGTAGTTTTGTGCCTGCGCGGATCGGTAACCGTAATAGGAGCGTCTTTGGTGCCAAGGAAAACTATATCGCCGTTTACGATAAAGTTTGCGCCATTGGTCATATTGATGGTGACTCCCTTTTGCACCAACAACGTGTCTCCCGCATTGATCGTGATATCTCCTCCAACGGTATAGGTTTTGTTAGCAAGCATAGTGCCCTTATAGCTGCCTGCGGCCAGGGTACCTGAATTGCTGATAGGTTTTCCAACCTGTATCTGGGGCTGCGATACCACAACATTGTCCTTCTTCTTGCTGCAGGCAGCAAGCGCTAAAAGCGACATTCCTAACATTACAATTTTTAGCTTTTTCATAATAATAAATGAATAATGATGAATTGATTTTATTTGTTATACTTAATTTTTAATCAAAATTGAACCGGCAGCCTATATTGTACCTTGCGTAAAACTGGTCGTATTCAACGGTCGTATAGTTCGGGCTTTCCTGGTACGGGTATTTTAAAATACCGGTATAGTTATATGTGTTATTTTGTTTGATGAACAGCTCGTATGGCGTATTCAGGATGTTGTTTACCTTTATAAAAAGAGTAAAATGTTTGCCTAAAGTTTTTTGCGCCGACAGGTCGAGGTCGACTGTCGCTTTTTGCCAGGTATCGAGGCCGTAGTATTGCGACACTGCCTGAATCTCCTCGCCGGTGTACGATAAGGCAAGTTGAGCGTCGATCCCGTTCCGGGTATTTTTGTACAACAGCGACAGGTTGCCAATATTCGGCGCCTGGCCCTGGAGCGGACGGGTTTGATCGCGGTAAGTGGGCGCGGTTTGGTTGAGTACGTCAATGCGTTTAACTGATGTGATCTGCGAATTGGTGTAAGTGTAATTCGCCTCAATGCCAGCATCGCCAAAAAATTTTCTTGCCGATACCTCGAAACCATAGTTATGTGCATTCCCCAGGTTAACCGGCTCCTCAACCAGGCTTTCGCCCTGCCCATTGGTAAATTGCCGCTCAATGGGGTTGATCAGGTATTTATAGAATGCCCCTGCGAGGAACTCGTCGAACACACCGGGGAAGAACTCATACCGTAAGTCGTAATTATTAATTGTTGTGTGTTGCAAATATGGATTGCCCTGCATGAGGTAGGTTTCCTGGGTCACATCCGGGTATGGAATGAGATCGGCATAGGCGGGCCTTAAGATCGATTGATAATAGGAGGCGCGTACGGCCTGGTTAGCTGTTAGCTGGTACCTGACGTTAATACTTGGTAAATAATCTGTGTAATTTATCGTTGCGGTTTTGCCCGGAAAAGTAGTGGGCAGGGAAGAATAATAATACTGGTAGGTATTTTCGCCCCGCAACCCGAAAACCACGTTAAGTTTGCTGCTCACGTCATAGTCCGCCATGCCGTAAACACCCTGAACGTTTTCCAGAAAAGTATAAACGCCGCCGTCGCTATAGGCAGAGCCACGCGCGTTATCAGGTGAGGAACTAAACGTAAATACTGCCGCGGGGATTGAAGTGTACAACTCCTGCCCGTCGGTATTGCCGGCATCGACGCCGTGGGGCAAATCGTAGCTATCTAAAAAATTATCGCGGGTTTTATGCCTGAACATTGCGCCCGCCGAAAGCTCAGCGCGCCGGCCCAGTATCTTTAAATCGTAATGCAGGTTTAGATATCCGGAAACGTCCTTATCCGTGTTGTGCGTCCAAACCCGCGACTCATCGCCCACATATACCGGGCCGTCAATCACCTTAGGTGTCACGAAGGTCGAGCTGCCTGGCGACCCGGGAGTGGGTTCATTTTTTCCGCCATCGGCCTTAACGGTATCAGGACTGGTTCTGTAACCGGTTTTAAACTCTGCAATATCCGGTTGTTTGTGGGTGGCCTCCGAATTTGCAAAGGTCCAATCCAGGTTAAAGTTTTTGGTTATCTTATGTTTACCTTTCAGCGTAGCATTATAAATGCTTTGCAAATCACTCCTGGTTTCGGTAAGGTTGTCAATTTCATTGGTATAATGGTAACCCTGGTAAGAATAGCCCCCATAAACCAGGTCCTGGGTTTGTCTTACCCGGTATTCATCCAATTGCAGGTAAGTGCCGAACAACTCTATGGTGTTGTTTTCGTTGATTTTATAATCAACGGCAGCCATTGCCCCTATACGACTCAACAGCGACGAATACTGCCGGTTTAACGCATCCTGGAAGTTGGTTTCTACATTCTGCGAATTAGCTTCGGGAGCCGGCCCGACGGTATGTGTTTGCACCACCTGGAAAGTATTGTTACCTACATATTCGTTGCGATAAGTGCCGGCGAATACCACGCCTAACTTTTGGCGGAGAAAACGGTCGCCTATAGTAAGGTTAACATCCGTATTGGGAGGAGGGGCGCCGTTTTTGGTTACCAGGTTTTGATATGGGAAATCGCTGATAGAAGCATCGGCCAGCGGCGGAAGCAGCTCGCCGGGAGCTTTTGCCTGCACTGTGGAGGTACTAAAGCTGCTGAACCCTCTGTCAAAAAATAATTGACTGTACCCCGTACCGAAATAACCGTCAACCCTGAGCCTGTCAGGCGCCGATTTCATCACCATGTTGATGACGCCGCCAGAGGCGTCGCCCTCCAAATTGGGTGTAAGTGTTTTAAAAATCTCGATTTTTTCAACCAGATCGGCAGGGAATAAGTCCAGGGGAACATACCGGTTCTTGTCGTCGGGGCTGGGGATTTTGATCCCGTTGATCAGAGTAGTGTTATATTGTTTGTCCATACCCCTGATAATGGCATGCTGCGCATCGCCGCTGTTGCCACGATCAACCGAAATACCGGGAACCCTGCTTAATACGTTCGAGACCAACACGTCGGGAGAAATAGCGATGGAATGCGCGGAGACAACGTTTATCGTTTTATCCGAGTTAATTTCATCACTGCGTGCCGACCGATCGCTTTCCTTGCTGGTATGTTCAACGACTGCAACCTCCGACAACGAAGTGGAATAATCCACCATAGCTATGTTGAACATAGTTGTTTTACCGGCAACAGCTTTAATTTCATATTCTTTAGTAGTTATATAGCCTATGTAACTTGCGCTCAGCTTATAAGTCCCGGCAGGTATATTTTTAAACTCGTAAAAGCCATCAAGCTTTACTACAGTATTGAATTGAATATTAGTTCGCTCGATATGAACGGTAGCGCCGGTAAGCGTTTCCCCGGTTTTTGCATCGGTAACATTGCCCCTTATATTTTGCGCGTGTAAAACCGGGCCAAAACAAAAAAGCAAGGCACCACTTATTGACAATCTGCTTAGAATCTGTAAAAATGATCTCATTTATGATATTTATTCGGTTGATCTATAAATAGGCTCTCATTTCCCGTTACACCGGGAAATACGCAGAATTGCCTGCAAGAAACCTTAATTTACTTCTACCCGGGAAATCGTTCCCGCGGGATAATTTCTCATGTGCGTTGTGAATGTTCTTTCGCACAGATGACATGAGAACCAAAAAAAGCGATGCGACATTTTCAATTTTCCTAACGCTGAGAACGCAAGGAATAACTGAGTAGTGAAGGAGCAACGAGGTACTCAGTAATGCAAAAAAATATTTCATCAAACTATAATTTCCGCAAAGAAAATTGTTTGATTTTAAAATATTATTGAATCCGGGGCCAAAACAGATTTGTTAACGCAATGATTTTATTTAGGAAATATTTGGCGGAAAATCCAGAAAAAATCCAAATTCATATAACGTTGCGTTAAAAAATAACTAATAAAAACTTCACGGTTTTCAATTGCCTTTTTATTTCTAATTACATATATTTTGGCCCTTATAAGCTCTTAAGCAGGCTTTGGATTTACGCGCGCTTTTCAATTTTTATAACCACCAACTTAGAAGCAGGGGTATTGCTTTTTTCAGCGACGCGGCCTATCGGCACCAAGACATTGGCCTCGGGGTAATAGGCGGCTATGTTGCGCTCGGGGATGTTATATGGCACCACGGCAAATAACCGGGCTGCACGTTCAATGCCGCCATCATAATTAAACAGGTCCACTTTTTCGCCAGCTTTAAAGCCGGCCTTTAGCATGTCGTTTTCGTTCATAAAAATAACCCTGCGTTCGTTATGAACTCCCCGGTAGCGGTCCTCCAAACCATAAATAGTAGTATTAAACTGGTCGTGGCTTCGAATCGTCGTCATCATGTACTCATCATCGGCAAGTTTGTGTTCAGGCAGCCTGGTAATTGAAAATATAGCCTTGCTGCCGTGCTTTTCTGTTTGGAATTTACCATTGCGCGGGCCGTTTGGCAAATAAAACCCGCCGGGCTGTCGCACTTTCCGGTTATAGTCCTCAAATCCCGGCACTACCTTGCCGATCACGTCGCGCACTGCATCATAACTGCCGGCATACTTATCCCAGTCGACGACCGAGCGTTCGCCAAGTGTTGCTTTTGCCAGCTTGCATACTATTTGCGTTTCATTTAACAGCAGGTTTGAAACGGGCTCTAAAACGCCTTTCGACATTTGTACCACACCCATCGAGTTTTCACAGCTGATGAACTGGTCTTCGCCGTTTACAACGTCTTTGTCGCTGCGGGCCAGCGTCGGCAAAATAAGCGACTCCTCGCCATGCACCAGGTGACCGCGGTTAAGCTTTGTAGACACATTTACGGTAAGCTTCATCTTGCGCAAAGCCTCTGCGGTATAATTCGTATCAGGCGTCGACGAAAGGAAATTTCCCCCCATCGCAAAAAACACTTTTAATTTACCCTCGTGCATGGCTTTTATGGAATCAACCACGTCGTAGCCATGTTCGCGCGGCGGTTCAAAACCAAAAACGTCTTTCAGTTTATCCAATTGCTTTTTATCAGGCTTGTCAAAGATCAGCATGGTGCGGTTGCCCTGTACATTGCTATGACCGCGCACAGGGCATAGTCCTGCCCCGGTTTTACCAATGCTCCCTTTTAACAAAACCAGGTTTGCAATCTCTTTTATCGTATCAACGCCATTAACATGTTGCGTAATGCCCATGGCCCAGCAAATGATAATTTTGCTTTTGTGCTGCAGCATTTCCGCCGCCTCCCGTATTTGCGATAGCGGCACTCCCGCAGCCATAGCAAGCTCATCGAGACTGTAATCGCCGAGGTGTTTTATAAATTCTTTAAAACAAACCGTATTTTCCTTGATAAAGGCTGTATCAAAAACCTTTCCCGGGTTTTCTTTTTCAGCTTCGTAAAGCAATTTTTCGATTGCTTTCAGCAAAGCCACATCTCCGTTTATTTTTACCTGCAGGTACAGATCAGCCAGCTGTGTACTAAAGCCCAATAGCCCTTTTACCGTTTGGGGGTCTTTAAAGGCCATCAAGCCGGCCTCTTTAAGCGGGTTTATCGCTATGATCTTTGCCCCGTTTCTTTTTGCCTTCTCAAGGGCGGTAAGCATGCGCGGGTGGTTGGTGCCCGGATTTTGGCCCATAATGATGATCACATCCGTATCATAAAAATCATTCAGCGTTACCGTCCCCTTGCCAATGCCAATAACCTCCTTTAACGCTGTGCCTGATGATTCGTGGCACATATTTGAGCAATCGGGCATATTATTGGTGCCGTATTCGCGCACAAACAGCTGGTATACAAACGAAGCTTCGTTACTGGTGCGGCCGGAGGTATAAAAAACGGCCTCATCGGGCGATGCTAAGCTATTCAGATGGCCTGCTATTTTTTTGAAAGCATCGTCCCAACTGATAGCCTGGTAATGGGTACCACCTTTTGGCAGGTAAACCGGCTGGGCTATCCTTCCCTTTTTGCCGATCTCCATGTCCGTTAATTTTGCCAGGTCGGCGACTGAGTTTTGAGCAAAAAATTCAGGTGTTAGTTTTTTGGTAGTGGCCTCTTCGGCCAATGCTTTTGCGCCGTTCTCACAATATTCGGCAATCGGCGAACGGTCGTCATCCGGGTCGGGCCAGGCGCAGCTGGGGCAGTCAAAGCCATCCTTTTTGTTCATGCGGAACAGGGCCTTTAGTCCCCTGAAAACACCGTCTTCTTCAAATACATCTTTCCCGGCTTCGTACACCGCGGGGATACCTGCTGCCCATTTTTTTTGTTCAGTTATTTTTAAACCCCGCAATTTCTTAGGGTTTTCGGCGGCCGGTTGTTCTGTTTTGTTACTCATCATTCTCTTATTCTTGTTACAAAAAACAGAGGCTGAACTGCTTAAATTCTTATCGTCCAAGCAGGACACACCCCTGCCCCTCTCAAGAGGGGAACCTTACGCGCAACCCCTTTTAACGCCTGGGTCTGTGCGATTCCCCTCTTGAGAGGGGCGGAGGGGTGTGTTTGCGAATCATACCTGGCATTGTCGGACCTTTTCTTCAATCCCCCTCTTCATAAGACCCTGTCGCCAGCGGATTTGGGTAATTGTCGCTCTGGTCTTCCCTAACATTATCCAAACAGGTAAAATCTTTTTCTACCAGCAGGTGCAGCCCGTTTACATAGTTTTCAAAACCTACCTTGCCGGTATTTTGCAGCTCGGTTGCCATGCTTTCGGGCATGAACAGGGTGATGGTATCATCTTGATAAACGGACGATAATTGTTTTTCACCCGTTAGCCGTATGGCATAAGTCAGCGAAGCCTCTCCAAAATTCACCTTGTCTTCCAGGTAGTCCGTTTCGGCTAATTGTTTTACATCCGACCGTGTAAGCCTGTATCTTAATTCCTTGTTTTTAATCCGTATTTTCATGTACCGGTAATAGTATGCGGCGGGCCGCACAGTAAATATTAAAACGCCGGTTCCGCAAAAAACCTGCGAGGGTGATGTTAAATTCTTCAGCCAGCTCAACCGCCAGGCTCGATGGCGCACCCACCGCCGCAATGATATTTATACCCGCCATGGCAGCCTTCTGCACCAGCTCAAAACTGGCCCGGCCGCTCAGCAATAATACACATTCATCCAGCGGCAGCCAGCTGTTGTTAAATGCCGCCCCGATCAGTTTATCCAGGGCATTATGGCGGCCAACATCTTCTCTTAATAACAGCAAATCGCCGTTTTTGTTGAACAAAGCTGATGCGTGCAGCCCGCCGGTGTCGGCAAAAACCTGCTGTTGTTTCCGCAAAATACCGGGAAGCCTGTAAAGTAATTCCGCAGTTACAGTAAGCTGATCGTCCTTTTTCCCGCCAAAGGGGTCAACGGTCCGTATCGCATCAATGGAGCCTTTGCCGCAAACGCCGCAGCTGGAGGTGGCGTAAAAATTGCGTTCGGCATTGCGCAGGTTTGGGATAACGCCTTCGGGCAGTTGAACTTGTATTACATTTTCTTTATTCTCCGCGCAGGCGATAAAACAATGCTCAATTGTAGTAATTTCCCCGCTGTTTTTAAGAATCCCCTCAGTAAATAAAAACCCGGCTGCCAGCTCAGCATCGTGACCGGGCGTACGCATGGTAACCGAAACATTTTGCACCCGGCGGTCTTCGCGCGGACCGTATTCCAGCCTGATCTCCAGGGGCTCTTCAATGGCGAGGGCGTCGGGCACGTCCTCGGTTCTGTCATCGCTTACTTTTACAACCGGTATCCTTTTGATTGAGCTTTGGGACATGTTCAAATATACAATTTTAGCTAAGAGATGTTTGGGGTGGAGATGTGAGATTTGAGATTTGAGACGGTAATTGCGCATGGTGGCCACGATAGCTATTGTCCGTTAGCGTTCATTTCGCGCATGATAGGATTTCGGACTGCCTGATAATAAGCGTGTTACAAAACGGACATCCCAAAATTACCGTCCCTGATATATAAACCACTGGTAATCAATAGCGTTCACGGTCACTTCACAACAGCACCAAGTGAAATGTTCATGAAAATGCTGATAACCAGGTGTTTCATAAATTTCAATTTTAACTTTTTGATCGTACCTGAGAAAAGTTTATTTGTCGAATACCGACCGCTTTCAAATTCTTTTTCTTGTAACGGCAATGGATTGTTCCGGCAATTCCAGGCGGCCTTCTAAACAATAATCTTATTTTTCAGTTACGCTTTAAAGTAATTTGATATAATTTTGAGCTGATGAAGATAAAGGTACTTGCGTTTGGTATTTCGAAGGATATTTTTGGCGGCCCATCCGTTTGCCTGGAGCTGGCAAACGATGCTACCGTTTATAATTTGCAATACATGCTCGAGCGCCAATACCCAGCCCTTCAGCAATTGGCATCGTATATGATAGCCGTTAATAACGAATATGCCCTGCCAGGGGATACTATACACGAACGGGACGAGATCGCGATTATTCCGCCGGTGAGCGGGGGGTGATGGATGAAAAATCCATCATCTGTGTCCGTCCAGAAATCTGCGAAGAAATGTTAAATTGCAAAACAATTGTCTGTGAGGACACAGACGACGGAAAACAAGGTAAATTTCTCATTGTCCACCCAAATCCAAATATCACCCAACCCATTAAACATCCAATCATGCATTGATTGGATACAATCTCCCGAATCCGGCGGGATCGATGTGTTTATTGGCACGGTGCGTAACGCCACGAAAGGCAAAACGGTTATCAGGTTGGAATTTGAGGCTTATGAACCTATGGCCCTGGCCGAGATGGAGAAAATAGTAAAACAGGCCTTTGAAAAATGGCCGGTACAAAAGGCGCTTATCTATCACCGTGTCGGGGTATTGCAGGTTGGCGAGGTGCCGGTAATAATCGCCGTATCGGCAGCCCACCGCACCGCCGCCTTTGATGCCTGCCGGTATATCATCGATACCCTTAAACAAACAGTACCTATCTGGAAAAAAGAAATATTTGAGGATGGCGAAGTATGGGTAGCGGCGCATCCGTGATTTGAGATTTGAGATTTGAGATTGGAGACCAGAGATTAGTTGTGTTGAAATGTTGTAATGTTGTAATGTTGAAAGGTTGGAAAGTTGCACCAATCTTTCTTTGGGATTTTGCGCCACCGCTAAAGCTAAAGGCGGCACGCGGCCTGACTTTACTGACTTTCGGACTAAACTAACCTCCAATCTCCAATCTCTAACCGCTAATCGCCATCCACTCCTTCAATCCCCCCGCCAGCGAACGTATATTCGCTTCGGGGAACTTCTTTTTGATAACTTTTACGGCCTCGCCGCTGCGTTTGCCGGAGGCGCAATAGAGGACGGTTTTAGCAGCTTTGTCCGCTTTATCAAAATACAAATAAAGCTCATGTATAGGCACATGCCTGCCGCCGATGTTAAATTCTTCGCGCTCCTTTTCCGTCCTAATGTCAATCAATTCAACAGATTTATCCGCCATGGCATCTTTTAGCTCTGAAGCAGAAATGGTTGGGACGAGTACCGTTTCAACCAGGCGGGTGATATGGGTGCCGGTCGTTTCGCCGATCTTTATGATTCGGCTTTGCAGTGTTTGGGCATCAAACATAAGCACCTTCCCGGAAAGAAGTTCGCCGGTTTTGGTGATGTATTTTATTACCTCATTGGCCTGCATACAGCCGATTATGCCTGCCAGGGTGGGGATTACGCCGCCTTCGGCGCAATTGGGTATCTGGGTGGCATCAACTTTTGGGAAAAGGTCGCGGTAATTTGGGCTTTTACGCTCATCCTCGTCTATTACATTCCAAATTGCTACCTGGCCTTCAAACTGGTAAATTGCGCCATAAACCACCGGCATGCCGGCAATTACAGCTGCATCGTTCAACAAATAACGCGTATCAAAATTATCGCTGCCGTCCACCACAATATCATACTGCCTTACAATATCCATTACATTTTGCGACGTAACGCGCATGTCGTGAGCGACCAGCCTGATACCGGGATTTTGCCGCTGCAAACGCTCACAAGCTACAACGGCCTTCTTTTGGCCAATATCGGCTGGCGTATACAATATTTGCCTGTGTAAATTGCTTACCGAAACCGTGTCAAAATCGGCTATGCCTAAAGTCCCTATGCCTGCGGCGGTCAAATATTGCGCAGCAGGGCACCCAAGCCCACCGGCGCCGACGACCAGTACCCGTGCATTTTGCAAAAGGCGCTGGGCGCTTTCCGTAAAACCCGGCAAGGCAATCTGGCAGCTGTATCGTAAAAATTCGGGGTTCATGGGGCCATTGTTGTTTGATGAAACATGTGTTTAACCTTCTCAAGGTCCTCAGGCGTATTCACGTTGGTCAGGTCATTTGCATTCGGGGCATTTAACAAGGTAATATCGCTGTTGATCAAAACCTTTCGCGGACACGAATAGCCCTGCGCCAAAAACGAGAGCAGCACCGGGTAGCTTTTAGGTTCCCAAATAGTGATCAGCGGTTCTGGAAAGTCATCATGAGGGCTCTGATAAGCCGTTGCAACCGACGCGCTATTACGGTTATCTATCAAATACTTCAAAGTGTTTTCATTTAACAAAGGCAGGTCGCAAGCCACAACAAACCAGCCGCTGTCCGGCCTTTCGCGAAAAGCTGATAATATCGCGCCATAAGGCCCGAGGCCAGTAAAGGTATCGGGCAAAGCAGTGTAACCGGCATCAATTTCTTCTTGCTGGTCTGCCCGGCATCCGATAAATACCTCTTTGCAGAAGCGTTTCAGCAAATCGGCCATGTGATAACGTTGTTCTTTTCCGTGCCAGTTTACAGCGCCTTTGTCGAAACCCATGCGCTCGCTTTTGCCGCCGGCAAGCACCAGGCCGTTTACCGGGGGTACCGCCTGCTGCATTTGCTGTTCAAAAAAAGCAACGATCTTTTCTGTTTCATCAAGCCTGTAAAGCGGCAAATCCTGCCAGTTGAGGACCGTTTCTTTTACAAAATCAAAAACTTCAACAGCATCATCAGCCACCAATATCATTTGCACATTGGTAAGCTGTTCAACGCGCTTTTGCAGCGAGGCCCTTTTATTTTCATAAATAATAACCACCTGCGCCTTTGCCTGGTGATGATTGCCGTTGGCAAGCACAAGGTCGGCCCCGGCAAATGTTTCCCTCAACTTAAATGCGTTGAATTCCGATTTATAATTTAGTTGCCTATAATTAACCTGGTCGGTATAATCCAAAACCGCGCCGCTGGCCAACCGGCCGGGCTGCAAGGTAATGTCGTCGCTGTGCGTGGTATCCACGTAAGCACAGTTGTATTTTGGCGATAAAGCGCTGATCACCTTATCGGCCAGCTGCTTGATGATAGTGCAGGGCCCGCCAACAATCGCCCATTCGTTTCTGCCAAAAGCGCCAAACGACGGCCGTGCAAGGTCCGCATGTTTTCTATGTTCTTTTGAAATCACGTTTGCCCCCCGTTTTTGAGATCAGTTTGGTTTCTTTTATCACAATATCGTGGCTCATAGCTTTGCACATGTCGTAAACCGTTAATGCAGCTATCGATGCGCCCACAAGCGCTTCCATTTCCACGCCGGTTTTCGCGGTAATACTGGCCGTACAATCAATAACAACCTCTTGCCGCTCATTTATGTTTATGCTGATATTGCAGTTATCCAAACCCAGCGGATGACAAAGGGGTATCAGGTCGCCGGTTTTTTTTGCCGCCATAATGCCTGCAATGATCGCGGTTTGAAACACCGACCCTTTTTTTGAGTGAAGATCGCCGCCGGCAATATGCTCCAGTACCTCCGCAGGCAGTAAAACTATACTGCGCGCAGTTGCGGTGCGATGTGAAACCTGTTTTTTGGTTACATCAACCATGGCGGGGTTACCTTTATTATCAATATGGGTGATCACAGATTTATACAGATTTTATTTGATTTCACTGATTATTTCACGTTAATATGAGCCTTTTGAAGTTTAAACTTTTCTCTCCAAAATTGATTAACAGGCCAATCTCAATTTCGTATATTTTTAAATAGTTTAATGTCTGATTTAAATGCAAATCATCCAATTCGCACAGTGCTTTTAATTCGACTAAAACTAATCCTTCAACCAGGAAATCAACTCTTCGTGTGCCTATTGCCTCAATAACATCTTTATAAAAAATTGCGACCTCATATTCCCTTTGAAAACTCAACCCTGCCCTGCTTAATTCAATTGCAAGCGCCCTTTGGTATATCGCCTCCTGGAATCCGCATCCTAAAAATGAATGTACCTGCATGGCACACCCAATTATTTTACCGGTTAATTCGGAGTGTTTATATTCCTTCATTGTCCTGATCACCGATTTGCACCAATTTTTTTATTTCACTAAAAAGATGTATAGAGCAATATACTAAAAACAGCAATCGAAACTCTGTGTCATCAAAATAATCATCTTAAAATCTGTGATCCAGAATCTGCGTCAATCACTAAAAATCATTTTAAAATCTGTGATCAAACGGCCACACCTTAAACACCTCTCCCTTTTTAAACTCGTTACGCTCCAACGGCAACTCCATAAACGCATCCGTATCGGCTAAGTTAGCAAAATCACCGGAACCATTGCCTTCAGCCGGGGTTGCCATTAGCTGGCAATGTTCGTTATAATGAAGCTTTACCTGTAAAAAGCATTTTAACGGCTGGTGAAAACTGTACCGGTTGTTTAAAACCGCATACAATTGCGGTTTTGCTTTAAGGCCGAGCGAGGCATATAAAAAAGGCAAAAAATACCGGTGCAGGCACATAAAAGTCGCTACCGGGTTACCAGGGAAGGCAAATACGAAGTTACCGGCATCGTGCCTGCCAAACCAAAAAGGCTTGCCGGGGCGCTGCTGCACCTTGTGGAATAGCTTGTGCATTTTTAACTCTTCCAGGGCCTGCGGTATATGGTCGAATTTGCCCATGGACACGCCGCCGGTGAGTAATAATACATCGTAATTTTCGAGGCACACGGCTAATTGTTTTTTTATAATGACGGGATCATCAGGCAGGTGCATTGCGGCCGCTTCTATGCCGTGCTGTTTTAAAACTGCTTTGACAGTATAGCTATTAGACCGCCTGATCTGGTAAGGAGATGGCGTTTCGGCCACTTCAATTACTTCGTCGCCGGTTGAAACGATCACGACGCGTGGCATCTTTTTTACCCTTACCTCAATTTCGCCAACCGAAGCCAAAAGGCTTATGATTGCCGGCGTAATCAGTTCGCCGGTGCCTGCTACAAGCTCATTTTGCTTTTTATCATTTCCTTTATAGTGAATGTTCTGGCCTCTTTTTATTTGGTTGGTCACCAAAGTTGCCAGCCCGGCCCTCATTTCCAGGTCCTCATACCGGATAATGGTATCGGCTGAGAGCGGCAGCATGGCCCCGGTCATTATTTCAACGCACTGGTGTTGTTCGGTGATGTCTAATGGTTGGTCTCCGGCCGCCTGTGTGCCGATGATCCTGAAAGTACTGATCCCGCCCTGGATGGCGTCAAAATTCACCGCTATCCCATCCATGGTTACCCGGTTAAATGGCGGCAAGTCCCTGTCGGCCCGGATGTCTTCAGCCAGCACCCTGCCCAATGCCAGTTCAAACGGGACAATTTCTGCACCGTAATCTGTTGCCTGTTCAAGTATTATCTTTTCGGCCTCTTCAACGGTTATCATGCTGCATTAACTTTTTATTTTCTTTTATATAGCTAATTCTTTAGTCCATAGTCCATGGTCCATGGTCGATGGCCATAGTACGTTAAAAGGTTTTTCCCCTCGTGGCTATGGACCATCGACTATGGACCATGAACATTTTCCTACCCCCCAATAGTAGCCATCGACTCATGTACGCCCTTGTTTTCATGCCGCAAACGCTCTGCTTCCCAGCCATCTTTTGCCCGGCTATTTATTGTGTTTAACAAAGTATTACTTAAAATCTCCTCGTTGATACCCTGTCGTATAAGGTTTTTAACATTCAATACCCCGTCATCATACAAGCAAGTTTTTAATTCGCCCACGGGCGTGATCCGAATCCGGTTACATGTGCCGCAAAAGGTGCGCGAATAAGCGGCTATTATGCCTATGCTTCCCCTGTGGCCCGGTATTTGATAATTATACGAAGTGGAAAACTCCGGGTCTGTGACTTTTGCTATTCCCGGGTATTTAGCCCTGATCTCTTCCAAAATACGCACATAGTCCCATTGCAGCCCGCCGTAAATATGTCCGTCGCCATTAAATGGCATTTCCTCAATAAAGCGCACGCTTACAGGCATATCTTTGGTCATTTCAACCAGCGGGATAATATCCTGTATATTTTTGCCATCCATCACCACCGCATTGATCTTTACTTCCATACCATGCTTCAGCAGCTCGTCCAGCGTTTTCATCACCGGCAAAAACTCGTCCCTGCCCGTTATGGAAAAAAACCTGCCTGCATCCAAAGTATCAAGACTAAGGTTTACTGATTGTACACCTAACTCTTTTAACGCAGACACATACGGCGCCGTTAAAACTCCATTGGTAGTTATAGTAAGTTCTTTTAAGCCGGCTATTTTCGAAAGCGCGGTTAAAAACTGCATGATATCTTTGCGCACGAAAGGTTCGCCGCCGGTTATGCGTATCTTTTCGATACCCATTTTTACCAGCAGGGCGGATATTTGAAGCATTTCCTCGTAAGTCATCAGTTCCCTGCGCGAAAGCCATTGAAGCCCTTCTTCGGGCATGCAATAAAAGCAGCGCAGGTTACACCTGTCGGTTACCGCAAGGCGCAGGTAATTAATTTTTCGTCCGTGATTATCTAAAAGCAATGGCAAATGTTTTATAGATCAAAGTTACGGCAAAGTATTAAGTCTTAAGCCAGTAGTCTAAAGTCTTAAGTAAAAATACCGCGACTTGAGACTACGGACTTAAGACTTTTGACTTAAAACCCGCCGCCGGTGTAAAAATAACCAATACAAATTAGTACAGTGTTGTTTAAATGTACTTTTTGTATTATTTCGACAGTTTTGGACATTTCATGCCATAACGATGCCACAGGTACACGCTTGACGTCGATATGCGTCGAAAACTCGTTTCGGGGAAAGGGAATAAGTAAAATGCGGGTGTAGTTGCTGTTTGACCGCGCCAGGGGTGTGACCTTGCGCCCAATGATAGCCGGCGTTAGCGCAGACAATCAAATAAGCATAAACCTTCACCAGGCCTTCGGCTTCGCAGAGGTTGCTCATTTTAAAGAAGTGGGTTATAAATTTGGCCGCTGGCTCGACCTTAAATTTTTTGAATTACTGCTAAACAGTACAAAAAATACTATTTAGCAGTTTTCTTAAGATGTTTCCTGATGTATTTGTTATACAGATATTCGGCATAACCTACGCTGATATAATCGGGGAATTTCCAGTTAGGATAATAAGTTCTTTTCAAATATTTCAAATAACTGAAAAACAGCACTCCCAGGAATAATAAGGCTGCCATGCACAGTAGAATTTCTACAAAAATGATTAAAACGTTCATGCTTTTTGAATTTATTTGTTGCTTTTGAGGTTTTTACGGCAACGGGGCAGGGTTTGTTACGTATTTGCACAGTTTATTTTTGTAAAATATACTTTTTGACAAACGCCCGCATCCACAATTGATCTTTGCTGGTAGCGATAGTTATTGGTGCGCAACGCGGAGAAAGTGGAAACGACCGGTAAATCAATAGTTCGGTGGGTGAAATAACATTCGTGCGCCGAATAACATCGTTGACATTGCGAATAAGCCCGTTGGTGTGATATTTTTGCAATTGCGATCAGGTTGTTTTACATTTAGTCAAATCCTGATCCATTATGAACCTGCCTTATCTTAAAAGCTTTAAATTTTACTTAATTATATGCTTTATATTTTTATGCACGGCTTTAATAGTTTACAGCTGTAAAAAAGAAAAATCCTCAAACAAAACGCCGATGGTGACAGACAGCCAGATGATAAGCCTCGCCAGGCAATGGTATGATGCTAAATACCCGGCGGTAAACAACGGCAAGCTCACCGCGCACAGTACAGGAACGGGTACGCAGGACTGGACAAAAGCGTTCAGTCCCTATTGGGCCAAGGCAAATACTTTTGTCATCGACAGCCTGGCCTTTATCGAGCTTCCTGCCCTTAAGAAAGGCGATATGGCCATGTCGCTAAGATCAGGGATAGACCCGAAATCTTTTAATTTCAGCAAATCAGGCAGCCTTACCTCGTTAATTATTGTAAACAAAAAGGGTACATTCTATCTTTATGCGATGACGATACTGGCTGACAGCGCTTATTTAAAAGGGGATTATAATAAAGTAAAACGCAATACCTACCGGAACAGGGACGGGGATTTTACCGGCGAAGTATTTTACAACCGTATGGACGGCTCATTGGTTAACGGGTGGAAATATACGAACGGGCTAGTAACAGGCGCTATCTCACCGGCCGCGGCCGGCAGTGCGCCGGGCCAGGTTACGCAAAGCATCGGTAAAAAGCATGTTGACGTATTCCAGGAAACGGATTGCACCACCACTACGACTACAACTTACTGGGAAAGCTGTGATTATTATGTAGACGACGAATTTTACGAATACCCTTTTAATTGCTCCTACTATACTACCGCTAGCTCCGTTACTACCTGCACTACCACAACCAACGGCGGAAGCCCATCCGCGCCGCCGCCATGCACGCCGCCTACCGGAACCCCCGACCCAACAGGCATTTCGGTTCAAAATACTAAAACGATAATTGATGTGGCTACGACAACCTATAGCAGCCTTACAGGCGGTATTGTTGATGCAACGAACAACGTGGGAACCACGCAATGTCCTCCAATAATCCCTCCAACGGATACTGCAAAAAAAATAGACCCGTGTAAGCTAAAAAAGCACCTCGATTCCCTGGCGGCGAATGCCACCGTTGCAAATGCGAATATTTTGATACGCAACAAAATCGGCACGCAGCACGAATATGCAGTCGATATAAACCTCGCGGCCTTCCCTCCGAACGGCTCTTATAAAATGGGCGCCTTAATCACTGATTTTAACCTGACAAGCGTTTCCTCAAATTTTACATGGAACAGCACCAATGGCTACACTATAGATATTTCACATGATCATCCGCAGGGTAACGGTCCCTCTCCAAATGATGTGTTTCGTTTGTATGTGAATTCAAACAATACGGATCTTGATAATGCGGGGCCCTCGGCCCTAAGTTATTATGAGAATAATGCCGCGATAACGACAATTACTACATCGACCACTTACGTTATTACAGGCGTTGATTATACAACGCTAGCCGCAAAGTATCACCAGTATAAAGCCGATACTGCTGCTTTTAATAATAATTTCCGGGACTTAACAGCCACATATAACGGAGATTGGGGTGAAGCACTTTTGGCGATATTTGGAAATTCTATAAATTTATTTGAATCCTATTATAATAAACCAAGTTTTAATCTTTTTCAAGTTATCAACGGTAAGTTTACTCAAGTCAATTGTCCCTGATTAACATTAAATTCTCAAAGATGAAAAATATAACTTTTTTTACAATATGCCTTTTTTTCAGCATTCATGCAATAGGCCAAATACCCAAAAGCGATGTCGTTAGCCTTAGTGTTCCAAATGGCGCCCGGTCATTGACGAAAGAGCAGCTATCAAAAATTGTGCATAACAATTTTAAAAGGTCAGGGGTCCCACTAAACATGGAGAACTATTATCAATTGGACGGCCTGATTATCTCTTTTTGGGATCACGAAGAAAATGTAAGCCCTGAATTTCAAAGAAGTTTGGAGGAAATAAAATCCGGGATGCTGGGGATTCTTAAGCAAAATAATGACACGGTTAATTTCAGTAAAATAATTACAATAAACAGTATCCAATTTTTAGTTTACGAGTATCAAAAAGAGGATGAGGTTTATTTGAGATTCCAAACAGGTTTTAAAAATAATAAAAACTTTGGCGGCATTATTCAATTTAAAAAGCCCGATGAAGCTAAAGCAAACAAGGCTTTGCAAGACCTGCTGCAAAGTATTCGTTTTAAAGATCAGTAAGATGAGCTTTTCGCTGAAAAAGCGCTTTTACACCAGTTATTATTTTGACGCTCCTATTTTATAACAAACCTCCGAGGTGGCGGTTCTGCGGGTGGCGGTATAAACAACGCCCTTCACCAGTTCGTAACCGGTTGTTACGCTTTGTGTTGATCTTTTCAGGATGATGCCTGAGTCATTGTCAACCAGTAATACCCCGTTTGTACGGCTGTTTAAGTTACCGGAAAGGTCGGTGCTTGAATAAGTAATAGTGGTAGTGCGGGCTGTTACTGCATAAACGGTAAAGCGGGTAGTAGTAGTTGCGGTTGAATCGACCCAGGTAATGCCTTTTTTAAGGAATGGGTTTGAGGGAAAATCGAGCGTAAACTCCAGCAGGCTGCCATTTGCCAGGCGCTCGTTTTGTATGCCGGTAAACGACAACAGCGTATCGCTCACGGGCAGGCGTTTCTGAACCGATAAAATTTTACCGCCATCGTCTACCGAAACCGACGCAGGCTTGCCTATCATCTGCAGCAACGCCATTTGGATATAGGAGTTAGGATCGGGCCTTTTATCCGAGTCGAATACTACTTTCTGTCCCAGGGCGCTTATTGAATCGACAATTTTATTAATGGTAATGCTCAACACGGCGTTATTATTTGCGACGTTGTTTACTTTATACGATTTTGTTACCGATGAGTATGTCTTTAAGTTTAGTTTTTGGTCGCCGCGCTGCAGCAGGCAATTCGATTTGATCACAATTTGCCGTTGAAACTCCTCTCCTTTTTTAAATTTGAAATCCCTGTGTATAGATTGAGCCCGGCTTATATTAATACATAATATAATTGCAAGAGGTATTAGCAGGCTTTGTAATCTATATAAAGGTTTCTTCATTTTTACTTGTCTGGTATATTATAGCTGCTGCTTCATTTATGTACGCGTTTTTTAAGGTTTTTTTTCCTCGCACCTGGCGTTACTATTTCCTTAACCGGGTTGGCAGGTATAGTCCTCTCAAAATTTGAATTTGAAGGTATGGGCGGCGCCGGCCATTCATCAAACGGAAAATCCATTCCCGACTTAATTATACCCGGAACAGGCTGTTGTAAGATTCCAGGCATTATCGGAAGCTTTAGCGATATATCCGGCGACTTATCGGGGATAACATCCGGCATTTTCGGGATCTCGGGCATTTCGGGAACCGGCGGCGACGGAATATCCAGGGAAATGTCGTTTACGGCATCCTGGGGGGCTTCGCGCGGAGGATCGATAGCATCCGGGACCACCGGCAGCGGAATATCCGGTGTTTTAAAAGGCAATAACGGAAATTCCGGCTGGTCAGGCACATCCACAATCGGCGACTTGTGTAAAACAGGTGATAAGGCTGCGAGCTTTATATTATTTGCGAGGGTAACATCGAACGCCTGCACATCGGTGGGAGGCAAAAGAATTGTTGCTTTGGTAACGGAGCCTTTTGATATACTGCCCGGGGGTATTGGCGGCGGCACATTCCAATCCGAAAAGTCACCTTTCACCTGGGCAAAAACGTTGCCGGCCCCGGTGAAGGCAATCAGGATAAGTATGTTGATCAATTTCTTCATTAAGACACAATTCTTTTATTTTCTCAAGCAAATATCTAATAACTATGCTTTAAATATTTCAGTTCCCCGGCCTCATCAATGAAAGCGGATACCCAAAAGTAAACACAATATTCGATTTATCAGCCGAATACCGCGTAATGTTGGTATAACCCAAGCCGATAGACAAGGGATTTTTAAATGGACGTATTCCCGCTGATACCCCTAAATTCATGCCCGACCATTCACCAATCAGGTTAACGTGCTGTATAATTTCATAGGAGAGACCCCCGAAAACGGCCGTCCCGTATTTGCCCCTGCCTGCTTTAACGTCATCGGGGCTTTTAAAATAAAACCGCCCGCTGCCGATACCTATAGTATAGGTAAGTTTTGAGCTTCCGTTCGTAGCAGAAGGCAGGGTTTGAACGGCATGACTGAACGCAAAATAAAAAGTCGGGTTAGGAGCGTCTGACTTGCGGCCGGCAAACAACTGCAGCCCCCCTGCCGAAATGCTGCTTCCTGCCGCAACCACCCTGCTAACAATCAGGTTGACTGAAAAATCCTGGAATTTATGCACATCGGCTAAATTTAAACCTGCAGCAAAATTTACATCCCTTACAGGATTGCCTACACAAAAACCTCCCGATGCTATCAGGTCGGTGTTAGTGTGATAAACCTGCGGGTACACCCCTCCTACGCTTCCGAAGATATAAGTACCATAGCCTCCCCAGCCCGAAGGGATCGTTATGGTGTGTATCGCATCGTTAGGGAACAAATGGCCCAGCATGATGTCTGTTTTATCCGCCGCAAGCAGCGAGTCGACTTTATTTGCAATATCTTTCTCAAATGTATCCTGGCAAAATGCCTTCCCTGCAAAAACCAAGCATAATATCATCACAAAAAATCCGGCTATCCTGAAGGTGAATTTGCAATGCATTAGCTATTTATATTAACAGTATTAAATTACAGGAGTATAATATATTCATCCAAATTAAATCTTTTTTTATTGAAAGTATAATTAATCTTTGGTCATCCGGGTTAAAAGGCCGTAAGAGTTGTAAAAGTTGTACTTTCAGCCGGCCCTCGCAAATTTCAATCCCACACATCCCAGCCGGCGGCGACCCTGGCAACATCACCAGCCTTCGTACCTTCCCCAACCGCTTTCCCTGGCCGTTGCATTTCTTACAACCTCAAACAACCTTTGCAACCCGGAATAACCTCTCTCCTAAAACAAAAGTATATCAAAACTATATTGTAAAAAATACCAACCGGTTTGTATTCTGCGGTAAAATTCTGCAAATCCGTTACATTTGCTTTTATGCAAAAGATCCTGATAGCCAACCGCGGCGAAATTGCGTTAAGGGTTATGCGCTCAGCGCGCGAAATGGGTATCAAAACAGTAGCTGTTTATTCTGAGGCCGACCGCGATGCGCTGCACGTCCGCTATGCCGATGAGGCGGTTTATATTGGCGAGGCGCCTTCGAGCAAATCATACCTTGTTGCTGACAAGATCATTGAAGCCTGCCATAAAACCGGCGCCGACGGGATACATCCCGGTTATGGGTTTCTGAGCGAAAACGCTGCTTTTGCAAGACAGGTCAGGGACGCGGGGCTGATATTGATAGGCCCGTCGCCCGAGGCGATGGAGGTGATGGGCAACAAGCTTTCGGCAAAAGCAGCGGCGTTAAAATACAACATCCCCATGGTGCCCGGCACCGATGATGCCATCAAAGATATAAACGAAGCCAAATTACGGGCAATTGAAGTGGGGTTCCCCATATTAATTAAAGCGGCGGCCGGCGGCGGCGGCAAGGGAATGCGCATAGTGGAAAACGCCGCGCATTTTGAAGAACAAATGGCCCTTGCTGTTTCCGAAGCAGTTTCTGCCTTTGGGGATGGTTCAGTTTTTATAGAACGTTATGTATCATCACCACGCCATATAGAGATACAGGTGCTGGGCGATACGCATGGCAATATACTGCACCTTTTTGAGCGCGACTGCTCGGTGCAGCGCCGTCACCAGAAAGTGATAGAGGAAGCGCCGTCATCAGTACTTACACCAGAGATAAGGGAGCAGATGGGCAAATGCGCCATAGATGTGGCGCGTTCCGTTAATTATACCGGCGCAGGCACGGTAGAGTTTATCATGGACGAAGACCTGAACTTTTACTTCCTTGAGATGAACACACGGCTCCAGGTAGAGCATCCGGTAACAGAACTGATAACAGGAATTGATTTGGTAAAAGAACAGATACGGATTGCCCGCGGCGAAGCCATCAACTTTAAACAGGCAGACCTTAAAATAAAGGGCCACGCTATTGAGCTGCGTGTTTATGCCGAAGATCCTGACAATAATTTTTTGCCGGATATAGGTACCTTACAAACTTATATTACCCCGAAGGGTCCTGGTGTACGTGTAGACGACGGCTTTGAACAAGGCATGGAAATACCAATTTATTACGACCCGATGATCGCAAAGCTGGTGACGTACGGCAAAGACCGGCAGGAGGCCATTGAGCGTATGCTGCGCGCCATTGACGAGTACCAGATAACCGGGATTACCACCACCTTGGGTTTTGGCAAATTTGTAATGCAGCATGAGGCATTTATTTCGGGCAAGTTCGATACGCACTTTGTAAGCAAGTATTTTAAACCGGCAGCTGTCCAAAAAGGCGGGGAGGATGAAGCTTTTGCAGCGGCGCTGGTAATGGAGCGTTTATTAAGCAAGCAGCAGCCCCGGATTGAAACCGTCGCAGGCGGCGAAGTTTCAAACTGGGTAAAAAACAGGCGCAGTTAGTCCGGCAAAAACAGCCTCCCGCCGATTTCCCATCGGCCAACGTCGATTTCAATATCCCGGCCTTAGAAAAACTTACCTTGTTAACTATATTTGTTTTAAAGAAAGGAAGTGCCGAAAGATACTCACCATCAAATTTTTAAAACTATGAAAGCCAAAAAATCCTACCTGGTAAAATTACTCGCCCCAGTTTTATCAACAATCGCCTTAGTTTATACTGCAGGAGGGTGTATTGCCCAGCCAACCCCGTCGCGGGCCTTACTCGCGCTTTCAAAAGGCGACCATGTGCTCGTTATCATCGATCCTGTTTCACTAAAGGTTGTCGCGAAGGTACCGGTAGGTTCTGACCCGCACGAGGTAATCGCCTCGGCCGATGGGAAGACAGCCTATGTTACCATTTATGGCGGCGGCAGCCTGCATGAGCTGAATGTAATAGATTTGGTTGGGCAAAAGGCTTTACCTGCCATAGATACGCGGCCCATGATGGGGCCGCATGGGATCACCTTTGTCGACGGCAAGGTTTGGTTTACTGCCGAGGGTACAAAAACCGTGGGCCGGTATGACCCGGCAACAGGCAAGTTCGATTGGGTGATGGGGACAGGCCAGGACAGGACACACATGGTATACGTTACACCCGATGGGAAAAAGGTGTACACCACAAATGTATCGTCGGGGACAGTGAGTATTTTGGTGGATAGCCTGATTAAGCCTAACCCCGGGCCGAACGGCTTCGCTCCGCCGCCGCACATGGACTGGGTGCAAACGCTTATCCCGGTGTCGAAGGGTTCAGAAGGATTTGATGTATCGCCCGATGGCAAAGAATTGTGGACGGCGGCTTCCGACGACGGGACCATTGCGGTCGTCGACCTGGTTGCCAAAAAATTAACCGCTAAAATTGACGCGAAGGCTTTGGGCGCCAACCGCCTTAAATTTACGCCGGACGGCAAGCGTGTGCTCGTTACCAGCCTGAGGACCGGCGACCTGTTTGTTTACGATGCAGCATCGCAAAAGGAAATTAAGCGCATAAATACCGGCCGTGGTGCAGCAGGCATATTGGTAGACGACGATGGTTCGCGCGTCTTTATCGGTTGCACCGCCGATAACTATGTTGCTGTAATAGACCTGAAGACATTAACAGTAACCGGGCATATTGATGTACGCGGTGCGGATGGGCTGGCCTGGGCCGTGCGGCCGCAATAAAACCCACATTTTATCCGGGCAAGGATTTTTTAGCGCGAAATATTTTCATTTTAACCAGTACTATTTGCCCTGCTCATCCGACTACCTATGACAAGATTTTTTTTAACATTCAGGTATAAACTATTCTGATGAATGAAAAACAAATTTTACCTGTTAGTTGCATTTGTTAGTTTGTGTCAGATATTGTCCTGTAAGAAGGACTCGCAGGAGCAGGTACGGGTCATGCAGCAGGCCCACAGCCTGGAAGGCGGCTTAAAGGGTTTCTCCATCAGTGGCGAATTGTTAGCGGCGAACATCGACACCATAACAAATACTGTAACCGCCATCATACCCGATTCCGCAGACCAGCACAAGCTAACGGTAAATGTAAAGGTGGCGGCCGGGGTTACCGCTGCAATCAATAATGCCAGCATCGGTAACAGCTCTGTTGCCGACTTTACTCAACCTGTCGTTCTCACCGTCAGTTCGTCAGACAAGCAGCGCTCAACATCCTTCAAAATTACTATTGAGACGGAAAGTCTGTACATCGGGTTCGACGGGCCGGTGATTGCCGGAAAGAGCTTAAACAAGAGCTATAATTTCTATTTTGACCAAATGGATGGCAGCATATTTCAATCGGTAAACTGCGGGCCTGCGGTTGGTACAATGGCGGTAAAATGGGCCGATGCCGCGTTTACCGGGTCACCGGCTGATGCAAGAGCGGAAATATTGCCCCAGGGTGAGCAGTGGACACTCACAGATATTAAAATATTCATTAAAGAAAAAAATGTTGATGCCGTCTCGATGCCGCTTGGCAATATCGATAGCCTGGTTAAAACAAATATCGATCACAATCAGCCGGTCATTTTTCTTATTGATATTTGGGGCATTCCGTATAATCCAATTTCTTACCAGCATGTGTCGAAATTCTATCAGTCGGGCGACGATGGCCATTTTATATTAGTGAAGGGATACAAACAAACTGGCACTACTTTTTACCTGGAGGTATACGATCCCTTTTCAAACGGGGACCGCTACACGGGTCTCGACTATGGACAGATTAAAGGCCAGGACAGATATTATATCGACAAAGATGTGTACCACGCGGCAGAAGAAATAGAGCCGAATTTCCTGGTCGTGGCGCCAAAAGGCCAAAAAGTTATTGCTTCAATTAAATAGCGGGCAAACGGGGCCGCCGGTTTGAAACAGGAAGCTGCTCCGGGAAACAGTCTGTGGAACCTATTGCCGGTAACTAAAAACGGGGGCAAATCAAATTGGCGCCGCCCATACACGAAACGTTCCTATGGAACGTAAGTTGACTTTCTTTATATTCTACCAACCAGACATGCCGATGGGATGTAAATATGGCTACGGATTCGTCCCATCGGGACGTCTTGTTGGTAGAAAAGATAAAAATTCGGTATTGCGTTCCGTAGGAACGCCTGATACCCGAGCGACAATTTGATTTGCACCCACTAAAAAACTTGTTTATTAAAATATGAATTGTTTAACTTTATAAAATTTATGATGCGTGAGAAATAGGTTATACTTATTTATTCTCTTAATTGGCTTATTCCAGGCTTCATCCTGTAAAAAAGATGCACAACCCTCGCAGCGGCAAGGTCAGAAGCCGCCCGTGCCGACAACTTTAGAGAATGGTTTGGTAAGCTTTTCTATTGACGGAGAGTTACTGGATGCCGCCATCGATACTACCGCCAATACCATAACGGTTGTAATGCCCGATTCGGTAAATTTAAAGAAACTCAGCGCCACGCTTACACTTGGCAAACAAGTGAGCGCAGCGTTAAATACTACCGCGGTAAACAGCACTATCGTTTTTGATTTTACAAGCCCGGTAGTACTTACCGTTACTTCGGCTGATAAAAAGCGTTCGACATCCTTCCAGGTAATTATTCAAACAGAGCTGCAGTATTTCGGTTTAACCGGCAGCATACTTGGGGGGAAAAGCTTAAATAAGAGTTACAGTTTTTATTTCGATCAATTTGACGGGAGTACATTCCAGGCAATAAATTGCGGCCCGACCGTTACTACAATGGCTATAAAGTGGGCAAATCCGGATTTTAATAAAAAACCGGTCGACGCGCGTAATGTGCTCGAATCAAAGGGCGGCTGGTGGTACACCAGCGATATACAGCAATACCTGGATGAAAATGATATCAACTATGCAATTGACTCTTTAAACGAATTAACAACCGTGGTTAAAAACAGCATCGACCATAACCATCTCGTTATTCTTTGCCTTGATATGTACTATGTGCCGCAGGATATGGTGCCCTATCAGCATATTCAAAAATTTTATGAAGCAAACACTACCGGGTGGGGCCATTTTCTGCTCGTAAAGGGATATAAACAAACTGACAATAGTTTTTATCTTGAAATATACGACCCGTATTCAGATAAACAAGCTTATGCTGGCATAGATAACGGCCAGCTTAAAGGCAAAGACCGTTATTATTTAAGCACCGACATTGCAATAGCTACCAATAACTGGTGGCCTTATGCCATTATCGTAGCGCAAAAAGGGGAGAAAGTCTCCGGCCCTGAGCATCCTCGTGATGAAAGAGCGGCAAAGCAAAAACCTATACCTGTGGCCAGCGGAAGGTAATTTATTTTTGATTTTTAGCCAGCAAATCTCTTATCTGCGTTAGCAATTCCTCTTCTTTGGTTGGAACCGGGTCGGGTGCGGGCGCTTCTTCCTCTTTCTTTTTCATGGAGTTAATTACTTTAACGACCATGAAAATACAAAATGCTATTATAAAAAACTGTACGACAGCCGTGATAAAGCTGCCATACCGAATGGCGACCTCTGAAATTTTATGAACAGGATCGGCTGGTGTAATTATATATTTTTTGTCTGCAAAATCAACCTTGCCCAGTAACACACCGATCGGCGGCATAATTATATCCTTTACAAGCGAGGTAACAATACTTCCAAACGCAGCCCCGATCACAACACCTACCGCAAGGTCAACCACGTTGCCCCGCATAACAAATTCTTTAAATTCTTTTGCAATGGCCATTTATAATAATTTTAAGTTTATCAAAATTAACAAATTCTAAATCCGGCAAACAAATTATTTACTTTTTAGCTTTTACATCTTTGGCGCGTCAAATCCTTACATATTTTTAAGTTAGGGATTATTGATGTATTTTTGGTGCTGTCTGATTATGCTGAAACAAAACCTACAACAAAAACTTTTACAGAAACTATCTCCGCAGCAAATACAATTTATCAAATTGCTGCAGGTGCCTACTGTTTCATTAGATACAAGGATCAAGGAAGAACTTGAGGAAAACCCTGCGCTTGAAGATCTGAGCCTTACCAATTTAAACGAACCAGACGAACAATATCCCGACCGCGACCCGGAAGAAGATAATTATAACAGTGATGAGGAGAAGGGCGAAGCTGACGAATTTAACATCGATGATTACCTGCAGGAAGATAATGTAAATGAGTATGGGTCGCGCTATGACCAGAACGGGGATGAAGAAGATGACCGCAAGGAAATACCGATAGCTGTACAAAGTTCGTTTTTTGAAAGCCTGCAGCAACAGCTGGATCTGCTGCCGGTATCAGATAAAGATTTCAGGATAGGGAAGCAAATAATAGGCAGCCTTGATGACGACGGCTACCTGCGCCGCCCGATTACCTCGCTTACCGACGACCTTGCGTTCTCGCAAAATGTTATGGCGAGTGATGAAGAGGTGGAGGATATGCTGAAGGTAATACAGGGCTTTGACCCCCCTGGTGTCGGCGCCCGCAGTTTACAGGAGTGCCTTTTGATACAACTCCGAAAAAAGGACCCTAATGATCCGATCATAAAAAAAGCCATACTGGTGGTGGAACATCACCTGGATGAATTTACCCGTAAACATTACGATAAGCTCGAAAAGTCACTGAACATGAGTTCGGAAGAGTTGCGCGGCGTGGTAAACGAGATATTAAAGCTAAATCCCAAGCCAGGTGATTCCAGTGAAGTGAATACCAAGCAGATGCAGGTGATCCCTGATTTCCATATCAGCAACAATGACGGTTTCCTGATACTTACTTTAAATTCAAAAAATGCGCCCGAGCTTCGAATAAGCCGCTCATACCAGGAGATGTTCGAACATTATGAAAAGGCATCGCAAAAAGATAAAAAGCTAAAGGAGGCTGTGCAATTTGTAAAGCAAAAACTCGATTCGGCAAAATGGTTTATCGACGCCATTAAACAGCGTCAGCAAACGCTTTTGAAAACCATGAATGCCATCATGCAATACCAGTACGACTTTTTTTTAACCGGCGATGATAAAAACCTAAAGCCAATGATCCTTAAAGATATAGCCGACAGGATCAACATGGATATTTCGACGGTATCAAGGGTGGCAAATTCAAAATATGTGCAAACCGAGTTCGGTACATTTTTACTAAAGTCATTTTTCTCCGAAGCCATACAAATGGAAAGCGGCGAAGAAGTATCAAACAAAGAAGTTAAAAAGATCCTCGAAGAGCATATCGGCAATGAAGACAAACAGCACCCCCTTGCTGATGAAAAACTGACTGAAATACTAAAGGACGCCGGTTATAACATCGCCCGCCGCACAGTAGCCAAATACCGCGAGCAAATGAACATCCCCGTAGCACGATTGCGAAAGGAATTGTAGGCCGCGGTTTTTTAGTTCATAGTTCATAGCCGGAGCAGCTACGGATCAGTGCATGAATTAAACCGTAATTTTATCCGGCGCCCAATGGTTTTAATGAGACGTTTCGGTACAGCTACTATGAACCATGAACCAGCAAGAACTAAAACGTATGCTGCGGGCAGGTAACTTTATACCTGTTGTTAAGGAGTAAGCTGATCACAATTTCGTGGGTGCCATTACTTACGGTGTTAAGGGCTGATGTAGTGATATCGTAGGAGTAGCCTACGTTAATAAACGAGCTGATGTTAATACCCGCCAATACACCAAAAGAATCGTCCCGCCTGTACGACCCTCCGATCCAAAATTTATCCTGGAAGGAGAATTTCGCATTAATATCATAAGTTAAAGGCGTAGGTTGTATTACCTTGATTAAAAATGAGGGCAAAAGGGTAATATCATCCGTTAAAAAAAGCTTTACGCCGCCTGTAAAAAAGTATTGGGGTACCGTTTTACTTTGATTATACGCTTTATTGGTACTGAAATAAAGATTTTCTGGCAGCAATTGCTGTACCGATGCGCCAACGTAATAGTTTGAGGCATACAGCCAAATCCCGGTGCTTAGATCGGGTTTCCACTGACTATTGTTGCCATTGCTTATGGCAGGGTCCAATGGGTTTTCAAGCGTGATCATCGACGTATTGAGGTTAATGTGATTAAACCCCGCTGCAACGCCCAGGGCCAGGTTTAAACGCTCCGTCAGGCCGATATGATAAGCATAGGTGGCGTCGATATTGGTTTGGGTAATAGGGCCCGCCTGGTCCGAGACGATCATAAAACCGATGCCATGATGTGGCTCGGCAGCCATATAGTTTTGGGTATAAAGCCTGCTCGATGGGTTTACCCCGCCCTCAGCCGGGAAGGCAGTGGCGTCGCCCTGCAAAAAATTACTTCCCAATGGAGCATCAACGGTTAGGTAACTTGTTACCGGCGCTCCCTGCAGGCCGGTCCACTGGCTGCGGTAACCCGCTTTAACATCGGTATAATTTTCAATACCGGTTACTGCGGGATTCAGCAAAAGGTTATTGAAAACATACTGAGTGTACTGTGGCCTTTGTTGTGCAGATACTGATTGAATTGTCGCGACAAAAACAACAAATAAGTAAAAAATTCTTTTCATTATTTAACAATATTTTGAGAGGCCGGGGTCCGGCGATCAATGGCAAGCATAAATATCTTAACCGGTTGTACAGCTAACCGGTGATAGCTTAAACTTATCGCTGATCTTTAACCCCTGTCCGTGATCTCTATCATCCTGATGTTAGGTTATTACTAGCAAATGCCCATTGGTAATACCATCAAACTATGTCTCTCGCCCTGTCAAAACCAATAATCAATTGACGAATATACATTTTCTCCATATCTGTTGTATACCTCACTGTTACAATTTGCATAAAAGTAAGGGGATTTAATCCCACCGTCACTAATTTGCCCACGGTTGTTACATGCAAATATATCAGGCCTAATGTCGAAGCAACAACTGTACCAACGCCGGTTGAGGGGATAAAAGTATAATTGGCGTTATAATACAACGATGAAATTAACCTGCTAACGGCCCGGCCTTTCGTAGTCTTTCTTCGTTTAAAGCCCTGAACTCATTTATCAATCAACGGATGATCGCGACAAATCCCGAGAACAATTTGCTGCCATTTTTAAGGTCGACGATATAATAATAGGTGCCTGTTGGTAAGGCGCTTCCCTTATACCTTCCGTCCCAGGGCGTTCCGTAGCCGACAGACGAATATACATTTTCGCCATACCTGTTGAATATCTGGACCATACAGTTCGCATATCCGTCCAGGTTTTTTATATCCCATGTGTCATTTATGCCATCGCCGTTAGGGGTAAAAGTATTAGGGATAACGATATCGCCGGGCGCAACGACGGGCCCCGCCGGGTTTACAGTAATCGTGAAAGTAATGGGTATGCCGCTGCAACCGTTAAGTTCGGCCAGAAAATTACCAAACGAAATTGCATTATATCCTACATATACCGTAGCTTCAACCTGGTTGCCCGCCGTGTTGATCACCGACACAGTTCCCCTAACCGTTTCCCCGGAGTTGGCAACGCTTTTCCCAAAATCATTTGCAACGTACACGTGGCTGCCATCGGAGCTTACTGAAATACCTATCGGGTAGGTATCTACCGGTATCGTTGCTATTACCTTATCCGTTCCGGTATTGATGACCGACATAGTGCCGGGTTCAAGGACGCCCGACGTTTGATCTCCCGAATTTGTTTCATACAGCCGGCTGCCATCGGGGCTGATGCATAATCCATATGGGCCGATATCCACGGGTATCGTAGCACTTACCTTGTTTGTCGCAGTATTAATTACGGATATGTTGTTCGAGAATGTATTGGCTACATATACCAGCTTGCCATCGGGGCTGACTGCTACACCGTTGGAATCCTGGCCCACCTCAATAGTAGCTATTACGGTGTCAGTGGACGTGTTTACCACATAAAAATCGCTGTTGACGCCTGAATTAGCGCCGCCATAACTATTGGTAACGTATAGCCGGCTGCCATCGGGGCTTATCGCTAACTGGTTAGGATATTCGCCAATTTCTATGTTTTTCGTAACTGTGTTGGTCGCGGCATCAATCACCGAAACATTGATGCTGTTACTCACATACACCTTGCTGCCATCGGGGCTTACACACAAGCCCCATGGGTTGGGGCCTACCGCTATGACAGCAATCACCTTATTAGTTGCCACACTGATCACGGAGACGCTATTTGACAGGTTATTGGAAATATAAACGCGGCTGCCATCAGGGCTCGCTGCTACACATTCAGGTTGTAATCCAACAGGTATCGTTGTAACCACCTGGTTTGTTGCAGTATTAATCACCGAAACTGTGTTGGCGCTTGCATTTGGTATATATGCAAACCGGCCCGGTTTATTTGGCAGGGGTGTAACTGTGATTGTTGCCGTAATGGGACCAAGGGTGTTATTTACTGCCTTAAAGGGGGAAATATTTCCGCTGCCGCCTGCGGCCAATCCAATCGAGGGGGTATCATTTGTCCACGTGTAACTATTGCCTGTGCCTGTAAAATTTACCGCCTTCGTAATGCCGCCGCTGTTTACAGTTTGATCTGCAATAGGGTTTATAGACGGAACAGGGCTTATATTGGCTGCCACGTCTACATACTGGTTTATCGCGCCCGCTGACGAGAGCGTTACCTTATCTGAAATATTTCCTCTTACGGCCGTTGCCGCCGCCCGCACATACACAACTGTGCTGCTTGCGGTACCACCGGTTGGCGTTAATGTTAAATTAGCGCTGTAACCGCTGTCTGCATTCAGCGATACCTCGAAACCGGCGGGCGCTGTAACCATAACATTATCGGTCAGATTGGCGCCCGAAACAGTAAACTGCTGGATATTCGGACTTTGGGATGCAGTCCCTTCACAGGCAGAAATACTTCCTTTTACGGTGTCGGCAATGATCGTGGGCGGCAGTGTTTTGGGAAGTACCTCAATTGTAAATGTAATTGGAGTGGTGCCACAACCATTGCCGGCAGCAACAAAATTACCCAGGGCACTGGGATATACGCCCACAGGTACAGTCGCTATCACGGTGTTATTTGCTGTATTTATTACCGATACCGTATTATCGTAGTTGTTGGCGATATATGCCCTGCCGCCATCAGGGCTGAAAGAAATACCTGCCGGGCCAATGCCAACGCCAAAGGTAGCTGTTACTAAATTGTTCGAGGTATTGATTACCGACACTGTGCCGGGAGGTGGTGCCCCTACAGCGCCGGTCCCTGAATTCCCTACATATAAACGGCTGCCATCGGGGCTTAATGCAATCCCAAAGGGGCCTTCGCCAACATTGATCAGGGTTATTATATTGGTTGAAACATCGATAGCCGAAACATTATTGGATGCCTGGTTAGCGACATATACATGGCTGCCGTCGCGACTTACACAAATGCCATAGGGATTGCCGCCTGCCGGAATGGTGGCGATTACCAGGTCGGTAGCGGTATTAATGACAGATACGTTTCCGCCATACACATTGGTTACATAAACCCGGCTGCCATCGGAGCTTACACATACCCCGGTCGGTTCAATACCAACCGGTATTGTCGCCATCACGGCATAGGTTAATGCATTGATTACCGACAGGTTATCGGTGTATGTATTTGTCACATATATCGCCGTCCCGTCAGGGCTTACTGCCACGCCATAAGCCGAGGGGATATTTGTAATGGTAGCCTCAACCGTATTAGTAATGGTGCTGATAACCGAGATTGTATTGGAGTGACTATTTGCCACATAAACCCTGCCGCCGTCGGGGCTTACCGCCACACCAATGGGCTTTGACCCAACCGGTATTATAGCTATCAGCGCATGGGTTGCCGTGTCAATAACCGAGACAGTATCGTCGTTTTCATTGGTTATATAAACAAACCCCGTTTGCACAGGGGTGGCTGTAATAGTAGCGGTAATAGGAGTGGTTCCCTTATTTATTGCGATAAATGACGGTATATTTCCACTGCCGCTTGCGGCCAAACCTATGCCCGGCGTATCGTTAACCCACTTGTACACACAACCCGTACCGGGAAAATTAATTGGGGCTGTCGGGGAGCCGTTGTCAATGGTTTGACTGCTTTGTGCGGCCGCGCTATATGGTAAGGAGAAAAGAATTATTACTTTAATGGCAAAAAGCAGAAATCTTCTCATCTTTCAGGTTTGATACAAATTACGTTTAAAATTTCAAAAACGTAACAACGCCTCGTGTTATTGGCGAAACTTTTTGTTAACGGTTAAATATTTGAAGCAGCCCCTTTCAGGGTTTCTGGCCGGCCATAATTCCAGATCGCTACCTGATAATTGCTACAAATCCGGCCAGCGCCTTAGTGTCGTTGTTAAGATTAATAATGTAATAATAGGTGCCTGTCGGCAGGGCTGCCCCTTTATAGGTCCCGTTCCAGGGTACACCGTAGCCAATTGACGAATATACGGTTTCTCCATACCTGTTGTAAACCATCACCGTGCACGAAGGGTAGCTATCGAGGTTCTTAACGTTCCAGGTATCATTGATCCCATCTCCGTTGGGCGTAAAGGCATTTGGAATGGTAACCGGCCCGGGCGGCCGGATAATAGTCAGAACGCCGGGAAGCGATGTAATTGTGTAATTTGGCGAGGCCGCTCCGCTTACTGTAATAGGATATTGGCCAACCGGCGATGTTGCGACCGCTGTTGTGGCGAACACCGGTTGGGCTGTCAGTTGCGCAGAGCCATCGCCGTTCACGAAGCCAATATAGGTAGCCGTAAAAACCGGGTTAGGGTCTCCGTAGGTTTTGGTTTTATCATCCGCTACTATAGCCAGGCTGGCAGGCGTTACCGTGCTAAGTGGTATTAATTTATTAACAGTTGGGGCGCCTGTACTGGTTAGCTTAATATTGTCGGAATAATTGCCAACAGATGTTGACGACGCCAGCCTTATGTAAACTGAAGTGGCTGGAATGGTACCTGCCGACCCAACGGTAACCGTGCTTGTAAAGGTTACGCCATCGATGCTTACCTCGAAACCAGCCGGCGGGGTAACTAAAATCCCGGCGCTCATGTTCGTACCGGATACCGTCAAAATTGTCGATGCCGAGGGCGTACCATAAACGGTAGTCAGGGGCGATAGCTCGCCTGAAGCCGAAATGGCCGGTTGTAATTCGGGGTTAACCGTGATCGTAAAAGTAACAGGGATGCCGTTACAACCTGTGCCCCCGGTGACAAAACTGCCAAGCGAGCGGGGGTTCGATCCCACCGGAATGGTTGATAGCACAGTATTGGTGGCTGTGCTGATCACGGTTGCGTTGTTCGAATCATAATTTGCGACAAATATGCGGCTGCCATCCGGCCCGATAGATATGCCGGCCGGGCTCGCGCCCACCGGAATGGTTGCTATTACTTTATTTGTGGAGGTATTGATCACCGAAACAGTTTTTGAAAATTGGTTGGTCACATATGCCAGGCTGCCGTCCGGGCTAAGTACAATACCCGCCGGATTGGAACCGACCGGGATGGTCGCCGTCACCGTATTGGTTGCGGTGTTGATCACTATCACATTATCAGCGCCCGATATTACTACGTATGCCTTGCTGCCATCGGGGCTTATTGATATGCCATAAGGGCTTTGGCCTACCGGGATAACAGTTTTTACCAGGTTCGACGCGGCATCGATCACCGAAATGGAATTTGAGCTGTTTACAACGTATACAAGGCTGCCATCCGGCTTCACTGCGGCGCAAACAGGGTAACCACCTACGTCGACCGTAGCTATTATAGCGTTGGTGACCGTATTGATCACCACCACATTGTTCGAGTTCAAATTTACCACGTACAGCCTTTTGCCGTCAGGGCTTACCGTCACCGTAGTGGGGCCAAAATCGGGAATCGGTATTGTCGATAATAATGTATTTGTAACCGTACTGATCATTGATACACTGTTCGATCCCTGGTTTGCAACATATAACCGTTTGCCGTCAGGGCTTAGCGACGATCCGGTAGGCGTTTGGCCTACTGTAATGAGGGATTCAACCAGGTTAGTTGCAGTGTTGATTACTGATACATTATTTGACGTTGAATTTGCTATGTAAGCGTAGCCCAACGATTCGGGGGTAACGGTGATATGAGCGGTAATGGCAGTTGTTCCCGGGTTCCTGGCGGTGAACGATGCAATATCCCCCTTTCCTGATAAGGCCAAACCGATGCCTGGCGTATCATTAACCCACGCGAAAGTGTTGGCGGTGCCTGTAAAATTAATGGCTGCCGTCATATCACCGCTATTCACACTTAGCGGTAAGACATCGTTCACCGTTGGCAGGGCGCTCACGGTGCCCGTTACCACTACATTTTGGCTCCCTGCGCCCGCTGAAGTTAATGATATGCTGCTGGATAAACCTCCGGTCGGTGCAGCCGCCGCCGACCGCACGTATACCGCCGTACTGCTCACCGTGCCTCCCGATGGTGTGATCGTCAGGCTGCCGCCATAACCGCTGTTCGCGCTAAGCGATATTTCAAAACCGGGCGGGGCCGAAACGGTAATATCAGCTGTTAAAGCGCTGCCCGATACGGTAAATTGTTCAATATTGGGGCTTGCCGACGCTGTGCCTTCACATGCAGAAATATTGCCGCTTAACGGCCCTGTGATAATGGCCGGCTGTGGCGGCGGGCTTACGGTTATGGTAAATGTGATTGACTGCCCCGAACACTGTGCCCCTCCCGTAACCAAACTGCTCAATCCTAAAGGCGTAGCGCCTACCGGAACTGTCGCCACAACCGAATTGGTTGCCGGATCGATCACCGATACAGTGTTTGAATTTGAATTTACTACGGATATCTGGCCGCTCACGGGATCAACCGATATGCCCAAGGGGCTAAGGCCTACAGGAATGGTGGCGGTCACCTGGTTTGTCGCGGTACTGATTACCGACACATTGCTGCTTCCATAGTTTGATACATAAACCCATTTTGCGTCACGGCTAATGGCGATGCCCCAGGGGTCCAAACCAACCGTAATAGTTGCAATTACAGTATTTGTCACAGTGCTGATAACAGACACGCTATTCGAGATCGGATTTGCGGTATAAATTACACTGCCATCGGGGTTTGCAGCCATGGTCATCGGGTTTATTCCTGCGGGGATAGTACGTACTACTATATTGGTTGCCGTATTGATTACCGAAACGGACGCCGATCCGTCGTTCGCTACATAGAGCCAACGCCCATCGGGACTGATGAGCATGGTAACAGGGTCCTGGTCCACCAGGATCGTAGCAATAACCGAATTAGTTGAAGTATTGATAACAGAAACAGAGTTCGAGCCGCCGTTGGCTACATACAGCCGGCTGCCGTCAGCGCTGATCGAACTGCCCCAGGGGTTGTTACCAACCGTTATGGTTTTCAATATTTTATTTGCCGCGACATCCACGACCGAAATGGTGCCGGGGGCAAAATTCGATACGTATGCACGCTTGCCGTCGGGGCCTACAGATACCCCATAAGGGTCGTCGCCGCCATTTAATGTTGCTGTTACAGTGTGCGTAAGCCCATTGACAACGGAGATGTTTTTGGAACCTTCGTTTGCTATATATAGTAACCCGGCATTGACCGGTGTTACGGTAATTTTAGCTACAACAGGGGCAGTGCCAGTGTTTACGGCCGTGAATGATGCGACATCGCCTGTACCGCTCGCTGCCAGGCCTATTGCGGGGGTATCGTTGGTCCAGGTAAAAGTATTTGCTGTTCCGGTAAAATGGACCGGATCTGTTGAATCACCGCTGTTTTTAATTTGATTTGCAACTGCATTTACACCCGGCAGATCGTTCACACGTCCGCTCACGGCCACATTTTTACTTGTCGCGCCGGCAGAGCTAAGGACGACCTTATCCGAAATACCTCCCGCAGGGGCCGTCGCTGCTGATCGCACATAAACAATAGTATTACCCACGGCGCCGCCTGACGGGGTGATTGTTACACTGCTGGCGTAGCTGCTGCCAGGCGACAGCGATACTTCGAAATTGGCAGGTGCTGTGGCAGTAATGCCGCCCGTTAAGCTGCTGCCGGACACGGTAAACTGCTGAATAAAGGGGCTTGCTGATTCCGAGCCGGCGCAGCCGGATATGCTGCCGGTCGCCGTGCTTGCCGTAATGCGTGCAGGGGTAGCCAGGGCCGGATTCACTGTGATCGTAACCGTAATAGCAGCATTGCTGCAGTTTGCATTCCGTCCAATTAAATTGCCCAGCGAGTTCGATCCGCCGTTGAACGGGATAATTGACTTTATTACTTTGGTTGCGGCATCGATTACCGAGATGTCATTATCGCCGTTATTTACTACATACAACAGTTTACTATCGGGACTGATGGATATGTCGTAAGGGAATTTTCCTGTTGCAAAGGTGGATATAACGGAATTGGTTAGTGCGTCGATCACAGAAACGGTGTTGTCGAGATAATTCGACACATATACCAGCCTGCCGTCGGGGCTTGCTGTTACATTATAAGGATTTTTACCAACCGCGATAGTTGATATTACAGTATTAGCTGCAGTATTGATAACCGAAATACTATTGGAAAGCTGGTTTGCCACATAAGCCCGGCTGCCGTCAGGGCTCAATGAAATCCCAAAGGGATCTGCCCCTACCGTAATTGTTGAGCTCACAGTATTATCCAGGGTATTGATTACCGATACGCTGCTGCCCATATAGTTGGTCACGTAAACCTTTGTACCATCGGGGGTTTCCGCTATGCCATACGGATAAGCGCCGACTGTTACCGCAGTTATTACAGTGTTGTTTGCCGCGTCGATAACGGTAACAGAGTTCGAATTGCCATTCGCCACATAAACCCGGCTGCCATCGGGGCTTACGGTTACACAATCGGGACTATCGCCAACAGGAATAACCGATATAATGCTGCCGGTTGCCGTACTAACTACAGTAAGTGTGCCCGGCGCATTGTCTGTTACATATGCCGTGCTGCCATCAGGGCTCAATGCTACCCCCAGCGGGTTGGAGCCGAGGCCCAGGGGTATGTTAGTTATCGCATTGGTCCCGGTATTGATAACCGACAAAGCATTATTACTCGCCAGGTATAAAAAGGAAGCGGGTGTGGCCGTAATAGTAGCCGTAACCGGACTGCTTCCTGCGTTTACGGCTATAAAAGATGAAATGTCACCTGTGCCGCTGGCGGCCAATCCTATTCCCGGTCTGTCATTTGTCCAATTGTACACACAGCCCGCGCCCGGAAAATTAACGGCCGACGTTGCATCGCCATTATTGACAATTTGATTGCGTTGCGCCTCCGCTTTGCGAAGCGGGGACAGAAGAAATATTATGATACTTATAAAAAGTAAAAGCCTTTTCATCTTCCAGCGTTTCAAACGTTTGGCGGTGTTGCAGATTGGAGGTTGGAGACCGGAGGTTAGTAAATCCTTTGTTTTTCAGAATTAAATTGCGGTCAACAAGTCTTTTATCCAACCCAAATCTCAAAACTCCAATCTCTGGTCCTTATCTTATAATGGCAACAAATCCTGACAAGGGGTTCCTGCCATTTTTCAGGTTAACAATGTAGTAATAGGTCCCGGTGGGCAGCGTCGCGCCTTTGTACGTTCCATCCCATGCAACTCCGTAACCAACAGACGAATATACAATTTCTCCGTACCTGTTGAATATTTCGACCGTACAATTCGGGAAGGAGTCAATGTATTTTATATTCCATGTATCATTTATGCCATCGCCGTTGGGGGTAAATGTATTTGGTATCACTACCGTTTGCGGCAACGGCGTAATGGTAAGAATACCATCAACCGCCGTAATATTATAATCGGGCGAGGCCGCACCGCCTATTGTTATGGGATATTGCCCAACCAAAGAACTTGTGGTAGCCACGGTAGTTATTACCGGCTGTGAAGTCAACTGCGCCGGGCCGTCGTTGTTCACAAATCCAATGTAGGATGCTGTGAAAACGGGGTTGGCCGCTCCATAAACCTTGCTTTTATCATCAGCTATGATCACCAATTTGGCCGGTGTGACCGTACTGGCCGGCATCAATTCGCCCGCATCCGGGGCGCCGTTGCTGGTCAATGCTATGTTGCCTGAGTAATTATTGCCGGCGTGCGTGGTTGATGCTAACCTGATATAAACCAAAGTGGCTGCAATACTGCCCGCAGCGCCTACTGTAACTGTATTGCTGTAAGTAATGTCGTCGGTACTCACCTCGAAGCCGGCCGGAGGGCTGACCAAAATGCCCTGCTGCATATTTGTGCCTGACACCGTAAACGACTCCGACAATGAAGGCGTACCGTAAACAGTTGTTAGCGGCGACAAGGCGCCCGCGACCGTGATAGCCCCCGCGGGTGTGGGATTGACAGTAACTTTAAAGGTAACCGGAGGGCTGGTACAGCCTGTATTATTTTCAGGTGTAACTACAATGGTTGCTATCACCGGAGTATTACCATTATTAACCGGAATGAATGATGGGATATCACCGCTGCCGCTTGCTGCAAGGCCAATAGCCGGCGTATCATTTGTCCAGCTGTAGCTGCCGGCCGTGCCGGTAAAATTTATTGGCGTTGTCGCAATAGCATTAGTAAATAATTGATCCACAACGGGGCTTACTGTAGGCAGGGCATTTATTGTGGCTGTCACCGGCACTTTTTTTGATGAGACGCCGGTGGATGTGAGCGTGACATTCCCCGATACAGCCGGCGAAAGAGCCAGAGCGGATGAACGCACGTAAATTATTGTATTATTTACGGTGCCGCCCTGTTGTAAAAGCGTTAAGCTGTTGCCGTACTTGCTCCCGGGCAACAGCGATATTTCGAAGTTATTGGGTGCAGTAATAACAATATCATCAGTTAAACTGGCGCCGGAGACGGTGAACTGCTGGATGTCAGGGCTTACAGATGCAGTACCCTCGCAAGCCGTGATGGAGCCGGCAGCTGCGCTGAAATTTATGCCCGGCGGCGGGGGCGGCGAGGGGTTCACTGTTATGGTAAAAATAACAGGGGGGCCGGGGCATCCGATGCTCGGTACAACAAAATTACCGACGGAAAGCGAGCCTGCGCCGGCCGGCACTGTAGTTATTACCGCGTTAGTTGCAGTATTTATCACAGCAAATGTGGTTCCGGTAGTGTACAATCTGCTGCCATCGGCGCTTACAGACAAACCTACAGGAGTTGACACGGGAATAGACGATACCACCGTATTAGTTGCCGCGCTGATCACTGAAATTGTACCCGATTGATTATTTGCGACATATACCAGGCTTCCGTCGGGGCTGACTGTTATTCCGTTCGGTAATGAGCCTACCGGGATATTTGATATGACAATATTGGATGTTGTATTGATTACCGATACTGTACCCGATTGATTATTTGTTACATAAACACGGCTACCGTCAGGGCTTACTGCTATATCCATTGGGGTAGCACTCACAGGAATAGTAGCTATTACCAAATTGCTTGCTGTATTGATCACGGACACATTATTCGAACCTTGATTTGCCACGTACACCCTACTGCCATCCGGGCTTACCGATATACCAAAGGGAGATGTACCTACCGCGATAGTGGATAGCACCGCATTGGTTGCGGCATCGATCACGGAAACAGTGTTATCATAGAGGTTTGTCACAAATACCCGGCTTCCATCGGGGCTTACCGATAATGTTTGGGGGTGCGCCCCGACAGTAATGGTTGCTATGACCGTATTTGTAGCTGTGCTAATAACAGATATTGTATTTGAATTATTATTCGCAACATACACCCGGCTTCCATCCTGACTTACAGAAACGCCATAGGGCCCCGGCCCTACAGCGATAGTGGCAACAACCGCGTTGCTTGCCGTATTAATAACCGAGACGGTGTTCGAATTGAAATTCCCTACATAAGCAAATCCGGCGGGTATAGGCGTTGCAGTAATAGTCGCAATCACTGGTGTGCTCCCGGTATTGATAGCTGTAAACGGCGCAATATTACCGGCGCCGCTGGCCGCCAGCCCGATGCCCGGCGTATCATTAACCCAATTAATGTTGCCGGCTGTCCCCGTAAAGGTAACACCTGATGTAAGATCGCCGTTGTCATAAGTCTGGTTTGACACGACATTTATAACAGCTAAAGCATTTACAGTGCCTGTTACCGCAACAGTCTGACTTGTTACGCCTGTTGACTCCAGCATAACACTGCCCAATATACTACCTGCTGCAGCCGAGACGGATGACCGCACATATATTACGGTGTTATTTACAGTACCGCCGTTTTGCTGAAGTGTTACGCTGCTGGCATAACCGCTACCGGCCGTAAGGGATACCTCAAAACCTGTGGTGGCTGTTGCAACAATATCGCCGGTTAAATTACTCCCCGATGCAGTAAATTGCTCTACCTGGGGACTTACTGAAGCCGTCCCCGCGCATGCGGAAATAGTGCCGCTTACACTCCCTGTGATAATTCCCGAAATTATAGTTGGTTTTACGGTAATGGTAAACTGCACAGGGGCGCCGTTGCAGCTCACACTGGCCGTAACAAAGTTGCCGAAGGAATACGGCTGAGAGCCAACAGTAACGGTGCCCGTTAAAGAATTTGTTGTGGTATTGATGACCGACACTGTGCCGGCACTTTCATTAGCCACATAAACACGTGAGCCGTCAGCATTAACCGATATGCCATACGGCAATGATCCCGCGGGTATAGCGGCTGTGACAGAGTTGCTGGCGGTGTTGATGACCGAGACCGTATTGGAAACCGAATTTGACACATATACCCGGCCGCCGTCAGGGCTGGCAGTTATTCCCGTAGGGGCTGAGCCCACCGGAATTGTGAATACCACGGCATTTGTTGAGGCATCAATTACCGATACCGTATTTGAGTTTTGGTTGGTTACGTAAATACGGCTGCCATCAGGGCTCATGGTTACGCCGATAGGGAACACCCCTACCGGGACCGTCGTCGTTAAAGTACTGGTGGCAGCGTTGATCACCGACACGGTGTTAGCGGCATAGTTTGTTGTATATACCGTGCTGCCGTCGGGGCTTACCGCAATCCCGTATGGGCTTGAGCCGATGGGGATGGTCGAAACCACCGCATTTGTGGCGGCGCTGATCACCGATACATCATTTGAGCTCTGATCTGCCACGTAAATAAGGCTGCCATCCGGGCTTACCGCTATTCCCACCGGGAATGGACCAACGGAAACCGTGGCAACAACCGTATTGGTCGCCGTATTGATAACCGAGACGGAGTTCGAACTGTTATTCACCACATACGCCCGGCTGCCATCAGGATTCAGCGACACGCCGAGGGGTTTTGAGCCTACGGTAATTGTTGCTATTACCGTATTACTGGCCGTGTTTACTACCGATACTGTCCCTGCCGCTTCATTCGCAATATATGCGTAGCCAGCGGAAACCGGCGTAGCGGTAATAGTTGCTGTCACAGGGCTTGCGCCCGTGTTTATGGCGGTAAAAGCAGGGATATCCCCCGACCCGCTTGCCGCCAGTCCTATAGACGGTGTATCATTTGTCCAGGCAAACACGCTTCCCGTGCCTGTAAAATTAACAGGATTTGTCGGGTTGCCATTTGTAACTGACTGGCTGTTTATTGTATTAATTGTCGGCAAAGGGTTAATTGTACCTTTTACCGCTACCTGGATGTTCACCGCGCCCGGCGTCGTTAAAATTATGTTGCCTAATATGTCGCCGGAAGCAAAAGATGCCGCCGACCGCACGTAAACCAAAGTTCCGCTTACTTTTCCGTTCAATGGTGCGAGGGTGACACTGCTGCTGAAACCGCTGCCTGCGCTGAGTGATACCTCAAAGCCTGCCGTTGCCGCGGCCTTAATGTTTCCGGTTAAATTAACACCTGAAACCGTGAACTGCTGGATATTGGGGCTTACCGAGGCTGCGCCGACGCATGCCGAAATATTGCCGGTTGCCGGGCCGGCAGTGATGGTTGGCACCGTATTCGGCTTTACCGTGATGGTGAAGGTGGCCGGTATACCGGTGCAACCGGTACCATGTGTTATAAAATTGCCCAGCGAAGTTGCGCTATTGCCAACGGGGAACGTGGCAATTACCACATTGGTTGCTGTGTTGATCACCGAAATATTGCCTGATATTGAGTTTACCACATATAATAGGCTTCCGTCACTTGTGGCGGAAAGCCCTGTGGGCGTATTGCCGACCGGAATGGTGCCTACAACCGCGTTTGTTGCTGCGTCGATCACTGAAACTGTGTTTGCACCTGCATTTGCAACGTAAACCCTTGTTCCATCCGGGCTCACATATAACCCGGCGGGGGCCACACCTGCGTTGATTGTTGCGGTAACTGTATTGGTTATGGTATTGATGACCGAAACGTTATTGGAAATAGAATTGCCGGCATATAAAGTTTTGCCATCCGGGCTCAGCGCCAATTCTTCCGGGAACGATCCGACGTTGACCGTAGCCACCAATGCCTGGGATACGGTATTGTAAACTGCAACGGTGTTTAAGTAGTAATTAGTTAAATACAAAAGGGACCCGTCATGGCTCAGCACTGCATCGTATGTTCCTCCATTTACCGGCATCATCGATACCGCATTGGTAGACGTATTGATCACCGCGACATTATTATCGCTCAAGTTCGTAACATAAACCTTGCTGCCATCGGGACTAACCGCCAGGCCAAACGGCCCTTGTCCTATCGGCACGTTGGCCACTACTGTATTGGTCGAGGTCTTAATAACAGATAAGGTATTGTCGCCTAAGTCGGTCACATATACCCGGCTGTCATCAGGGCTTACGGCAACGCCATACGGGTTTGAACCTGCCGGGATGGTTGCAACAAGTGTATTGTCGGCCGTGTTAATAACAGACACCGTATTTGAACCCTGGTTTGCGATGTATGCATACCCGGCGGAAGCAGGCGTTACAGTAATTGTAGCGATTACCGGGCTGGCGCCTGTATTCGTAGCAATAAAGGAAGCTATATCGCCTGTGCCGCTTGCGGCCAGACCTATGCCCGGTGTATCATTAACCCAATTATAAATGTTACCGGGCCCGGTAAAACTAACGGGAGTTGTGGGGTTTCCGCTGGTCACTGTTTTATTGCCGAGCGGGTTTACCGTCGGCAAGGCATTAACCAGGCCCGAAACCGATACTTGTACTCCAGCGGCGCCGGGCGAGGCAAGCAATATTTTACCCAAAATTGGACCGGCAGTCGCCGAAGCTGCCGACCGTACGTAAACTATCGTACCATTTACTGCGCCGGCGGATCCGTTTATTGTTACCCTGTTGGTAAAACCGCTGCCCGAAGCGAGCGATACTTCGAAGCCGACGGGAACGGACGCCGTGATATTCCCGGTCAAATTGCTCCCCGAAACTGTAAACTGCTGGATGTTAGGGCTTGCGGAAGCCGTGCCTGCACAGGCGGTAATGGTGCCGATTACAGGGCCTGCCGTTATCACAGGCAAAGTTGAGTTTACTGTAATTGAAAATGTTACAGGTATGCCTGTGCACAGTATAGTGCTCCCGGTTATAAAGTTGCCGCCGATTGAACCCGGGTGAGAGCCCACTGCGATAGTTGCCAGGGCCTTGTCGGCCGTGTTGGTCACATCAATGACTGTTACGTTGTTCGAAAAGAGGTTCTCTACATACAACAAGCTGCCGTTATTAGCCAATGATACCCCAACCGGGCCAGTATTTACAGCGGTATAGGTAAGCACCACCGCATTGGTTGCCGTGCTGATCACCGAAATACTGTTCGATACGCCGTTGGCCACGTAAACACGGGTGCCATCGGGGCTTATTGTTAAACCATCCGGGCCCTGGCCAACATTAATAGTTTTGATCAACGCATTGGTTGCTGTACTGATCACCGAAACATTCCTGGAGTTTTCGTTTGTTACATAAAGGAGATTATCATCCGGCGTTTCCGTGACTAAATTGGGGCTCGTGCCGACAGCTATCGAGGCTACTATTCCGTTTGTCGCAGCATCAATGACCGATACCGTATTTGAGAGAAAATTTGTGACGTACACACGGGTTCCGTCCGCGCTTACCCAAACGCTGGTTGGCCTGATGCCCACCGTGATCGACGCAATAACGGCATTGGTCGCGGTATTGATCACTGAAACTGTACCGAATGAAGTGGTAGATCCGACATTTGCATTTGCTACGTACAGCCGGCTGCCATCGGGACTTATACCTATGCCTTCAGGGTTTGGACCGAGCCCAGTAATAGTTGCGGATACCGTATTGGTAGCAGTATTGATCACCGAAACGGTGTTTGAGCCATAATTTGAAACATAGGCCTTTGTGCCGTCGGGGCTAACGGTTACGCCATAGGGCGTCGACCCAACTGTAATCGTCTTAACCACCAAATTCGTTGCCGTGTTGATTACCGAAACTGTATTGTCGGTTTCATTCGCTATATAAGCGAACGACCCCGCTGCCGGCGTTACGGTTATATGAGCGGTCACCGGGCTGGGGCCGTTATTTATACCGGTAAATGATGTGATATCGCCTGTACCGCTTGCCGCCAAACCAATCCCCGGCGTATCATTAACCCAATTAAATGTGCTGCCTGTGCCTGTAAAACTGACCGCCATGGTAGGCGCGCCATTGATAATGGCCTGGTTGGGCACCGCGTTCACGGTCGGCAATACATTTACAACGCCCCTTACCGCAATGCTCTGACTCGTTGCGCCCGGAGAGCTTAATGTTACATTACCGGATATATTGCCCGCCGAAGCTGAAGCGCCAGATCGTACATAAACTGTTGTACTGCTTACCGTACCGCCTGATGGGGTGATTGTGACGCTATTGCTATAACCGCTTCCGGCGCTAAGCGAAACCTCGAAACCGGGCGGGGCTGTTGCAGTAATGTCGCCGGTCATATTGCTGCCCGAAACTGTGAACTGCTGGATTTGCGGGCTTGCAGAGGCTGAGCCCGCGCAGGCGGAGATGGAACCGGTTACATCCCCTGCTGTAATCACAGGGGTCGCGTTTACTGTTATGGTGAATGTAACCGGTACGCATCCAGCGCTGCCGGTGATAAAATCGCCGAGTGACGACGGCGCTGAAATTGGAATTGTAGAAGTGACTGAACTCGTGGCAGCATTGATTACCTTTATATCGCTTGAGCCTAAATCCAGTGCATAAACGAGCTTGTTATCGGGACTCACTGATACGCCGACAGGAAACGTACCTACAGCAACGTTTGCAATTACAACATTCGTCGCAGAATTGATTACGGAAATAGTGTTAGATCCGGAATTCGCTACATATACGCGGCTACCGTCAGTACTCACCGCTATCCCGTAAGGATTTGTACCTGTCACGATGTTAGCTGTTAATACGCCGGTGGTCGCATTGATGACGGAAACTTTGGTATCTCCATTGTTCGCGACATAAATCCAGGCTCCGTCAGGACTAAGCGTTATTCCCAGGGGGCCAAAGCCAACCCCTATAGTATTTACCAACTGACCGGTCGCGATGGCAATGACGGATACGGTTGTCGACCCATGATTTGTAACATAGACCGATTTCCCATCAGAGCTAATTGCTATGCCGTACGGCGCACTGCCCACTGGAATGGTCGACGCAACTGTATTATTCGATGTATTAATTACCGAGACATCGTTCGAACTATTGTTTGCCACATACAACTTGCTTCCATCCGGGGTTACAGCAAGCCCTTCCGGTGACATACCGACCGCTATGGTTGCTATTACAGTATTGTTTTTAGCGTTGATGACTGAAACGGTGTTAGATGTCTCATTTGTGATATACACACGCGTCCCGTCTTTACTCAGGGACACACCTACCGGATGAACTCCCACGGTTATAGTTCCCGCCAGCGTATTTGTCGGGATATTCAGTACCGACACCGTACCATCGGCGATATTCGTTATATAAGCAAATTCCGCCGGCATGGCAGTGATAGTGGCGACGACGGGACCGCTACCTGTATTCACAGCGGTAAATGAACCAATATCGCCCGTCCCGCTTGCAGCCAAGCCTATCCCAGGCGTATCATTAACCCAGTTGTAGGTACATCCGGCGCCGGCAAAATTTACAGCAGTAGTTGAACCCCCATTTGAGACAATTTGATTGCCCTGCGCCCCGGCTTTGGGGCACAAAAAGAAAAGAAAAATAATAATGCTTAGCGCATGTAAAAGTCTTTTCATTTATAAACGGTCATCCGGTAATTTTTCACAATCAATATACTTCGTTTAATTCCCAATAGCCATCGGCACAACATTTCAACTTTACAACCTTCCAACTTTACAACTTTTCAACATTCCAACAAAAATTAATCATCTTATAATAGTCACGCTCCCCGAAATAGCTTTGCGGCCACTTTTGGGGTTAATAATATAATAGTAGGTTCCCGGCGGCAATCCCGAACCTTTGTATGTCCCATCCCAGGGAACCGGGTAGCCTACAGACGAATACACCTTTGCGCCGTAGCGGTTAAACACGTCGACCGTATTATTGGGATATGTATCAAGGTATTTGATATTCCAGGTATCGTTTATGCCATCGCCGTTTGGCGTAAACGCATTTGGCACAACCGGGTTTTTCAGCACAGCTACATTGACCTGCGCCGCAGCCGAACATCCTTCAGCATTCGTGACAATGAGTTTATAGGTTATATCGTCTATCGGACTGGCAGTTGGGTTTAGTATGTTATCATGATCCAGGCCGGTTGAAGGTATCCACTGGTAAGTAAGGTTGTCTCCGCTTGCGGTTGCGGGCAAAGTAGTTTCCGAGCCCTGCAGCAGTACAATATCCGTCCCCGCCGAAACCGTTGGGACCGGGCTAACGGTAACCTGCTGACTTGTTGAATAGCTGCAGCCGTTTTGAGCGGTGAAGGTGTAGTTTATGGTAAAGGCGCCCGCGCCGGAAACAGAAGGGTCGAACAAGCCGCCGGCAGAAACGCCCGGTCCGGAAAATGTTCCGGCGCCTGTAAAGCCATTCTTGTTTTCGATGATCTGTCCCGGCTGTGCGTTTTGACACATGGCGCCTAACTGTGAAAGCGTAACCTGCGGATTGGCATAAATAGTAATATTTTGCTGTGTAGTGCTAACGCATGTTATGCCGGAGTAAACATCCATTCTTACGGTGTACGACTTTGTTAGCGGCGAATTAAACAGGCCGTAATTGTGATGGAATTTCCGGTCGGCCAGCATACCACCTTTTAGAAACATCACAGTGTCGGCCGGGTGGTTGTTGCAGTCAAAATACCACACTATTTTGGTAATGCTCCCAAAGTTTACTGTCGACTGATCGTCAAAAATCACATCATCCATGCTGCATAGATTGTTGATGTTTTCAACAGAAAAGGCGGCAACGGGCGTATCGCCATTGACCGTAAAAGGCTTGGTTTTTGAAAAAGAGCATCCATATTTTGACGTTACGGTTAAAGTGACGTTATAATTACCGGCCTGCGAATATTTATGCCTGGGGTTTTGCTGAGTGGAAGTATTTGTATTGGCCTCCGTTGCATTCGGGTCACCAAAACTCCATAAATAGGTAAAGGGACCAGCGCTGTTATCCGGGATGGTGCTTTTATCGTTAAATTGCGCATAAGTATCGTTAAGGCATACATCCGGCAGGCTGAAATCAACTACCGGCACCGGGTTAATGGTAATGATCTGCATAAATGTATTTGAACAACCGGCATCGGTGGTAACAGTCAATTTTACGGTGTCGATACCCGTATTTGGGTAAATGTGGGTCCCCGGCCGGTTATCCGTAAATGTATCTGCGCTCCCGTCGCCATAACTCCAAAGCCATTGCACGATCTTTCCATCGCCCGGGACGGATTGGTCCGTAAATGTAATGTTCTGCCCCGCGCAAGCCGGCGCCGAAGGGACGAAAGCCGCCGCAGGGTTACGAAGTATGTGAACGTTTTGCGAAAAGCCGGTGCTGCAGCCATTAACGTTCGTAGCAGTTAGCGTCACATTATACGTCCCGGGACCCGCATATAAATGTTTTGGATTTTGCTGCACCGACTTCGTATTATCGCCAAAATCCCATTGCCATGTTTTTATGAAACTGCCATTTGCATTTGTGTTATCGGCAAACGATGTTGAGTCGCCCGAACAAATGCCGGCAGCTGTGAAACCGGCAACCGGCAACGACGAGATATTAAAGTCAAACTCCACCTTCTCACTATTGCCGCATTCGCCGGCGACCGGGTTAAACACCGTGGCAATGATCGACGTGTCCCCGGCCTTATCATAGCTGATAGTTTTATTGTACTGGTAATGATATAGTGTTTGTGCGCCTTTTGTGCTTGTTGATACTACCCTGGGATTATTATCGGTATAGGTAGTTCCGTCTTTTAAATCCCAAACAATATTCGGGGTTTTGTAGGGAAGCGTAAGCACAAGCTTATAAGCTACTCCGAGGCATCCGTTGGTTTGGGTCGCCACGCTGTTTCCGGGATTGGCCAGCGCAATATTTTCATTAAGATTCAGCAGGTTTGTGCCGGCGGCATACCCGTATGATTCATGCTGGCCAAAACCGTAAGCTATTGCGTTAAATCCGTCGGCGGCGCTTAAGTTGTGCGTACCCCTGCTGCCGCTGGTCACTTGTACATCCTGCGGTCCCGATTGTACGGGGATTTGGGCATAAGAGTACAATGGATTGTTTGGCACGGTTGTAAAATTGGTGTAGGGCCGCCCGTCGAGCATAAACGTTGCAACTGCGCTCGTTTTAATAATTACATTTATATAGCTGTTTAATATCTCGAAATTACCTGTTGAATACAGGGTTACACGATTAACCGTTTGTTCCAGCGGGTTCAAAAATATCATTTCAGGGTCGCCGATATCTTTGCTGTCGGTTCCGCAGGTTATGGTGTTACGTTGCGATACCGCATACTGGACTACTTGTATAGGTTGATCGGCCGTAATTACGTTGGGCCGCTGAGATGGGAACTCATAGTATCCCTGCTTAAAACTCTTAAGCGGTATAATGGAGTCATTCAATTTTACATTGGGATTGCCGGTCGTGGCCGGATCGCTTAACAGTATCCTGAAAACATCATAATTTCTGCCGCGAAGCGGCGCCGTAATGTAGTTTTTTCCCCAGCTCGCGGTAGGATACACCTGCTGAAACAAATTATCCGATGTATTATAATCTTCGTTGCAGCCTATTGCTATTTTCGAGCTGCCCGAAAAAACAGCGATCTTAGCGCATGCGCCCGTTGATGAGTTTATCGACCTGATCCTGGTACCGGTAAGGTCAGACGCTGATAAGCCCTGGTATACCTGCCCTTTGTTCAATGCCACTGTAAAGGTTGCATCGCCGCCATGGCCGTCAATTAAAGTATTGGACGGCGTTATTTGAACGGTGGTATTGTCTTCAGTGGCTACGATTGCGAAATCTGAATAGGCAGGCTCCTTTAGCCCTGCATTTGAGTATTGATTATAGTTAATAGAGAAATAATCATTTCCCAGTGTAGTTACCGGCAACAGCAATGTGGCCCCCGAAACTGAAGACGCGTAAATATGCGCATAAATTGCAACCGGCTTTAAAGTAACAACGTGTATCCCTTTTTTTGCTATGTCATTTGAACCTAAATATGCTGCTGAGGGTATAGAGACGATGGTAACCTGGCTAGCCGAAACTTTAAATGGAATATCTTCAAAACTGTTATCAGCTATGCTGACAGTGCCTGAAGTGTTAAAGGGGGAAGTAATATACAAACTCATCAGGCTCGCGCTATCCAGGCCGCCGTTATTACTGGCGCCTCTATTATGGTCCATATAGGCGGTCCAAAATTCCGTCCCGTTGTTGGTGGTGCTTTGCGAATGGGCATGAACGGCAAAGCACAGTAAAACAATAATTGCTGCCGTTATCCGAAAAAATATTTTCACCCTTCTCAACCGTAAATTAATTGGCATTTACCCGTTATTATTCAAAATACCCCAAACGAGCCTTTAAAAATACGTAAAGCTTTGAATGAAAACAGCATGTAAGAGAAAAAATAGGTTATCTGTTCAATTTTAACAGCTATTGCCTGCAATTTAAATATCAGGTTGTCAGGAACCTTGAGAAGGTTTTGCCCGATTTTTTAAAGCATATTATTGAAGTGTCAGATCGTCAACCCAAAGCGCTGTGCTTTTATCCACAAAATTAGTTTTATGGCCGCCTTTTATGGAGATCAGGGCGGAATCGGCCTGCATGGAATTTTGAGTAATTGGTATGGTTATTTTGGTGTAGTTTGCTGTTGAGGACGTGCCAAGCCATTCTCCCCCGTCGACTGCTGCAGAGTTTTTAAAAAGCGTTATTTTTATAGAAACCGTATCGGCCCCATAAAGAGTACTCTTTGTGTAAGCGGTTAAGCTTACCGGGTGGCCCTGCACCGCAAACTTATTTTCGGCTGTAGCAGCGTAGGCGCCGTTATAAATAAATTTTGCCGCGAATTGGCCATGCCAGGCGTCGGTAACCTGCTGAACAGTATAAGTGTTAATTGCCGGCACACAAAGCGGACAACTGTTAGTTTTCCAATCGAGCAGCGAATTATAAGGACCCCAATCCTCAAAATCCGCGTTCGGTATGGAATAGGTTCCTGTAGTTATTCCGCCTGTTTTGTCTTTTTTGCAGGCGGTAACTCCAATAATCACTGTCAAAAGGAATATTGCTTTAATTGTTTTCATGGCGGCTTTTAAAAACGATACGCAGCAATTGTGAAAATGCGACAATAATGCCAAAAAACTTAAATATAAAATTGCGGGGATATCGTTTTTCTAAAATATCTTTTTCACCTGTACCCCATTCAATATGCTTTCGCCTTTCAGGGGTTTAAAGCTCACATCTATTCCATTTCCGTTGATAACATCAACGGTATATTTTATCGAAAATGCACGTTCAGGAGTCAGATAATTTTCATCTCCCAAACCATCCGCTACCTTTTGGCCGTTTATAAAAATATCAAAGCTGCGGTTTGCGGTTTCCTCTTTTTGCGTGGTGGTGTTGAGGTTATAAACCGATGCTTCACGTTCTTTATTTGAAAGCAGCTCGGCAAAAAGCAGGGTGACCTGGTATTTGCCGTCGGGCACGTCGAGCTTAAAATTGCCAAGCCCGACTCGTTGCGTGGCGTATATAGGGTCGTAGTTAGTACCTAAAATATTTTTGTTGGTACCAAATTTCTGCAAACCATTGCCCGGCATGCTAAAAACATGGCCGCCAATATAACCCCAGCTCCCCGGCGCATAAGCTTTTTCAGGGAGCCAAACCTGCTTCAATTTATCATCGGAATAAAAACGGGTATCGCCCAGGCTGACGTTGATCTCTTTGAATGTTGTGCTTTTGAGATTTGATGGCTGCAACTGGAAGTTTATGCTCGCGAAATCTTCATATTCAATTCCGTTTTTTACAGATACCGCCTTTAAAGTGTTTAATCCATCATTGAAAGGAACATTAAACAAAGCGACTTTATCTTTTACTGGTTGGGCGCCCAGCAATTTGCCATTCAGCCATAAGCTTACTTCGGCCAAATTGCTGTAAACTTCTATAGGCTGCATACACTCGCCGTTACCATCAGCTACCCCTTCCCTTACATTCCAGTTTCGGGAACCTATTTTAATAAAAGGCTGTTTTAGTAAATTGGCCTGGTAATAATAATAAACATCTTTCGGCACCCTTTCATCGGTCGCGACGCCCTTGGTGTTCGTATGCGGGGCCGCATCGATACGGCTGTACGAATTAAAATCGACCAGGCACCACATCGCTCCCCCGCTTACAAAGGGCCTGGCCATAATTTCTTTTAAATATTTTTTATGATAGAGGGTTTGATACTCGATAGTTTTATCAAAACGTTCAGGTTCAAAGCTATGGAGCCGGGTATCTCCATCGCATCCATATTCGGTAACTATCAGCGGTTTATCCGGTAATTCACGATGATGTCGGTCTAAAAACTCACCAAAACCTTCAAAGCCGGCTGCATACCAGCCGTAGTATAAATTCCAGCCGACGATCTGCGGTATTTGCGTAATGCCGGTTTTGTTGTAACGGTCAAAGTCGCCGTGGCAGGATATCATGGTATAGCGCGACGGGTCTTCCTTTCGCGTCAGGTCATCAAGCGTTTTAGCCAGCTTGGCCACATGCCGGAAATACTGCTCCTGTTCGGGCGAATTGCTTTTAAAACGCGGCTGCAGCAGCACCTCGTTCATATAGGCCCATATAATTATGCTGGGATGATTATAGTTCTGCCTGATCATCTCCTGCTGCATCCGCTTACAGTTTGCCGTAAACTCCTCCGACTGCGTGATCCGGTTCACAATTGGTATTTCTTCCGATGCAAGGATGCCTAAGCGGTCGCATGTTTCCAGTACCGCCGGATCCTGCGGGTAATGCGATATGCGGATAAAGTTTGCACCCATCGCCTTTAACAGCTGTATGTCGCCTTCGTGCAGGGCGTCGGGCAAGGCGTTAGCCATTCCCTTATAATCCTGGTGGCGGTTAGCCCCGATCAATTTTATCGGTTTTCCGTTCAGGTAAAAACCTGTAGCCGCGTCGAACTTAAACCAACGCAGTCCTAATGGATTGGTCGACTGGTCAAGCAAATTACCTTTATCATCATAAATACTGCTAACCACATGGTATAAATAAGGGTCATCCGGCGACCATAAATGCGGATTGGCAATCTCATCAAACTGCTGGGAAAATTCAGTTGTGGTATTTGCCGCGAGGTTAAGGGCGGTTTTTGTCTCTCTAACCAGTTTTCCATCAGCAGTAAAAACTGATGAAACTACTTTTATCTTTTTTTTACTAATGGTTGCATTAGTAATTGTCCCCTCGACCGCAACGCTAGCATTATCTCCACTTACCTGGGGTGTTTTTATCCTGAGGCCATTTGCGGCGCTGCTATCAAGGTTAAAATGAATCGGGTTAGCAGTAATTAAATAAACATCGCGATAAATGCCGCCGAAAAATGTAAAATCGGCATTCAAAGGCGGAATATTTTCGTTGTGGCTGTTGTCGACTTTAACCAATATTTGGTTGGATGCTAAGCTATCGGGATAACTTAACAATCCGCCGATATTAAAACTAAAAGCTGTATAACCGCCAATATGCCTGCCGGCAAATTTTCCATTCACATAAACTTCAGCTACCTGGTTGGCGCCTTCAAAATACAGGTAAATGCTTTTGTTCCTCCATGAAGCGGGAATATAAATCGTTTTCTTATACCAGCCGATACCACGGTAATAGCCGGTATCCTGGTTTACATCGGTCGTATTCCAACTGTGCGGAAGCGATATCGGCTCCCATTTAATGCCGTCGTCGCTTTTGGATGGATAACCTGCAATATTGCCCTTGTGAAATTCCCAGTTTGAGTTGATGGTTTGTTTGATGGACTGGGCTTGGAGAAGTCCAGGTACGATAAATGATAAAATGAGGATAAGCAGGCCACGCTTTTTCATATAGATGAAATATTTCCTTTTTTGTGTAGAGACGCAATATTTTGCGTCTCCGGGATGCTACGCGAATCAGGTTACCAATTATCATCATCAAACATCGCAATCACGGCATACGCGGTTCAGAGACGCAAAATATTGCGTCTCTACATAAATTCCCTAAAAAAACTTATCCGGGTTTGGCACCAGGTTTAAAAACCGCGTAAAGTTTTCAGCATAGTGCGATTGATCTAGCTTGTAATAAAATGCACCTTTTTTTGACGAAAACTTATCCTTCTCGTGCAACTTGACCAGCAGCCCCGTTGATAATAGTTTACGGCTGAAATTGCGGTCGTCGAAAGTAGTATTATAAACGCCTTCATACAAAGCCTGCAATTGCGGAATAGTAAATTTTTCGGGCAGTAGCTGGAATAATATCGGGTGCAAAGCCGCTTTGTACCGCAATTGCCTTTGGGCCAGCTTAACCATTTCATTATGGTCGAATATCAGTTCGGGCATTTCGCTTAATAGAAACCATTCGGCATGATACTCATCATTGATCTGTTTTTCATACTGATGGATATCAATGAGTGCAAAGTAGGCAATGGACAAAGTTCGTTCAACGGGGTCGCGGTCAGGTTTGCCAAAAACCTGGAACTGCTCCATATAAACGTTTTTTAAGCCTGTCCTTAGTTCCAACACGCGGTTGGCCGCATCTTCGGGCGTTTCTGAAGGCTGAATAAAGCCACCCATCAGGCTCCATTTATTTTTCTCCGGCTCAATATTTCGCTGAACCAGCAGCAATTTTAAGTTCCATCCGTCAAAACCGAAAATGATACAATCCGTAGCAACTAAAATTCGTTTCTGACCTGTATATCTTTGCATAACCAGGTTTAAAGTAATTTACAAGTGTAAAAAAAAATCTTCGATTTTTTAGGGATTGGTGATTAGAGTTTAGAGATTAGTTTTTGCGGGCATAGCGCATAATTCTACTAAAGATTGCGCTTCCAATCGCTAATCTCACAAACGCAATAGTTTTCGCTGGATGTGACGCAGAATTGAAGCTTCTAACCACTAATCTCCAACCCATAGTCTCTCCAGCTTCGATTTTTTAGGGATTGGTGATTAGAGTTTAGAGATTAGTTTTTGCGGATATGATGCAAAGTAGTTCCAAAGATTTAGCTTTCAATCTCTGCCTCCAACTGCTAATCTTCAAGAAGCCGTTGGTTAGGGATTAGTTTTGCATCTACAGCAAACTCGAAGCTTCTAACCTCTGATCTCCAACCTCTAATCTCCTCAACTTACCCTCTTCCCCTGCAGCAGCATATCCATTGCATGGTCAAATGAGCCGGCGAGGATCACTTCGCCGGAGTTGACGAAGAAAATTTCATCGGCATTTTCGATCGTATTGAGGCGATGGGCGATTATCACCCTTGTGGTAGTCGCGGGCAGTTTATCTAAAATATCGCTTAACAATCTCTCGGTAATGGTATCGATATTGGCTGTTGCCTCATCCAGGATAAGCAGTTCAGGGTTGCGTAATACGGCGCGCATAAAGGCGATCAGCTGCTTTTGGCCTAGGCTGATGCTGTCGCTGTTTGAAAGCACTTTCGTGTCCAGGCCTTCATCAAATATCGCTAACAGGGTACCTAAATTTGCCTCCAGTATCACCTGCTCCAGTTGTTCATTGCTGTGGTTTACATAAAGCTCATTGCCGTATAAAATATTTTCGCGGACTGTGCCGGTAAACAAAAATGGTTCCTGCAAGATAAAGCCGATCTTTTTTGTACGTTCAATGGGCTCGTAGGTCCTGATGTCCTTGCCATCCAGCAATACCGTTCCGTTGTTTGCATCATAAAGCCGGGCAATTAACGATGCTGTTGTTGTTTTGCCACCGCCTGTCGGCCCTACCAAAGCATATGTTTTGCCGCGCTCCAGCTTAAAACTGATGTTATGGAGTATCTCCCTGCTTTCGTCGTAACTGAAATGGACATTCCTGAATTCCAGGAGTGAGGAAGACGTCTCGGCTGCTACATTTTTCACGGTCACCAGGTCGGTATCGAGTGCTAAAATGTGGCTTATCCTGTCCCAGCCGGCCATTGCCAGCTGAAAGTTTGCCCACAGAGCGGCAAGCTGCCTTAAAGGGTTATAAAAAAGATTGGCGTAAGACATGTAGGTAACGGTCACCACCCCTATGCCTATTTCCCCTTTCGAGATCAGGTAAATACCGAAGGCGAGCACGATTAACTGGGCAAAGCTCGAAAAAAGTGCATAAACGGGTATGTAGGTATTATTGGCTATGCCGGCTCCTATCGCTGTGTCGTAATTATGTTTGTTTGCTTCATCAAAGCGATTGCGGAAATAATCGCGGCGGTTAAATGCAATGATCACCCTGAAATTAGCGAGGCTTTCCTGAATTTCGGCGCTCATGCCGCCAACGCTCTTCAGGTTTTTAGCATTTTTTGATTTTACCCATGCCGATGTTAAGCTTGTAAACACCAATATCAATACGGCCGGAATCAACGTGGCCGATCCGAGTTTAATATTTACGCTCATTAACAATATCCCCGCCCCGGTCATCGTGGCAATGCTGCCGATAAACTGCATCAATGATTGCGAAAAAAACTGGTTTAGCTTATCGGTATCGTTATTAATGCGTGAAATAAGGTCGCCGGCTTTATTCTGGTTAAAAAAGCCTACCGGCAGCAGTTGCAGTTTATTAAAAATAGCGTTCCTCAGGGTAAACAGCATACGCTGCCCTACCCCGCCCATTAAAATGGTTTGAAAATAGCTCGAAAACAGTGCCACCAAGTACATACCAAGCAAAATGGCGCAATTGACCAGCAAGCCATGATAATTTTTATGTTGAACCAGTACATAGTGATCTAAAGTGTGCCCGATAATCAGTGGCCCAAACAGATTCAGCGAAGAATTGACCAGGATAGCAGCCAAAGCCATCAGCAGGTTCTTTCGTTCGTGTTCGATCAGCTTCAGCAACTTTCCGAGCGACGACCACGTGGATGATTTTGGCGCATTCGCCTGGAGGTCATTGAGATTGTATTTCATAATTGCTGGTACTTTGTTGCGAATCAAATATTTGCACATACTCAGGGCTGCTGTGCATCAGTTCGTCATGTTTTCCGACGGCGATGACCTCTCCCTCCATTAATAAAATTATTTGGTCGTAATGCTCAACCGAAGCTATTTTTTGGGTTACCGAGATCAGCGTTAAACCCGGGTAATTCTGTTGCACGTTTGCTAAAATCTTGCCTTCGGTACTGGAATCAACCCTCGCGGTAAAATCATCCAGTAACAATACTTTCGGATTGATAGCCAGCGCCCTTGCCAGCATGATCCGCTGTTTTTGCCCGCCCGAAAGGCTTGAGCCCCGTTCCGAAACAATGGTACTTAATTTTTCAGGCAACGCATCGATAAAATCCCGAAGCTCGGCAGTATTAATTGCTTTTTCCAATGATTCATCCGTAACTATATCACTGAAGGCGATATTTTCACGGATGCTCATATTAAAAATGATACTGTCTTGGAAAACAAAGCCAACCTGGCTATGAAATGATTCGCTGTTATAATCGTCGATTTTTCTGCCGTCAAATAATATCTCACCCTCAGTTAATTTTATTAAACCGGTCAGCAGGAAAAGCAGTTGTGATTTCCCTGCAGCGGTCGGGCCGATAATAGCAATTTTAGACCCTGCTTTTACTGAAAAAGAAACCTGTTTCAATGCTGGTTTTTGGCCATAAACCAATGAAACATCCTTCAGTTCAATGTCTCCCCTGAGCGTTTCCGTGATCGTGCCGGTATCGGATGTATCGGTTGCATTCAGAACAGTGTTAATACGCTGGAACGAGGCGGTAGCGGCAGCTATTATATTGCTCATAAAACCGATGACCAATATTGGAAATATCAATTGCCCCAGGTAAAGATTAAAGGCGGCAAAGTCGCCCAGGCTCATGGCATTGCTTATTATAAAATGGCCGCCCAGCGCCAGGATGCTCAGCGTTGCCATATTGGCTGTAAAGGTGATCACCGGTATCAGGCCGGCAAAAAGGCGCAAAATGGAAAGGCCAATATCCCTTGCTTCAGTATTCGCCTTTAAAAATTTATCAAATTCCAGGTTCTGCGAATTGATCACCCGGATCAGCGCTGCGCCCAGTATGCTTTCGTTAATAACCTTGTTGAGCCAGTCGATAACGCCGCGGCTTTTCATAAAAAGTGCGCGGACCTTTTTTAATACGTAGAAAAATGTACCGCCGATAATGGGTATAATAGCAATAACACATAACGCCAGTTTCCAATTTATAGTAAGCAGCAGGATGCTTCCGCCGAGAATAGTAAAAACCGACGATACGATCGATACCAATGCCTGTGATACAAAAAGCTTTATCGAATCGACATCTGCCGTGAGGTTTGTAAGCAATTTTGAAGGATTCACCTCCTCGATAAAAGCATTGCTTTGTCTTGAGATTTTATCCGATAGCCTGGAACGCAGGTCGCGGGCCACCTTTTCGGAAGTATATACCTGGATAATCGTTTGTAAATAAGCGAATATAAATATGAAAAACACCGCCAACGAGAATGTTATTAAGGTAGGATTTACATTAAATTTTGTATGTGTAAAAAGGCCATGTATGTAATTATCAATGCCATGTGAAATAATCTTTGGCAGCCATAAATTTGCGCTGTTGCTAAAAAGAGCAAATAATATTAACAAGGTAACCAGTCCCGAGTAGGGTTTTAACAGGCTGAAAATGCCCGGCTGCTTTGGTTTATCATCAGGTTGCTTTTTCATCTCGCATCGATTACGTTTAGATCGGGGAACAAAAATAACCGCAGATTTAATGGATTTATACGATTACACAGAATATTTTTTTTCGCATCAGAAAGCGCAAAAAAATTCGTTCAATAATAAACCTGCCTGCCAAATAGCCGCCATCACTATCCAATATTATGCTGACGAATGAAAGCAAAGAACATTTTAATCGCTGATTTTTTGGATTTAGATGATTGTCGCGGATTTTATCCGAATAATTTAAAATCAGCGAAATCATAGCAATAAATAAAAATCTGACCACTTTAATTGAAGAGACGATTAAAGAAAAAAAATCATTTTAATCACCGATTTTGGGATTTAGTTTGTCACAGATTTTATCTACCTAATTTAAAATCAGCGAAAATCAAAATAATCAGTAAAAATCTGTGATCAACTCTTCACCTCATGTGCCAGCTGGAAAATGGTAAGCAGGTGATGTGCCTCGTGCAGCAGGAAAAACTCCGTCCAGTCGGAAACGCTTAGTTTTCCATATTTGGCATGGGTGCCCATCCTGTCGAGTTTATCAGGCGGCAAATGGGCAATAAGATGGTAAATCACCTCCCTGTCGGATGATATTTTCTTTAACAGCTCGTAAGTAGTAAAAGCCCGGTAAATTTCAAATTCTTCATCTTCTTCCGCTTTATAAGCGTTGAACGCGGGCATGTCAAGCGCTAATATTTTGCGGATCCTGTCGAGAAAAACAGGCTGGTATTTCGCCAGGTGGGCAATGTTTTCATGAATGCTCCACTTGCCTGTAGGCGGCCGTTGTTGTATTTGCCTGTTATTAAGCTTGATGATAAGCGAGGCAATGGTTTTATGTTGATTTTTTAACCGTTCTGTTAAAGAAGAATAGATCATGGCATACTATTTAACGAAAATTGTTTAAAATAGTTAACTGTTTTCCAATATTCGCTTTTAAAAGTCGGTTATCAGCCGGCCAAGCGTTTTAAAGCTTCGTTCAATTTCGTCATTGTAAGGCATGCCAAAACTGATGCGTATAAAATTTGTAAAACGGCTGTCGGTACTGAATATCTGTCCCGGTGAAATGCTGATATTGTAATTTAAGGCCCGTTCGTACAATTCAAAGGCATCGATCTTTTTATTCAGTTCTATCCACAGCACGTAACCACCCTGCGGCCTGCTAACTTTTATATCCGCCGGAAAATATTCGGCTATTGCCTGGGTGTACCTTAAACATTGCGTATGCAGCGTTTTGCGCAAGTTGCGCATATGCAAGTCATACCGTCCCGTCTCGAAAAAATTTCCGATAGCTGCCTGTGTTGGAGTAGCCGACGACAGCGTGTGCATTAATTTAAAATTGATCACCTGTGTTTTAAATTTACCCGGAATGCACCAGCCTACCCTATAGCCGGGGGCAAGAGATTTTGATATTGATGAGCATAACAACACCAGTCCGTGCTTGTCATAGCTTTTACAGGTACGCGGCCTTGTTTTATCAAAGTACATTTCGCCATAAATATCATCCTCAATCAAAGGCACCTCCTTTATAGCCAAAAGCTCAACCAGTTTCTTTTTCTTCTCGTTGGTCATACAATAACCCAGTGGATTGCTGAACGTAGGCACAAACAAACATGCCTTTATTTGCTGGCTGTCGATGGCTTTTTCCAAAAAATCAAGATCGACGCCCTCCACAGGGTCGGTAGGGACCTCCAATATTTTCAAGCCGAGACTTTGAACGGTGGTAAATATCCCGAAATAGGCAGGGCTTTCAATCGCGACCACATCGCCGGGTTTTGTTACTGCTTTTAAGCAAAATACCAGCGCTTCCATACAGCCCTGGGTGGTAACCACATCTTCGGGCAGAATATTTCCACCCCAGCTAAAGGCCTGGCGGGCTATGTGCTTACGCAGGTTTTCGTTGCCCTGTATCTCCTCGTAATTAATACAGCTATTGGCGCTTAAGCGGATGGCTTCCATCATTGATTTATTGAGCTTAGCCTGGGGTAATAACGACAATGCTGGTGAGGCCCTCGACAATTTTATAATACTGTCGCTCGAAAAATGGCGGTAAACCCTGGCTATCATTTCGTCGAGACTGAGTTTTTTTGTTTCTTTTTCCTGTCTTGCAGGTTTTTGCTGATCAAACGACCGCGCCGGCGTGTACCGCACATAATACCCCGACTTTGGCCTGGCTTCTATCAGCCCCTTTATCTCCAGTTGAACATAGGCCTTATAAGCGGTGCTCAGGCTTATACCCTGCTCGTTGCTCAAAGCCCGCACAGAGGGCAGTTTCTCACCTGTTTTTAATAGCTGCTGCCGTATCTGGCTGCCCAAACGCTCGGCTATCTGTAAATACAAAAAGTCTTCATCATGCGAAGGCGTTAACGTAGAGGAATTATTTATCATCTTATTTGATTAATAGCGACAACCGGGTTTTTAATGAACTTTTCAGCCAATAATTTCGTGACCAAAAATAAAAGCCATGAATTTGGCCGATCACCTTTTTCTTTCCGACTTTTCCGACTTTCCGGACTTTCGGACTTCTACCCCATCTGTTATGCGCAAAAATAATAAATCTGCATCTGTTTTATCAAAAAAATATATTTCATTTTTGTATCGATATTAATGCTATGGAAGAAACAATAACAAAACCCGAAATAGGGCTGGATCCCGATAATTGGGACGACATTAAAACTTTGGGCCATCTTATCATCGACGATATGGTTGACTATTTAAAAAATGTCGGCAAAAGAAAGGTTTGGACACCTATCCCCCAACAGGTAAAGGAGGAGTTTAAAAAACCTATCCCGCATCGGCCTGCCGATATTTTTGAGGTATACGAGGAGTTTAAGCAAACCATATTGCCCTATCCAGGCGGCAATATCCATCCGAAACATTTTTCATGGGTACAAGGTACAGGGACGCCGATGGGCGCTTTTGCCGACTTGCTTGCAGGCATAATGAATAACAATGCCACCATCGGCGATCAAAGCGCATTGTATGTTGACAGGCAAGTGGTTAATTGGTGTAAAGAACTATTGAATTATCCGGCGGATGGCAGCGGCATACTGGTAAGCGGCGGATCGATAGCCAATATTACCGGGATGATTGTAGCCAGGAACACCATCATTGCCAATGCAAAAAACGCCGGCGTTTATGCAGCCAGTGGCAAGCTGACCGCTTATTGCAGCAGCGAAACACACAACTGCATTTCAAAGGCGGCGGAAGTGATCGGCATCGGCAATGAGCAATTAAGGAAGATACCTGTAAATGATAAATTTGAAATCGATACAGAAGCATTGAAAAATAAGATCAGCGAGGACAAGGCCAATGGCTTTGTCCCCGTCTGTATCGTTGGCAATGCAGGCACAGTAAATACCGGCGCCATCGACCCATTGGACGAACTTGTAACCATAGCCCGCGCCGAAAACATATGGCTGCATATCGATGGCGCATTCGGCGCGCTGGCAAAACTGGTGCCGGCCTATAAAAACAGGCTGAAAGCAATCGAAGAAGCGGATAGCGTGGCATTCGACCTGCACAAATGGATGTACATGCAGTACGAGGTTGGCTGTGTGCTGTTTAAGAATGCCGCCGCGCACCGGCGGGCGTTCGCAAATGCGGTTAATTATTTAACAGCCCACGAAAGAGGTTTGGCCGCCGGCCCCGAAACGATCTCGAATCATGGAATGGAGCTTTCAAGGGGCTTCAAAGCATTGAAAGTATGGATGTCGTTAAAGGAACACGGACTAGACAAGTATGCTGCAATGATTGCCCAGAATATCGACCAGGCATTTTATCTTGGCGAACAAATAAAAAAACATCCTCTATTGGAACTAATGACGCCTGTTACAATGAACATTGTATGTTACAGGTATAATCCGGGCGACCTGGACGATGACCAGCTAAATATTCTGAATAAAGAATTACTGATGCGAATGCACGAAACAGGTGTGGCTGCACCGTCGAGCACGTTGTTGAATGGCAACTATGCGATCCGCGTGGCTATTACCAATCATCGTACCCGCCGGAAACATTTGGATGAAATGATTGGCGGCACCATTGAAATTGGCAATTTGTTGGCTAAGGAATGTGAGGCCGGACTGTTCAGGTTTGATTTTTTGCCGGCAGTGAACTCCAAAATTTAATATTGCATATATTTTATAATACTTTTAACGCTGATGTCGATTAACCTTACCGTACGGCCCGTTACCCTGCATGATTATGGTCAGTGGTTACCTTTATGGGATGGCTATAATGCATTTTACGGGCGCTCGGGCGAAACCGCGCTTGCACCCGAAATTACAGCGACGACCTGGAATCGTTTTTTTGAGCTCGATGAGCCGGTCCACGCCCTTGTTGCTGAAAATGATGGAGAACTTCTCGGGCTGGCACACTATCTTTTTCATCGCAGCACAACTGCAATAGCGCCTGTTTGTTATTTGCAGGATTTGTTCACGCTTGAAAAAGCACGTGGAAAAGGCATTGGAAGGGCTTTGATCAACGAAACTTATGAGGAGGCCAAGCTCGCCGGCGCATCAAGGTTATATTGGCAGACGCATGAAACAAATCACACTGCAAGGAAGCTTTACGATAAAGTGGCAGAGCGATCCGGCTTTATAGTTTATCGCAAATTGATTTGATTTTGTTTAATTTTTTAAAATGACCATATTACCATAATGACTTTAAATTTTGATCCTGCAGCTGAGTACGTGCTTGAAGATGAACGCGCACTATTAAGGCCCCTAAAGGCAAGCGACTTGCAATTTCTTTTGCCGTTTGCCATAAACGAGCCGGATACCTGGAAATATTCCCACATCAGTGCAAAAGGCGAAGACGGGATGAAGAAATATATAAATGATGCGCTCACAGCTAAAGCGACCGGACGGGAATACCCTTTTATTGTATACGATAAACAAAGCGGCCAATACGCAGGCAGCACCCGGTTTTATGATATTAATCCCGGGTACCAAACAGTTCAGTTAGGCTATACCTGGTATGGCGAAAAATACAGGGGTTCGGGGTTAAACAAGCACTGTAAATTTTTATTACTGCAGTTTGCTTTTGAAGCCTTGCAGGCAGAAAGGGTTGAATTCAGGGCCGATGCCCGGAACGAACGCAGCATCGCCGCAATGAAAAGTATAGGCTGCACGCCTGAAGGAATTTTAAGAAGCAATATGCCGCTGTGCGATGGCGGCCGCAGGGATTCCATTGTGTTGAGTATTTTGAAGAACGAGTGGGTTACTTCAATAAATGAAGATCTCAAAAAGAAGCTATAAGAAATCGCCTCGATTCAACTCCATGTGTTTGGCAACCCACGTAAAATTTTATCTTTGTAAATGGCCAAAGACAAACTACCGCCAATAGGGAAATATATTGATCCGTTGGTTGATTTTGCTTTTAAGAAAATATTTGGCAGTGACCCAAATAAAGATTTACTGATCGCTTTTTTGAACGAAGTTTTCAGAGGGCGCAAGCACATTGTAGATTTAATTTACAACAAAAACGAACATCAGGGCGATCTTAGCAGTGAAGGTGCAGCCATATTTGATCTGCTATGCACGGGTGATAATGGCGACCAATTTATAATTGAAGTACAGCGCGGCAGACAGGGGCGCTTTAAAGAAAGGGCATTGTTTTATACATCCCGGCTGATCAGCAACCAGGCGCCAAAAGGAAAACGGGCCGAATGGGGTTATGATATAACCGGGGTTTACCTGGTAGCGCTCCTTGAAGATTTTACGCTCAGCAATAATCCGGCAAATGAATACCTGCACGATATTTGCCTCTGTAATAGGGATACCGGCGAAATATTTTATGATAAGCTAGGCTATACCTATATAGAATTGCGTAAATTTGTTAAAACGGAGAAAGAACTGGAAACCGACCTGGATAGGTGGCTTCATGTATTAAAGAACATGAACAGGTTCGAGAAAATACCGGTTTACCTGCGGAAACCAATATTTGAAAAACTATTCAGTATTGCAGAATATTCTAATCTGACAAAGGAGGAAAAAGCTATGTACGACAGCAGCATGAAATACAAATGGGACAATAAAAATGTACGTGAATACGAGGTACAGCAAGCGAAAAAGGAAGGTAAACTGGAAGGCAAACAGGAAGAGGCAAGAAAAATTGCCCGTGAACTTAAAAAAGAGGGATTGGCTATAGAATTTATCGCTAAAACCACCGGGCTTTTAATTGAAGAAATCGAAGGGCTATAGCCGGACATCGCAAAAACCAAAGAAAAAAATATGCGCGATGACCGATTAAAACAAAACAAAACCCAAGAAGCGGGCAAATGGGTGCCTTCGGAAGAGAGCATGCAGGCATTTGAAAATATTAAAGCGCTCAAGCCGTAGGAAATAAAGGAAGGAAGGGCTGATAGCCCAATCTCCAAATTTATTAAACTATTTGTTGATGAAGTGGAAAAAGCTTAGCAAGTTTAATAGCAGTATCAACTTACAAACAATTCAAGAATTTCTTAATAATAGCCGAATATCTGAAGCACATTGGCACTGGCACTACCAGATGAAGTCCTCCTAATCCCTGTGCGCACATTACCTGCAGATACCATTTTCGTGACATCACGAAAATGGTCAATCACATCCGACCCATTTTCATTCTGTTATTGGATGGTGAAAAACAATGAAACTCGACACGAGACAAGAGTAACCTATAACCAAAAAACCATAATAATGTCATAGTTTAAAAATTCATGGCTTTCTCGCTTTGTATGGCCTGATAAATGGATATTTACGAAACTTGTTTGCGTAACAAAAATCGTTTCTGATTATCTATATCAATAAAAGTACAAAGTGGAAACCATCCTGAATATTTCAAACCTCAGTAAAACATACCAAAGCGCCGGCCGGACGCTGACGGTGCTCGATCATATTAATTTTTCTGTTGCGGCCGGGTCAACCAATGCCATAGTGGGGCCATCGGGTAGCGGGAAAACTACGCTGTTGGGCTTGTGCGCCGGGCTGGATCAATCAAGCGCCGGTACGGTTGAACTCAATAGCATTAACCTTGGCGGCCTTACCGAAGACCAGCGTGCCCAGGTGCGCAACCAGTATATCGGCTTTATATTTCAAAATTTTCAGCTGCTGCCAACTTTAACCGCATTGGAAAATGTGATGGTGCCGCTCGCACTTCGCGGAGAAAAAAATATCAGGGCCAGGTCGATGGACCTGCTGGACAAAGTCGGGCTTTCCGACCGCGGGCATCATTACCCTGCACAATTATCAGGCGGCGAGCAGCAAAGGGTTTCGCTCGCACGGGCTTTTTCCAATTCGCCGCGCATTTTATTTGCCGATGAGCCTACTGGTAACCTCGATGCCGAAACCAGCGAAAAAGTTGTAAAACTGATATTCGATCTGAATAAAGAAGCCGGCACAACGCTGGTTTTGGTTACGCACGACCTTGACCTCGCGGCGAAAACCCAACGCATCCTCCGCATAAAAGGCGGCAAACTGGTTGCTGACGATAAGACAGATAATGGATAAGCTGGCGATGGAGTACACTAAAAGAAAAATAAACATCCCCTGGCTTTTTGAAATGGCCTGGCGCGACAGCCGCCGCAACCGTTCGCGCCTCCTATTGTTCATATCGGCAATTATCTTTGGCATTGCGGCGCTCGTGGCCATTTACTCGTTCAGGTATAACCTGCAAAATGACATTAATGCCCAGGCTGCCACATTGATCGGGGCTGACCTTGCGGTGTCGGGTAACTCGGCGCCTAATGCCGGGATAAAACCTTTATTGGATTCGCTCGGGGATAAAAGATCGGAGGAGCGGACTTTTGTTTCGATGGTCTATTTTACGAAGAGCAACAATACGCGGCTGGTACAGGTACATGCTTTGCAGGGCGGGTTCCCTTATTATGGCAGCTTTGAAACAACGCCCGAACAGGCTGGTATTTCGTTCAGGACCGGGAGGATGGCGTTAGTTGATAAAACGCTTATGCTGCAGTTTAACGCCCATGTCAACGATTCGATAAAAGTCGGGAACGTTACATTTTTAATAGCGGGCATTTTAAATAAGGCGCCGGGGCAAACAGGGATTTCGTCCAATATCGCTCCTTCAGTTTATATCCCTTTGCAGTACCTGGAACAAACTGGGCTCTCGAAAAAGGGCAGCCGCATCGGCTATAGTTTCTACTATAAATACAACCGGCCGGTAGACATTGACAAACTGGTTAAAAGCATCGATGGCAGGGTTGATCGTGCGGGCATGAGTTATGAAACCATTGAAAGCCGTAAAGAAAATACCGGCCGCGCTTTTGGCGACCTCACTAATTTTTTGTCACTGGTTGGTTTTATTGCCTTGTTGCTGGGATGTGTTGGCGTTGCAAGCGCCATCCATATTTATATCCGCGAAAAGATAGAATCCATCGCTATAATGCGCTGCCTGGGGGTAAAGGCTTCCGAAGCGTTTTTGATCTATCTTATCCAGATCGTCGGTATCGGCATTATTGGCTCGGTCATCGGCGCTTTGCTGGGCACGTTTATACAGCATGTTTTGCCATGGGTTTTAAAAGATTTTTTGCCGCTTACCATATCGACCGAAATATCATGGATTGCCATCGGCCAGGGCATTATTTTAGGCGTGATCATATCGATTCTCTTTGCGTTATTACCGCTCATCTCGATCAGGAATATCTCTCCTTTAAATACCTTGAGAATATCCTACGAAGAAATTAACCTGATGCGCGACCCGCTGCGTTGGCTGGTTTATGCGCTTATCCTGCTCTTTATCGTAACTTTTACTTTTTTTCAGTTGGGCAGCTGGCTGGCCAGTATTTTTTTCACCATCGGCATACTGATCGCGTTCTTGATACTGGCTTTTACCGCATGGCTGCTGATGAAAGTGATGCGGTTGATTATAAAAAATTCATGGAGCTATTTATGGCGGCAAGGCTTTGCCAATTTGTACAGGCCAAATAACCAAACCATTATTCTTATCGTATCCATCGGCCTGAGCACGGCGTTTATTTGCACGCTTTTCTTTATCCAGAACATCTTGATCAACCAGGTTAGCCTGTCCTCCAGCGGCAATCAGTCAAACATGTTATTGTTTGATATTCAACACGGGCAGGAAAAAGCCGTTGCCGGTTTAACCAAACAGCAAGGGCTGCCGGTGCAGCAGCTAGTTCCCATCGTAACCGTCAGGATCGACAAGATCAACGGAAAAACTGCAACCGATGTGAAGAAAGATACCAGCCTAAAATATTCCAGGCGTGTTTTTTCAAATGAATACAGGGTAACCTACCGCGACACGCTTACCCCTACCGAAAAAATTATAAAGGGCGACTGGGTCGGCAAGGCCGAACCCGGCAAAGAAATACCTGTATCGATAGAGAGCGGTTTTTCAAAGTACGATCATATTAAAGTCGGCGATCATTTGGTTTTTAATGTGCAGGGGCTCAGCATGCCTGCGGTTGTAAGCAGCGTAAGGCAGGTGAACTGGAACAAAATACAAACCAATTTTCGCATAGTTTTCCCGGGCGGTACTTTGGAGCAGGCGCCGCAGTTTCATGTGCTGCTTACCCATGTACCGTCGGCAGCAGTGTCGGCGCGTTTTCAGCAGGCGGTGGTGCGTAAATTTCCGAATGTTTCCATTATCGATCTTGGGCTGGTATTGGGCGTGATCGATAACCTGCTGGATAAAATAAGCTATATCATCCGGTTTATGAGCGCATTCAGCATTATTACCGGGATTGTAGTGTTGATCGCTTCGGTGAGGATCAGCAAATACCAGCGCATACAGGAAAGCGTTTTATTGCGCACCCTCGGCGCCAGCCGTAAACAAATTTTTGTGATCACCGCCCTTGAATATCTGTTCCTGGGGGCATTATCCGCATTAACCGGTATTGTAATCGCATTAAGCGGAAGTTGGTTATTGGCAAAATACAGTTTTGAAATACCGTTCGTTATTAATTTATGGCCGGCACTGGCGCTGTTTTTTATCATATCGTTTTTAACTGTTATAATTGGATTGCTGAACAGCCGCGGTGTTTTGAATAAACCGCCGCTGGAAGTATTGAGAACCGCTTGAGGTGAGTGGTGAATCAATGTCGTTTACTTAAGGGTTCACCTGGCATTTTGGCCTCACCTAAACGGCGAAGCCCTCACTCATCCTCTCCAAAGGAGAGGACTTTAACATCGGTACCTTTTTAGAACCCTCTCCTTTGGAGCTACCCCTTACCCAAATTTTGAGGGTTCAGGATTTGGTAGGTTTTTACGGCGTCTATCAGTCGCCGGTATCCCGTCCAAATAACTTTCAAACCGGGCGGCCCATCTGATTTTCTGCCTAAGTGGCC